>Ga0265316_10000017_pt1 | contig 198446 bp, 181 predicted proteins | sample 4522metaG_FD_202092 | JGI IMG/M metagenome (GOLD analysis project Ga0265316, IMG submission 202092) | Rhizosphere microbial communities from Carex aquatilis grown in University of Washington, Seatle, WA, United States - 4-5-22 metaG | ecosystem: Host-associated > Plants > Roots > Rhizosphere... | reverse complement strand
TGATTGCAAGGGATCGAGAAAAAACAGAAACAAAACAGCGCCGCTCGAGTGCGCGCATTGCCGCATTAAGGGTGTGGACATGTTCAAAATCCCTCGGACAAAACAACCATGAAACTGGTACGCCTCCTTAAGGAATGGGAAAAGTTCATTGTCGATATATCCAAAAAACGCGATGTTTGTTAGAATTGAAACAAGTTTATGAAGAAACTCAAGCTCGATAAAAAGCCGGTATTGATCGCGCTCGCTTGCGGCTTGGTTGTCGGCGTGTTCTTGCTCGCCGGGCTTTTTGCGACCACCGACCGGATGATCCATGATCATTTGTATTTCGGTCGCCGGCCGCAGGCGGATATTGTCATTGTCGCGATCGATGATTCGTCGCTTCAGAACGTCGGGCGCTGGCCGTGGGACCGTCCGACGATGGCGAAGCTCGTGACCTCGCTTAGCGCGGCCAAGATCATCGGACTTGACGTTAATTTTCCTTCGGCGTCGGCCGACCCGAGCGTTGATCAGGCGTTTGCGGGCGCCATCGCGGCCAGCCGCAACGTTATTTTGCCGGTCGATGTCACCTATCTTTCCGACGGACGCACCGTCGCCACGACCACGGCTCCTATTCCGGTGATCGCCGATGCGTCGGCCGCGCTTGGACACACCAGTATTACGCCGGACGCCGACGGCGTCGTGCGGCGTTTGCCGCTTACGATCAAGGCCGCGAGCGGGAATTATTACAATGCTTTTGGCGAACAGGTGGCGCTTTCGGCCGGCGCGCGCCAAGTCGATCGGCCGCTTGATGCGGCGGGGAAAATGCTTTTGCCGTATGTCGGAGCGCCGGGAAAGTTCCGCACCGTTTCCGCCGCCGACGTCCTCTCCGGCGCTGTGCCGCCGGAATCGTTTAGGAATGATATCGTCCTTGTCGGCGGCACGGCCGCCTCGTTCCATGACGCGTATCGCGTTCCGGTTTCGTCCTCGCTCATGAGCGGGATCGAGATCCATGCGAATTTGGCCGACGCCCTGCTCTCCGGCGCCGTTGCCAATGATCTGCCGGTCGGCTGGGGCGCGCTCATTTGCCTACTGCTCGCGCTCGCGGTCGGCGTCGCCATTCCGCTCATGCGCGTTCGCACCGGGCTCATTGTCGCGGGCGGCGCGGTCGTCGCCTACGGCCTTGCGCTCGTCATTTGCGCCGGCTTCGGTTTGTTCCTGCCGGTCGTCGATCCGCTCCTCGCCGCCGTGGCCGCCTACGTCGTCGTCACGGTTTACCGCTACGTGGCGGCCAATCGCGAACGCCAGGAATTGCGAACCGCTTTTGAAAAATATGTCGCTCCGTCGGTCATCAATTCGGTCATGGCGAACCCCGACAAGCTCGCCTTGGGCGGGGAGCGTCGGCGCATGACCGTGCTTTTCTCCGACCTGCGCGGCTTCACCGCCTTTTCCGAACACCGCGACGCCGTCGAACTCATCGGGATCTTGAACGGCTACTTGAACGCGATGACCGACATTATTTTTGAGGAGCAGGGCGTGCTGGACAAATACATGGGCGACGCGGTCATGGCGTTCTGGGGCGCGCCGATCGAGGACAAGAAGCACGCCGAGCGCGCCATCCGCGCGGCGCTCCGCATGCGCGATCGGATCGTTGAAATGAATCGCGCCAGCTATTTCGGCGCCGGCATAGGCTTGCGCGCCGGCATTGGAATATCGACCGGCGAAATGGTCGTCGGGAACATGGGTTCGCATCGGCATTTTGACTATACGGTGATCGGGGACACGGTCAATTTGGGATCGCGCATCGAAGGCATGACCAAGGTTTACGGCGTGGAAATTTTGGCATCAGAAGAATCGGTAAAGGGTTTGCCAAAAGAATTCGTCGTGCGCCAGCTTGATCGCGTCGCGGTCAAAGGCAAGAAAGAACCGGTGCGGCTTTATGAAATTGTCGGCATGGCGGACGCGCTGGCGCCGGAAGCGCATGACCGTCTCGATCGCTTCGCCCGCGCCTTGGCGCTTTACGAAGCCGATGATTTTCACGGCGCCTCCTACGCCTTTGCCGACCTTCTCGCGCTTTACCCCAACGACGAACCTTCGCGCGTCTTTTGGGAGCGCTCGAATCATTTTCTCGATGCTCCGCCCGCGCCCGATTGGAATGGGGTGTGGGTTATGGAGACGAAGTAGTAATTTACGCGGTGAATTTTTTTCTGAACACGCGTCTCCGATGTCCATCGGAGCGCTACGCTCGCTCGCCGGAGGCTCGACTGCGCGGTGTTCATAAAAATCATTCGCCGCGCAAACTGCAAAGGGGAAGAAGTTAATAGAAAAAACGCTCCGATGATTTTCGGAGCGTTTTTTATCGCTTGAATGATCCGGCCCCGCCACGCGTCAAATAGTGGTACCATAGATACATATGAATAAACAGATCGTTTTTTTGATATTGGCCGCGGCGACCGTATTTTCGCCATATTCGGCCAATGCACAGGTTTATCAATATAATGGGAGGCATGGGGCGCCGGTTGTTACGATATCGGGGCCGCCCAGCATTATTTTTCCCGTCCAAGGAGGTGCGAACTTTACCGATGACTTCGGCGATGCGCGAAGCGGCCATTTGCACGAAGGCAACGATCTTATCGCCCCAAAGATGACGCCAATTCTGGCCGCACGCGGCGGGCGGGTCGTTTTTGCGCCGATGACCGAACCATCCTATGGCTATATGATCTCGATTTCCGGCGACGACGGTTATACTTATAATTATATTCACATCAACAACGACACGCCGGGAACCGATGACGGGATTGGCGGGCCGCAATATGCTTACGCGCCCGGCATCAAAGAAGGAGTAACGGTTACGCAGGGACAGCATATCGCCTGGGTCGGGGATTCGGGCAACGCCGAATCCACAGTCTCGCATCTTCATTTTGAGATCCGTATCGCCGACGGCACGGCCATTGATCCGTATCCGTATCTTAATGCGGCATTGAAGATTTACACCTACAACGTGGCCTCCGTAGAGGCCGCCAGCCCGACGATAAACTCCGACAAGGGCTTGGTCGTGAATCCCGCGACGGCTCTTCATTGCGTGCCCGGTTCGCTCGTTCGCACGCCCGTTAGTTCCTCGGTCTATTATTGCGGTTCGGACGGCGGACGCTATGTCTTCCCGAACGCGCAAACCTATGCCACTTGGTACAAGGATTTTTCATCGGTCCAAATGATCACGATCCAGGACATGGCCGCCATCCCGCTTGGCGGAAACGTGACCTATCGTCCGGGAATGAAACTTGTGAAGATACAAACTGATACAAAGGTCTATGCCGTCGACCGCAACGGCACGCTCCGCTGGATCTCATCGCCCGCCACCGCCGCCAAATATTACGGTGCCTCGTGGTCGAAAAAAGTTGAAGACATCCCCGACGCCTTTTTCACGAATTACAAGATCGGCGATCCGGTGACGAAGTAGCCGTGCGTGTCATGAATATTTTTTATGAACGCGCGTCGTTTCGCTTCTCGGGCGAAACGCGCTACGCTCGTCGGGCGGAGCCCTCCTGTGCGGTGTTCATAAAAAATATTCATGACACGCACGACTAAGAGAAATTAGGAAAAAAAGAAAAACTGTCCCGATAGCCATCGGGACAGTTTTTGAATTTTTTAGAAGCCGATTTTCTTTCGCACGATCTGCATTGTCTCTTGCGCTTTGGCGCGGGCGCGTTTGGCGCCTTGCTTGAAGACCTTTTCAATCTCGTTCGGGTGTTTCAACAATTCTTCGCGACGAGCGCGGAAGGGCGCGAAGTAGGCGATGAGATGGTCGGCGACGGCGTCTTTTAGTTCGGAGTAGCGGATCGAGCGACTGTCGTATTGCTTTTGGAATTTTTCAACTTCTTCAGCCGGACCAAATTCGGCAAAGAGTTCGAAGAGATTAGCGACCCCCGGCGGCATCATGTCTTCGGCGCTGCTCGCGGTTACGGCTTTTCGCACCTTGGCGCGAATTTCGTCGGGTGAGTCGGCCAAGAAGATCGCCGAACCGGGAATGGACTTGGACATTTTCCGCTCGGGGAAGTTCAGCGCCATGACCCGCGCGCTCTTGGTGAGGAGCGGTTTTGGCTCGGCGAAGGTTTCGCCAAAGCGATTGTTCCAGAAACGGGCGACGTCGCGCGTCAGTTCGACGTGCTGGACTTGGTCTTCGCCGACCGGCACGCGGTCGCCGCCATAGATAAGAATGTCGGCGGCTTGGAGCACCGGATAGTTCAACAGTCCGGCGTTCACGGTTTTGGCACGCTCCGATTTGTCCTTGAATTGCGTCATTCGTTCCAAAAAAGTGACCGGCACGACCGTGTCGAACATCCAGCAGAGTTCGGTTACTTCGGGAACGTCCTTTTGGTGGAAGATCGTCACTTTTTTCGGATCCAATCCGGCGGCCAACAGTTCGGCGCCGAGTTCTAATTGATAGGTCGAATAATTGGCGAAGATCTCGGGCTCGTTCATGGCGTGATAATCCGCCGTGAAAAAGTAGCAGTGGCCTTTGTATTCATCCTGAAGCTCGACCCAATTTCGCAATGCCCCCAAATAATTCCCAAGGTGCAGCGCGCCGGTCGGCTGAATTCCAGAAACGATGGTTTCTTTTTTGTTTTCCATATTATTCTTTACTTCTTGTCCGCCCGAGGCGGATCCGCCTTAGGCGGAAATCGTGAATCTTGAATCGCGACGCTTGTGGAGCTATTATAGGGGGTATCTTGACAAAAATCAAAGATTGTTGTATATTTAATCGTTATGAAATACACAATTTCTACGCTTATTATTGCCATTTCTTTGCTCGGCATGACGCCGGCAAGCGCGGCAACGGTCCCGGGCGGATCCCTCGTGAGGGGCTCGCAGCCGGCGGTTTATTATATTACCAACGATGGAAAACGCCTGGCTTTCCCGAACGCGGCCACCTACTTTACGTGGTACCCGGATTTTTCCACGGTCAAGTTCGTCCCCGACGCGGAACTTGCCTCGTTCCCGCTCGCGGGTAACGTCACCTATCGCCCGGGTACCCGTTTGCTCAAACTTTCTTCGGCCACGACCGTTTACGCGGTCGCCCAAGGCGGCGTTCTGCGGCCGATCATGAACCAGGGCGCGGTGCGCTTTGAATACGGAACCAACTGGACCAATTTGGTCGATGATCTTCCCGACGCTTTTTATACGAATTACAAACTGGGCGATCCCATTTATGCCGAGCTTGATTATTTGCCTTCGACCGCGCTCGCTTCCGCAGCGACCATCTCGGCCGACCTGCAAGCTCCCGTTCAAAACGTTCCGGCCGCAGACCTTCAGACGGCCAGCGTCGGTCCGGCCTCGGTCTCCGGACGCATCTTGAGCGTCGCCGTTGATCCGACCAATGAGAATATCGCCTATGTCGGTTCGGCTTCCGGCGGCGTTTGGAAAACCACCAACCAAGGCGCCAACTGGATCTCGGTCACTTCGCGCCTTAGCTCGATGCATATTGATGCGCTGGCGATCGACCCGCATAACAGCTCGACGATCTACGCCGGCACGGGCGAAACTTACATGCCGGGCGACGACTTTGCATACATGGGCGTTTATGTGTCACATGATGCCGGAAACAGCTGGACGCTTTTGGACGGCACCGCCTCTTTGCCGCTTTCGGCTTGTTCTTCGATCGCGATCGATCCGACCGACACTTCGCGCATTTACATTTCCGGAAATGTCGGCGTATATGTCAGCAATGATGCCGGCTCAACTTGGACCAAGACCTCGCTCAACGGTTTCGTCGAGCAATTGATGGTCTCGACCGCCGACCATAACACGATCTTTGCCACGGGGAGCCAAACCAATTTGTGGCGTTCGACCGATGCCGGCGCTACTTGGACGGCGCTTGCCGGCTGGAATGCCAACCGCGGCCTTCCCGACAACAATCCGTGGTTCAATCGCGTTACCATCACCCAGTCCTCGGGCACGACCCTCAAAGGCAGCGTCACTCACGTGATTTATGCCGTGTTCGCCGAGCCGATGCGCGTATATCGCTCCGACACCGAAGGCAATTCGTGGAACGAGGTGTCGCGCCAGGATTTTAATGAAGAGAATTTTGCCGTCGTCGCCGATCCGGTTAACGCCGACGTGTTCTTCACCGCCGGCATGACCTTGCGCCGCGCCACCCAAGGCGGCTGGAGCGTGCAAGTAATGCAAATGCAATATAACGAGATTCGCGCTCTTGCCTATGCGCCGTCCAACAGCCAGGTTTGGTATGCGGGCACGGACAATGGCGTCGAGGTCTCCGTCGATAACGGCATAACCTGGAAGACCCGTTCGAACGGGCTCAACACCACGCAGTGGTATTCGCTCGCGGTCTCACCCGACGGCGCCAATGTTTACGGCGCTGTTAAGGATATTTCCATCTTGCGCCTGAACGCCGACGGTTCTTGGAGCGCTTTGTCCTGGGGCACGCCGCAAGAGATCATCGCCGATCCGGCTCACAGCCATGTCCTCTATGCGATTTCGAGCGACTCGAAAGGCGTTGGCCGATCGACCGACAATGGCCAGGCTTTTTCCGCGATCAATGGCAATTTGCCGGTAAGTTCGGGCCTCGCACACTTGAGCATCGACCCCGCTGGCACCGGCACGCTTTACGTCGCCTCCGGCGCCAATGTTTACGGCACTAACGACGCCGGCGCCAATTGGTACCTCTTCGGCAATAATAATTCTTCTTCCAACGTCGCCTCGATCGCCGTTAACGGAGCCACGCATAAAGTATATGTCGGCCGCGCCGACGGCACGATCGATGAACTCACGCCGACCTTCAGCTCTAACCCCACGACGATCAAGTGGGTAAACATTTACCGCGAACCCAACGCTAAGCCGGTCGCCGAACTTTCAACCGTCGCCGGTTACGTGACCGTTGCCTTCGATACCAATTGGGGCACCCGCGTCGGCCGTCTTGCGAACGGCTCGGGCAAATGGATCTTCCAAGACATCACCGGCAACCTGCCCGACGGCGCTTGGCTCCACGCTTTGGCGGTGGATCCGGCCAACCGCAATGTGGTCTATGTTTCGCATAAGGCCGGCGCTTTCCGCGGCGTCTCGACGGACAGCGGCAAGACGTGGACCTGGACGCGCACCGAGGACGGACTTCCGGCGGTCGAGGTCATGGACATCGCCGTTTCCCCGATCACCGGCACCGTTTACTACGCCACCTGGGGCCGCGGGCTTTACCAAGTGACGCCGTAATTGGCACGCGGGACGTCGCAAATAGCATCTAGAAATTTGAAAAACACCGTCGCTTTCGCGGCGGTGTTTTTTGGTTCGGGCATTTTTGCCGCGATTGACGGGAACGCGCCGTTATGGTAAAAAAATATGTTCAAACCGGCAACCGCCGGTTTGCCGCCCTTTCACATAGAGGTGCTAAAACATGAAGGATCATTACAAAACGCTCGGCGTCTTGCCGAAAGCGAACCCGAAGGAGATCAAAGAAGCTTATCGGCGCATCGTGACCGGGACGCATCCCGACACCCACCCCGGCGATGCGGTCGCAAATGGCGAATTCTTGCGCGCGACCGAAGCTTATGGCGTTCTTTCAAACGCGCAGCGCCGCGAACAATACGACCGCGCAAGGGCGCCGACCGCTTCGGTTCCCGACCTGTTCTTGAGGCGGCAATGCGGACGGGATTTTCTGGAAACGGTTCTGCCGTCGGCCCCCGCCACTTGTCAGCGCGGCGCCGACGAATGCCTCGTGCAAGACATGCCGCCGGCCGTCGACGGAAAGGTCAAGCTTACATTCAACAAGTCGGGCTCGGGAGCGGGGGTTTCCTACGAGACCGCGCTTCATTGCGAGGCGCGTTCGTGGCTCAGGCTCGACCGATGTGGCGCAGCGGGACGCAATGGCGGAAAGAACGGCGACTTGTATGCGTTCTTGCTGCCGACGACACCCAAGATTCAGAAGCGAAAAAAAACAACAACAATGTCCGGGGGAAGATCATGAACACGCAAAACACCGCTCTTGTCACCCTGATCGAAAACAACGCGCTCGGCCTCAAGGTCGGGCAACTGCTCCGAAACATCCTTTCCAACGATCTCGCAAAGAAGCGGGAAGCGATCGCCATCCTGACGCAAAACCCGGGTAACGCGCTCGCGCTCCTCGGGCTCGGCAACGACGAACTCGAGCTGACCCCCCGCGGTGCCTCCGACGTCTTTGACGAGATGATCGGCGCGGTCAAGGATGCCGAAGAAGCGCGGGAACTTATGCACATGCATTTGACGTCCGACCGGCTCGCCGAGTTGGTCGCCGGCCGCGGCGATCTGCCGTCGGTCGCCGCCCTGGTCGCCGACATTGACACGCTGACCGCGGCCATCACCGCCGACATGGTTGCCGCGCAGGACGAAACGGAAGCGTTCTTCCGCGCCATGACCTGGGCCGTCAAGCTCATCGACCGCGACGACTATGACGAGATCATCGAGCGGAAGATCCAAGACCGGCCGCTCCGCTGGTACCTGATCATGGCTGTCTGGAACGAAGCCTGCTGTCCGGAAGAAGAGGAAGAGATCGAGGCGATCACCGAAGACAGCTTCGCCGATCTCGGTCTCGATCCCGACGCTTCGCGCCGCGCTCTTTATCGATTCTTGGTGAATCGGGAAACGACGCAAATCGAACAGGACGAGTGGAAGGAGGTCGGCTTGCGCGTCAGCAAGGTGCGAGCCATGCTGGCGGAAGGTCCGCTCTTCAGGGTCGGCTCCGCCGCCAAGACGGATGAGCCGCCGGCCGCCAAGGCCGCCGACGAATTGGGGCTTTAGCGCCTCGCGCGATATACAGACCCGGACGAACGCAAGTCCGGGTCTGCGTCTTTCTTTAGTGGCTTCAAAAGAGAAAGAATTTCTTTTGAGTTCATTATCAATCGCAAACATTAATCGGGAGGTGCATCATGCGTTCAAAAAACGCACGAGCCTTGGTCGTGGCGAACGCGCCGCAAGGAACGGATACCGGTCGAACGAACGGCCCGCCATCGCCGCCTTTTGCTAATTTTGTCGCGGCGCTGGAAAAGAATCGGTCGCCGTCGTCGGAAAACGGATCGATCGCCGTCTGGACCGATTTCCCTCTGGAACGAGCGATCGCGAGCGGACTTTGGCTTTTGATGGTCGGGCTGGCAAAAAGCTGGAACGTTAAAATGTCGACGGAGCGTTCGGTTGCGAACGTTGCCGAACGAACGGACGTTTTGTTGAACGCGGGGCTGGCGTTGGGTTTTTCTTCGCCGGAAGACGCGGCCGCCGCTTGGAAAAGAACGGTGGAAAGGCCGATCGAACGGGCTTTTGTCCTGGGTTATCGGCCGGGAACCGATCTGCCGCTCGCCGCTTGGCAAGAACTCGTTGCCGGAAACGAAGACGCCTTCGTCGAAGCACTGAGCGCGTTTCCCGAAGGATCGACGATCGGTTTGGACGGAGTTTGGCAAAAGCCGGTCGCTTCGTTCTTCGCCGGGGTCGTTAAAACGTGCCGCCGCTGGACGAGCGAGACCGACGAGGCGCTGGCGCAATTCCAAAAGAGGAATACGATCAATCGCGAAAACCTAACGGGCATGGGCTTCACTTACATAGATGAAGATGCCATCACTCGCGAAACGAGCAAATACCTGAGGATCTTGGCGGACACCGAGGTCGCGGAAAACGAAGAAACGAAAAGCGCGGTGCCGTACAGATTTTTTCAGGAGCCGTCGACAAAGGCCGATCTTGCGTACATGTATGCGCGGTTGCCGGCGATCCGGCCGATCATCGGGGAGTGCCTTCAACGCGTCGATTTCTTCCGCAAGCTGCCGCATCGGTTTTCGGCAAAAAGCAGGGATCCTTCCTTGGTCGGAAAAACGGTCGCCAATGAGTGGCTCTGTACGCAGATCCTTTTGGCTGTCGGCGGACACCCCGATCGCGATCATATCTCGGTGAATGAGCATCTTGCGGCGCTCGCGAAGCTTCGCGGCGTCGATAACGAAACGATCGTCAAAGCGGTCACGGCGCGCTTCAATAAGCGCGGCATGAAATTGCCGGCAAAGGCCGCCGCCCGCTTTTCTGCCGAGATCGTCGACAGACTTGAAGGCGATCGCGAACGTCTCGGGTTGAGGGATTGGTCGACCAAGTCGAGGAATAAGCCGGATGAGGAAGCCAACAGCGGCGTCATCGCGCCTTCTTCAAAAGAACGGCGCGATCGGTTGGGCATCCTTTCCGACAAAGAAGAACGGGTCGTTCAAAGGGTCGTCTCTTCTCGCCGTTTTTTCTCCCGCGATTGACGACCGCGCAGACTCTCTCGAGCAGCAATCGCTGCTCGAGTTTTTTACCAAAAAACACCGCTGCTTGCGCAATGGTGTTTTTCTATGTTCTACGTACTAAGTTCAATGTTCTAAACCTCGATAATGACCGGCAAGACCATCGGGCGGCGTTTGGTGGCGGTCCAGAGGAATTGGCCGATGTCGTCGCGGATCTTGTTCTTGGTGTATTCCTCGAACGCCGGGGAGCGGCGGTCGGAATCGTGTAGTATCTTTTTAACTTTGGCGCGGGCTTTCTCCACCAGTTCGCGCGCGTCCTTAATATAGACGAAACCGCGCGAGATGATGTCGGGCGAGCCGATGAGTTTCCCCGTGCGGCGCTCGAGCGTGCAGATGACGACAAACATGCCGTCGGTGGCAAGCTGCAGGCGATCGCGCAAGACGACGTGCGAAACGTCGCCCACGCCGAGGCCGTCAACCATGATGTATTCAATGGGGAATTTATCGTTCGTCACCGTCCCGCCCTTGGCGTCAAACTCGACGATTTGCCCGTTGTCCGGCATGAAGATGTGATCGCGCGGAATACCCACCTCTTCGGCCAGGTTGGCGTGAGCATGCCGCAAGAACAGGTTGCCGTGCACGGGCATGAAGTACTTGGGTTTGGTGAGCATCATCATCTCCTTTAGTTCTTCCTGTTTGGCGTGGCCGCCGGCGTGCACGTCCATATTGGCATAATGCACCACCTTGGCGCCTTGGCGGATGAGCGTGTCCTTAAGCGATTGCACGGTGCGTTCGTTTCCCGGAATGACCGATGACGAGAAGATGACCATGTCGCCGTTCTCAAGCCGGATGCTGCGGTGTTCGCGGTTCGCGATGCGCATAAGCGCGGCGTTCTTTTCGCCTTGGGCGCCGGTGCAGACGATGATGAGCTTATCATGGTTCACGTGCTTCAGGTCCTGCTCGTCGATGATCGTGCCGGGCTTGAATTTCATGTAGCCCAACTTGTGGGAAATTTCCACGTTCGATTGCATCGAGCGGCCCAAAAGCAGGACCTTGCGGTTGGTCTTTTCCGCGATGGTAATGAGCTGTTGGACGCGCGTAAGAAGCGATGCGAAAGTGCCGACGATAATTCGGCCCTGGTGCTTTGAAACAATGCCCAGCAATTCCTCGCTCACCACCGATTCGGAAATTTGCCGTCCGGGCTGCTCGGCCGAGGTTGAGTCGCTCATTAGGAGCAGCACGCCTTTTTGTCCGAAGGCGGCAAGACGCATGGGGTCGGCCGGCAGGTCGGGCGGAATGGGATCGGTGTCGAATTTAAAATCGCCGGTTGAAATGACCGTGCCGTAGGGGGTGTGGATGGCCGCGCCAAAAGCGTCGGTCACGTTATGGTTGATATGGAACGGCTCAAAGACGAAATTGCGGCCGAGCTGAATGCGCACGTCGGCGGTTTTCACGATCTGGATCTTCAGCTGTTGGACGTTCCCGTATTCCTCTTGGCGCTTCCTGATGATGCCGGCGGAGAGCGGCGCGGTATAGAGCACCGGCCAGCCGAGTTTGGGCATGAGATGCGGAATGGCGCCGATGTGGTCGTAGTGGCCGTGGGTGATGATGACGCCGCGAATATTTTTTTCCTTGCCGCGCAAGGGCGAGATGTCGGGAATGATGTAATCGATCCCGGGCATGCCTTCTTCCGGGAACATGAGACCCATGTCGATAATGACAATGTCCTCGCCCATTTCAAGCACGGTGCAGTTGCGGCCGATCTCCTCAAGTCCGCCCAAGGCGTAGACTTTGAGTTTGGGGACGCCGGTCTCTTTGCGCGTCATGATCATCGCGGGCGCTTGCGTCCGAGCCGGGTTCGGCTGCTGGCGCATCGGCGGCCGCTGCATTCTGCCATGGCTCGATTGTTGCCGGGCCGGGGGGCGCGATGAATTAAATTGAGGACGGCCGTTGCCCGCGTTGCGGCGATCGAGCTCAGCTCGACGGTGGTCGCCAAAGTCGCCCGGGCGCGGATTTCGCGCCTGGTTTTGCAGCGATCCAACCGCGCCGGATTGTGATCGTGCAGGACCTGAAGGCGAGCGCGACAAGTTCGGCTGCGGCCGAGCTGAGCTCGACTGCGGTCGGCCGACGAATTGCCGGCGCTGCGGCCGAGCTGAGCTCGGCTGTGATTTATTTTGTTCTTCCATAATTCTTGTTCAGTTTCTCAAGTGAATGATTAAAGCGGCGCAGAACGCCGGCGTACGCGCGTCATGAAGATGCGCGTTTAAAAGTTAGAGAGATGAACAGTGTTCGGTTCTCGTCGTCTGACGAAAAACATGCACCGGGCACCTGTTTTTATGAAACATGAAACATGAATCATGAAACATTCCGGTCGAGCTCGGCTCGACAATAATGCTCCATGTTGCGTGTTTCATGTTTCATTCTAATGGGCGAGAGAGGACTTGAACCTCCACGGCCTTTCGGCCACTAGCTCCTGAAGCTAGCGTGTATGCCATTTCACCACTCGCCCGCGGCACGAAAAAATGAGATATCTTAGTCGATCAGTATACCTTTTTTACCTGTTTTTGTCAATGGTCAATGGGCATCGCGTGGGTGAACGATGAACTATGAACTATGAACGATGAACGATGAACGATGAACAATTCCATTAGATAAATGCGAAGCTTTAATTGTTCATTGTACGTTGTTCATCGTTCATTTAAACGCCACCCAAAGCTTGCGATACCACTCGGTCACATTGGCAAAACGGTCGGAAGGCGCGGTAATGGTGCGCACGTCGTATCCCTTGATCTTCGACGACTGCGGATAGAGATAATCGGGCTGGTAGAGGAAGATAGCCGGCGCTTCGGCGGTAACGATCTTTTGGAATTCGTTCAACAATTCATCGCGTTCGGCTTCGCTTGCGGCAATGCGGGCCTTTTCCAAAAGTTCATCAACGCGGCGGTTGGAATACATGGCCAGGTTAAGCCCGCTCGTGGTTTGCGAAGAATGCCAAAAAGGGTACGGGTCGGCGTCCGGCGCAAGAACCTCGCCGAAGAGCAGAGCGTCGTATTCGCGGGGGTGGATGACGCTCGTATTGATGCTCGCCGCCGGTGCCGTGATGATATCGGAGCGAATGCCCAGCGCCGCCCAATTTTCCTTGATGATCGCCGCAGCGCGTTTATTTTCGTCGGTATCGACGGTGGTGATGGTAACGGAAAGTTCGATCGTCACGGTAACGGGTTTTCCTTTTTTTGTTTTTGGCGCCGTTGTTTGGACAATGGTCCTGATCTTGGTCGTCGGATCGACCGTGTATCCGGCCTTATCCAAAAGCGCGGCGGCCGCCTGCGGATCGTAGCCGTAACGGGTGATGCCGGCATCATTTCCGACGATCGGCGCGTCGCGTATCTCGCCCAAGCCGTTCAGGGCGTCTTTCACGATGCGGTTGCGGTCGATGGCCAAAGCCAGCGCTTGTCTTACGTTGGCATCAGCAAGGCTTGGATCATGGGCGGGATTCAAGAAAAGCGCGGTGTATTGCGCGAGCGCGCTTGCATGCATAACGACGCCGGGAATGGTCTTGATCGAATCGCGCTCCGCGGGTGGAACGAAGTTCAGGCCGTCGACAGAATTTCCCGCGAGCGCGTCCGAGGCCGAATTGTAATCGTTGTAGAATTTGAAGGTGATGCGATCGAGCATGGCGCCGGATCGGGCGACCGAACGCAAGGTGTAGGAGGTGATATTTCCGTTCCCGTCGCGGGAAAAATTTTCGAATTTGAACGGTCCGCTTCCGATCGGCTTGAGGTTGTATGAGTTGACCGCCGGGGAATTGGGATCGACGTTTTTCCAAATATGTTCGGGCAAGATGCCGAAGGTCAAAAGCGACGGCAAGTAAGCCGAAGGCTGATCGGCGGAAATGACGACCGTATGAGGATCGCGCGCGACGGCGGCCAATCCTTGGAGCCCTTTGGCAAGCGGGCTTTTCCAAGCCGGGTTCTGGATGGCATTAATGGTAAAGACCACATCGTCCGCGGTGACCGGCGAGCCGTCATGGAATTTAACGTCCGGCCTTAGGGTAAAAACGCAGGTCTTGCCGTCGGTCGAAATATCGACCGAACGCGCGAGGTCGAGGGTAAGTTGCGCATCGGCATTGCGGCGGTATAGTCCGCTGAAGACAAGCCGTACGATGTCTTGGTCGACATCGTTGCCACCGACGAGGATCGGATTAACGGCGCGTGGCGAGCCGACGATCCCTTCGCGGTATTCGCCCCCCGTAGCGGGGATGAGCGAGGCGTGCAATATTGCCCAGCGGCCGAAAATAAAGAGAGTGCCGGCGAAAATTGCGAAAAAGGCTAAACGGATAACGCGCCGTTCGGTCGCGGTCAAGACCCGTCCAACCAAATGCCATTGGCGCAAGCTCGGGCTTCGGCGTCGCGCGACAAGGCGGTGCGCCAAAAGAACGTCGGATCGATTCAGGCGGTCGTTACTAAGCCTCGTGGCGAGCATGGACGCCCGCGCACTGATGCGCTGTTTGATCTTGGAAAAGAAACTCATGGTTCGGCAAGCTCACCACGCAAAGAGCGCCCTTACTTTATTAAAATGTTGGCGATGGCGATCGCGAAGAAGATGATCGCGAGAATGATGGTCAGGATGAACAGGACTTTTTCAATGCCGCGTTTGGTGCGGTAAATGTTGCCTTCGCCGCCGAAGGTCGCGGACAAGCCCGTGCCGCGCTGTTGCATGAGAACAGCGGCAATTAGAAGCACGGAAACGACGATTTGCACGATATTTAAGATAAGGCGGATATTCATAGTGTCTCCTAAATTATCATGGCCGGGTTTTCTGGTCAACCCCGTCGCGGCGAGCGATATTTTGCGCCAACCGCTTGGTATTGCGCCCGGAAACCGCCATTTTCGGCCGGTTTTTTGCCTCCCGTCGCTCGGCCTTGGTCTTTATGGGATGGGTCATAATGTTATGAAGGTATGTTGTCCATAAAACCGTCATGCTATAATACATTCCTATGTTATCACACAAACGACCGGGCATGACACGCGGCAAGATCGTTCTGACGATCGCGATCGGCGCGGCATCTTTGTTTATTATTTTGATCGTCATTGTCGGATGGAGCTTTACCAAACTGATGAAAGAAGGAGCGGTGGACACGCTCGAGAGCATGAATTTTCACGCCCAGTTTTCCACACCCAATACCAAGCAACCGACGCCGGTCAATAATAACGCCGTTGCCGCCGAGTCCAAGATCGCGCCCAGCCTCGGAAGCGACAAGGCGCCGATCAAGGTCGTTGAGTTCATTGATTTCGGCTGCCCGTATTCGAAAGAGGAGAACTCGATCATCCGCGAGCTTGCCGTTTCCAATCCTGACAGGGTTTGGCTTCAAGAACGGAATTTCCCGACCATTGACGACAGCACCGGAGAATTGTTGCACCCCGGCGCCCAAGCCGCCGCCGTTGCCGCCGCTTGCGTTTCCGACCAGGGAAAATTTTGGGCCATGAACGACGCGCTCTTCGCCAACCAGAACGATGCCGGAACATTCAGCGCCGACGACCTGCGCCGTTACGCCATCGGCGCCGGCGCCGATGGGGCGAAATACGACGCTTGCATAAAGTCGGGGAAAGACGCCGCCGCCGTTTCTGCCGACTATAAAGCCGGCCTGGTACTGGGAGTGACCGGCACGCCGACCTTTTTTGTTAACGGCTATAAGATCGACGGTGCCATTCCCGTTGATATTTGGCAAAAGATCCTCAAACTGGTTCAGTAGCGGCAAAAGCGTTTCGCGCCCTTACCGATAAAATTTTGATCGCACTTCAGCGAACAATGAAATTCCGCCTCTCGACAATTTTCATCGCCTCTTTCGTTCTTTTAACGCCGCTAGCCGCGGGCGCAACGCAGTGTTGTTATACTGACGGCCAATTCGTTCCTGTTGAAGGCTCCTCGACCGGGGGTTACTACAGCCCAGCTACCTGCGACATAAAATCGGGAAGCTGTGCCGCCGGCACGACCGAGAAAAATTGCAACGCGGATTCCACGTGTCAAAAAAAGCTGCCGATCTGCTGCATTTATACTTATACCGATACCAGCAAAAAGACTTTTTGCTACGAAGATGCCGACCAAAGCTTCGACTGCGCTGCGAAGACCCAACAGCCGGCCGACTCAACGCTTAGCACACAAATTTCGCGATGCTCCGACCTTCCCCAGTGTACCGGAACGCAAGGCGATACCCTGTCTCCGTCGACGAACCCATCCGCGCCCGCCGCTGCTGTAGACAATAAAAAATGGACCGGGTCGGATGAATGCACGAAAGCGGGCGGGCAATGGGCCAACAATGATTGCTATGCAATACCGAAACCGGTCACGATCGGCGTTTCAATAGGCGGGCTTACGCAGGCGACCATTTCCCAATACTTGGCCGCGGTTTTTAACCTAGGGATCGGCATTGCGGCGATCCTTGCGATAATTTTCATCATGATCGGCGGCTTCAGGTACATTGCGGCCGCGGGCGGCGGCGAGGTTGAACAAGGAAAAAGCATGATCAAGAACGCGATCATCGGCTTGGTTTTGGCCCTGCTCTCCTACACCCTTCTTCAAACCGTGAACCCCGCGATCCTGTCCTTGTCGTTGCCGCCGATAAAATTGATCAAGCAGCCGCCGCCGGCCGATAACGCCGATAACAGCGGTTGTGCCGCAAATGCGGCGACTGGCACGATCCCGGTAGGTGTGGGGTGTGATGTTAAATGCCAGAAAGGGTGCGTTGCCGGGGCGCGATGCGTGGTATCGGCCGATAATATACATGGAGTATGCGTTTCGGGCGCCGAAAATACCGCTTGCGAGATAAACGACGCGCAATCGCCTTGTGCGCCGGGTTTTACATGCTGTGAGGTCTCCACCGGCGCCGGTACTTGTCAAAAAAGCTGTACCAATCGGGCGCTTGGCTCGACTTGCACGGCGGGAAGTGATTGCTCAAGTTCGGGAATTTGCGCCACGATCCCGTCATTTACCGGCCCGGGCCAAACGGCGGGGAGCAAGTTTTGCTCGACCGGCGGCAACGGGAAGTATTGCTCGGATGCGAGCGATTGTTCACCCGGGCACTATTGCTCGACCCAGTACTATGATTGCGGCAACGATTGTCCGTTGTACCGCGTGTGTTCTAGCCAAGGCAGTACCGGTCAAATATGTTGCGATAACGCGGAATGCAAGAGCGGGAGCTGTATCGGTTCGATTGAACACGGCGGAAAATGTACGATCACTAACGGAACTTGCGGCGTTAATTGCGGCACCTGCAAGTGAAATAAAGGGATTTTTTCGATCTCGACCCAATGAAGCGCCGCGACCCTGCGGGGGTTGCGGCGCTTTTGATTTGGTGCTATGCTTTAAATTCTCATAAATTCATTGTTTTTAACATGCCGGAAAAGATCTCGATCAAAGGCGCGCGCGTCCATAATTTAAAAAATGTTTCCTTGGACATTCCCAAGGGCAAGTTGGTCGTCATGACCGGGCTTTCCGGTTCGGGAAAATCGTCGATCGCTTTTGACACCATTTACGCCGAGGGCCAGCGCCGTTATATGGAGTCGCTTTCTTCCTATGCGCGGCAATTTCTTGAACTTCAGGACAAGCCGGACGTTGACGAAATAAACGGTCTGTCGCCCACGATCGCCATCGACCAGCGCTCGAGCTCGCAAAACCCGCGTTCGACCGTCGGCACGATCACCGAAATTTACGACTTTTTGCGTCTCTTGTTTGCTCGCGCCGGCCGGCCGCATTGCCATATTTGCGGACAGGCGGTCGTCGCGCAAACCGTTGAAGACATCGCCCACCGGATCATGAAAGAAACGGCCGCCGGCGCCGCCGTCGTGCTCGCGCCGGTGGTTAGTGACGAACGCGGCGAACATAAACATATCTTTCAAGAGTTGGAAAAAGGGGGCGTGGCCGAAGTGCGCCTCGACGGCGAACTTAAAAGCACGGCGGCGGCCAAGCTTGAACGGCTGGCTCGCGAAAAACGCCACACGATCGAGGCGGTCGTCGCGCGGCTCACCACGGCGCCGGAATTTTCGCGCGCCAAAATAATCGCCGAGCACGGCCTTGAGTGGGGCGACGGTTTCATCGAAATAGTGAAGCTAGCGACCGGGGAAACGGTCAAGCTTTCCAAAGACCTGATGTGTCCGAAGGACGGTGTTTCGCTCCCCGCCATCGAGCCGCGGCTTTTTTCGTTCAACAATCCGCAAGGCGCCTGCGCCGCTTGCACCGGGCTGGGCACCAAGCTTGTTTTTGTGCCGGAGCTCGTCATTCCGAATCGCAAGCTCACGATCGCCCAAGGCGCGATCAAGCCGTGGATGCGCATCGCGGGAAACCGCGAAGGCAATCTGGACCTCATCGACGAGGTCGGCAAGCGCTACGGTTTCAGCGTGAACATGCCGGTTTCCGATTTCACCAAAAAAGCCATGGATATTCTGCTCTATGGCACTGACGGCGAACTTTATCAATTGGCGGGGCAGGAACTCATGTTCGAAGGCATTATCGCCAACCTTGAGGCCAGGTACCGCGAGACCGATTCCGATTATGTCAGGAAGGAATTGGAGGATTACATGCAGACGCTCATTTGCCCGGCCTGCAACGGCCGCCGGCTGCGCCCCGAGGCGCTCGCCGTGCGTTTTGCCGGCAAGTCGGTTTCGGATATCGTCGGCTTGCCGATCGACGAGGTGGCCGCATTTTTTTCTTCGATCTCAAAGAACGGGAATGGAAAGAAATTTGAGCTTAGCGACGATGAAATAAAGATCTCCAAGCCGATCGCCAAAGAGATCGTCGTGCGGCTCGAATATTTGCTCGATGTCGGTTTGGGATACCTCACTTTGGATCGTTCAGCCGTGACCCTTTCCGGCGGCGAAGCCCAGCGCGTGCGCCTCTCGACCCAGCTCGGCACGTCGCTTTCGGGGGTCATCTACATTCTTGACGAGCCGTCGATCGGGCTCCATCCGCGCGACACGGATAAGCTCTTTAGCGCGCTTTCAAAACTTCGCGACATGGGGAACTCGGTCATCGTCGTTGAACACGACGCCGCGACCATGCGCAACGCCGATTGGCTCATCGACGTCGGTCCCGGAGCGGGGGAGTATGGCGGCGAAATTGTCGCCGAAGGAACGCCGGCGCAGGTCATGAAGAATCCCAAGTCCTTGACCGGATTATATTTGTCCGGAAAAAAAGAAATTGCCGCGCCAAAGTCGTACCGCAAAGGCAACGGCAAGTATTTGACCGTGCTGGGCGCGCAAGAATTCAATTTAAAGAATATCGACGCTAAAATCCCCCTCGGCAAAATGGTGACCGTATCCGGCGTTTCCGGTTCGGGAAAATCCACGCTTATTTTGGATATCCTCGGCAAGGCGCTTTCGGCCAAACTGCACCGCGCCCGCGAGCTGCCAGGGAAACACAAAGCGATCAAAGGCGTGGAGAACATCGACAAGGTCGTGGCGGTTGATCAGTCGCCCATCGGACGCACGCCGCGCTCAAACCCGGCCACCTACACCGGCGTTTTCACCGCCATCCGCGACCTGTTCACGGAAATCCCCGAAGCAAAGGCTAAAGGTTATGATGCGGGCAAATTCTCGTTCAACGTTAAGGGCGGCGGCCGCTGCGAGGCCTGCTCGGGCGAGGGGTATGTGCAAATTGAAATGTTCTTCTTGCCGGACGTCTATATTGAGTGCAAAGAGTGCCACGGCAAACGCTACAACCGCGAAGCTCTCGAGGTTCATTACAAGGACAAGACGATCGCCGACGTGCTCGAGATGACCGTTGAAGAAGCGCGCCGCTTCTTCACCGACCAGCCGGCCATTTCCGATAAGCTCGGCGTCTTGTGCGAGGTTGGTTTGGGTTACATCCGTTTGGGCCAGCCTGCCAACACGCTCTCCGGCGGCGAAGCCCAGCGCGTCAAGCTCGCCACCGAACTTTCGCGCCGCGAAACCGGCCGCACGCTTTACATTCTCGACGAGCCGACCACGGGCCTGCACTTTGATGATATTAAACGCCTCCTCGCCGTCTTGCACGAGCTCGTCGAAAAAGGGAACACGGTTCTTATCATCGAACACAACTTGGACGTGATCAAATCATCCGACTGGGTGATCGATATGGGACCAGACGGCGGAATTCGCGGCGGCGAGATCGTCGCCGAGGGCACGCCCAAGGAGGTCGCGAAGAACCCAAAGAGCGTGACGGGGAAGTATTTGAAAGAGGTTTTATAGAGGTGTATACTATTGCGGTATGGAAGACGCATCGAAAAATGAGATCCTAGAGGCAATTGGCGAGTTTTCGTCTAAAGTTGACGAAGGATTTGTTTCAATTGAGGGCAGGTTGTCCAAGATCGAGTCAACCATGGTCACAAAGGATTATCTTGATGACAGGATGTTGAATATGAAAGGCGACATGGTCGTCATGATGCGCAAGGAAGACGAAAAGGTGAAAACCTTGGTGCAAATTCTTCAACGGAAAAATTTATTGAACGACGCCGAGGCCAAATCGATTTTCGCCCTTGAGCCGTTTCCGAATCGATAAACATAACCCCCTTGTCAATAAAATCGCTCCTTATCGGAGTGATTTTTTGGCTTTAAACGGCCTATTGACACTAATATAATTAGGGTATATAACAATATTGTTATATGTTAAATAACTCTTTATGGACATTAGGTATTGGAGGGACGGCCGCGGCGATTCGCCGGTCAAAAAGGCCATTGATCAACTTGACGTAAAAACGCAAAATAAAATATTGAAGACGCTTTATCTAGTAGGGCAAAACGGTTTGGCGATTGGCCCGCCGGTATTGGAAAAAATGCACGGCACAACGCCGTCGATCCACGAAATCAGAAAGCGTTACAAGGGATTTATTCGGATATTCTGTTATTTTGACGGCCGAGAGTTTTGGCTCCTGCACATGATCCACAAGAAATCACTTAAGACGCCAAGGCCGGATTTGGAACTCGCACAAGATCGTGCCAAACAAATATAACCGCATAAAATTAATTGCATGAATATGGACTACGAAAAATTCAAAAATGAATTTCTTAAGGACGAGAAATTGCGAAAAGAATTCGAAAAGTACGATTTGGCTTTTGAGGTTGCCAAAGTTCTTATTGCCGCTCGCGTCGCCAAAAAAATGACCCAAGCCCAGCTGGCGAAAAAAATGAAAACCAAACAATCGGGCATTGCGAGAGCGGAAAGCGGCGATCGCTTGCCGAGTTTGAGTTTTCTTAAAAAACTCGCGGACGTATATGGAACCGACCTGATACCTCCAAAATTCAAATGCATGGAAGGCGTAGAGTCGGTAGAAAATCTTAGTGTCAACAATAAGGAATCGGAAACCAGATCAACGTTTACGGAGTGGACCCGTATACGTTGTCCAAACTTGGTTGAGTATCATGCTTAGATTATTAACAAAAACAGCTAATTAAACATATAGGGATAATCTTTATGAGACATGTTTGGTCCATTCTCTGTCGTCGTTCGATAATTGACAGCGAAAGCAATAATATCAGCTTAATTGACGTTCTTGAAGGCATCCAAGCTAACTATAAGCCAAAAGATGGTGATCAAAATAATGGTCACCCGACGGTCATACCGGTCGATTTCGAAGTCATAAGTTTCTTTGAGGATATTGATACAAGTAAAGAACTGCGATTCAAGATCAAGATCGATATCATCGCGCCGGGAAACGTTGTTAATTCCGGTTCCGAAAACGAAGTCGTTTTGCCGATCGGGCCGAAACGCTTGAGGCAGCGCAGTCGGATAAATGGCTTTCCGGTCACGGTTAGCGGGTCATATAGAATGGTTGTTAAGATAAAGCAAGACAAAGAAGAATTCAAGACAGTCGCAGAGTTGCCGTTAGACGTAACGATTAAAGTGGTATAAACAAAAATCTCTCCGCCCAAGGCGGAGAGATTTTTTGTTAGCCCTTGATGGCTGTTTCGCGGAGTTTCTTGGTGTAATTCTTCATGCCGTAAAGTTTCGCGCGCTTGAATTTGGCTTGGCGGATCGGTTCGACCTTCACGATGGTCGGGAGATCCATGGGGAATATTTTTTCGACGCCGATGCCGTAGGATTCCTTCCGCACGGTAAATGTCTTTGAGGTGCCGGCGCCGCGGATCCCGAGGACAATGCCTTCGAAAATTTGCACGCGCTCTTTTTCTTCGCCCTTCGGGGTGATTTCGCGGATCTTCTGGTGGACCTTGACGGTCATGCCAGGCTTGATCGCCCAGCGCATCTTTTTGGCCGGCTTGGCAGCTTCAGCCTTGGGGGCTTCGACCGCGACTTCCGCCGCTTTGACTTCTTCAATTTTTTCGTTGGTGTCGGTCATAGAGTTTATAAAGACCCCTCACGGGGGTCTGGAATAACCCAAATATACATTAAAGCCTTAATATTGTCAAAAAGCCTTTCATATAAAGGAATTTTGAACATTCCGGCTTGACAAAATTGCTAAAAAAATGGTATATTTTGCAGTTCAATATCCTCAGGGGACTTGTTGGGCCGGCGCGTCTTTTTGCGCCGTTTCATTGACAAAATGTTAGGCAAGGAGGTTCGAGATGACAGCAACGATCGTTTCGCGGGCGTCCGAAGTTTTTCCGTCATTGGTGACGGGAATTTACATGGTCATTTGGGCGGCGTTGTATGCGACGCTCGAGATCAGCACTGAAGGCCCGGTCGGCTGGGCACTTGCGGCGCCGACCTGGCGCAAAAAGAGCTGGTTCTATGGCGCGGTCATGAGCGGGAAAGAACTCACGGGTTACCACCTGTTCATGTTCTTTCTTCCATACCTGTTCTTGCATCTGCCTTTCGTGTTCGCATATCAGTGGGGGATCGGCATGTTCACCTGGTGGCGCGAATGCGAACTGCTGGCCATCTTTTTCGTTCTTTGCCCGAGCTGGGATCTGTGGTGGTTCATTCTGAATCCCGATTTCACGCTTGAACGATTCCGCCCCGGCGAAATTTGGTGGCACGCCAAGTGGATCGGCCGCGTGCCGGTCGATTATATCGGAGCGGGTGTGTCGGTAATTCTTTTCACGACACTTGCCGCTTTCGGCGACTTTGGCGTTGTGAAGCGGATGAGCATGATACTGCTATGTTTCATCGCTGCGACGCTTCTCATTATCAAGTACGCTCCTCGCTACCACCGCTGGTACAACACGATGAAGGAGAGGCATCGATTGGCGTTTGAGGATTGGCGAAAGTGGTTTTTTCCGCCGGAGATCGATGGCCTTGTTCAGCATATGTGGAACCTGGACGAGATCCGCGGCCACATTGCCAACTATGGACGTCTGCGAGCCCGGCGCGAACAGCTTATTCCTCGATGCCAAGGCGTGATGGTGTCGGGGGACGAAAATGTCGCCCCGACGAACCTGCTCAATTGGGCTTACATGGTTCACATGGGCGGCTGGAAGTCGGTGGCGGTTTTCCGCGTTGATCCGGTCGCCGCCGCGCAAGGATTTAGGATCGGTTATCGGCCGAGCAATCCCGACCAATGGATCATTGGCAAGGAAAGGGTCTTGGCCGACTTCCATACCGACGAGTTCTTCCGCGTGCGGATCGGCCGCGAGGATCGCACGTTCTACGCGGTCGGCCGCGACGGCAAAGAGGTCGGGCTCGCGCTGATCACTTGCACCGCGGTGAACGACCATAACTACGAAGGTGCGCCCCTCTATTAGGACGCGCAAGCGCAACGCAAAACCGGCCCCGGAGGCATTTCGCTCCGGGGCCTTTTCATATGACCGTTGCGGTCTTGACTGTTTGCATTATTTTTATTAATCTCCCGGCTAGGAGAAGAACATGACCTCAAACAAACTGATCCGCGCCTTCCGCCCATTTGCGCCGGGGAAACATTCGTTCAGCGGCGCCTACTTGACCTTGGTCTTTGAGAATATTGAACCGTCCGAATATTTCAGCCCGAGCATTCGGATCCAATTGAACGACATTCACGACGCCAAGTATCGCCGGCTCGAACTTGATGATCGCACGGTCGTTCATGTGGTAGCACGGATCGTCCAAAAGTTCGGGAATGTCGCCGCTTTTGAGCTTCCGTTGTTGCCCGATGGCGGGATCGGGAGTTCGCCCACGCTTTTGTTCCGCGGCGGCGGCGACATCCGCAGTTGGTCCGATCTGGTCCGCGCCTTCGCGCCCAAGGACCCCGATGCCGAAGCGCGTCTCGAGAAAGAGTTCTATTTGCGCCAGTAACGGACGCGTTTCGAAAACAAAAGACCCCGGAGCTTCTCGCTTCCGGGGTCGTTTCATAGTTACTTGGAATTTTATTCCGCCACTCTAAAGACTTCGTCAACCGTGGTCAAGCCGTCCAACGCTTTCAATATCCCGTCTTGGGCCATGGTGATCATGCCGGCGGCTTTGGCGATGTCGCGCATTTGGTATTCCGAGACGTTGCCGGAAAGGATCACCTTCTCAATATCCGGGCTCATGGCCAAAATTTCGTAAATGCCGATGCGGCCTTTGTAGCCGATGCCGTTGCACTCGTCGCAACCCTTGCCGTGGAAGAATTTCATTTTATCGATATCAACCTTGACGCCGCAGTTCGGCGATAGGTCGGACATGAGTTTTTTCGCTTTTGCCAGCGTCTCGTCGTCGAGTTTCATTTCCTCTTTGCATTTTTCGTGGATAGTGCGGCACAGGCGCTGGCCGATGATGCAGTTCAGGGCCGGCGCGAGCAAAAACGGCTTGACGCCCATCGACATGAAGCGGGGGATGGCGCCGGCCGCGTCGTTGGTGTGGATCGTCGAAAGGAGCAAGTGGCCGGTCAGCGCCGCTTGGATGGCGGTTTCGGCGGTTTCAAGGTCGCGGATTTCGCCGACCATGATCACGTCGGGGTCTTGGCGGAGAATGGAGCGCAATCCCTTGGCAAAGGTGTAATCTTTGGCGTGGTCGATCTGCGATTGGGCAATGCCTTCGAGCCGGTATTCGACCGGATCCTCGAGCGTGATGATCTTTACGTCCGGCGTGTTGAGCTTCAACAAAATGGCGTAAAGGGTGGTGGTTTTTCCGGAGCCGGTCGGACCGGTGGTCACGATCATGCCGTTCGGCCGTTCGATCTCTCTTTTCAAGATGGCATCATAGGGCGCGCGCAAGCCCAATGATTCGAGTTTGATGCCGGTGGCGCTTGAACGCAACAAGCGCATGACGACCGACTCGCCGTAAGCCGTGGGGATGGTGGAAACGCGGACGTCGATCTTTTCCTTCCCAAGATTGATGGTGAAGCGTCCGTCCTGCGGCTGGTCGGTCACGTTTATCTTGAGGCCCGAGATGAGTTTTATGCGCGAGATCATCCTGACCCACTCCGAGGCGGGAATGGACGCCACGTTTGTCAAAATGCCGTCGATCCTGAAACGGACGACGATCGCGTTCTCTTCGGCTTCGACGTGAATGTCGGACGACCGGGTGTTCAGGGAGGCGGCGATCAAGATGACCACGATATCGGTGACGTTCGCGCCCGAGAGCGCGGCCTGCAGACGATCGAAAGAATGAATGTCGGTGAAGCGCTTGATGTCATCCTCGGAAATGCTCACGCCTTTGGTGATCTTCCTGACCGAGGGAAGGATGTCATAAACGTGCAGTCCGATCTCGTACGAGTGCTCAGAGACCATGTAAACGACGGCGTTTGCGTGCGTGCGCTCGGCGATCTGGAAGCGCGTCTCTTCGATTTCGGGAAGCGACGGGTCGATCGCTCCGATGCGGATCTCGGCGCCGGTGTTCACGAAACAGACCGCGCGCATTTTTTCCGCCTGCTCGCGGGCGATCGTGCTTATTGCATCGGCGGTGATGGGGAAGCCGGCCAGATTAGCGTAAGAATAACCGGCCGCGGTAGCGGCTCGTTCGACCTCGACCTCTTTTTCTTTGAGGCGGATGGTCGCGATCTTATCGGTGAATTTTTCCCCCGGACTCAGCTCTGAAGCGAGTTTTTTCGGCCCCGGGGCGTCGGTTTTTTTCTTAAGCAGGTCTTCGATCGATTGGGCGTCGGTCATATAGTTATTAACAATTAACTATGAACGATGAACGACTCCGGTTCCGTCCGGACGGAACATGAATTGTTCATTGTGTGTTGTTCATTGTTCATGTAAACGCAGTATAACAAAAACACCGCCCCTAGGCGATGTTTCCTTATTTCTTCAAGGCTGCATCCATGCTATGGATGGCCGCGTCTAAACGGCGCCAAGCGGGAAGCTGGGTATTAAGGCGATAAGCTTGCGTCGCATATCGATCTTCCAAGTTGCGCAGCTCCGAGAGCAGGTCGTCATTTTTGTCGGTTGCTGAGCCGTTTTGCGCGACCTGTCGTTCATATTCGTCGCGTTTGCGTCCGACTTCGACGCGCAAAAGATCGGTGGTTTTTTTGCAGATCTTGTCTATTACGTCGATCCTTTCGGTCAGGTCCGATGGTATTTGCACGCCGTTAAAGGCGGGATCGAGCCGGCTGGCGTAGCGGATGAGCGACGAAACGGCTCCGCGCAGGTCAAGCGCGGCCCAAGCGCGGCCGGCTTTTTTCAGCTCGTCATCGGGGTCATTGATGATGACGTCCCACGCTTCGTCGGAGCCGGGAAAATTCAGCAATTCGAATTCGCGCCGCGGGCAGATGATGCGCCGCTCGGCGCGCTCGCATATTGCGTTGCCGCTTTCCGGTTCAATGCGAATAAGCGACCAGCCGCATTCCAGCTCCTTTGCGCCGGCTGACCCGCGGCGGATCAGCACCGTTTTCCCGGTCGTTTTAATTCCGGCCTGCGCGGACATGCAGTTTAAAATTTCTGACGGTTTTCCAAAGTCGTTCAATTTTTGCCACCAGACCCGGTTCGGCAAGACGCGTGTAAAGCAGGGCCCAAGAGGCATGTTCAAAGACGGCTAACATCGATCCGCCGACCAGCACGACAAAAAGCGCAAGAAGACCGAAGACGAAGGTGAAGATGGCGATGGCGAATTGGGCGTGCAAGGCTCCGAGCGCCAAAAGGATGAGGGTGAAAGGGGCGATGATGATCGCGAGGGCTGCGAGAACAAGCGCGCACATGGCGAGGGCTGCGAGAAAGACCAGGCCGATCATTTCGATCGAAATGAGCCAATGGCGCTTTAAGAATTTGAACGCGTCGTGGCAGGCGTTAACCCAGCGCTCGCCGCCGATCATGATGCCGGCGTTCGTCATTGCCATAAGGAACGAGACGGCCAATGCGACGAGCGAAAAAACGATGAAAAGGATGACGCCGACGACGTACCCGAACGAGCTGTCGATCGACGAGTAAACGCCAAGCGCCGCCAAAACGAAGGTGGTGAAGATAATGGTCCTTCCGATGAGCTGGGTGACGATAAGCGGTCCAACCTTGTTGGCGCCGGCGCTCATCGCGGCTTGGACGGATTGCTTCTTTTTGAAGGCGCGCCGTCCGACCGTGCTCAGCAAAGCGCCGGAAGCGGCCGTGGCGGCCAGAGCAATGAGCGCGAAAACCGCGACAAAAAGAACGACGGAAAAGAATACGCTCATCTGGGTCGCGGTATCATTAACGAACAGCGCGGCGATAACGGCTTGGGTTCCGGCGGCGACGCCGGAGTACGGATTGCCGCTTGAAATTTTATAGATCGCGCGAATGATGAACTCGCAGGCGCCGCCGTTCATCATGAGTAGCGACGCGAGAAGGCCCAGCACCCAAAAATCGCGCCGGTTCCACGTGATCTCAAAAGCGCTGCGGACGATGTCGCGGTAAAGCGTTTTTTCGTTAATTACGGCTGTGCGCATAGAGCGAATGTGCTAAGTGAAAATAGTCGATCATTATACCACAAAGCAAAAATCAAGGCATTAGCCTTGATTTTTGATCACGATATCGCCAAAACCGTTAGGCGACCTTGGGCCTCGGTCCGACCAGTTTTTCGAATTCTTCGCGCTCTAATGTTTCTTTAACAAGCAACTCCGCGACGAGCTTGTCGAGGGTCGCGCGGTTCTTTTTGAGGACGGCTTCGGCGGTGGCGCGGGCGTCGGTGATGAGGCGGGTGACCTCGGCGTCGATCGCTTCGGCGGTGTGTTCGGAGTAGTCGCGCTCTTCATTAATTTGACGGCCAAGGAAGATCATTTCTTCCTTGTTGCCGAAAGTGCGCGGACCCAAGTTCGACATGCCAAAGTCGGTCACCATGTGGCGCGCCATTTGCGTCGCGCTCCGCAGGTCGGAACTGGCACCGGTCGTTACATTTTCTTTGCCAAAGGCCTCGACCTCGGCGACATAACCGCCCAATGAGCCGGCAAGGTCGGCAAGAAACGCGGCTTTGGAGTGCAGGCGTTTGTCCTCGGTCGGCATTTTGAGCGTATAGCCGCCGGCGTGTCCGCGGGCGATGATCGATATCTTCTGAACCGGATCAGCCTCGGGCAATTCGTGGAAAACGAGAGCATGGCCGGCTTCGTGGTAAGCAATGGTCTTTTTTTCAAGATCATTGATGACCCTGCTGCGGCGTTCGGGACCCAACATGACTTTTTCGATCGAGGTAAGTATTTCGTCGTTTCCCGTTGTTTTTTTGTCGCGGCGCGCGGTGAGGATGGCGGCCTCGTTCATGACGTTCGCCAAGTCCGCGCCGGAAAAACCGGGCGTGCGTTCGGCGATCTTCCTGAGGTTAATGTCTTTCTCAAGCGGTTTTGACGCGGCGTGTATTTTAAGGATCGCCTCGCGCTCGTTGATGTCGGGGAGGTCCAGAGTGACGCGGCGGTCGAAGCGACCGGGTCGCAGGAGCGCGGGATCGAGCACGTCCGGCCGGTTGGTGGCGGCCATGACGATGATCCCGATCGATGGGTCAAAGCCGTCCATCTCAACGAGGATTTGGTTCAAAGTCTGTTCGCGCTCGTCGTGCGAGCCGCCGAGCCCCGCGCCGCGCTGGCGGCCGACCGCGTCGATCTCGTCGATGAAAATGATGCACGGCGCGCTCTTTTTGGCGCGGGCGAACAGGTCGCGGACGCGGGCCGCGCCCACGCCGACGAACATTTCGACGAACTCCGAGCCGGAAATATGAAAGAAGGGGACATTAGCCTCGCCGGCCACGGCGCGCGCCATGAGCGTTTTGCCCGTACCGGGCGGGCCCATGAGCAGCACGCCCTTTGGAATTTTGGCGCCGACCGCCACGAACTTTTTGGGGCTTTTCAGGAATTCAACGACCTCCATGAGTTCTTCTTTCGCTTCGGCGGAACCGGCGACGTCGGCGAAGGTGAGGCGGTTCTTGTCGTTCTTGCCGTACTCGCGCGCGCCCGATTGTCCGAACGACATGGCGCGCGAGTTCTGTCCTTGCACCGAACGCATCATGAAGAGGACCAGGATGCCGATCGCGAGGATCGGAAGGACGATCGGGAGCATGACGCTCATCCAGTTGGAAAAGGCGCTGGCGTTTTCGACCTTCAGGTCGATGGCGGCGAGCTTGTCGTCGGTCACGCCGAGGTTCTTCATGACGGCGGTGAACGATTCGCCACCTTCTTTGCTGGCGACTTCATCTTTCTTGTCGTTCGTGACGACGCTCAAGGTCGAATCTTTGACCGTCACCGATTTGACTCCGCCCGCCGTTATTTGATGCGCCAAAGCGCCGAGATCGATGGCCGCGGGTTTGCTCGAACCGTTCAAATTCAGGGTCGAAAAAACAATGCCCAGCACGATAAGCGCGCCGAAAAATATAAGCAAGCTTTTTACGGGGGATGATTTCATATTAGGTTTCAGGTTACAGGTTTCAGGTTACAGATCCGACGCCGGAGAACCCAATGGCAACGAATGAGGCCCAGCTCAGCCGGGCCTCATCACTATAACATATTTATTCCTTTTTTTTGTCACCCTCATCGGTCGGTTCCATTGCCTTGAGCGAGAGGCCGAGGCGATGCTGTTCCGGCTCGATCGAGACGATCTTCCAGGCGAGCTCGTCGCCGATCTTCGCGGCTTCGGTCGGGTCTTTGAGCGGTTTTGACGACAGCTCGCTGATATGAGCGAGGCCGTGGATGTCGTTATCAAGCTCGACAAAGAAGCCGAACGGGTTGGCTTTTATTATTTTGCCGCGCACGATCTGGCCGATGTGATATTTGTCGGTGACGTTCTTCCACGGATCGTCAACGAGGCGCTTAAGCGACAAGAATATTTTCGAGCCCTCGACGTTGATGATCTGCGCTTTGACCTTTTGCCCCAGCGTGAGGATGTCGCGCGGATGGTCGATGCGCTGCCAGGCGAGTTCGCTGATATGCGCAAGGCCTTCAAGGCCGTCGAAGCGGATGAAGGCGCCGAACTCGGCGAGCGCGACCACTTCGCCCTCGACAGTGTCGCCCACCTTGAATTTGGCGAGCACTTCTTTTTGCTCGTCTTCCCAAATGGATTTTTCCGAAACAATGAGTTTGCGCTCCTGTTCGTTAACGTCGATCACCTGGACGATGAAGTCCTGTCCGACATAAGTGCGCAGTTTTTCCAAGATCTTGTTCTTCTCGCCGCCGGACACGCGCGGATAATGGTCTGGCGAAAGCTGGGAAACGGGAAGGAATCCTTGGATATGGTTCACGCGCACGAGCATGCCGCCCTTGTTGGCCTCGAGAATGCGTACGGTGAGCTTTTCGCGCTTTTGCATCATCTCGCGGACGGTCTCCCAGGCGCGCAGATGTCCGGCAAAGCGGAACGACAATTCAAGGTCGCCGTTCTCGTTCTCGGCTCCGATGACCGTCGCTTCGACCTCGTCGCCGACCTTGAGCGACTCGTACATGCCGCTCTCGTCCTTGAGTTCCGGCCCGCGCACGACGCCGGTGCGGAATCCCGGGATGTCGATCTTGACCTCGTTTTTCGTGATGGCCACGATCGCTCCCTTCACGATGTCTCCGACCTTGGGGACGCTTAAGAATGATTTCTCCTCGAGCAGTTCGGTGAATGTTTGCTGTTTAGCTTCCATATATAGCTGGAAACTTAGCCCTCGAGCCGTTGCTCGATAAGCTCTGTTCTTGGTTTATCTTTAGCCAAAAACAGATGAATTAAATGTGCGAGTAGTATATAGAAAAGGCGTTTTCTTGTCAAAAGTCCCTACCATTGAGGCATTATTAGAGCATTGACCGCATTGTTCATAAATGTTAAACAGATACGAAGCGTCTTTGACAATCAATAAAACAAAGAGGTGCGAGATGAAAAACAACGACCTCGCTTCGCCGGAAGATGAATATTCCGGCAATATGGGCGTCGACGAAGACGAAAGCGACGGGATCGAGAACGGCAATGATATCGAATCTGACGACGCGACGCCGGCGGACATCGATGAAGATGAAGACGCGGATTCGCGCGCAAGCGGCGGCGATGCCGATGCCTTGGACTATTTTTTCCGGCAATTGGGCAAGCCGAAAAACCGACCGATGCCGAAGGACGTATTTGCCGCCTTGGCGCGACGCCTCGCTGGCTTCAAAAGTTTGGTCGTCGAACGGGTCAAAGAAATAATCGGCTGCCGCATGCTGGCCGATAAAAGCCATGATCGAACAATGTGCCCGTCCTGCTCAAAGTACGATGCGTTGGCGCGAGAACTCGGCGTTCCCGTCGGTCTGAACGGGTTTTGCGAGTTGAGCGCATGGGCGAATGAGCTGCTGAATTCGGAGGACATGCCTCGTCTCTTTCGCTTTTTCGGTTTTCGCGAGGCGGAGCTGATCATGAGCGATATGTGCCGCGCCAACTTTCAGCTGGTCGTGAGCATTGCCAAGCGCAGCCATTGGCGGTGGAAAGGGATACCGCTCATCGAGTTGATCCAAGAAGGGAATAGGGGACTGATTCTTGCGGTCATTCGTTTTGACCCAAGCAGGGGATTTCAGTTCTCGACTTTCGCTTCGTGGTGGATACGGCAATATATAATGCGCGAGCCCCACGATTACGGGCGGTCGATCCGCATTCCGATCCACGCGGCGGAATTCTTCGGGCGAATTTGCCGGATCGCCGCTCAAGACGATCTGGATCTGCTGGCCGCCGATAATGAAGACATCCGCCGGATCGCCGTTCAAATGGCTTCAAGCCCGGCCAAGGTCGCAGAGATGGAAGAAAAAATCCGAAAAACGCTCGTGACGATACCGACGGCTCAAAGCGTCTCTTCTCTCGACCAAAAAATAAGTCGTTTTGAAGGGGGAGGTTCGACCGTTCTTGAACAAACGGCTGACGCCACGATCCCGGCGCCGGACAGTCTGTTCGAGGAGACGGAAAACAGCGACTGGCTTATGAGAACGGTCGCGAAATCGCTTAAGCCAAGGGAGTGGGAGGTGCTCAACAAGCGTTTGGGTTTGGAGGACGGCGCGGAAAAGCAAACGCTCAAACAAGTCGCCAAGACCCTGTGCTTGTCTCGCGAGCGGGTACGCCAGATCGAGGCGTCGGCGCTTAAAAAATTGCGCCGCGTGATCGGGGAAGGAAGATTGGGCGATCTTTAGTCGGCCTCGGACATCGGTCCGGGGCCTTTTCATTTTTTGTCGGCAGCGGGCAGGTCAACTATCGTTTTTAACTCGATTTATGGTAGTATTTAATCAATATGGCCAATGTTCTCAAGAAGGATATTTTTAACGCAACCAAGAAATGGGCGCCCAAAGGCGCCGATCTTCATGAGGCGCTGGTCGCCGCAAAAAAGGCGGGGTTTAAAAAGTTCAGCAGCGGGTCGGTCACCAAAGAAGCGGCGACCCGTTATTTCAAGGGGCTTCAGGAAAAACATCTCCTTAAGTCCCATGTCGGGCCCGATGGCGTTGCCACTTACAGCGCTTCAGCCAAGCGCCTGACGGACGAGGCGCGATCGCAGAAAAAAACAAGCGCCGTCGAAGAGCGCGAAGCGCACCTTGCCGACAAGCAGGCGAAACTTGAAAAAGCCGGACTTAAGGTTGAAAAAAACGGTGGTCCGGAAACGAGAGAAGAACTGCTCGCCGCGGTCGCCCCCGATAGCATGGCGCTCGCGCTCGACAAAAGCGGCATGGAAGAATTCGGCCTTGGTTTGCCGGGGGAGGACATGTCGACGACATCCGGTTATAAAAAAGGCGTTGATGCCTCGGTATCGGCGAAAGAGCATAAGACGGCCGGACAAAAGGCGGCCGAACAAATGGGGTTGGCGCCGACCTTTTCCATGCCGCAGCACGAAGCGCCGAAACCGCAGATCGACCTCGCGCCAAGCGTCGCGCCGCCGCCTCAGGCGAAGCCGACCGAAGTCCCCGTCGCCGAACCGGAAGCCAAGGCGGAAAGTACGCACGCCGCGCCGGAGCAAGAGCCGGGCGACGCATCTCAAGCCATTGATCTGCCTATCTAATAATATGCCTCATCAATACCAAGCCACCATCGATCTCATTAAAACCGCCATTCATCGTTTGCCGGGCGTTTTTCCGCAAGGCAGGCACCAGGAGATGGAGAACGCCATCGCAACACTCGAACGCAACCCCGATGCCACGCTCGAGGGGATTGAAAGCATGCTCGTTGCCTTCGGCGCGGAGCTTTGGCCGTATTGCGAGGCTTACGAGCAATTCTATAAAATATACGGCGAAGCCAAAGAGCGCGAGTTGATGCGTAAAAAATTATCCGAGCCGTCCCGCGCCGCGCTCGACAAGTTCGTCGCCGAAGGCGGGAACATCGAGTCGGTGCGCGACGGTTCCCGCTTCGAGCATTTCTTCGATTCCGATATCCGCTCCGAGGTGGTCGCCGCCGAGCTTGATGCCCACGATGGCGTGCACGAGGAAATGGAAAGACTGATCGCGGGCGATCGTGCGGCCGAATTTGAAGCGCTCCTTGCCGATTATCGTCAAAAACAGGCCGCGCTCAACCAAAAGATCAACGAATTGGCGGCGCTCGCCGAGCGCTCGCCGGACCAGCGCACCGAGATCTTGGACAAGGTGAAAACATTCCGCGAAGGCTTCGCCTACGTCGAACGCATGAGTTCGCTTGATGATATCGCCCACGAGATCCAGTATTATATCGACATCATGGAAGTGTGAACGCCGTTACGATTGCGGCGTTCATCCTGAGCATGCCGAAGGATAAGGCCTTTTACAAGGAGGTGCGTCGTGAGTTCAAATAAGATCCAGAACATGATCTGCCGGGTCTGCGATGAAGTGCATCCGCCGCCGGGGGAAAACGATGCAGGCGTGCCCAAGACGTTCCCCGGTTTCAAGGTTGCCGATCGATTGCGCCTTAAGCCGGAGATCTTTGCCGGTCGTTATCCCAACGCTCCGGCCGATCAGAATACGTTCGTGATCGTCGGAGCGCTGTTGGACGGCAACTGTCGCCGGACGATCCATTGTACGGTCAAGTTTGATCGCACGCGCTCGGCTCACCGCTACCAGATCACGGTCTTGTGGACCGGTTGCGTCGGCGATATCAAGCAACAGCGGAAGATCGCTGTTTGGGCCGAAGACGTCAGCGTGGAAAAGGGGGGACAATGAAAGCGGATAACGGGCGGTCTTGCTGCGCAGCAAGACCGCTTTTCTGATCCGGTTTATCCATTGTCATAAACGGCTCGTTGTGATAAATTAATACCTCGAAATCGGGAGAATTTTTATATTATAATCGGGTATGCCCGCATCAATCCAATTCATCTGGCACGGCTTGTCGTGCTTTTCCATTGAGGCCAAGAACGGCGACGCCGTCGCCAATTTGGTGACCGATCCTTATGGCGCGGAAACGGGGCTGAAGCTGCCGCGCAACCTGTCGGCCGACGTGGTCACGGTTTCGCACGATCACCCGTCGCACAATAACGTGGAGGCGGTCAAAGCCGTGGGCGATAAAAAACTTTTCGTGATCAAAAGTCCGGGCGAATACGAAGTGGGCGGGCTCTTTGTTTACGGCATAAACGCGCCGCACGACGATAAGGAAGGCAAAGAGCGCGGGCTCACGACCCTTTATCGCTTTGAGGTCGGGGACCTCAGCGTCGCGCATTTGGGCGACCTGGGCGCCGATATTCTGGATGCCCAGCGCGAAACGCTTGAGGACATCGACGTCCTGCTTATTCCCGTTGGCGGCGAAACGGTGCTGAACGCCAAAAGGGCGGTAGAGATAGTCACTCAGCTTTCGCCGCGCGTCGTCATTCCCATGCATTACGCTTTGCCCGGCCTTAAGTCCAAGTCCGATCCGGTCGAAAAGTTCCTTAAAGAGATGGCCGCCGGCGCCGCCGAACGCGTCACCAAATGGAAAGCGGTTAAAAAGGACTTGCCCGTGGAAGAGACCAAAGTGATAATTTTGGAAAAAGATTAAAAATATGAAGAAACATGTTTTGGCTTGGGTGATCGGGGGTGCGATCTTTGTCATGATCTTGGGCATTTGGGTTTGGCAGCTCCCCAACGCGATCCAGCGGATCGGCGGTTTAAACGACCCCGGGCTCAGCGCCATCGCGTCCATGTTTGACGCAACCAAAAGATCCCTTTCCCCCGACCTCATCAAGGCCCAGGCTCAGTTAAATTCCAATATGAAAAAGATGGGACAAACGATCAGCGCCCAGGCGGTTCAGGCGGCGGTCATAACCGACCTTAAGAATAAGATCAGCGTCAAAGACGCCATTAAGGCTGCGACCTTGGAGAATGCGAACGCCCCCTTGTTGCCGGTTGCCGCTTCCAAGACCCAAACTAAGAAATAATACATGCCAGACAAACATCCAAAAGAATTCGCCATCGGACACATTGAAGCGCGGCCGATCGTGCGCGAAATGCAAGAGTCATACCTCGACTATGCCATGTCGGTCATTGTGGCGCGGGCGCTTCCCGACGTGCGCGACGGCATGAAGCCGGTGCACCGGCGCATTCTTTACGCAATGTGGTCGGTCGGTTTGCGCGCCGGCGGTAAATTCCGCAAGTCGGCGACCGTGGTCGGCGAAGTGCTCGGCAAATACCACCCGCATGGCGACTCGGCCGTGTACGAATCGATGGTGCGTATGGCGCAGGATTTTTCCATGCGCTATCCGCTCGTTACCGGCCAAGGAAACTTCGGTTCGATGGACGGCGACGGCGCGGCGGCCATGCGCTACACCGAGGCCAAACTTTCGCCCATTGCCGAAGAACTGCTTTTCGACATCGACAAGGACACTATTCCTTTTACGCCCAACTTTGACGGTTCGCACCAAGAGCCGGTCGTGCTTCCGGGAAAACTCCCCAACTTGCTCCTCAATGGCACGGTCGGCATTGCCGTCGGCATGGCCACCAATATTCCGCCGCACAACCTCACGGAAGTGGCGAATGCGATCATCAAGGTCATCGACGAACCCGACTGCTCGGTCGAAGATCTCACTTCGGTCATCACCGGTCCGGATTTTCCGACCGGCGGCATCATTTATAACAAGAAGGACATTCTGGCGACCTACGTGACCGGCCGCGGCCCGATCGTCATGCGGGCAAAAACCGAGATCGTCGAAGAAAACAATGGCGCTTTCAGGATCATCGTCAGCGAGGTGCCGTATCAGGTGAACAAAGCGACGCTTCTTGAGAAGATCGCCGAGCTCGTGCGCGACAAAAAGATCGACGGCATCCGCGACATCCGCGACGAGTCGAACAAGGACGGCGTGCGGGTGGTGATCGAACTCAAAAAGGATGCCTACCCCAAGAAAGTTTTAAACCGCCTCTTCCAGCTCACCCAGCTCCAGGAAACCTTCCACGTGAACATGCTCTCGCTGGTCGACGGCATTCAGCCGCGCGTGCTTAATTTGAAGACGCTGCTCGACGAATATATAAAACATCGCCAGGTGATCGTCAGGAAGCGCACCGAGTATGATCTCGCTAAGGCCAAAGATCGCGCCCATATCTTGGAAGGACTTTCGATCGCCATTTTGCATATCGATAAAGTGATCGCGACGATCAAAAAGTCCGCCGACAAGGACGAGGCGAAGATCAACCTGATGAAATCGTTCAAGCTGACCGATCCGCAGACGGTGGCCATTTTGGAAATGCGCCTGCAGCAGCTTGCAAACCTTGAACGTTTGCGGGTGGAGACCGAACTTGCCGAAAAAATGAAGATCATCAAAGAATTGACCGCGATCCTCGCCTCGCCCAAGCGCATCCTGACCGTTGTCCGCGACGAAGTGGTCGCGCTTCGCGACAAATACGGCGACGAACGCCGCACGCAGGTGGTCAGCCACGGGGTCAAGGAATTCTCGATGGAAGACGTCATTCCCGACGAATCGACGATGGTAATAATCACCGCCGATGGCTATGTGAAACGCGTGCCGCCGGACACCTTCCATGCGCAAGGCCGCGGCGGAAAAGGGGTGATAGGCGTCGCCACCAAAGAGGACGACATGGTCGAACAGCTGTTCGCCACCTCCACCCACGCCGACGTGCTGTTCTTCACTTCCCGCGGCCGCGCCTTCCAGCTCAAGGCCTACGATATTCCGGCCGCCTCGCGCACGGCCAAGGGTCAAGCGCTGGTTAATTTCTTGCAGCTTGCTCCGGGCGAAAAAGTCACGGCCGTTTTGCCGGTTTCCGACATGCCCGATGCCAAGTATCTCATCATGGTAACCAAAGAAGGCGTGATCAAAAAGACCGAGATCGCGGAATTCGCCGCCGTGCGCCGCAGCGGGCTCATCGCCATCAAACTGCGCGAACAGGATTCGCTCGAATACGTCCGTCCGTCGTGCGGCAAGGACGAGATCGCGATCGTGACGGCGAAAGGCATGTCGATCCGCTTCGAGGAAAAGGACGTGCGCCCCATGGGCCGCACCGCCTCGGGCGTGCGCGGCATGAAACTTCGCCGCGGCGACGCGGTCGTCGGCATGGACGTTGTTTCGTCCGACGAGCTTAAGAAGGGGATACTGGAACTCATGGTCGTGATGGCGAACGGCTTTGGCAAGCGCACCAACTTGAACGAATACCGTTTGCAAGGCCGCGGCGGCACCGGGATCAAGACCGCCGAAGTGACCGCCAAAACCGGCGAGGTCGTGACCGGCTTCGTGGTTTCCGCCAAAGACGAACGCGACATTGTCGCCTTCTCCGGCAAAGGCCAAGCCATCCGCCTCTCGCTCAAGGAGATTCGGGTGATCGGCCGCGCCACCCAAGGCGTCCGCATCATGCGCTTTAAGGAAGAAAAAGACACCCTAAGCTCGGTCACTATCGTCTAGAATTTTGCCACCAGTATTTTTTATGTCATACCGGCGAAAGCCGGTATCCACGACCGTCAGTCGTCGTAGACCCCGATTTTCATCGGGGTGACAAAAAGGTATATAATGCTCAATACCAAATAATATGTCCGACATAACCAACAAAGAAATATTGGAAGCGATCAACGGGCTTGCCGGCAAGGTCGATTCCAATGCCGAAGCGATCCAGGCGCTCGCCCAGCACATGGACGAACAGCACGCGCAAACGCGCGCCGATTTGCGATCGGAAATGAACGAAGGTTTTACTTCGCTCAAGAAAGAGTTGACCGATTTTCGTTATGCAACCGAAGAGGGTTTTAACAGCGTTGAACACATGATCCGCGAAGAAGATAAAAAGATCGATCGCGTCACCGAAAAATTGCTCCTCAAAAAAGTCGTCACCGAAAAAGACGCCAAAGAAATCCTCGCCCTCGGCGCTTTTCCGCTCGAAAGCTCAACGGAAAATTCCGCCGCGTAAAAATATATTCCATGTGAAAATACATCTCCAAGGCGGGGGTGTATTTTATATTCTTCGAGCGAAGCGGAGCGGAGTCGAGAAGTCTGACACCTCGAAGCGTCTTTTGAAGGTAATTCTCGACTACGCGATCGCTCCACTCGAATAATAACGAAGTTATGTTATTCGGGCGGCTGCTACGGTGCTGCGAGTCTGAGTCTTTTGTTTGACTTTTGGCTCAAATAATGCTAAAATTCAATAATTAATCAGCAATACGTATGCGTTCGATCGAAACTCGCGCCGAGGTGGGGGACACAGGCGGTGAGGAACGCGGCATTACGTTGCGCGACAAACTGAACGACGATCAAAATGCGCTGCTTGATGACGCGCTTTCCGGAAACGGCGAAGCGGTAAATAAGGTGGTTGTCGGCAACGATGAAGCGGTTTTTAATCTCTGGCGCGACGGACTTTTAAAGCGAGGCGTTGATGAGAAAAAACTTGATCGCGAGATCGCGTCGCTCCGTTTGCGCGGCAAGATCGTGGCGAGAACTTACGAAGAGGTTGCTAACCGGAAAACGAACGGCCCGCCGCCTGACGCCGAGGAGCTCGCACTAGGTGCGTTCCGCGAAGCCATTGAGCCGCAAGTTCGCGACGCCGTTATGGCGCTCCGCGCCAAAGGTTACACCACCATCTCGTCAGGTTTTGCCGAAGGCGATTGGCAGGGGGTTTTCTTTGCCGAGGATATTTCCCAAACTCTTCCGTTGGAAACCATCAAAGCTTTATCTGGTGAAGGCGTCGAGGTCAAAGACAACGGCATGTTTTTCCACGCGGCTGAAATTGACGAGCAGGCGATGAAAGATCAATGGGATAAAATAGTCGCGCTAATTCCCGACCGTGGCGCCCCCGCTGCCCCGTCAAATACGCCCATGGCTGCATCGTTCAGGCTCAGATATTCAAAATAAAAAAATGTGAGCGAGACAGAAAAGAACGAAATTACGCCCGACGCCAAAAGCAAGGATCGCGAACCGCCGCCTGACGAACGGGCGCAGCGTTTAAAGTCATTGCGTTTGGATATTTCGGGCTACGGCGGCCCGGTTACAAGCGCCGATGTTCGCGCCAACGAGCCGAAGCTTGATTTCCCCGGAATTGATCTTCCAGAAGAAACCATGAGCGCCTTAAGAATGAAAATTGAACAAGAATCTTCTTCAATCGAAGACCGCAGAAAAGACCATGAAGAAAAATGGAAGGAACTGTTATTGCTTGATGCGCCGCTCACGTTTGAAGAAGTAAAAAAATTCACGCAACTGGAACGTCCGGGCAAATGGCCGGACAACGGCCGTTTGTCGGAATATTTGGCGGACATGCCGCGCCAGGCGGTTCGCGACGCCGACGCGCACCGGCAAGAGATAATCGACCAAGGCGGCGACCCCGACGCGATGATCGAAAAATTCCGGTCGTTTGAAAATGCCGGGGGCATCGAGGTCAAAGGCCTTGATGAATTGAAGCATTGGGACAGGATCAAGGAATATTTGGAGAAAAATAATTTGGCGCCCAAAGAGATGAAGGTGATCGTCGTTGATAATGACGAATATTGGGATGCTTTTTTTGGATCGAACCCGTCAAAATCCGTGATCGAGCCCAAAACGATCGTTTTGAAAAAAGATATCTTTGAAAACGAAAGCGCGAGCGACGAAGACCTTTCGTGGATCGTGCACGAGGTCGGACACGTGTCGTTCTATGATTTTTTGGACGATAAAAAGGACGGCTACATGGACGAGGTCCAAAAACAGCAAAAGTACACCGATACCGCCATGGAAAGCGTCGCCTTTCAAACGCAAGTGGATTATTTGAAAAGTTTGGGAAGATCAAAAGAAGCTTGCCAAGCCTTCATGCGCTCTTATGTCGAAGAGTCTTCCGCTCCTGAAGAGAGCATGGACGGCGCGCAAAAAGCCTCCAAGCAACAAGAGCTGGAACAGCTCGCCCAATATGTCGACGGCGTTTTTGGATCATGATTTCTCGGCCAAAACGATAAATTCCGCTTTGACTTTTCGTCGGAAAAATGATAAAAGTAGATAACTAACCGATCGAATTATGCCCGAAGGGAATTCACCGGAAAATAAAATTAGTGCCGCCCTTGAGGCCGCTAGGGCCAAAGTCGAAGCAAAAAAAGCGGCGGAAGCGGAGACCGCCGCCAAAGAAGCGGCTGCTAAACGCGAGGCCGAAGCCAAAGAAGGCCAGCGTGGCGATCTAACAGCCGAACGTCAGCATTTAACGGAAACAAAACAAGCGACCGAAACGGTTGCGTTAGCAGCCAGAGAAAAAGTGCAAGACGCCTTTAAGCAAAAGGCGGAGATGGATGCTTTAATGGCCGAACTCGGCGAGCAAATGGACCCTGAGGTTGCCGCAACCTTTGATGCGGTTTTTAAAGATGCGCAAAACGTCGACGAAGATCTTGTCGATTTGGACCAAGGCCTGTCGTCGGTCGATGAAGATTTGAAGGCACTTGAATCGGGCGCTTCCGAAGCGCAGATCGAAGCATCTGCCGAGCCGATCGCCGTTGAAAAGCCGGCCGAGGTTGTAGAAAATAAAACAGCGGAGGATATATATAAAGAAAAAATTTCTGAAATTAATGACATGGCGCAGAGAGAGATATCAACCGCTGTTGATATTCCCGACGCCATGAAATCAAAAATTTTAGAAAATTTGGAGCAAGCGATAAATTTTAGAGGTGACACGGTCGACAGTATTTTAATACCCGGAATGGCGGACCTTGTTAAAACAAAGGATAAGTTGTTCGATGCGAATCGACAAATGGAAAACGTGATAGACGATGATGGTGCGGTTAAAGTTAATAAGCTTCCGGAAGATCTTGCGGCCGCGCTTAAGGCTGAAGTGGCCGCGGGGAAAAATTCAGAAGAGGATATTCTTCAATTGCGGAAGGGAAAGTATCATCAGCTGTTCCAACGACGCCATGATGAAAAAATTGCTGAATTAAGGCAAGCATCCAAAAAAATTCAGGAAGTCCGTGACAAATATTGGAAGGACCCGGCAAATGACAAAGGCGGGGATAAGTTATATTCAATATTGAGAAAAGCGCAGCATGAAAAAAGTGTCGCATTGAGGCAATTAAAAGAAAAGCAGGCACAGGGCGACAGGGTTCAATAACCAACAAACAAAACACCGCATCTTGGCGGTGTTTTGTTTGTTGGTTAATTATTCCAATCCCATCTGCTTCCGCAGTTTGGTAAGGGCAGCGGCGTCGCGGGCGGTGATGCCTTTGACGGTCGCCTTCTGCGCGTCGGCGGCGATCTTTAGGAAATCATTTTGCAGGCGCTCGTATTCTTTTTGAATGCGAACAAGCTCGGCGGATAATTCATTCTTTGTACGGGGCATAAGATGACATTATAGCACTTTTCCCGAGGTTCAATCTCGGAAAAGGGGGGAGTTGCCATAAAAAAGGATTTATAGTATAAGTAAGACACTTTACAAAACCGCAGAAATGCGGTATTATAGTTAACTAAACATATGGGATTACCAGGCCATCGCCGAACATCTTCGCACAAACGCCGCCGCGCGGCGCATTTTGCGCTTACTCCGGCCCAGCTTACCAAGTGCCCAAAGTGCGGTAAGCCGGTCAAGCCGCACAATGCGTGCGCCTTTTGCGGCACCTACCAGGGTCGCCAAGTGACCAAAGCCAAAGCGGTGAAGAAAACTACTAAATAGGTATCAGGTGACAGGTTACAGGTGTCAGGTAAAACCTGTAACCTGAAACCTTGAACCTGAAACCTAAGTCATTGCTCTTTCGTGATATGTCTAATCGACATTTAGGTCGAACGATCGCCATGCAGGCGCTTTACCAATATGACTTCCGGAAATATCCTCCGGAGGCCTTGGCTGAAATTATCAGCCACAGCATCAGTGAATTCGCGCCCACCTACGAAGACCCCGGCTTTATCAAAGAACTGATCGACGGCGTCTTGGGGCGGCAGACGGAAATTGACGGGATCATCACGCACTACGCGCCCGAGTGGCCGATCGAACAGATCACGGTCGTGGATCGCAATATTTTGCGCATCGGCGTTTACGAGCTCAAGTGGGTCGCCAATATCCCTTCGAAGGTCGCGATCAACGAGGCGATCGAGCTGGCCAAGACCTTCGGCGGCGAATCATCCGGCCGTTTTGTGAACGGAGTCCTCGGCGCGATCTATAAGGACATGGTCGCCGCGGGCGAACTTAAAGAGATCGACAAATCAGTACCGAAGAAGAAAGTTGATGAACCTTCGGCTCCAGCCGAGGTTCCTGCGCAAGAAGCGACTTAATTATTAAGCTTGACCTGATGGTCAAGCGATTCATGATTCATGATCCATGATTCACGAGTCCGTACGGATTCCTAAATCGTGTGTCTTGAATCTTGAATCGCTTCACAGGAGTGAAGTCGTATGTCCGACGACAAAGATTTTTCCGGGCTTGAAGAAAAGCTCGACGTTAAATTCAAAAACATCGATCTGTTGAACCAGGCGATGGTTCATCGATCGTACCTGAACGAACACCCTGATTTTCGCTTGGGGCACAATGAGCGGTTGGAGTTTTTGGGCGATGCCGTTCTTGAGCTCGTCGTCACCGAGCATCTTTACGGCAACTACCCCAATCCCGAGGGCGACATGACCAACTGGCGCGCGGCGCTCGTGAACGCCAACACGCTCTCGGCCATTTGCAAAGACATGGGCGCGGAGGATTATCTTTTTCTTTCGCGCGGCGAGTCAAAAGACACCGGCACCAAGGCGCGGCAATATATTTTGGCGAACGCCTTTGAGTCGATCATCGGCGCGATCTATCTTGACGGGGGATACGATGCGGCGAAAAAATTCATCACTGAACGGGTACTGGTAAAATTGCCGTACATTTTAGAGCACAAGCTTTACTTGGATCCCAAGAGCCGCTTTCAGGAGGCGGCGCAGGAGGTGGCCGGCGTCACCCCGAATTACCGCGTCATTGACGAAAAGGGGCCGGACCACGACAAGTGGTTTAAGATAGGGGTTTACTTGAACGATGATCTGGTGGCCGAAGGCGAAGGCAGCTCCAAACAGGAAGCGCAAGTACAGGCGGCGGAGAACGGGATCAAGGCGAAGGGGTGGTAGTTTTAGTACGTAGAACCTAGAACCTAGAACATAGAACTTAGAACCTGGTTAGCGGAGACAGCCATTGGCTGTTTCCGCTTTTGGTTACGTTCTAGGTTCTATAGAAACCCACAACGCGCTGCGCGGTTCGAGTTTTTAAATTTTCTAAAATCATGTATAATTAATGAGAACTTATGATCGACCTTGGGAGCATTCTAAAAGTCGCGCTCGACAACAAGGCATCGGACCTGCATTTGGCCGTCGGTTTGCCGCCCATTTTGCGCATTGACGGAATACTGGTCCGAACCGACGAGCCCGACATTGACGCGAAGACGATAGAAAACGTGCTTTGGCGCGCCCTTTCTGCGGAACAGCGCGAGCGGTTCGAGCGCGAACGCGACCTGGATTTTTCCTACGACGTTAACGGCGCGCGCTTCCGCGTCAACACTTGCTATGAGCGCGGCAATGTGTCGCTGGTCGCACGCGTCATTCCGGCGATCATCCCGTCGTTCCGCGAGCTGCTTCTTCCCGACATCGTGGCGGACCTGACGCTCAGCCACAGCGGCCTTGTGATCATCACCGGCCCCACCGGGAGCGGAAAATCAACGACCCTCGCCTCGGTTATCGAGCGCATCAACAACGAACAGCCGGTCTCGATCACGACGCTCGAAGACCCCATTGAATTCCTTTTTTCCTCCAAAAAAGCGAAGGTCACCCAGCGGGAACTGGGCGGCGATATGCGCACTTTTGCCGACGGCCTGAAACACGTTCTGCGCCAAGACCCCAACGTGATCATGGTCGGCGAAATGCGCGATCCCGAGACGATCGCCACCACCCTTACCTTGGCGGAAACCGGCCACCTGGTGTTTTCCACCCTGCACACGCCGTCGGCCGCTCAAGCCATCGACCGCATCATCGACTCGTTCCCGCCGTTCCAGCAAACGCAGATTCGCGCGCAGATGGCCCTTTCGCTAAAGGCGGTCATTTCGCAGCACCTATTGCCCCGCGAGGGCGGCGGCCGCGTCGCGGCGCGCGAAGTGCTCCTCAACACGCCGGCGGTGGGGAATTTGATCCGCGAGAATAAGGTGGCGCAAATTCCCAACGTCATGCAGACCAGCTTGTCTTCGGGCATGTTCACCCTCTCTCAAAATTTGCGCGATCTCGTAAAAGAGGGCTTGGTCGCCAAAGATATCGCCACGGCTTATTTGCCGCCCGATATCATGTAGGGCTTGAAGTTTGAAAAGGAATCTGTTAATTTGATAACGCCTTGCGAAGGCGTTTTGTTTATAGGCGCCCTTAGTGAAATGGATATCACGGCAGGCTTCGAACCTGCTATTGGGGGTTCGAATCCCTCAGGGCGCAAGAAGGAATTCCCGGGCCGCTAGCTCAGCTGGTAGAGCGGAGGACTCTTAATCCTTAGGTCGTGGGTTCGATCCCCACGCGGCCCATAAAAATACCCCTCACTTTTTGTGAAGGGTATTTTTATGATCGCACCTTTTTGTCATTCCCTTGAAGAAGGGAATCCAATCATCGCTTGGTCGGACGGACGCCCAATATGGATTGGACCCCCGATGCCGCTCGGGGGCGACGAAAAACATCAACCAAAGGTCAATTTTTAAATTTTGTGTTATAATGATTTATCATCATTTTTCATTTCGCACCTTATGCCAAGCGCCGCGCCAAAAAAGCCCGTGAGACGGGCGGTTAAGCAAATTCAAACGCCGATCGCGCCGGCAACCGGCGCCGCGGCCGCCGCCAATGACCCGTCGCGTCACGGGCTCGCGACGGTAACGATAATTCTCCTGTTCCTCACCGTCGGATGCCTCGCCGCGGCTACGCTCGTGTCGGAAAAAATGAAGACCGTTGAGATTAATGCGCAAACTCTCGCCGCCCAGCTTGATGATTCGCGGGCGCAGAACGCCGACCTTGCCGAAGAGGTCACAAATTTCAAAACCTTGCAGGCGCTTGAGAAGAAAGTGATGGCGCCGCCTGTCGTTCCCGCCGACATCGTTTGGGACACATACGCTTCGCCCAACCTTGCGCTTCAGTATCCCGACGGCTATGCCGTGGTCAAAGCGACCAATGCTTTTCCGGTTCTTTCCATAAAAAGCGATAAAGGCGGCATGCTGATCTTTCGAGCGAAAGATATTTCCCAGTCCACCCTGCCCGACGGTATCATGGGCACGGCCGTATTAGGGTCGGGATTCAATGATGACGGTTTCAGCATGGAACGGACGATCATTCATTCGGCGATCGATCCGAAGGTCGCTCCGTACAATGTTTGGATTTATTACGGAACCGGCGACGACGCGACCAAGGCCGTCTTGGATCAGGCGGTCGGTACGATCAAGGTGACGAAATAACAAAACATGGACCATGGACCATAGACCATTCCGTTTGAATGGTACGTGGTATGTGGTACGTGGTCCATGCGGTCGGGTTTGACACTTTGGCTCAAGAGTGCTAATATAAGACATCACTAGTTGATCCCGCTTCGCGGGATTTTAGTTTATGAAAATTAGGAACATCGCCATTATCGCCCACGTCGACCACGGCAAGACAACCCTTGTCGACGCTTTGCTTAAGCAATCGGCCGATTTTAAGATAAAGCAGGACGCCGCAACCGACCTCATTATGGACTCGAACGAGTTGGAGCGCGAGCGCGGCATTACGATCTTTTCTAAGAACGTCGCCATCCACTATAAAGATTTTAAGATCAACATCGTCGACACCCCGGGCCACGCCGACTTCGGCGGCGAAGTGGAGCGCATCATGCGCATGGTCGACGGCGTCCTGCTCTTGGTCGACGCCAAAGAAGGCCCAATGCCGCAGACCAAGTTCGTGTTGAAAAAGGCGATCGCCGCCGGGCACAAGGTCATTGTCGTGATCAACAAAATAGACAAGCCGGATGCGCGCATAAACTGGGTCGTTGATAAAACCTTCGACCTCTTCGTGTCGCTCGGGGCAAGCGACGAGCAGACCGATTTCCCCATCATTTACGCTTCGGCCAAACAAGGCAAGGCGGGATTGGCTCCGGACCTTTCGCTCATGACCGACGTTAAACCGGTTTTTGAGACGATCTTGAAGTCGATCCCGGCGCCCGTTTTGCCCGACGTCAAGTTGCAATATTTGGCCGTCTCGCTTGCTTACGATAACTATATTGGCAAGATCGCCATCGGCCGTTTGTATGCCGGCTCCCTTAAAAAAGGACAGGAAGTTTTGCACGTGCGCCGCGACGGATCGACCGCTAAAGTGCGCTTGACCTCGGTGATGACCTATGACGGATTGGGTCGCGTTGAGACCGAAGCCGCCGAACCCGGCGATATTATCGCCGTTGCCGGCATTGCCAATATCTCGATCGGCGAATCATTGACCGACATTGAAACTCCGACGCCGCTTCCGCCCATTGCCATCGAAGAACCGACCGTCAAGATGACCTTTGGCATCAACACTTCGCCGTTCTCAGGGAAAGAGGGGCAATACACCACTTCCCGCAACATTAAAGAGCGGCTGGAGCGCGAATTGCAAACCGACGTGGCGCTTCGCGTTGAGCCGGGAGAGTCGGCCGACCGCTTTATCGTCTCCGGCCGCGGCGAATTGCACCTCGCGATCCTGATCGAGAAAATGCGCCGCGAAGGATTTGAACTGCAGGTCTCGCGTCCGCAGGTGATCTTGAAGGAAGTGAACGGCGTCACCTCGGAGCCGGTCGAGCAGGTGTTCATCGAGGCGCCGGAAAATCTTTCGGGCACGGTGATCGAGAAGATGGGCAAGCGCCGCGGCGAAATGAAGGACATGAAAGTGGAGCACGGAACCACTTATTTGGAATTCACCATTCCCACCCGCGGACTTATCGGGTTCCGGAACGAATTCCTAACCGACACCAAAGGACTTGGCATCATCAATTCGCTTTTCATGGGCTACGAGCCGTACCGCGGCGAATTCTCCGGCATGACCCATGGTTCGATCATCGCATATGAAGCCGGCACCTCCATAACATACGGATTGATCCCCGCCCAAGGCCGCGGCCAGTTGTTCATCGGGGCTGGCGTGGAAGTGTACGCCGGCATGGTGGTCGGGCAAAGCGCCAAGCCCGAGGATGTCGAGGTCAATGTTTGCAAGGAAAAGCGCCTTTCGAATATGCGCTCCAAAGGCGACGGCGGGCAAGACAAACTTGACACGCCGCGCATCATGGAGCTTGAAGACGCACTGGAATACATTGGCGACGACGAGCTGGTGGAAGTCACCCCCAAGTCAATCCGCATCAGGAAAGCCATCCTCGACCATCTTGAGCGAAAGCGCGCCAATAAGACATAAAATTGCAACCGTAAACGCCGACCTTTGACAAAAGGCCGGCGTTTTGTTAGAAATAGATGTTCGCATGAGGAGGTGTAAATATGCGCCACGGAAAGGTCTTTGAAGCCGATCTGATCGAAGACCTCCGTAAGGTCTTTCACTATCAGGTCGAAGTCAGCAGCATTGAAATGGATCGAAAAGAAAAAATCGATTTTAGGGTGAGCGGCAGAACGCTGTCGCTTCCGATGAGAACGCAAGTTACTGAGCAAAGCGACGATGGTGATAAGCTGGCGATATTTTTGCGTCAGGCGTGGTTCAACGCGAGCTACGAACCCACGCTTTACGTGATCGCCGAAGGAAAACCCGGAAGCATGCTCGTGGCTCAAGCCATGCACCGCGCCTTCTGGCGCGACCTGGCCGGAGCGATCGAGCCTAAGCGCAGTTACGCGCTATGGGTGACCGATGACGGCACGGGCAGCCTGCACGATCCCAAGATCCTGGCGCGCGACCTTATCTTGCAAAGTCGCGCCAAAACCGCAAACAGTTTGCGGCGCCGCGGCAGGGTGGTAGATGTCAGGAAAGGATTGATCATCATCGAGCGCGCCGGAAAAAAGTTTTTCGCGCCGCTCTCTTCGGTGGTGAGAGGTACGATTAACCGTTTTACCTCAAGGAAACGGATCGAAGGGATGAACATGGGCAGGGACGTGTACGTGACCTTTTTACCGGCCGCCGGCAATCGCGCCGAAGCGGTCAAGATAGGGAAGAGAACGCCCAGACGACAGCAAGAAAAGGAGCTATAGAAAATTTGCCGATCTTTCCACGATTCATCCGGCCCCGTTGACACGCGGCCGGATATTTGTTAATTTCAGACCTTCCCTTGAACGCAAACCATGGAGGTTTCATGAGCCAACCAAGAGGATTGTTCATTCAACATCATGTGTTCGATCTCTTCCGCAACGCGCGGTGCAGGATCACCTACGACGCCCACCGCGACAAGTATGAGAGCACGGACATGGTGCTGCGCTCGATCCCGATCCGCGAATTCCGGACGCCGCTCGAAATTGAAACGACCTGCGTCGACGATCCGTCGAAGTTCAAGTATTTCTTGGGTTGTACGCGCGATATTTGGAAGAGGTTCCGTCGCAAGCACAAGCGTCCGGCGCGGCTCTACACCGCTTTCGACGACATCGGCGCGCAGGGGATCGTGCTGACCCACGCGGCTTTCGACGCCATCTGCGGAAAGTTCGCTCACCGCGACCCGATGCCGGGCTGGATATATGTGCTTCTCGTAAGCAACACCGGCGCCTGCACATGGGTGGACGATCCGTTCGCTTATCTTCGGGAGCTGGAAAAACGGTACCGGCGTGAGATGGCGAGCGAAGACCGTCTGGGCGGACGCGTCGAAAGCGTCAACGGATCCAGTTTCATGATCCGCGGCGGAGCGGGCGAGGGAACGCTGTTTTTCGCCTTCTACGATCGCAAACGCACTCGACCGAACCGGGGAGACGGGGTTACCTTCCTTCCCATCGGCCGAAGAAAACACGGCCTTGAGATCGTCCGCGCCGTGCGCATCGAACAAAGAGGCTGAATCGAACATCGAGCCCCGGCGGCACGCCCGGGCTCTTTTCTTTTGGCCAGCTCGGCTGGCCTTGGCTCGATGCTAATATGCGAATTGTACGAATATGACGAATGACGTTACGAATTAGTATCGGATTAGTGAGATTCGTAGGGATTGGCATATTAGCATCGAGTCAATGGGGCATAATAGCGATTCAATTGAAAAATATAGCCAAAGAAGGTAATATATTCAGAATATGAGATACACCCAACTCTTCGGAAAAACCGTTAAAAATGTTTCCTCGGATCTCGAAAGCCGGAACGCCGAGCTTTTGACCAAGGCCGGATTCGTTGACCAGCTTACGGCCGGCGTTTACACGTATTTGCCGCTTGGTTTGCGCGTCCTTAATCGCATCAAGGACATTGTCCGCGATGAAATGGACGCGATCGGCGGGCAGGAGATATTGATGCCGGCCTTGACCCCGAAAGAACCGTGGAAGATCTCGGGCCGCTGGGACGACCCAGGCAAAGAAGTAATGTTCCAGCTCGAAGGCCATGGCGACAAGGAGTACGCGCTCGGCTGGACGCACGAAGAGATCGTGACGCCGCTTGTTAAGAAATTTGTGAAGTCATACAAGGACTTGCCGGTCATGGTCTATCAAATTCAAGACAAGTTTAGGAACGAAGCGCGCGCGAAAGCGGGCCTGCTTCGCGGCCGCGAATTCTCGATGAAGGACCTCTACAGCTTTCATCGCGATGAGACCGACTTGGAAGCATATTACGAAAAGTCAAAGCAGGCCTACTTGAACGTCTATAAGCGCTGCGGGCTGGACGCGCTCATCGTCGAGGCCTCGGGCGGCGCTTTCTCCAAATACTCGCATGAATTTCAAGTGCTGACCGACTCGGGCGAAGACACGATCTTTTATTGTTCCGCTTGTCGCTACGCGCAGAATAAAGAAATTGCCGAAATTGCTGGCGGCGATGCTTGTCCCAAGTGTAAAGATGGGAAGATCATCGAGGGCAAAGCGATCGAGGTCGGCAATATTTTCATGCTGAAGACGCGTTTCACCGACGCTTTTGATTTCAAATATATCGATGAAACGGGCAAGCCGCAGCCGGTCATGATGGGCTGTTACGGCATCGGCCCGTCGCGCGTCATGGGCACGATCGCCGAAATATATAACGACGCGAACGGTTTGAAGTGGCCGACCTCCATTGCGCCGTTCGATCTGCATTTGATCGAAATTAAAAGCAAGGATGAAAAAGTCCGCGAGCAAGCGACGGCGCTCTATGGCGCGCTCATGCAGACAGGGCTCGATGTCCTTTACGACGACCGCGAGGACAAGGGAGCAGGGGAGAAGTTCGCCGATTCCGATCTGATCGGCATCCCCAAGCGCATCATCATTTCCGAAAAAACTTTGAAGGACGAAAGCGTCGAAATAAAAGACCGCGCGACCGGAGAGACGAAGATGGTGAAATTGGTTGATCTTGGAAAAGAATTGGAATCATATTTTGGCGGTTGTGATTGCGGAGAGGAACATACGCATTAGCCCCATCCGTCATCCCGGACCGCGATCCGGGATCCACGGCGTTCGTCGTCATTGTGAGCGAGTCCGCAGACGGGCGCGGCAGAGGACTGACCAGATAACCCACCCTACCCTCCCTTACCTTAAGGGATGGGAAGAATCTCGCCCTCCCCTTAGGGTAAGGGGAGGTAGGAGGGGTTGCGTCGGCGGAATTCGACATTCGATATTAGTCATTCGACATTCGATATTTTCAAAATATGCCATACGACATTCTTGCCTCAGAAGAGGCCATTAATAAAACCGCGGCCGCTTTGACCGCGAAAAAGTACAACGTTTCGGTCGTCGTCGATCACGCGGCCGCGCTCGCGAAGCTTAAAGAAATGATCCCGGCGGGAGCTGACGTCATGACTGGCGGCTCGGTGACGTTGGACGAGATCGGCTTCACCGATCTGCTTAAGTCCGGCGCCAGCGGCTGGGTGAATTGGAAGGATAAGATCATAGCCGAGCCGGACAAAGCCAAACAAATGGAATTGCGAAAGCAATCGTCCATGGCCGGCTATTACCTCGCGAGCGCCCACGCGCTAACCGAAGACGGAACGATCATTCAGGGTTCGGCCTCGGGTTCGCAAATTCCCGCCTTTGACATGCTCTCGCCCCACGCCGTCTTCGTCGTCGGCTGCCAAAAGATCGTGCCGACCTTTGATGACGGCATTAAACGCGTCCGCGAATATTCGCTCATGATGGAAGACAAGCGCCAAAAGTCATTAGGCAACCCCGGCAGCTTCCTCAATAAAATGCTCATCACCTTCGGCGACATGTTCCCCGGCCGGATCACCGTTATTTTGGTGAAGGAAAGGTTGGGATTTTAACACGCGTCATTGCGAGCAAGTCCGCAGACGAGCGCGGCAATCCCTTCGGAATATCGCCGTGGTTGTTATATCCACGAGATTGCCGCGTCGGCTTCGGCCTCCTCGCAATGACGGGGAATTGACGTGGCTTCGACAATAACCAAAAACCCTTTCGCAAATCGCGAAAGGGTTTTTATTTTACTAGGTTCTATGTTCTAAGTTCTACGCACTAAACCGCCGTTCCCGCCGCAATGCCGGAGGCCTTCAAGGCCTCTTTGAGATTCTTCCCGGCCTTGAACTTGGGGACGCGGATGGGCGGGATGGTGATCTTTTCCTTGGTGCGCGGGTTCACTCCCGAGCGGCCTTTGCGCTCCTTGGCCATGAACTGGCCAAAGCCGGCAATGGTCACTTCCGAGCCCTTTTTAAGTTCATCGGTGATCATTTCGGTCATTGATTCGATGATCGAAACGCCCTGTGTTTTGGGCAAATTAAACTTGTCTGCAAGCGCCGCGCCTAATTCCGCTTTGTTCATATAATGTGGATTAAATGTTTTATGGCTTTATTATACCACTTTTATTTAGCATATTCAATAACCCTTGTTTCCCGGATGATCGTAACCTTAATTTCGCCCGGGTACTGCAGGTCAGCCTCAATTTTGCGCGCCACGTCTTGCGCCAAGCGCACGGCGGCAAAATCGTCGATCTCTTGCGGGCGAACGAAAATGCGCACCTCGCGGCCGGCCTGAATGGCGTACGCTTTTTCAATGCCGGGGAACGAGGCGGCGGTTTTTTCCAGGTCCTCAAGGCGCTGAATGTATTGCTCGACCGAATCTTTGCGCGCGCCGGGACGGGCGCCGGAAATGGCGTCGGCGACCTTGGTGAGCACGGCTTCGAAGGAGGTGGGGTTGTCCTCGTGGTGGCCGATCGCGATATAAGCGACCTCTTCAGGCAGGCCGAATTTTTTGAGGATGTTGTAGCCGATCTGCGGGTGGCCGCCTTGCACGTCGTGGTCAACGGCTTTGCCGATGTCGTGGAAAAGGCCGCCCTTTTTGGCGATGGTAACGTTGGCGCCGAGTTCTTCGGCAAGCATGTTGGCGATCTGCGCCACTTCAATGGAATGCGCGAGCGCGTTCTGGCCGTAGGAAGTGCGATACTTGAGGCGGCCGAGGATTTGCACGAGCTTGGGATCGACGCCGGTGATGCCGAGCTGGAAGAGCGCGTCCTCGCCGGCTTTCTTGATATCGAGCGCGAGTTCTTTCTTCGCTTCTTCGACCGCTTCTTCAATGCGCGCCGGCTGAATGCGGCCGTCCTTTAAGAGCTTGTCGAGGGCGCGTTTGGTAATTTGACGGCGGATGGGGGAGAAGCCGGAAACGGTGATCATGCCCGGCGTGTCGTCAACGACAATTTCGCAGCCGGTAAGATATTCCAGCACCTTGATGTTGCGGCCTTCGCGGCCGATGATCCGGCCCTTGAGGTCGTCGGAAGGCAACGTGACATTGGTGGTCGTTGTTTCCGAAACAACCGAAGCGCCCATGCGTTGGATGACCGGGGTGAGTATTTCACGGATCTTATCTTCAACCACGTCGGTCTCTTCCTGCTCCAGTTTGCGCACGCGGCCCATCAGATCCTCGTGGTAGCGGTCCTGCACCTGCGACATGAGGCGGGTAAGAGCTTCTTCGGTCGAAAGTTTGGCCACAGCCTCGAGTTTTTTGAGCTCTTCGGCGGCCATGCCGTCGATCCGGGCTTTGGTCACATCGATCTGCTTTTCTTTTTCAACGATCCTGGCCTGCTCGCCCTGGAGCTCGAGGATCTTTTGATCGAAAAGCGACTCGCGTTTTTCGAGCTTTTTTTGATATTCGGAAACTTCAGCGCGGCGCGATTGTTCATCGCGCTTTGCCTCGTCTAAAATTTTTAAAGCTTTTTCCTTGGCCTCAATGAGAATTTGCTGCTCCTTGTTCTTGGCCTCGTTAATGACCTTTTCCGCCGTCGCTTCGGCATTTGCCGTGCGTTTGCCGGCGATCGACTGTCTAATTAAATAACCGACGGCCAATCCAACGGCCGCCCCGAGCAAAATATAAACAATTGTTAACATAGGGTTTCGAGGACGCGAAACCCGACGCGTTTATGGCGCCTGCAAGTTCTTTTTGCGTTAAAATTGCAGAAATCATTGCGAAGGGTGTCGAGTCCGGATGAATCATTATGACTGTTTCCACCCTAGCACGCCTCACGTGCGCTGGCAACCTTGCGTCCTGCGGACCAATAATAGCTTGCTTTTTCCCGGACATTCCTTTAAGTTGGCGGCAGAAACAGGCCTCTGACAACAACACGAGGAGAAACGCGATGAGCAAGATGAGAATATTCGTGATCGGTTCGGGCGCGCGCGAGGATGCCATTTTCAGGGCGTTGGAAGACAGTGCGTATGTAATGGCGATGCCCGGGAGCGAGGCCATGGCGCGCGGGCACGGAACTCCGCCGCTGGGCAAGGCGAAGACCACGCTCGACTATGTGGATATGACCACGCGCCAGATGGCCGACCTTGTTATCGTCGGCCCCGAAGCGCCGCTTGTGGACGGCGTGGTTGATATGTGCACGGACGTCGGCTTGCCAATAGTCGGTCCCAACATGGAAGCGTCGCAACTTGAAGGCAGCAAGATCTTCGCCAAACGGTTCATGCGTCTGCACAACATTCCTACGTCCGATTTTCGAGTTTTCATGTCGGCAGATCATGCATACCGTTTTGTTTCGCGGCAACCCGAAAGAAAGGGGTGGGTGGTCAAGGCCGACGGTTTGGCGGCGGGCAAAGGGGTTGAAGTCACCGAAGACCGGGCATCAACGCTTGAAGCGATCGCGGTAGTGAGCGGACGATACGGCCAGCGCATGGTCATCGAGGAACGGCTTTCAGGACCGGAATGTTCATTCACGGTCTTGGTTACGCCCGATGGATTGGTGCACTCCCTGCCCATGGCCGTCGATCATAAGCGGCTCAGGAACGGCGGCGAGGGGCCGAACACCGGCGGCATGGGCGCTTATGCGCCCGTTCCGGAGATGGTGAGTTTGGGCGGTAGTCTGCAAGCGTTAATTGAGGCGCGGATCGTTCGCCCGACCTTGGCCGGCCTCAAAGCGCAAGGCATTGAGTATAGAGGTTTTCTGTACTTTGGCATCATGTTGACCGATAGCGGTCCGATGCTGCTTGAGTACAATGTTCGTCTCGGCGACCCCGAAGCGGAAGTGATCCTGCCGCTCATCAAGCCGCGATTCAGCAAAGCGATGTACGATTGGGTGCGGGGAGGCAGCGGTGTGCAAGACGATCTTTGTACCACCGACCAAGCCGCCGTGGCGGTGGTTATGGCTTCGCGCGAGTATCCGGGCATGATCACCGAATCGGTCCCCATCACCGGGATCGAGGAGGCGGAAAAGCTCGGCGTTACCGTTCTGCACGGCGGAACCAAGTTGGTCGGAGATCGGTTCTACACGAACGGCGGGCGCGTGCTCACGGTGGTGGCCACCGGCGCGACGTACGCCGAGGCGCGCGAGAGGGCATATGCCGGGGTCGCGAAGATCCATTTCGAAGGCATGCACTTCCGCACCGATATCGCAAAAGGCCTCTAGATAGGGGCAAAATAAAGATCGCAAGATACGAAAAGGGGCGCCGTCCGATGGCGCCCCATTTTTTTAGTCCGGTAGTCGCTACGCGATCTCGTCGGCGGGATCGCCGCGTCACTCGTCCCGAGCTGTGTCGAGGGACTCGCTTCTCGCGATGACGGAGACGGGGGAGAGCAAATATTTTTCCCAATTATCCTTGTTCAGTTCATCGGCTTTGACGGCCTCTTCGAGCGTGAACGGCCCCACTGCGGTGCGATTGAGCTCTTCCAAGTAGGCGCCGCAACCTCCGCCCGAGGCGGACCCGCCTTGGGCGGGGAGCGCTTCGCCAATATCGCGCGCGAGCGCGCGGACGTACGTTCCTGACGAGCAATGAATATCCAAAACAAGCATCGCGTCCTGTCGAGGTTTCGCCTCGACAATCGAATATATTTCAATTGGAACGGCGGTGCGCTCGAAAGTTTTTCCTTCGCGGGCGAGTTCGTACATTTTTTTGCCGTGGATTTTTTTCGCCGAATACATCGGGGGGGTCTGCAAGATCTTTCCCGAGAATTTATTTATTGCGGTTTGAATCTCATTTTCCGTTGGCAATGAACGATGAACGATGAACGATGAACAATTCTTAACAAGCTCGGGCCGGAGGATTTGTTCATTGTTCATTGTCCATTGTTCATGCGTTGTGATCCGTCCCGTCCTATCATCGGTATCGCTCGTCGCGCCCAAATGCAAAACTGCGCGGTAGCGTTTATCGAGCCCGACCAGTTTTGAAAATTCGCGCGTGGCTTCGCGTCCCACTCCCACGATCAAAAGACCCGAAGCAAACGGGTCGAGCGTGCCGGCATGGCCCACGGTTTTTGCGCCTGTCATGCGCCGCACGCGGTCGACAATATCGTGCGAAGTCGGGCCGACGGGCTTGTTTACGAGTAAAAAACCGGGCATAGGTTAGCACTTTGGGTGATTGTGTAGTAAAATATCAGTAATTAACCAAAGCGTACATGGCCAAACGCGAACCAAAAGAGATCAAAGAAAAGGACAAGATCGTCCCTCCTGACGCGCCGCCGCCGCGGGTTGGCACGCGACAGAGCGAGATCGAGGTGATGACGACCGGCGACGTGTCGATCACCAAGCTTGTTGATTATATCATCGAGCAGGCCTACTTGATGCACGCCTCCGACATCCACATCGACCCGACGGAGAACGAGATGGATATCAGGTTCCGAATCGACGGCGTCTTGAGCACGATCTTCGTCCTGCCCAAGGTCTTGTTGAATCAGGTGATCACGACCATTAAGGTGCATAGCGGGCTCCGCACCGATGAACACCAGTCCGCCCAAGACGGCCGCTTCCGCGTGGTCATCGACAAGGTGCCGGTCGACCTGCGCGTCTCCATTATTCCGGCTTACCACGGCGAGAACGCGGTTTTAAGGCTTTTGGTTTCGCAGTTAAAGGCGCTCACGCTCGCCGAGCTTGGTTTGTCGGACAGGGACAAGGCGCTGGTCGAGCAGTATGTCGGCCGCCCGCACGGCATGATTCTTTCGACCGGTCCGACCGGTTCCGGGAAAACGACCACGCTCTACACCTTGGTGCAGATGTTGAACACCCCGAACATTGCGATCACCACCGTCGAGGATCCGATCGAATATTCGATCGGCGGCATCACGCAGATCCAAGTGAACGCGGCCACCGGGATCACCTTTGCGCTCGGCCTCCGCTCCATCCTGCGGCAGGACCCCAACATCATCATGGTGGGCGAGATCCGCGACAACGAGACCGCTTCGATCGCCATTAACGCCGCGCTCACCGGCCACTTGCTGCTCTCCACCTTGCACACCAATGACGCGGCCACCACCTTGCCGCGCCTCCTCGACATGGGCATCGAGCCGTACCTCGTCGCTTCCACCGTGAACATCGCGATCGGCCAGCGCTTGGTCCGCAAACTGTGCCCGGATTGCACCGTCGAATACAAGATGACCGAGGCGGAAGAAAAGCGATTAAAAGCGGTCATCACGGAAAAAGCATGGAAAGACACAAAAAAGTTTTTCGTCGGCAAGGGCTGCAAAGCCTGCGTCAATACCGGCTATCGGGGGAGGGTCGGCATTTACGAGGTGCTTGAAGTGCGCGGCGAAATTCGCGACCTCATCGTGGGCAAGGCTTCTTCCGACGCCATCAGAACCGCGGCGATCCGCCTTGGCATGACCACCATGCTTGAGGACGGTTTTGCCAAAGCCGGCACCGGCATCACTTCGGTGGCTGAGGTTTTGCGCGTTATTCAAGAATAATCAATGCATGGCCATTAAAGTCAAAAAACCGAAAAAACCCGCCAAACTCCGCGGCGGCGTGCCGGTCAAGGAAAAGATGCTCTTTGCCAAGCATCTCTCGATCATGATCCACGCCGGTCTGCCGCTTAAGGATTCGCTTGAAGAGATCGGGAGTCAGACGAAGAATAAAAAATTCGGCAAAGTGCTGATGTTGATCGTTAAAGACGTTGAGAACGGCCAGTTCCTGTCGGCGTCCATGGCCGTGTTTCCGAAAATTTTTGACGATCTTTTCACCAGCATGGTGCGGGTCGGCGAAGAGAGCGGCAAACTCTCCGAGAACCTCGATTATTTGGCGCTTCAGTTGGAACGGTCGGATTCTTTAAAACAAAAGGTGCGCGGCGCGCTTATTTATCCGGCCATTGTTTTGGCGGCGACCTTTGGCGTGATCGGTTTTCTCACCTTTGTCACTTTGCCCAGCCTTTTGCCGATCTTTATATCCCTTAAGGTGACCTTGCCGCCAACCACGCAGTTTCTTTTTGATTTTTCCCACTACGTCGTAAAAAATGCCGTTTATATCGTCGTCATCGCCGTCCTTTTGATCGTCGGTTTGCGTTCGATCGTGCTGATCAAGCCTGTTCGTTTCTTCTTCCATCGGTTCGAGCTTTATGTCCCGGTCTTCGGCACTTTGGCCAGGGACGCCCAGCTGACGCGCTTTTCGCAAATTCTTGGCACCTTGCTCGCCTCGGGCGTGGACGTGGTTCGCGCGCTCCAAATAACCGCCGCGAGCATGGGCAATGTCGTTTATCGCCACGAGCTCGAGGAGGTGGCCAAGAACATGAGCAAGCAGGGCGAGAGCATTGCCGAATACTTGGCGCGCAAACCGAAACTTTTCCCCTCGATCACCGAGCGCATGATCAGGGTGGGGGAGAAGACGGGCAAGCTGGACGAGTCGCTGCTTTATATTTCCGAATTTTATAATAAGGAGATCGATAATATGGTTGGGAACATCACGACGGTCATTGAACCGGTTCTCCTGGTGTTCTTGGGCCTCATCGTCGGTTTTGTGGCCATTTCCGTTATCACCCCCATTTACAAGCTGACCGAAGGAATTCACGGTTAGACCTATGTTTAAACGGCGCGGATTCACCTTGATGGAAATTTTGGTTAACTTGGCGATCGGGCTCATCCTCGTAGGCCTCGCTGTTTATGCGACCTCGCATTTCATCGAAAATCGCGATCTTGAAGCCGTTTCCGACACGCTTGTCTCATACTTGCGTTCCGCGGAGGCGCGCGCGATCCAAAGCGAAGGAGACACGAGCCACGGCGTTTCCACCGCCGGCAGCAAAATAACCCTCTTCAGGGGGACGTCCTACGCATCAAGGACGACCGCATACGATACGACGTTGCCTTATGACAGCTATATCCATTTTTCGGGGATATCGGAGGTCGTTTTCGCCAAACAAACCGGCCTGCCTTCCGCAACCGGAACGATAACCGTCACGAACGGAATAAAATCAACGATCATAACCATTTATTCGACCGGAGCCATTTCATGGTGATCAATAAAAGACGCGGACAATCGATGGTCGAGATAATCATGGCGATCGCCATTATGACCGTCGGCATAACTTTTTCGGTCTCCATTTTAATGATCGTTGAGAAGGGGTCGGTCGAGTCGACTTCGGAAATGCAGGCGATCTTTTACGCCGAAGAAGGCGTTCAGGCGGTAATTTCCATTAGCGACCGTTCGGGGACGGCGGTGGCCGTCGGCACCTACGGCCTCGCGATCCAAGCCTCGCCGGCCGAGTGGATCTTCAGCGGCACCTCGGATACGCAAAACGGGATGACGCGGGTGGTGACCGTGAGCACGTACGACGCCGATACCAAAAAAGTCGATGTTCTTGTGACATGGAAGCCGGCGCCGAACCGGACTTCCACGGTCGACGAACAGGTTCTTGTCACCGATTGGGCTTTCTTATGACGATCCGCCGCGGCTTTTCGATCATCGAGACGATACTTTACGTCGCCATTCTCATCATGATCATGGGAACAATGGTGATCTTTTTGGTAAATGTGGTGCGCCGCGAATCAAAAGTGACGATGGTTTTGGAGGTTAATCAGAACGCCCGGTTCGCCATTGAAAAAATTAATTCGATAATAAGAAATTCTAAAGATGCGACCGTTCCGACCGACGGCGGCGGCAGCGGATCGACGCTCTCCTTGACCATGCCGACCGCGAGCCTTTCGCCGACGGTCTTCGCAGTCTCGAACGGGATCCTCACCATGCAGCAAGGGACCGGCGCGGCCGTGCCGATCACCTCAAGCGCCGTCAAAGTTTCAAACTTGACCTTCACCAACTTGGTCGACCCGACCGCGCATACGCGAACCGATAATACCTGGCCGCCGGTTGCCTGCACGCCGCAGCAGAAAAACGGAATTTGGTACGGCGTTTGCTGTTATCAGTCGAAAGAATATTGCTGGGATCCGATAACGGCCATTTTCTATATTTTGTTCATGGGCGCGAAACTCGGTACTTGCTTACAAGCTACGGCCGCCAAGTCTGTTATTAGAATGGCCATAACTGTTTCTGCGCCGCCTTCGGGAGTTGTTACCAATGATTACAGCGCTTCCACCACCCTATATGCCACAGCCACCGTTCCACGACAGAACTGAGGTTCGGTCGAATCCAGCTCGGCGGCGGTCGAACTCGTCTCGATCCGGTTTTGCTGCTATAATAGGCGTGGTCATGATAAGCGGCATCGCCCTCATCTCAAGCATTGCCCTTGCCGCGAACTACGTTATTGAAAACCGCGAAACGATCAACCGCGCCTATGCCGTACAGGCTCGTTCGTCGGCATATTCGTGCGCCAATATCGCCATGTTGCGTTTAAAGAAGAATAGAAGCTATACTGGTAATGAGAACATCACTGTGGATAAAGTCGTTTGCACCATTGAACCGGTCGTGACGAACGCCAACGCCCGAACCGTGTACGCCAAGGCAACCGTGAACAACTATTCCAGCCGCATTCAGATACAGGTCGACGATGTTGATGAACTTTATGTGAGTTCGTGGACGGAAGTTCCTCCGACATAAAAAATTTACGATAAATATTAATCAATTGTTCATTATATGAAACAAAGAAGGGGCTTTACCCTTATCGAAATCCTCATCGTCATCGGGCTCATCGCCGTTTTGGCCGGCGTTCTTATCGTCGCCCTTAACCCGGCGCGTCAGTTCGCGCAAGCTAGGAATGCCCAGCGCTGGAATAACATCGATACCATCTTGGGCGCGGTCATCTCCAACCTTACCGATAACCGGGGAACCTTTACCTGCGCCGCCGGCACCCTTCCGGCCACCGCCAAGATCATGGCTGACGCCACCTCTTTGCCCGCCGGTTACAATATCGGACCTTGTTTGTCTCCGACATACGCCGTTTCCATTCCTTACGATCCGTCGGCCACCGGAGCGCACTGGACCAGCACGACCGATTATAATCTTGGTTACAACATTGCCCAAGACGCCACCTCCGGTCGCATCACCGTTGCCGCCCCTAGCGCCGAACTCGGAGTAACGATCACCATGACACGCTAGGCAAAGATTAACGCCGTCTCGCATTGCGTCTTAAGCCGCCCAAAGGTCGATATAGCGGACAAAAGCGCCAGCGCGAAAACAATAATTAACAATTAAGTTCATTAATCAATAATCAATATGAAACAGAGACAGGGCTTCACCCTTATCGAAATCCTCATCGTCATCGGCCTCATCGCCGTTTTGGCCGGCGTCCTTATCGTCGCCTTAAACCCGGCTCGCCAATTCTCGCAAGCCAGGAACGCCCAGCGCTGGAACAACGTCGATACCATCATCAGCTCGATCATCGCGAACACGACCGACAATAAAGGCACCTTTACCTGCGCCGCCGGCGCTATTCCGACGACCTCTACCGATATGGCCGTGGGCACGGGCAATTATGACATCGGCCCTTGCTTGGTTCCGACCTTTGCCGCCAGCTTGCCGAACGATCCGTCGGCCACCGGCGCGCACTGGACCAGCCCGACCGACTATGACAGCGGTTACAGCGTTTCTCGCGACGCCACCTCCGGCCGCATCACCGTTACCGCTCCCGCCGCCGAACTCGGCGTTACGATCAGCATGACGCGCTAAATTTCAGCTTCCAGCCAAAAACTCTCTCCGCCTCATAGGCCGGGGGAGTTTTTGTTTTATGAACAATGAATGATGAACAATGAACAAAACTTATCGACTTCGGCGAAGCTGGGATCGTTCATAGTTCATTGAAACGTTGACACAACCGCAAATTCCGCATAAAGTAAGGAACATGAACGTCACCGAACTCGCCCGCAAACTGCGGACCAACCCCAGCGAACTTTTTACCGTGCTCCCGGAGCACGGCATTGATATTGGCAAACGGGCGATCAAAATAGACGACCATACCGCCGCTTACGTCGTTCGCGAGTGGTCGCGCTGGAAACAGCAGCGCGAACTGACCGCCAAACTTACGCGAGAAAAGACGGAAATTGAAAAAGCCGTCGCCGCTTCGGGCGGCGCTATTAAACTGCCAAAAGTGGTTAATGTCCGCGACTTTGCCGCCCGCGTCAATCTGCCCATCACGCGTATCATCGGCGAGCTTATGAAGAACGGGATACTCGCCTCGATGAACGAGCGCATCGATTTTGAGACCGCTTCGATCATTGCCGAAGATCTCGGCTTTAAGGTCGAGCCGGAATCCGAATCTATCGTGGTTGAAAGCGGCAGCCAGAACATGGAGGAAAAACTTTCCGCGCTTCTCGCCGAAGGCGACAACGGCGGCGCCCCCAGCGAGCGCCCGCCGGTGGTCGTCGTCATGGGGCACGTTGACCACGGAAAAACAAAACTCCTCGACGCCATTCGCGCCACCAACGTCATGGCGGGAGAAGCGGGCGGTATCACCCAGCACATCGGCGCTTATCAAGTGGAGAAGCGCGGTCGCAGAATCACTTTCATCGACACGCCCGGGCACGAGGCCTTTATGACCATGCGCTCGCGCGGCGCGCGCATCGCCGACGTCGCCATCCTGGTCGTCGCGGCCGACGACGGCGTTCAGCCGCAAACGCTTGAAGCGCTCGGCATCATCGAAGCCGCCAAACTGCCGTTCGTCGTAGCGGTCAACAAAATTGACAAATCCGACGCCGACATTGAGAGGGTTAAGCGGCAGCTCGCCGAACGCAACGTGCAGGCCGAGGACTGGGGCGGAAAAATTCCGTTCGTTCCGGTTTCGGCCAAGGATGGCAAGAATATCGACGCGCTTTTGGAAATGATCTTGCTTGTCGCCGACCTCAACAAGGACAAGCTGATGGCGAATCCAACACGGCGCGCCGTTGCAACCGTGGTGGAAGCGCACGTCGATAAGAACGAAGGGCCGGTCGCGACCATTCTTATTGCCGGCGGCACAATGCGCGTTAACGACCTGCTTGCCATCGACAAAACGCTTTACGGGCGCGTTCGGGCGATGCGCGATTGGAACGGAAAATTAGTGAAAGAAGCCGTGCCGGGCATGCCGGTCAAGCTCATTGGGCTCAAGGCCGCACCGACGGTGGGCGACGTCATTTCCGTTCCGGCCGATGCCAAAGGATTGGAAAAGGACATTAAAGAAGCCTCGCGCGCCAATTTCAAGACCGTCACTTCGGGAGGCGGCCAAGCGAGCGAATCCCATGCTGACAAAAAGAACGTCAAAATCGTATTGAAGACCGACGTGCTTGGCTCGTTGGAAGCACTGGTCGGCTCGTTCGAAAAATTCCAGCACCCCGAGGTCGCCGTTGAAGTGGTAAGCCGCGGCCTTGGGAACGTGACCGACGCCGATATTTTGCGCGCCGAAGCTTCGGGCGCCCGCGTCTACGGCTTCAACGTGCTGGTGCCGACCGCCGTCAACAATTTAGCGCGCGAAAAGAAAGTGCAAATAAAGACCGCCAAGGTGATCTATGATATTCTTGACGACGTGAAAGCCGCGTTGCAGGAGTTGCTCCCCGAAGAGATCATCCGCACCGAGCTTGGTCAGGCAAACATTCTTGCGATCTTCCGTACGGAAAAGAACGCCATGATCGTGGGCGGCGTCGTTACCGACGGCCATGCCGAACTTGGCGCCACGGTTCAGGTATTCCGCAATGATGCCGAGATAGAGGCGGGCGAGGTCGTTGATCTGCAAAGCAATAAGACCGCGGTTAAAGAAGTCAGGGCCGGTTCTGAATTCGGAACCAAGATCAAAATTAAGCCGGTGCTCGCTATTGGCGACCGCCTCGTCTTCTGGCACGTGGAGAAGAAGGAGAGAAAGATACAATTTTCTTGATGAACAATGAACTATGAACGATGAACGATGAACGATTCCATCGGATAAATGCGAAGCTTTAATTGTTCATTGTTTATCGTTCATAGTTCATAAAACAATAAACATATGTCAGAAATAACACTGACCGATAACAACTTCGAACAAGAAGTAGTTGAATTCTCCAAAACCATGCCCGTCCTCACCGACTTTTGGGCTTCGTGGTGCCCGCCATGCCGCGCGATGAGCCCGATTATCGAGGAATTGGCGAAACAATACGACGGCAAGATCAAGGTCGGCAAATACAATGTTGAAGAGGGGACGACGGTCGCCGAAAAATTGGGCGTGCAATCGATCCCCGCATTTTTCATCTATAAGAACGGCGTTGTCGTCGATAGCTGGGTCGGCGCGATGCCGAAGGAAGAAGTGGTGAAGAAGATAGAGAAAGTTCTTCAATAAACAATAAACAATGAACTATGAACAATGAACAATTTCGGCTTCGCCGGAGGCGGGTCTGATTTGTTCATAGTTTATCGTTCATCGTTCATAAATTATGGAAAATCTGATCATCATCGGTTCCGGCCCGGCGGGTTACACGGCGGCGATCTACGCGGCGCGGGCCGAGCTCAAGCCACTCATGTTTTGCGGCGACGAGATCGGCGGACAGCTCATCACCACCACCGAGGTTGAGAATTTTCCGGGTTTTCCCGATGGCATCTTGGGACCCGACCTCATGGCCGCCATGCGCAAGCAGGCGGAAAAGTTTGGCACCCGTGTTGTGGAGAAAAGGGTGACCGCCGTTGATCTTAAATCATCGTTCAAGAAAGTGACGGTCGGCGATGAAGTATTCGAAACCAAGGCGGTCATTATCGCGACCGGGGCTTCGGCGCGCCGTCTTAACTTGCCCGGCGAAGCGAAATATTACGGCAAAGGCCTTTCCGCCTGCGCGACCTGCGACGGTTTCTTTTTCAAGAATAAGAAATTGTTCGTGGTCGGCGGCGGCGACGCGGCCATGGAAGAAGCGCTTTTTTTGACCAAGTTTGCCTCCGAGGTTACCGTCTTGGTTCGCACTGATGTTTTGCGCGCCTCAAAGATAATGCAAGAGCGCGCCGAGGCTAATCCGAAGATAAAGTTCATGTTCAACGCGAGCATCGTCGGTTATGTTGGCGACGACAAGATCACGGGCGCGCGCGTGAAGAACAACGCCACCAATGAGGAAAAAGATATGCCGATCGACGGCATCTTCATCGCCATCGGCCACGACCCGAACACAAAAATTTTCGAAGGTCAGATCACGCTTGAAAAGAACTACATCAAACCGGTCGGTTTTGTCGGAACGGAGATCCCCGGCGTTTACGTTGCCGGCGACGTCGCCGACCATCGTTATCGCCAAGCCGTCTCCGCCGCCGGCACCGGCTGCATGGCCGCCCTTGAAGCGGAAAAGTTTTTGGCGGAAACAAAGGGATAACGGGGTTATAGACATCATTTCGGCTCGGGCGTATAATTTACAATGCTATGAACAATGAACCGACAATCGGCGAAGTTAACAAAGCGGTCGGTGAGTTATCAGAGAAAGTTGATAGCGTTCTTGATGCTATTGGCGAATTTTCGACCAAGGTCGATCAACGTTTTGAGCGTATTGAATCGGATATAACAGGCATCAAGTCGGATGTATCCGGCATGAAATCGGATATAGTTGGTATTAAAAACCAGATGGTCACCAAGGCATATCTCGACGACAAGCTTATTGATTTAAAGGCCGATCTGACGGTCGTCATGCGCAAAGAGGACCATAAGCTCGAGGCCCTGACCAAGCTGTTGGCAACAAAGAAAGTCATCACCGACGCCGACGCCAACAGTATTTTGTCATTGGAACCGTTTCCGCAAAGGGTTTAAATGAAAATGCCGCCCCTGAGGCGGTATTTTTGTATATTGCGGATTGGGGGAGAAAGAGTTAAAGTTGGGACTTAGTCTTTTGTTAATGAACAACATACAATGGACAACATACAATTCTAGTCCCGTCCGGACGGAACCGGAGTTGTCCATCGTCCATTGTTCATTGTCCATCGAATATGAATACATACGACAACGCCTGTGAACAATTGAAATGCGCCGCCGCGATAATGAAGCTCGACCCGCGCGTGCTGGAAAGGCTTAGCCGGCCGGACGAGATTTTTGAATTCAAGATCCCGGTGGTCCTCGATGACGGCACCAGCCGCGAGTTCGAGGCCAATCGGGTGCAATGGAACAATTCGCGCGGGCCGTATAAGGGAGGCATTCGCTTTCATCCGCAGGTTGACCTCGACGAGGTTAAGGCGCTCGCGCTTTGGATGACGATGAAAACGGCGGTTGTCGGTATTCCGTTCGGCGGTGGAAAGGGCGGCGTGGCCGTTGATCCGAAAAAACTTTCGCCGGCCGAACTTGAAGCGATCTCCCGCGGCTATGTGCGGCAACTTTATCCGGCAATAGGGGAGATGCGCGACATTCCGGCTCCCGATGTCGGCACCGGCGGACGCGAAATGGCGTGGATGGTTGACGAAATATCAAAGCTCTCGAAAGAAAACACTTTTGGCGCTTTCACGGGAAAGCCGCTCGCGCTCTACGGCTCGGAGGGGCGTGGGGCCGCGACCGGGCAGGGCGGTTTTTACGTGCTCGATCAACTCGTCGCCAAAATGAATTTGCGCGCCCACGATACGCGCCTCGCCGTCCAAGGTATCGGGAACGTCGGTTATCATTTTGTCCGTCTCGCGCAAGAGGCCGGCTATAAGATAATCGCTCTCTCCGATTCAAAGGGCGGGATCGTGAATGAAGGCGGATTGGATCCGGTCGAAGTATCGTTGTGGAAAGAAGAACATGGTACGCTCGCCGGTTTTCCTCTCTCGCGCCCGATCACGAACGCCGAGCTCTTGGAGATCAATTGCGACATTTTGGTTCCCGCCGCGCTTGAAGGCGTTATTACCGCCGAAAATGCGCCGCGCATCAGTGCGCGCGCGATCATCGAACTCGCGAACGGCCCAACAACCGTGGAAGGCGAAGCGATCCTTACCGCCAAACATATCCCGGTCGTCCCTGATATTCTCGCGAACGCCGGCGGCGTCACGGTTTCATATTTCGAGTGGGTTCAGAATCTTGCCCGCGTTTCATGGAGCGAGGCCGACGTCCTCGCCAAACTCGAGCCGATCATGGTCGAAAATTTTGAGGCCGTTTGGAATATTCACTCTGACCATAAAGTTTCTCTCCGCACCGCGGCGTATATTCACGCTTTGGGACGGCTGGAAAAGACAATACTGGCCAGAGGGGTCTGAATGAACAATGAACGATGAACAATGAACGATTCTTATGGAAGAGGGGTATCATCAAAAACTGCGGAGATTAATGGATGAATATGTTCATTCGGTTTACGCAGTAACGAGGAAGTTTCCAAGAGAGGAAATGTACGGCGCGACCTCGCAATTCCGTCGCGCAACCCTATCGATAATTTTGAATTACATCGAAGGGTATTCTCGCGGACGAGATAAGGTTCATAAAAATTTTCTTGAAATTTCTTTAGGATCTTTAAAGGAATCAAAGTACCTTGCAGAATTTTGTTTTAAGGAAGGATTTATGAATAGCGACGATTGCGCCGCTCTCTTAAAGAAGGTTGGAGAAATTGGAGCGATGTTATTGGGAACCTTGCGAAATCTATGATTTTGTGGGAAAATTTCAGCATTGAATTGTTCATCGTTCATCGTTCATAGTTCATAATTATGAATTTCGATCACAGAAAAGTTGAACCCAAATGGCAGAAGGTTTGGGAAAAGGAAAAGACGTTCAAGACCGAGGATGATTCTAAAAAGAAAAAGTTTTATATCCTCGACATGTTCCCGTATCCGTCGGGAGCGGGGCTGCATGTCGGGCACCCGGAAGGGTACACAGCAACCGATATTTTGGCGCGCAAGCGGCGCATGGAAGGTTTTAACGTTCTCCATCCCATGGGCTGGGACGCGTTCGGGCTGCCGGCGGAAAATTACGCCATCAAGACTGGCGTCCATCCCTCCATCGTCACCAAGCAAAACATCGATAATTTCCGCCGCCAGATCAAGGCGCTGGGCTTTAGCTATGATTGGGACAGGGAGATCAACACCACCGATCCGGAATATTACAAATGGACTCAATGGATATTTTTAAAATTATTTGAACGCGGCTTGGCCTATGAGGCCGAGATGCCGATCAATTGGTGTCCGAGCGACAAGACGGGTCTCGCCAACGAAGAAGTGGTGAACGGCAAATGCGACCGCTGTGGAACGCAAGTGGTAAAAAAATTTTTGCGCCAATGGGTGTTGCGAATAACCGCTTACGCCGACCGTTTGGAAAGCGACTTGGACCAGTTGGATTGGCCCGAGCCGATCAAAATGATGCAGCGTAATTGGATCGGCCGCTCCGAAGGAACGGAGATCGGCTTCCGCGGCCAATGCGAAGAAAGCGACAAGATGACGGCGCTCGAATTTGACTTGCCGGTCTTTACGACGCGCCCTGACACACTCATGGGCGTCACCTATGTCGTTGTCGCGCCGGAGCATCCGTTGGTTGCGAAGATCACGACCGCAGATGAACGCAAAGCGGTCGAAAAATACATAAAGCGGACGAGCGAAAAAAGCGACTTGGACCGAACCGGCGAAGAAGGGGAAAAGACCGGCGTTTTCACCGGCGCTTACGTGCGGCATCCGTTCACGGACGAAAAAATTCCCGTGTGGATCGCCGACTATGTCCTGCCGAATTACGGAACCGGCGCGGTCATGGGCGTGCCGGCCCACGACACCCGTGATTTCGCTTTTGCGCATAAATACGGCTGCCAAATAAAATTCGTCATTGCCCCGCCCGCCGGCGTTCCGCACGATGACAACGCCGCATACATCGAGCCGGGGGTGATGGTCAATTCAGGCGAATGGAACGGAATGGCTTCTGACGATGCCAAGACAAAGATCACCGATGCGCTTATTGCCGCCGGAAAAGGAAAACGAACGGTCAATTATAAATTGCGCGACTGGCTTTTCTCCCGCCAGCGTTATTGGGGCGAACCCATTCCCATCATTCATTGCGCCAAGTGCGGAAACGTCGCCGTGCCGGAAGCCGAGCTGCCGGTCAAACTTCCGCCGGTGGAAAAATACGAACCATCGGGCACCGGCGAATCGCCCTTGGTGAATATTACGGAATGGGTGAATACGACTTGTCCGCGCTGCGGCGGAGCCGGAAAGCGCGAAACCAACACCATGCCGCAATGGGCCGGTTCAAGCTGGTATTACTTGCGCTACTGCGACCCCCATAACCGCGAGCAATTTGTCGCGAGCCAAGCGCTAAAGCACTGGCTGCCGGTCGATTACTACGTCGGCGGCGCCGAACACGCCGTGCTTCATCTTTTGTATTCACGCTTTTGGCATAAGGTGTTGTTTGATGCGGGTTTGGTGCCGGGGCGCGAACCGTTCAAAAAATTGGCCAACCAGGGTTTGATCTTAGCCGAGGACGGAACAAAGATGTCAAAGTCAAAAGGCAATGTGGTCAACCCCGACGAAATAGTTGAGCGTTTTGGCGCCGACGCGCTCCGTCTTTACGAAATGTTCATGGGTCCGTTCGAAGACGCGAAACCCTGGTCAACCGCGTCGATCATCGGCGTGCGCCGCTTTCTTGATCGCGTTTACGGGCTTTTGGAAAAAGCCGATGCCAAAATCAAGGACGCCGCGCTTACGCGCGAACTGCATCGCACGGTGAAGAAGGTCGGCGCCGACATCGAGGGCTTTAAGTTCAATACCGCCATTTCGCAAATGATGATCTTTGTTAACGCCGCGGAAAAATGCGAAAAGATAAATAGTGATGTATTACGAAATTTTGTTAAGTTAGTATATCCTTTCGCTCCGCACCTTGGCGAAGAATTGTGGCACAAGCTGGGCGGGAAGAAAACGATCACCTTTGAACCTTGGCCGGTTTATGACGAAGCGCTCACGGTCGAGAGCGAGGTCGAGATGGTCGTGCAAGTTAATGGCAAGGTGCGCGATAGGATCGTAGTTCCGACAGGACTCGCTCCGGACGCTCTTGAAGTTCGCGCCATTGAATCATTAAAGGTTCAGGAATGGATAAAAGGGAAAACGGTTAAAAAAGTTATTGTCGCCGGCGGCAAACTAGTTAATATTGTTATTGAATCTTAATTGTCATTCCCGCGAAGGCGGGAATCCAATCCGTATGGTCGGTCGATCGTCCAATAATGATTGGATCCCCGACTTCTCGGGGGTGACGAATAAAATTTCAAATTCTCCGTCCGCGTCGTTGCTCGTCTGGGTCGGATCGTTTATTTCCGGGATCGTCGCGATAACGATTGTCGCGCCGGCTTCGTATGCCGCTTGGGCGCTCGCGGCAACGCTGGGGTGTTTTTCGCTTGCTGTTGTTTCGGGTTTTATCGTTAAAAACAAGAATGTGCGGCTTATGATCGTGGCCGGGTTATTGTTTTTAACCGGCGCGGCCAGATATTTATCGGCAACGGGCGACCCCATCGACCTTCTCAAATATTTTCCCGCGCTCGCGGCAACCAAAGGGTGGCTCGTTGCCGCGGTGGGACGTATGCTCCCCGAGCCGCATGCCGGATTCCTCGACGGATTGCTCGTCGGCGGCGGTGCGGGATCGCCCGCGCTCAAGGCCGCGTTTGTCGCCACCGGCACGGCGCATGTGATGGCGCTTTCCGGCTGGAATATTTCACTCATCAACAAGTGGTTGGGTAAGATATTCCGGTTTATTCATATCAGTAAAAAAGCCAGTTGGGTTTTGACAACGGTTTGCGTCGTCGTTTTTGTCATAATGACCGGCGCCGGCGCCTCGCTCGTGCGCGCGGCCGTCATGTCGATCTTCACGACCGTCGCGCTCATGAGCGGCCGCCGTTCGGCCGGCGGTCGCACGGTGGCATATACTGCCGCACTGATGCTCGCGGTCTCGCCCAGGATCATCACAACAGACATCGGTTTTTTGCTTTCTCTCGCGGCGATGTTAGGTCTTATCTATCTCTCCCCGTTCTTTGAACCGTTCGCCAAGCGCCTGCCGGAACAATATGACCTTCGCGGGACCGTGGCGGCGACCGCCGGCGCGACGCTGGCCACGCTGCCGGTTTCTTTGGTCGCGTTCGGGCAAACATCGCTCGTGGCGTTGCCGACGAATTTATTGCTGCTTCCGTTCGTCGCGCCGACCATGTTCGTCGGCTTTATCGGCGCGGTCGCGTCATCGCTTGTTCATTCGCTCACGGCCTTTTGCGGCGCCGTAACGATGGTCTTCACCAATTATGATATTTCGCTCGTGAGCTTGCTCTCCCGCGTACCCGGCGCTTCGGTCAACGGCTTATCATTCAATTTGTTCGCCGCCGCCCTCATGACCGTCGGCATGGTCTGGATGGTGGTGCATCATTATGACGATATTGTTAAGAAAGAAAATTAAGAGCTGGGCGCTGACGCTCGCCTTGGGCGGTTCGTTAATGGCGGGCGTGCCGGCGCTTGAGCGCGCAACCGCGCCGCAAATGATTAAAGCGGCGCCCAACGAGATGACGCTCTCGGTTTTTGACGTTGGCCAAGGCGATTCCATTTTGGCGCAAGAGGGCGATAAGCAAATTTTGATCGACGGCGGGCCCGACAGCACCGTGCTCGAGCGGCTGGGAAATACGATGCCCGCCGGCGATCGGGAGATCGACCTCGTCATTCTCACGCATCCGCATTCCGACCACGTGAACGGCCTGGCGCAAGTCTTGTCGCGCTATAAGGTTGATAAAATATTAGCCACCGACGTTGTTGCACCGATCGCCGGATACCGGCGCTGGAAAGAACTGATCGCGGAAGACAATATCCCCGTCGATGATCCGCAAAAAATACAAACCGAGAAGGTCAACGATATGGAATACGATGTTCTTTCAGCCGGTACGCAAGCGGGGATCCGCGGCAGCGAGCATGATGGCAATTCCGATGGGCTTAACGATTCATCGATCGTCGGCATGCTTAAGTTCGGCAGCCGCCGTTTCTTGCTCATGGGCGATGCGACCACCGTGATCGAGAACAAGTTGATGGCCGCCGGTGACGAGCTAACAGCTGATTTTTTAAAGGTTGGACACCATGGAAGCACTTATTCAACAAGCGAAAAGTTCATCGACGCCGTCGCGCCTGTTTATGCCGCCACCTCGGTCGGCGCCAAAAACCCATACGGCAATCCTGCTTGGCGGGTGATGCAGCTCGTTAAGAATAAAGGTGTTGTCGGCTACCGCACCGATCTGAACGGTACGGTCACGGCTTTGACGGACGGATCATCTTTACAAGTGGCGGCGGAGAGAGTACGATAAGGACTTGATAATGAACTATGAACAATAAACAATGAACAATTAAAGCTTTCGCATTTATCCGATGGAATTGTTCATCGTTTATAGTTCATCGTTCATAAAAACACATATGATGGAAAAATCACTCGTTCTCATCAAGCCGGACGGCGTCCAGCGTGGACTCATTTCCGAGATCATCGGTCGTTTTGAGCGCGTCGGATTAAAGCTCGTTGCGATCAAAATGGTTCACCCGACGCACGACGATGTTGAGAAGCACTACACTTTGACCGACGAATGGATGTTGGGCGTTTATACCAAAGCCAAGGCCAAGTACGAATCGATCGGCGAAAAGTTTCCGTTCACCGACCATCAGGCGTATGGCAAATCGATCAAGGATGGATTGGTGAATTTTTTAAAGTCCTCGCCGGTCGTGGCGATGGTTTGGGAAGGCGAAACCGCCGTCTCGCTGATCCGAAAAATGGTTGGCGGAACCGAACCGGCTTCGGCGGCCCCGGGCACCATTCGCGGCGACTTGTCGCATGACAGCTACGCCCTCTCGAACGCCCAGAATCGCCCGATCCGCAATTTGGTGCACGCTTCCGGAAATGTTAAGGAGGCGGTGCATGAGATCTCAATCTGGTTCACCGACACCGAGCTTTACAAGTACGAGCATGTTAACGATCGTGTACAGTACGATCCGGACTGGTTCTTGTCGAAATAATAATATTTTTTGAACCGCCGATCCGCGCCTTTTGACAAAAGGGCGCGGATCTTGTAAGATCGGAATATGAAAAAGCGTCTGGATAAAACCAGTGTCAATAAAAGCATCGGCTCGGCCGTTAAGTATTGTTTTACCATTCTCGGGCCGCGGGAGTTTTAGCGTGAAAAAATTCGCGTTAAAACTCCTCGGCAAGACCGAGGATTTTTGTTTTTTGGACCTTAACAAAGGAGACGCGAATGGCTGTTCTGCTCTTGGGTTACGTGAACGATCCGGTCGTGCTCGAAACATTCGGCGCGATCATTGGCTGCCGGTTCGGCAGCGCCGACTACGAAAGCGTTTTTGAGGAAGTGCCGACCGAATTCTCAAACTTCGGCACGATCCGCTCCGGCCGTTTGACCTATTTGCGTTCCGGCCGCAAAATAAAGCGCGTTGTTCTGGCTTTTCTCAATCCATCCGTCACAGCCGCTCGCGTGATCGATCGGCTGGGATTTGCGCCGGCAAATGCGGTTTTGGCGGCGAAGGCGCATCCGAGCCAGATCGAAAGGATGCAGCGCTCCGGCGCCGACCTGTCGTCCGGGTATGCCGTTTTTTGCAACGAGCGTGCGCCGTACACTGACGTGAGAAACGCGTTTTTGGTCACCGGCGAGCGTCGCGACAAAGGGTGGAGCGAAGAACTTGCCAAAGCCATCGTCCATAACTTCGTTTTCCCGGAATTCGCAACGGCGCCTGAAAGAAGATTGGACGAGCCGATCGCGCCCGCTGAACGCACAATGCCTCAAGCCGGATAAGGATGGTGGAACATGACCCCGGAAGATGTTTTGCGACTAAAAGAACGAAAAGGCATGGTCGCCTGCTTTCGCGACGATGAGCTTGCCAGTGCCGCGCTTGAAGAGGCGGTAGTTTTGGCGGAACGCATTCGCAAGATCAAATACGGCCGTTGGCTGAACGAAGGCGGCTGCCTCTTGCGGCGCGTTGAACCGCCTGAGCTAAACAGGCATCCGGTATTTCTTAAGGGCGGATGGGGAATGGATCTCGGCTCGTTCGCGCCCCGCGACCAATGCGATCGTGGATCGGGGATCATCGTCATGAGCTTCGGTTACGGTTCGGAAAGATTCCTTATCGACACGCTCAAGCCCCGCAACTATTGGCGCGGCATTCTCTTGAGCGAGGGCAATGTCGCCGGTTTCCGCAGGCTGGTCGTCATTTCGAATGACTCGCGCTTTATGGGCGATGGCGGTTACCGAAAGCTCTTGATGCGTAAAATGGCCGAGGCGTTGTATGGCGCGGCCGTTGACGCCGACTATGCCGCATCCTTGTTTGCGATCGGCGCGGTCGTCAATGTGCGTCCTGCATCGGACGCGCCAGCGCCTACCGCTGCGGTTCAGACTGTCTGAAAAACAAAATAACCTCGAGAGGCAATTGCGATCCGCGCCCTTGCCTCTTTTCTTTTTTATGCGTATTGTATGTGCATTCGTAGAATGCAATTTTAAATGCTTAATCGGGGCGTAGCGTAGCGGCATCGCGCATGCATGGGGTGCATGAGACTGCTGGTTCCCCGCTCGACTCGGTCCGTCCGCGAGCGGGTCCGCCCAATCCCGCCGCAGCGGGAGGTGGGCGGAGACTCCGATCAAACATTAAAAGAATGGTGTAGAGTAATGGTGTTCATCGAAAAAGTTTACAATCAACATTTTGTCGGGGTGTAGCGTAGCGGCATCGCGCATGCATGGGGTGCATGAGATTGCTGGTTCGACTCCAGTCACCCCGACAAAATGTTGATTTAAAGGTTCCCCGCTCGACTCGGTCCGTCCGCGAGCGGGTCCGCCCAATCCCGCCGCAACGGGAGGTGAGCGGAGACTCCAGTCCCACTAATAAAATTTTCGTTGATTATGTCGATCGAATCACTGTCTCATGAGGCGGTTCCCAATGAACCGTTTCTCCATGTCGATCTTCAGCCGTACGAGATCAAGAGCCGGGACGGCAAGTTTGTCGTCCGTCTTCCGGTTACCGGCCGACTGGACGCCAAGGGCAAGCCTTACGCCGATAAATACGGCGAAGTGAGTTTTGATTCGGAAGAAAAGGCTTACCAAGCGGTCGCCGAAGCGAGAAAAGATTTCGAGCTTAAGCCCTTGAATTGAATAACAAAAAACATCCCGCTTAAGCGGGATGTTTTTTGTTATTTGACCTTGAATGCCGCACTCACGGTTTTGCCGTTCACGATGAAAGGCGGGTCGAGCTTTGGATCGAATATCCCGTTATTATCGCCGTCGGCGTGGATCTCGGCGAGGTAGCTGTGGCCTTTTACGACAGTCGCATTGATCTTCATGTTCATTGTTTCCGGGAAAAGGATGACATTGCTCGCACCGACGATCTTATTCGAGGAAGCATCGCGAATGACGACGAAGCCGTGGACGGGCAAAGCGACCTTGGCGACCGTGATCGTGTCGCCGGCCGGCTGCGGCGAGTCGATCGAAAGGGATGGCACCGTACCGGTTTGTATGACAGGCGCGTTTTGCTTGGCCGTAGGCACGTTCACTGTTGTCGTTGTCTGCCATGGCGAAACTCTGACGCTTGATCTGCTCAAGATCACGAGCGCGGCAACGAGGCCGATAAAAGCGACAGCAATGGCAATGATGGCTAGTTTGCGGGACATATGGTTGTTATGAACGATGAACTATAAACGATGAACGATTCCATCGGATAAATGCGAAGCTTTAATTGTTCATTGTTTATTGTTCATAGTTCATAAAATCGTCCATCGCTCATTGTCCATAGTATATAACAAAAGACCGCCGATGGCGATCTTTTGGCAAGTGTTATTTGGTTGCTTTGACAGCGGTCTTTTTGACCTTCTTGGTCGCCTTGATACAGGCGGCGCAGAGCAGGACTTTTTCGCCGTCAACGCGACGCGCCTGCAGGTTCACATTCTGGCGGCGCTTGGTGGCGATGTGCGAGTGGCTGCGGGAAACGCTGGTCATGAAGCCGCGCTTGCAGTTGGAACATTGTCGGGCCATATATTTATTGAGTAGTGAGTAGTGAGTAGTGCCGAATATATCACGATCCCGAACTTTGTGCAATAGTAAGGTCGTGGTATCGTAATTAGACATTCGACATTAGTCATTCGACATTCACCCGCATGCCCATCCAGCTTCTCGCGCAAAACCCGCTTTATTTCGTCGTTTGGGTCGTGGCGATCCTGATCGCCCTTACATTTCATGAATTTTCCCACGCCCTAGTGGCCAATTTCCTCGGCGATCAAACGGCCAAGCGCATGGGCCGGCTCTCGTTGAACCCGCTTGTCCATTTGGATCCGATCGGTTTTTTGGCGCTGGTCTTGATCGGTTTCGGCTGGGGCAAGCCCGTGCCGTACAATCCGTACAATCTGCGCTACCCAAAGTGGGGGAGCACGATGGTCGCCGCCGCCGGGCCGGCCTCGAACCTTTTGATGATCATTGTTTTTGGTCTTGTCTTTAAGTTCATCCATCCGTTTTTTTCCGACGATAACCTGTTGGTCGCCTTTCTCGAATTGCTCATTCAGTTGAATTTGATCCTCTGTCTCTTTAATCTCATCCCCATTCCGCCCTTGGACGGATCTAAATTCTTGCTTTCGGCCCTCGCCGCGCCCGAGCATTACAAGACCCGCTTTTTTCTAGAAACCCGCGGCCCGATTTTGCTCCTTGGCCTGATCCTCCTCGACAGCCTCTCCGGCCTTAATATCCTTTCAACTATTTTTTCCGTTGCCGCGAATTTTACGTTGCGGTTATTTGCGTAAGGCTTAGATAATTTTTAAGCATGATGGTTGACAGTTTTGGAAAATCCTGTTAATTTTACGCGTTATTGAAATACTGAAAGTTCTTCAAAATTAGAGGGAAAAATGGATCAAACAGCAAGCATCGCTTTCCAAAGCGACGATGTTTCGCGTTCGGTCAAAGACCGTCTCAGGAGCGGCATTTTACGCGCGCGGCACGTCATGATGTCCGCGGATGCCGGAAAAGATGACGCTTATGCGCTTCGTCCCGACCAAGTCAGCGTCTTTCAAGATCTGCTCGAGTTCCTGTCCGATGCGGCCGAGCGGCAAGCGTCCGACGAACTGTCGATGGGCCGGATCATCCTGCCGTCGCGCACCGGGAAGACCGTGGTTGCCGGCAAGTGCTTGGCGGCCTGCGGCTTGACCGCGACCTTCGTCGTTCCGACCAAAACGCTCTTGGAGCAGGCGGTCATCGATCTGGCGGATATGCTGCCCGGCGTACCGATCGGTTATTACTATGCCGACGGAAAAAGTCTTGTCGCGCACGGGGTCAATATCATTACTTACCACAGCCTCATCGGTTTCTGGGAAGAAGATGGACGCTTGCCGGAAGAATTGGCGACGTCGGCCGTGGTTTTTGCCGATGAGGGTCATACGGCGATGACGGCGAAACGGATGGAGGCGTTGACGAACGGCTTTGATGCCTACGCGCCCAGGATAGCCATGACCGCCACGCCGGATTACAACTTCGACCGGATGCTGGAAAAGTTTTTTCCGGCCCTCATCCATGAACTCTCTTTGGCTGAGGCGATGGAGCTCGGACTGCTCGCTCCGGAACGAACGTGGGTTTACGAAGTTGATGTTGATGCTTCAAAAGTGCGGATGATCGCCGGAAGCTACGACGGCGCGGAGATCGGCAGTATCATGTCGGCGGCGCCGTTCTTCAAAATGGCGAAATTGATCCGGTACAGCGAAGAGAATATCAACAGTTCGACGCTCATCTGCTGCGCTTCGCGGCAACAAGCGAGCGACCTGCTCGCGTACCTCACCAAATTTCGTCCGCAGAACCGACCGCTTCCGGCACTCATCGACAAAGATACGCCGAAAGAAGAACGCCGGAAGACCATCGAAGCTTATGAACGCGGCGAGATCGATACGATCATCAACGTGCGCGCCATGCTCATGGGCTGGAATTCGCCGCGCTGCAAGGTTTTGATCGACCTGGCGCCGTCGACCTCGCATGTGCTCGCAATGCAGAAGTATTTTCGGCCGATGACCAAGTGGGGCGACGAAGAAGCGCGCATCTATATCATTATGCCGTCGAACCTGCCGAAGATTCCGCTCATGCCGACCGACTTTTTTCTGTATGGCAACGGCGAGTATCGCTGCGGCGATCTGATCGCTCCGGATGCGCGAAAAAAGAACAAAAGCGCCGCGGCGACGGTCAAGGATCGTCTGACGCCGGTTGCTGGCGTTTCGCTCAAAAGCCGGATCGTGCTCTCGCAAAAGTTCGAGCGTCCCAAGCTCGACCCCAAGGATCAGGAACAGATCAAAGCGGTTTGCCTGTCGAACACAGCTATCCGGCCGGACAAGATCTGCGGCTACCACGCCTTTCGCTGGCTGTACTTTAACCACGAATTGTTCAAAGGCCACGGCTGGCAGCTGCTCCGGTTCATCGGCATCGTCTCGGACAAGATGAAGTATCTCGGCTTCATGGCCGGGATGTTCGCCGAGGCCGCGCGCAACAAGTATATGGAGATCGTCCACATGACGGTCGAGGAGAGGCGGCAAATCGGAGACGCCAGTTGTTACGAGGATGCGACGTACTTCATCGATTGTGTCTGCATTGAGGAACATCCAAGCGTCGAGCGCCGACGGTCGATCCAGCAGGGAAGTCGCGCGCTTTTCGGTCCGGACGAAGTTTTGTCTATTGATAGACGTTTGGATATGGAAGATGCACGCCGGTTAGTCGACGCAGCAATGGCCGATCTGCCGGGAAAACACAAAATGATCCTGCGGCTGCATTATGGTTTTGGCGGGAAAGAACCCCTTTCTCCAAACGAAATCAGGCGCTATCTTGTTTCCACCGAAAGTTGGAAAATCTGCCGAGGACGAGTGAACCAGCTTGTTGAAGAGGCCTATGCTCGCATGAGAAAGACGTTGCGAGTCCGCGGTTTGTTACAACAACTCTAGTTCCTTGAAACGATAATTCGCCGCAACCCCCTCTGCGAGGTTGCGGCTTTTCTTTTTGTCGAGGTTTATAGTTTGTGCGGCCTTAACATTCTTTCGACCGTTTTTTCCGTACCGTCAATTTTACTTTGAGGTTTTTTGCGTAAGCCGAATTTTATAGCGCGCGGGGGATTGACATGATCGCTGAAATAATATACGTTTTCGTCAGCACATGAACAATTTTTAAGGAGGCAGCATGAGACTCGGCAGGGAATTTTTTGCGCGCAGCGCGCTTCAGGTCGCTAAGGAATTGGCCGGCAAAAAGCTGGTCCGTGATGCGAACGGCTCAAGGATCGAATTGGTGATAACGGAAGTTTCGGCGCATGAAGGCGGAACGCCGACCCAGGCAAGGAACGGCATGAATTACGCTCCGGGCAGGATCTTTCTCATGCCTTTTCGCGGACGGTTGTTCCTCAACATCGCCACCGATCATGCCGGCACACCGTCTTGCGTCTTCATCAGGAAAGGTGCGGATATCACTGGCGAACGGGTTCTTCTTTTGGACGGTCCGGCCAAGTTGACCAAACATCTCCGCATCCACCAAAAGATGGACGGCGATTCGCTCGATTCAGAACTCTTTGTCGATGACAGTTTCGTCGACCCCAAACTTGTCATTGACGGCGAGCGCGGGACAGCGGAAAACTGCGTCGGCTGTTTCACCTATCCCGTCTTTTAGCCATTTCGACCTAGCAAGGTCGGCGTTTCGCAAGCCGGCCTTTTTCTTTTAAAAAGTCGGATAATGCTTGACGATATGAGTATTTTCTGCTAATTTCACCAGTTGCCGATCGTGGCAACCAAGTTTGAAAATTTGTGCAACCGGCAAACAATACGGGAGATTCCAATGCTAACGACAGCTTCGCAAAGTTTGTTCCGCGCCCGCCAAGCGACCGCAGACAACTGGGATATCGCCGAGGGGATTCGTGACCTCAAGCAACGAAAGAATTACGTTGATTATTTGCGGCAGGACGAATGGGTGGTTTTCACGCCGCGCGAGATTGACTTTCAACGGTTTCGCGAACTAGCGGAAAGCGATCCGTACATCGCGAGCGAAACCGATCCGCGCATTTTGGCGGAGATCCTTGTCCGCAAATACCCCGACATCTTCATTACCGTGGATCACGTTTACAGCGTGGTTACGGATTGGGGAATCAGGCGCAGTTTGAAACGTCCGGTTCGCGGAACCGGTGCAGATGATCCGCCACAGATACCGCCGCATCTCATTGAGGCGTTCAGCGAGCAGGAACTCGTGATCTTGGCCAAAGGTTTCTTCCGCAAATGGGTCAGGCGCCTGAACCAAGATCCGGAGAAGACCATCGTCCTCATCGAAAAACTCGAGAAGACGACCAAGCACCAAAAGGAAAAGTTTCTTCTCCATCATGTTCTCGAGATCGTTCGCGAACTGTGCAAAATGCACTTCCCCGGTTTCAATTCTGAGATCGTGCCCGGCATGCCGTTCCCTTCAATGCACGTCCGTCTCTGGATCAAGCAGCTTATGGAACGCGTGAACGCGATCATCATCGGCGACGTGGGAACGCAAAAAACATCGGCTGCGGTTATTGGTTTGGAAATGTTAAGGTCCAAAGCCACGGTGGTCTTTTGCCGGTCTTACGCTCGCGAAACGGTTTGGGCAAACGAGCTCAAGCGTTATTATCGCGACGCTCCCGACCCTTTCGTCTTTGTGGGGAACGGCGATCTGCGCGTCATCGAAAAGATGGGTCCGGAAGGTCTGCGCCGCCACAAGTATCTCATCGTCGGATACGGCGGGGCTCAGTCCGGAAACATGGATGATGAATGCGTCGAGGATGGCGACCGATTGGTCGAAGCCATCAGCCGGCTTCATCCCGATTCGGTCATCATCGACGAAGCGCACGCGATCAAGGGCAGCGGCAAGCGCGCCTCGCGCACGTTGCGCGTCGCGCGGCTCGAAAGCGTCAAGCATCGCTTGATGCTCACGGCCACGCCGTACGAGAATGCGACCAACGAGGCCGCCAACATGGCAACGCTCTTAGATCCGCAAGCGTTTCCCAACGGAGAAGCGTTTGTCGCCCAGTGCCGGAATAATCCGCGTCTTTACTTCGGGCTAATGAGCTCGAAGACGCTTGATTATTTCGCCCAAGAAGACGTGCTCAATTTGCCACCCAGCAACTATACGACGTTGGATTTCTTTCCGACGGTCGAACTGGAATGCCCGCCGGATATCGCCAAGGTCCACCGCGCGATCGCCGACGACGGACACCTGGAAGCACGGTTGCAGGTCCAACGCATGACGCGTTTCTTGGCCATTCCCTTTGTCGGGAAAGACTGGTATCCGCATGCTGCCGATCTGCCCTGTTTTTCCGATCCGCTCGCCAATCCCAAGCTTGCTTACTTGCGAACTCGGACGGAGGAGCTGATCAAAAAAGGCAAGGTGGTCATTGCGAGCGGCATCTATGCCGGCGGAGTTACGCGGGAGCGCGACGATGTTGGCGAAGACGATGACAATGACGCATATGAGATAGCTGCTCTCTTTGAGAGCTGGTTTCCGGGTAAGGTGAAGCGATTCGATCCGGTCGCGGCCAACGCCAACGGCGGGAAAGCGCGGCAAGAGATCTGCGACGCGTGGCGGTTCGACCCGGAGATAAAAATCCTGGTCGTTTCCGTTCAAGCGGCAGCGGAAAGCGTGAACCTATCGGTGCAAAAATCGCCGGAAGTGGAGCGGGTAAGTATCTTTTACCTAAGTCTTCCATGGAAAGCGACAATGTATTGTCAATTCAACGGTCGGTTCCGTCGACCCGGCTCCGAAGTGCCGGTCGATTCCTACGTTCTTGTCATAAAAGGCACCGCTGATGAAGCGTTGCTGCACATGAACGAGATCAAGTGGCGCAACTTCCTCATCGGCGTGCACGGCATGCCGCTTCTGGCGGTCGAAGAAAGGGCCTTGGAAAAGGCGACCTTCGAAAAGTTGACCATCTCGCCCAAGCGATGGTTGCGCGCGGCTTTCGGCCGCATGGCCGGAGCTGGTGAGAGTCGGATAGCAAAAATGCTGTCCGGCACATTGCAAGGATTGCCCGTCGGACAGACCATCGCCGACTACTACTTGGAAACGGAAGACATTAGCACGACCGGACATATCGCACGCTATGCTGTTCCCATTCTCAGGGAATGGCGAGGCCTAGGTTTGATCACGGCTTGGGAGAACGTGCACGACGCCGGTTGCGGGACGCTGCCATACGAACGGCGGTTGAACGAACCGATCTTCGGCACGGACATGAACCCGGCCATGATCGAGACCGGCCGCGCCCACTCCTATCATCGGGGAAAGAATACCAGCGAGGCAAGGCTTTCCGCTTTGCCCAAGGAATGGACCGGTCGTTTTGAGGTGAACTTGGCCGCCTTGGTCCTGCACCTCAGCTCAAGCGCCAAACGAAAGGGCAAGGAGCCGGAACGGATCAAAATTTTGCGCGAGCTCAATCGAACTTTGCGTATGAAGGGTCTGCTCTGGATATTGCTTCCCAAATTCTGTCTCGAAGAAGAAAGCTTCAAACGTTTCGTAAGGGCGTTGAACGGTTTCGGCTTTGAGACTGTTAATGCGCAGACCGGATACGTTGAAGCGTCGGATCATCGCGAACATCCGTTCGCTTTCTGGTCGATCGCTTTGCGAAAGACCGAAGATGCTCCGGAAGGCGATCTGGAATGCCCGCTGTTCGTCTTTGAACAGATGCGTCCGGACGTGACGGTCGGGATGAAACGCGGTTATCGCCCGCCAACGCCCGGCACCATGGTCATGGTCAAGCACGAACGCTTCACTCTGACGAAGCTCATTGCACCGCGATCGGTCTCGATCGATCCGGTGAACAGAGGTAATCGCTTCAAGCGGTTTGCCGACGCCTTGATCGCCAAATTCGAAATTCGCGATCAACTCGTCGAACTAGCCGTTCGTGAAGAAATGTTGAAGGCGAGGCCAAGGAAGTGGGAGGAGTTCAAGAAGGTCTGGAGGCGGCTCGCCAAAATACACCGCGCGCCCAAGATCGACTGGAGCCGTCTCCGTCGTTTCTGGGTCAAAGCGCACAATTAGAGTATCTTTCGCGTCGGATCCATCGGGATCCGGCGCTTTTCTTATCCTTGACATTTTAATAATGATCGGTTAATCTTTGGGTTGTCTTTGACAACAACAAATAATAAAAGGAGGCTATGATGTTGAAAAACATAAAGCATCGGCACCCCTCGGGTTACTGGCGAGAATGGAAAAATTTTGAGTTCGAGCTACGCGCCGTGATTGGGCGGCAGCATCGCTTTCCTACTGCCAAAGACTTGGCCGCACTAGGTTTATCTAGCTTGGAATATGCCTTTCGGTACCATGGCGGCGTTTTGAAGATTCGCGCGTTAATGGGGTACAGCCTAGTCAAACAAAAAAACGGGCATTGGCGAAAATGGCCACATGTAAAAAATGCCATAATGAAGTATGTCAATGACCACGATCACTTCCCGAACAATAGCGATTTGGTAAAAGTCGGTCTAAGCGGTCTTGGACATGCAATAGTCAATTGGCACGGCGGCTACCCTTCCGTGAGACAAAAAATGGGATATGATTTAGGTCGTCGCCCCCACGGTTATTGGAGAAAATGGTCGCGTGTTAAGAGCGCTATCTTGAAATATGTCGGTGACTACCGTCGTTTCCCGACTAAAAGAGATCTTTGTTCAGCCGGGTTATCATGCCTAGCGGTGGCTGTACATAAGTATCATATCAATCTATCGGTAGTACGCGCGAAAATGGGCTATGGAGTTAATAAACAGCCCAAAGGTTATTGGAGGGATTGGGGGAATGTTGAGACGGCTATCTGTAATATCGTAAATAAGATCGGAAAATTCCCAACACAAGACGATCTTCGAGCCAATGGTTTGTCCAGTCTCGGATCGGTGATTTGTCTGTTTCACGGTAGCTTTGCCGCCGTCCGTGCGCGCATGGGCTACACGACAGTGAATGCAGAGTTGCTCAAGCTTCACGCCGCCGCGCTCGTCCGTGTCTTCTTCGCGCTTCAAAAGAAAATGCCGGGTCTCAAGTCCGACATGCTTTGGATGGCGATCAAGAAGAAGTGGTACGCGCCGGATATGGAACGGGCGTTGAAGAAAGCTAAGAGAGGCAACCTCAAGGCTTTCCAACAACTTCTCGCCAGCTAACCACTACGGCCAACGCTTCGCGCGTCGGCCGCTTTTTTTATTTATCCTTGACATTTTGTCAGACTTGGACTAACTTATTCGGTTCATTAACAATTTTTTCGAGGTAAAAAATGCCAAGGAAACAGACCGGCTATTGGGCCAATTGGAAGAACCTTAAGGCTGGGCTTCAGCAAACAGTTAAAGAGCTAGGATATTTTCCTAGCGCCAAAGATTTGATCAGGATAGGACATGCGGATATTGCAAACGGTATTTATTTCCATGGAGGCTATTCATGCGTCCGCGCAAAGATGGGGTACTCTCGCGGTAAATGGCCGTCGAACCATTGGCGTAAATATCGTAATGTAAAAATTGAGCTTGAAAAAATGGCGAAAAAGCTAGGACACTTTCCTGATTCGGTTGAACTGACAAAGGCCGGATATGGAGGTCTCCTTCATACGATATTTGATCGCTACGGAGGTCTTCAACGCGTGCAGATTCGTATGGGGTACAAGCCTAAGATGATTACGCGATATCACTGGCACTCATGGGGGAATGTAAAAAACGAGTTAAAGAAAGTCGTCATCAAAATCGGCAGATTCCCCACGGGCGATGATTTAGCCAAAGATGGGTTGGCGGGTCTTTCTACGGCGATAAGTATTTACCACCATGGCTACGCCAGTGTGCGTGCGCGCATGGGCTACACGACAGTGAATGCAGAGTTGCTCAAGCTTCACGCCGCCGCGCTCGTCCGTGTCTTCTTCGCGCTTCAAAAGAAAATGCCGGGTCTCAAGTCCGACATGCTTTGGATGGCGATCAAGAAGAAGTGGTACGCGCCGGATATGGAACGGGCGTTGAAGAAAGCTAAGAGAGGCAAACTCAAGGCTTTCCAACAACTTCTCGCCAGCTAATCAATGCGTCCAACGCCTCGCGCGTCGGCCGCTTTTCTTTTTGGCTTAAAATCGAGGGGCGGGGGAGGGGGCGGCGCGGTATTGACGCAAAAATGCGGCTATGATATTGTTCTATCAACAAACGCGACAGACGTTTATTTTTATTCCAACATGCCTACAATAAATCAACTCGTTCGGAAAGGACGCCGGATCATCAAGCGCAAGTCAAAGACGCCGGCTTTGCAGTTCGTCACCAATACCTTGGTTCGCTCCAAGACCATTCTGCCCAAAGGCGCTTCATTCAAGCGCGGCGTTTGCGTCAAGGTGACGACCATGACGCCGAAAAAGCCGAACTCGGCTTTGCGTAAGATCGCCCGCATCCGGCTCTCGAACGGCATGGAAGTGACGGCCTATATTCCGGGCGAAGGGCACAACCTTCAAGAGCACTCGATCGTCATGATCCGCGGCGGCCGCGTCAAAGATCTTCCCGGCGTTCGCTACCACATCGTGCGCGGCATTTACGACACCCAAGGCGTCGCCGACCGCAAGGGCAGCCGTTCCATTTACGGAACCAAGAAGCCTAAGGAGGCAAAAAAATAAAATAGGTTTCAGGTTTCAGGTTTCAGGTTACAGGTTACAGGTAACAGGTTTCAGGACCTGACACCTGACACCTGACACCTGACACCTGACACCTGACACCTGTAACCTAACTTATGCGACACAAGAAAGCACCTAAGCGCGAAATTGCGGCCGATCCCAAGTTCTCTTCCACGAACCTGGCCAAGTTCATCAACTATATGATGAAGGGCGGCAAGAAGAATACCGCCACCAAGGTCGTCTATGACGCCATGGACATTGTTGCGGAAAAGACGGGCAAGAATGCGATCGACGCTTTTGAAGAAGCCATTAAGAACGTTTCCCCCGCCGTTGAGGTAAAGAGCCGCCGCGTGGGAGGCGCTAACTATCAAATTCCGATCCCGGTCCGCGGCGAGCGCCGTCTTTCTTTGGCTTTCCGCTGGATGATCGAAGCGGCTAAGACCCGAAAGGGCAAGCCGATGGCGATAAAGATCGCCGAAGAGATCGCTTCCGCTTCCGCGAACGAAGGTAACGCCGTCAAAAAGCGCGCCGACGTCCACCGCATGGCCGAAGCCAACCGCGCCTTCGCCCATTTTGCTAAATTCTAATTTTATAGGAGGGAGTATTAAGTAAGGAGTAGGGAGTATCAAAACCGCATCCGATACCCCCTTGCTTTTTTCCCGGCATAAATACTCCCTACTCAATACACCCTACTCCCTAATAAATATGCCCCGTGAATATCCAATTGAGAAATATCGAAACTTTGGAGTTATCGCCCACATCGACGCCGGCAAGACCACGGTCTCCGAGCGCATTCTTTTTTATACCGGCAAAAAGCACAAAATAGGCGAAGTGCACGAGGGCGACACGACCATGGACTGGATGGAGCAGGAGCGCGAGCGCGGCATCACCATCACCTCCGCCGCCACCACTTGTTTTTGGAAAGGACATCGCCTTAACCTCATCGACACCCCGGGGCACATCGATTTCACCGTCGAGGTGAAGCGCTCGTTGCGCGTCCTTGATGGCGCGGCCGTTATTTTCGACGGGGTCGCCGGCGTTGAGCCGCAATCCGAAACCAACTGGCACTATGCCGACGATTACAAAGTGCCGCGCATTTGTTTCATCAACAAGCTCGACCGCACGGGCGCGGATTTTTACAAGGATGTTAAGTCCATTCTCGATCGCTTGACCAAGAATGCTTATCCGCTGCAGCTCCCCATTGGCACGGAAGATAAGTTCCGCGGCATCGTCGATCTTCTCAAAATGAAGGCCTTCGTCTATTACGACGAAATGGGCAAGGATATTCGCGAAGAGGAAATTCCGGCCGATATGGTGGACCTCGCCAAAGAATGGCGCACCAAGATGATCGAGAAGATCGTGGAACAGGACGAGGGAGCCATGAACAAATTCCTCGCCGGCGAAGAAATTCCCGTTCCCGAATTAATGAGTCTTATTAGGAAGGGCACCTGCAGTTTCGAGTTCGTCCCCATTCTTTGCGGTTCGGCTCTTAAAAACAAGGGCGTGCAATTCTTATTGGATGCCATTGTCGATTATTTGCCGTCGCCGGCCGACATTGGTTCGGTTAAAGGCACCAATCCCGACAACCATGACGAGATACTTGAACGCAAAATGAACGATACCGATCCGCTCACAGCCATCGCTTTTAAGATCGCCGCCGATCCGTTCGTGGGCAAGCTTTGTTTCTTCCGCGTTTATTCCGGAATTTTAAAGTCCGGTTCTTACGTTTTGAACACGGCGACCGGCGAGCGCGAACGCATCGGCCGCATCGTCCGTATGCACGCCAATAACCGCGAAGACGTGGAAGAGGTTTATTCCGGCGACATTGCCGCCGCCGTCGGACTAAAAAATACTTTCACCGGCCACACGCTTTGCGACGAGAATCATCCTATTTTGCTTGAAAAGTTCACCTTTCCCGAGCCGGTTATTTCTCTCGCGATCGAGCCCAAGACCAAGGTTGACCAGGAAAAAATGGGCATCGCCCTTTCGAAGCTTGCCGAAGAGGATCCGACCTTCCGCGTGCGCACCGACGAAGAGGTCGCGCAGACGATCATCTCCGGCATGGGCGAATTGCACCTCGACATCATCGTCGACCGCATGAAGCGCGAATTCAAGGTGGAGTGCAACGTCGGTCAGCCGCAGGTCGCCTACAAGGAGCGCTTGAAAAAGCCGGCCGAAGGCGAAGGCAAGTACATCAAGCAGACCGGCGGCCGCGGCCAATACGGCCACTGCTATGTGCGCGTCGAACCGGGCGCATTCGGCACCGGCTACGTGTTCGAGGACGAGACCAAAGGCGGCTCCATTCCCAAAGAGTTCATCAAGCCAATTGGCAAGGGCGCGGGCGAAGCGCTCGAGCGCGGCATTTTGGCCGGCTATCCGGTGATCGACACCAAAGTGACGGTTTACGACGGTTCCTACCACGATGTCGACTCCTCGGAAATGGCCTTTAAAATTGCGGGCTCGATGGCCGTCCAAGACGCCGCCAAAAAAGCCGGCATCGCCATTCTTGAGCCGATCATGAAGACCGAGGTCATCACCCCGGAGAACTTCATGGGCGAGGTCATCGGCGACCTCAACTCCAAGCGCGCGACCATCAAAGAGATGCGCGACCGAAGCGGCATGAAGATAATCGACGCCGACGTCCCGCTCTCCGAACTCTTCGGCTATGCCACGTCGCTCCGCTCAATGACCCAAGGCCGCGCCAGCTACTCGATCGAATTTTCCCACTATGCGGACGTCCCGAAGAACGTGGAAACCCAGATCATCGAAGGCAAACGCAAGTAGCTTGCGGCTCGTGGCAAATAGCAAATAGTAAATAGTGAAAAGACCTCCACTGGGGGTCTTTTTGCGATTTTAAAATAGGTGTACAATGGTTTTTGTATGGAAAAAGATATCAACGGAAAAATCGACGAATTGGCCAGCATAGTTAAAGAAAATACCTCATCTATTGATGAATTGGCAATGCTTGTCAAAAGCGGCTTTGATCATGTAGGCGAAGAAATGCACGCGCTTCGCACCGAGCTTAAGAACGATATTGCCGGAGTCGATGCTAGAATGTCCTCAATCCGCACCGAGCTTAAGGGTGAGATCGTTTCGGTCCGCACCGAGCTTAAAAATGAAATTTCTTCCGAGATGTCTTCGGTCAGAACGGAAATATCCGCGCTTCGCAACGAAATGCACGATGGTTTTATGAAGACCAACGACAAGGTCGATCTGCTTGCCGTGAAATTGCAAGACAAAAATATCATCACCAAAACTGATGCCAAAGAAGTAATGGCGATCAATCCGGTGCCGCTCGCCTAGATAATATTATTTGAACGAAGAAAAGATGAGTTGGCCGAAGTTGAGAATCGCCAATAATTAGAAAAGACCCCGTGCCGAGGTCTTTTTGGTATTGAGATTGCTGTTTCGCACCTTCACGTTTAATGATCGCCCGGCAAAAAACTTTTGATCGTTTCGGCCAGCGCGTCAAGGTTCGGTTGGCGGACGGTTGCGGCAATGCGCTTGTTTACGATATTGAGATCGCAACCGTCGTAGAGGACGACCCTGGCTGTATGTTGGAATTCCGATGACTCGTTCAGCGTTTTCCAAGCCAATCCTCGTTCAGTCTTGACTTTTGCGCAGATGACGATAACGTCCTCAATCCTTCCGCCCATGTCTAGGCAAAAATTGAGGAAGTTCGCATAGATGTTAACGTACGCGTTCGGGAGTCGTCGTCGAAGCTCGACATCCATGAACGTCACCAACTCCGTATCAAAGGTAACGACCAATACGCTCGGCCGGTCGAATCTTACCGTCGGCGCGGGCGGCTTGATCCATCTCCTCGGCAAGACGTCGTACTCGTTGCCTCTTCGCACCGGCAAGTAGCGTTGCGCCGCTTTGATGACGGCACGTTTCCAAAACCATCTTCGGCGAATGACGGTGCCGGTCTCGCATATGCCTCGGCTTCTGCCTTTAGGGTCGAGGAGAATGGTATTTTGACCCCGCCAAGGACCAAAAAGTTGATATGTCCTCAGTATGATGCTTTGCGCATCATCATTATCGCCGACACCGAGGAGAACGAGTTTGTAGAGATCGAAGCTCGCTATATCCGATCGTTCGCGCGCCGATGTTTCGAAAACAAAGGAGCAGTGCGGAAGCGTCGGCGGCAACTTCTTTCTGAGTATTTTTCGTCGCCGGTCATTTTCTTCAATGACTAAAACGCTGTTTTTAATCATTTCTCCCTCCGACCCTCTTTTCCCACCCTCGGCGCATCTTGTCAAGCCCTTTGTCATTTCCGCACGCGGGAATTCCGCATTGGTCATCGGATCAGCGCTCCGTAGCCAAAGGCCAAAAGTAAATCTATATTCGTCATTTTAGCCGACCGGCTAAAATGACGAATATAGATCATTATTTTGAAATTGGATTTCGGTATTGGCGACAAGTTTGTTGATGGGCGAAAAATTTGGCAAGAAGAACGGCCTTTGTTTTTTGCAGGTATTCATTATACAGTATAGGTCTATGGCGAAATTCATCGGTTCCATGTATAGAAGGGTTTTTAAGCCCATTCTTTTTCTCTGCGACGCGGAAAAAGTGCATGATGCCTTCACAAGCACCGGCGTATTTTTGGGAAAATACAAAACAATGCGCGCCATAACGCGGGGACTTTTTGCCTATAAAAATCCGCGGCTTGAGCAGACGGTCCTCGGCATCAAATTCGCGAATCCCGTCGGACTCTCGGCCGGGTTTGATAAGGATGCGAAATTGACCGACATCATGCCGGAAGTAGGTTTTGGTTTTGAGGAGGTCGGTTCGATAACCGGCGAACCGTGCGAAGGCAACCCCAAGCCGCGGTTGTGGCGTTTGCCAAAGTTGGGCGCGCTCGTCGTGCACTACGGACTTAAGAACGAGGGATGCGAAAAAATCGCGGCGCGGCTTTCGACAAAAAAATTTAAGCTCCCGATCGGGACCAACATCGCCAAGACCAACAACGTCGCGTGCGCCGAAACGGAAGCGGGGATCGCTGATTACGCCAAGGCGTTCAATATGCTTAAAAACACCGGCGATTATTTTACGGTGAACATCAGCTGTCCCAATGCCTATGGCGGTGAACCGTTCACCGATCCGGCCAGGCTCGATCTTTTGCTCGCGCGGCTTGATGTTATACCGACGAAAAAGCCCGTCTTTCTTAAGTTTTCGCCCGATCTGACGACCGAGCGACTGGACGCGCTTATTGATGTTTGTTCGCGTCATCGCGTTCACGGTTTTATTTGCACCAACCTGACCAAAGAGAAAAAAGAAGAAAATGAAATTCGTCTCAAGGGCGGCCTTTCGGGTCGCATTGTCAAAAAATTGTCCGACGACCAGATCGCCTACATATATCAGAAGACGAAAGGCAAGTATGTCATCATTGGCGTTGGCGGCGTGTTCACGGCCAAAGATGCGTTTCATAAAATTCAATTAGGCGCGACGCTTGTCGAACTCATCACCGGCATGGTCTTCGAAGGCCCGCAGCTTATTGGCGAGATCAATCGGGGGCTGGTTAAATTGATGGATCAACATGGGTTTAAGACGATCGCTGAAGCGGTGGGAACGGAAAAGGTTTAAGGTTTCAGGTTACAGGTTTCAGGCCTGACACCTGACACCTGCGACCTGTCACCTAATAAAATTTGACTCCTTTTCAAAAACTCACTAAAGTAAACCACCTATGGATGCAGAATTGCTACAACGCGTCTTGAACCTCGCCGAACGAACCGGCGACCGGATGATCGTCGTGAACCCCGAAAGCGGGGAAGCGCACGCGGTTTTGCCGTTGGACGCTTACGAAGCGCTGGTTGAGGGCGATGCCAGCTTGCGCGACCTTGAGGATTGGTCTGGGGATAATGATGATGAAGAAGCGTTCAAGATCGATGATTTTATCGTTGAGTCGGAAAGCAAAAATGAACCGAAAAAGACCGCCCCGCCGGCATCGCCCATGACCGATGAGGAGATCGAAAAAATCGTTCAGCACGACATTGATATCATAAAAATGGCCGAACAAGGCCAAAAAGAAGTCGAGAATACCGCCCCCTTGGATGCGCTTGAAGACGAGGCCAATGAAGAGCAATACTACCTGGAACCGCTTGAATAACGTGGCACTTGCGCGGCACTTGCAAGGATTTAAAACCTCTGTTATACTCGTAATTACTTAACTCAAATACAATTCATTCGTAACCAAGCCAATTTTTTTATTACAAAATATATGGCAGAAGCAAAGAAGTTTGATCGCACTAAAACACACGTTAACGTTGGCACCATCGGCCACGTTGACCATGGAAAGACGACTTTGACCGCCGCCATTCTTGCGGTTTTGGGCGCGCACGGCATGGTCGCGCAGACAAAGAGCGTCGACCAAATTGACGCGGCTCCGGAAGAAAAAGCCCGCGGCATCACCATTGCCACCGCCCACGTCGAGTACGAGTCCGACAAGCGCCACTATGCGCACGTTGACTGTCCCGGCCACGCCGACTATGTGAAGAACATGATCACCGGCGCCGCGCAAATGGATGGCGCGATTCTCGTGGTTTCGGCCGCCGACGGCCCCATGCCGCAGACCCGCGAGCACATTTTGCTCGCCCGTCAGGTAGGCGTGCCGTACATCGTTGTTTTCCTCAACAAGTGCGACATGGTTGAAGACAAGGAGCTTATCGACTTGGTCGAAGAGGAGATCCGCGACCTCTTGAAGAAGTACAATTTCCCCGGCGACACCACCCCGATCATCCGCGGTTCGGCTTTGAAGGCTTTGGAAAATCCCAAGGATGAAGCCGCCGCCAAGCCGATCTTGGATCTGGTGAAGACCCTCGACGAATACATTCCCGACCCGATCCGCGACACCGACAAGCCGTTCCTCATGCCGATCGAGGACGTCTTCTCGATCGAAGGCCGCGGCACCGTGGCCACCGGCCGCATTGAGCGCGGTATCGTCAACTTGAACGATGAAGTTGAAATGGTCGGCTTGGGCGATACGAAAAAGACCGTCGTGACCGGCATTGAAATGTTCAACAAGCAGCTTGATAAGGGTATGGCCGGCGACAACGCCGGACTGCTCCTCCGGGGCCTTAAGAAGGAAGAAGTTGAGCGCGGCATGGTTTTGGCCAAGCCCGGCTCCGTCACCCCGCACACCGAGTTTGAAGCGCAAATGTACGCTCTTACCAAGGAAGAGGGCGGCCGCCACAAGCCGTTCTTCAAGGGCTACAAGCCGCAATTCTACATCCGTACCACCGACGTGACGGGCGAGGTCGAACTGCCGGCCGGCGTTGAAATGGTTATGCCGGGCGACACCGTTAACATCACCGTTAAACTCATCACCCCGGTCGCTTTGGAAGAGAAGATGCGTTTTGCCATCCGCGAGGGCGGCAAGACCGTCGGCGCCGGCGCGGTGGTAAAGATTCTGAAATAATATTGATTGAACCCTCGCCCCGAGGTAATCGGGGCGGGGGATTCGCTTACTTACATGGCTGAAGAGAAAAAAGTGAAAAAGGAAGACGAGGCCAAGAGCCGGATCCGCATTAAGATCCGCGCCTACGACCATAAGATCATCGACCAATCGACCCGGATGATCATCGATACGGCCGAAAGGTCCGGCGCCAAAGTGATCGGCCCCATCCCGCTTCCCACCGAAAAGAAAAAGTACACGGTGAACCGTTCGGCTTTCGTGCACAAGGACAGCCGCGACCAGTTTGAAATGCGCACGCACAAGCGCCTGGTGGATATTGTCGATCCGACCCCGAAAACGATCGACTCGCTGATGAGCCTTTCGCTTCCCGCCGGAGTTGACATCGAGATCAAAATGTAATAAAAGGTATCAGGTGACAGGTTTCAGGTGTCAGGCTTCCGTAAGACCTGTAACCTGAAACCTGTAACCTGAAAAATTAAGGTCAGTGAGTGTGAACGAAGAAAGTTCCCGAGAGAAGCAGAAGAAACGGGGGATAACCTTCGCAAACGCCACCCAAGCCTGAAGAGGTGTTAATTGAATTGAATAACAAATCCGCCTAACTCGAACGTGAGTGGGGCTAGAGGATAATATAGGTTCAAGGTTTCAGGTTCAAGGTTTCAGGTTTCAATCCTGACACCTGACACCTGCAACCTGTAACCTAAACTGTCCTCTGGCCTTTTGCATTAAGAAAGGCAACGAAACGACAATGAAATTTCTTCTTGGAAAAAAAATCGGCATGTCGCAGCGGTTCCGTGCGGACGGCACCGTGGTTCCGGTTACCGTCATTTCCGCGACCCCCAACACGGTCACGGCTTTGCGCACTCCGGAGACGGACGGTTACACGGCGGTGCAGCTTGGCTTTGGCGAACACAAAAAACAGAACAAACCGCTCGGCGGGCACCTGAAAGATCTGCCGGCGGTGGAAACGATGCGCGAGGTTCGCGGTTTGACCGGTTTTGAACGCGGCGCGCAACTTACCGTTTCGCAATTCGCCCTTGGCGAATTCGTCGACGTGGTCGGTCTCTCGAAAGGAAAGGGCTTCCAAGGCGTGGTCAAGCGCCACCATTTTGCCGGCGGACCGCGCACGCACGGCCACAAGGACAACGCGCGCATGCCGGGTTCGATCGGCGCCGGCGGCAACCAGCATGTCACCAAGGGCACGCGCATGGGCGGGCATATGGGCGACGAACGCGTGACCATAAAGAATTTGGAAGTAATGGAAATTGACGAAGCCAAGCACACTCTTGCGGTCAAAGGCGCCGTTCCCGGCGCCACCGGTTCGCTCGTCGTGCTCAGGCTTTCGGGCGAAGATTCATGGACCAAGGCAAAGTAATATGGCAAACCTAACCGCCAAGATCTACAACCAGGACGGAACCGAAGCCGGCGAGCAAAAGCTCGAGCCGAAGGTCTTTGGCGTCAAAGCCAATCCCGCGCTCATCCACGAGATCATCGTCGCGCAAGAGTCGAACGCCCGCGAAACGGTCGCTCACACCAAGACCCGCGGCGAGGTGAGCGGCGGCGGCAAAAAACCCTGGAAGCAGAAACATACCGGCCGCGCCCGCCATGGCTCTACTCGTTCGCCAATTTGGAAGGGCGGCGGCGTTGTTTTCGGTCCGCGCAAAACGCGCGTTTGGGGCAAGAAGGTCAACAAAAAAGCCAAACAGGCGGCGCTCCGCATGGTGCTTTCCGACAAAGCGGCCGCGGGAGCGATCATCGTGCTCTCCGCGTTCAAGCTTGAAGAATACAAGACCAAGGCCGTTGCCGAGCTTTTGAAAAAACTTCCGACTGACGGGCGAAAATCGCTCATCGCTTTGCCGACGATCGGCGAGAAAATTTGGAAGTCGGCGGCGAACATCAAGACGGCCACCGTTTCCAAGACCGACAGCCTCAACATCATCGATATCATGAAGAATAAATTCCTGATCACCACCGTCGACGGCATTGCGGCGTTAACCAAAGCGCTTTCTTAATATGGCATTCTTCGATCGCCTCAAGGGCGGAAACAAAACCAAAGAAGCCAAGACCTCCGCCAAAGGCGGATCCGCCTCGGGCGGAGAGCCGAAGCTTAAAAAGCCCGCGGTTGCTTCGAAGCAAGAAGAAAAAACGACTGAAAAGCCGGCCGTTCAAAAGATCGCGCCGCCGCCCGACTCGATCGCTTACCGCGTCTTGGTTCGCCCGATCGTTTCGGAAAAGACCTCGCGTCTTGAAAAAGAACATCAGTACGCTTTTGTCGTGGCCGCGCGCGCCAATAAGGTTGAGATCAAGAAAGCCGTTGAAAAACATTATCGCGTTCATGTGACGAAAGTTAACATCGTTAACGTTTTCGGCAAGCACGTCCGCTCGGGCCGCACCATGGGGAAGCGCAATGATTGGCGCAAGGCCTACGTGACCGTTAAAGAAGGCGAGACTATCACCTACTAATATGGCGATCATCCAGTATAAATCCACCATCAATTCGCGACGCCACGCATCCGTCGCAAGCCGCAAAGACCTGACCGACAAAAAGCCGGAAAAGGCGCTTTTGGAGATCAAAAAGAGCACGGCCGGCCGCAATAACCAGGGCAAGATCACGATCCGCCATCGCGGCGGCGGCGCCAAGCGCTATTACCGCATCATCGATTGGCGCCGTGCCAACTACGACGAGCCGGGGCAGGTTATCGCGATCGAATACGACCCCAATCGCACGGCGCGCATCGCTTTGCTTTCTTTTGCCAAAAGCCCCAAGGCCTATGTTTTGGCGCCGGACGGGGTTAAAGTGGGGGATGTGCTGCTTTCTTCGCGCGCCAAGATCGAAGCGAAGCCAGGAAACCGCATGCCGCTCGAGTTCGTGCCGGTAGGCATGCCGGTGCACGCGATCGAGCTTTCGCCGGGAAGCGGCTCCGAGCTGGTCCGTTCGGCCGGAATCGGCGCTCAGCTTTTGGGTGTCGAAGGCCGTTACGCCCAGGTCAAATTGCCGTCGGGCGAATCGCGACTGGTTGCCAAGGAATGTTGCGCGACCGTCGGCATGGTCGGGAACGCCGAACATCGCCTTATCCGTTTGGGAAAAGCCGGCCGCATGCGCCACAAGGGATGGCGTCCGCGCGTGCGCGGCAAAGTGATGAACCCGGTTGACCACCCGCACGGCGGCGGCGAAGGTCGCAACCCGGTCGGTATGAAGTATCCGAAGACGCCATGGGGCAAGCATGCTTTGGGCGTTAAGACGCGCAATGAGAAAAAGTGGTCTAATAAATTGATCATGCAGCGTCGTCCTAAGCGATAATACCCAATTATGTCTCGCAGCTCCAAAAAAGGACCGTACGTGAACGAACGCTTGCTCGCCCGCATCATGAAGCTCCGGCCCGGCGACAAGACTGTCTTAAAGACCTGGGACAGAGCCAGCACCATTACTCCGGAAATGGTCGGTTTTACGATCGGCGTGCACAACGGCAAGACCCATGTGCCGGTCTATGTCATTGAGAATATGGTCGGACACCGTTTGGGCGAATTTTCGCCGACCTGCAAATTCGTGCGCCACGGAGGCAAAATGCAAAAGGAACTTGAGACCAAGCAGGCGGAGACGGCCAAAGCCGCCGCCGCTGCGGTGCAGACCGCCGCTGCTCCGGCGCCTAAGAAATAAATACTATGGAAGTACACGCCATCGCCAGATTCGTTCGAATGTCGCCGCGCAAGGTGCGGCTGGTTACGGGCATGATCCGGGGCCTTAAGCTTGATGTTGCCCGGACGCAGCTTGCGTTCTTGCCGAAGGCGGCCTCGCTCCCGGTTTTGAAGGTGTTGAACTCCGCCGCGGCGAACGCGGTCAACAACTTCAAGCTCGATGAGTCGACGCTTATCATAAAAACCGCAACGGCCGATCAGGGCCCGGCGCTTAAACGCTGGCGCGCCCGCGCCATGGGCCGCGCGGCGCCGATCAAGAAGCGCACTTCGCACATCACCATCGTCCTCACCGATGGCAAGCCGACGGTTGCCAAGGAAGCAAAAAAGGATACTGCGAAAGAGGTGGCGCCGACCGAAGTTAAGGCCGAAGAGAAGTCCGCCAAAGGCGGATCCGCCTCGGGCGGAAAAACGGCCGTTAAACCCGCGAAAGAAGTTGCCGTCAATAAAGTTGCGTCAAAAAAGGACTCGAAACCAGCAACTCATAACTAGTATGGGACAGAAAGTAAACCCCAAAGCATTCCGACTCGGCGTCATCTTCACCTGGTCCTCCCGGTGGTATGGATCGCCCAGAAACCGCGCCTATCAGCACCAGCTTAGGACGGATGTTGAGATGCGCGAGTATCTCATGAAAGAACTCAAGGAATCGATGGTCGACCATGTTGATGTCGAGCGTTCGCCGTCTTCCGTTTCCATCATCATTCATACGGCGAAACCCGGCTTTATCATCGGCCGCTCCGGCGCCGGCGCCGAAGAACTGAAGAAAAAGATATTGGCCAAATTTTTCCCCAAGAAAACCAAGGTCAATGTGAAGCTCAACATCATTGAGGTCAACCGCCCGAATTTGTCGTCGCAGATCGTGCTCCAGGGCATGGCTGCAGACCTCGAAAAACGCATGCCGTTCCGCCGCGTTCTTAAAATGGCCATCGAACGCGTGACCAAGGCGGGGGCCTTGGGGATTAAGGTCATGGTCTCGGGGCGCCTTAACGGCGCCGAAATTGCGCGCCGCGAAATGTTGTCGTCCGGCAGCGTTCCTCTTCAAAACCTCCGCGCGGACATTGATTACGCTCAGGGATTCGCCCAAACCATCTTCGGCGCCATCGGGATAAAGGTTTGGATATACCGCGGCGAGGTCTTTGACCGCGAGCGCGAAAAGCGCCGCGAAGAAGCGTCCGCGAAGGCCGCGCAAGAAGCCAAAGAAGCCGAAGTAACGGCCGAGGCCGCCAAATAAACCACTCTTATGTTAATGCCCAAAAAGGTAAAACACCGAAAGTGGCACAAAGGACGCGCCCGCGGCAAGAGGATCGCCACTGACAAGAATGAGGTTGATTTTGGCGCCTACGGCCTCAAAGTCATGGAAACCGCTTGGATCACCTCGCGTCAAATTGAAGCCGCGCGCCGCGCCATGACCCGCTTTGTTAAGCGCGGCGGCAAAATTTGGATCCGCATCTTCCCCGACAAGTCCCGCACCAATCACGGCAACGAATCGGTCATGGGCGGCGGCAAAGGCGCGGTTGATCATTATATTGCGGTCGTTAAACCCGGCACGGTCGTCTTTGAGATGGATGGCATCGACGAAGCGACGGCGCGCGAAGCGTTGCGCCTGGCTTCGCACAAATTGCCCTGCGCCGCCAAATTCGTAAAGAAATACTAAAATGGACATCAAAGAATTGAAACAACGCTCCGACAAGGAGTTGAACGAACTCGTGAGTTCGCTTCGCGAAAAACTGCGCGGCTTCCGTTTTGACGTCGCCGCCGATTCGCTCAAAGACGTCCGCGAGATCCGCGACGCTAAAAAAACGCTCGCCCGCGCCTTGACCCTGTTAAGCGAGCGTGTTAAGAACGCCAAGTAAACATATGGAAAAATCCGTCAAAACCAAACGCCAATTCACGGGAACCGTTGTTTCGGACAAAATGTCCAAGACGGTCACGGTTAGGGTTGACCGCACGGTTCTGCACCCCAAGTACCACAAGCGCTACACTCGTTCGACCAAAATGAAAGCCCACGATGAAAAGGGCGAATATCACGTCGGGGACGCGGTGGTAATTGAAGAATGCAAGCCGATAAGCCGCGACAAGCGCTGGCGCGTCGTTGGGCGCGTAACGCGTAGCAAATAGCATATGGTTCAACATCGCTCAATGTTATCATCGGCCGACAACACCGGGGCTCGCATCCTCATGGTGATCCGGGTGCTGGGCGGCTATCAAAAGCGCTATGCCGGCATCGGCGACGTTGTCACCATGGTCGTTAAGGACGCCGCGCCGCACGGCATGGTAAAAAAGTCCGACGTAGTGCATGCGGTGATCGTCCGGACGCGCAAAGAAACGCGCCGCAAGGACGGTTCATATGTGCGCTTTGACGACAACGCCGCGGTCATCATCGACAAGAAGTCGCTCGAGCCAAAGGGCACGCGCATCTTCGGACCGGTCGCCCGCGAACTTCGCGCCAAAGGTTTTTCCAAGATAATCTCGCTCGCGCCTGAGGTTGTATAATAATATGAATATCCGCACTGGAGACAATGTAAAGGTCATCGCCGGACGCGAGAAAGGCAAGTCCGGAAAGGTGATGCAGGTCTTTCCCAAGGAAGGGAAGATCGTGGTTGAGCACCTGAACGTGCGCACGCGGCATTTGCCGGCGCGTGGCTCCTCTAAGGGGCAGCGCGTGGAATTTTCCGCGCCGTTCGCCGCGGAAAATGTTTTGCTTGTCTGTCCCAAGTGTTCAATGCCCGCTCGCACTGGCCGCGCCATTCTTGCCGACGGAAAAAAGGTCCGTTTTTGTAAAAAATGTAAGGAACAATTCTCATGAGCATCAACTTAAAGAAACAATACGCCGCCACGATCAGCGCCGCCATGACCAAGGAATTCGGGATCGTTAACCCGATGAGCGTTCCGAAGATCGTCATGATCACGCTGAACGTCGGTTTGAACGCGTCCAACAAGGATCCCAAGCTCGCCGAGACCGTCGCCGAGACGATCGGCCGCATTTCCGGACAAAAGCCGGTCGAGACCCTGTCAAAGAAATCCATTGCCGCTTTTAAGATCCGCGAGGGCATGACCGTGGGCATGAAGGCCACCCTCCGCGGCGAACGGATGTACAGCTTCCTCGAAAAGTTCGTGAACGTAACCTTGCCGCGCGTCCGCGATTTTCGCGGACTGCCGCTAAAGTCGGTGGACCGCAACGGCAACCTGTCCATCGGTTTTAAGGAGCATATCGCTTTCCCCGAGATCCGGCCGGACGAGGTCGAGCGCTTGCACGGCATCGAGGTCGTCATCACGACGACCGCGCACGACCGCGCCAAGGGGCTGGTCCTTTTTAAAGCGCTGGGCTTCCCGTTCCAGGCCGAAACAAAGAAATAATCCGCTTATGTCCACTACTTCGCAGTACAACAAATCATTCAAACGCAAGCCGAAGTTCACGACCCGCGAGGTGCGCCGCTGTTGGCGCTGCGGCCGCAAGCACGGCTACATGCGCGACTTTGAGCTGTGCCGCATTTGTTTCCGCGAACTGGCCAACCGGGGCGAGATCCCGGGGGTAGTTAAAGCTTCTTGGTAAATATATGATGACCGATCCCATCGCCGACATGCTGACGCGCATTCGCAACTCTTCCGCCTCGCACCGGGACGAGGTTAACGTACCTTACTCCAAGGTTAAGTTCACGATCGCCAAGATCCTGGAAAAGTGCGGCTTCGTGGGCGCCGTCGAAACAAAGGAAGACAAGAAAGAATTCACCGTTAAATTGCGTTACGACGGCCGCCGCCCCGCCTTTGAGGCCGTTCGCCGCATCTCAAAGCCCGGCCACCGCGTGTATGCCAAAGCCGATAAATTGCCGACGGTTCGTTCCGCCACCGGCGTTGCCATCATCTCGACCTCGCAAGGGCTTATGACGAATATGGAAGCCAAGGATCGCAAGCTCGGCGGCGAGATAATTTGCGAAATATACTAAACCTATGAGCCGACTTGGAAAAAATCCCATTGCCATTCCCGCGGGCGTCACCGTCAAAGTCGCGGACGGCGTTGTTAGCGTTAAAGGACCGAAGACCGAGCTTGAATACAAGCCGCATCAAGACGCCATCGTCGAGGTCGCAGGGAACGAAGTGAGGGTGTCGGTAATAAGCCCCGATGAAAAGTTCGACCGCTCGCTTTGGGGGCTCACCCACAAGCTCGTTATCAACATGATCCAGGGGGTCACCGCCGGTTTTTCCAAGCAGCTTGAGATCATCGGCGTCGGTTTCAAGGTCGCCGTCGTTGGTTCGAAAATAAATCTGGATCTCGGCTTTTCGCACCCGGTCGTTTTCGAACTTCCCAAAGGCGTCGAAGCCAAGGCTGAAAAGAACATTTTGACCCTTTCGGGGCCGGACAAGCAGGTCGTCGGCCAAGCGGCCGCGGCCATTCGCAAGCTTAGAAAACCCGAGCCGTACAAGGGTAAGGGCATTCGCTATGTCGGCGAAGCCGTCCGCCAGAAAGCCGGCAAGGCCGCCAAGGCGGCCGGCGCGGGCGCCAAGTAGCCCGCGGCGCGCAGCAAACAGCTAAAAGCAAATAAATATGGGAATTAAATTAAAGAACAAAGAAAAGATCAAGGCATGGAAGCGCGTACGCCGCGTCGCGCGCGTTCGCTCGCGTTTTTCCGGCACCCCCGCCCGCCCCCGCCTCGCCGTGGAGCGCACTTTGAAGCATGTTCGCGTCCAGGTGATCGACGACGCCGCGGGCAAAACATTGGTTTCCGCCGGCGACCACGAAATTAAAGGCAAGGTCAAAGGCAAGGTCGCGCTCGCGACCGAGGTCGGAAAGCTTATCGCCGAAAAAGCCCTTAAGGCCGGGATCAAGACCGTTGTTTTTGATCGCCGCTCGTACCGCTACCACGGCCGCGTCAAAGCTGTCGCCGACGGCGCGCGAGAAGGCGGACTCATCTTTTAGAAGAACATATTTATGGCATTTCAAAGAACAAAAGAAGACAGGGGACCGCGCCGCGGCGAAGTGATCCGCGAGGAAAAAGAATTCGAGCAGAAGATCCTCGACTTGGCCCGCGTCACCCGCGTGACCAAAGGCGGCAAGCGCATGCGCTTTCGCGCCACTGTGGTCGTCGGCGACCGCAAGGGGCGCGTCGGCTTTGGCGTTGCCAAAGGCAACGACGTGACGCTCTCGGTCAACAAAGCCGCGCGCGATGCCAAGAAACAGCTCATCACCATTCCGCTTAAGAACGAAACGATCCCGCACGACGTTAAAGCCAAATTCGGCGCTTCGGTCGTTCTTCTTCGCCCGGCGCCGCAAGGCACCGGCATTAAGGCGGGCGGCGCGGTGCGCACGCTCATGGAATTGGGCGGCGTGCCGAACGTGGTCGGAAAGATAATGCGCGGCTCCAACAAGATCAACACCCTGAAAGCGGCGATGATCGCCTTGGGCATGCTGCGTAACCGCAATTCCTAATTTTATGGCTATTGAACTCTCCAATTTGCACTCGGCGCACGGCTCGCGCCACAAGTACAAGCGCATGGGCCGCGGCAACGGTTCGGGCAAAGGCACGACCGCAGGGAAGGGCACCAAGGGCCAGCGCGCCCGCCAAGGCGGTCGCAAGGGCCTGCGCCAGATCGGCATGAAGCGGACGGTGCAGAGCACCCCTAAGCTCGGCGGTTTTGCCGCGCTCGCCAAGAAATCGTCGACCCTGCCGGTCTCGATCCTGAATAAATTCAACGCAGGCGACACTGTGACGCTGTCCGTGCTCGCCAAAGCCGGCCTTATTCCGCACGCGGCCGATTCGGTGAAGCTGGTGGATGGCGGCAAACTCTCGAAGAAGGTCAGCGTGAAAGGCGTCGCCGTTTCCGCCGAAGCCAAAGCGAAGATCGAAGCGCTGGGCGGCGCGGTCGTCGTTTAAAATACATGACCAAGAATTTAAAAAAATTTTTCCTCATCTGGAAAGTGAAGGATCTGCGCAACAGCATCCTGGTGGTTTTGGGTCTCTTGCTTATCTTCCGCGCCACCTCGCACATTCCCATTCCCGGCGTCGATGTTGAGGCCTTGCGCCGCCTTTTCGCCTCCAACCAATACTTGGGGCTTTTGAACGTTTTTTCCGGCGGCACTTATCAGAGTTTTTCGGTGACCGCCATGGGCGTCGGACCGTACATTACCGCTTCGATCGTCATTCAGCTCCTCACCATGGTCATCCCGCGGCTTGAGGAAGTTCAAAAGGACGGCGAAGCCGGCCAGCGCAAACTGAATCAATATATGCGCGTGCTCACCGTTCCGTTCGCCGCTTTGCAGGCATACGGCGTCATTCAAATTTTGCGCCAAAGCTCGCGCGGCGCCATTTTGGGACAGCTCTCGGTTTTCCAGTTCGCGACCATCATCATCAGCATGATCGCCGGCTCGATGTTCCTCATGTGGATCGGCGAGATCATCTCCGAAAAGAAAGTCGGGAACGGCATTTCGCTTATCATCTTTGCCGGCATCATCTCGCGCCTCCCCGCCACTTTCCAGCAAGCGGCGAGCACCTTTGACCCGTCGCAGATCATCACCTTAGTTTCATACGTTCTTATCGGCATTGTCACGATCGCCGGCGTTGTTTTCATCACCGAAGCGCAGCGCAACATTCCGGTCACTTACGCTCGCTTTGTCCGCGGCCAGTCCTCGGGCGGCGGCTCGACCACGCATTTGCCGCTCCGGGTCAACATGGGCGGCGTCATCCCCATTATCTTCGCCATCTCGGTCATCCTCTTCCCGCCATTGGTCGCGCAATTCTTCATGCATGCCAAAACCCTGTGGCTCGCGAACGCCGCCGGCTGGGTCGTGACGGTTTCGCAGAATCGTTTGATCTATGCGATCTCGTATTTCGTTCTCGTCATCTTCTTCACCTACTTCTATACGGCCGTAATTTTTCATCCGGAGCAGATCGCCGAGAACCTGCAAAAACAAGGCGGTTACGTGCCGGGCATTCGCCCCGGCGTGCCCACGGCGCAATACTTGCAATACGTGACCAATCGCATTCTCGTGGTCGGCGCCGTTTTCTTGGCCGTGATCGCCGTTCTGCCTTTGGCCGTTTCGCAATTGACCGGCACGCAGAACCTGGTCATCGGCGGCACTTCGCTTTTGATCGTCGTCTCGGTCGTCATCGAAACCGTTCAGCAAATAGAAGCTCAATTGGTGATGCGCGAATACGATATCGCCTAGCTTTTTCACCTTGAAATAAATTGTGATACACTTGTCTGACGGCCGTTGCGCCGCCAGACATTTGTTTTTAACCCCTAACAGATCATCATGAAAGTACCTCATCGCGAAGTCATTGTTCTTATCGGAAAGCCCGGTTCGGGAAAAGGCACGCAAGCCGAACCTTTGGCAAAGGCACTGGGCATCCCGTTCGTTTCGACGGGAAAATTGATGCGCGAAGAGATAAAAAAAGGCACGCCGCTCGGCAAAAGCATCGCCGCCGATGTTGCCGCCGGCAAACTGGTGGCCAACAAAATAACCGCCATGCTTTTGAAACGCCGCCTAACCAAGCCCGACGCCAAAGACGGGATCATCATCGACGGTTCGCCGCGCGATCTGGAGCAGGCGCTTATCTTGGATCGGATCGCTCATGTGGCGCACGCCATCCTCATCTCGATCACCGACACAGAGGTCATCCGCCGCATCTCCGGCCGCCGGATCTGTTCCCGCTGCGGGCGCAATTATCATATCGAGGCCAATCGCCCGAAGGTGGATAATGTTTGCGATGTTTGCGGCGGCCGGATCATTCATCGCGACGATGACAAGCCTAAGATCATCAAAGAACGATTAAAGAGTTATCGTGAAGATACGATCCCTGTTTTGCACTACTACCGCCGCTTGCGCGCTTTGCGCCGCATTGATGGACTTGCCGGCATTGAAGAAGTGGGGAAGCGGGCGCTAAATGCCATCTTGGAAAGCGATAAAGGACTGAAATTCCATGAACCGAGGAATGGTTAAAACCGACGAGGAGATAAAGCTGATCGGCCGCGGTGGTCGGTTGCTTTCACGTGTCCTCGGCAAGGTTATTGCGCGCGTCGCTCCAGGGGTCACCACCGCCGAACTTGATGACCTGGCCGAGAAGGAAATATTGAAAGCCGGCGGCAAGCCGGCGTTCAAGGGTTATCGCGTCTACGGCGTAAAACAAGCGTATAATTCCACGGTTTGCACTTCAGTGAACGATGAAGTGGTACATGGTCTGGCACATCCGGGTCGGGTTTTGAAAGAAGGCGACATTATCGGATTGGACATTGGCATGCAATATCCGGCCAAAGACGGGCTCTTTACCGACATGGCGATGACGGTCGCTGTCGGGAAAGCATCTGAACCAGCAAAAAAACTAATGCGCGTGACCCGCGAATGTTTGGAACGCGCCATTGCCGTCGTTCATGCCGGCGCGCGACTCTCGGACATCGGTTCCGCCGTCCAGTCGCATGCCGAAGGCAACGGCTATGGCGTGGTGCGCGACCTTGTCGGCCACGGCGTTGGCTACGACGTTCATGAAGAACCGCGCGTCCCGAATTACGTCGATGCGGATACGCCGGACATAATTTTGAAAAAGGGGATGGTGCTTGCTATCGAACCGATGATTAATGCCGGCACCTGGCGCGTCAAGACCCTGCCCGACGGCTGGACCGTTAAAACCACCGACGGCTCGCTCTCGGCCCATTTTGAAAATACCGTCGCCGTGACCGAGGACGGCTGTGAAATTTTAACGCCGTTTCCGGCGATTTAGCTTTTAGGAAGATGTCGAGGTTTCGCCTCGACAAACATGCGATAAAAAGCCTTAAATAAGACAAAATTTTGGCTATGGCCATTGACTAAAAAGCGATCCTTTGATCCAACGTGTGCCCGGGTTCTCTGTTATAATGTTGTAAACCTAAAAGCTAGCAGCTAAAAGTTAAAAGTTCGGGAAATGGCCAACTACTTACAAACAAAAGCAATTGTGCTATCGCACCGGGACCTGGCGGAGCATGACCGGCTCTATACTCTTTATACCGAAGCAAAGGGCAAACTTGAGGTGCGCGTGCGCGGGGCGCGGAAGATACTTTCCAAGCTTCAGCCGCCGCTTTCTTCGATCGCGGTCGTGCGGGTTTTGATATACGAGGGGCGCTCGCGGCCGCTTTTGATCGGTATTGAAACGGCCGAGCGTTTGCCGCTTGTTGCTTCGACGCTTTGGCGAACACAGGTCGCTTCGCGATTCATCCGGCTTGTGGATATTTCCACGCGGCCCGGAATTTGCGACGCGGAGATGTTCTCGCTCTTGCGCGACGGGATTCACATGGCCGAACATGTCTCGCCGCCCCAGGCGAGCGCGCTTCGCGATGCCTTTATTTTGCAATTGCTGATCCATTCCGGCTATCGGCCCGAACTCCATGTCTGCGTCGTGTGCCGTAATGCCCAACCGAACGCTTTTTCAGCGGCTCATGGCGGCGCGGTTTGTTCCAAATGCTCGGCGACCGATCCGACCGCCGTGGCGGTTTGCGCCGCCGAGCTCGACGCTCTGCGCGCCCACGCCACGGTGCCGCTTGCGGCCACCGCGATCTTGCCCGCCTCAAACCTCGGTGCCATTACGCAAGCGCTGCTTCGCCATCGTCTGGAAACGGCGATCTGGTTCCCGGCGGTAGGATAATTTTTTATCGCGCAAAAAGGGCTGATTTTCGCCTTGAATAATCAAGGCGTTTCTTATACAATGAATGTCAATACAGATTTCTTAAAAAACACTATATTTAGCCTTAATTTTACATAATATGTCGGTGCCAAAACAGGTCATCGCTCATCTTAAGAAAAACAAGATCGCCTTCGAAGTGGTGCCGCATAAGACTGTTTTTACGGCTTATGATCTGGCGCAAACTTTGGGCGAGGAGTTGGGCTGTATCGCCAAAACGCTGCTTGTAAAAGTTGAATTGCCCAAGGTCTCGAAGGGCGGAAAGCGCTATTACGTCGTGGCCGTGCCGGCTTCTTACCGCGTCGATCTTAAGGCCGTGCAAAAATATTTGAAATCGGCCAAGGCCGTCCTTGCCGACGAAAAAGAAATGATAAAATTGGGAATGAAAGCCGGCGCCGGAACCCCGTTCGTTTCGATGTATAAGGATGTCGGGCTCATTGTCGATAAGTCGCTTGAGAAGGCGAGCCATAGTTTGGTAAGGGCTGAAAGTTTGACCGAATCGCTGCGCATGAAGATGAAAGATCTGATCAAGTCGGAAGGCGCGCTGGTCGCCAAGGTCGGCTCGAAAGCGAAGATGCCCAAAGCGCCCAAAGCGAAGACGCCGCCGAAGAAGTCGATGAGGAAGTTCGCGACAAAAGCGGCCTATAAGAAGTCTCTTAAAACGAAGAAGCGAAAATAGCCATTGACGGCCGCCGACCTCATCCCTACCCTTCTCCTCGAATGAGGAGAAGGAACAGATGCTTCGCCCCCTCTCCTTGATCAAGGAGAGGGTAGAGTGAGGTCCGTCGGCGGATTAGATATTCGGAACGCATGCCGCTTAACTTCAAAATGGAAAAATTTGAAGGTCCGCTGGACCTGCTGCTCACGCTTATCGAGCGGGAGGAGCTTTCCATTTCCGAAATTTCGCTTTCGAAGATCGCCGATCAGTATCTTGAAAGCTTGAAAGAGGTGGCCGTGCGCGACCCCGACGAGTTGGCGGACTTTTTGGTCGTTGCGGCCAAGTTGCTTCTCATCAAATCGCGCGAGCTGTTGCCGAACGCCCCGGCGGTTGAAGAAGATGGGCCGTCTTTGGAGACCCAGCTCAAGATGTACAAGATATTCTGGGAAGCGGCGCAAAAAATCGAAGGCATGATCCGCAAAAAGCGCCGGCTCTTTTTCCGCGACAAATTGCCGGCCGCGATCGCGCCGCGGTTCGCCCCGCCGCCCTCGCTCACCGCCGATAAAATGCACACCGTTTTCCTCGATGTTCTCACCAAGATCACGCCCATCATCAAATATCCCGAAGAACGGATGAAAAAGGTCGTCTCGATCCAAGAGAAAATCGATCGGATCAGGGGTCTCATGGAAAAAACCGCCACCATGCGTTTTCACGAGATCCTCGACGCGTCATCCGACCGGACCGAAGTGGTGGTTAACTTTTTGGCCCTGTTGGAGCTGGTTCGCTCGCGAGTGGTGAACGCCGAACAAAGCGAAGAATTCGGCGAAATAGTAATTACAAAAAATTAATAGGTGTCAGGTTTCAGGTATCAGGTGTCAGCAAGACGGCCTGTAACCTGTAACCTGTAACCTTTATTATGACCACCCTAGAAGCGAAAATTGAAGCATTGCTGGCGGTCTCCCCGCGGCCGTTGGACATGAAAAAACTCGCCGAGCTGACCGGCTCGTCAAAGGACGAGGTGCGCGAGGCCGTTGCCGCGCTTTCCGATCGTTTGCGTTCAGCCGGAAGCGGGGTCGCGGTCGTGCGCGTGGATGACGAGGTGCGGATGGGTACGGCTCCGGAAACGACGGAAACGGTAAAGGCGTTCATCAAAGACGAGACGACCGGCGAGCTCACCCGGCCCCAGCTTGAAACGCTCACGGTGATCGCGTACCGCGGTCCGGTATCCAAGGCCGAGCTTGAACAGATCCGCGGCGTCAACTGCACGATGATCTTGAGGAATCTGATGATGCGCGGGCTTATTGACGAGCGCATGGAAAGCGGCGTGGCGCAATACTCGGCATCCATGGAGTTCATGAGCTTTTTGGGCGCGCGAAGCGTTGCCGAACTGCCGGATTATGAAACGCTCCGCCGCGACAAGCGGATCGAGGATATTTTGGAATTGGCGAATAAACAAGAACAGGTATGAGAGAACGGATCGCGAGCGCGATAATCGCATCGTTCATCGTTTTTGCCGCTCTTCCCGGTACGCTTTTGGCGCCGACGGTGCTGGCCTCAGCGTCTTTGGCGCAAGAACCAAGAACCAAGAACCAATTTCCAAGAACACCATCCTTTATTGCGAGCTTGCCGGTCGCCAAACCGGCGGCTAAGCCGCAAAAAAAGATCGGCTCCGACGGCCGCGAAAGCTTGGGCGTAAAAACGACCGCTTCGCATGTTTATGTCGTTGACGACCAAAGCGGCGCCGCCCTTTACGGCTTGCGTGAGAACGAACAAGTGCCGCTCGCTTCAATTACCAAGCTCATGACCGCTCGCGTTTTTCGAAGCCGCGGCATTGATTGGAACAAGGTCGTAACGCTCGCTGGCGTCGCTCCGGACCAGGGGATCGCTTATTTTGCGAACGGCGACCAAGTGACCGTGCGCGACCTGTGGCGTACGATGCTTGTCGGTTCGTCGAACACCGCCGCGCTCACGCTCGTCAACGCCTCGGGCCTTTCGGAGAGCGACTTTGTCGCCGAGATGAACGCCGATGCCGCCGGACTCGGCATGAAGAATTCGCATTTTACCGAGCCGACCGGTCTTGACGAAAAGAATGTTTCGACTTCCTACGATATCTCGCTTCTTGCACGCGCGGATTTTCAGGATCCCGAAGTGGCAAATACCGTATCGATCCCGTATTTTGATCTCACGAAGGTCAAGGGCGCGACCAAGCGCGTGGTTTCGACCGATAAACTGCTCGGCTCGTTCATCACCAAAGCGCCGTATAAATTATTGGGCGGCAAGACCGGTTTTATCAACGAAAGCGGCTATAATATCGTTATTTCGGTTACGCGCGCCGGCGCCGCGCCGGTCACGGTCGTGGTTTTGGGCGCCGCTTCGAACGATCTGCGTTTCCAGGAAGCCAAGAGCGTGGCTTATTGGACCTTTGAGAACTATGTTTGGTCCGCTCGCTTAGCCGCCGCGACCCAATGATCACGCCCGGCTCGATCGCCACGGTTTTTTTTGTTTCGGCCGCGCCCATCCTTGAGCGCGGCGCGTTGCCTTTGGCGCTTAATGTGTTCAAGCTGCCGCTCCTTCTCGCCTTGCCGCTGGTCGTGATCGGCAATTCATTGCCGGCCATCGCCGTGGTTTATTTGCTTGACCCGGTTCTCGTTTGGTTGGGAAAATATATTCCACCGATCCGTCGATTCGCCGATACGATGCTCGCGCACTTTCGCCGCAAGGTCCATCCGTGGGTCGATCGTTATGGAACGCTCGGTCTTTTGATCGTCGTGGCCATTCCATCGCCGCTAACGGGCGCTTGGACCGGCTCGGGAGGGGCTGCCATTTTGGGCATGCACAAACGTCGCGCCGTTGTCGGCATTGTTGCCGGTGTCATTATTGCGGATTTGATAATTTTAGGAGTTGATCTGGGGATCACAAGATTTTTATGAACTATGAACAATAAACAATGAACAATTAAAGCTTCGCATTTATCCGATGGGATCGTTCATCGTTCATCGTTCATTGTTCATAAGATATGCGCATAGGAATTGATCGTCGGACCAGCCAAGGCGATGCGGGGATCGCTCAATACGGGCAGAACCTCTGTAAATATTTGTCTCTTGTCGATCAAGAGGACGAGTTTGTTTGTTTTGACAAAGTTAACGACGCCGCGCCGCTTTTGGAAAGCCAGTTCGGTTTTCGAATGCAGATCCGCCGTGCCAAGATCGATCTGTTGCACGTCTTGGCCGGCTCCACGCCGGTCGGTTATAATCGCCCATATGTGCTCACGGTTCACGACCTGGCCATTTATCGCCATCCGGAGTGGTTTCCCGACGGACAATGGTTTTCATTAAACTTGGCATACCCCTTGGCCGTTAAATTGGCCAAACGGATCATTGTTCCTTCACTTGCGACCAAGGCCGATCTGATCAAAATATTCAAGGTCAAGGAAAAAAAGATCGCGGTCATTCCGCACGGCGTGTCTTTGGCGCGTGGCACGTCGCATATGGCAAGCGGCACCAAGCGGTACATTCTGTACATCGGCACGATTGAGCCGCGGAAGAATTTGCCCGCCTTGGTTCGCGCTTTCCGGAAAATGATCGACGCCGAGCCGGAGTTGCGCGATGTTGAATTGATTATGGCCGGCGCTTCCGGTTGGAAGACCGACGAAGCGATGGACGAGATCAGAAAAACCCAGTGCGAAGGGTATCGGATAACCTTGCTCGGCCGCGTCAGCGAAGAAGAAAAGTGGAAGCTACTCGCCGGCGCTTCGTGCTTGGCTTTTCCAACGTTCTATGAAGGTTTCGGCCTGCCGGTTCTTGAAGCGATGGCTATGGGAGTTCCGGTCGTCTGCTCCGGCACCTCGTCGCTTCCCGAGGTGGCCGGTGAAGCCGCGCTCTATGCCGACCCGAACGATATCGGCGCCTGGACGCATCAACTCGCCGAAATTTTAAAAAATAAAAAAACCGCAGACACATTGCGGGAGAGAGGGCTGGCGCGGGCCAAAGAATTTTCTTGGGAAAAAACCGCGTCGGAAACGGTTAAGGTCTATCGCGAGTCGCTCGCTTAGCGCTTGACGATGAAGATCATGATGGCGAGCACGACAAGCTGCATGCAAATGCCGGTGCCGAGCGGAATGTTCCCGACGCGCGAAGCAATGGCATTGTGAATGCGCATATGCAGTCGTTGGAACCAGAGGAGCGGGCGAATTTTTACGCCCTCGCCCAAGGCAACCAAGAAGTCGGGACATATTCCGCCGATGACCCCGGCGACCATCGTGCCGCGGCTGGCGTACGGCGCCGTCTCGAGCAAGTAGATGAAAATGATGATCGCGAGGACAGAATCGACCGCCACATAGATGAGCGATTTTTTTACCGCCTGACCTTCTTTATAATTGACATAGAGCTGGGTGTCGCCGTGGGGGATGAGGTCGAGCATGAAATGCGAAGCCACCCCCAACGCAAAAGCCACTCCCGGGGTGGGGACATTTTGACCGATCAATACGCCCATGGCGACATGAGTTGATACGAACACAGTCAATGATTATATCTTATATTATTCGACGTTTCAACGGTCAAATAAAGCCTTTATCCAGCCCAAAATTTGATACATCAGTTCCGAACTTTTGCGGACATGGATCGTGAGCGTGCCGAAATGTTTTTCTGGGTTGTCATAAATCTTTTTTGAAGCGACTTTTTTGTAGCTGACTTTGGTGAACGATGTCTCGGGCGCCTTTAAAATAGTTTCCCAATATTTTTTAACTTCGTTGATCCGATATTTGTGGGATTGGTTGATGCCGATCGTAAAGCGAAAACGATCATTAGTAACTCCGCATGCTTCGCGGAACCAACGCATGATGAAAATTATGATATATGGGTCGGAATTGCAGAAACCGACCTGGCTACGATATTTTGATCCCTCGCCCGCATATAGAGCAATGCCAGCGATAAGTAGGTCGCGTTTTGAGATTTTTTCTATATCCTTATGTCCGGCTTCTTGATACTTTGCGATATTTATTTCTTTCTTTAAGCGATTACTATCGGCGCCGATCATCCGCCCTTTGTAGCCGGATTTGATCCTATGTTCATCGAGTTTTTGTATTTGTTCATTGGTTAAAAAAATATCATTACACCAAACGCTAACCGAAGCGGGGGACACTCGCAGTTTTTTTGCGATGGTTTTTATACTATTACCTTTATGACGGAGTTCACGCGCCTTATTTCTCTCAATATATTTTGCCATATAATCGATATGTATTTACCGATATATTATACCATGGGTTCAATTATACACAAAACAAAAAGTCCCTCAATTTTTTTTGAGGGACTTTTTATGCCTGGGGCGAGAGTCGAACTCGCAACCTGAGGTTTATGATTCCTCCGCTCCACCATTGAGCTACCCAGGCGTTTTGGAATTTGGTTCTTGGTTGTTAGTTCTTACCCCGAAGGGTCGTTATAGCTTGAGCAAGTATGATCACAAATTGCTTTATGAGCATGCTTGCGGGGACCGGATTTGAACCGGTGATCTCCAGGTTATGGGCCTGGCGAGATGCCACTTCTCCACCCCGCTATACGAGTTGCGAGTTAATAGTTATGAGTTTTGAGTTCCGTCGTTCGTGCTCGCAACTAACAACTAACAACTCACAACTCGTCTGCCGCCGGTGGGACTTGAACCCACACGACCTTGCGATCAAAGGATTTTGAGTCCTTCGCGTATGCCATTCCGCCACGGCGGCGTAAATAAATTAACCGCAAGCTGCGGTTGTCTTAATATAGCCGTATTTTAATGGTTTGTCAAAGTGTGGAGGATAAGTCTCAGTTAAAATGCATAATGGATTGACAATTTAGCTTAATTACGGTAAATTATATGGCTGAGGTCTGACCCGATATAGTGTCGGAACGGACACAGCGAACGCAACTTGAAAAGAAAGGATGATGCCGATGCTAACAGCATTGACCACGTCCACAGCGACGCAGCACGACAAAAAAGGTCGCGGGTTCATGAGAAAGGTTGGGGCGGCCTACGATGAAGCTGGGCTAGACGAAAGGGAAGCACAGCGCCTCAATGAGAGCCCCGGTTTCGTCAGGGAGTTGTCGGCTATCATCGAAAAGCATTCACGACGCGAAGGCAACTTCCAATTCGTTACGGCTTTCGATATAACTGTTCCTGACGGATACGACCATGCCACTCGCCTCGCCGTGTTTTTCAAGGAACATGGTAGCGAATTTGATTCTTTCGACAGTGAGGGTATTACCGACGAGCACTACCACAAAGCGACCACAAAGCTAGTGGAGGGCCGTAAGCTCAAGGTGAAGATTTTTTGGATTACGCCGGAGAATGCCGTGATCAAAGATCATGTAACCGTGGAGGAGTGCCTCGCCTTCCTAAAAAGCCAGAAGGCGATACTTGTCGGCGCGCAGGGGCTAAGTCTCGTCTATGAGCTGGCCAAGGATAAGTTGCCCAAATGTTATTGGTACCTTTCTTTTGACGAAATGGATGCGCTTTGGCAGGCCCCCGCATGGCAGAATATTCTCACGCCAGCGATACCTGATCTATACAGCGGCGATGCTCGTTTCCTGCTTAACACTTGCACCCATCACGGTTTGGGTTTGAGCAGTACGTATTGCCTGCTCTGCTTCTGCGACGCTTGACGTTCATTCAACTCAATACTTCGCTGGCCTCGGTCGGCGAAGTTTTTTTATTGTCATTACGAGGAGCTTTATGCAATGAGGAATCTCAATGTCTCATTTTTGGCTTTGAGATTCCTCTCCGCCTAGGGCGGATCGGAATGACGTAAAAGCATGCCTTGTCGTAAGTGCAATAAATTGGTAATATTCTTCTCTATGGCCGTCGTTATTGCGATCGCGAACCAAAAAGGCGGGGTGGGGAAGACCACCACCGCTGTTAATATTGCCGCGTCCATGGCCGCGGCCGGGAAGTATGTGCTCTTGATCGACCTTGACTCGCAGGCGAACGCCACTTCCGGACTTGGGCTTGATCACCGAACGCTCGAGACGAGCATTTATGACGCGATCATGGGTCGCTCGACCATGCGCTCGGTCATTCAGCCGACCAATTACACCGGGCTAAAAATTGCGCCCGCCCATTCCGCTTTGGCCGGTGCGCAAGTGGAACTTGTCGAGATCGACCGCCGTGAACATCGCTTGACCGACGCCATCTTGGAGGTCAGGAACGATTATGACGTTATTTTACTTGATTGCCCGCCGTCCCTCGGCCTTATTACCGTGAATGCGTTAACCGCCGCCGATGCCGTGCTCATTCCGGTGCAAGCCGAGTACTATGCGCTTGAGGGGCTGGGCCAGCTTTTGGAAACGGTGGCGCTCGTCAAAGAGAATTTAAATCCCACTCTTGAGATCATGGGCGCGGTCATCACCATGTTCGACAGTCGCGTCCGCCTTTCGCAGTCGATTCTTGAAGAGTTGTATAAATATTTTCCCAACAAAATATTCCGTTCGGTGATTCCGCGCACCGTGCGCCTTGCCGAAGCGCCGAGCTTCGGGCAGGCGATCAGTTCCTACGATCCCGGTTCAAAAGCCTCGTCCGCCTATGAGCGGCTGGCGCGCGAGCTGGTCGAGGCGATCGAGATACGTCTCAAACTTGAAGTTTAAATTTAATTGCCATGGCAAACAAACCATTTTCTTTGGGTCGCGGACTCTCGTCGCTTATTCCGAAGCGCGATGATGCCGCACCCGCGCACGTTGCCGCTCCCGCCTCGTTCGTTCCCGAGCTCGGACGGATCCACGACGTCCCCATTGGCAAGATCATCGCCAATTCACAGCAGCCGCGTCATCATTTTGATCGTGCGGAGCTGGAATCGCTTGTCGGCTCCATCCGCGAGCATGGGATCATTGAGCCGCTCGTTGCGCGCTTGTTGCCCGACCATTCCTTTGAACTCATTGCCGGCGAACGGCGCTTGCGGGCGGCCGCGGCGCTTGGTCTTACCTCGGTGCCCGTCATCATTCGCGAGACCAAAGACGACCGCGACAAACTGCTTCTCGCGCTCGTTGAGAACTTGAACCGCCAGGACCTTAACGCCATTGAAGAGGCCATGGCTTATCGCCAGCTTAATGAAGAATACGGGTTCACCCAGGAAGAGATCGGCAAGAAGGTCGGCAAAAGCCGGCCGACGGTCGCCAACCTCATGCGCCTCTTGTCGCTCCCCGAGGCCATGCAACAGGCCGTGATCGACGGGCGCTTGAACACGGCGCAGGCCAAGGTGCTTGCTGGCGTTAACGACGATCGCGACAGGGAAAAAATGTTCAACGCGATCATGGGCGGCGGGGTAACAGTGCGCATTGCCGAAGAGGCGGCGCGAACGCGCAAAGCCGTCGACAAGCTGCCGCACGCGCAAACCTCCGCCGACGCCGAAGCCTTGCGTCTTGTCCTTGGCACCAAAGTGACGATCACCGGCGCCGGCCGCAAGGGCGCGGTGAAGATCGGCTATTATTCGGAAGAGGAATATAGGGAGCTCATGAAGAAGCTGGGAGTGAGGGGGTAGGGGTACGATGATGTTAATGTCGAATGACTAATATCGAATGTCGAATTACGGAAAATGAAAACCCGCTTGCGCGGGTTTTGTCTTTAGTCATTAGACATTCGTCATTCGATATTCGGACATTCGGCGTTATTTCTTTTTCTTCCCCGGCTTGATGAGGTCGATGAAGTTTGAAAGCGGGGAGCGGGCGCAGGATTTGATCCGGTCGCGGGCCATGCCGGTTTTAACGAATTTGAGCCAATCGGTTGACGGTCCTTTGCGGTTCTTGTCGGTGATGATCCTGACGACATCGCCGCTTTTAAGAGACGTATTGAGCGCCGTGTTTTTGCCGTTCACGATCGCGCCGGTCGTTTTGTTGCCGATCTCGGTGTGTATGGCGTAAGCAAAATCAACGGGCGTCGCTTCTTCGGGCAGGTCGATGACATCGCCCTTGGGCGTATAGACGAAAATGCGGTCATGAAGCGCGTCGATCTTCAGGAATTCGAGGGTCTCGAGGAATTCCTTGTTGTTCTCGACCTCTTTTTGGATGGAGGCGAGCTCTGTTACCCAATTGATCTCGCGCTGTGGAATTTTTTGTTGGCGGCCCTTGTTCTCATCGTAGCGCCAATGGGCGGCGATGCCGTGTTGGGCCTCTTCGTGCATCTCCTTGGTGCGAATTTGGAATTCGACAAACTCGCCGTCATCGCAAAAAACCGTGGTGTGGATCGAGCGGTAGCCGTTCGGTTTTGGCTGAGCGATGTAATCCTTGATCCGGTCTTTAACCGGCTTCCAAAGCGAGTGGATCACCCCCAAAGCGGCATAGCAGTCGGGAATGTTATCCGCGATAATGCGGATGGCGAAAATGTCCCAAATGCGGTTGATGTCCCAATCGTATTTGATGAGTTTTCGGTAAATGCTGTAAAGATGCTTGGTGCGCGCTTGGAGCGAAACAATTGACTTAATGCCCGCCGCATCCAATTTTTCTTTGATCTTTTTGGCGACCTCGTCCAAGTATCCTTCGCGCACCCGGTATTTTTCGCCCACCAGTTCGGACACTCTTTTATATTCTTCGGGAAACGCGTGCTTGAACGATTGGTCCTCGAGTTCGACATGGAAGTCCGCCATGCCCAAGCGCATGGCGATCGGCGCATAGACCTCGAGCGATTCAATGGCGATCCGTTTGCGGCGGTCTTCGGGCAAGACCTCGAGGTCGTGCAGGTTCTCGATCCGGTCGACGAATTTGATGATGATGGCGCGAATGTCGGTGGCAAAAGACACGAACATCTTTCGCAGATTTTCCAAATAGCGGTCCAGTTGTTTTCGGCTTTCGGTCCGCGTGCGCGGGATCTGCCCCAGCTTGGTGACGTGATCGATGAGTCCGGCAATGTCGGCGCTGAATTCATTCTTGATCCTTTGGCGCACCTCGTCTTTTGGCAAGGTGGTGTCCTCAATGGTGTCGTGAAGGAGCGCCGTTACGATAAGAGGAGTGGGCATGCGCATTTGCGCGAGGCGGATCGCCGCCCCGAGCGGATGCGAGATGTAAGGTTTTCCGGACATGCGCTTGATCCCCTTATGGATCTCGTCGGCAAAATCATAAGCCCGGCCGACAAGATTGATGTCTTCCTGGCTGCGTTGCTGTTCGACCATGATATTCAATAATCCATTGAGGTCCTGCATATCATCTTTAATGCTACGCGGACGCGGCATATGGCGCAAGCCGCTTGACATTTTGGCGGTTTTCCTGTAAATAATGAGGGGTGTCCTTTTAACAAGTTCTGCTGTTTGGCCGACCAAGGAGATAACATGTCTGACGAGCGCAAAAACGGTTGCGCCCGCCAGAACGGGCGCGCGCAAGAGGGGAAAATACCTATCGAGAGCCTTTGGCTTGATTATCACGGAACGCTCGCGCACCGCCGAGCCGGGGCGCTTAAACGCGCCGTGGAAAGGGCGCTGGGGCGGCCTTTGGCGCAAACCGCCGAAGAGATCAATGCGATGATCGAGCGCGTACGCCTCGAGTTTGACGGGCAAGACATCAGCGAAGATATGGAAGGCCCGGAAAAATGGATCGCGGTCAATATGCGCGCTTTCGGCTGCACCGAGGAACAAGCGCTCCTCATGAGCGAATATGTGCGCGACGAGAGCAACTATGTCGTTTCAGCCAAGCGGCTCAAGTTTTTGAGATGGCTGCTCTCAATGTTTCCGCCGCAGAACGCTTCGGGCAAGTATGTGGTGACCGCCTCGAACGCCGACTACACCGTGCTTAGCCGTTTTTTGGAGAAGCACAATTTGCACGGCGTTAAGCCCGTAAGCGGCGACTTGATGGGAATTTACAAACCCAACACCGGATTCTATCAGCGGATCATCGACGTGACCGAAGTTCCTCCGGAACGCACGCTTTTCATCGCCAACAGCTGGCGCACCGATCTGCGCGCCGCGCGCTTGGGAGTTAACGTCGTGGTCATTCTTCCGCAGAGCGTCCTCATGAGCCCGAGCGAAGCCATAAGCCGGGTCAGCGGCATCAAAGGGAAAGTATTCGTCGTGCGCTCGCTTATGGCGGCGCGCCAAGTGATCGTCAGTAATTTCACCACCATCCGATAGAAGTGCAGCGGGGGCGCTTCTATCGGATTTTTTTAATTAAGAAAAAAGCCCCGTTGAAAGCGCGGGGCTCGAGGAGCCGTCAAAGATCAGAACGGTTTCATGAACTTTTTGGCGATAAGGATGCTCTTGACCGACCGGGTGAGCGTGATAACTCTTTCGCAAAGTTTTATTACTCCCCGATCATGGTGCCTTTTTTCAAGGCAAAGGGCGGCTACCGCCAGCCAATTCTCGATCTCTTCGCGCGGATCGCAGTTCAAGTAATTGGCCCCAAAGACGGGAATGCCCAAGCGCAGATCGGTTTCCGTGCGGCCGATGTTGTCGCAATCGTCGGCCAAAGCTACCGGCATGGCCTTGGGGTTTTTGGCGAGGGCCGTAAGGTACCGTTCGTATCTTTCGTGTTTGGACTGGCACGACGGGTCGTAGGTCACTGTTGCAACGATCTCAACGACCTGTTCGGCTCCCGGGCAACCGATAAGTTCGGCAAGCTCGTCGATCGGGCATGAATCCGGATGGTCTTCCGGACAATCATGGAGCCATCCCGCGCCAATGGGTATGGGGCCGTAATGGAGTTCCGTCAACATGTGCGCAACGGACTCGGGATGTTTGATATACGGAATCTTTGAAACGATGCGCCGGTCGCGCGAGTGGAAATAGTGCGCGAGTTTTTTGCAGCGCGGCACCAGTAGGGGATGGGGGGTTACCCTTTTCTTCATTGTTTTAACCTCACGGAAGAAATTGTTAAAAGATCGCGAGACGCCAGTTGATGTTATAACTTATATTGTTGCGTTTCAAGGGGGTTGAAGATATTACGGAAATAGGCTACCATGGATACGGTAATATCACGGGCCGCACCGATCCCCAAAATCGTGCAAAAGCCGGTTCGCAAGAACGGGCTTTTGTTTTGTCCCGCTTCGGCGGGACTTGGCTCGATGCTAATATGCGAATTGTACGAATCTGACGAATGACGCCACGAATTCGCATCGTATTAGTCATATTCGTAGGGATTAGTATATTAGCATCGAGCCAACGGCCCGCAGGCCGTTCATGATATAATGATTATGCGATGCCTCGACGGTCCCGGATATTACCAAATGATCTCGGGGTACCGGTCTTGGCGTCGCGCTTAAAAACCTCCTTGCGGGGGTTTTTAATTTTCTTGATTTTTTTGGCTTAAAATTGTAGGATGCGAGTGTTAATTAGCAATATGATTATGAATGTCAATCATCCTCATCACGTTGCGCATGTCAGATTCGGGATCATTGCGGTCGCCGTACTCCTCACCATTGCTTTTCATTTTTTGATCGCCGAACGTTGGTTCGGTTTGGGACTCGCGATCGCCGCTATTTTTCTAGTGGTCGGCATTCATGTTATTGATGTGCTGGCCGCCAAGCCGAACAACACTTGGGCCTATGTCTTTCTGGCCCCGCTCTTTACCGCCGCCGCGGCGGAATGCATATATGCGAGTCCGGTCGTTCGTGCGCTCGCGCTTCCGATCATGACCGTTTCCGCCGCCTTGTTCGCTTATTGGTTCACCGCGCCGCGGGTCGGCTTTTGGGACGCCCCGGTGCTTTGGCCTGCGTCGGCCGTTGCCGAAACGGTTTGGCCTTTTAGGGGCGCGAGCGGCATGACCTCCGGTCTTACCAAGACGGAAAAGATTAGAAAGATCTTGTTGGGGCTTGTCATTGCCGCGCCGGTTGTCGTTATAATTATTGCTCTGTTCTCGGGCGCTGACGCTGTGTTTGGCAAAACCGTATCGGGAATTTTTGATTTTCAAAACGCCGCGATCAACATTTACCGGATCGTCAGGGATGTTTTTGTCGCTTTGTTTTTGGTCGCTTCGGGCTGGACCGTCTACACGCGGGCGAGCGACGGCCGCAGGGCGAAGGTTGGCGCTAATGCGAACGCAGGGGACAAGACGATCATAGCGACCTTTCTCGCTGTCTTGAACGTGCTGTTCCTGGTTTTCATCGCTTTCCAAGCGGCGGCGTTCTTCGGCGGGCAGAAGTTCGTCGAGGCGCAGGGGATCACCTACGCCGATTACGCGCGCAACGGTTTTTTTCAGCTCTTGGCGGTTTCCGGGATCGTGTTTGTGATCATGATCGCCATTTATCGTTGGACCCATTTGCGCGAGTGGGCCTCGCGCACCCTGGGGATCGCGCTCATCGTCGAGACCGGGATCATCATCGCGTCGGCCGTGCGCCGCCTCGCACTTTATATTGATGCTTACGGCCTCACGCTTTCGCGCTATTGGGCGATGACGGTCATTATCATCATTGCCGCGGTACTCACGACGCTGCTCATCGGCGCGCTCGCGAAGATAAAATACGAGATGATCATCCGCTCCGTCTTTATCGGCCTGCTGGTCATCTTCCCGTTTTTGCTGCTCATGAATGTCGAAGGTTATATCGTTAAATTCAATTTTGACCGTTATATCAACGGGCAGACCGACCTGTTCGACGTGCCGTATCTTTCCGCGCTCGACGCTGACGCGATTCCGGCGCTCTCCGCGACCTTTGAGATCAACTGGCCGGCTTCGTCAAAGATCGGGCCGCTTGCCGAAAGTCGGCTGTTCGAAGCGCTCTCTCAAAAGAGCGAGCGTTTGCAAAAGTTGATCGGCGGCGATTGGCGCGACGTGGTCGTTTCCGACTACCGCGCGTTGGCGGTTTTGAGCGGTCTCAAAAATATCAGCCAAAATTCTTTGGTCCCCGGTAAATATGTCGGCGATATCGGTCTATCGGATATCTCTCCTCTGTACGGCGCGGTCGTCTTGCCGGAAGAGATTGACGGTAATTTGTCGATCGCTAATTATTATTTGACCAAGGCCACGATCTTGCCGAACTTGATAACCGGTAACATGACGGTAACGGGTAATGGAAACATCGGTCCGTTATCCTTGCCGATCGGCAGGGTCGGCGGAAATCTGACGTTGAGCGGCATGTCGATCCAATCGTTTGCGGTCATGCCCAAGTCGATCGGCGGTGATCTTGATCTGCGCGAAGCGCTTGTCTTGGACCTGTTGCCGCCGGACATCGATCTTCATGGCAAGGTTCTCGTCTCAAAGAATACGGGCTCGGACTTGGCAAAACTTCAGCTTTTCATTAAAGATGCGCAGGCCAAGGGGTATCGCGTCGATGTGCCGCTTGACCTGATGCCCAATTCGCCCGTCGGCGGCATCCCGCCCGGCCCGTGCGGCAGCGACGAATTTCCTTGCACGCTGGTGCCGGCGCGATAAGTCGGGTAACCGTCACGGGTTCAACACGGCAATGCCAAGGCCTCGTGCACAAACACGCGGCCTTTTTTAATTTCTGCGTATTTGCCGACCAGTGGATGATCCGACCCAACAAAAAAGTGCGGTCGCACTTTTTTGTCGGGTCGGTGATTAAACGTTGATCTGATAAAGAGCGATTAAACAAAAAATACTCCGATCAAGTCGGAGTATTTTTTTGTCTTTATGCCAACGGGGTGATCGATTCGACCGGCACGTCTTTTTTAAAGCCGCAGTCTTTTTTGGAGCAGACGACGGTGCTGTCTTTGCCGAGGACGAGGAGCGATTGGCAGGTGGGGCATTTTTCGCCGGTCGGTTTGCTCCAGACGGCGAATTTGCAGTCGGGAGCAGCGGTTGATAAACAGCGGGTGATGTAAAATTTTATCTAAGCCGCTAACTCGTTTCTAAGCTCGGCCAAAGCAAATCGATGCCTCTCTAGCGCAGTCCTGTATTCATCGGATTGCTCGCCGCCTGAACGATTTGACCTGATGTTTTCTAAGACATTTCTTAAAACTTCGCCGGTGATAATGGCATATTCTTTCGCATTATCGCTTAAACCGTCGAGTAATTTAACGGTCCCCGCGTTGATCGATATGGCACTGCAGTATTGATAAATTCGATCGCCGTTTTTCTTCAATTCGTCCATCAATGATTCTATTTCTGGTAGGGTGAGACTGCCAAATTTTTCTCCTTTGATCTTAGACAGTTGCGCGTCAATGCTATGTTTGGCTTCAACCTGATCCGCCTCCTCTTGCCATTCATCGGTTTCGTAAAGATCGTATTCTTTAGAAAATAATTTTTCTGCCAAGATGCCGAAATCGATGTTAGGATTAATCGTGTCGATTTGGCGCAACGCTTCTTCATCTTGGCTTTCGCGCATCACACGGGAATTGCTCAATACCACCTTCATGTCACCGTCTTGCTTGGGGAGGATGAAAATTTTTTTGAAAGCAAGACGTTCGTTGTTCATTTCACGGTAAGAATAGGCGCCGGCGGGCTTGGTTTCGTCGCTTAAGGCGACAAGGTTGTCGCTGCGGCGGCGGCTGTCAACGTAATAGCTATGGCCATCCGCCAATTTAGCGACGCTCACCGTGTGGTGATAGACGGCGCCAAAATCCACCGGGATCCCGGCTTTTTCCAAGATTCGGCCGATAAAGAGGGAAGCGCTGGAGCAATTAAGCCGCCGGTCTTTGGCGATCTGTTTGGGATAACAAGCCCACTTGGCGTCTTTGTCTTGTCGGAATTTTCCGCCCTCGTTCTCGCTGCGCGTCTGTTGGATTATTCCTTCAATGAATTGCTTCTGCAGCAAACATTTTTCCTGCGGATCTTTTTCGCGTTCTATCTTTTCCAGTAGGTTCTGATCAATTTCAAAACCGATCTCTTCGACGGCGGCGTCGACGCCTTGCATTAAGTTCTCGTAGAGCGTCGTTTTTAGCTGTTCTTCGCTCATCGCTTCAAAATCCAAACCGACGGGCATTTCAACCCCGGAAAGTTTGGGCCAATCTTGGGCTAGCAAGACTTTTTGTTTGTTGAATTCTTCAGCGGTGATTTCCTTATGGTCGGGCGCTTCTTCTTCCGGTTCCGATCCGAATTCTGCGTTTTTGCCGTTTATCAACTCATCAACCTCGGCCGCATTTTTTGCGGCTTGCTGTTCTTGGTCTGCGGTTGATGGTGGCTTGTCAGGCATAAGTTGTCGCGAAGAGCGTCGCTCTATGCCAACGGGGTGATCGATTCGACCGGCACGTCTTTTTTAAAGCCGCAGTCTTTTTTGGAGCAGACGACGGTGCTGTCTTTGCCGAGGACGAGGAGCGATTGGCAGGTGGGGCATTTTTCGCCGGTCGGTTTGCTCCAGACGGCGAATTTGCAGTCGGGGTATTTGTTGCAGGAGTAGAAGGCGCGGCGGGTTTTTATCGAGCGGCGCTCGACCAGTTCGCCGACCTTGCATTCCGGACACATGACGCCGGTCTTTTTCTCGATCTTCTTGATCGTTTTGCAGTCGGGGTAGCGCGAGCAGGAGATGAACGGGCCAAAGCGGCCGCGTTTTACGACCATGTCCGCGCCGCAGGTGGGGCACTTTTCGTCGGTCTTCATGTCCTCGGCCGAACCGGGAACGGGTTTGGTGTTCTTGCATTCCGGGAAACCGGTGCAGGCGAGGAATTTGCCGAAGCGGCCGGTCTTTTCAACCATCGGCTTTCCGCATTTGTCGCAAACAAGGTCGGTCGGCTTGTCTTCATTGAGCTTAACGATCTCGACCATTTTTTTGTCGAGGTTGGCCTTGAACGGAACCCAGAAGCCGCGCAGGAACGGCACCCATTCTTTTTTTCCTTCGGCAATTTCATCGAAACCTTCTTCCATCTTCGCCGTGAAGTTGTAATCGACAATGTCGGGAAAATGTTTGACCAGCAGGTCGTTCACCGTAAAGGCGATCTCCGTCGGTTTGAGGCGGCGGTTCTCAATGCGCTCGACGTAATTACGGTCGATGATGGTGGCGATCGTCGGCGCATAGGTTGACGGGCGGCCGATGCCGTATTCTTCGAGCGCTTTAACGAGCGAGGCGTCGGAATAGCGGGCCGGCGGTTCGGTGAAATGCTGAATGCCTTCGAGCTTTTGGAATTTAACAACCTCCTCCGGCGCGAGGTCGGGGAGGATGGTTTCTTTGGTGTCGGTCGGATATATTTTATAGTAACCGTCAAAGCCGACGATCATGCCGTTCGCGCGGAAATCGTAAACGCCATCGCCGCCTTTGGCGGTGAGCGAAACGGAAGTTTGATCCAAGACGGCCTCGGACATTTGCGAAGCCATGGCGCGGCGCCAGATAAGATCGTAAAGGCGCAGATGATCCGGTTCGATCTTTCCCTCGAGCGCTTCGGGCTTTGCTGCGGCATCGGTCGGGCGAACGGCCTCGTGCGCTTCTTGGGCGTTCTTTTGTTTGCTTTTGAATTTGCGCGAGCCCTCGGGGGCGGCATACTTTTCGCCGAGTTCTTTGGTGAGCCAGGCGCGCGATTCTTCTAAGAATTTATCGGCAAGGTTCACCGAGTCGGTACGCATGTAGGTGATGAAGCCGCGTTCGTATAAGTGCTGGGCGAGCATCATTGTTTGTTTGGCGGAAAAATTCAGCCGGCGGTTGGCTTCCTGCTGTAGGGTGGAGGTGGTGAACGGTGCGGACGGTGTGCGGCGCGCTTGTTTTTTCTCAACCGAATTGACGGTTGCCGTTGCGCCTTCAAGCGCTTTTAGAATGGCGTCGGAAATGTCTTTTGAGGGGATGGCGAATTTGTCGTATGGCTTGCCGTCTTTGCCGATCAGCTTGCCCGGGAAGGTCGCTGCATTGGTTTTTTCGAAAAGCGATTCAACGGTCCAGTACTCTTGCGGCTTAAACGCCAGCACTTCGCGTTCGCGCTCGACAATGAGGCGGACGGCGACCGATTGCACGCGGCCGGCGGAGAGTCCGCGCAAAACCTTTTTCCATAATAGCGGCGAGAGTTCGTAGCCGACCAAGCGGTCGAGGATGCGGCGCGCTTGCTGGGCATCAACGAGGCGCAGATCAAGCTTGCGCGGATTTTCGATCGCATGAAGAATAGCTTCCTCGGTGATCTCGTGGAAAGTGATGCGCTTCAGCTTTTCCGGGTCTTCGCCAAGGACTTCGGCCAGGTGCCATGAAATGGCCTCTCCTTCGCGGTCGGCGTCGGTGGCGAAGTAAATTGCATCAGATTTGGCGGCCAGCTTCTTGAGTTCGGTCACGGTTTTTCGGGCTTTGGTCGGAATGACATAAGTCGGCGCAAAGTCGTGCTCCGTGTCGACGCCCATTTTGCCTTTGGGCAGATCGCGCACATGGCCGAAGGACGACTTGACGGTAAAGCCTTTACCTAAAAACGCGCCAATGGTCTTGGCTTTGGTGGGGGACTCGACGATAACGAGTTTTCCGCCCGAGGCGGATCGGCCTTTGGCGGAATTCGAAGCTTTGCTCATGGATTCAACTACTATATTATAATGGGCTATTTGTCAAGAGCGGGGGCGCTTAAGTCTAGAGCATAGCGCATATTTCCCAAAGAGGCGATAACCCCCCGGAGTTCGAGCGTCGTTAGCGCGGCTTGTGCAGTTTCAGCCGATAATTTGGTTTCGGCGACAAGTTCATCCACATGCATGGTGCCGCGGGCGAGCGCCCGGACAATGGCGGCTTCCTCTTGGTTGTGCGTTTTAATGAGGCTGCGGTCGGCCGGGCGCGCCTTTCTGGCGGGAAAAATGGCTTGGATCAATTCCTGCGGGTCGATAAGCGGTGCGGCGCCGGAAGCAATGAGGCCGTTTGAACCCTTGGTGTTTTCGCGCAAAGCGTCGCCGGGCACGGCATAGACCTCGCGGCCCAGTTCGAGCGCGTATTTGGCGGTCGTTAAGGCGCCGCTTTTAACGGGCGCCTCGACGACAACGGTGGCACGGGCGAGGGCGGCGATCAGGCGGTTGCGCTTTACAAAATCCCAGGTTTGCGGCTTGGTGTCGGCCGGGTTCTCGGAAATGATCAGGCCGCCGCTCGCGAGGATCTCTTGAGCAAGGCGGAGGTTGGCGCGCGGGTAAAGCGTCAGGTCATCGATGCCTGAACCGACCACGGCGATCGTTTTTCCTTTGGCGTCGAGGCAGCCGCGGTGCGAGGCGGCGTCAATGCCGTAGGCGAGGCCGGAAACGATGCAGAGCCCCGACTCGGCGAGCGCGCGGGCGTATGAGCGCGCGGCCGCCATGCCGTGTTCCGAAGCTTTTCTGGTGCCGACCATCGCGACGGCGGGAAGGGCGAAACAGTTAAGGTCGCCGCGGGCATAAAAAAACTCGGGCGCGTCCGAGAGGTTCAACAGCGCGGGCGGATAGGCCGCATCCGTTTTGGCAATTTTGATTATTTCGAAAATAGTTTTTCTATTTCGAGAATTGTTTTATCGACGATCTCGGTAAGTTGTTTTTTTTCTTCAGCGGAAAAACGCGTCAAAACGTAGTCCTCGATCGGCTGGTCGTTCACCGGCCGCCCGATCCCGATGCGGACGCGGGTAAAATCTTTGGTTCCGAGCGCGTCGATCACCGATTGCACGCCGTTGTGTCCGCCGGCCGAGGCGCCGCGCGAAACGCGGATCTTGCCGAATTCAAGATCAAGATCGTCATGAACAATGACAAGGTGATCGGTTGCGATCTTTTTTGTACGCACGACCGGCGCTACCGCATTTCCAGACAAATTCATAAAGGTCTGCGGTTCGGTCATGAGCACGGAAGCATTGGCGATCTTCGCTGTCCAAAGTTTTGTTTGCAATTTGGTGTTCGACGGTACGGCGTCGTAGCGGGCGATAATTTCGTCAACAACTAAAAAACCAAGATTGTGACGAGTCTTCTCGTACTCCTTGCCCGGATTGCCGAGTCCGACGATTAAGTATGTCATGAAGCCTATTTGAATTATGAATTATTAACTATGAACAACTCCGGTCTCGTCCGGACGGGACAAGAATCGTTCATTGTCCATTGTTCATCGTTCATATCGTTAAACCTTCTTCGTCATCATCCGCACCGGCGTGCCGACGAAGCCGTAGCGTTCGCGCAGGCGTTTTTCAAGATAGTTGGTGTAAGAGTCGGGGATCGAGAGCTTGCCTTTGGCGACCAGCAGGAATTCCGGCGGTTCGGTGCCGACCTGCTCAAAGCGATAGGTCTTGGGATGAGCGACGCCCATGCCCTTGGTGCGGGTCGTTTGAATGGTCTTGATGAATTTCTCAAGCTCGTCAAAGGGTATTTCTTTGCGGCGCTCTTCCATTATTTTTAACGCGCGCTCGAACAGGTAAGGAATACGTTCTCCGGTTTTGGCGGAAACGAAAATGATCGGCGCCCACGGGAAGAAGGGGAAGACCGCCTTAGTCATCTCTTTGTACTCCTTCATGGTGTCGGTTTCCTTGTTTTCGATCAAGTCCCACTTGTTAATGACAATGGCGGCGCCTTTTCCGGAGGTTAATATTTCGCCAACCAGCCGTTTGTCCTGGGCGGTCGGCGGTTTAGAGGCGTCCAACACCATCATGATGACGTCGGAAATTTTTATCGCCTCGAGTGTGCGCTTCACGCCCATTTCTTCAAGCGAGTGTTTGGCCTTTCTTTGTATTCCGACGGTGTCGACCAAAAGGAACGGGTGTTTGTCGAAAAGCACGAAGGTGTCGACCGGCTCGCGGGTGGTGCCGGCGTATTCGGAGACGACGACGCGCTCTTCGCCCAAAAGCGAATTGATGATCGAGGACTTGCCGACGTTGGGCTGGCCCAAGAAGGTGATGCGGGTGGCGGGTTCCTCAAGCGCCATCGGCATTTTCTTTTTCGCTTTTTTAAAAGCGTTGTATACGGCGTCGCACAACTCGCCGGTGCCGGTGCCGTTCGCGGCCGAGATCACAAAGATGTTCTCAAAGCCCAATTGGCGCCACTTGCCGTTCTCCGCCTCTAAGCGCAGCATCGGGCTGTCGCATTTATTGATGACCAAAAAAACCGGCTTTTTCCCGCCGTGCAATTTCTTGGCCAGGGCGCGATCGGCGGCCGATGGTAAACCGGCGCGAACATCGACCACGAAGGCGATGGCATCGGCGTCGGCAAGCGCAATATCGATCTGCCGTTCCACCGGCGCGCGCAATTCATATTCCGGCACATCGACGCCGGCGGTATCGACCGCGACGAACATTTGTCCGCGCCAAATGACCGAGCCGAACGCGCGATCGCGGGTCGTTCCCGGCACGGCCGAAACGATCGCTTTATGCTCTTCGCAGAGGCGATTGAACAGGGTCGATTTTCCGACGTTCACCCGTCCGACGATGGCGAGGGAGGGGAGGGTTGATTTTTTGTTCATAAAGATTTTTTATGAACAATGAACGATGAACAATGAACAACTCCGGTTCCGTCCGGACGGAATAAGGATCGTTCATCGTTCATAGTTCATAGTTCATTCATAACGCTGCATTTTTTCCGAGGATGATAAGGAAGTCTGCGTCCGCGGGCGGCGTGATGGAAACGGGCAGCGTGGCGGCGACGTTCGCGTCCACCACCGACCTGATCTTGCTGACCGCGTCGCTGTGCGCGCCGCCGGTGAGGTCGTAGATGACCGATCGGTCGTAGGCGCGTTCGGGGGCGTTTCCGACCTTGGAAACGGCAAAGCCCGCGGCCATGAGCGAGTTGGCGGTATGCTGAGCGAGTCCCGGCACGTTGGTACCGTTTTGAACTTCGATCCTGAGCGGCGCCGGGGCGGATCCTGCCGGCGCGGCTGCGCCGGGGGCGGGCGCGTTAAAGACGTTGGCGGCGAAATCCATGATGCCGCCCCAATCGCCGCCCTTGGGCCGCAGCACGAACGAGCCCTCATCGGTCATGCCATCGACAAGCACGTTCTGGTCGCTCATGACATTCAGCGAAATGTCGGATGTTTTAAGGCCGGAGACGGTTTGCGCCAGCCGGATAGCTTCCCATGTCTGAAGGTTGGTGACAAGCGAGCCTTTGACCGTTTCGAATAAGCTGTCCAAGGTGAACGGATTAAGGAGCGTGCCGGCTTTGAGCAGTTTTTCGCGCGCCGCGAGAATGATCTTCTCTTGCCGCTTGGAACGGGCAAAGTCCGAACCTTCGCCGTTATTGCCGTGGCGCGAACGGGCGAATTCGAGCGCGGTGCGGCCGTCCATGTGCTGGGCTCCGGCGGAAAACGAGATTGTTTTTACCAGGTCGGAAGAATCGGAGACTGGAAAGGCGGTATCGGTAAAACTCCGATCGACGGTCACGTCAACTCCGCCGATCGCGTCGATCGCTTTTTCAAAACCGTTGAAATCGATGCGCGCCCAGTAGTCGATCGGCTGTCCGAGCGCCGCGGAAAGGGCCGTTGCTTCGGCGGCCGGGCCCGATCCTTTGTTTTTGGCTTCGGCGTAGGCGTTGATCGCATTAAGCTTCACTTCCCCGTAATCGTTCGTGCTCATGAGCAGATCGCGGGGGATCGAGATGAGCGCGACCTTGCCGGTCGAAGGTTTTAACGAGGCTAAGATGACGGTATCGGTGAGTTCCGGGCCGTCATGACCGGCTCCGCCTATTCCTAAAATAAGGATGTTGACGCGGTCGCTCGTTTCGCCCACGAGTTTGCGGTCGCTGGCGCGGACCAGGGCGCGGATCTGTCCCAAGAAAGTGTTGGCGCCGAGTTGGACGACCGGATTGTTGGAAAAGATGACATTGCTCGAGAAAGCTACTCCGCCGATCGTAAGGAGCAGGACAATAAAAAAAACAGCGAACCGTCCAACTCGCCTTTTTGGTTCGTCTTTTTGCTCCGGCGTGCGAAGATCTAGTTTGGGAACGCGCATAACTCAAGTATCGAATCTACCACGATATGATCAGTATATCAAGGCGGCGTCCGTATCTCAAATCAATACCGTCACGGGCTTGCAAAGAGTGAAAAATTATGATATATTCCGTAAATAAGCGGAATTTGAGGATTATAAACGATGAACAATAAACAATGAACAACTCCGGTTCCGTCCGGACGGAACAAGGATTGTTCATCGTTCATCGTTCATCGTTCATAGTTCATATCAATTCGCAAGTAGTCCTCTGGACGATTAGCTCAGCTGGTTAGAGCGTCCGCTTCACACGCGGAAGGTCACTGGTTCGAACCCAGTATCGTCCATAGGATTATTCACGAGCTATAAATCCATGTCCATATTGCCCAAGGATAAAGTGACTTATTCAGACGACAGCCAGCCGCTTAGCAGGCGAATTTTGCGTTCGATCGGCGAACTCATCCAGGTCGCGCTTATCGTGACGGCGATCGTCCTCCCGATCCGTTATTTTTTGGTCCAGCCTTTTTACGTCAAAGGCGCCTCGATGGAACCGAATTTCGAGGACAAACAATATTTGATCATCGACGAGATCACTTATCGCTTGCGCGAACCCCAGCGCGGCGAAATTTGCGTTTTTCGTTACCCCAACGATCCTTCGCAGTTCTTCATCAAAAGGATCATCGGTCTTCCGGGCGAGACGGTCACCGTTTCCGGCGGGCATGTGACGATCACGACGCTCAAGGGGCAAACCGAAACGCTTGACGAGTCCGCATATCTCGCCTCAACGGTTGTGACCGCGGGCGAAAAGTCCGTTACTTTGGGAACCGACGAATATTTCGTCATGGGCGACAATCGGCCCAATTCGCTCGACTCGCGCATCTTCGGGCCGGTCCCGCGCAAAAACATCGTGGGTCGGGTGATGCTCCGCGGCTGGCCGATCTCGTCGCTTACCTGGTTTGAAACGCCAACTTACAAATTCTAGCTTTTAACTTTTAGTTGTTAGCTTTTAGGAATATGCCGAATAAAAATCCAAAAAAGATCGTGAAGAAGTTGATGGTCAAAGTCAAGCCGATCGCCAAGGCCAAAGAAGAGGTCAAGCCCGTTGCCGCCGCGCCCGGCGCGCCGCCCTTTGTCGCTAAAAAAGGCGTAACCGAAATTCAGACCCTGCGCGGCTTTAAGGATGTTCTGCCGGCCGAATACATCATCGTCCAGCACGTCGAGGACCTGGCTCGCTCGTTCGCGCGCGCACACGGCTTTGAGCGCATTGAAACGCCGATCTTGGAGCCGACCTCGCTTTTCGTGCGCACGGTAGGTAAGCAGACCGATATCGTGGAAAAGGAAATGTACACCTTTATCGACAAAGGCGAAGAGAACGTCACTTTGCGCCCCGAAATGACGGCGCCGGTGGCGCGCGCCTATGTGAACCACGGCATGCTGAATCAGCCGCAGCCGGTCAAGCTTTGGTATTGCGGTCCCAACTTCCGCTACGAGCGTCCTCAGGCCGGCCGGTTCCGCGAGCACCATCAAATAGGTTTTGAAGTGCTGGGCGAGAATCACGCGATCGTTGACGCCGAACTCATCACCATCGGTTACAATTTGATCAAGGCGCTCGGACTGGACGCCACGGTGCAGATGAATTCGATCGGCACCAAAGAGTCGCGGCAAAATTATATTGAAAAGCTGGTTGAGTATTACCGCGCCAATCGTTCGAAGATATGCGACGACGACAAGCGCCGTTTGACGAAGAATCCTTTGCGCGTCTTGGATTGCAAAAACCCCGAGTGCCAGGTCGTTAAAGAAGCCGCGCCGCAAATTCTCGACTCATTGGATGAGGAGAGTAAGAACCATTTCATGCGCGTGCTGGAATACCTCGACGAAGCGGGCGTCACTTATGCGCTTAATCCGTTCTTGGTGCGCGGCCTTGATTATTATTCGCGCACGGTTTTTGAATTCTACTCCGCGGGCGACGACGAAGCCGCGCAGTCGTCCTTGGGCGGCGGCGGCCGCTATGACGGACTGGTCGAGATGATCGGCGGGCGCCCCACGCCGGCCGCCGGACTTGGTCTGGGTGTTGAAAGATTGGTGGCGCGCATGCGCGCCAAGGGTTTGGACAAGGATATCGACGGCCGACCCGACGTGTTCGTGGCGCAACTCGGGGAAGCGGCGCGCAAAAAGACCTTGGGGTTGGTGGAAGAATTGCGCCGCGCCGGCGTTTCCGCTTCATCGAACATGGCCAAAGACGGATTAAAGCAACAGTTGGAAATGGCCAACAAAGGCGGCGCGCGTTTTACGATCATCTTGGGCCAGAAGGAGATCCTCGACGGGACGATCATCATCCGCGACATGGACTCGGGCATTCAGGAAATTTGCGACTTCAAGAAAGTGGCCAACGAACTGAAACGCAAGTTGAGCGTTCCCGCGCTTGCCCGCCCCACCACCCCGCCGCCGGACAATCGCGAAGATGTTTCCATCCACGGCGACGATGACGATGACATCGGCATTAAGATAGAAGAGGACCTGGAAGAAAAGCCCGAGCCGGAAGCCAAGGAAAAGGACGAAGAATAATATTGTCGTAGGCGAAACCTACGACAATGGCTGAAAAACCATCGCTAATGCGATGGTTTTTTGAATTAGCCAATATTTATCGCTACAATTTAGCTTAAAATAGACGAATTATTTACTCTTAGGGCTTGACAAAAACGTTATTTTGTGATACATTATCAATGTTGACAATGAAAAGAGAGAGACCCTTGGCCAATGGGTAATTGGCTTTCGACCGGTCAAGCCGGTCGCAAGGACGCATTTGTTGTGGTCTCAAAGACGAACACAACAAATGCGTCCTTTTCAGTTCGAAAAACAATTCAAGACAAGGGAGACTCCATGAAAGCAATTCTGACGGCATTGGCAGTTCTTGCGACAACGCTCGTGACGGGTTCGTGCAATAAGGACGAGGACTCGGGTGATGTGGATCTCGAGAACCAGCCGAGGATCGACGATTCGGTTTACGAAGCCATCGAGAACCAGCCGAGGATCGACGATCCTGTCTTGGGCGCGCGGGTGGTTGGCGAGTTCGGCGCGTCTCGTTTCTTTGGCGGATCCGTCCGCACTCATGAGGGCCGCGACTATGACTGCGTCGCCGGAATTCACGAAGTTCGCGCCGTTTTGCCCGGAACGATCATCAAAAGCGGGATCGGCCAAACAACTTCGGCCAAACGCGCCGGGATCATGGTCGAAATTTCACATTCAGAAGGCGGCGAGATATGCGCGACGCGCTATATGCACCTCGGTTCCGCCTTGCCCAAAGTCGGCGACAAGGTCAAAGCCAACGATGTCATCGGCACATGTGCGACAAGCGTGCCGGAGCAGAAGAAACCGACCGGGCATATTCACTTCGAGGTTATCGGCGCTCTCGGACAGCGACTGGATCCGCGAAGTTTCATGGAGCGATAGAGCAACAAATTCGATTCAACGATCGAGATCAAGGAGATCACCATGAGGAAACTGTTTCTTTCATTCACCAGGCTTCTCAACGCGCTACGCGACGGCAAAGTCAGCGACGAAGACCTTGTGAAAGGTCTGTACTGCTTCGATGCCACTGAACGCTACGTCAGGAATCCGTGGATCACGTGCGATAACGATGTGGAGCATGTGTTCAAGAATGATCTGGCGCGCGGCAAAGAGGTTCATGGCAAGATCGTCAGGATGGTGGAAGCGGCGCAGCGCGAAGGACGGATCGACTGGCGCAAGTTCGGGGAGGATCACGCGGCTGAATCGGTCAGCGCCATGTTCACGAGGAACGGATTTCCGCCCTTCCAAACAAGCCTTGCAGTCGTCAACGCCGGAAGCATCAGAGAGTGGGTGGACGAAAACAAAATTCAACTGGAGATTCCGTAGTCAGCGCACGCGCATCGGCGCGGCAGGGGCGCACCCCGCCGTTCCGGTGCGCTCTTTTTTATATCGTGTAAGAGGTGAATAGAAACCAGTACTCGGCAAGTAGCTCGTCCGGCGTTTTTTACTTAAAGGTTCGACCGGACTTTTAAGTAAAGTTTTTGACAGTATCGATGTGTGTCGCAGGTCGGCCTTGGTTGGCCGTTGTTTTTCTTATATTTTTAACGCTTTTGTTTCTTTTTGGCTTAAACCATTGACATAATGATATGTTTATGATATTCTCCGGTGTCGCAATGACAACCATGACGGTTGGTAAAAACCGTTGTTCACTGAAAGGAACGGTCATGATGAGAGAGCCAGGTATTGAAGATTATCGTGCAAGAATCAGAGCGATCCAAGACAGTGATGAGGTGGCGTCTGCCGGTCTGAAACTGAATACGGCGGCGCGAAACCATATCGCGCTCAAGACGGCCCGCGTCTTCGCCGTGATCGATACGGGCAAGCGGTCGTCCGTCTATGGCGTCTCCGGTTTGACTCCGTCGCGGACGGAAGAAGGCCTGGTTGTGTTCGAGGGCAACAACCTCTTCTGCGCCAATATCAGGTATTGCTTCGCGCCCGGCATGGAGGTCGAGATCACCGTTCCGATCGACAGGAACGGCGCGTACTTCAAGATCATTCACGCTGTAAAGATGGTAGCGACCTTTTGCCATGTGCGCGTCTTCAAGACCGCCAAAGCCGCTGTCGCCTACGCCGACAAACGCAACAAAGAAATACATCGTTCGATCTAGATCGCTTGCCGGTCCGACCGAACCAAGCTCGCCCGAATAGCCATGAGCCGATGCTCAAACGCTGTTCGGGCTTTTTAAATACCGTTTCCTTTTCTTTGTTGCGGGAGTAGGCTAAGAGATGCCGAATTAACCGGACTTATATGAAAAGATATTTTGCGATCGTTATCGTAGCGGTGGTATTTTTAGCCGGCGCGGCGGTTGGGTATGTAATTTTTCCGACGCTGAAAACAGCGCCGTCCGCTCCAATTGAAGCGCCTAAACCGATCGTTCAAGAACCGATCAAACCGTCGGTCATCAGCAATCCTTCGGCGTTGGTAACGAATATTCCGACACCGGCCGTTGTCGCCAACATTCCGGATCCGATAGCGAAACCGATCGCTGTGCCGCCGCCGACAAAACTGGAAACAAAACCAACGCCGCCGCAGGTCGCTCCGCCGCCGATTGTTGCGGCCGGCCGGTGCGCGGTTCCGTCAGGCGCCGGGGCGGAAGATATTTCCAAACCGACAACGGTGGTTGGCGATGGAACGGCGACGAGTTGCACGGCGGATAAGGTTGCCGACGCGGTGCATGCGGGCGGCGTTGTCGCTTTCAATTGCGGCGCCGCCCCGCTCACGATCAAAGTTCCGGAAATAAAAATTTACAATAACGGCGGAAAGGGGGATGGCAGCGTGACGCTCGACGGCGGCAATAAAATTACGCTCGCGGCGGAGGGCGCGAACCGCATCATCTATCAAAACACTTGCGACGAGTCGTTGGTCTGGACTTCATCGCGCTGCGATGTTCAAGGTGCGCCGCATTTGGTTTTACAAAATATAACTTTGTCCGGCGGTCGCGGCACTGCCGGTGACGGATCGTTGCACGACATTTTGGGCGGCGGCGCCGTCTATGTGCGCGGCGGAACTTTTAAAGCATATAATATTAAAGTAATCGACAGCATTCAAACCAACGCTTCCGGCATAACAACGCAAGACCTGGCCGGGGGAGCTATTTACGCTTTTGGTTTGGCAAAACCGGCGACCATTGTGAATAGCATCTTCGAAAATAATTCCGGCGCCAACGGCGGCGCGCTCGGCGGACTGTTCACTTCATATACGATCGTGAACAGCACCTTCACCGGCAACAAAGCGATCGGCCAAGGAGAAAATCCCGCCCGCTCCGGCACGACCGGCGGCGGCTTGGGCGGCGCAATATACAATGACGGCAACAGCTACAACCTCAACATCTGCGGCAGCACCTTTACCAACAACGCCGCCAACGAACTCGGCTCCGGCTCAATTTTCATGGTCGCGAACGATCTTAAGGGAAAGCTGTCGATCGACCAATCAACCTTCAAAGGCAACAGCAATAACGGTAGCGTCCAAAAACTTAAAAGCATCTATGTCGAAGCCCAAGATAAACGAGGCGTTGCCGGAGTGGTGGTGACGGGGGCGACGGGATTGTAATCGTCCTTTTGACAGGATTTCCGATCCGCGTTATACTCCGGGCGAGGTGAAAACTATGTCAGTAGACGTCAAACGCAAAAAAGGCGAAAGTTTTGAGTCTCTGCTCCGGCGCTTTACGCGCCGCGTGCAGATGTCCGGCAGTCTCTTGCAAGCGAAAAAAGTTCGCTTTCACAAGAACAAGCCGAACAAGAACAAGACCCACGCCACCGCGCTGCGCCGCATCAAAATTACGGCCGAGCGCGAACACATGATCCGCACGGGTCAGGTGACGGAAGAAGAATTGCGCGCCCAGCATAAGGGCGGAAGGCGATAAGTTAATGAACAATGAACGATGAACAATGAACAACTTCGGTTCCGCTTTCTGCGGGATTGAATCGTTCATAGTTCATCGTTCATAGTTTATAAATATATGCTCAAAGAAAAGCTTGAAAAAGATTACATTGAAGCGATGAAGGCCAAGGACGAGCAGCGCGTCTCGACTTTGCGCATGCTGCGCGCGGCGGTCAAGAACGCTGAGATCGACAAAATGAAAAAGTTCGATAACGATTCGGAGGTGGAAGCGGTCATTCGCACCGAAGTGAAAAAACTGCGCGAGACGCTTACTATGTCGAATGACGCCAACCGCCCCGACCTTGCGGCAAAGGCTGAAGAAGAGCTGAAGATACTCACGGGCTATCTGCCCGAACAAATGGACGAAGCGGCAATCCGCGCCGTGGTAGCGGAAAAGATAAAAGAGATCGGACCGGTCACGATCAAAGAAATGGGGCGCGTGACGGGTGAGGTCATGAAAGTGCTTAAAGGCAAAGCCGACGGGGGATTGGTTGCCAAAGTTATCAAGGAAGCTTTGACCGAAAAGTAAGACATGTCGCCAGAAAAAGCCGCTTCTATAATTTAACGAGGCGGTTTTTGGTATTTGGGTTTAAATATCGTTTTTTGTTAGATATTTCCGCCCGAGGCGGATCAGCCTTGGGCTGAAGGTATTCGGTGCGCTATAATACCTCCGTACTAGGATTCTTCCCCACAGGCATGAATAAAACCATGCGGTTATTGAGGATCGCGGGCGGCGCCGTCGGTGTCGGTCTTTTGTCATTCCTGGCCTTGCCGGCTTTCGCGGCGCCCATCAACACCGGCCTCCAGCCGATCGCGAACGTCATTGCCTTGGGCACCGGCGACATCCGCACCATTGTGGGACGCATCATCTATGTCGCCTTGGGGATAATGGGCACCGTGCTCCTCGTCATCATCATCTACGCCGGCTTCCTATGGATGACCGCCGGCGGCAATGAGGAGCGGGTTGCCACCGCCAAGAAGTGGCTCACGAATGGAATTATCGGACTGGCCATCATTCTCGCCTCGTACGCGATCACCTACTTCATCATCACCCGCCTCATGGGCGCGACCCTCGGCGAGGGCGGCGGGCCGGGCACCGAGCAGACGATCACGACCGGCTTCGGCGACTATGGCAGCGCTTCCTTGGGCGAGGGGATCATCCAGTCGGTCTATCCGTCCCCGGGTGCGACCGACATCGTGAGGAATACGAAGGTGATCGTCACCTTCAAACTGCCGATGGATCCAACGACCATCATCGCGAACGGCGCCATGAAAGACCGCGGCGACGGCAAGGAAAGTATTTATACGGGCACCTTGAATCTCGCGAACGTCCGCCTCGTGCGCACCGCCGACCTGGCTTCGGGCGACGCTTTTGCCACTTCTTCCGACAAGCTGGTGACCGAGGTGAACGCCTATTCGGTTGACAACAAAACTTTCGTGTTCGCGCCGGTCAAATACTTGGGCGACCCCAACGACAACGTCTCGTACACCGTGGCGCTTGGCCCCGGCATCATGCTCGCGGACGGCAAGACCCCGGCCTTCACCGGCAACTTCTCCATGGGTTATCATTGGGAATTTGAAACGAACACCACGGTCGACCTCACGCCGCCGCAGGTCGTTTCCGTCATGCCGAGTCCCGGCAGCACGGTGGCCAGAAACGCGGTCATCGAGATCACCTTTAACGAAGGGGTTGATCCCACGAGCGCGACGGGTCCGTACACCAAGGCGGATCCGCAATTCTCCAACGTGACCGTGACGGGGAACGCCGCGCGCGTTGAAGGCACCTGGGAACCGTCGAACCAGTACAAGACCATCGGTTTCAGGACCAATGTGCTGGGCGGCACCAACTCTTGCGGCGACGCCATCTACGTCCTTCCCGGCGGGATTACGATCACGGTCGACGCGCTCGCCGCCACCGTGGGCGACGCGCCGCCGCAGTCCAAGTTCTATCCGCCCGACGGCATTGTCGACCTGGCCGGAAATTCGCTCGACGGCAACAGCGACGGCAAAGCCGAGGGCCAGCCCGCGGACAGCGTGACCTGGCAGTTTACGACGACCAACGCCCTGGACCTGACGCCGCCAAAAATGAACCTGATCGATCCGGGCGCGGAAACCGGCGACGTCGACTTGGGAAAACCGGTCGCCATGACCTTTAATAAGCCGATGTCGATCACCACTTTAACCAACAGCAATTTGGTCTTTGAAAGCAAGCCTCAATTGCCGATCTGGTATTTCGGCGAAGGCGTCAATTTGAACGCGAGCGGCATGCCGGTCACCTCGATGAAAGATCCGGTCGTGAGCACGCAAGCGGTGATCGACCACGAGCGGCTTTCGCCGACCGTGGGCGTGTGTTCGGGCGGCGGCCGCGCCGCGAGCTCCTGCGCGGTGGATACCGATTGTCCCGGCGGCTCCTGCGATCAGACGGTCTTCTTCTATTATCCCAAAGCCACCTCCGGGGTCACCGACATTTATCAGAATTGTTTTTTGCCGGCTTGCGGAGCGGACCCCGCGCGCCGCTATTGCTGCCCGTCGGGGCTCGGCGACGTGTCGTGCCCTTCTGAATGCAAGATCAATTCGATAAGCGGCAAATTGTATTGCGATGAGACCTCAAGCAAATGAAGACGCGACATAAAATTTCGTTAGTCGGGCTCTTCGCCGCGGCGGTGGCGCTTTTTGCTAGCCCGGTCGTCCATGCCCAGATCAATACCGGCATTGAATACGGCTCGGCCACGGGGTTGGGCGGCGGCGACATCCGCACCATTGTGGGCCGCATCATCCAGGTTTTTTTGGGAATTTTGGGGGTGGTCGCGCTCGTGCTCATCATCTACGCCGGCTGGCTGTGGATGACCGCCGGCGGCGACGAGGAAAAGGTCACGCAGGCTAAAAAGATCATGACGCAAGCGGTGATCGGGCTCGCTATCATCCTTTGCTCATTCGCCATCACCACCTGGATCGTTTCCCAGCTCACGGCCGCGACCGGCTTTGGCGGAGGGAACGGGGGCGGCGGGGGCGGCGGCGGAAGTTTACCGCCCGACCAGTTCGCGGCGCAATCGATCACCCCGCCCGGAAGCAAAGCCGCGGATTTTCTCTGGCCGAAGAACAGCCACGTCACCGTGGTCTTAAAAAACGGCGACCCCGACCCGTCCACGGTTCCGGACTCCATCGCCGTCACTTCGAACGGCTTGCCGGTTTCCGGCACGATCACCGCGAGCGGCAACGTGCTCGTCTTTGCGGCCACCGCCGTCTGCACCGAGAATCCGAGCTATACTTGTTTGCCCGGGAACGCTTCGATCCACGTCGCGCTCGCGCCCACCCTTAAGTCGACGACCGGAAAAACGCTCGGCTGCGGATTGTGTTCGGCAACATTCCTCACGAGTAACCTGATCGACACGCAAAATCCGACCGTCGCGATCGTCTCGCCGCCCGACGGCGCGTCGGTCTCGGTCGACGCCTTTGTTCCGGTCATTTCCAATCCCAATGACGATGTTGCCGTGGCAAGCGTGGAGCTGTTCGCGAACGGCGCCACCTTGGGATCGATCGGCGTTCCTCCGTGGCAAGAGGATTGGGACACCACCGGGATCCCGGCGGGTACGAACGTGACGCTTAGCGCCACGGCCACCGATGAAGTGGGGAACACCGGGCTCGCGCCGCCCGTGACCGTCACGGTGCGCCCGGCTCATTGTTTTGATAATACGATGGACGACGGCGAAACCGGCCTTAATTGCGGCGACGGCTGCGGCGCGTGCGCCGGCGGCAGCTGCACGCAGAATTCCGACTGCGCTTCCGGGCTTTGCCAGAACGGCGTCTGCGTGAACCGCCCGCGCATCGATTCGGTGACCCCGCTCTCCGGCGGTCCGGGCACGCTGGTTTCCATAAAAGGCGCGTCTTTCGGCTCGGCTCCGGGCAGCGTGGAGTTTTTGGGAAGCACGGCCGCGGGCGACGAAAAAGAAGCCGCGCCCTGCGCCCCCTCGGCTTGGACCGACACGCAGGTGGTCGTCGGCGTGCCCGAAGGCGCCGTGACCGGCCCGTTGCAGATAACGAATACCGATAATCTCTCCGATCGCACCGATGACGACTTCGGCAACACCGCCATTCCGGATTTCACGGTCAACACCACGGTGCATCCGGGAATTTGCATCCTGACGCCGAACGCCGGGCCCACCGGCACCTCGGTCGTGATCTCGGGTAACGGGTACGGCGACGCGCAAGCCGCCGGCGGCGTCTCGGTCGCGGCGCGGAGCGCGGTCGTGCAATCGTGGGCGGGCACGCAAATTGCCATGACCACGCCGAACCTGTTGGGCGGCTCTTGGCCGGTCGTCGTGACCGCTTCCGGCTTGGATTCGAACAGCGTTGATTTTTCCGTTCCGCTCGCCGGCTCATCGGCGCCGCACTTGGACGCCATTGATCCGGAAACCGGCCCGGTCGGGCAGTACGTCACGTTAACCGGCGCGAATTTCGGCGACAGTCCGGGCAAGGTCACCTTTACCTCCGGCACTTATTCGGCGTTGGGCGGCGTTGATTTTCCGCCGGCTTGCGGCAACGGCTACTGGACCAATTCTTCGGTCACCGTCAAAGTGCCGGCCGGCTTGCCGTTAGGCGGCGTGACGACGAAGCTCACGCGCGCCGACGCCGTCGACTCCGACAACACCCTGCCTTTCACGATCGTGTCCGGCAATCCCTCGGCCGGCATTTGCCGCATCAATCCCTCGACCGGACCGGCCGGAACCGTCTATGAGATAAACGGCGAACGGCTGGGAAACGACAAGGGGAAGGTCGTCTTCAGAAATAATGTCGACGCCTCGGCGCTCATTTCCTCTTGGGACGACGGCCGCGTGAGCGGCGCCGTGCCGGGCGCGGCCGTGACGGGATCGGTGTACGCCGTGAGCGCGGCCGCAAGCCAAAGCAATCCTCTTAACTTCAACGTGGCCGATTGCCGCAAAGCGCAGGTTTGTTCGGGCGCCGAGGAGTGCTGCCAGGACGACGGCACCTGCCGCCTGCCGAATCCCGACGGCAGCTCCGGCTGCCAGCCGATTCATCTCTCCGCTTCGTATCGGTATCGGTACTCGACCGGCGATATTCCTGTGACCCCGCAAGTGGTGGAAGAGATCGATTGCGCCGTGCGCTCGCAGTCGCCGTCGCCGTACAAGGACGTGACCGACGCTTGCGCCAATTCGGTGGGCTCGGTCCGTTTCACGATCCCCATGAATAAGGCCACCCTCACGATTTCCAACTTTAAAATGGTTGATTGCGGCGCAAACGACACCTTCGACGCGACCGCCTGCACGAGTTCGCTTGACGGCACGGTCACTTCCTTCGGCGCCGGGCAAACGCTCGACGACGGCATGCAGTTCTTGCCGAAAGGCGGCTTCAAGGCCAACGAGTGGTACCAGGGAACGATCGCGAAAACGGTCACCTCATCCGCCAACGTACCCATGGACGACGATTATGTTTGGCATTTCCGCGTCAGGAATTCGCCCGACCCGTGCGAGATCGCTTCGGTCACGGTTTCGCCGGAGCAGAACGCGCTCACGGATATTTATTCGGATACCGCCGATCATGATACGAACGAAAATATCACATGGTCGTCGTACAAAGCCAACCCGGCCGACGACGTCTGCAACGTCCTTGATTGCACGCCGTATGTTTGGGCTTGGAAAAGCGATACCAGCGCCGCCGGCATCGTGAACCCCGCGATCTGCACGCCCGAGGTTCGGGCGCTCGCCGAAACGCCCGTCGCGACCCCGGCGCTCATCACGGCCGCGGCGCAGAACAAATCCGGCACGGGCGAGCTCAACATCAAATTCGCCCCGCCCCAGGTGATCGACGAGTGGCCCGCTTGCCAGGCGGCCTGCCTTAACGCGCAAGTGGCCGCGTCCTTTAACGTTCCGGTCAAGAATATTTCCAACCAAACGGTCAAGCTTTTCACTTGCAATAACGAGACCTGCGCCACTTCCACCGAGGTTTCGAACTACACCGTGTCCTCGGAAGACAATACCAAGGAGCACTTGGCCGTCGTGCATCCGCCGGGCGGAAACGGGCTCGCGCCCAACCAATATTACCGCGTGGCCGTCTTGGGCGGGAGTAACGGCGTGCTGTCAATGCCCGGCGCGGAGCTCGTCAAAACCAACTACATATACGGTTCCGCCCAAACGCCGGCTTTCAGCTGGACCTTCCGCACGACCGCGAGCCGCTGCGTGGTCGATCGCGTCGACATGTCGCCGCCCGCCATCGCTACCAAGGTCATTGATTCGTACCACTCGATCACCGCCGTGCCGGTCTCCTCTCCGGACAGCTGTTCGGCCGCGGGCGAGCGGCTTGACGAGAGCGGCCTGGGTCTTGCGTGGAGCGTTTCCCCGCCCGCCGCTTCCGGCGCCGCCGCGCTATACGACGGCGGAATTTTGGACGTGAGCCCGCTTTCCGACGGTTCCGTCACTTCCGCCTGTTTGAATTCCGGAACGGTGTATGAGAAGCCGGTTTGCGGCGACGGCAAGGTTGAGGACGGAGCGGGCAAAGTGAAGACGGGGGATCCGGCCGCGGGTGGCGGGGAAGAATGCGACCTTGGCTACGCGCTTAATGGTCAAAAAGGCTCGGGCTGTTCGGCAAACTGTCTTTTGACCGGCGACCCGGCCGTTGACAAGACCTGCGGCGACGGCAAGGTTGACGTTTACACTCTTGGCGACGGAAAAACGCAAGCGCGCGAGCAGTGCGACCTTGGCGCGGCTAACGACAAGCCCGGAGCGAGCGGGTCCGGTTCAGGGTGTTCGTCGACTTGTTTGCGCGAAGGCGCCGCTTCGGTGACGCCGTCCTCCACCTGCGGCAATGGCGACCTGGCCGACAACGAACAGTGCGACGACGGCAACCAGATTTCCGGCGACGGCTGTTCCGCGGAATGTCTTGACGAAGGTTCAATGCCGGGTCCGTTCTCGGTTTGCGGCAACACTAAAGTGGAAGCAGGCGAGGATTGCGATCTTGGTTCTGCCAACGGTCAACTCGGATCGGGTTGTTCCAAGAGCTGTCTATTGACCGGTACGCCGGCCTGCACCGGCAAAGGCCAAAGCAATTGCTGCGGCAACGGGAAACCCGACGGCAGTCTGACCGACCCCGGCGAAGCGCCGGGCTGCGACCTGGGCTGGGACGCCGCGGCCAACCAACCGAAGCTCGCCGAAGGCTGCGACAAGTCCTGCCGCAAGATCGGTTCGTCCATGTCATATGGCGCGCCGACCTATGACACGGTCTCGGTTTGCGGCGACCATAACATCGGCACCGGCGAAGCGGCCGACCCGGGCGCGCTTAAGGGCGACATTGACGCCACCCAATATGCGCAAGCGGTGGGAAAGGGGACGACGCTTGATGCCAATAATCAGATGGTTTCGACGATCACGGCGTCCACCGGCGGCAAGAACGGGCAAGCGCAATTCGCCTTGCAATGCGGCTTTACCACCACCGACGCCTGCCGCGCCATTGATCCGCATCTCGCGCTTGGCGCCAATTCGTGCTGTTATCTGGTTCCCCAGATCGTGTCGATGACGCCCGCTAACGGCGGCGCCAATATTTGCCGCAATCCGTTGATCAGCGCGGAATTCGATCAGCAAATGGACGAGGCGTCGTTAGCGGGAAAAGTCACCGTGACCGAGCCGGTTCCGGCAAGCGGCGTTTGTCCGACGGTTCCCGCCGCCATCGGTGGAGGCAGCGCCAAAAACACCCTGTGGAACGAATTTACAAAAATCCTGAGCCGGCTCGTCGCCTATGTTGCCGGTCGTCCGGCCGCGGCCGCGCCGGGCTCGTGTACGGCTCCCGGCACGCTCGCGGTTGAGACGCGCACGGTCGTTCTGGCGGACGGCGTTACGACCGCAAAACATACCGTCGTGACGTATGCCTTGACCGCGGCGCTTTCGCCGTCCGCGCATTATACGGTCTCGATCGACGCTTCGGTGAAGTCGGCTAACGGCATTCCCCTTGGCTCGACGCCGCCCTGGTCCTTTACGACCGGCACGGATATTTGCACGTTGGACGAGGTCGATGTCGCGCCGTCAAGCTATCTTTTCAGCGCGCAATATTCGTCGAACGTCACGGATCCCAATTCGAGCGGAACTTTCACCGCCACCCCGGTGCATCTTGACGCCAGCGGCGCGTCGCAACCGATCGCTTCCATTGACAATGTCTATGCCTGGACGCTCGGCTGGACGGTTTCGACGGAAATAAACAGCATCATCGGCAATATCGTCGGCGGCGTGATCAGTCTTTTCCCCAGCCCGGGCTCGGTGCCGGGCGCCACCGTGATGGTCGGCGTTAAAACGCCGACGAACGGCGAAGGAACGCTGGCGGCGAATGCCGCGGTCACCATTGACACGGTCAATACCCCGTCGACCAAAGGAAAGGCGCTTGAGGGCACCGCCGACCTCACGATCATGATCTGCAACGACCCGTGGCCGGCGCGCGCCGCGAACGGCAGCTGGAAGCCGGCGCAGAACGCGACCTACAATTATTCTTTCTATTATTGCCGCGACGCCGCCGATGCCGGCGGAACCGACCTTCCCGCTCTTACGGAAACTCCGTCCAGCCCGAAGAACATCCCGGACCCCGTCATAGACGAATATCTTTATACGTACGTTAATACGCTGGGGAACGAAGGGATCGGCATTCGCGTGGCTAAAAATCGTCTGCATCTTTCGGCGACCGAGTGGTACGCGTCCCAAGGATTCAAAGGCAGCTTGACCCAGACCAAGGTCGACGGTTACGACGCGGTAACCGACGGCTCGACCACCTACGTGAACGCGCCGGCCCTCGGGGTATCCGGCGGCAACTATACGGACATCTTCATTCTTTCGTCCTCGGTCGGCGCGGGCGCGGAAACGAGCAACATCTTCGGCCAGATCGTGAAGAATTTCCGTTTCATCGCGAACCGCGACGGCAAGGGCAATTTGCTGTACAACGACTTGGATATTTGCACGGGCGACAGCGCCGCCGCTTGCGGCAACGATCTTGACTGCGTCGGAAGCTGCGATCGCGCCGGGAAAAAAGCCTGCACGAACGATACGTCGAAAACCTGCGTCCTCGACGCCGATTGCGCGGGCGGCGCCTGCCAAGCGGTTTGCTCGAACGACAGTTTAAGATCCTGCACCAAAGACGCCGATTGTTCGCTCGGCTCCTGCCAAGCCGACCGGAGCAAGATCCGCCGCGACGTGAAAAGGCTTTCCGATATTCGGCTCATCGCCGAGGCGGCGGCCAAGGTCAAGGACGCGACCGGCGCTTATCCGCAGATACCGTCAGGCTCGTTCATTACCGGACAGACCGTTTCCACCTGGCCGTCTTGGGGCAAAGAATTCGCGGCCGAACTTGGCGGCACGCCGCCCCCCGACCCGGTGAACAAAATGGCCGCTTGTCCCGCGGGATCCGACTACGAAGCCGGCACTTGCTGGTCGCCATCGAAACAGAACGCGTCCTGCCCGGCCGGTTCCCACGTTTATCGTTATATGTATCCGAACGGCGGCGCGTACTACGGCTATACCAAGGAAGAGCCGGCCATTTCGTACCCGGACAATTGCGCGACGCTCTCCGCGACGACCTGCTTATCGGATCCGCTTTGTCTCCTCACCCCTTCGAACACTTGCGAAACCCGTATCGCCGTCGGTTCCTGCAACGGCCAGACGTTCGGCGCCGGCGGCATGGTCTGCGGCGACGGCAACATCAACGAACCGGGCAAGGATTGCGAAAAGTCGGTGAACCCGACGCAAACCATTGCCTGCGGCACAGGCAACGTCGGCACGGAGGTCGACACTTGCGGCGCCGATTGCCATTGGATAAAAGGCTCGTGCGCGGCACCTCATTGCGGCAATGGCATCAAAGAAACCGGCGAGGCTTGCGACCAAGGCGCCCTTAACGGCACCTACGGCCACTGCAACGCCGCCTGTACCGGGATCGGCCAGAGCTGCGGCGACGGCGTCGTTGAACAGGGCGAGAGCTGCGACAAAGGAGCGCAAAACGGGATCTGGCACCTGAAGGCGGATGACAGCTGTTCGTTCGATTGCCATTCGGCCGGACTGTATTGCGGCGACGGCACGGTGACGTCCGGCAACGAGGAGTGCGACGGCAACACGGCGACGAGCGCGGCCGCTCTTCCAAACGGCCAAGTTGATACCGCCGGGCAATCGGCCGCTTGCGGCATTGTGAACGGCTACCAAACGGCGCGTACCGAAACATGCAGCGCCGCCTGCGCTTGGAACCAGTGGGGTCCGTGCCTGCCGACCGGCTCCTGCGGCAACGGCGTCAAGGACGGCAGCGAACAATGCGACAACGGCGCGGCCAACTCCGACACCGGCGCTTGCACGACTTCCTGCAAGACGAACGTTTGCGGCGATGCCAAGGTTTACTCCGGCCACGAACAATGCGACGAAGGCGCGGGCAACATCGATCCGACCGATACCGCGGCCATTGCCAAGCTTAGCGCCAATTGCAGTTTGCAAAGTTGTTACTACTGTTCCAACACCTGCACCGTGCGCGCGGTCTCCGGCACTTATTGCGGCGACCATATCACAAACGGCAACGAGCAGTGCGATGACGGGACGGGGAACGTGGATATTAATAATCAAGCGGCCGTGACCGCGGCCAACAACGCAACCTACGCGAACGGTTGTCCGGCCGATCTTTCGAAATGTAAATATTGTTCAACGCAATGCAATTCGATCGCCGCCCCTTTCTGCGGCGACGGACTGATGCCGGAAGGTGACAAAGAGTGCGATAGCGGTCTTGGGCTCAATAGCAATCAAGGCAGCTGTCTCTTGAGTTGCAAGAAAGCTGTCTGCGGCGACGGTTTTGTCGAAACGGGGATCGAGACCTGCGACGATGGCGCGGCGAACGGATCAGGATGGGGACAGTGTTTGTCCGATTGCAGCGGCAGGATATGTCGGCAAACCGATGCATTCGTCGTGAGCAATACCAACGATGTATATGTGGCCACCCGATCGGATATGTCCGACGCGGTCAAGGCCACCGACGTCAAGAGCTTGTATAACGGCGGCGGATACGACGTGGTTGGCGCGGCAAGCTATATTTGGAGCGCCACGTGGAGTGCGCCCGGCGACGGCGTTCATTATGAAAGCAAATACTTCCGACAAAATTTGATGTTGAATTGCAAGCCGCCGGCGAGCGCGCAATTCATTCTGCATATTAATGTTGACGATGAAGTTATCGCTTACGTTAACGGAACGATGGTTCAGCCGAATCCGGGCGGAAAAGCCGGGGTGACGATGTCCAATTTGGCGAGTCCCGCGTACAAGGTGTCCGCGCAATTCGATATAACCAACATGATCAGCAAGGGGTCGTTCGATCAGAACATCTTGACTTTTGAAGGAAGGAATTTCTACGGCCCGGCCTTCTTGGCTTGGTGGCTGGAAATAAAATAATCTTATGGATTATCCGCAAGAAGAAAACAAACGATCGAATAAAATACTGCTGGTCGGCGGCGCGGTTTTGGCGGTTTTGATCCTTGCGGCGATCGGGTTCTTCGTCTTTAGGATGCTTGGCAAGGCGCCGGCTGCGTCGCCGGCGATCGAACAAAACACCAACACTGTTCGCGGCGGCGGCTCCGTAAATGTTCAACCGGTTAACTCCAATGATAACGTCCCGTCGGTGAAAAACACGCCGCTGCCGGCCGGTAACGGCGCGTATTACGATGTGCCGCCCGGACTGAACCGTCCTCTTACCGCAGACGAAAAAATAAAATATCATTTTCCGGCCGACGCCAATGTCTGGATAATAACTACCAGCCCAACGGACGGAAGCAAGCCGGATGTATATTTTTCTCAAGGTCAGATGCAAAAATAACCTCGGCACGACCCGCGGTGAAAGCCTTTTTAAACACGTTTAATGTTTTATGCGATATGCGGCATATGCATATCGCAAGAATGCCGCAATTAATGTTATAATACCTCCGTACTAGGATTCTTCCCCACAGGCATGAATAAAACCATGCGGTTATTGAAGATCGCGGGCGGCGCCGTCGGTGTCGGTCTTTTGTCATTCCTGGCCTTGCCGGCTTTCGCGGCGCCCATCAACACCGGCCTCCAGCCGATCGCGAATGTCATTGCCTTGGGCACCGGCGACATCCGCACCATTGTCGGACGCATCATCTATGTTGCGTTGGGGATAATGGGCACCGTGCTTCTCGTCATCATCATCTACGCCGGCTTCCTATGGATGACCGCCGGCGGCAATGAGGAGCGGGTTGCCACCGCCAAGAAGTGGCTCACGAATGGAATTATCGGACTGGCCATCATTCTCGCCTCGTACGCGATCACCTACTTCATCATCACCCGCCTCATGGGCGCGACCCTCGGCGAGGGCGGCGGGCCGGGCACCGAGCAGACGATCACGACCGGCTTCGGCGACTATGGCAGCGCTTCCTTGGGCGAGGGGATCATCCAGTCGGTCTATCCGTCCCCGGGTGCGACCGACATCGTGAGGAATACGAAGGTGATCGTCACCTTCAAACTGCCGATGGATCCAACGACCATCATCGCGAACGGCGCCATGAAAGACCGCGGCGACGGCAAGGAAAGTATTTATACGGGCACCTTGAATCTCGCGAACGTCCGCCTCGTGCGCACCGCCGACCTGGCTTCGGGCGACGCTTTTGCCACTTCTTCCGACAAGCTGGTGACCGAGGTGAACGCCTATTCGGTTGACAACAAAACTTTCGTGTTCGCGCCGGTCAAATACTTGGGCGACCCCAACGACAACGTCTCGTACACCGTGGCGCTTGGCCCCGGCATCATGCTCGCGGACGGCAAGACCCCGGCCTTCACCGGCAACTTCTCCATGGGTTATCATTGGGAATTTGAAACGAACACCACGGTCGACCTCACGCCGCCGCAGGTCGTTTCCGTCATGCCGAGTCCCGGCAGCACGGTGGCCAGAAACGCGGTCATCGAGATCACCTTTAACGAAGGGGTTGATCCCACGAGCGCGACGGGTCCGTACACCAAGGCGGATCCGCAATTCTCCAACGTGACCGTGACGGGGAACGCCGCGCGCGTTGAAGGCACCTGGGAACCGTCGAACCAGTACAAGACCATCGGTTTCAGGACCAATGTGCTGGGCGGCACCAACTCTTGCGGCGACGCCATCTACGTCCTTCCCGGCGGGATTACGATCACGGTCGACGCGCTCGCCGCCACCGTGGGCGACGCGCCGCCGCAGTCCAAGTTCTATCCGCCCGACGGCATTGTCGACCTGGCCGGAAATTCGCTCGACGGCAACAGCGACGGCAAAGCCGAGGGCCAGCCCGCGGACAGCGTGACCTGGCAGTTTACGACGACCAACGCCCTGGACCTGACGCCGCCAAAAATGAACCTGATCGATCCGGGCGCGGAAACCGGCGACGTCGACTTGGGAAAACCGGTCGCCATGACCTTTAATAAGCCGATGTCGATCACCACTTTAACCAACAGCAATTTGGTCTTTGAAAGCAAGCCTCAATTGCCGATCTGGTATTTCGGCGAAGGCGTCAATTTGAACGCGAGCGGCATGCCGGTCACCTCGATGAAAGATCCGGTCGTGAGCACGCAAGCGGTGATCGACCACGAGCGGCTTTCGCCGACCGTGGGCGTGTGTTCGGGCGGCGGCCGCGCCGCGAGCTCCTGCGCGGTGGATACCGATTGTCCCGGCGGCTCCTGCGATCAGACGGTCTTCTTCTATTATCCCAAAGCCACCTCCGGGGTCACCGACATTTATCAGAATTGTTTTTTGCCGGCTTGCGGAGCGGACCCCGCGCGCCGCTATTGCTGCCCGTCGGGGCTCGGCGACGTGTCGTGCCCTTCTGAATGCAAGATCAATTCGATAAGCGGCAAATTGTATTGCGATGAGACCTCAAGCAAATGAAGACGCGACATAAAATTTCGTTAGTCGGGCTCTTCGCCGCGGCGGTGGCGCTTTTTGCTAGCCCGGTCGTCCATGCCCAGATCAATACCGGCATTGAATACGGCTCGGCCACGGGGTTGGGCGGCGGCGACATCCGCACCATTGTGGGCCGCATCATCCAGGTTTTTTTGGGAATTTTGGGGGTGGTCGCGCTCGTGCTCATCATCTACGCCGGCTGGCTGTGGATGACCGCCGGCGGCGACGAGGAAAAGGTCACGCAGGCTAAAAAGATCATGACGCAAGCGGTGATCGGGCTCGCTATCATCCTTTGCTCATTCGCCATCACCACCTGGATCGTTTCCCAGCTCACGGCCGCGACCGGCTTTGGCGGAGGGAACGGGGGCGGCGGGGGCGGCGGCGGAAGTTTACCGCCCGACCAGTTCGCGGCGCAATCGATCACCCCGCCCGGAAGCAAAGCCGCGGATTTTCTCTGGCCGAAGAACAGCCACGTCACCGTGGTCTTAAAAAACGGCGACCCCGACCCGTCCACGGTTCCGGACTCCATCGCCGTCACTTCGAACGGCTTGCCGGTTTCCGGCACGATCACCGCGAGCGGCAACGTGCTCGTCTTTGCGGCCACCGCCGTCTGCACCGAGAATCCGAGCTATACTTGTTTGCCCGGGAACGCTTCGATCCACGTCGCGCTCGCGCCCACCCTTAAGTCGACGACCGGAAAAACGCTCGGCTGCGGATTGTGTTCGGCAACATTCCTCACGAGTAACCTGATCGACACGCAAAATCCGACCGTCGCGATCGTCTCGCCGCCCGACGGCGCGTCGGTCTCGGTCGACGCCTTTGTTCCGGTCATTTCCAATCCCAATGACGATGTTGCCGTGGCAAGCGTGGAGCTGTTCGCGAACGGCGCCACCTTGGGATCGATCGGCGTTCCTCCGTGGCAAGAGGATTGGGACACCACCGGGATCCCGGCGGGTACGAACGTGACGCTTAGCGCCACGGCCACCGATGAAGTGGGGAACACCGGGCTCGCGCCGCCCGTGACCGTCACGGTGCGCCCGGCTCATTGTTTTGATAATACGATGGACGACGGCGAAACCGGCCTTAATTGCGGCGACGGCTGCGGCGCGTGCGCCGGCGGCAGCTGCACGCAGAATTCCGACTGCGCTTCCGGGCTTTGCCAGAACGGCGTCTGCGTGAACCGCCCGCGCATCGATTCGGTGACCCCGCTCTCCGGCGGTCCGGGCACGCTGGTTTCCATAAAAGGCGCGTCTTTCGGCTCGGCTCCGGGCAGCGTGGAGTTTTTGGGAAGCACGGCCGCGGGCGACGAAAAAGAAGCCGCGCCCTGCGCCCCCTCGGCTTGGACCGACACGCAGGTGGTCGTCGGCGTGCCCGAAGGCGCCGTGACCGGCCCGTTGCAGATAACGAATACCGATAATCTCTCCGATCGCACCGATGACGACTTCGGCAACACCGCCATTCCGGATTTCACGGTCAACACCACGGTGCATCCGGGAATTTGCATCCTGACGCCGAACGCCGGGCCCACCGGCACCTCGGTCGTGATCTCGGGTAACGGGTACGGCGACGCGCAAGCCGCCGGCGGCGTCTCGGTCGCGGCGCGGAGCGCGGTCGTGCAATCGTGGGCGGGCACGCAAATTGCCATGACCACGCCGAACCTGTTGGGCGGCTCTTGGCCGGTCGTCGTGACCGCTTCCGGCTTGGATTCGAACAGCGTTGATTTTTCCGTTCCGCTCGCCGGCTCATCGGCGCCGCACTTGGACGCCATTGATCCGGAAACCGGCCCGGTCGGGCAGTACGTCACGTTAACCGGCGCGAATTTCGGCGACAGTCCGGGCAAGGTCACCTTTACCTCCGGCACTTATTCGGCGTTGGGCGGCGTTGATTTTCCGCCGGCTTGCGGCAACGGCTACTGGACCAATTCTTCGGTCACCGTCAAAGTGCCGGCCGGCTTGCCGTTAGGCGGCGTGACGACGAAGCTCACGCGCGCCGACGCCGTCGACTCCGACAACACCCTGCCTTTCACGATCGTGTCCGGCAATCCCTCGGCCGGCATTTGCCGCATCAATCCCTCGACCGGACCGGCCGGAACCGTCTATGAGATAAACGGCGAACGGCTGGGAAACGACAAGGGGAAGGTCGTCTTCAGAAATAATGTCGACGCCTCGGCGCTCATTTCCTCTTGGGACGACGGCCGCGTGAGCGGCGCCGTGCCGGGCGCGGCCGTGACGGGATCGGTGTACGCCGTGAGCGCGGCCGCAAGCCAAAGCAATCCTCTTAACTTCAACGTGGCCGATTGCCGCAAAGCGCAGGTTTGTTCGGGCGCCGAGGAGTGCTGCCAGGACGACGGCACCTGCCGCCTGCCGAATCCCGACGGCAGCTCCGGCTGCCAGCCGATTCATCTCTCCGCTTCGTATCGGTATCGGTACTCGACCGGCGATATTCCTGTGACCCCGCAAGTGGTGGAAGAGATCGATTGCGCCGTGCGCTCGCAGTCGCCGTCGCCGTACAAGGACGTGACCGACGCTTGCGCCAATTCGGTGGGCTCGGTCCGTTTCACGATCCCCATGAATAAGGCCACCCTCACGATTTCCAACTTTAAAATGGTTGATTGCGGCGCAAACGACACCTTCGACGCGACCGCCTGCACGAGTTCGCTTGACGGCACGGTCACTTCCTTCGGCGCCGGGCAAACGCTCGACGACGGCATGCAGTTCTTGCCGAAAGGCGGCTTCAAGGCCAACGAGTGGTACCAGGGAACGATCGCGAAAACGGTCACCTCATCCGCCAACGTACCCATGGACGACGATTATGTTTGGCATTTCCGCGTCAGGAATTCGCCCGACCCGTGCGAGATCGCTTCGGTCACGGTTTCGCCGGAGCAGAACGCGCTCACGGATATTTATTCGGATACCGCCGATCATGATACGAACGAAAATATCACATGGTCGTCGTACAAAGCCAACCCGGCCGACGACGTCTGCAACGTCCTTGATTGCACGCCGTATGTTTGGGCTTGGAAAAGCGATACCAGCGCCGCCGGCATCGTGAACCCCGCGATCTGCACGCCCGAGGTTCGGGCGCTCGCCGAAACGCCCGTCGCGACCCCGGCGCTCATCACGGCCGCGGCGCAGAACAAATCCGGCACGGGCGAGCTCAACATCAAATTCGCCCCGCCCCAGGTGATCGACGAGTGGCCCGCTTGCCAGGCGGCCTGCCTTAACGCGCAAGTGGCCGCGTCCTTTAACGTTCCGGTCAAGAATATTTCCAACCAAACGGTCAAGCTTTTCACTTGCAATAACGAGACCTGCGCCACTTCCACCGAGGTTTCGAACTACACCGTGTCCTCGGAAGACAATACCAAGGAGCACTTGGCCGTCGTGCATCCGCCGGGCGGAAACGGGCTCGCGCCCAACCAATATTACCGCGTGGCCGTCTTGGGCGGGAGTAACGGCGTGCTGTCAATGCCCGGCGCGGAGCTCGTCAAAACCAACTACATATACGGTTCCGCCCAAACGCCGGCTTTCAGCTGGACCTTCCGCACGACCGCGAGCCGCTGCGTGGTCGATCGCGTCGACATGTCGCCGCCCGCCATCGCTACCAAGGTCATTGATTCGTACCACTCGATCACCGCCGTGCCGGTCTCCTCTCCGGACAGCTGTTCGGCCGCGGGCGAGCGGCTTGACGAGAGCGGCCTGGGTCTTGCGTGGAGCGTTTCCCCGCCCGCCGCTTCCGGCGCCGCCGCGCTATACGACGGCGGAATTTTGGACGTGAGCCCGCTTTCCGACGGTTCCGTCACTTCCGCCTGTTTGAATTCCGGAACGGTGTATGAGAAGCCGGTTTGCGGCGACGGCAAGGTTGAGGACGGAGCGGGCAAAGTGAAGACGGGGGATCCGGCCGCGGGTGGCGGGGAAGAATGCGACCTTGGCTACGCGCTTAATGGTCAAAAAGGCTCGGGCTGTTCGGCAAACTGTCTTTTGACCGGCGACCCGGCCGTTGACAAGACCTGCGGCGACGGCAAGGTTGACGTTTACACTCTTGGCGACGGAAAAACGCAAGCGCGCGAGCAGTGCGACCTTGGCGCGGCTAACGACAAGCCCGGAGCGAGCGGGTCCGGTTCAGGGTGTTCGTCGACTTGTTTGCGCGAAGGCGCCGCTTCGGTGACGCCGTCCTCCACCTGCGGCAATGGCGACCTGGCCGACAACGAACAGTGCGACGACGGCAACCAGATTTCCGGCGACGGCTGTTCCGCGGAATGTCTTGACGAAGGTTCAATGCCGGGTCCGTTCTCGGTTTGCGGCAACACTAAAGTGGAAGCAGGCGAGGATTGCGATCTTGGTTCTGCCAACGGTCAACTCGGATCGGGTTGTTCCAAGAGCTGTCTATTGACCGGTACGCCGGCCTGCACCGGCAAAGGCCAAAGCAATTGCTGCGGCAACGGGAAACCCGACGGCAGTCTGACCGACCCCGGCGAAGCGCCGGGCTGCGACCTGGGCTGGGACGCCGCGGCCAACCAACCGAAGCTCGCCGAAGGCTGCGACAAGTCCTGCCGCAAGATCGGTTCGTCCATGTCATATGGCGCGCCGACCTATGACACGGTCTCGGTTTGCGGCGACCATAACATCGGCACCGGCGAAGCGGCCGACCCGGGCGCGCTTAAGGGCGACATTGACGCCACCCAATATGCGCAAGCGGTGGGAAAGGGGACGACGCTTGATGCCAATAATCAGATGGTTTCGACGATCACGGCGTCCACCGGCGGCAAGAACGGGCAAGCGCAATTCGCCTTGCAATGCGGCTTTACCACCACCGACGCCTGCCGCGCCATTGATCCGCATCTCGCGCTTGGCGCCAATTCGTGCTGTTATCTGGTTCCCCAGATCGTGTCGATGACGCCCGCTAACGGCGGCGCCAATATTTGCCGCAATCCGTTGATCAGCGCGGAATTCGATCAGCAAATGGACGAGGCGTCGTTAGCGGGAAAAGTCACCGTGACCGAGCCGGTTCCGGCAAGCGGCGTTTGTCCGACGGTTCCCGCCGCCATCGGTGGAGGCAGCGCCAAAAACACCCTGTGGAACGAATTTACAAAAATCCTGAGCCGGCTCGTCGCCTATGTTGCCGGTCGTCCGGCCGCGGCCGCGCCGGGCTCGTGTACGGCTCCCGGCACGCTCGCGGTTGAGACGCGCACGGTCGTTCTGGCGGACGGCGTTACGACCGCAAAACATACCGTCGTGACGTATGCCTTGACCGCGGCGCTTTCGCCGTCCGCGCATTATACGGTCTCGATCGACGCTTCGGTGAAGTCGGCTAACGGCATTCCCCTTGGCTCGACGCCGCCCTGGTCCTTTACGACCGGCACGGATATTTGCACGTTGGACGAGGTCGATGTCGCGCCGTCAAGCTATCTTTTCAGCGCGCAATATTCGTCGAACGTCACGGATCCCAATTCGAGCGGAACTTTCACCGCCACCCCGGTGCATCTTGACGCCAGCGGCGCGTCGCAACCGATCGCTTCCATTGACAATGTCTATGCCTGGACGCTCGGCTGGACGGTTTCGACGGAAATAAACAGCATCATCGGCAATATCGTCGGCGGCGTGATCAGTCTTTTCCCCAGCCCGGGCTCGGTGCCGGGCGCCACCGTGATGGTCGGCGTTAAAACGCCGACGAACGGCGAAGGAACGCTGGCGGCGAATGCCGCGGTCACCATTGACACGGTCAATACCCCGTCGACCAAAGGAAAGGCGCTTGAGGGCACCGCCGACCTCACGATCATGATCTGCAACGACCCGTGGCCGGCGCGCGCCGCGAACGGCAGCTGGAAGCCGGCGCAGAACGCGACCTACAATTATTCTTTCTATTATTGCCGCGACGCCGCCGATGCCGGCGGAACCGACCTTCCCGCTCTTACGGAAACTCCGTCCAGCCCGAAGAACATCCCGGACCCCGTCATAGACGAATATCTTTATACGTACGTTAATACGCTGGGGAACGAAGGGATCGGCATTCGCGTGGCTAAAAATCGTCTGCATCTTTCGGCGACCGAGTGGTACGCGTCCCAAGGATTCAAAGGCAGCTTGACCCAGACCAAGGTCGACGGTTACGACGCGGTAACCGACGGCTCGACCACCTACGTGAACGCGCCGGCCCTCGGGGTATCCGGCGGCAACTATACGGACATCTTCATTCTTTCGTCCTCGGTCGGCGCGGGCGCGGAAACGAGCAACATCTTCGGCCAGATCGTGAAGAATTTCCGTTTCATCGCGAACCGCGACGGCAAGGGCAATTTGCTGTACAACGACTTGGATATTTGCACGGGCGACAGCGCCGCCGCTTGCGGCAACGATCTTGACTGCGTCGGAAGCTGCGATCGCGCCGGGAAAAAAGCCTGCACGAACGATACGTCGAAAACCTGCGTCCTCGACGCCGATTGCGCGGGCGGCGCCTGCCAAGCGGTTTGCTCGAACGACAGTTTAAGATCCTGCACCAAAGACGCCGATTGTTCGCTCGGCTCCTGCCAAGCCGACCGGAGCAAGATCCGCCGCGACGTGAAAAGGCTTTCCGATATTCGGCTCATCGCCGAGGCGGCGGCCAAGGTCAAGGACGCGACCGGCGCTTATCCGCAGATACCGTCAGGCTCGTTCATTACCGGACAGACCGTTTCCACCTGGCCGTCTTGGGGCAAAGAATTCGCGGCCGAACTTGGCGGCACGCCGCCCCCCGACCCGGTGAACAAAATGGCCGCTTGTCCCGCGGGATCCGACTACGAAGCCGGCACTTGCTGGTCGCCATCGAAACAGAACGCGTCCTGCCCGGCCGGTTCCCACGTTTATCGTTATATGTATCCGAACGGCGGCGCGTACTACGGCTATACCAAGGAAGAGCCGGCCATTTCGTACCCGGACAATTGCGCGACGCTCTCCGCGACGACCTGCTTATCGGATCCGCTTTGTCTCCTCACCCCTTCGAACACTTGCGAAACCCGTATCGCCGTCGGTTCCTGCAACGGCCAGACGTTCGGCGCCGGCGGCATGGTCTGCGGCGACGGCAACATCAACGAACCGGGCAAGGATTGCGAAAAGTCGGTGAACCCGACGCAAACCATTGCCTGCGGCACAGGCAACGTCGGCACGGAGGTCGACACTTGCGGCGCCGATTGCCATTGGATAAAAGGCTCGTGCGCGGCACCTCATTGCGGCAATGGCATCAAAGAAACCGGCGAGGCTTGCGACCAAGGCGCCCTTAACGGCACCTACGGCCACTGCAACGCCGCCTGTACCGGGATCGGCCAGAGCTGCGGCGACGGCGTCGTTGAACAGGGCGAGAGCTGCGACAAAGGAGCGCAAAACGGGATCTGGCACCTGAAGGCGGATGACAGCTGTTCGTTCGATTGCCATTCGGCCGGACTGTATTGCGGCGACGGCACGGTGACGTCCGGCAACGAGGAGTGCGACGGCAACACGGCGACGAGCGCGGCCGCTCTTCCAAACGGCCAAGTTGATACCGCCGGGCAATCGGCCGCTTGCGGCATTGTGAACGGCTACCAAACGGCGCGTACCGAAACATGCAGCGCCGCCTGCGCTTGGAACCAGTGGGGTCCGTGCCTGCCGACCGGCTCCTGCGGCAACGGCGTCAAGGACGGCAGCGAACAATGCGACAACGGCGCGGCCAACTCCGACACCGGCGCTTGCACGACTTCCTGCAAGACGAACGTTTGCGGCGATGCCAAGGTTTACTCCGGCCACGAACAATGCGACGAAGGCGCGGGCAACATCGATCCGACCGGCACGACCGGCGCTGCGGTCATTGCCAAACTGCAAGCCAACTGTAGTTTAGAGAGCTGCTACTATTGCTCCAACATTTGCACCGTGCGAGCGGTCTCCGGCACTTATTGCGGCGACCATATCACAAACGGCAACGAGCAGTGCGATGACGGGACGGGGAATATCGATCCGAAAAATACCGCCGCGATCGCGGCTCTTCCCGCGGGCGCAACCTATTGCACCACTTCTTGCACAAAAGAGACCACACCGAAATGCGGCGACTTTAAGGTTGATTCAGACAAAGGCGAGCAGTGCGATCTTGGACCCTCGAACGGCAAAACCGGCAACGGCGACGCCGGTTCGGGCTGCGGCGCTTCCTGCCAGTGCACGACCGACACATTCGTAAGCGACGCTTCGACCATGACAAGTTCCGTTCAAGCAATGACAAATCCGATACCGGCGACGGTTGAAGTAAATTATTGGGGCTGGCCCGCCGTGATCCCGGGCGCATCTTGGATATGGAATTTTGCCGAACGTTTGAGCGGAATGGATCCCAATCTCTTACCCCCGACATGGGCGACCGCCGATAATATTCAATATTTTTCCAGGACCTTTATCCTGACCCATCCCTCAAGCAATGCCATCCTCTCCGTAACGGCCGATAATTACATCGACGATATAACAGTCGACGGCAAATCAGTTATTGCGAATGCAAAACCCAGCAGTACGATCGCGAATTTTACCCAGGTTTATACCATTGACATCACTCAGTACCTTTCAACGACCGTTCTGACGCATACGGTAGAGTTCAAGGTCAGGAACCAAGCCAACGGAACGGCGGCTGCGGGCGGCTGGTTCGGCAACCCCGCCGCCCTTATCTTCAACATCGTTTCCAATCCCGACTGCAGTTCTTCGTCTTGAACGATCATCGAAGGTTACGGCAAAGCGTGAATTTCTTGCCTTGCAAATAATTAGAAATTCTTGTTAAACTAACTAACTATGGCATTATTTGATCCGCCCAACCAAGTCCCGGGAACGCCGCCTAATTTATCGGCAGGCGGCAAGACGCCCCCGCCACCTCCGCCGCCGGCGCCGAGGACTGTTGTGCCGACTCCGCTAATCCCTCCGCCTTTGCCGAAACCGGCTCTTCCCGCTTCGCCGCCGTTGCCATCGTTTCCGCCGCCGCCACCGCCCCCGCCGCGGCTTATTCCTTCAATTCCGTCCGCACCTCTACCCCCGTCTCCGCCAAAGCCGATCATGCAATCTTTTCCATCCGCGCCGGTAACCAACAATCCGCCGCGGCCCGTTCTGCCGACGCCGTCGGCTCCTTCCACACTACGCGCTACGAGCAACGGGCCAACACCCCCGCCCCCGCCGCCAAAACCGGCAATGCCGCCGACGCCGATCGCGCCTCCTCCTTCGCGCCCCATTCCGACGATCCCGCCGGCGCCGGCTCAGATGCCGCGCACAAACCCGTCGATGTCTTCGATGCCGCCCCCATTACCGTCCAAGACGCCGGAACCGGAGGATATTTTTTCCGGCACCGGCGCGGCGCGCAGCGGATCGGCGTACCCCGTTTCTCCCGAGACTACGGCTTCGATCGCCGAATCGCCGGCACGCGGCTTTGGCCGCAAACTGGTGCGGCTTCTCTTCTTGTCGTTAGGCGCCGCCGTCATTGTTGCGGTCGGATATTTCGGCTATCACTATTTCTTCGCCGCCCCGGCGAGTGCGCCGGTTGGCAATGGGAATGCCAACCGGCCGGCCAATGCGAATGCAAATACCCCTATCAATTCGCCTGAAGTTAATGCCAACGCCAATCTTAATACGCCCGAGCCGAACATCAACGCCCAGCAACCGATCGTCAACAATCCCGTCCTCGCACCGCAGGACGACCCCAACTCAACGGTTGACTCCGACAATGACGGGCTTACCGATTACCAAGAGGTTCATGTTTATCATACCGATCCCCTTAAAGCCGATACCGACGCCGACGGCTTGAGCGACCGCGATGAGGTCATGGTCTGGCATACCGACCCGTTGAACCCCGATACCGACGGCGACGGTTACAAGGACGGGGACGAAGTTAAGAACGGTTTTAATCCGCTGGGCGCCGGTAAGCTTTTGACGCCGCCGATCGCACCGCAATAACATGCTTGACCCTCAAATTCTTCAAAAACCCGTAACAACCGCGGGCGCAACGAGCGCATCGCCTGTTTTGCCGCTCATTAAGACCATGCCCGAAAAGTACATTGGTGCGGCCGCCGGCAAGCCGCCGGTCGTGCGGCAGATCGTTGAGACCAAGGTCGTCGCTCCATTGCCTCCGCCAAAACCATCCGCTCCCAAACCTCCTAAAAAATCGCATAAAAGGAGGAATATCATCATTATTTCGGCCGTGGTGCTCGCGGCCGGCATCGGCGCCGCGGCTTATATTTTGTTCATGCCCGCCCCGAAGGTGCCTGTTCCGCCGCCTGTAAATATCAATAAGCCGGTGGTGGTCAATACGAATATTAACGTGCCCCCGCCTCCGCCCGCGCCGGTCTGCGGCAACGGCGTGCTTGAGAACGGCGAGCAATGCGATGCGGGTGCCCAGAACGGCGCAACCGGTTCCGGATGCACTGCCGATTGCCAGATCGTAGCCAAGCCGGTTTTGCCGCCTAACACCGGCGTTGATTCCGATTCGGACGGACTTACCGATGTTGAAGAAACGACCATCTACGGGACCAATCCTTTGAATGCCGATACGGACGGCGATACGTTCAACGACGGCAACGAAGTGGCGCATCTTTACGATCCCAACAAAAAAACACCCGCTCTGCTAAAAGATTCTTCGGATATCAAGACCATTGCCAACCAGACCGAAAGTTATTCGGTTCTGGTGCCGAAGAACTGGACGACGAACGGGGAAAATACCGCCCAGTTCTTAGCTACCGCGCCCACGGGCGAGATCTTCGAGGTTTTGGTGACCGATAAGCCCAAGGATCAATCGCTGGTCGAGTGGTACTTGGCCATGTCGCCCGGCGCGAGTGCCGCGGACGTCCTGCGGTTCAAGACGCTCCAGGGCTATGATGCCTTGCGTTCGCCCGATCGCCTTACCACTTATATCGATCCGGGCAACGGCGAGCTTTATACCTTGACCTATAGCTACGACGACAAGACCACCCTTGAGTTCCGCACCACCTACGAAGCGTTTGTTCAAGGTTTTTCGCTTAAGCTTGCCGGTCCGTCCAAGCCTTGATATGGCCATACGCGTTGCCGCCGTCAAGTCGTCGGGCGCGAGCGAACGATGGGTCAAGGGTTGGGCCAAGCGGGCGGCCGCCGCGCTCAAGCGCTCCGAAGACGACATCGCGGTCATTTTTATCGGCGTTCCGAAGATGAGAAAATTAAATCGCGAATATCGGAATATCGACCGACCGACCGATGTCCTGTCGTTTCCGGCGAATGAAAGAGGGGATATGGGCGATATTTTCATCGCCCCGTCGGTTGCGAAGCAAAAGGCGGCCTTGCGCGGGCAGGATTATCGCGAATATCTGGCTTTGCTCATCGTTCACAGTGTTCTGCATTTGGGCGGCTATGATCACCATACGGAAAAAGAAGCCGCGGCGATGGCAAGGATGGAGAAGAAAATACTGAAATAGGTTTCAGGTTTCAGCTATCAGGTTTCAGGCCTGACACCTGTAACCTGTAACCTGTAACCTAAAATGATCGGTTTGAAAAGATTTGGAAAAAGTTTGTCCAACGCATGGCACGGACTAAAGGAAGTTTGGAGCCGCGAAAACAGTTTTCGCATTCATATTTTGGCGTTCGTCCTGCTCCTCGTTATCATCGTCGGTTTGGGCATAAGCGGGATCGAAGCATCGGTGCTCATTATTGTGGCGACTGCCGTCATTGTGTTAGAATTGGCTAACAGCATCTTTGAACGCTGGCTTGATATCGTTTCCCCGCGCGTAGGCGCCCAGGTGCGCGACGCCAAGGATATCATGGCCGCCGCCGTGCTTGTTTGCTCGCTTGCCGCGCTCGCCGTGGGCGCGATCATCATTATTCCCCATATCAAATTCTAATGGCCGACAAGATCATCACCGGGCTGGATATCGGTTCGACCGCCATTCGCGTGGTGGTGGGACAGTTGCTGCCCGCCGAAGCCAATGAGCGGGTGCATATCATCGGCGCGGTTTCCGTGCCGTCGCGCGGCATCTCGCGCGGCACGATCATTTCAATTGAAGAAGCCGTGACTAGCATTTCCACGGCGATCGAGGCGGCCGAACGCATCGCCGGCTTGCCGATCGAGGATGCCTATGTCGGCGTTTCGGCGGCGCAGACCTTGTCGCAGACCTCGCGCGGGGTGATCGGCGTTTCGCGATCCGACGGCGAAATAAAGAATGAGGACGTCGAGCGCGCCGTCGAGGCGGCGAAAATGGTGGCCACCCCGGCCAACTACGAAATTCTCCACGTTCTCCCCAAGAGTTATACCGTCGACGGGCAAATCGGCGTGCGCGACCCGGTCGGCATGACCGGGATCCGATTGGAAGTTGAATCGCTCATTATTCAAGGGTTGTCGTCGCATTTGCGCAATCTTACCAAGTGCGTGCATCGGACCGGCATTGAAATAGATGCGCTGGTGCTTGGATCGTTGGCCGCGGCCGAGGCGGTGACGAATCCGCGCGAGCGCGATCTGGGGGTGGCGGTCGTGATCGTAGGCGCGGCTTCATCGGCTCTGGTGGTTTATGAAGGCGGCGACGTGCTCGCCGTTGCTTCCGTGCCGGTGGGCGCCGAACATATCACCTCCGACATTGCCATCGGTTTGCGCACCTCGTTAGACGTGGCGGAAAAGATCAAATTGTCGTTCGGCTCGGCCGCACCCAAAGACATTGCCAAAAAAGAAGAGATCGATCTTTCCGAGCAGGGCGCCCCCGACAGCGAAATGGTTTCGCGCAAATACGTTTGTGAAATAATCGAAGCGCGAGCTGAAGAAATTTGCGAGAAGGTCGACCGCGAACTGCGGAAGATCGATAGGAGCGGCTTGCTTCCCGCCGGCGTCGTCCTTACGGGCGGGGGAGCCAAGCTCGCGGGGTTTACCGAAGTGGCCAAACGCGTTTTGCGTTTGCCGGCCGCGATCGGATACCCTTCCGGCGTTTCCTCGATCACCGACAAAGCGTCGGATGCGGCCTTTGCGCCGGCCGTCGGTTTGGTTCTGTGGGGAAGCCAGGTTGAATCCGTCGGCGCCGACCGCGGCGGCAACATCATGGGCAAATTGGGCGGCATCAATGCCGTGGGGAGGGGGGTCAAAAAGTTGTTCAAAAGCTTAATACCTTGATCGTTCGATTTTTTGATCGGCAGATCGCCTTTACGGCGATTTTTTTATAACCGGCTGTGATCTCATTGGCGCTTTGGCCTGCCGGTGTTATGATTTGATCATAAGCATTAAACCGATCATTTATGAAAAAAATATTCATCGTCACTGCATTGGTCGTTCTTTTGGGCGCGGGTTGCACAACCTCCGCGCCGCCCGTCGCCGCGCCGAGCGCCAATGTTAACCAACAAGCGTCCGCCGTCGCGCCGAGCGCCGACGCAAAATTCGTCGATCAGCCTTACTATAAAAACGCATATCTTATTTCCGGAGCGACCATGGACGACAAAACAAAAACAGCCACGGCCGGTTTTGCCATCACCAAAACCGCTTTATCCGACGGCACGACCCAATACGACCTCAAGGCGCTCAAGTCCGGATACAAAGACCAGACATATACGATCAAGCCGGGCGAGCAGCTGTATTTTATCGAGAGCTATCCGGGCGATGATGACATTAATAACAACGTCGATAAAAGTTTGCGCGACGATATGGCGGTCGTCGTTGACGCAAGCGGCAACGTGGTGAACGCGCCATAGTCGCGGACGAAATGATCTTGATGGAAACAGCCCCTCGCTTATGGCGAGGGGTTTTTGTTTGACCGAACCGCTTGACCGCGATACAATGATTGACCAACCAAGAATCATCCACACCACCGAATACCTATTGTATTCACGAGTAATGACCGATGAACAATAAACAATGAACAATTAAAGCTTCGCATTTATCCGATGGAATCGTTCATCGTTCATAGTTTGTCAATAATATGCCCGAAATAAAACCCGATGTTGAAACGTTTGCCAAGATCAAAGTGATCGGCGTCGGCGGCTCCGGCGGCAATGTCGTTAACCGCATGATCCAATCAAAGATCAAGGGCGTGGAATTTGCCGTCGTCAACACCGATGTGCAGGCCTTGCATCACTCGTTCGCCCCGGTCAAACTCCACATTGGACGCGCCATCACGCGCGGCCTTGGGGCCGGCATGGATCCGGAGGTCGGCCGCCGGTCGGCCGAAGAAAATCAGAACGAGATCCGCGACCTGTTGAAAGGTGCGGACATGGTCTTCATCACCTGCGGCCTCGGCGGCGGAACCGGCAGCGGCGCCGCGCCGATCGTGGCCGAACTTGCCAAAGAAGCCGGCGCGCTTACGGTCGCCGTAGTAACGAAGCCTTTTACTTTCGAAGGAGCTCAGCGGCGCGATATCGGCGAGCGGGCTTATAACGAACTGGCACAGAACGTCGATACGGTCATCAGCATACCGAACGATCGCATCTTGCAGATCATTGATAAAAAGACCTCGCTCCTCGACGCGTTCACCATCGTTGACGACGTCCTGCGGCAAGGCGTGCAAGGCATCAGCGAACTCATTACCGTGCCCGGCCTCATCAACGTGGATTTTGCCGACGTCAAAGCGATCATGTCGAACCAAGGGTCGGCGCTCATGGGCATTGGGCGCGCGAGCGGCGAAAACCGCGCCGTTGAAGCGGCCAAAGCGGCCATCTCTTCGCCGCTCCTCGAGGTTTCCGTTGACGGCGCGCGTGGCATTCTCTTCACCGTGACGGGAGGGGTCAACATGGGCATGCACGAGGTCTCCGAGGCCGCCAAGGTCATCACCGCTTCCGCCGACCCCAACGCCAAGGTCATCTTCGGCGCCATCCTCAACGAAAGCATGAAGGACGAGATAAAGGTGACGGTCATCGCCACCGGTTTTGAGGACGCCAAAGAGATGAGCAAAGCGCCTGCTTCAACCATTATTGCCGCGGGATCGTTCTCGCCTTCATCGTTCGTAAAGGCAAAGGCCGCGCCGCCCGCGCCCGTTGTCGAATCGAAAGCCAAACCGCCCCAGCTTGAAGTTGAAAAGCCGGCACAGCCGGTCGTGAAGCAGCGACCCAAGCCGGAAGACGCTGAGGACCTCGAGATCCCGGCTTTTATCAGGAAGAAAATGCTGAATTAGGGCGGGGTTTGTAAGAAAACATTTAACTTACCGTCTTGATAACCCTTGCCCTAAAAGCAGGGTTGTCTTTAACAAATGTCGAATATCGAATGTCGAATGTCGAAACCGCCGGTCGGAATTAGATATTCGTCATTAGTCATTCGGTCATTCGTGCCAATATGCGCTGTCCTATCTGCAATGCCGCCGACACCAAGGTCGTTGACTCCCGCCTCATGGGAGATGGCATTGGCATTCGCCGCCGCCGCGAGTGTGAAAAATGCGGGTTTAGGTTTTCGACCGTCGAGCGCGTCGAACTGCTCGATCTTGCGGTCGTAAAACGCGACGGCCGGCGCGAAATGTACCGGCGCGAGAAGATCGCCTCCGGTTTGCGAAAGGCTCTTGAAAAGCGGCCATATACCGAGGATCAATTTCAAAAGCTTTTGGGCGAGGTTGAACGTAATATCGGCCGTACCAAGAAAGACGAGATCACCTCATCCGAGATCGGGGAGATCGTCATGGAATGTTTGCGAAAATTCGACAAAGTCGCATATATCCGTTTTGCCTCGGTCTATCGCTCTTTTGAAGATGTCGACGAGTTCGCCAAGGAGCTGGGCGCCCTGCTTGCGGCGCCAAATAAAAGGAAGAAGAATAAAAAATAGGTTTCAGGTTTCAGCTTACAGGTTTCAGGCCGACCTGTAACCTGACACCTGTAACCTGTAACCTAACCATATGTTCAATCATCACAAACCGTTATCAATCAGGAACATCGTCATCCTCACCCTCTTGGGCGGCATGATCATGGGCGGAATAACCGGCGGCGTGGTCGGGCTTTATACGGCCGCGAGCATTTCGGGAAATTTGGTAAACATGAACTTGGCCGCGCGCCCCGCGCATATTGCCAAATCGGCCGCGCCAAGCGCGCCCGCGCCGACGCCCGTTAACGAGGATCAAGAACTTTCCGCCATGGTTAAAAAGGTGACGCCCGCGGTCGTCTCGATCGTCATTTCCAAAGAAGTTTCCGTTGTCCAGCCGAATGATATTTTCAATTTTGGCCCGTTCTCTTTCAATATGGGCAACGGTGATCAGGGCGGAAGCAACACCAACGCCCCGCAACAACAGCAGGAGGTTGGCGGCGGCAGCGGTTTCATCATTTCCCCGGACGGTCTTATCGTAACGAACCGCCACGTGGTCGATGACACCTCCGCCACCTATACCGTGGTCCTTACCGACGGCAGCAAGCATGATGCAAAGGTCTTGGCGCGCGACACGGCCATCGACCTGGCGCTCATCAAGATCGACGGCAAGAATCTTCCCACGCTCACGCTGGGCGACTCGGACACGCTCCAGTTGGGGCAAACGGTCGTGGCGATAGGGAACGCTTTGGGCGAATTCTCCAATTCGGTCACCCGCGGCATTGTTTCGGGGATCAACCGCAAAATAACCGCCGGCGACATGGAGGGCAGTGAGGTCATTGATCAGGCCATTCAAACGGATGCGGCCATCAATCCGGGTAACTCCGGAGGACCGCTTCTTAACCTTGATGGCCAAGTGATCGGCGTTAACACGGCCGTTTCCCAGTCCGGCCAGTCGGTCGGTTTCGCCATCCCCATCAACATCGCCAAACAATCGATCGAATCGGTGCAAAAATTCGGCCGCATCATCCGTCCGTACCTCGGCGTGCGCTATGTCATCATTAACGCCGACATGGCGAGCCAAAACCAATTGCCGTTCAGCTACGGCGCGCTGGTTTCGCGCGGCACCGATCCGGGCCAGGTGGCCGTCATTCCCGGCTCGCCGGCCGATAAAGCGGGGCTTGTCGAAAATGACATCATTCTCGAAGCCGACGGCGTCAAGGTTGACGAAGACCACACGCTCGTTTCCGCGATCATTAAGAAAAAGGTGGGCGATACGATCAGCTTCAAGGTCTATCATAAGGGCGATACCAAAACAGTCACGGTCACCTTGGCCGAAACGCCGCAACAGCAGCAATAAATCCGATCGAATGAAAACTGCCCTTAGGGCGGTTTTCGTTTTACCAAAAATAATGATAAAATATTAAAGTATGAAACGCACCAAAATAATTTGCACCATCGGACCGTCGTCGTGCCAACCGGTCGTTATCGCCAAACTCATCGCCTCGGGCATGAACATCGCGCGCACCAACATGTCGCACGGGGAATATGCCTGGCACGAAAAGGCGATCAAGAACATTCGCATCAGTGCCGCCCGCGCCAAAACATCGGTCGGGATACTGGTCGATCTTCAGGGTCCGAAAATTCGCGTCGGAAAATTGCCCGAAGCGGGCGTTAATTTGGTTTCCGGCGCCACGGTCGTTTTTTCGACCGACGCCAATGATAAATTGCCCGAATATATTCCCGTCGGCTACAAACACCTGCATAAGGACGTCAAGCCCGGCGAGCGGATGCTTTTTGACGACGGGCTTATGGACGCGACCGTTGTTTCCGTTTCCGGACGCCGCGTCACGGCCAAGATCGGGACCGCGGGGTTGCTTAAGTCGAACAAGGGAATGAATTTGCCGGACTCCGATCTTCAACAGTCGTCGATCACGGCCAAAGACGTAGCCGACGCCAAATTCGCCGTTAAAATGAAAGCCAATTGGATAGCGCTTTCTTTCGTTCGTTCGGCCGCCGACGTGCTCAAGCTCAGGAAGCTCCTCGGCAATAACAAATTAAACCCCAAGATCATCGTTAAGATCGAAAAACCGCAGGCGGTCGCCAACTTCGACGCCATTCTTGAGGCGGCCGACGCCGTCATGGTGGCGCGCGGCGACCTGGGTATCGAAATTCCCGCCGAACAAGTGCCGGTCGTGCAAAAAACGATCGTCGCCAAATGTTTGGCCGCCGGCAAACCGGTGATCGTCGCCACCCAAATGCTCGACTCGATGATCAGGAATCCGCGCCCCACCCGCGCCGAGGTCTCGGACGTGGCGAATGCGGTCATCGATCATGCCGACGCGGTCATGCTTTCGGGCGAGACCGCAAGCGGAAAATATCCGGTCGAGGCGGTCGCGACCATGGCCGCGGTTGTCGAGGAAGTTGAGAAGTCGCATTTTGACGACCTGCCGCCGGACCTCTCGGTCATGCATGAAAGCGTCCGCCGCGGCATTGCCGGCTCGGCCGCAATTCTCGCGGAAAAGATCGGCGCTTCGGCAATTGTGGTCGCCACCACTTCGGGCGCCAGCGCGCGCTACATCGCCCGCGTTCGTCCCGAGCTTCCCATCTACGCCGTTGTCCCCGACGAAACCGCCGCCGGCGCGGTTGTTCTCTCATGGGGCGTCGTTCCGGTCATTGTTCCCAAAATAAAAGATTTGGGCAAACTCATTTCCGCGATGCGCAAAAAAGCAACGTCGCTTCGTCTGGTGACGCGCGGACAAAAGTATATCCTCGTGGCCGGCAAGTGGCGCGAAAAAGGGGAGTACGTCATTGAAACGATCGAACAGCGCTAGCCCCGCGTCATTCCCGCGATCCATATGGGAAAGGCATGCCCCGTACCGCGATACGGGGCGGGAATCCAATCATCATCGGTCGGTAAACATTAAATTTTTAAACGTTAAATATAATGTTTAATTATTAATATTTAATGTTTAATATTTATCGACGGCCGCCCAATATGGATTGGACCCCCGATGTGCGCTCGGGGGTGACAAAATTTTGTGTATTTTTTATTTTAAATTGCTCCACTGAAACTATATGAATATCACTTTCTACGGCGCGGCGGAAAATGTGACCGGTTCCAAGCACCTGATCGAGGCGAACGGTTTTCGGCTTCTTTTGGATTGCGGCCTTTATCAAGGGCGGCGGCAAGAATCGGAGCAGATGAATCGCGTTTTGCCGTTTGATGCCGCCTCGGTCGACGCCGTCATCCTTTCGCACGCCCATGCCGACCATTGCGGCGATCTGCCGGTTCTCGTCAAAGAAGGTTTCAAAGGAAATATTTACGCGACAAGCGCCACCGCCGACATAGCCAAGCTCATCATGCTTGATTCGGCAAAAATCCAGAAAGAAGATTCCGAATACTTGAACCGCCATCTTGCGCCCGGCGCGCCGGCCGTTGTCCCGCTCTACGACGAAGCCGACGTGGCGAGCTGCGCCGAACGGTTCGTTCCGGTCGCGTATTGCCGCAACAGCGGTGCGTGGACCCAGCTCGCCGAAAATGTCCGTTTCAAGCTTTATGACGCCGGTCATATTCTCGGTTCGGCCGTCATCGTGGTGGAAATAACGGAAGACAATGCGGTTAAGACCGTTGCTTTTACCGGCGACCTGGGGAACGTCAACGTTCCGCTCATGCACGCGCCCGAACCCGTCTCCGAGTCGGTCGACGCGCTCCTTATGGAATGCACCTACGGCGATCGCAACCACCGGCCGTTCTCGGATGCGGGCGACGAGCTGGCCGCGGCCATTAAAACCGCGGTGCAAAACAAAGGCAAGCTCATTGTTCCGGCGTTCTCGCTCGGCCGGACGCAAGAGCTCATCTACGCCCTGCACAAGCTTTTTGACGAACAGAAAATTCCGCCGCTCCCCATTTACGTCGACAGCCCGCTCTCCGTCGATATCCTCGATGTCTTTAATCGGCATACCGACGATTTCAATCAAGCGACCTGGCAAGATTTTGGCGTGAAGGGGGAGAAGCCGTTTATTTTTGATGATCTTATTTACGTTCGTTCAGTTGAAGAATCAAAAGCGTTAAACGCAAAAGCCGGCCCGTTCATGGTCATTTCCGCTTCGGGAATGTGCGAGGGCGGGCGCATTCGCCACCATCTGTTAAACGGGATATCGGATCCGAAAAATATCGTGCTCATCACCGGTTACCAGGCCGCCAATACGCTCGGGCGAAAAATTCAGCAAGGAATTAGCCCCGTGAACATTCTCGGGGAATCGCGCGAGGTTAAGGCCAAAGTGATCACGCTCGCCGAATTTTCCGCGCACGCCGACCAGGCCGGCTTGCTCGACTACCTGTCAAAAATTCACGGACTAAAGCATCTCTTTTTGGTCCACACCGAAGCGCCGCAAGATGAGATCTTCGAACAATTGGTGCGGGTCAAGTATCCCGGCTTGGACGTCGAAATTCCTTTTACCGGCATGTCGATCCAGCTTTAAATCGTCTTGATCTCTTCAGGATATTTATACTTTGTCATTCTCGCGATCCACATGGGAAAGGCATGCCCCGTACCGCGATACGGGGCGGGAATCCAATCTCGCTTGGTCGGACGGACGCCCAATATGGATTGGACCCCCGACGCGCGCTCGGGGGTGACAGTCGGATGTGTTGGTATTAAAAGGAAAATCGACTACACTGCTCAATATGGCTGAAGGCATTGCCGTCAACAAAAAAGCTCTGCATGATTATGACATCCTTGAAAAACTCGAGGCCGGCATTGTGCTGACCGGGGCCGAGACCAAATCGGCCAAAACCGGCGGGCTTAATTTGCGCGGGGCGCACATGATCATCCGCGGCGGGGAGGCTTACCTCATTGGCGCGCAAATAAGCGCTTATAAAAGCGGGCACCAAGGCGATGATTACGATCCGTCGGCGACGCGCAAATTGCTCCTGAAGCGCTCCGAAATTGACCGTCTGATCGGCAAACGGGAAGAGGAACGATTGACAATCGTGCCTCTTGGTGCCTATATTACCAAGTCCGGCCGCGTCAAACTCACGATCGCCGTCGCCCGCGGCCGCAAGGAATTCGAGAAAAGGGGAGCGATCAAAAAGCGCGAAACCGAGCGAGAGATGAAATCAGCGATGCGATTTAAAAAACGATAAAGGTTTCAGGTAGCAGGTATCAGGTGTCAGGACGGCCTGAAACCTGTCACCTGTAACCTGATACCTAAATAGGGGAGTGAAAATGGATTCGATCAGAAATGGATCACCGATCCGCAAGCCGAGCACGCTCAATGCCTCGCAAATCCAAAGAGCAAATCTCATAATTGCCAATATTACGGCACGAGTACGGTCCGCGATCGCTTCGGCTTTCACGCCCGCATTCGCTTCGGTTGTCGCCTAAAAACCTCAACCCATCCGCCGCCCGACCCGTATAGGGCGATCACGGGTGTTATACATACGGAACAAAGGCGCCGTCTTTTCCGAACTGGCGCCTGTGCGACTTGATTCGGGAACGGAGCTGCGTATGACTTTGGCCGCTTAAACAGCTTCGTCAACCCTCGGCCAAATAAGCTTGTAGACGATCGGTGAAAAATTTTTGAGACCGGGGTTCGATCCCCCGCACTTCCACCACAATACGACAAGTCGGGGTTTTCCCCCGTTTTCCATACGCCAAGCCCAGCTCGGCGTATTGTGTTTTAGCGATAAATTCGATTTCCCAAACACACGTTAGTTTGTTATTCTTTAGACAAGAATAAATTTTTAAAATGAGCGAATATGTTGCACTCATTCGTTTCGTTTAAAATCAAGTTATTTATCGGTATTTTTGCGCTTTTTGCCGCGCTTGCGATAGTTAATGTAAACAACGTCTTTGCTTCGACTACCTCCAGCATTCCCGGTTCCGTGGAGGGAGAGGGCACACGTTTCGATATAACCGATAGCATGTATCTGAATATTTCACTCACTAGTTCCGAGTCCGTAAAAGCATATATCGAATCTATTCCCGACATGATCACCATTGGACTTGGTCCTTCGGAGTCGGCGACCTCAACCAATATATCGATAAATGGCCTTTTGCCTCTCACCACCTATTATAAATACCAAGACGATTACCATAATCTTCAAGTGCTTACTACTGACGAGAACGGGATATATAATTATACCCAAGACCTTTCCGAACGGCATATTGTGTTCATCCAGACAGTGAGAAGCACGCGATTCATAAATAATGATTCGCATGGCGGAGATTGCTCAAACATCGGGACATGGAATCAGGCAACCCTAACGTGTACGCTCGGTCAGGACGTAAATGAGACCATACAAATCAATGCGAACAATATCACCTTTGATGGTGCGGGGCACACGGTCAACGGTTCTTATACCGGGGAAGGAATTTACGTAATTTACTCCGGCGACACAATAAAGAACCTTACAGTCCAACACTTCACTTCCGGTATTGCGGCTTTTTTCGCTAATAACACGCGACTTGAGAATGTTACGGCGACCGCGAATTCCATAGGGTTAAATATCCGCTCGGCAACGAATACGGTTGTAGTGAAAAATAATTTCACGAACAATTCTAATTACGGCATTTTTATAGGATGGTATTATGCAGGTTCCCCAAGCATCAATACGCAGGTGTACAATAATAACTTTGAAAGAGACTATAGCTACATAATAGGAGATATCATTGTTGGACCGTCGGAAGGAACGACGCTTTCACTTGATCCTCCCATCGGAGGAAACTATTTTGATCATTACGATACTCCCGCGGAAGGATGCGTAGATGCGAACGCCGACGGAATGTGCGACAGCGGTTGGGATGTCGGGAGCGGTTTTTATGACTATCACCCATGGGCATCAAGAGACGGTTGGAATACGCCGCCTCAAGTACCAACGCGGAATCCAGTTTTGCTGATACCGGGGATTTTGGGGACTCAGCTATTAGACCCAGGTATAGTTGGAAGCGATAAATTGGTTTGGCCCAATACCGATCAGATTCTAAGCGATCACGGTGCAGAAATGAAGAATAGTCTAATGCTAAATTCTACGACAGGTGAATCAATAAATCCGATTGACGTTGGTGATATTGTTCGCAGAGTTACCGTAGAATATCCTCCAAAATATCACATAATAACCATTTCTGATTCTGATATTTTCCAAGGTTTGATAAATGATTTAGTCGCCGATGGTTATGTGGAGAATACTAATCTATTTGTTTTTCCATACGATTGGCGACTTGATATTGATCAGGCGAAAATACAATTAAATGATAAGATTAATCAAATAAAAGAACAGACCGGCTCCGATAAAATTGATATCGTAGCCCATAGTATGGGTGGTCTTGTGGTCAAAGATTATCTTAAAGATTATGGAAATGGAAGAGTTGGTAAATTAATTTTTGTTGGTACGCCGCATCTTGGTGCGCCGGAACCTGCCAACACTCTAATTAATGGTGATAATTTTAAAGGTGCTGTTGACGCAGAAAGTATAAAAGACATAGCCGACAATTCGTCAGCCACATATGAATTATTACCTAGCCAGCGATACTTTAACTTAAACAACGGTTATAATGGTTACATTAGTTTGCCCGATGGAACCATAATAACAAGTTATAATGATACAAAAAACTTCTTATTACAAGAAGGATTAAACCCAAATATCTATTCGATTGCGGAGAATTTTTTCTCTAAAGACCTTGAGGATATCAATCTACAAGGAATCGATGCCTATAATATTGTCGGTTGTAAAATCAATACGCCAACAAATTATAGTATAGATGAAAATGGAAACTTCGTACCAAATTTTAGCAATGACAATGGTGATGGCACTGTGCCGTCGGAAAGCGCCGCCTATATCAACATACCGAACGATCACATGTTATATGTGAAATATGCCGAACATTCTGAATTGCCCAGCGCTGACGGTTCTCGCCAAGCAATTGTTAATGCCCTTACTGATAAACCATTTTCATTAAATGACGGCCCCAATGTCACCGTTGATCCGTCTGACTGCGGAGTAACGGGGAAAGGTGGTGCGGTTTTTAGTCCGTTGGACATCAACATTTATGATAATCAGGGTCGTCATACCGGTCCGGTTGAAAACGGCGCGATCGAATATGGCATCCCTGGCGTAACATACGAAATCATCGGTCATGAAAAATTCTTTTTCCTCCCTACGGATCAAGGTCAAACTTACACCATAAACGGACAGGGAACCGATTCTGGAACATTTGATTTTCGATTATCAACAATTAATAACAATACAGTCACCGATACCAAGGTCTTTAATGACGTTCCCGTCACCACGGCTACGAGCGTATCCTTTGCCGCTTCAGCAATCTCGACCGACGATGCGATCACGGTGACGGAAGGAAACAATGCTCCGCAAACCCTTAACGCGACTTCGACGGTGACGGGTTCCGGCGTCGATGACTATACCCCGCCCATCACCACGGCGACCGTCACCGGTCCGCAGGATGCGAGCGGAACATACACGGCGACGGTTAATGTTTCGCTTTCGGCAACCGATGACGCATCTGGCGTGATGGTGACAAAGTATTCGCTTGACAGCGGCGTAACATTCCAAACATACACCAACCCGATCACGCTCGATAAATCAGGAACAACGGAGTTCGAATACTATTCGATCGATAATTCGGGCAACGATGAAACGGTACAAACCAAAGAGATCAAAGTAGCCATCAACCTGCCTCCGGTTGCCTCCGATCAATCAGTTTCCGCGGCCGAAGAAACGCTTTCGCCGATCGTTTTGTCGGCGGTTAATCCGGAAGGTTCGCCGGTTTCATACAGCGTGACCGGCCTCCCTACGAACGGAACCTTATACAACGGAGTAACGCCATTGTCGGGCTGCTCCGCAGTCGTGCCCTGTTCGCTCACGAGTAATGCCATCAATTATCTCGGCAATGTCGGTTTTGTGGGAACCGACGGTTTCACTTTTGCCGCGAGCGATGGATCGTTGACCTCCAACCAAGCGACCGTCACTGTTGAAGTCGTCGCCATTCTTGATACAACGCAAGCACTGAACGCCGTGCAAATATTGCCGTCGGGAAAAGGCATACTGGTCGGCAATAACGGAATATCATCACGTTGGCTTAACAATGTCGGATGGACGCCCATGGCGACACCAATGACTGACAATATTAACGGCGTTTCCATGGTCTCTGACTCGTTCGGCTTCGAAGTAGGAGACAAAGGACAAATACTTCAATGGAACGGAACCGCATGGTCATCGGTTGTATCGCCGACAACCAAAAAACTAAACGCTGTTTCCATGATCTCGGTCACCGACGGTTTCGCCATCGGCGCGGGCGGAACGATCATCCGTTGGAACGGCACGGCGTGGAACACGACCGTTTCGCCGACGAACAAGGGATTGAGTGGTATCTGGATGCTCTCATCAACCGCCGGTTTTGCGGTCGGCGATAAAGGCACGATCATCGGTTGGAATGGAACAACATGGAGCGCGCAAGTATCAACGACCAATGCAAATCTTAACGGGGTGTATGCGCTTTCTTCAACTGATGCCTTCGTGGTTGGCGCAAGCGGAACTATTCTCCGCTGGAATGGAACGGCGTGGTCGGCGATGACTTCAACAGTCAATTCCGCGTTTAACGCCATTTATGCCATCAATGATAATAATATCTTTGCGGTTGGTTCAAGCGGCACTATCGTGCAATGGGACGGAACGGCCTGGAACGAACTGCCTTCGCCGACCGAACGCAACCTAAACAGTATTTGGATGATGAGCGCCAACGATGGCTTTATAGTCGGCAATGCTGGCGAAATATTGCGCTTCGATGCGGAAGGCTGGACCGACGATTTGTCGCAAACCGATACGCGGCTCAATTCGGTCGATGTCGTTTCTCCAACGGCCGCCTTTGCCGTCGGCCGCCGTGGAACGCTCTTGAATTGGGACGGGATGGCCTGGAACCAAGGAACGAGTCCGACCGGCCGATCATATAACGGCGTCTCGATGCTTTCGGCCATCGACGGTTTCGCGGTTGGCGATAATGGAACGGCGGTTCGTTGGGACGGGACGAATTGGAACGCCTTAACTATGACGACCAAAAAGACGTTAATGGCGGTCTCGATGCTTTCATCAACGGATGGCGTGGCAGTCGGCAATGCGGGAACGATCCTGCGTTGGAATGGGGTCGTTTGGAACGCAATGGCGTCGCCGACTACAAATACGCTGCGAGCGGTATCCATGCGAACGGGATCTGACGGTATGGCGGTTGGTAACGGCGGAACGGTTCTGCGCTGGAACGGAACCACTTGGACCGCGATGAATTCAGGAACCACTGAAACCTTATACGGCATTAAAATGCTAGCGGCAAATGATGTCTGGGCGATCGGCGCCGATGGAACGATCATTCATTGGAGTGGCACTATTTGGAGCATGGTTTCCTCGTCGCTAACCGGCAATCTGTTCGCTATAACCATGGATACGGCGACCGATGGCTATATCGTCGGCGCCGGCGGAAAAATCATCCACTGGAACAGTGTGTATTGGGCGATGGTACCGTCTCCGACTAAGCGCGCGTTGTATGGTGTTGATATGCTTGATTCGTCAAACGGTTTCGCTGTCGGCGGACAGGGAATGGTCGTCCGGCGTGCTAACGGCAACGGGTGGGTTGGGTTATAGCAGTGTACATGGCGTCAGTCATGCCCACCATAAATACTGTTAATTATAAAAGAGGCGTTTAATACAATAAACATAATAATACGATTTTGTCCGTTCATCTTTTGATGGTCAGGACAATCGATAAAAAATATTATTTATGAAACCTTTATTTAAAAATAATGTTTCAGTATTGATCGTTGTTATAATTTTGTCTATATTAAATATTGTTTTTTTCCTTCCGCTTTTTCGATCTTTTGGCGATAAAGCGGGAATATTCGCGTTATTTTGTTATGTTTATTTGATAATGTGGATAATTGGAATAATTTGCCTCTCCCTGTTTAGGTATTTAAATAGAATAAACTCAGAACCCGCAAATTTTATAAAGTTATTGTCAAAATTAAATATTCCGATCATGTTCATATTTATTGTTATTTTGCCAATATTATTGGCCGCCCTTTTTGGCTTTTTTCGTCACGACTCTGGCGGTGTAATCAGATTCACGAATATATTTGAATTTTCAATAGCGATATCCTTAATCGGTTCAATGCTTATTGTTATATTAAATTTTATCAGCAAAAAAAATTCATTAATCTATTATTTATTCGGTGTATCTGGGCCCTTGATAGTTGCTGTGGCATGTTCATACCTGCTCTCGACTTTTAGCAATATGAATATTTTTTTCTTGTAAAATCGATCGACGGCTATATCGTCGGCGCCGGCGGGAAGATACTTCATTGGAACGGCGTGTATTGGTCCTCTGTATCTTCTTCCACCAACCGCGCCATTTACGGCATTGATATGCTTGATGCCACTAATGGCTTCGCCGTCGGTGGACGCGGGATGATCATCAAGCGATCAAGCGGAAATGGGTGGGTGGGGATATGATTATTCAATTAATTCACTTATATATTTATAATAAAAAATATGTCGCTTAATAAAAAAATAACGTAATAATAGTTTTAACAATTTTAGTTATCACCCCGACAATACTAGAATTTTTGTTTAGGTGTTACACAAGCAGCAGGTATTTTTTTTGGGGATGGAATTGCTCCATGTACACGTTTTATATAGTGAATATGATATCCGTAATAGGTCTCGTATTTACCCTATTTTACAACTATAAAACAAAAACGAATTCGATTTTTTGGTACATAATATGCGGACTGCTTCTTTTGGTATTTTTAGCGCAGCTGATGTTCGTTTATGCATTTCCGAGGATTAGTTATTAATGGCACTTATTCCAGAGTCGCCTAATCCGGATGTCTGTCTTTCGAGGTCTTACCGGGAGCGCCCCATAAGGTACGCGCGACATATAACGGCAGTTCTTGGATATCCGATACTATCACGGGTGGCACGGAAGTAACGAAAGATTTTTAAGAAAAAGCGAGCAAATATCTATGATTAAAGGTAAAAAAACCTTTCTGTTTGCGTTTGCTGGAGCGGTCGCGATACTCGTGGTCGCAATCTTTATATTCTCCAAAGGCATGCGGGAAAATTTCATGTTATCAGTGAATCTCTTGTTGCCAAAAAACAGTACACTGCTCGTCGGATCTTCACAGAATCGTAACAATGAAGTCGATTCGCATCTTCCTATCATCAATAGCCAACAAGGGGGTACCGGAACGACAACTAACACGCAGCCGCAAAAAAATGATAATGTGCCCGCCAACACTTCCATCTATCGGAATGATGAATTCGGTTTTGAATTTACCGTTCTAGATGGTTGGCAAGTAAAAGAAAATCTGTATAAAAGTCCTTATAGTTATTTCAATCTAACGCTCTTACCGATGAGGGAGAAAGCAAGTTACTCGGATCCCATAGCGATAAATATCGTAAGACTGGAATTCGTCGAGATGTCATATCATGACATGAAACCCACCGATAGTACAGTCTTGGTTGATGGAGTTAAGGGTGTGAAATATGAATATGCTTTCGAGGGGGGTGATAATATAGACATAATCCTGCCCCGTACCAAAAATACTTTCATGATTGGATACCGGAAGGGATACGATGATGTTTTTGGCGGAGTAATTCTCAGCTTCAAGTTCACAAGATAACCGCCTTGTCAGGGGAGTAGCCGATCTCAATCGGCAATAATCCATAATGCGCGGACGGGTGGGCGAGCCAAGCATTATACCTTGGTGTAAAACGGTCGATGCGCCCCCTTAAAAATCACAAAAAATAGGCCCCTTGCAAGACCCATCATCGTTTTCCTGTTTTTTGTGATTTTTCGCCCTATTTAGCTGTTTCGTTTTTCCGTTGCTCCCTCCCTTCATTTTCCCCTCATTGCCTCGGTTTTCGGTTTGGTTCTGGTTTAGTTTGGTAAGTAGTTTTTAGTATTGTATTTTGATTTATTGATTAGTTATTTAATGTTTTAATTTAAGTTATTATCCCTATTTAGTTTCTAGTATATATATATTATTTTGTCGTTCAGTTGATTCTCTGGTGAGGTAATAGTCATCCGTTTTTCAAAATAATATTTGGCTGAAACAAGATTTTTTAAAGGAGTTTGCTAGGTGAACCCGGATTCATCTAGTCGTTCACCTAGCTGTTCACCTAGCAAGACCGGCTAAGGAATGGGGCGACGGCGTCTCCCCATACCCCTCTGCACCATTGCTTCCGCATCAGGAGTTTTGGGTAAAATGGGTTCGAGCCGCGTCATAAAGTTCCACCACAATACGACAAGTCGGGATTTCCCCCCGTTTTCCATACGCCAAGCCCAGCTCGGCGTATTGTGTTTTAGCGAGGACTATTTTTACACAGTGGAAAATGTGAAAAGCGTGTTATGATAATTTTGTCATAGCGCAGTTAGTGGCTATGACAAATAGGTCGGGTCGACGAATGTCGCCCGATTGTTCGTTCACAAGGAGCAGATCATGTTACGCAGGTCCACCGTAGTACCCGCAATTTTTGCGGGCGTTATTGTTCTCGCGGCCGCATCATGCGGTCAGGGAACCAGCCCCACAACCAGCCAAGATGATGGGAGAAAGGCGGTCAGCTTCGCCAGCGTACCTGTACCAACCACATCTCTCACAGTGGTCAACAACGATATGGCGTTATACGCCAATTCTGGTAATGGTCATGGCGGAGTAATTCCCGTAGGGTTCGACCGTTCGGCAACTATGATTTCGTGGGTCAAAAACGGCGCACCGGTCGCTAATGTGATTGCGACGAGTTTGCCGGTCTTGCATTTTTCTGGCCACAATGTTTCCGGCAACTCGATTGCCTATACGACCCTCGAGAGACTGCTTCCGAACCAGAAGAGGGTGGTTGTGACTTGGCAGGAAAGCCGAAACCTCAAGATCGATGATTTTGTACCAACAGGAAACCTTGTCGTACAAAATAACGGTTCGGTTCAGCAATTTTCTGTAGCTGGTGAATTCGTGGTTTTTGCGGCGTGGTCGCCAACGGATGCGGATATTCTCGCCTATGGTTACAGGCGCGCAGACGTGGCAGGCATAGCCGTAATTAATATCAAGACATCGGAACGCCTAGCTGTCACTGAAGCAAGCGATCTGAATCCTGATGTGTTTTTTTGGCAAGACAGTGGCCAAGCCATCACGGTATTCCAAGAAATTCCTGACGAATCAATCGTGGTTGTGGCCGGAGCGCACGGTAAGACAGTTAGCCACCGTGCAAGGACTCTCGACGTATCAATGAGCGCGTTGCGCGACGAAGTAGCCCTATCGATAGGAAATGGCTCGGTGCTTCTGCTTTCGTCGGGTGCGGGACTGGAAGTTGCTTCCCAAGCTGGCAATATAAGGATGGTGAATATCATGGGAGGCGACGACAACGAAATCGTAATGAAGGACAAAAGCGGCAATAGCACCAGCGTGAAATTCAAGGCCGAACAGATCCGAGCACGTAATCGTAACGGCGTCGCTTTTGTCAATTCAAGCGGAAACGATTTGGGTCTCTATGCCGTAGGCGGTAGCGCGGACGCTGCCGCATTGGCCGCGCCGCTTTCCGTCATGACCACAGTATCATACTACATTCCTGACCCTTCCGGCTCTACTGTGAACTTTACGCAGGTCGGAGAGAGTTACCCAGGAAAAGGGTGTGGGGTAACGGATCACAAGTCCACTACGTCTATGGCTTATGCCATTGACATCCAGCTCTCTGGCTCGTCGTATGACAGTATCTTGGCGTCGGGAAACGGCACCACAGTCACCGGTTACTCGTCAGTAACGTGTAATAGCATGGACACCTCAGGGTGCGCCATCTACAGCAGTTCTTGTGCCCCAAATAATAATAACAGTGGCTGGGGGAACGACGTCATCCTTTCTCACGCAGATGGATACTACACCAAGTATACCCATCTTGAGTCTGCTAACTTCCAGGTGCACACGTGCGGAGCTAGCGCATCGGCTGGTTGCTGGTTGGGAAATGAGGGCGGTACGGGGAATACTATAGGCACCAAGAACGGATGCGGCGACCATGTCCATTTCCAGAAGCAAACAGGGAGTGGTCTAAACGCTTCGTCGGCGTCGGTATCGTTCGTCGAGGATAGTATCATAAACTCGTCGGACTGCGTCGCCAAGTATCCTACTCTAGGCGCAATGAGCTGCTCGCTGTAGCTCAAACTCTCGGCGGATGGTAGACTACTACCATTCGCCGTTTTATTAATAGTCTTAAACTATATGAAAAGATTTTATTTCGTAACAATATTTGTTATCGGTCTCGTTGTCGGATACGCGATAGCAAATTTCGTGCCCAATCTTTTTAAGAAGAATTCTACCGGATTGCCGCAATTGACTGGACGAATCGTTTTATATAATCAGTACCCGGATGGAACGAAGCGAGAAGCCGGGGTGGACGTTCCCTACGACATATCCGGAATCTATCCTGGAACTTCCTCAATGTGGCTCTCTCCTGATAAGAGCAAGGTGGTCTACACGGATTGGGAGGATGCCCGTGTGGTCGTTTATGTCGCGAATGTGGACGGCGCTGGTGTGAAAAAAATCGCGGAACAAAGTGCCCCAGAAGGATCGGGCGAATTAATCGTTTCTTCTATAAGATGGAGCGACGAGAGCCATATTTCATACATTGAAAACGGCTTAAAATGCGAAAAGGAAAGCTGTATAAATCCTAGCGATTTTTCCGAAGCCAAAACTACCTACAGCATCGATGTAAATACAGGGGAGCACTCAATTATAGGAGCTAAATAATTTAAATGCTTTTCGCTTGGTAGTAAGGTGTTCGGTTTCGGTTTCGATCCCCCGCACTTCCACTAAAAAATTCAAGGCTCGGCCTCGAATTTTTTATATCGGGGAGGGCTTTGCTTTTGTCTGCTCACACTGGGCGCATCCTTGACAGTCGAACAAAAACGTGATACGTTTTTGTCATGAAGAGGGGAGAACCTCTTCCGAGGATTCGTGCTTGAAGCATATCGGCCACCTTATAGGTGTTGGCACGCAGCCTCTTCTCTCCGCCGGTTGGAAACTTTTGGGTCGCGCTGCGGCCATAAGTTGCTCCAACCGGCCTTTTTTTATTCTAAATACCAGAGATCGACCGAAAGTATCTTTGTTTTTTATAAACCCTTGACCTAGATGGAAAAGAGGATTTAGATATAGCAGATGGTGCGGAGGGCGTTCATCAAAGAATTCTTTGACATCACCAATTCAACAAGGAGAAAGCGATGAAATTCAGAAACTGCTTCGTAATTGCCGTTTCACTAATGGTTTTTTGTCCGGTTCTTGCCTATGCCGAACAAAACGCGGCCGATCCCAATCTGCCGATTGATTATCATAAGCCGGACAAGGACGGTGCGTACTCATGGCTTCCATGGTGGGTAAGCCGGCTCGATTTCCGTCTTCTATGGGGAACGTCAAATCTTAGCATTGGCAATTTGCCTGATCGGGTCAGGCAGGCCAACAAATACAATAGCGTGACCTCGTATACGCTCCCTGATCATACCGGGGGCACGATCAAGGCTGTAACAACTTTAGGGTTGGGCTTCAGTCTCGTTGATCTGAATTGGCTTGAATTCGCGCTGGATTTTTCGTTTCGCGTCAATAATTATACCGTTGGACGAACGACATGGAGCGAGATCGGTTTTCCCTCGGATGATTACATTGGGTACAACTACGGCGGTTTTTCCATTGATCCCGCGGTCAAAATCATTCCGATCTCATATTCTCTGGGCGGGTTTGAAGCGTTTCAAGCGTATTTCAGAATCGGCCTGCAAAAACACTTTGACACGCTTTCTAGCGGAACTGACGCGTGGAACCAATTCACTGCGCAAAACCGTTTGGAGATCAACGGATTTTCCCACACTATCGGTTTCGGTTTTGACGTGTTCGTTTTTAACTGGGAATATCAGCGCATCGTTTCTTATTTCAGTCAGCCGAAAATGATTGAAAGCGTCCATCTTTTCGGACTAACTTTTTCGACCGTCGCGAAAAGATGGTGCACGCGATTCCACATCTCAAGATGGTTTTGCGGTTTCGCCTGACCCGGCCGCAGAGCATGGAAGGATAAACAAGCCCGGAACCCTCATCCTTCGCGGATGCGAACCGGGCTTTTTTGTATTAGATTTTTGCGGTCAAAATTGTGAATTGCTAACATAGGGTGCAGAGAAGCTCGCGGTATGCCTCGGCCTTGATTGCCATGTCCCTGCGCCAGCTTGACGAAATTGGATATCCCAGCTAAATTTGTAAGTCAATATCTTCGGGAAAAGATGCATTTTCTTTTATCGATCAAGTGAAATTAAGTGCGTCCTTTTCACAAGAAAAACAACCGAACAAGGAGATGGTTCCATGAAAAAAGTAGTTACGGTCATTGCGGTTCTTGTATCAATGTTCATCTCGACGTCATGTAAAGATAACCGCGTTCCCGCGATCACCAACCATGTATCGATGTCAATCTCTGTGTCAGCCGAACCAGAACCGTTCCGCAAATGGCGCGAACAGGATGGCGTGATCTACTTCTCGGTAACCTCGAATGGCAAGACCGGCGAAGGGTGGATCAAGTATCTGGAAGGCAAGAAGTTCCTTGTCGGAGAAGACGCCAAGAACGTGCTCCGATCTAAAGACTTCAAGCCGACTTCCGGCGTCACGACTGAGATTGCGGTCTTGAAAGACGCGCTGTCCGCGAACGACGTTCGCACTACGAATAACGTCCGTGCCGATGCCGAGCGTCGAAAGTTCACGAAGCCAAACGCCGAGATCAGTTGTCTCATCCGTGAGAAGTTTATGGATGAGGAGATCGAGGCCATGGGTCTTTGGGCGATCGTCGCCATGCACGACCCTATCAAAGATTCTCCCGGCGCTCTGCGCCTGCTTGGTGTTTATCGCGTTGGTGATGGCCGCGGCCTGACTGCGTTCGACAACGACCCCGGCATTGGGTGGCGTCGTGAGATTGGACTCGCTTTCTCCGTCGCGCAAGTAGTTAGGCCTTAGGGCTTAGACCATTGGGTCTTTTTGGCCCTTTGACCTTAGTTCTTCGGCTCAATTTCCACGAAGGCTTCATGTGAAAACGTGAGGCCTTTTTTAAACCAAATTCGCCCATGTGTGTTCAAAACGGTTGCCTAAAAAGGGATAAAAGTTGGTGAAGAAAGGGTGTTGGTGATTAAATAAGCCAACTTCAGGGTTTTAAGTTTTCATAGTCTTGACACATAAAAAAATCCTTATAAGATCGATTTAGGCGGTGGATGACGGTAATGTTATTACCGTCGCCCGGATGGCATCAATCGCTTGATGCGGGTCAACCACCGTGGACAGATCGGCCCATCCTGACGCTGTCGCAGACTTCGCTCGATCCTAGGTTCTCGAACGAACGCCCTCGGCCTATCCTTGCATTTTGCATCGGGTAGGTCTTTTTTAAAAAATTCGAGATGCAACCTTGTAAAAATTGGCGTATAGTATATTCATAATCTTTATAATTAATCCACAATATGAAAAACAAGGTCGTCATCGGTATAATCGCCGTTATCATTATCGGCGCCGGGGCGTGGTATTTTATTTCGCAGAGCGGCAAGGGAGGCGTACCAATTGTTAGCGCGCCCGTAGCTAATTCGAATGGCACCAGCTTGGATACGCTCGCGGCGATCCTTGCCTCGGGTCGGCCGGTCAAGTGCACCGTCGCTCCGACCGCGGACAATGGGAATATGTCTGGCACGTTTTATATCGCCAACGGCAAAACGCGCGGCGATTATTCAGTTAACGTGACCGGTCAGAATATGAGCGGCCACATGATCGTTGATGGGCAGACCAGCTATTCTTGGTTCGAGGGACAGTCAACGGGTTTTAAGGTGACGGCGGCGCCGGTGAGTGGAAATGAAAATGCTCCGGCCGCGGCGAAGCAGGGTTTCGATCCAAACCAAAAGATCGGCTACAATTGCAGCCCATGGTCGGCGGACGCTTCGCTCTTTGTTTTGCCCGCCAATGTTAAATTCAACGACATGAGCGCGCCCGGCGCTATGATGCCGACGCCGCCCGCCGGCGCCTCGGCCGGAGTAAGCGGGGCGCCCGCCGGCAACCTGTCGCAATGCGCCGCCTGCGACAGCGTACCCGCCGCCTACAAGGCGCAATGCAAAGCCACGCTTGGGTGCAAATAGATTGATATTAGACGAACACCCACGGTTTTTGCCGGGGGTGTTTTGTATTTGACACAATCGACCGCGCGCGTAATATTGCGGATAGGACAGCTCTATCACAATCCGCAAGAAAGGCGGTTCGCATGGGAAAAAGATTGCATCATAAAGGCGCTTCACCATCGACAGTTCATTCACCTCAACGCGCGCCGCGCGGAATTCAAATTTTTCCAGCCGAGGAGTTGCTGGGTCCGTTCGATATGAATTTCGATCCTGCGTTGGCATGGTTGGATTGTGCCAAGCGCCACGGTGAAATGTTCGCGTCGAGCTATTGGAATCCCCAAAGGAATGTGCATCCGTGAAAAAGAAAACATACTCCTCCGTGCGTCGCGCAACAAAGACCAAACCGCGTCTGCGTCGTTTGGTACCCAAGGTAAAGGTATTGCGAGCCGAAACTATTCTCGGCCGCCGCGACATGAGTTATAGCGAGGCGTTAACGGAAATGGAGGTATTTAAGGAGTTCAACACTGCATGCCACCCATTGCCGCTTCCCGGTCGCAGGCGCAAGGCGAGGTTCGACCTTGAAATGGCCGAGGATGAGGCCGTTGTCAGAGCCGGTTGGGGCCGTGGTCATATTGGGTGTTAGACCCATCGAGTTTCAAGGGTTCCGTCGGGAGCCCTTTTTTGTTACTGTCCAAAATTATTAAGCCGATTTATATTGTCATTCCCGCGAAGGCGGGAATCCAATCATCATTGGTCGTTACGGTCGCCCAATATTGATTGGACCCCCCGCCGCCGCGGGGGTGACACAAGAGATATTGCATTTATCGCGATTTCTTGAGAGAATACCGTTCTAACAAGAATAACCCTCCCTACCTCCCTTACCTTAAGGGAGGGGAATATAAAAATGCGCATTTCCCGATATCGCCGCTTCGCCAAGCCGGTCGAGCCGTTATACAAAGCCAACGAGCAGATTAAAGCCCCTGAATTGCGGGTCATTGATGAGAACGCCAAGAACGTCGGCGTTTTGCCGACCGCCGATGCTTTGGCTCTCGCCAAAGAGCGCGGGTTCGACCTGGTTGAAGTCATGCCCAACGCCGCGCCGCCCATCGCCAAATTCCTCGATTACGGCCAGTTTAAGTACGAAAAGGAAAAAGAAGCCCGTAAGCAAAAGGCCCATGCCCATAAGGTTGAGGTTAAGGGCATCCGCCTGTCGGTCAGGATCGGCGAACACGACCGCGGCGTGCGGCTTGAAAAGGCTAAGGAGTTTTTGGCGGAAGGGGATCGCGTTCAAGTTGAAATAATCCTGCGCGGCCGCGAGCGCCAGTTCATCGACTTAGCCCGCCAAATAATCGATAAATTCGTCGTTGACATGGACGCCGCCGTGGGGGTCAAGATCGACCAGCCTTTTGCCCGCCAAGGCGGACGCTTGACAGTTGTGGTGGCAAAGAAGTAATATAACCTAGGTTTCAGGTAATAGGTTTCAGCTTACAGGTTCAAATAAAGACGGGCGTGAGCCTATTTTTTAATCAAAGAACCTGACACCTGACACCTGACACCTGACACCTGTAACCTAAACCTATGCCTAAACTAAAGACCCACAAAGCTTCGGCCAAACGCTTTAAAAAGACCCCTACGGGGAAGTTTATGAAGCGCGTTGCCGGACAAGACCACTTTAACTCGCGCGAGCCGGGCAAGGTTACCCGTGCCAAGCGCCGGAACAAGGAAATGACCTCGACCAACACCCGCAGCTTGATCGACTTATTGCCTAATTAACCTCCTGTAACCTGTAACCTGTAACCTGAAATATGTCCCGCATCAAACGAGGAGTCATGCATGCAAAGCGCCGCCGCAACCTGTTGGCCAGAACCAAAGGTTATAAGTGGGGACGCAAATCAAAAATAAAGCTGGCGCGCACCGCCGTGCTTAAGGCCGGCGTCAACGCCTACAAGGGCCGCAAACAAAAGAAGCGCGACTTCCGCTCGCTGTGGACCGTCCGCTTGAACGCCGCCGCCCGCGAACACGGCATGAGCTATTCCCGCTTCATCGATGCTTTGAAGAAAGCGAACATCGAATTGGACCGCAAGGTGCTGGCCGCCATCGCCTTGGAACACCCGGCCGTCTTCGCCAAGATCATGAGCGAGATCAAGAAGTAAGTTTAAATTTCAAAAAGGCCGGTTCCGCAATCGCGGGGCCGGTTTTTGGCATATTCCCCCCTCTCTTAAGGTAAGATAGGGTAGGGTGAGTTATGTTTCCTTTATCAATGCTAAAGTCCAAGGTCGGCACCCCTTTACTTAAACAGGAAGTTCGTGTATTTTAAAGAAGCGCTAGATAAGATGAATATGGGCGCGTAGAGGAGCCCGGAGTCCTCGGCTCCCTGTCACGGAGCACATCGTGGGTTCAAATCCCATCGCGCCCGCTCTAGAAAGTCAGCCTCACGGCTGGCTTTTTGGTTTCTATAACGTCTTGACAAAGAACGTTAAAAATGTACAATCGTTCTAGTTCAAAAGGAGGGTATTTCGATGGAAGGAACAAGAAAAAAGTACAGCCCGCGAGGAATAATTGTTAGGTCCGGCTATCGTAAGGTGGCACAAAATGCCGGTCCGCCCATGAACCAACCAGGGGCCTTTGGACCAATGACCGAAGCAGAGGCACACGCATTGGCCTCGAAGCTCCGACTTCAACAGGTTGGCCCAAATCAATGGGAATGCCGTGATCGGGATGGACTACACCGCGCCATCGGATGGGTCGAGTACATATTCGAGAAGCTCGGCGACCGACAAGATTTCGTGAGAGAAGTCGAAGTCAATCGTATGTAGTAGCCCCGTCGTTCGTAATGATCGGGGTTATGGGTTTGGGGGTCGTAATTTCGGCCCCCTCTTTTTATTAATCGGCGATTGCCGTAGTTCTAACCGCGTCCCAGATGCCCCGCTTAGAAAGTCAGCCTCACGGCTGGCTTTTTGATTTTTGGTGGTGCATATAGAATGCGTGGACCATTACGGGACACCATTCATGGGTATTTACAAAAACGATACATTGTGATATATATGGGAGTCTTTTTGATGTCCGACGCTTGGATCATCCAAGGGTTTAGGCATGTCAAAAACGATAGGATGGACCATGACAACGGAACAGAGACCGTACACCAAACCGCTTGACCCGTTCGCGGCGGCACATAACGCCAAGTATCCGTGGCAGACCGTCATCACTGTGTGTGACTCGACAACCTTCATTCTTCCTTTTTGGCGCAAGGCAATAATCGAGTTCTGTGATCACGTTGCTTCTAGCGCATGCGCCTCGCCAGAGGAGGCGATCATATCTTTTCGGCACCACTGGTTGCGCGTCGACGGCGACAAGGTGCTCATGGGTCGGCGGGCCGGTTGCGAAGCGTATTTTCAGTGCGCGCCGCCCTTTGCCGCTTTAGGCGACAAGGTATGTATCGTGCCCAACCAGACATCATTAGTTTTGTCGGCAATGAGGATCTTGGCGGGCAACAACGATCCGACACTTCTCGTGATCGTCGAGCCCGACGGTTACTGCTTGAGCCTCTGGCATAGTCATGAAAATGGGCTGGAGGGGTCATACGATCGGATCGGTTGGTAGGGATTCAATTTCGCCAGATCGGAGGAAAAGATGAAGACGAATCACCAACGGACTTTTAAGGATGACGGATCGTTTCGTTCTCGGTCGTGCCAAGTGATCGCATCGTCCCGGCTTACCGGGAGGTTTGCGGAAATCGGGAACGATTTCACCAACGGGCATCGCGGTCACGCCAAAGCGGTTCGAGGCGCGAAAAAGTTTGTTCGCAGCCGCGATCGGATCGCCAACAAGCGGCTGGCACGCGAAGCATTGCTCGGGCAAACTGCCGAGTGACCGATTCACACATAGGTCAAGTTCGCATCAAGCGAAGGGGACAGGACCCTTCGCTTTTCTTTTTCAAACCAAATCCGGATATGTGTATTCAGGCCTCGCAAAGAGTTCTAACCGCGTCCCAGATGCCCCGCTTAGAAAGTCAGCCTCACGGCTGGCTTTTTGATTTTTGGTGGTGCATTGAGTATAGAATGCGGGCAAACTATGCCCGGCTTGACAAAAAATGTAATTTCGTCTAATGTCGTTGGATGGATTTTCGTTAGAAAACACAAAAAGGAGACACGAAATGCTGAATATCGTTCTTTTGTCCATCATCATGTCGGCCGCGGCGGATTCAACCCATTCCAAGTATCCTGCTTTTGCCACCGAGATTTTACGTGCCAAAGCGATGGTCCAGAATGCTGACGCGAATCTCGTCATCGAAAAGGGGGTAGACAAAAGCCGAGAGGGTACTTTCGGCTGGGTCTGTATCAAAGACAGGCTTCTGCCGAACCTAAGTTGCGTCTACCAGTACTCCACGACATTGACTCGCGGGCAAACCGAACCGGTTGATACGAGCTTGATCGAGTTCACCTACAAACGCGTGGAGAATCGACAATGGGGCAAGTTTGGCAGGTGTGCAGAGGTCATGGCCAGGAGAATGCAGGATGGGAAACGGAGACGAGTCGATCAGACCGTCTGCCGTACTCACCCTGAGGTGGTGATGCCCGTTTTGTATCTGGACAAAGAAGAACCCTAAACCAGGGTCATCATGGTTCAACGGGGTCGGGTCAGCTTCGCCTTACGGCGCAGACCCGACCTTTTTTTGTGATTAAATTTGGCTATGTGTCAAGCCACGCAAACAGTTCTAACCGCCTCCCAGATGCCCCGCCAAAAAATTCCACCCCAAAAGGTGGAATTTTTTGTATCGAGCCCGCCGAGGGCCCGGTCGTCAGCCCACGGCATTTTTTGGTTTTTGTTGGTGATTATACTACAATCGGCACATGAATGAACAAGAACAAGCACAACCTGAAATTCGGATCGTGAATGAACATATTACTACATTGGCGAATGGGCGATGGCAGACCTTTTCGCTCTCCGAGCAGTTGGGGAATATTGGAAGCGAGATCGAGCGCGCGATCAAATGGGGAGGAAGAGGCGATATTGAACATCGCGCGAAGGCGCTTGAACGATCGATCGAACTTCTCGACTTGACCATCGCCGACCCGCGTTGGAAAAATAATCGTCTGCACGAACTCGCACGGGTGCGCGAGGTGGTATGCGATACTTTTTTTGGCGACCATACTTATGGTTCATCGCCCGAATCCGTGGCGCGATATTTTTTCCCCTTCGCCTACGCCGCCCGCCTTGGTCGAACAACTGGGACGTGACCCCTTATTCAAGTCAAATCTGGCCATGTGCTAGGCCTCACAAAGAGTTCTAACCGCGTCCCAGATGCGCTGTTTCTGACAAACCAGCTTCACGGGCTGGCTTTTTGGTTTAGTTTATACCTTTTGGACCAATCGTTTAAGGAATATAATAATATTGGTATTAATTAAATATTCAATATATGTTTGACGCAACAGCACAAAACTATACATTCACAGGAGGATTAAGAACGGGTATTTGGAATTATACTTATCCCAGTTGTACGTTTGGAATTGATCAAAGCTCTTTAATTCTTCGTGTTAATATTGATCTACCGACATTAAAAGTGAATAAAGAATATAAGTTTTTTAAAGGAGAAATTACCAAAATAGAGATCGTTAACGGTTTTTTATTTTTTTCACGCGGCATCCGCATAAATCATACTAATGAAAATTACGATAAAAAGATCATCTTCTGGTACTGGTGTTTTGGTTTTAATGATATCGTCGATGCATTAAAAAAATTTTCTTGGATTACTTAATTTCCTGGCACGCGGTTCTAACCGCCACGTCGGACTTGCGGAAAGCGCTTACTTCCGATCACGGCGCGCTAGCAAAATGGAATAGTTTGACACCGCTCTCACGCAATGAATGGATCTGTTGGGCGGTATACGTTAAGACGCCTGAGAAACGCAAGGAGCATGTCGGAAGAGTTGTTTCAGAACTTAAGGAAGGGATGCGCCGTCCCTGCTGCTGGTTTGGCTGCATTCACCGGAAAGACAAGCCGTTGAGCCCGTCGCAAAAATTCGTGCTTAGTAAAAAAAATAAATCAAATAGATAAAGGTTCTATGAAAATAGTCGGCCATCGGGGAGCTGAGGGATACGCGCCCGAAAATACCTTACTCTCTTTTGAAAAAGCAATTAAATTGGGTTGTGATCGGGCGGAATTGGATGTCCGACTGTCAAAAGACGGCGAGATTTTTGTTATGCACGACGCCGCCGTAGACCGAACGACCGACGGACACGGTTTGGTGGCCGAGATGACCGGCGACGAACTGAAAAATTTGAATTGTCCGTCGGGTCAAAAAATCCCAACACTCCAAGAGGTAATCGATGTATGCAAAGGGAAAATCGATCTGCAGATCGAGCTCAAAGCCGGGGAGGGTCTGGCGGAGAAGGTTAATGGACTGATAACAAAAAACAAGATCGATACTCAAGTCGTCATTTCCTCGTTTGAATTGAAGTATTTATTCCAGATAAAAAATCTCAATCAAGGGCTAAAGACCATGTTCTTGTTTGATGCATTTAACGATGGCGTTTTGGCCGCGATCAAAGAAGTTCCGTTAGATTACATCGGTCCGAAAGCAGCCATTGTCACCGAACAGATGATCTCGATGGCGCACGCTGCCGGCGTTAGCGTTTACGCATTTGGCGTAAAAGATGCAGCAATGGGTAAACGGCTCGAACAGATAAGAGTTGACGATATCGGAACGCCGTTTCCTTCGTTATTTTTATAATTGTATCGGCTCAGATCCGGTCATAAGCCACCCTGCGCAAATAAATTCTAACCGCCGTCGAGCTGAGCCCGACCGCCCCCGGGTGCCCCCACCATAGAGAGTCATCCTCACGGCTGGCTTTTTGATTTGGTATTGAAAAAGGCCTTCGAGTTTCGGCTCGAGGCCTTTTAGTGTTGATGGATACGTGGACTATGATTTTGGGTGTTTATTGTGAGCTTCAACCGCGAGACGGATTTCGTATGAGTAAGTACCGTCATCATTGTTTGTCACGAACCCAAGCTGTTCAGCTTCGTCCATGTAAAACTCGCCGTCGTTGAGAAAGGCGCGCAGCTCGCTACGGCGGAAATCATTCCAATTGCCACGATGTTGCGCAAAACGGATAAGTTGCTCTGCAAGCTCCTCGTGTTCCGTTTTGCCAAATGTGTCTGCTAGGCCGTCCGACAGGTCGATCATTTCTGGTCTAATTCCCTTGATTTGTTCAAGTATCGGCATGACTACTCCTTTTTCAAATGAGTTTTTGTTTTATCGTCGGTATCGTAATATCAGAAAAGTATCAAGAAGTCAATGCCATCCTGTTCGTATAAACAGTTCTAACCGCCTCCCCGCCTACTGGCGGGCTGGGCGGAGTATCAAAAAATGGTTAAGTATCGCCTAGTTCCTTTTGTCTGGTAAAAAAATGTCATTTTCGCAAATTGCACCCTCGATAAAACCAGCGCCCCAGATGCCCCGCTCCAAAAAGTCAGCCCCATGGCTGGCTTTTTGGTTATTGACGAATAAAAATCATTAACATAGTATACAAACGCCACCAAACAATACCAGTAAGGAGGGAAATATGAGAGTTGCCGCATTTTTTTGTGCCGATGCACGCATAGAATTCGCCAAGAGCGGTTTAGAGGGGAAGTATTTGGGCATCGATGTCGAGGGAGGCATGAGAAGCCAGAAAGCGTTCTTCATTCACGAAACCGCCAATGGTATACAGAGAACGGAATGGCCGAAAGCCGCGGGTTGCTGGGAGGGAATCTGGCACTCCCTGAACGGTTAGACGAGCGAATTGCTCCACCAGCACACGAAGCGAAGGGGACACGACCCTTCGTTTTTCTTTTTCAACCCAAATCCGGCCATGTGCATTTAGGCCTCGCAAATAGTTCTAACTTTAGCCAGCTGAGCTGGCCGCGTCCCACATGCCCCGCTCTAGAAAGTCAGCCCCACGGTTCACCCCGCACCTACCACGGTGCGGGGCTGGCCATGTACCTAGTATGGTGCATGGCTGGCTTTTTGGTTTGGGTCTGGATAGTTGATTTTGATTGTGTTAATTGGTATGGTTCAATAAAGATATGAGTTTATATAAGCAAGCCAAAGATCATCTCATCCGCGCTTTTTTGGGGAAGAGCGCCGCGCCTGCCGGTTTGGTCGAATTGAACCGTTATTTTCGGCTATACGATCCGATCAATTTCAATTATGAAAAACAAGAAGACGGCTCTCTGGTCGCGGTAAGTACCAATTTCCGATACGGCAGCATCATCACGAGCGCGGCTCGCCAAGATGAATTGGATGAAAAGATAAAAGACGCCATTCTTACGGCTTTTGAAGTTCCGTCCTCCTACGCCAAAGATGCCGGCATTCATCGCGTGGCCGAAAAGGGGTATGCCTTCGCGTAGCGAGTTGCCCGGTAGTATTCCGCGCAAAAGATTTTTGAACGCTTTACGTCGGATCGGTTTTGTCATCAACACGGTCGGCGGAAAGGGCGACCACATAAAAGTGATCTGGCCGGCCACGCAAAAATCAATTTCGGTTGATAGCGACCTGCGAAAAGATGTGCTGTATTACCTCTTGAAAGAAATAGAAGCAATATCCGGTATCGCATGGGAAAGAATCAAGGAAGAATTATAAGCAATCGATTTATGATAAGCAAGACTGCCAACAAAACGGCTCAAGACATCCAGGACGGGATTTTTCGTAAAATGACCGCAGACCAAAAATTGGGTTTGGCCGCCGGTTTGTGGCGTTTGGGGCAAGAAATGAATCCGAATAAAATTCATGGACAACATGGATCCGCGAAAATTATTGGTCGAGATAAAGTCAATTCTTGATAAAAATAAGATGAGGGGCCGGATTTTTGGTTTGACGGATCCGGTTTTGCGTGATAATATTTGAACATATCATGATTATATGAAATACCGTTTTACCACCATCATTACCCAAGAAGATCAGTGGTTTGTCGCTCGCGCGGTGGAGCTTGGTGTGGTTAGTCAAGGGAAGTCCGTTGAGGAAGCGGAGAACAACCTCAAGGAAGCGGTAGAATTATACCTTGAGAATGAAAAGGTCCCGGACAAAATATATTCTGAGCACGCGCCTATCGTGACCAGTCTCGAAGTTGAATATGCCTAAATCGGCATCCGGCGATGAGGTAATAAAACTCCTCACAAAACATTTTGGATTTTTGTTCGTTTCGCAGAAAGGAAGCCATGTAAAATTGAAAAAGCAATCAGCCGGCCGAACAGTCGTCACTATCGTGCCGCGGCATCGGGAATTGGCGATCGGTACGCTTCGGGGCGTGCTTGAACTTGCTCTGATCGATTTTAAAGAATTTCAGGATTTATTATAGAGGCAACGGTTCTAATTTTTGTTGCATAAGCCCTGCAAAAAAATCCTCCGCCAAAGGCGGAGGATTTTTGTATCGAGTATATATTTTACTTTTTATCTTGATCGTTCAATTTAACCGCCGCTTCGGGTGTGGAGACCGTCTTGCCGATCAAGAGCAATCTAATGATGCCGACGGCCAGCGCCCAATAGACGAACATTGCCAAGAGCGTCGTCCATTCAAAGATGCTGCCTTCAACCTGCGAAACACGGAAGACGTAGGTGAAGGGCGCGGCGAAAATATAGGTTAGCCCGTAAATAAAACTGGTGAAGCCGGCGGCGGGGTTGGCGCCCATGATCTTTAAGACGAAGCGGAACGCCAGCAACACCTCGATGATACCGAGCAGATACCAGACAACTTGGGTGCCTCGGTAGAGTGGCTTGGTGCTTGGTGAATTAGAAGAATCCATATGTTTTATAGATCTTAGTGAGGATTAACTTGCTTTAAGCATACTCCTATAGGACGGTATGCGCCATCCGCCATTTGATTGCGGCCGTTTCTCTGGTAAAGTGAATGCATAAGCATTATAAGGATATGCCATTGATCGAAATAAAAAATTTGACCAAAAAATTCGATGACTTTACGGCCGTCGATAATGTTTCTTTGGAAATAAACGAGGGGGAGATCTTCGGGTTGTTGGGGCCGAACGGCGCGGGGAAAACGACGACGCTGTCCATCCTCGCCACGCTTTTGCCGCCCACGAGCGGCAATGCCGTAATCAACGGATATGATGTTGCCAAACATCCGACCCAGGTTCGACGCTCCATTGGCTTCGTTTTTCAAGACCCAAGCTCGGACGATCTTTTAACGGGGCGGGAAAATCTTTATCTGCACGCCCTAATGTATGGCGTCAAAGACAGCGAGATCGACCAAAGGATCGATGAGGGATTGGCCCTGGTCGACTTAACCGACAAACAGAATATCAGAATGAGAAAATATTCCGGCGGCATGCGCCGGCGGCTCGAGTTGGCGCGCGGCTTTTTACACAGCCCGAAAATATTATTCTTGGACGAGCCCACCTTGGGACTGGACCCGCAGACCAGAGAAAATCTTTGGGCATACATAAAAAAATTATCGACCGAAAATAAGATAACGATCATTTTGACGACGCATTACATGGAAGAAGCGGACATGCTCTGCGACCGGGTCGCGATCATCGATCATGGCAAGGTGGTGGCGCTCGACACACCGCTAAATTTTAAAAAAAGCCTTGGCGGCGATCTGGTAACGGTCAAAACCAAAAATCCCGAATTGTCGGAGTTGGAGAAAATGGATTTTGTGAAGCATGTGCAATACAAAGACGGCCTGTTGAGCCTCACCGTGAACGATGCCAGCTTGCATCTGCAGAAAATTTTGGTCCATGTCGGGGTGGCGGAAGACGTTGAACTTCATTCCCCGACGCTGAACGACGTCTTCTTGAAATTGACCGGCAAGCATATGAGGGAAGATTCGGGCGAGGGCGAAGGCGGCTGGATGACCAGGTCGATGCATGCGGAAAATCGATAACTTATCTTTAGCTAATATGCCCAAGTTCAAACTCGCCGCGGAACTGAAAGGACTTTATGCCATTTGGTATCGGGAACTTTTGGTATTCATGCGCGAGCCATCCCGGCTCGTCGGCGCGATCATTCAGCCGCTTTTGTGGTTGGTCATTTTCGGGACCGGTTTGGGGTCGATCATCGAGCCCGGCGCGGTCTCCGGCGCCAATTATCAGCAATTCTTGTTTCCCGGGATCCTCGTGATGACCGTCTTGTTCGGCTCGCTGTTTTTCGGCTTGTACATCATTTTGGACAAGCGCATTGACTTTTTAAAAGAAGTTTTGGTCGCACCGCTTAATAAAAGCACGATGTTCTTCGGCAAGGCGCTGGGCGGCTCGACCGACGGGTTGCTGCAGATAATCATTTTAATGATCCTCGGCGCGATCTTCTTCGGCGTTCATTTCAACTTGCTCTCGATCGTTCTGACTCTCGTCATTGTAACTTTATTGCTCATTGCCGTGACCAGTTTAGGTTTGGCGATCGGCTCGGTTATGGAAAGTCCGGAGGGGTTCGGGTTGATCTCGAGTTTTGTCATTTTCCCGCTTTTTTTCTTGAGCGGGGCGCTGTTTCCGATCACAAAATTGCCGATCTGGTTAAAAACGATCGTGGCGATAAACCCGGTTTCATATTCCGTCGACGCGCTGAGGTTGGTTATCTTGGGAATAACCAGCTACGGCCTATTGCTGGATATGACGGTGTTGATCGTCTTCACTGTCGCCATGATAACCGCCGGAACCTGGGCGTTCAAAAGAATTAAGCTTTAAATATCATTAACTGAAACACTATGGGACTTGGCTACGTCGCGATAAGAGTCATTGACATGGACATATCCTTGAAATTTTATACCGAGGAGCTGGGTTTAAAGATCGTTGAAAAGCACAGCTATATGCCGGGCGAGCAGGTTGTGAGCTTGCTTGATGAGGAGACGGGACAGCGGCTTAACCTCATGTATTACGCGGAAGATTGCCAATTGTACACGCCGTACAAAATGGATGGTGTTGAGCTGGATCATTTGATGTTCGTGGTGGACGACGCCAAGAAGACTTTTGATGAGTTCGTAAAAAAGGGCGCGCCGGTCGCTTGGGAGTTGAAGGAAAGAAAGACCGAGGACGGGGAGTTTGCCATGGGATTTGTCAAAGATCCGAACGGAATTTGGATCGGGTTCAGGAGCCAGAAGAAAGGAAAAAATGATCCGTCCAAATAGCATCCGCGCCTTAGCGCCGCTTTTAAAAAATTTCGCCCTGGGGGCGGAATTTTTTGTCTTAAAAACGGCGCAAGGCGCGCCTTGACCGAGCAGATGTTTTGTGTTAATGTCGTTCGTTCCCTTCGCAATGGGAATGTTTTTTGCAAAAGGAGAAAAACCGATGTCAACATGTTCCGTACGTCGTGAAAATGGAATTACCGTCGTCGAAGCGGTCGGAAAAGACGGTTTGGCGGGTTATCCCGGGGTGGTCTGTACCAATCCGGACGCGCCGCCCGAGGAGCGCATCTTTCGGAAGGAATTCAAGAATCCGGACAAGCATATCTACTTGGCCCACGAATATGACCTGGCCGTGCGGACCGAACTTGCCGATCACTATCGGTTCGTCGTCGCCATGAACGGCTATACGTCGCTCACGAACGACCAGTGCGCCGCGTGGGGCGTGAAGCCGGGCGCTTATGAAAAGGCTTGCAGCGTTTTGCTCACCCAGGTCGATGAACATGTTCGACGTCATTTTCCGGATGCCTGCAGTTGCTATGTTCATGGGGCATCGGACATGGGGGTCGACAAGGTCATTTCCGAAACCGCGACGCGGCTGCGTCGCCGACAGCTGGGATTCAGCTGTCCGGAATATTTGTTCTATGTTCCGGACAATGACGTGCCGGTTTACGTCGCCGCGTCGGTGGATGAATATTCCGATTCCTTCGTCCGCACGAGCGACATCCTGATCGCCGCGAACGGCCGGCTTCAAGCGTTTCGAATGGATATTGCGGCGGTGTTCACGCATGACAAATTTCTTTTGCCGGTCAATGTCCTGAAGCTCATTTCGACGAACGGCGGTCCGCCGGCCAAAGGAGCCGACGGCAAGATAAACGATGCCGTGGCGCATTTTGAACAGCGGTTCTTCGCCATCGGGACGCAAGTCTACGGCCTCAAAGGACGCGACGCTTGGTCGGCCGCTATTGCCGAGGCCCAAGACATCGTGGCGCACATCTGCCGCCATATTCTTGAGCCGGAAGTCGGTCTCGAGATCCATGGGCATCCTGGTCAAACCGCCTGAATCATGCTTCGTTCGAACGAAGGGGACACGACCCTTCGTTTTTCTTTTTCTGAAATTTTTTAAAAATACGACCGCGGGAGGCGTACCAGTTTCATGGTTGTTTTGTCCGAGGGATTTTGAACATGTCCACACCCTTAATGCGGCAATGCGCGCACTCGAGCGGCGCTGTTTTGTTTCTGTTTTTTCTCGATCCCTTGCAATC
>Ga0265316_10000016_pt1 | contig 198693 bp, 169 predicted proteins | sample 4522metaG_FD_202092 | JGI IMG/M metagenome (GOLD analysis project Ga0265316, IMG submission 202092) | Rhizosphere microbial communities from Carex aquatilis grown in University of Washington, Seatle, WA, United States - 4-5-22 metaG | ecosystem: Host-associated > Plants > Roots > Rhizosphere... | reverse complement strand
AATGAAAGCATTCCCCTGCTCAGCGCAAATAATTTTTTGTGCCATTTCAGTGCGCTTGTAAAATCGCCTTCTAATATCGCGTCCGTCAATGCTTTTACGTCCGCCGGCGCGACGTTTGATACGACACTGATTACGCCTTTGCCCCCGACAGCGGCTATTGGCAGCGTCATCGAATCATCGCCCGACAGAATTGTCATATTGCATCGCATCGCAATCTCACTTACGTGATCCATCTGGCCCGTCGCATCTTTTATCCCGACGATATTCTCAATCTCGGAAAGACGCACAACCGTATCGACCGTCATTCCCGCGCCGCATCTGCCTGGGATATCATACAGCACAATCGGCAAATCCACTTCTTCGGCTATCGCTTTGAAGTGCTGGTAAAAACCTTCCTGCGTAGGTTTGTTGTAATACGGGTCAACCTGCAAAGTCGCGTCGGCGCCGATTTTTTTCGCAAATGCCGCCAGCTCGATTGCCTCAGCCGTCGAATTCGAGCCCGCCCCCGCGATTACAGGAACCTGCCCCGCCACGGTTTTGACCACGCGCTCAATCACTTTTTTGTGCTCATCGTGTGAGAGCGTCGGGCATTCGCCCGTCGTCCCAACCGGCACTATACCATCTATTCCGCCTTCGATTTGAAACTCAATCAGCTCATCGAGCGTATCAAAATCGACCTGCCCGTCCCTGAAAGGCGTTATCAGCGCCGTCATCGCACCTGCGAACATTTCTTTCTCCTTTTGAACCACGAAGGCCCGAAGACACTAATTTTTTTAACTAATAAAACCCTTCGTGCCTTGGTGTCTTGGTGGTAAAATTTTTAATTACCAATCCGAAATCAAAAATCAGCTATACCTTTTACCCTATACCTACGCCTTAATCAAGCGTATTTCAATTCCCCGCCACAAAGGGCCGAGCTAAAAGTTTCGTCCTGCCTTATGTAATAGCATTTTCCCAAAAACCGCCGCTCCTTATAGCAGTCCTTTTAAGGAAAATCGGAGGTATCTATTAACAATCAGGCCATGTGGATAACCTGTTGATAGTTTTCACCCTATATTCGAGTAGGAAAAACAGCCATATCGTTATTTGTTATCAAAATAACAAAATGTCGATGCGAGGGTTTGCGTGGCAAATGCTAACTATAGCATGAATAAGGAGTTACGATTCAGCAGAGGGGGGTTATAATGGGCAAGCTGAGTCCAGATATTTAATCTGGGTAAAATGCCGATTGTTAGAAAGCCCAAACTGTTTTAACAAATCGCTAAAACTAAAGTGGATAACTCCCCGTTTCGCAATTACTGCTGCTTGCGGCACTTCCGTTTACAAGAGCGGCAAATCGTGGGGACATCGGCAGTTACGAAATTACTGCTTACCAGGAAATGCCGCGATTTTTTGTTTCAGCTTTTTACAAGCCGCCTTCGGATCCGGCGAATTTGTAACCGCCGAACTGACCACGATGGTCCGGGCACCCGCTGCCAATAAGGCTTCGATATTACTTTCGGTTATGCCGCCAATAGCAACGTGGCCAACGCCCGTATCTGTTAAAATAGGTAACGCCCGCTTAACATAATCGAGGCCGACTGGTTTCGCTTCCGGTTTGGTCGGCGTCGCAAACACAGGCCCAAGCGAAACATAAGTCGGCAGCTCCGCAACCGCTGCGTTAAGCTGGGTAAGTGAATGTGTGCTCTTGCCGAAAATCATCGGCGTCATCTGAAGTTTACGTGCCTGCTCAATCGGCAAATCATTTTGGCCCAAGTGAACTCCATCAGCGCCGCTCGCGACAGCAATATCAGCCCGGTCATTAATAATGCTTATAACCCCCGCGTCTTTGCACATCTTCACAAATTCACAGGCGATAACGAAATACTTGTCCGCATCGATATCCTTTGCCCGCAACTGAAGGCAGTCAACCCCGCCCGCGATACATTGATTCGCAATCGCAAAAACCTCCGCAGGCGGATTCGACAATCTCACCGCAGGCAAATTCGAATTAATCAACACATACAGCCGAACCTTGCTGAACCTGTCCTGGGCATCCGCGAACAGGGCAATATCTTTTTCGAGCGTATAGCCGACATATCGCAGGCGTTCAATCTGGTCGGCTATTCCCGGCTCAACGCTTCGTAATGCCTCCGCAATGACCCGAAGCGCCTCAGGCAGCCGTTTACAAGCTGCGGTGAGGGAATCATTCAAATCCGCCCGACCAATAGCGTTTTCGATTGTTTGCCCGACACCGACGTCGCCCGGCGTATCTCTGCTCGCAAGCAATTGACCTGCGTTAAGACGGGCAATTCCTGATGATAGCTTATGACGCATCTCTTTTGCCTGGCCGCTCAGCGGGGCGCAATTAAGATTGAATCGGCAGTAATCCTCAATCACACGCAGCGCCTCACGTGCCCGGTTAAAATTCGCGTCGATTATCCTGTAGCCGGCTCGTTCCATACTCGGGTGATTATAAGAGATTCCGGCGGACAGGTGTAAAAAAAACAGGGTCGCCCTCCTCCGGACGACCCCTATCTATAGGATAACAAAATCGACTGAGCCGATTTTGGCTATCTTTAAATCGGGCGGACACCACTCCTCCAATCAACGGGTTTTTGAGCGTCCCGCCCAATTATTTTACAATTAAAGGTAAAGTGAAGATGGGGAGCAAATATTATGCCAATGGGCACAAGGATGACAGCTGATAAAACAGGAAGGACATAACTATTTGACATAGATAAGGTTACATACCTTTTGCGGCTGGGTGTACAACGCAGCCCGCTGACATTCTTTAGCAGTGTGTTGCTTTTTTGCAACGCATACTCTGTGGTCGAATTGCCCTATTACGCATTAAGGCCTATAACATGCCAATTTGGGGAAGATCCCGTGTTTGTGTTTACAAAAAACAACGGGGGTATTCCAAAAAGAAACATTAACTTTAGCCACAGATTACACAGATTCTACTGTTTCTTAGCTACAAAAATGCATAAAAGGTTTTACCGCGTGGCTTGGCCATCCCTTCCGGGAGAGAACGCAGAGACCGCAGAGATTTTTTAGACGCTGATTAACGCAGATTTACGCTGTTTTTTTGTTTAGCCACAGATTTCACGGATGGACCCCCCCGCCGTTTTGCTTCGCAAAACGAGACGCGGGGCAGGCAAGGGAGCTAACCCCGAGGACCTCCGCTGCACTACGGGAGGACGAAAATATTTTTTAAAAAATATCAAAAATTGTCTTGACTTATTCTACATGTGTCGAATATATTCTATTGCAGTAGAATATATGGAGGTCAATATATGGTTAACGTAAAAGGGAACTCGAAAGGGAAGAACGAGGCGGCTTTTGGCGAGCTGACTGAGGCGGAGTGGGCAATAATGAAAGTGGTCTGGGAGAACCAGCCCTGCGCAGCGGGGACGGTGCAGGAGGCACTGACCACTGAAAGAGGCTGGGCCTACAGCACAGTCAAGACCACGATGGACCGGATGGTCGATAAGGGTTTGCTTAAAATAAACAAGGTCCGCAACCTTCAGCTTTTCAGCTCGCAGATAAACAGGACCCAGGCGTCGAAAGGGGAATTCCGCAGGATGCTGAGCCGGGCATTCGACGGAGCGATTGCGCCGATGGTTCAATTCTTAGTCGAAAACGAGAATCTTTCTGAGAGCCAGGTAAAAGAACTAAGGGATATTGTTGGCAAAACAGGAAGGAACAAGTAGGTCCTTACGGTAATTTAATTCGGAAAGGGCAAAACTATGGGAACTATTATCAGCGTTCTCAATAAAGCGGGGGAAACCTTCTGCCAGCACGGAATGACGATGTTAGTGCAATTCGGGATATTGACTTCTTTGCTTTTTCTGGCTGACATCTTGATTCGCAAGCGAGTGAAGGCATCGCTGCGATATTGCCTGTGGAGTCTTGTTCTTGTCAAACTTGTTTTGCCGACGACGCTATCGCTGCCAACGGGTATTGGGCATTTGACGGGCGTAAATTTTTCTTTCCAACTAACACAAAATCCACCTAAACCACAAATACAAACGGCTTATGCACCAACCACATCGATGCCGGCTCAAACGAGCAGCGGATTTGCCCGGTCCATAAACTCGCCGCAGGACATTGCTGAAAGCAGTATCTTAAAGGCCTCAGGATCGCCGGCATCAGTTGAAACAATCCCCTTGAACTGGCAAGGCGGCATATTTATTGCATGGCTCTTTGGCGTAATTGTGCTTTTGGCGGGATTTTTGCGTCGGATCGCATCAATCAAAAAGCTTATAGCCCAAAGTGAGCCAGCACCGGAGCGATTAGTTGAAATGGTTCACTCCTGTCAGGAAAGAATCGGCGTCAACGGCATCGTGGAGCTGCGATTGTCGAACAATATGGTCAGTCCTGCCGTGTGCGGGCTGTTGCGGCACGTGATTATAGTACCCACGGGCCTTCTCGAAAATATGGACCGCTCGAAATTAGCAATGGTGCTGATGCACGAGCTTAGCCACGTGAAACGCGCCGACTTGTGGGTGAATATGTTTCAGACAATCCTCCAGATATTCTATTTTTATAATCCGTTTGTGTGGGCGGCAAACGCTTATGTTCGCCGGGTTCGAGAGCAGGCCGTCGATGAAATGGTCCTGACTCATCTCAACGGCGAGGTGACAAGCTACAGCAATACTCTCATAGACGTTGCTGAGAAGGCATTTTCGCAGCCGCAGTTCAGATTGGCGACGGTAAGTATCATCGAATCAAAAGGCAAATTAAAAGAGAGGATTAAAATTATGTTAAGCAAACCAATACCCAAAGACACGAAAATAGGTTTTGCCGGGCTTGTGCTGATAATTGCTGTTGCTGCTGTGTTATTGCCAATGGCAAAGGCAAAGGATGGCGGTGCCGTTGATAATCACTCAACAGTAACGGTGAAGGAAAGCGCCGGGATTGACGTAGGCGTGGAGGATTTTAATATTAGTCCGTATCCTGAGGGCGGGCTTTATACCGTGACGGTATCGATACGGAACAGAGGCAGCACGGAAAGCCCGAAATTCGGAGTAAATTTTTATCGGGGGGACCCCAACAATTTGAAACCAATGACACACGGGGCGGGGCCGATTAAGCCGGGCGATGTGTGGAAGGAGGGGTCCATGCCGTTTGCTTTGAAAGAGGGAACAAACGAGATTGCGGTATTACTTGACCCGGACAACGCAATCGGAGAACCCAACAGGACGAATAACAAAGCATCGATGACGGTTATTGTTAAAGACGGCAAGATAGTTGAGAAAAAGGTTTCTCTTTCATCGGCGAAAGGCGTCAGTAAGGAAACAACAGGACTCTCTGACCAGGTAATCAATGCGGCGGAGTTCGGCGATACCAATGGGACTAACGCGGGAAAAGATAATCGTATGAGTACGCCGGAGAAAACAGGGGCTGAAAGTACGGCCGGTCGCATCGACCTGCTCGAACAATACCCGACGACCCTGACGGGAGCGAACACCAACCCACAAGATGCCCGCGAATGGCAATTCACACCACAGGACATATACAGCATATCCCGGTTCTCATTCGACGTAAATAATGCTTTGCAGGTCAAGATTGACTCTGCCGACATAGGGATTGGGCATTGCAAAGACGGCTCGGTCTGGGCGGTGGTGATACCGCGAGAACATGGCACAATTAAAAGTTTGACTTTCGGTGAAGAGCTTATCGACCATTTGTGGCTGCGTTTTCATCCCAGAGAAGTGTTAAGTTTATTCCCAAAGGACACGATCATTGCCGGTGGAGATAAAAATCTCTGGGGCCGGATGAATGAAATAGCCAGGGTAAAAATGAACAGCAGCTGGCATGCTGGCGGGCGGGCAATGATTCCGGCACCGAAGGATTTTACAGTTGATGCGGACACAAAGAAAAACGTTCGTCGTTTCTTTATGGTTGACCGTGAAGCTAAAACAGCGGAATACGTTTCGTTCTTTGAGGGCCGAACCGTGCCCGCGCAGACGAGCAGCAGTCCGCCGGTAGTCGTAAGAACCACTCCGGCGGCGTTCGCGAATGACATCTCGGCGGATTTGAATCAACTCACGGTTACGTTTAGCCAGCAAATGAAGGACAAATCGTGGGCGTGGGTTCAATTGGACGCTCCTTATCCTGAAACGACGGGCAAACCTTACTATGACGAGGAAAAGAAAACCTGTACGCTGCCGGTGAAACTTGAGCCGGGCAAGGCATATTTAGTGGCGTTTAATGTTGAACCATATATCGGTTTTCTGAACAGCGAAGGCAAACCGGCCAAGCCCTACGTTCTTGTTTTCGCAACGAAAGACAAGGACGGTAAGCCAGCGCCCATACCGGAAGATTTAATTACAAAGGCAAAAAGTATAAATGACAGCGCACAGAAAGCATCGTCTGTGCCGGAAAAGGAAGGAAGCGAAACGGAGTCGGCACCTTATACGCAGGCGGTATATGATGAAATAGGGCCGGACGGGACGATTACTTTCAAAAATACTATCCGCCAGATAAACAGGAGCGGGAGAACGATAACCTCTAACAATTTTATTAATTCGGATTTTGTGCAGGTTACGGCAATGAAAGACGCCGACGGTAATGATTTGAAATTCACGAGCGTACACGACGGGGACATTTATCGGTATGAAGTTACTTTTAACAAGCCGATACCTCCCGGGGCATTGATCGAATATACCAGCGAGGGAACGATGAAGGGATTAATAAAGCCGGTGGCCGGCAGCGAAAAGACATTTCAGTATTATATGAGGCACAGTCCGGCGGCAGGTGAGCCGACTCAACGGATAGAAACGTATCTGCTACCCGCCGGAGCGGAACTGATTAGCACTACACCCGAAGATATGGAAAGGCGGACAAAGGACGGCCGGATTGAACTTAACGTTGAAAAGATGATACCAATCGGCGGCAGTATAACAACTTCGTTTCGCTACCGTCTTGGTACCGGCGAAGGATCTTTGCCAAATGGGGACAATGCTACTCAAAGCAAGGGAGAGCAGATTATCAAAAAGATGGCTGAAGTGAATCGTTACTGGCTAATTGAGTCGCCATCACAGACGAAGAACTATTCCTACGAGTTTTCCCTTTATAAGGGAGAGACCGAAACGTTTAAGGTGGCAGAACCGTCGTCCTCTGACAGAACCATACGGCAAGGCATTACATACGATTCGCTCCTTCACAAATTGGCAAAAGAGCCCTTTGCTGCGACCTATACCTCAATCGAAGAAGTCAACGGCATCATCAGGACTGATTTTAAACTGAAGGAGCCGATACAGATTCATGCGGGCAATGGACTAAAGGGACGCTGGTACGGTTCTTTTGACCAGCTCGTGGAAGGAGGGACGTTTTGGATTGATGCGAAGAAGATGTCCCCTGTCAGGGCAAAGTGCGACGATGTCTATGAGTATTTCTCGGATTACGCGGCGGTTGATGAGGCACACTATGTGCCGTTAAGAGTCAAGATTGACAAAAATGATATGCATTTTGACTGGACGTTCAAACTGCACAAGCCAGGGCTGTGGCTTTTTGACCAGAGCCGATATGTCTATGACAAAAAAGGGCAGGAGCCGATAATTGCTGCCTCAACAAGTAATGTCAGGATTAACGGCGAGCTTTCCGAACAAAGTCCTGCTGGGACCAGGGATACCAACAAACCTTGAACAATTTCTATCTGGTATAAGGATGGAGAGACGGACAAAGGACGGGCGGATTGAACTTCATGTCGAGAAAATGATACCCCCCGACGGCAGTATCACAACATCATTTCAGTACCGTGTGCCGTAAGGACAAGTTTTTGGCGGCGGGGTAATCCCTTGGGGATAAAACCCCGCCCTACAATGTGCGTCGCCGTTTCTTACAGGCAGGCGAGGTCGAGGTTTTTGGCGGCGGCGGTGTCGTCTGGTCTGCAAACGGGAGTAGTGGAAGGCGAGGCCTTGATTTTTTCGGGGTTGGTTTTGGCAAGCTCGGCGATATCTATCATAGCCTCGATAAATGAATCCATCGTTTCCTTGCTCTCGGTTTCCGTCGGCTCAATCATAATAGCATCGTGGACGGTCGTGGGGAAATAGACGGTGGGCGGATGGAAGCCGCGGTCAATGAGGGCCTTGGCAACATCGAGGGCGTGAACACCTGAATCCAACATTCCCTTTGACGGAGTCAGGACACATTCGTGTTTGCACACAGCATCGACTGCCTGCGGGAAATGCTTTTTCAATTTTACGCGGATGTAATTGGCGTTGAGGACGGCATTTTCGGCGACGCGGGTGAGGCCGGCTTTACCGAGCATAAGGATATAAACATACGCTTTGAGGATTACGGCGAAGTTGCCATAGAAGGGAGCGATGTAGCCGATGGATTTGGGGCGGTCGTATTCGAGGGCGTAGGTGCCGTCGTCGCGTTTGGTAACGATTGAGACGGGGAGGAAATCGACGAGTTTCTGTTTAACGCCGACGGGACCAGAGCCGGGGCCGCCTCCGCCGTGAGGGGTGGCGAAGGTTTTGTGAAGATTGATGTGGACGATGTCGAAGCCGAAGTCGCCGGGGCGGGCTTTGCCGACAATGGCGTTAAGGTTTGCGCCGTCGTAATAGGCGAGACCATCTACGCTGTGAATCAGGTCGCAAATCTGTTTGATGTTGGGGTCGAAAAGCCCAAGCGTATTTGGGCAGGTGAGCATAAGGCCCGCAACTTCGTCGTTGATGAGTTTTTTCAGGGCGTTGACATCCATGACGCCTTTGTCGGTGCTGGGGACAGAGACAACTTTGTAGCCGGCGATTGCCGCGCTTGCGGGGTTAGTGCCGTGAGCGCTATCGGGGATGAGGACGGTGGTTTTTTTATTGCCTTTGCTGCGATGATAGGCGGCCATAATCATTATGCCGGTGAGTTCACCGTGGGCTCCTGCCATCGGCTGCATGGTGAAACCAGCCATACCGGTGATTTCGCGAAGGAGCATATCCATTTCATAAAGGACGGCGAGCGCTCCCTGGGTAAGCATACCGCCTCCTCGCAACTGGGGAAGGAGCGGGTGGAGATGCGCGAAGCCGGGATACGCGGCGATTCGCTCGGTAACTTTTGGGTTGTATTTCATCGTGCAGGAGCCGAGCGGGTAAAAATTGGTATCGACGCCGAAATTGCGGCGGGATAATTCCGTAAAATGTCTCACCACGTCAAGCTCACTAAGTTCGACAAGCTCGGCGGGTTTATTACGCAGGAATTCCTTTTTGATATTTACGGTGGTGGCAACATCGCTTCGCGTTATTGTAACACCGCGCCTGTCGGGCACGCTTTTATCGAATATCAGTTTCATAGAACACTCTCCAGGGCCTCGGCGAACATGCCTATCTGCTGTTTGGTTCGCTTTTCGGTTACGCAAACAAGGATGCAGTTTTTCATATCGGGATAATATCTGCTCAGGGGGAAGCCGGCGGCGAAACCTTTTTCGATTAGTTTACCTATCACGTCCGCGGCGTCTTTGGGCAGGTCGAGCACAAATTCGTTGAAGAACCACCTGGCCTTGAAATGGGATTTTACGCCCGGTATGGCGGTGAGGCGATTATGGGCGTAACTGGCCTTGTCGGCGCAAAGCTGCGCGGTTTGGCGCAAACCTTCTTTGCCTAACAATGACAGATATACAAGAGCGGTCATCGCGCACAGGGCTTCGTTGGAGCAGATATTTGACGTAGCTTTTTCCCGGCGTATGTGTTGTTCTCTTGCCTGAAGGGTCATAACGAAGCAATCGTTACCATTTCGGTCTTTGGTTCGGCCAATGATGCGGCCGGGCATTTTGCGGACGTGCTCCATTCGAGTCGCCATAAAGCCGAGATATGGCCCGCCGAAAGACATTGGCATACCCAGGGATTGGCCTTCGCCTGTTACGATATCTGCGCCCATCGAGCCGGGGGTCTTCAGGATTCCGAGCGATATGGGATAGCTGGACACGACCAGGAGTGCGCCTTTTTTGTGCGCGGCTTCGGCTATGTCACTGAAATCATCGATGCAGCCGAAGAAATTGGGATTCTGCAAAATCACAGCAGCGGTGTCGTCATTCAGTTTGGCTAATATCTGGTCACGGTCAACAAGGCCGGTTTCGCAGTGGGTGGTGACATGTTCGATTTTGAGGTTCCGCGTATAGGATTCAATCATAACGCGGTAAATAGGGTTGACGCTGTCATCTATGATTACTTTGTTTCTGCCCGTGATGCGAAGGGCCATCATCATCGCCTCGTACATCGCGGTACCGCCGTCGTAGATTGAGGCGTTGGCGACTTCCATATCGGTCAGCCGGCAAATCGTCGATTGATATTCGTATATGGCCTGCAATGTCCCCTGCGAGACCTCGGGCTGATACGGCGTGTAGGCGGTGTAAAATTCGCTGCGCGATATAATCGAATAAATGGCGGACGGTATGAAATGGTCGTAGAAACCGCCGCCCAGGAAAAGTGTGAGGTTTATGGAATTTTTATCCGCGAGGTCGGCAAGCACATTGCGGACTTCCTGCTCGGGAAGACCATCGGGCAGATTCAGCGACCCGGCCAAAAGCCCTTTCGGTATATCCGAGAAGAGCTTTTCCATTGTGAGGCCCATCTCGGAGAGCATCTGTTTTTGCTGCTCGGCGGTATTAGCAATAAACGGCATATTTTTTAAACCCCCCGTTAAAAGTTTACGTCAGGATTCAGCTTAAAGAGCTTTGAGGTATATCTCGTACTGGGTGGCGTCGATAAGGTTCTGGACGGACCCTTTGTCGGTTATCTGAATTTTGCAAATCCAGCCGGAGCCGTAACACTCGTCGTTTACTGTTTCCGGTTTGGCCTGGAGGGCCTTATTGACCTCGATAACCTTGCCTGTTACAGGCGAATAAACATCACTGGCGGCCTTGGAGCTTTCGACGACGGCAAGCTCGCCTTTTTGTTTGACCTCTTTGCCGACGTCGGGCAATTCAACGAAGGTCAGCTCGCCCAACTGGTTCTGGGCATGGTCGGTTATACCGACAATTGCGATGTCACCTTCGATTTTGGCCCATTCGTGGTCCTTTGTGTAAAGCAGCCCTTTTGGAATCATAATTTTTCTCCAGTCCTAAAATTTTTCAAATCGGCTAACCACTTTGCCCGTGATGTCCCCGGTTATTCGCTCGCCCTGCTGAACGGCCTGTTTTCTGCCTTTGTTTTTCTGGCTTTCGCTGCGTGCCAGGTAATATACATCAACCGAATCACCCTCAATCGCTTTATCCTTGTCCATATATACAATCGCAATCTGTCTTGAGCCGGCGGTTGCACTGCTAAGGACCCAGCCGACGCAAGCGCTATCGCATATTACAGCGTCGTTCTGGCGGACTGGACGAACACCCTTTTCGCCGGAAAGTTCGAGACGGGCGACTTTCATTTTATAGGTTTTTGAGATTTTCTCCATCGCCGCCTTGCCGATGAAGAATTCTTTGTCGAGCTTAACCGCCCAGCCATAGCCGGCCTCAAAGGGGGATATATTATACGGCCCGTCAAGCTCGTGGCCATAAAGAGGCAGACCGGCTTCGACACGCAAACTATCCCGCGAGCCGAGGCCGCAGGGTAAAGCGCCGGCGTCAATTAACTTTTGCCACAAATTAGCGGCGTCTTTCGGATGCACGAAAAGCTCGAAACAGACCTTTGCCCCGGTGTAGCCGGTGCGGGTGATGATGCAATCGATATTCGCCAGTTTCGCCTGGCAGAACGTAAAGCTTTTGAGATTTTTGAGCTGCTGACCGACCGAGGCGTCCGCGAGCTTGCAAAGAACATCCGGCGACAAAGGCCCCTGAATAGCGATATCGACCCTGCAATCGGAGCCGGTTTTGGTATCCCGCATATCACGAACGGGAGCGGTCTTAATTTTCCTGTCGGGCTTCGCCAGGTCTATTTTTGCTTTGCCTGCCTGCAATGCAGCCAGATACGCCTTGGCTTTCGGCTCATTCGAGGCGTTAACGACGACCATAAATTTTTCTTTATCGCGGCGGTAGATGATAATGTCGTCAAGAACATTGCCCGCGGCATCAAGGAGATAGCTGTATTGTGCGGAGCCGACCTGCAAAGTTCGGACGTTATTGGTAGTAACCGCGTCGAGAAAGCTTTCGGCATTTGGGCCTGCAACCTCAAGAGCGCCCATGTGGGTGCAGTCAAAGATGCCCGCCCGCTGACGGACCGCGGAATGCTCTTCGGCAATCGATGAATACCACAGGGGCATCAGATAGCCGGCGAACTCGGCGATATGGGATTTATCGGTGAGCTTGAGGTGCTCGTTATACAACACGCTGCCGACCGGCGAACTCGCCAGCACGTCAAAAACAAACGCTCCTGCTGCCATTTTTTCTGCCAATTTAGGCCTCCTTGCACAAAACTTATGCAACAATATAAAAATCCGGCGAAAAGTCAAGGGGAGAAGAAGGATTCTTGGGTAATTTGTATTAGCGGAGGGCTTGACATAAGATTATCATATAGGCCAGGAAACAGCATTCGAAAGGAACTTAAAATGAACGGGAAAAAAGGATACCTTCTGAGCGCGGTCATAGCGGCATTGATTATATTTTGCGGGTGCGAGAAGGTCGAAAAAGTATCAACCAACGCCAAGTCCGCGGTTTTTCCCGCAGACAAAAACGTGAAAATAGCGGTTATTCTCGATACCGACATCTGCGACGACATCGACGACACGTGGGCGCTGGCGCTGCTGCTTCAATCGCCCGAATTCGACATCAAGCTTATTACCACGGCAGTGGGCGATACGACGGCCAGAACAAAGGTTGTGGCAAAAATACTGCAAACAGCGGGCAGAACGGACATACCAATCGGGACGGGGGTGGCCATAGGAGATATGAAAACCGGGCACAGGCAGGACGGGTGGGTGAAGGATTTCGATTTATCGAAGTATCCCGGAAAGATTTACCAGGACGGCGTGCAGGCGATGATAGATACGATTATGAATTCCCCGGAGCCGATAACGTTAATCGCAATAGGCCCCCTGCCCAACGTCGCGGCTGCGCTGGAACGCGAGCCAAATATAGCGAAGAAGGCCCGGTTTGTGGGGATGCAGGGAAGTATCCGCAGGGGCTACGGTGAAAATTCGAAACCGCAAAAAGAATACAACGTTGTTTCCTTTATCAAGGCATCACGGACAGTTTTCACGGCCCAATGGGATATGACAATAACGCCCTTAGACACCTGTGCGATGGTGTCGCTGGACGGAGAGGATTACAAGAAAGTCCTGGACTGCAACAGCCCAATAGCAAAGGCAGTCATTGAAAACTACCGCGTGTGGGCAAAAAGCGGCAACATAAACGAGGCACAGGCGGGCGCCAGGAGCTCAACGCTGTTCGATACCGTGGGGGTTTACCTTGCGATGAGTCACAATTTGCTGGAGATGGAAAACCTCGGTATTCGTGTTACGGATGACGGCCGCACGGTGATAGACGGCAAGGCGAAGAAAATAAACTGTGCGATGAAATGGAAGGACCTCAGCGCTTTCGAGAGTTTTCTGGTCGAACGGCTGACAAGCCAGGCGATTCCTGCGCCAACCAGCGACGCCGCCAGACAACCGGCAGACGCCAACGGCAAATAATCGCGGTAAACAAGAACAACAACTTATCGACACCGGTAATAATTAAGAAGCCGGTTTTTCGGGGTGGATACTATATCTTAATCAGAGATGCCGTGTGTTTATGATAGCAAAGATGGTATAGTGTATCTTGGCAAAATCAGTGGAAAACAGACCAATGAGAATAACAATACTGATAGCAGGAGCGATTATAGCGATTCTGGCTCAATGCGCGGTCGCAACGGGCGAGCCGAACAATGCTATTCTGCCACCGATTGTCGAGCCGAACCGGTTTTTGACGCTGAAGGACTATGTAGGTTACGCGGAGACACACAACGCCGGGTTAAAGAGCAGCTATCAGCAGTGGGTAACAGCAACGAAGGAGGCAATGCAGGCAAAATCACTACCAGACCCTCAATTGACATACGGCAATTACCTGCAGGAATCGGATATGTACGAAAGGCAGGTTGTAAGCATAACACAGATGTTTCCGTGGTTCGGCAAGATAAACGCGAGGACCGATGCGGCAGTGAAGAAAGCAGAAGCAGCGAAACAAAAGTATCAAGTGGCCCGCCTATTACTCATCACGGATGTCAAGAACGACTTTTATGAGTATTCATACTTAGTCAGGGCAACGGCTATAGCGAGAACAGGCCTTGATTTATTAAAACGATTCGAGGAAATAACCAGGACAAAACACATCACGGCGGACACAGGTCATCCGGACGTAATCAAGTCACAGGTTGAGACGGCGAAAATGGAAAACGTGCTCAAAGGGCTTGAGCGATTGCGTGAGCCGACAATAAGCCGACTGAAAGCGTCGCTGAATCTGCCAGCGGAGATAAACCTGCCGACGCCTGAGCAGGAGGATTTTGAGCCGACGGCGATTAATTATGAGCAGCTGGTAAACCTGCTGAGGCAGAAAAACCCGGAACTGGCGGGCCTTGGCTTCGAGGCAATGGCCGCCGAGAGCAAAGTCAAAAGCGCGGAGAAAAATTTTTATCCCGATATCGGGATTGGTCTGCAATTCGAGCAAACGAAAAGACCCGGCGGGAACATGCAGGATAGCTCCAGGGACGCGATGCTATTGCTCTCGCTGAACGTGCCATTGTGGCAGGACGGCTACAGGAGCGAACAGCGACGGGCAGTGGCCGAGGCGACAAGCATCGAACAGCAAAGAGTAGAAGCAGAGAATAATATCCTGGCCAAGTTGGCACAGGCATATTACGAATACAACGACAGCATCAAAAGAATCGGGCTTTATCGCGAAACACTGATACCAAAAGCCGAAGAGCAGCTACGGTCATCGGAAGCAGCATACAGGGAAGGAAACGCCGGTTTAAACACCCTGCTTGACGCGCAGCGTGCGCTTACAGATTACCGTTTGTCATATCAGCGAGCATTGGCGAACAATCGGCAGAAACTTGCCGAGCTTGAGATGCTGGCGGGGACCGACCTGGACAAACAGCAGTAAAACCCTTCAGTCGCATCGGACAGAACACTAATTTTTTAGAAACCAAACCTCAAAAAAACCTTCACAATCTTAAAAAAAACATGAACATAGGGTGGGGGGGTATGGTATAATACACAAAGAAAGCAGGGTATAAATATGGAACAGTCGACTACGCACGAAGGACAATTGCAGTTTTTGAAGAAAATCGAAGGCCAGGTCGCCGGAATCCAGCGAATGATTAAAGAAAAGAGGTACTGCGTCGATATCCTGACCCAGATACGCTCCTGTATCGGCGCACTGCACAGGGTCGAGGGGGAAGTATTCAGAAAACATCTTGACGGCTGTGTCGCCGGCGCTTTGAAGGGCAAATCCGATACGGAAAAACAGAAAAAAATAGACGAGGTCATCGAATTGCTGGATAAATTCAGGAAGTAAGAATTTTCTTGTATGACAGGTTTAAACGTGTATAAGATAAAGTTCCCGGATGAATAAATTGAGCGAGAAATTGTATTCGAGGGAATATGCGATGAGAACAGGCATATTAACAATGTCTCTGGTGACTGTCATCGTTATCGTATCACCGTATGCGTGCGCTTTTGGCGAACCTAATGAAACAAACAGTTTTCTGGTCCTTAAAGATTATCTGAAATATGCCGAAGCGCATAACGCCGGTCTAAAGAGCAGCTACCATCAGTGGCAGGCGGCTTTGGAGCAGGTCCCGCAGGCAAAGGCGCTTCCGGACCCGCAGGTTTCATACGGCTACTGGGCGAAACAATCGGACCTGCAAATGAAGCAGACGGTAGGCGTGATGCAGACATTCCCGTGGTTTGGCAAGATTGACGCACGAACCCAGGCAGCAACAAAGGAAACATCAGCGGCACAACAAAAATACCAGACGGCGCGATTAGCGTTGTTCAAAGAAATAAAGGAGGGATTTTACGAGTTTGCCTATCTTGCCAGGGCGATTGATATAGCCAAAGAGAACCTTGAGCTAATGAGGCATTTCGGGGAGGTCGCACAAACAAAGCATATGACGGCTGAAGCGAGTCATCCTGACGTGATTCGCGCAGAAGTGGAGATAGCGAAAATAGAGGATGTTTTGCGGGGATTGAACCAGTTGCGAGAGCCAACGGTAAGCCGGCTCAGGACGGCGCTGACGCTGCCAGCGGATACAAACCTGCCTTGGCCAAAGACCGAAGAATTCAACGCGGTTGATGTGGATTATGAGCGATTTACTAATACATTAAGGCAAAAGAATCCGGAACTGGCGAGCTTGAACTACGAGGCAATGGCTGCGGTGAGCAAAATTACGCTTGCGGAGAAGAATTTTTATCCGGATATAGGCGTAGGGGTGAATTGGGAAAATATGGACAACCGAGGCGGAAGGGACGGTGTTCAATTGGTGTTTTCATTGAACCTTCCTTTGTGGCGTGACAGCTATAGCGCCGGAGAGAGACAGGCGCAGGCACAAAAGGCGAGCATCGAACAGCAAAAGATTGAGACGGAAAACGTTCTTTTGACAAAGGCGGCACAATCGCTTTATGAATACAGAGACAGCATCCGAAAGATGCGATTGTATCGCGACACACTGATACCCAAGGGCAGGGAACTGCTTCGGGCGTCGGAGGCGGCATATAGGCAAGGTACAATAGATTTTTTAAGCTTGATTGACGCACAGCGGACGCTTCTGGATTATCACTTGTCTTTACAGCGGGCTATTGCGGACAATCAGCAAAAACTGGCAGCTCTTGAGATGTTGGCGGGGGCAGAACTGGATTCGAGATAACACGGGTAATCTGAAAGGCATATTACGCAGAACACATTCCTATCGGATTAGTATAGAATAACAAGGCAATAATAAAAAGCGAAGATATTCTTTCAGAAAGGGAACAAAAATGAAAACTTCAACAATAATTTTATCAACTCTTGCAGTGGTATTTGCCCTTGGTTTTGCGGGTTGCAAAAAGACAGAAAGCCCGGCTGCGCCAGCCAAAGAGACGACAATGAAAGATATGCCGATGCAGGCGGCAACGACTGCGGAAGATGCAAATAAGACAGCGACAACAGCAGCAGGGGCATCAACAGAACAGACGTTATGTCCTATTACCGGGGATAAAATCGATAAGAACGTCTTTGTGGAATACAAGGGCAAGAAGGTCTATTTCTGCTGTGCGGGCTGCAAGTCAGCTTTTAATAAAAATCCCGAGAAATATATGGCGAAGCTGCCGCAGTTTGCGAAATAAAAATTCACCGCGGAGCTCGCAGAGAGCCGCAGAGAAAAAGGGGATTTAAAAAATGAAACCAAAGACAATAGTTGTCGGGTTGATTATTCTGGCAATTGTTCTTGGTGTTGTTGCGGCCAATCGACATTTTATGGCGAGCAGCAAAAGGCCGGCGGCGGGTTCGGTGAAAAAGATTTATTATTGCCCGATGCACCCGAACTACACGTCAGACAGGCCCGGCGATTGTCCAATATGCGGTATGTCGTTAGTGAAACGAGAAGCCGCTCCCCCTGCGGGGGAAAAGCCGGCAAAAACGGGCGAGAGAAAAATACTATACTATCGCAACCCGATGAACCCGGAAGTTAATTCGCCTGTCCCTATGAAAGACCAGATGGGGATGGATTATGTGCCGGTATATGAAGAAGAAACGACCTCTGCCCAAACGTCCGGTGTTTATATAAGCCCTGAAAAGCAGCAGTTAATCGGCGTAAAAAAAGGCAGGGTGGAAAAGAGGAAGCTGACAGGGCAAATCCTGACAGTGGGAAGGGTCGCGTACGACCCGTCGCTGTTTACGGCGCAGCAGGAATACGTGCAGGCGTTCAAAAGCAGCCGGACAATACACAAGGACGAAGGTTATATAGATGAACAGTCAGGAACCCTTATCAAGTCAATGAAGCAAAAGCTGCTGGCTATGGGAATGAGTGAGGATGAAATAATCGAGCTGGAAAAAAGCGGCAAGCCACAGGAGAATCTGTATCTGCCCACCAGCGAAGACAAAAACGTCTGGGTATATGTAACCATTTATGAATATGAGGCGGGTCTGGTCAAACCGGGGACGCCTGTCGAAGTCCGGTCGATGGCTTATCCGGGACAAGTGTTTGAGGGCAAGGTCATCGCCGTTACTCCCATAATCGAAACCGCGACGCGGACGCTGAAAGTCAGGGCTTTGGTCGATAACCCCGAAAACAAGCTCAAGCTTGAGATGTTTGTCAACGTGGTGATAAAGTACGACCTCGGCGACAAGATTTCCGTGCCGGAGGAGGCGGTAATGCACGCGGGGACACGAAACATCGTTTTCGTTGTCAAGGCGGACGGCTACTTTGAGCCGACGGTTGTAACGCTCGGCAATAAAGCGGGAGATTATTATGAAGTACTGAAGGGGCTTGTGGAAAATGAGGAGGTCGTGACATCGGGCAACTTCCTGATAGATTCGGAGAGTAAATTGAACGCGGTTTTGAACAAGGCATCGGAACCAAACAAGTGAAAGCACCGGTACGGCGATGATTAGCAGGATAATAGAATTTTCCGCTAAAAATAAGTTTATCGTCATATTCTTCGCGATAGCGGCGATAGTCGGGGCGGTATATTGCATAAAGAATATACCGTTAGACGCGATTCCCGATTTGTCGGACACGCAGGTAATAATATATTCCCAGTGGGACAGAAGCCCGGGCATTGTTGACCAGCAGGTTACGTATCCGATAGTAACGGCTCTGTTGGGCGCGCCAAAGGTCAAGGCTATTCGGGGCTTTTCGGATTTCGGGTACTCATACGTTTATATAATTTTTGAAGACGGCACCGATATTTACTGGGCTCGCAGCCGGGTAGTTGAATATATGAGCAAAATCACGGCCAAGCTCCCGCAAGGCGTGCAGACCGAAATCGGTCCCGACGCGACCAGCGTGGGCTGGGTTTATCAATATGCGCTGGTCGATAAGACCGGCAACAACAGTTTGGCAGATTTACGAAGTTTTCAGGATTGGAATTTGCGGTACTCGCTGCAAACCGTGCCCGGCGTTGCGGAGGTCGCGACAGTGGGCGGTTTTCAAAAGCAATACCAGGTCAACGTCAATCCCAATGCGCTGCTCGCCTACAATATTCCCCTTACGAAAGTCGTCGAGGCGGTAAGGCAAAGCAATAACGACGTGGGCGGCCGGCTGCTTGAGATGTCGGGCAAGGAATATATGATTAGGGCAAAGGGATATGTAAAATCGCCCGCGGATTTGGAGAACACGGTCATAGGTACGGACGGTTCGGGAACACCTGTCCTTGTGAAAAACGTCGCTGACGTTGTAATCGGACCTGATATACGGCGCGGGGTGGCAGATTTGGATGGCGAGGGGGACACGGTAGGCGGAATCGTAATTATGCGCCAGGGGGAAAACGCTCTCAACGTAATCAATCGCGTCAAGGCAAAAATCGAGGAGATAAAGCCCTCGCTTCCTAAAGGCGTTGAGATAGTTACGACATACGACCGGTCGGACCTGATTAAGCGGGCAATCGATACGCTGAAACATCAGCTCATCGAAGAAATGATAATCGTCAGTTTGGTGATACTGATATTCCTGTGGCATTTCCCGTCGGCAATCATACCGATTGTTACTATACCAATAGCGGTAGTGTTGTCTTTTATCCCGATGTTCGGTATGAAGCTGACGTCTAATATTATGTCGTTATCGGGTATTGCGATATCGATAGGAGTGCTTGTGGATGGCGCTATTGTGGAGGTTGAGAACGCTTACAAAAAACTGCAATTGTGGGAGGCGGGGGGGCGCAAAGGCGATTTTCACGCTATCCGACTGGCTGCCCTAAAAGAAGTGGGACCATCGGTATTCTTTTCGCTTTTAGTGATAGCGGTCGCGTTTTTGCCAATATTTACGCTCGTTGACCAGGAAGGCCGACTGTTCAAGCCGCTGGCATACAGCAAAAACCTCGCGATGGCAATCGCGGCGATTCTGGCAATAACGCTCGACCCGGCGATACGGATGCTTTTCACGCGGATGGATTACAAGCACTTTAAGCCGGCGTGGCTTTCGAAATTGTACAACTCCATTACTGTCGGTAAATACTATCCCGAAGAGCAGCACCCGGTAAGCAAAAGATTATTCGCGATATATGAACCGGCGTGCAATTTTGTTCTTGAGCATCGTAAGTTTACTATTACTTGCGCCGCCATCCTGCTGATAATTACCATCCCGGTTTATTTTCAGCTTGGGTCGGAGGTTATGCCCCCATTGAATGAAGGGACGATTCTGTATATGCCGACGACGCTGCCTGGCATATCGGTTACGGAGGCAGCGAATCTTTTGCAGATACAGGACAAGATTTTTATGACGTTCCCTGAAGTCGAGCGGGTATTCGGCAAGGCGGGTCGAGCCAATACGCCGACGGACCCGGCGCCTTTCTCGATGATGGAGACAACGGTTGTTCTGAAAGATAAGCGGTATTGGCGGCCCGGATTAACGTGGGAAAAACTGATTGAGGAAATGAACACTAAGATGCAGATACCGGGCGTGACCAACGCCTGGACGATGCCGATAAAGGCGAGAATAGATATGCTCTCGACCGGCATACGAACGCCGATAGGAATTAAAATTTACGGCGCAGAGCTGAGTGAGATTGAAAAAATAGGAATGCAGCTTGAGCAAATCATCAAACACTTGCCGGGAACGCGAAGCGTATATGCGGAGCGGGTATCAGGGGGATATTTTATCGATTTCAATTTGAAGCGGGAACAATTGGCCCGATATGGATTGACGATACAGGACGCCGAGGAGATTATCACAAGCGCAATCGGCGGGGAAAATGTTACGACGGCAATTGAAGGAACAGAACGATACGGCATAAGTGTGCGATACGCCCGCGACTACCGGGATAACCTGGAAAAGCTGCGGCGGGTGCTCGTGCCAACGGCTTCTGGTGCGCAGATACCGCTGGGCGAGCTTGCCGAAATTAGCGTAACTTTGGGTCCCGCAATGATACGTGAGGAGAACGGAATGTTAGCCGGCTACGTTTTCGTGGATATGGCGGACATAGACATTGGCGGCTACGTCACACAGGCAAAAAAGGTGGTTGCGGAGCAATTGCAACTGCCCGCCGGCTACGCCCTGCAATGGAGCGGGCAATTCGAGAATATGCTGCGGGTCAGACAACGTCTTAAAGTTGTGATTCCATTGACGCTTTTAATCATATTCATACTGCTTTATATGAACACAAAAAGTATAGTCAAGACCGGTATCGTAATGCTCGCGGTGCCTTTTTCGCTGATTGGCGCGGTATGGTTCCTTTACATACTGGGCTATAATATTTCGATAGCGGTATGGGTGGGGATGATAGCCCTGATGGGGCTTGATGCGGAGACGGGCGTATTTATGCTGCTGTTTTTGGATTTGTCTTACAATGATATGGTGGCCCAGGGCAGAATGAAGACCTTCACGGATTTGAAAGAGGCGATTATTCACGGCGCGGTCAAAAGGATTCGGCCAAAGATGATGACTGTGATGGCAATGTTTATGGGCCTTATACCGATTATGTTATCGATGGGAACGGGTTCGGATGTGATGAAACGCATAGCCGCGCCGATGATTGGCGGCATAATTACCAGCTTCATACTCGAACTGCTGGTTTACCCGCCTTTGTACGCGATGTGGAGACAGCGAGAACTAAAAAAGGCAGGATGATGCATCAGCACTTATTTTATTGAGGGGAGAAATAATGGGCGTTTACATTCAGAGCATCGATTGCCAGGTGCCGAAGACAAGCTATTCACAGCAATCAATTAAAGAAATAATCAAACGCCTGCTCAACGCACCACAAAGAACCAATCGGTATATCGACAGCATTTACCAGGGCAGTGACATCGACCAAAGGTATAGCTGCATTTCTAATCCTGATGATTTCTTTCGAGTTGCAGAATCAGGCGAAATCTCGAATCCAACAACGAGGACACGCAACGACCTGTTCACGGCAGAAGCTAAAAAGCTGTTTGTTGATGTCGCTCGAAGCACAATAGAAAACTGTCCCAACGCGGATTTTAGTGATATAACTCACCTTATTACGGTTTCCTGCACGGGTTTTTTCAATCCAGGCCCGGATTACGCAATTATCGAAGGACTGAACCTGAATAAAAATGTTCAGCGATACAATATCGGTTTTATGGGCTGTCACGCGGCGTTTCCTGCGCTGCGACTGGCGAATTCGATTTGCCGGGCAGAGCCCAACGCTACGGTACTGGTTGTCAGCGTCGAGCTTTGCACGCTGCATATCCAGCTTAAAGACGACCTCGATTCCATATTGGGCAGCGCTATTTTTGCGGATGGCGGCGCAGGAGCAATCGTCAGCGCAAAAAAACCTGCCCCCGGACAAACCGTGTTTGAGCTGAAGCATTTCGAATCAACGCTGATTCCGGACAGCAGTGATAAAATGGCGTGGACCATCGGGGACACGGGATTTGAAATGGTACTCTCCCAATACATACCGAAGATAATTCAGTCCAATATCCGCGATATAATCGAGCCAATCCTCGAAAGACAGGATACTACCATATCCGATATTGACCACTGGGCGGTACATCCGGGCGGCAAAGCGATATTGGACAGAATCGAAGAGTCACTGGGTATTGAGGGCAAATGCGAAACATCGAGAGCAATCCTGAGACAGTTCGGCAATATGAGCAGCGCAACGATTTTGTTCGTGCTAAAACACATACTCGAAAATTCCGGTGATAATGGGAATGGATCTGTATTGGCGGTTGCCTTTGGCCCCGGGCTGACCGTAGAATTAGCTATGCTCGAAAAATTAACTGCACAGGCCGTTCACAAAAGGACAATCGAGAACGTAGCGGGACAATTAAAATGAACAGCAGATTTGATTTGAATATGCACGATTATATTCATCAGGCCGAGGGGAAGCTATTTTTCAATCGGCAGATGTTCAGCACAATCGCACCGAGATATGATTTTATTACGCGTGTCCTTTCCTTTGGGCGAGACACGTCGTGGAAAAATCGTTTAGTTAATGATTTACCTGATAATAAAAACGCACATTGCCTCGATATCGCCTGCGGAACGGGAGATATAACATTTCTCCTGGCGGCTAAATATCCTGCCGGTCGTATTGTGGGGTTGGATGTAACCGAACCGATGATTGATTACGCCAGAGAGCGAAACACATTCAGCAACATTACCTTTACCCTTCAGGATATGTGCCGGACGAATTTTGCTAACGCCAGTTTCGACATCGTTACAGGCGGCTACGCCCTGCGCAATGCCCCAAATCTCGAACAGGCCCTTATTGAAATCCGTCGCGTTATGAAGCCGGGGGCAATTGCGGCGTTTCTGGATTTCTCAAAACCGCCTAATCACTTCCTGCAAAACGCAAAAGGAATGCTTCTGAAATTCTGGGGCGGCTTCTGGGGAATCCTCCTGCATCGCAACCCGCAGCTTTATACCTATATTGCCGAAAGTTTAAAGCTGTATCCCGACAGGAATGCCCTCAAGCAACTAATAACAAAACTGGGCTTCACAAATATTCGCTCCCGCAAACACTTCCTCGGCTTCGCAGAAACCATCTTCTTCCAAAAACCGTGATGGCAAATTAGGTTTCTGTGAAGCCGCTGTCCCAATCCTTCCAAACAGGTTCGAGACCCTGGGATTTTAGCATAGCGGCGATTTGGGCAGGGGAACGGGAATCATCGATATCGAATTGGCCAACCGAATCGGCGTGAGTGGAATATCCGCCGGGGTTGGTTTTGCTGCCTGCACTCATCCGGGTAATGCCCAATTTAACAAGCTGGTCGCGCAGATAAGCCGGCTCACGTGTTGAAATGGTCATTCCGGCATCGGCGAAACACAAGCGAAGAGCGAGAATCATCTGAACGAGATTTTTATCCGAAAGGAGATTAAACCGTGCGCGGTCAACATCCTTCGCAGGTCGCAATCGCGGGAAGGAAAACGACACTCGCGATTTCCAGTAGCGTTTCATCAGGTACTGGGCGTGCTCGGCAAGAGCTAAGGTTTCGAGACGCCAGTCATCAAGGCCAAGCAATGCGCCGATTCCTATTTCCCGCATACCGCCCTGCCCCATACTATCCGCTGCACTCAAGCGATAATCGTAGTCGGCCTTTGGGCCTGCAGGGTGATACTTACGGTATGTTTCGCGGTTGTAGGTTTCCTGATACAGCGTTACGCCTTCGATGCCGGCGGCGAAAAGTTTGGCGTACTCATCAGGGGACAATTGGTAAATTTCAACGGACAGCGAGCTGAATTGGGGCCGCAGTTTCGACGCTAATTCGGCAAGGTAATCGACTGTGATAAATTTTTTGTCTTCGCTGCTGACTAAGAGTAAATCTTTGAAACCCTCTCTGGCAATAATATCGGCTTCGGCGAGGGCCTGTTCGATGGTGAGGCGGATTCGGGGAAAATGATGATTTGTGCTGAAGCCGCAATAAGTGCAGCCATTGACGCAGAAATTTGAAACGTAAAGCGGGGCGTATAATCGGACGGTCCTGCCGAATCGCTGGAGCGTGAGCTGATGAGCGATTTGCGCCATTTGCTCCAGAAAATTTCCGGCGGCGGGCGAAATCAGCATCAATAACCGGTCAATAATGTAATATCCCGGCTTGCGCGATAACGCCCATTTGACTTCGTCTTCGGTAATTTCGCCGAGACGCTTAGCCCAGACATCTTTGCCTGAGCCGTCGAGTCCCCTGTCGGCCAATATCTTTTTAATATCGAGATGTTGTGTTGTTGTGGTCATAGTTATTCATTTCGCAAAAAGCCGGTGAGGGGGCTTGAGGCGTTTGCTTTTTTGGATTCGGCTTCGGCACCGGAAAGATAAGCGGTTCGGCCCGCTATTACGGCGAGCTTGAACGCCTCGGCCATTTTGGCCGGCTCAACGGCGGTCGCGATTGCGGTATTTATCAGCACCGCGTCTGCACCCATTTCCATCGCCTCGGCTGCGTGCGAGGGCAAACCAAGCCCGGCATCAACAATAACAGGGACATTGGCCTGCTCGATTATGATTTCAATAGCCGAGCGTGTTTTTAATCCCTGGTTCGAGCCGATGGGGCTGGCCAAAGGCATTACGGTAGCAGTGCCGACATCCTGAAGTTTTTTGCTCAATATGGGGTCGGCGTTGATATATGGCAAAACGATGAAACCATCTTTAACAAGAATCTCAGCGGCCTTTAATGTCTCAATCGGGTCGGGCAGGAGATAATACGGGTCGGGCGTTACTTCGAGTTTGACCCAGTTGATACCCGTCGCCGCCCGCGCGAGACGCGATAAACGAATGGCCTCATCAGCAGTGCGTGCGCCAGATGTGTTGGGCAGAAGCAGGTATTTTTCGCGGTCGATTGCGGAGAGCATATCATCATCTTTGTTTGTGATATCGACCCTGCGTAGAGCCACGGTAACGATTTGGGCGCCAGCGGCCTCTATCGCCTGCGCCATCGCCTTGCTGGAGGAGAATTTTCCCGTGCCGATTAACAACCGGGAATTAAAACGTTTACCTGCGATAATCAATTCACTGTTTTCTGTCATCTGTCTTCTGTCCTCTGTTTTCAGCCCCCCGGGACGAATCTGACGAGTTCGATTGTTTGCCCTGCGTGCAGCGGCGTAGTCGAAAAGTTTTTACGTTCGACGATTTGGCCATCAAGCTCCGCGACGACGGTTGTGGAATCGACGCCGAGATGCCGCAGCAAATCCGCTATCGTTGCGGGCATTTTGTTGTCGGGAAATATTTGCTCTTTGCCGTTTATTTTTAATAAGCTCATACATAATCCTCGAAAATCGAGGCCGTAAACAAAAAAACGCTCCCGCAAAAGGAGCGTTTCAAAACATAATTGATTCGCCTCCCTTCGCAGGTTTTAACCTGAGCAGGTTCATAGGGTCACCCCGACAATTCGGGATTTCTCAGCCACAGGCCAAATTTAGCCCCGGCTCCCCTGGCTAATATATTCAACAAAAAGAGCATATCACAGATTTGCCGCGGGGTCAAATGTTTGTGAACGGGGTACGCAGGGGTTTTACTGGGAGGGACGTTTTTACCGGACCAACCGAGTGTAGCTTTCTCCGGCCAGGTCGAGGGCGGAATGTGCAGGTTATTTTAATCTCGCCTAACGTCCGAAAAATTCCCTGTGTATCGGTACATCTTGGCGGTTTTTAAACCAATTTGTTATTTGTTGTAAAGTCGGTAATGCGAGCCAATAAAAACTGCCGAAATAATCGTATGTGAACGTGACTTACGCAAAATGGGACCAGACAGGGACCCCGTAAGTATAAATTAAATTAAAATAACCACACAGTTAATAGGAGAAACACATGACCCCGGTAAAAGTAGCTGAGAGAGCAATGACGATGGGCGAGATAAAGGATAAGGCCAAGAATCTTGGCATTACGCCCGGCTCTATGAAGAAAACGGAACTTATTCGCTCCATTCAGGGCGCGGAAGGCAACAACGCCTGCTACGGCACCACAAACGGAACCTGCCAGTGGACGGATTGCTGCTTCAGAGCCGACTGCCTGAAGATAAGAAGCTAAGAATCCGAGCACAAACGGTTAATCGAGCATTGCTCGATAATGAGCACATCAAAACGGGGCGCGGTGCGCCCCGTTTTCGTTTTACAATCCTGTGTTCCCGAACCAGCATCTCTATTATTTCTCGGTCTTAGTGCGGCAGTATGGTTCGACTCCGCTCACCACAGGTTGAGGAAAAAGGCAAGGAATTGAGCCGGAACACATAAGAACACCTCCCATTCTCCTTCTACCCCCATTTTCAGGCCCAAAAACGCGGTTCATTCATAGTAGGCGGCTTGTGGGGCTGCTTATATTACGGTTCAGTCCTTGCACATAAAATTTTTTGAAAATTTCTTAAAAAAGCGCTTGACAGATTAGTTTGTGTGTGTATAGTTAATATATAAACTGTTATTTGCCGATAAGGATATTGATATGGCTTTGAAAGAAGAACTCGGGTTAAAAAAGGATTTCGCCTCGCCGGCACACGAGGCGCTTTTGAGCATATACTACACCGCTTCGATAATGAAAAAGCGGGCGGATGATTTTTTCGGTAAATTCGGCCTAACGGATGTGCAATTTAACCTGCTGAACCTGTTATATTACGAGAGCGGCAAAGAAGGCGGCCTGAGCCAGGCACAAATCAGCGATATGATGTTAGTCAACCGCGCCAATATCACCTCGCTTGTGGACCGGATGGAAAAGGCGGAACTGGTAACCCGCACCGCACACGCAAACGACCGCCGATACAATATCATCAAGCTGACCGTCAAAGGGAAAAACCTCTACACAAAGGTTGAGCCGCATTACCTTGAACAGGTAAAAAAAGCGATGTTTCCGCTGGATGCCGCAGAGCTGCGAAAGCTAACGACAATACTGGAAAAGGTGCGGAAAACTATCAGCGTTTAAAAGTTTAAGCATAACGGGCTGTTGCCCGATTGTTTTGGGACAACAGTTAATATATTAACCATATATATAGCGAGTATCGTGGGAAGGACAACGAAAATGGCTGTGATAAAAACAGACGGTGGACAGATTGGATGGCGTTTTGGGTTACGGTGGGTATTACTGACAATCGCCGGGTGGGCTATTGGTTTCCCTCTCGGATTTATCCTGGGCGAACTAGCGCTGGATAACGCGGAAATAGAAATCTGCGTAGGCGCTATTGTTGGCTTTATGCAATGGTTTGCGCTGCGTCGAGTTGTTAATAAGCGAGCCGGTTTTTGGGTTCTGGCAGGCATAACAGGATTCATCGTGTCCTCAGGTATTCACGCGGCTGCGTGCTATTTCTGGAAAATCCCTGATGACCTCGGCCATTTACCCGGTGTTCTGGCGTGGACATTGGCTTTCATTTTGGGCGGAACACTAACGGGTCTGCTTCAACAGCGTATATTACGGCATCAGGTGCGCCGGTCAGGATGGTGGGTACCCGCGAGTGCGGCCGGCTGGGGCTTAGGCGTGATTGGACTGGCAATCATTTACTTCGTTTTGCCCGCAATGGAGAAAGGGCCTGCACCATTTGTATTGCTTTTAATCCGTAACCTAATATTACCTACGGTCCTGGGCGCAGGACTCCTCGGGATAGTAACAGGAGTAACACTGATTTGGCTGTTGCGACAGCCGAAACAGCAAATGCCCGATACCGCAAATTAGAAATAAGCAACTTTTAGCCCGATTGTTTCGGGACAATAGTTAATATATTAACTATGTACATAGCAACTAACTTGGAAAGGAGAACAAAAATGGCTGTTAAAAAAACTGTGTTAGCTGGATTGTGTGTTGTTGTAACGTTGGGCTTGTGCATTCTGTCCGGGGCCGCGAAGGGAGAAACGAACCCCAAAAATGCTGCGGCGGATGCATACAAGTTAAGAATGCAGGGAAAGGTTGATGACGCAAAAGCGCTTCTTGAGAAAGCTGTCCAGGAAAACCCGAAGAACACTGCCGCGCACTATGAACTTGCGAGAACCTATTTTTATATGGTGCTCCACCCAGACCAGCAATCGGGAGAGGATAGAATCAGTAAGGCACAGCAGTCAATCGAAAAGGCAATAGAAAGCGACCCGAATAACGTGATATATCCTTTCTTTGAGGGACACATCGCTTTGCTCAATTATTATATGTCCCAAACCAAAGAAAATGCCGCGAAGTTATGCGGAGCTTTCGAATCTGCACTGAAACTCAAGCCGGATTATCGTCAGGCGATGCTCTACCTTGTTGAGATTTATGGAACACTTCCCGAAGACAAGGGCGGCGACAAATCAAAGGCGGAGCAATATGCGAAAAAACTGGAAGCAACGGACGAGGTATTTGGCGCCAAGGCAAGGTGGATACTCATGCCAGGAGATGCCAATAGGGTCGATTACTGGCAAAAGGTCATGAAAAATCATCAGGGCAATACCGAAGTGCTCGAAGAGATGGGAAAAGCGTATTTATCAGCGGACGATGTCAATGACGCTATTTTGTGTTTTGAGAAGGCGATAAAAATAGACCCCAATAAATCCTTCCTGTTTCTGGACCTCAGCATATATCACACATGGGCCGCGATGGCAGCGAAAGATAATGCCGAATTGCGTCAAAAGGCCATAGCGGCGGGCGACGCCGCTGTGACGAGATATCTGGACTCTAATCCTGTCCTGCCGATGCGGGCGTACGCGCTCGGCGTGCAATATAAGTACAAGTCCCATTCGGGGCACAAAGAGCAGGCGGATGAGATTCTGAAAAAAGCCAAGGAGCTGGACCCTTATTTCTCAATGGCGACCGGCTCTCCGAATCCCGACCTTTTTATTGCTGTCGATGATATCCCGCACAGCCACAGATACCTTTTCAGGCCTGTACAGTAAAAGATACTAATCTAAGTCAAAGTGGATTCTAATGGTTTAGATGTTATGGAAAACAAAAATGAAATGTTAAAAATTATTGAAAGGATAAAAAATGTTTATCACGCTATTGGCAGCAACTTTTGTTATTTCATTTGTCGTTTCAACAATCGTGGTTTTGCTTTTTGCCCGGCCGCTGGACAAAATTCTCGACCGCATTATATCAGAGCAGATAAGCAAGGCATGGTCAAAGTATCTTAAGTTCGCGATATACGTTACCGGTATTTCCAGCGGCGTAAGGATATGGGACCTCGAGAAATACATCACCAGGCCGCAATTTAAGGGCAGCGAGATTGTCGAATTGACTACTGAGCGCTGGGTTTTGGAAGTTTATCGAACGATAATCGGAACGCTTCAGGGTGTTGCGTGGATGCTTTTGGTTTTCTTTGTTTTTGCACTTGTGGCTTATACAATCGTCCGCGCATTTGAAATGAAAAATAAAACTGTATAACTTCCGCCAACGGAACTGATTTCGCTGATTATTTGTTCGGCTCTGCGGTCTGATTCGGCTCGACTGGAGACATGAACGTCCATTCGCATTTGTCGGCGTATGTTTTGCCATCGCGGGCTGCAATCGCTTCGATTGTATTAAGGCCGGGCTTGAGCTGGACGTCGAACCACTTGAATACACAACTTTTTTCCGTCTGGCTGCCTATGGCTTGACCGTTTACTTTCAGCTCAACCGAATTGCAGTTTGAATAGGCCTTCACCGTCGTATTAGGGTCTGTTCGCTCGGTGTGGCGTCGGCTGGTGATATACACAAACGGCTCGGTGGTCCATTTGGCTTTGTAAAAATAAAACGCGTCTTTGCGGGTCTTTCTATCTGCGGTAACAAGCCCTTTGTCATTAATGCCGTGGGTATCTCCTTCGTTTCGCCCGGCTGAGCCAAAATCAAACATCACCCAAACGAAACTGCCCCAGATATAAGGCCTTGCCTCAATAGCGGCGTAATCTTCCTCGTGGACAATCGTCTGCCATTCTTCAGGATGCCATTTGCCACTCGGCGTCGGCGCTTTTTTCATATTCTGCTCGTGCTGCTTAATATTCGCCCCTGCTCCGTATTCGCTGACACCAATCGGCTTATCATTGGCGTCTTTTTTGTGTTTATCTAAGAGTTGGTTCATCTGAGACGGGTTGCCGTAATACCACCCGGGATATGGATTCCAGGCAATCAGGTCGGCTATCTTGCGCACGCCCGGCCATTTGTTGCTGGGGTCATTTGATGCGGCGGTGGTAAGGCGGGTGGAATCCTCTTGTTTTGCCAGTGATTGCAGCTCGGTCAACAACGGTCTTGGGTCATCACATTTGCCTGAATTGCCAAGCTCATTGTATAAGCTCCAGAAAAAAATCGACGGGTGGTTATATCTCTGGCGGATAAGCTCCGTCAGCTGCTGCTTTGCGTTTTCCGCAAAAGCGGGAGTGTTATATACCTGGTTGACCAAAGGTATTTCCGCCCAAACAGCAAGGCCGTTCTTGTCGCAAAGCGAAAGAAAATAATTCGAGTGCGGATAGTGCGCCAGCCGGACACAAGTCGCGCCGATTTCCATAATCAGGTTGGCATCTTCGTCCTGATCTGCGTAACTGATTGCCCAGCCCTTGCCTGGTCTATCCTGATGACGGTCAACGCCGCGTAGCGGATACGATTCTCCGTTGAGGAAGAAGCCCTTGTTCGCATCGACGCTGAAGTAACGAAGACCAATCGCGCCCAGTGTACCACTTATTTCGTCAACAACGTTGCCGTCGCAGAGCAGCTCAACTTTTGCCTGATAAAGGTATGGGTCTTTACGGCCATTCCACAAATGCGGGTTTGCAATCCGAACTTGGTTATTCACGCTTTTCGTCTGGCCCGGCTCGACCTGCGCCGATTCTTCTGCCTTCGCAACCATCGCTGAATTGGCATCAAATATCGTAACCCGCGACTTAATTATTGCCTGTTTATCGAGTCCGTTTGAAACCTTCGCCAGAACATCGACTGTCGCTTCTTCTTTTGTAACTTCGGTTTGCTTTATATATATTCCCGTCGAGGCGTAATCGAGAGGCGTTATGCAGACAGGATTTTTGACGATTAACCAGACGGAGCGATAAATGCCGCCCTGTATATTGAAGTCGCCGCTCAAAGGCGGGACATCCGCGAAAGACGAATTATCAACTCGCACCGCAAGAATATTCGGACTGTCTTTTTTAACGTAGGGTGTAAGCTCATAGCAAAAGGCGGTAAATCCTCCGCGATGCTGCCCAAGATGCACGCCGTTGAAATATACATCGGCAACCAAACTCGCCGCCTCGAAGTGAATGAATACGCGTTTATCTTTTGCTGTTTCGGGTATAGCCAGTTTTATCCTATACCAGCCGGGGCCGCGGTAATAGTTAGGGCCGGCGAGAGTATCTTTATCGTTCCAGGTATGCGGCAGCGTTATCTGGGACCATTTTGAATCGTCAAAAGCAACCGTTTCGGCGTTATTCACGTCAGCTCTTATGAACTTCCAGCCGTCAGTAACAGGTACCATGTTTTGCGGGTGCTGCGAGGTTTGTCCGTTGGCGAAGGCAACGGCCGCCATTACGAATAATAAGCTTATTCTGCTTGTCATTTGGTATGCCCTTTCATTAAGGCCGCTGTACTCTTAGTACACGCGTATAGGTAGTATTACAAAAGGAATTCCCTGGTGGTACAACCTTCTCTGCAGGGAAAATACTATATGGTTGTGAAGGAACCGGTGGACAAAGGAATCTTTTTCAAAAACAAGCTGCCCGCCGAAGAATATCGCCGAGGGGAACCGCTCGGTAATCTTCGGGGTTATTTTCATAACTTCGTCAATAATATCGACGCCTATTTCGGAAATACCCTCGGCGTACAATCCGTTTCTTTTCATAAGATTAACGTAACGGGTGACCTCGATTTTGGCCTGCGATTCGAGATGACCGACTTCCTGCGCGCCTTTGAAATTACCGACGTCGATGACGCCGACCTGGACAAAAATGAAATTCTTGAAGACGCCGCCGAACAGTCGCATAACATTGAACAGCGTGTGCAGCCCCATCCCGTTAAACCCGCTGACAAGCAATACTGCCGTTCTGCCGTTAGGGTCAAACTTCGGCTCAACCGCAGGCGCAGTCGTTACCGACAGAAGACCTGCGTCCGAAAATTCCGGCTTGGTTACAAGACTGTCGAGCCGGCGGAGAAGAAGCCAGACGCTGTTGTAATGCCGTTTTATGAGAATAGCCAAGCCGACCAGTGTTCCTGTAATCAAAAGCGTTATCCATCCGCCTTCAAAAAACTTGAATATAACCATCATCGCAAGAATAGAGACGGTCAAAACAAGTCCTATTCCGTTAATAAACAACTTTCTGCGCCAGCCCCTGACGGTAAAACGGTCATTCCACCAGTGGCGAACCATACCAAGCTGGGAGAGGGCAAAAGTGATGAAAACGTTGATACTGTAAAGAACAACGAGGAATCTGACCGAACCCTTGGCGATAATCATTATCACAAGGGACAATCCTCCCATAATCAGGATTCCCTTTTGAATCACCAGCCGATCCGACAACGCCGAAAACTTCGTGGGGAACCACCTGTCGAGAGACATATTCGCCAACACCCTTGGGCCATCCAGAAATCCGGTCTGGGCGGCAACAAACAGAAGTGTCGCCTCCGACATAAGCGCAACAAAGATGAGAATGACGGCACAATTGGTATTCCAGCCCTGTGTTGCCCGTTCGAAAAGAACCGCGTTTAACGTCTTTCCGGGTTCAGATGTTACCCCGTAAATCAGATACCCCAGCGCCAATCCGAGAACCATAAAGGCGAGCGAAAAGGCCATATAGCGCATCGTGTGCCTGGCTGTTTCCGCCCTCGGCTCCCTTAGAACCGGTATGCCGTTACTCACGGCCTCAATTCCGGTAAAAGTGCCTGCGCCCATACTATACGCACGCACTATCAGAAAAAACATCCCCCAGAAACCAACCTCAGAAATGCTGCTGTGCACGTCAGCGCCGGTGGAAACCGCAATCCCTCTAAGTGCCGGCAGGTGTGTAAACACCGCGTACAGGATTACGAAGATGTGGGTCAGCAAAAACGCCAGAAATATCGGGACCAAAGGCAATATAGACTCTTTGACCCCTCTCATATTCATCAGCGTCAAAAGCAAAACAACGCAGACCGCAAAACTGAGGCGGTATGACTGCCATTTCAAAGGAAGCAAGCTGCACAGGGCGTCAGTGCCGCTGGCGATGGAGACGGCGATTGTCAGCACGTAATCGATGAGCAGTGCACAGCCGGAGAGCATCCCCAGTCCGGGTGATAATAATTTGCTTGCGACAAGATATCCGCCGCCGCCTGTGGGGAAAAGTTGAACTATTTGTGAGTAACTGGCACTGATGATAAAAACCGTCAGTGCTGTGGCAATAGCAACGAAAATGGCCAAATACGGATGATGCCCCAGCGCAAGAAACGCTTCCTGCGGACCGTAGCAGGAAGATGACAAGCCATCGGCACCCAGGCCCACCCAGGCAAAAAACGCTATCAGCGAAAGTTTGTGGAAAATCCGCGTATCCCGCGGGCTGCGGGATTTGCCTATTACCAGATTCTTCAATGTTTGGCCTATTGTCGGCTCTGGCCGCATTAAACCCTCGTTTTTCTGATACTGCGACACAGCTAAGATAGCCGTACCACAAACGATGACCCTGCCCGCCTCGACTCGTCGTCTTCGGCGAGGCGGGAAAGCCCGTAATTATAACCGATTTCCCCGCCAATTCCAGTCAAGAACGCCTCTCAGAAACATTCCGAAAAACTCACCAACAGTGTTGCTAAACGTGCTGTTCGGCAATATCCTATTAGCGGAATACTTCTATTTCGGAGTTTGGCTATGCGCACAAGGCAACTTGGCAATACAGATTTAGAGCTGACCGTCGTTGGCCTGGGCACTTGGGCCATGGGCGGCCCATGGCAATACGGCTGGGGCCCGCAGGATGAAAACGAGGCGATAGCCGCGATATTGAAAGCCCTCGACCTCGGTATAAACTGGATTGACACCGCGGCAATTTATGGCTGCGGACATTCCGAAGAGCTGCTCGGCATAGCGCTCAAACAAACCAAAATCAGGCCCGTTATCGCGACCAAGTGCAGCTTGCTCTGGAACGATAAAAGAGAAAAAATCGGCTGTCTTAAGGCAGAAAGCATCCGCAAAGAGTGCGAAGAAAGTTTGAAGCGCCTCGGCGTCGAAGTAATCGACCTGTATCAGATGCACTGGCCCGACCCGGAAAAGGATATTGAAGAGGGCTGGGGGGAAATGGCCCGGCTGCAAAAGCAGGGCAAAGTGAGATACATAGGCGTTTCCAATTTCAACACGAGCCAGCTCGACCGCATTCGCAAAATCGCACCCGTCGCGTCCTTGCAGCCGCCATACAATATGAATAACCGCGGTATTGAAAAAGATTTGCTCGGCTACTGCGCAAAAAATAATATAGGCGTGGTAACCTACAGCCCGATGCAGCGGGGACTACTGACTGGTAAATTCAGCAAAAAATACCTCGCGACGCTTGCGCCCGACGACCATCGGCTAAAAAGCTGCGATTACCAGGAGCCGGAATTTTCCGCGACGTTAGCGCTTGTCGATAAACTAAGACCAATCGCCGAGAGAAACAAAAGGACTCTCGCCCAGTTGGCTATCGCCTGGGTGCTTCGCAGGCCTGAAGTAACCGCGGCAATAGTCGGCGCACGGAAACCATCCCAAATCGCCGAAACTGCCCCTGCTGCCGACTGGATACTGACCAAAAACGATATAGCCGAAATCGAAAAATTACTCGCTGAACGCGAAAATAAATTAGCCAAATGAAAAGGATTGAAAATGGCAGAGAACTTTAAAATTTATACGAGTCCGCTGGTGGAGAGAAACGCGTCGAAGGAAATGGCAGAGTTATTCGGGCCGCAAAAGAAATTCGGCACGTGGCGGCGAATCTGGCTTGAGCTGGCAAAGGCGGAAAAAAAGCTCGGGCTGAAAATATCCAATGCGCAAATCGCTGAAATGGCGAGGCATCTCGACGACATCAACTTCAAGAAGGCCGCGGAATACGAAAAGAAAGTTCGCCACGACGTTATGGCGCATATTCACACATTCGCCGAAGCAACTCCAAAAGCAGCGCCGATTATTCACCTCGGCGCGACGAGTTGCGATATCGGCGACAACGCAGATTTGCTTATCATTCGCGAGGGTCTGCAAATCACTGCGGGCAAGGTCGCGGCTGTAATAAATCTGCTGGCGCGGTTTGCCAAAAAATACAAGGCGATGCCGACGCTTGGCTTCACACATTATCAGCCCGCACAACTGACCACCGTCGGCAAACGCGCGACGCTGTGGTGCTATGAATTTGCGATGGACCTCAAAGAGGTCGAACATCGTTTAGACACGCTTCCCTTCAGGGGCATCAAAGGCACAACAGGCACTCAGGCGTCATTCCTCGCCTTGTTCGACGGCAATCAGAACAAGGTCGATAGATTAGATAAAATGGTCGCTGCCGCATTCGGCTTCAAAAATATATGTGCCGTAACGGGCCAGACATATCAGCGAAAAATCGATACACTGGCAATAAACGCCCTCGCCTCAATCGCCCAATCAGCCCAGAAACTCTGCACGGACCTGCGATTACTGGCAAACCTAAAAGAAATCGAAGAGCCGTTTGAAAAATCGCAGGTCGGCTCATCCGCGATGGCTTACAAGCGCAACCCGATGCGATGCGAAAGGGTTACCGCGTTATCGAGATTCGTCCTGTCGTTAGCGACAAGCCCCGCTATGACCGCCTCGCAGCAATGGTTCGAACGCACATTGGACGATTCCGCAAACCGGCGGCTTGTTATCCCGGAGGCGTTTTTAGCAGTCGATGGTATTCTCGAAATCCTGACCAACGTTCTCGATGGCCTTGTTGTTTATCCGCGGGTAATCGCTTCACACGTCGCAGCGGAGCTACCCTTTATGGCAACGGAAAATATTCTTATGGCCGCTGTAAAAGCAGGTGGGCACAGGCAGCTAATCCACGAAAAAATCAGGCAACACGCGCACGAGGCCGCCGCACAGGTAAAACAATTAGGCGAATCCAACGACCTCATCAACCGGCTCAAGGCCGACGCCGCATTTGCGAAAGTTGATTTCGCCAAGGTGCTGAACTCGAAGGACTACGTCGGTCTCGCACCTCACCAGGTCGATAATTTCATAAAACAGGTGGCAACGCCGGCGATAAGAAAATATAAACAGCAGCTAAATCGAAAAGTTGACCTCCACGTATAGCAACACATTACCGGCACCTATGCTTGTCAACTCGCGAAAAGTTCAAAATCAGATGTGACCAGAAAAAATGAGCGATAGCATGTAAATTTCTGACGTCTGGACAACGCGTTGTTAGGTGATTACGCTATTATTATGCCTACCCACCACAAATCGGATCATATTTCAAACGAAGAACCCGTCAAATACTGTCTCTGAAAATAAAACTCCTACTGTTTTTGTTTCTTTTCTCCAACCAGGTTGGCTCGTTCCCATTACCAACTCAACATACTTCTTGTAATCTGGTGATAGATGGCCTATTACGAACTTAATGAAGTTTTTAACGATCTCAATGTTTCTTAAAACTACCTTTGGCTCGATAAGTTGCAAAGAAGGCAATAGAGTTCTTTCTGCAAAACTTTGGTTATACTTGAAAAGGGGAATAGTTTTGTCAAAATACACCTCATCGTACATCAATTTGTCGGGGTCTACATTCCCATGTAAAAAGTCGTTACGTGAGTTCATTAGAGACTGAAAATCCTTAAATTCTTGCTTACTGCTATCGATTGGCCTATTAAACCCCTCGCAGTATAAATGTAGGCTTTTAATTCTTACATCTATCTGGTTTCTGATTGTATTTTCATACATACGCTTATCGTTCCTGATTTCGGGTTTTGCGCAAATAAAAATCAAAAGATTGATGAATGACTCCCCAAGCACTGGAATAATCATGCTTAAACTTGTCCCCAATTCTACCGCCTTTGAATAGTCGACTTGGCACTTTTGCAACCTCGCATGGTAGGGTTCCATTTCTTCAGACTTAGACGGGTTTTGCGGTATAGCCGAAATATCGAGATCTATCGCCTTCAATTGCCTTTCGAATGAGTTCACTATGTCTTCGAGTCTTTTGTATGGATTAACGAAAAGAGTCCATTTCTCAAGCGAATGTTTTATCTCTGAAAGTTTGGAATCAATTCTCTGAAAATCCTTCGTTATATTTTCTATGAGAACCTTAAATCTTGATTCATCAAATGTATCTGTGCCATGAATACATATTGATGTATAGGTATTTAGAGCTACCAATTCTATAAAGCGATCGTTAGCGATTACTAAATAGCTCCATTGAATCAAGTTTTCACTTGTTGGTGCCCGAAATGCCATCGTTATTCCATTTGGAATCCCGAATCTCGCTTTCAGATAACAATATAGGTCAAACTGTGATATTTGACCTGTAAGAACAAATCGACTAATCTTTCTATCATCACTTTTCAACATCGATAGATAGTTTTGGTACTCCGTCATGTCCTTCGGTAATCGCCATCCTTCGATATTCAGAATAGATTCACTCATTATTTTCTACCCTATCCGTTATCTGTTTGTCGCTTGCGATTAATAATAAGCATCTTTCTACTACGTTTTTCTTTTTGCACCGCCCCTCCAAAAAACCAACGACAATGTAGCATTATCCAAGCTGTCTTCAAAGAAAAATCGTCGGTTTGATATGTGATATTACTACTGCAATAGTTTATTTTGAAAATTCGGGTGGACAATGTTAAACTGGGCGGACAATAAACATTAACAACTGCCTATAAGGTGAAAATATGACTCGAAACGAACTAATCAAACGCGTAAAGGAAACGGCGTATCTCGAAGGCGATTTTATTCTTAGAAGCGGCAAGCGAAGCAAATACTACCTCGACAAGTATCTCTTCGAGACCTGCCCGGACATACTCAAAGAGCTCGGCAAGGAATTCGCCAAGCACGTCGGCAACGATGTAACGCTCATCGCTGGCGCGGAACTCGGCGGCGTCGCCCTTGCGGCGGCGGCGGCTATGGAGACGGGCAAAAACTGGGTCATTATCCGCAACAGCAAAAAGGATTATGGCACAGGAAAACTCGTCGAAGGAAAACTCAATAAAGGCGACGTCGTGCTGCTCGTTGAGGATATCGCCACAACGGGAGGACAGGTGCTTGAGGCAGCAAAGGTAATCACCGAAGCGGGGGCAAAAGTTAAAAAAATCGTCGCTGTAATCGACCGCAAACAAGGCGCGGGCGAGAACATCACTGCCGCGGGCTATAAATTCGAGTCGCTGTTGACCAAAGACGACCTGGGTATCAAGGATTAATAATCAAGGAGAATTAAAATGGCAGACAAAATTTCAGGAGCGAATCTTCAAAACCGGCGGGATTTTCTCAAACAGACCGCACTTGCGGCAACAGCCGGCTTAACGGCAACTTCACTTCTCTCATCTTCCGGCTGCTCGGCAACTCAATCCGCCGGTGCGGGGTCGTGCCATCTGACGGAAACGAACAAGGTCGTCCTTTTCCAGGGCGATTCAATTACCGACTGGGGAAGAAACCGCAGCAAGGAAAATACTCCCAACGCTTCGCAATGTCTTGGGTCCGGCTACGTGCTGCTGACCGCCGGAGCTTTGCTGGATGAATATTCAAAAATAAAGCCCGTTATATACAACCGCGGAATCAGCGGAAACAAGGTCTTCCAGCTCGCTGAACGCTGGGACAAAGATTGTATCGACTTAAAGCCCGACTTGCTCAGTATCCTCGTGGGCGTTAACGATTTCTGGCATACATTGAACGCCGGGTACAAGGGCACGCTGGAGACATATCAAAACGATTATCGCGCCCTGCTTGAGCGGACGAAGAAGGCATTGCCCGCAGTTACATTGGTTATCTGCGAGCCATTTGTCCTCAAGTGTGGTTCAGTGAATGAGAAATGGTTCCCTGCCTTTGACGGCTATCGTGATGCCGCAGGGAAGGTGGCAGGCGAATTCAAAACGATTTTCGTGCCGTTCCAGTCAGTGTTCGACGAGGCCGTGAAAAACGCGCCGCCCCAGTACTGGACAGCAGACGGAGTTCATCCCACCGTGGCGGGCACACATTTGATGGCGAAAACCTGGCTCAAAACGGTCTTCGGAATAAAAACGTAAAGCACCTCTCTGTTTTTATTGCTTAGGCGAACTGCCTTTTTGCGCAGCGCGGATTTTTTCCAGACCTACCTGCGCATTTTTGTCGGCAGGATCGATTTTAAGCGCCTGTTCGTATGCGACTATCGCTTCCTCAATCTTCCCCGCCTGTATAAGCACTATCGCCAGCATGTCGTATGCCTTGACGTAATCCGGCATTATCCGTATCGCCGCCCGGTACTCTACAATCGCTTTTTCCGGCATATTCTGCGTAAAATACGCATTGCCAAAGTTGTAGTGCGCCTTGGCATTACCCGGCCCCAGCTGAATCGACTTTGTATAATATTCCGCCGCCCTGCTCATTTGTCCCTTTTGAGCCCAGGCGATGCCGAGATTGCAATACGCCGACGAATCCGCCTTGATTCTGACGGACTGCTCCAGCTCTCTTATTCCCTCATCGACGCGATTCAATTGCAACAACATCAACCCAAAAGCCCCTCGCAATATGGCATCTTCGGGGTTATATTTCACACCCTGTCGATACGAATCAACCGCACGTTCGAGATCTCCTTTCGCCGTCCATATCAACGCCAGTGCCATGCAGGTATCCGCGTCGCCGGGCTTGCGCTCCAGAACGCGGTTAAAGTATCCAATCGCTTCATCGGTCCTGCCAAGCGAAGCCAGCATCAGGCCGATATTGTAGAACGTCCGCGTTTCGTCCGGCTCAAACCTCAGGGCCGCCTCAAATTCGCGCAAAGCCGATTCGGCGTCGCCCTTCTGCGCTAAGCCGGTTCCCAGGTACATACGCACGATAACGTTATCCGGGGTCGCCGCGGCACAATGTTCAAACAACGTGACCGTATCACGCCAATACCCAACCTGCACAAACGTTATTGCTCCAAGCACGCCGATAATTGCCGAGCCGGCGACGCCGGCGATTAGCTGCCTGTGTTTCCATTGAGACAAAATGTCGCCGACAAGCCAGGCCAGCATAATGAAGATGCCGGTCAGCGGTATGTATGTGTATCTGTCCGCCATTGCCTGGCCTCCCACCTGGACAAGCCCGATGACGGGCACTAATGTCCCCAGAAACCAAAACCAGCCGACGGGCAGGTATCGGCGCCGCCGAAGCAATATCGCCGCAATCGTAATCACCACTAAAACAGCTAATGACACGGCGACCTTCCAGCCGGCAAGCAATTTTATCGGGTGAGGATAAAAAACTGCCAGGTCAACGGGCCAAAATGTCTTTAATATATAATCGCAGTATGAAACCAGGGCATTGCCGACTCGCTGGCTGAAAGGCACGATACTTACTTTCGCTACCGCCCCGGCGTTTTTTTGCGCGATAACAGTCATTACGCACGACGCTGCCGACAATAAAAGCAAAGGCATCTTCTCGAACAGCAGCCGACCAATTGTAATGCCGTTACTTTTCTCCTCGGGCCAAAGTCGCTTCAAAGGCCAGTAATCCATAAGCAAAAGTACAAACGGTAGCGTTACAAGCATCGACTTTGACATCAGGCCAAGTGCGAAAACCACGCAGACAATCACATACCGCCTGGCCGACGGGATTTCTACATATCGCAAATATGCCAGCATCGTCAACAGCCAGAACAACATGCTGAGAACGTCTTTTCGCTCCGTTATCCAGGCGACGGACTCTACATGCAGGGGATGCAGGGTAAATAACGCCGACACAAAAAAACTCGCCCAAAGCGATTTAGAATATCGCTTCAAAACCCAAAACAGCAAAATTGTGTTGGCGATATGAAATGCGACGTTGACCAAATGAAAACCGGCCGCGCCAGCCCCAAACAAGCTCCTGTCCAGCATCAAAGACAGCCAAACAAGCGGAAACCAGTTGCCCGCGTGCATAGTGGTAAAGGCCCATTTAACACCGTCCCAGGTCAATCCCGCCAGCACCTGGGGATTCCTGTTCACATAGAACGGGTCGTCGTAATCGACGAAACCGAAACCGGCAGCCCGCACATATACCACGGCAACGCCGGCAATCAAAAGCAGGTAAAGCCCGGGCACAAGCAGCTTGTTTTCATTTTCCGCAATCATTTTGCTGCCGGTTTTTTTGGGTTCCAACTATTCCACCTACATCGATTGTTCAATAAATCGTATAAGTTTGCGGGCAACCTGTTTTTTGGACATCTCAGGAAAGCCGCGCCATTTTCCCCCGGCTTTTTTTGTCCAGACCTTACTGTGCTCGCTGCCTATAGCAGCGGGCGTGTTGGCGATAATCATATCCAGATTCTTTTCCCGCATTTTACGCTCCGCGCCGGCCCTGATATTCCTGTCTTCCAGCGCAAAGCCGACGACAACCTGATTTTTATTTTTGTGAGTTCCGGCCCATTTCAAAATATCCTGTGTGGGTTTTAATTTCAGCGTAATTTCTCCGGGGCTTTTTTTCATTTTATGCCGGGCGAGTTTAGCCGGCGCATAATCCGAAACCGCCGCGGTCATAATCAGGCAGTCGCATTCGCCAAATTTATCTTTTACCGCATCGAACATATCGCGGGCGGACTCAACCTTGACTACGCCGGCTTCTTTTGGGACGTCAAGATTCGTCGTCGCTGTTATCAATGTTACGTTATGTCCGGCCAAAAGCGCCGACCGCGCAAGCTCGTAACCCATTTTGCCGCTGCTGGCGTTGGAAATGAATCGCACGGGGTCAATATATTCTCGCGTCCCCCCGGCCGTAATTAAGAACTGAAGTTTTCGCCGTCGCTTTCGAGAATACATCCTGGAGAAACCTACTTGCGTTTGTGTTTAAGTCCGGCGGCAATTTTCTCGACCGCCTCAAGGATTTCCTGCGGTTCGGCCATCCTGCCGACACCTTCCGTGCCGCAGGCAAGCCGACCCTGCCGCGGCCCTATAAGCTCCACGCCGATTCGTTCGGCGAATTTGACGTTCTCCTGCACCGCGGGGTTTGTCCACATCTTGTCGTTCATCGCCGGGGCAAAAAGCATCGGTTTGGCCCAGCTGGCGCAAAGCATAGTGCTGAGCAGGTCGTCGCAGATGCCGTTTGCGAATTTACCGATAATATTCGCCGTCGCGGGCACAATGATAATCAAGTCCGCCCAGTCAGCAAGATTAATATGCCCGATTCTGAACTCCTCCTGCTCCCACATACTCGTATGAACAGGTCCGCCTGTAACGGCTTCGAAACTCTTGGCGCCCACTAAGTGAAGTGCGTTTTCGGTTAGGACCGTCCTCACCTCGGCGCAATTAGCCGTCAGCTTGCTGGCAAGGTCAATCGCCTTATACGCGGAGATGCCCCCGCTGACCCCCAGCACAATTTTCACGCCATCAAGTTTTGATTCTTGTTTGGCCATATTTGTTCGCCTCCGAACAATTGCCGGTTTCGTTTACGACACGCTGCCTGGTTTGTCGATGTCGCTGTTTTCGTAGTCGATGGCAATCTTATCGCGCTTGATTTCCTCGACGACAATTTGAAGCTGGCCCATACCCTCGGCGTCTTCAATCAAAGGCCGCGCGCCCTGCATCAATTCCATCAGCCGTTTTTGAATCAGGGCCGTCAACTTGAACCGCCCGCCGACTTTTCTTACCAACTCGATATTTTTAAGGTCTTCAATCATTTATTCGACTCCACAATTAATTGCCTATGCCGCTTATTTCTTCCGTGTCGTTTCGATTATTCCTATTATTTCATTTACCGCCGCGTCCAGCTTGTCATTTACAACCATATACTGATAATCCTGCCGGGCGACCGCAATCTCGTTTGACGCCTGGCTGAGGCGGCGTTTTGCCGTTTCCTCATCGTCTCTGCCCCTGCCGTGCAATCTACCCGCAAGCTCCTTTGGCGTCGGGGCGAGTATAAATACCATCACGGTATCCGGATACAGCTTTTTAATCTGCTTGCCGCCCTGAACATCTATTTCCAGTATCACCACTTTGCCGGCGGCAATCGCCTCATCAACCTTGTCCTTCGGCGTGCCGTAAAAATTGCCGAAGACCTCAGCGTGCTCCAGCAACAGGCCCTTTTCGATTCGCCGCTGAAACTCGTCCCTGCCGACAAACCAGTAATCCTTGCCGTCAACTTCTTTCGGCGTTCTCGGCCGCGTAGTAACCGAAACGCTCAGGCGCGCGTCGTCCAGCCGTTTGACCAGCTCTTTGCAAATCGTCCCTTTGCCTACGCCGCTGGGGCCGCTTATTACGACAATAATTCCCTTTGACGCTTGTAACCTGCTCATCGGCGATTCGTTATTCCGCGTTCTGGACCTGTTCCTTGATTCGGTCTATCCGGCACTTGATATCTACAACTAAATGCACAATCTCGGAGTCGCCTGCCTTGCTACCGATGGTATTGGCCTCTCTGAGCATTTCCTGACAGATAAAATCGAGCTTGCGGCCTTCGCCTTGTCCGGACTGGCTGCTCTTTAAACCCTTTGTAAACTGCACTAAGTGCGAATCCAGCCGGGCGATTTCTTCCGATATGTCCGCCCTGTCCGCGAAAATAGCAACCTCGCGCGCCAGCGTCTCGTCGTTCAATTTCAGTTTGGCGACCGAGAGCAGCTCTTCGATTCTTCTTTTGAGTTTTTCAGCATATTGCATAGGCCCGGCGGCGCTGCGAGTTTGTATCTGCTCAAGTGAGGTTTTTATCGCCCTGCAATGTTTTTCAAGGTCCGCCGACAGGGCCGCACCTTCCGCGGCGCGCATCGACTTAAGTCCCTTCATCGCTTGTTTCGTAATCGCCAGCACCTTTCGCCTAATTCTGCCGGCCTCCTTGCTGCTCGGCACCGCGGGCGACAAAATTCCCGGCAACGCCAGTAATCCGCTCAAATCAAGCTCGCGTTCCAGACCGGCCGACGGTGAAATTTTGCCGAGCCGTTTAAGCAGCGTAGTCAGCGCCTTTTCATTTATGTCAAAAAGCGCCTCTGCCGGCGCGCCTTTTTGCCTGAGTGTATAGTTGGCCGTGCCGCGCGACACCTCCCGGCGCAGCTCTTTTTCCACGTCGCTTTCCAGGAACCCAAGCGTTTCCGGCAGTCGAATTGTCGGCTTAAAATAACGGTTGTTGACCGTGCTGATTTCGACAATATAAGTCGTGCCGCCCAGCCGGCCATCCGCGTTCCCGTATCCGGTCATACTATTTATCATAGAGATTCAACCCTCATTACATATATCGCCGGCGGGAAAACACTTTGCCCCAAACGGCTACGCACACATTTATTGCTGGGTCTGACCCTGCTGGTCTGTCGGTGCAGCAGGAGCTGCTGGCTGCTCCTGCGCAGGCGCAGTCGGTGCCGGCCGTTCTGTGCCTCTGCCGGTATCGTTGCTGGTTATCGGAGCGGCCGTTCTCGACGCCGGCCCGCTCATTGACGGACGCCACCACCTGTCCAGCACAAGAGCAACAATTATAAATAAGCTGGCCACGCTAATGGTAATCCACGTCAGGACGTCGCCCGTCTTGCTGCCCAGTATGCCGCTGGCCATACCGCCGGCAAAAGCGCCGCTAAGTCCGCCGCCTTTGCCTTTTTGAATCAATACCACCAGGATAAGCACCACCGAGCCAATCACAAAAATCGTCGCGAGAATGCTCATTACGAAACCTGCCGCCAATACCGGATTCACTTGCATAATATGTCCCCTATTTCGTTTAGTTTTTTATAATCAAACTGACGCTTTAACAATCGCCACAAAATCTTCCGTTTTCAAACTTGCCCCGCCAACCAATAAACCGTCAACGTCTTCCTGGCTCATCAATTCGCCCGCGTTATCCGGCTTTACCGACCCGCCATACTGAATGCGAATCGCGTCGGCAATCTTCCTGTCATACATCTGGGCGACTAATTTCCGAATCATCGCGTGCACTTCCTGTGCCTGCTGAGGAGTCGCGGTCAGCCCTGTCCCTATCGCCCATACCGGCTCGTAGGCAATCGTAACCGCCGACATTTTTTCTGCGATTAATCCCGCCAGGCCCTTTTTCATCTGCCGCGTTACTACCTCTTCGGTTTTGTTCGCCTTGCGCTCATCGAGCAGCTCGCCTACGCACAAAATCGGCAAAAGGCCGCCCAATATGGCAGCGTGAACCTTTTTGTTTATCAGCTCATCGGTCTCGCCGATAACGTGCCTTCTCTCGGAATGGCCGCATAACGCGTAAGCACAGCCGATATCCTTGAGCATCGCCGCGCTAATCTCGCCCGTGAACGCGCCTTTCTGCTCAAAGTAAATATCCTGTGAGCCAAGCCCGATATGCGACGATTGAAGGGCCTTGCCCACCTGCTGAAGATAAACAAATGGCGGGCACACGGCCACGTCAACTTTGCCCGCCACATCTTTACAACCTGAAACAACGCCCTCAGCCAGCTTGACTGAGCTGTGAACGTCGGTGTTCATTTTCCAGTTGCCCGCTATAAATGACTTTCGCATCTTGCTCTCCTAAATTTATCCCAATACTTCCGTCGCCCGCGGGAAGCTGCCAAGCACTGAAAGCTGCAGGCAGTGCTTTTTCGCCTCGTCGAAGGCCTTCTGAACTTTTTCGTCGTCGTGATGACCCATAAAATCCACAAAGAAGTAATATTCCCATTGTCTCTTTTTGCTGGGTCTCGATTCTATATTAGTCAGGTTAACTTCATACTTCTTGAATACTTCGAGCACATCGACCAGGGCGCCTGCCTTGTGGGCGGTGCTGAATATCGCCGCGGTCTTGTCTTCGCCGGTGGGCCTGGCGTCTTCGCGCCCGACCACAAAAAACCTCGTTACGTTGTTGGGCATGTCCTCGATGCTTTCGCACACGATTTTAAGCCCATACAACTCCGCCGCCACCGTTGAGCCGATTGCCGCCGACTTCGCCTCTTTGGCGGCCTTCTGTGCGGCCTTTGCTGTTGACGGCTCCGCGACGGTCTTTGCCTCTTTGAACGTCGAGGCAAGCCAGTTACGGCACTGCGTAAAAACTTCCGGCTTCGAGTAAATCTTCTCAATCTGGTCTATGTTGCAGTTGGCCAAAAGATTATGATGAATCGCCATCAAAATCTCCGAGCAAACCTTCACATCCGAATCCACTAGCGCATCCAGCGTCTCAATCACGCCGCCGCCCAGGGTATTCTCTATCGGCACGATACCCAAATCGCAATGTCCCTTGCTTACCTCATCCAGGACGCTGCGAATATCCGCGAGCGGCTCATAATCTGCGCTTTGCCCGAACTTGCAAATCGCCGCCGTATGACTGTAGCTGCCGCCGGGCCCTAAGTACCCGACCCGCAAAGGCCTTTCCAGAACAAACGACCCGCTCATCAGCTCGCGCCATATCGCCTGAAGGCACTTGTTAGGCAATGGCCCCTTGTTGTGCCCGGCCACTTTCTCAAGCACTTCCTTCTCACGGTCCGGCGCGTACACGGGCTTACCCGTCTTGTTCTTGAGCTTGCCAATTTCTATCACAACATTGGCCCGCTCGTTGAGCAACTCGACAAGCTTGCGGTCAATCCCGTCAATCTGTTTTCTAAGGTCGTCTAAAGACAAAATTTCCACCTGCCCCCTTACTTGTTTTTGATAAGAAAACGCGGGGGCGTCAAACCTTTTACCTGCACAGATTTACAAACCCGCTTTTCTAACATAATTTTCCCCTTGCGTCAACGACTTTGCCCTGTTTAATATGATTTTTCGTAGCATATGGTATGGATACGCAAATGAAATATACGATTTTCAGTACTGCCTGGGGGTATTTCGGCTTAGCCGCCGACAAAAAAGGGCTTCGCCGAACAATTCTGCCCTGCGAAAATCGTAAAACTGTTGAAAAATGCCTCCTCGCTGACCTCGAAAGCCCCCAATTTGACAAAAACCTCCTGAAACCCCTGCAAAAGCAGATAATCGCCTATTTTGCCGGAAAACGTTCATTCTGTCCTCCGTCATCAGTCCTCTGTCCTCTAAATCTTTCCGACCTTTCTCCTTTCGCGCGCAAGGTTCTTGGTGCTTGTATGAAGATACCTGCTGGTAAAGCCGTTTCCTATTCCCAGTTGGCTGGTATGATTAGTAAGCCCCGCGCCAGCCGGGCAGTCGGCAGCGCCTTAGCGAGAAATCCTATCCCTCTCATTATCCCCTGCCATCGTGTCATTCATTCCGATGGCTCACCCGGCAATTTCTCCGCATTTGGCGGAACAAACACAAAAAAGAAATTGCTCGCTCTTGAAAAACGATAACTACTTTTATTTGCCGCGCAAATAAAAACCCCCCGAATAAATCGGGGGGTTTTTTGTTTTACCTGTTAACCTGCCTGCCTCGGCGTAGCGCAGCGAAGACGGGATACCTTACTTCGGTTTATTCGGCTCGCTCGGCTTGTTAGGTTCGCTCGCTTTTTTTGGTTCGACGGCCTTAGCGGCTTCTTTGGGCTTATTCGGCTCGCCTGCCCCCAACAATCGAGCGTTGTCGAAATAGAAATTGCCGGCAGTGGTCACGCCATCATAGTTTGTAATGATAGTGATACTTCCATGTGTCAGGTCCGGCGGGGTCTGAGCAGGAATATCAAAAGCGACCGTAATCGTTTTATCTGCTGAGCCGTTCCACGAAGTATCTTCCTGGCTTGTCGCCGGGTCTATTTGCTGCCAAGCGCCCATATCATCCTGTATCACGATAGCTTCAATCGGCTTGAGCCAGCCGGAGCCGATGCTCCACTCGTTGGCTTTCAACGTTATATCTATTTTAAACTGTGTGGCTTTGCCGAGGGCCGCCAGCAGATTCGCGTCGCCCGATAAATCCCGCGTTACGGCCTTCTGCCAGCCGGAAGGCACAAACACTTTGTAACTATAATTGCCTAACGTTGCGTTTTCCTTGACGAAATGTGCGGTCGTTCCGTCGGCGGCCTCAGAATTCACCGCCCAGTTATCATTGCTGTCTTCCCAGTCGCCTATCACCTGGGATAAACCCGCATAGCTTACCCCGGCCAACGCCAGCGTTATCGCAAGAACTGCAAAACCACTAACCATAATACGATTCATCAAATTCATGTTCATGCTCTTTGCCTCCTTCGTTATTTTCAATTTATTGTTTTCTATTTCTACGTCGCTCGAAACCAGGGCTATGTTATAAACAAAAAATATGACTTTGTCTATGGGTGCAATTCCATATTGATGATGTTTGTTCTGCCGTCGGCGGGGATTAAAAGCCACTAACAAAAAGAAGTTTAGCCACTGATTACACGGATTTCACTGTTTAATTTTACTATCTGTGTTCCTCTGTGGAATCTGTGGCTAAACCTTTTTTCGTCAATTTCTTTATCAGCTCGATTTCATTAGCATCGAATGGCGTGCCGTCTTTGCGGAAGATGTCGTGATGCCAGACGTTCGGCTCAGGGGCATTCGGCGGCGAGCCCCAGGGATAAACCGTCTGCGTCTTACCATAAACAAATCCCCAGTTTATCGCGCCAACGTTTTCGGCTTTCAATAAGGGCAGGTGCGTTTCGAATCTGCTGCCCATTCCTCTCGCTATGTACTCGGTGCAGATAATGGGCCTGCCGTAGGATTTGTACTTGGCGATATCCTGTTTCATATTCTCAAGCCCTGAGTAGTTGTGGAATGTAATCACGTCACTGTTGGCGAGCTGAAAATCGTTCAGCTCCTTATGCTGCTGGTCCTGATTCCAAACACCCATAGTCACCGGCTGCGTTGGATTGGCCTTACGTGCCCACTCGACAACCGTTTCCAAAAACGGCATTATCTGCTTCGGCGTATGACTATTTCCCGGCTCATTATATAAATCCCAAATCAATACCCTTTTATCTTTTCCAAAAGATCGCAGAATATCTTTCACGTATTGCTCGAAAATCGGATATTTCGTTACATCATTCACCTCGGCATAACGAGGACATTGCAGCCAGCCCGAATTATGTATCCCCGGCCTCGGCGCCGGCTGCTTACCTAATTTCGCGTTGCCGTTCCAGCAATCATCGAACAAAACAAACATCACCCTGATTTTGTGCTTGTCGCAGATGCCGAGGAAATCGTCCATCCTGCCCTTAAAGCCGTTCGGGTCTTCCTGCCAGACAAGATAATGCAGGAAAACTCTCACGGTATTGAAACCGATATCCTGCGCCCAGCCAAGCTCGCGGTCGATTGTATTAGGGTCATAAGTGTCCTTTTGCCACATCTCAAGCTGGTTGATTGCCGTGCTGGGGATGAAATTGCACCCGACAGCCCAATTGGTTTGTGCATACCAGGCATTGGCCTGCTCTTTTGACATCTCCGGCTCAGCCGCAAAACAAGTCAACGAAAACAGAATGCTTACACACGCGGCAAATACAGTTTTCATAATCTCTCCATCGTCATTTTATTTGAAACAGTCGCTGACCTTGCTAATTTTGGCATAATGGAATAATAATCCTTCCCGTTTCATTTCTTAAATAAAAAATGAAAAATAATAAATAGAAAATACTGGGCCGCCCTGATGTAAATAAAAAATAGTTGCTGGCCACAGATTCCACAGATAAACACAGACAATAAAATGAAACAGCGAAATCCGTGTTAATCCGTGTCTCAAAAAATCCTCTGCGGTCTCTGCGGTAAAACTACTCCATGTGAACTACGTTTGTTCTGCGGTCTGCGGAAAGAGCGGCCTTTTTGATGGTGTCGTAAAGCTCGTGGGAATTTTTGATTTTTTTGAACTCGAACTCCGGGTGGCTCTTGTCCGTCGTCGTCAATATCACTGTCCCCACGCCGACAACGCAATCGAGGGCATTCCTGCGGAGCTTGATATCAACCACGCGGAACATATCGAGATTGTCAACCTTGCGCTCAAATACCCCTTCGCCGTATTCAATCCGGTCGGGGCTGACCTCGTAATGGGTCATCCTGATTTTCCATACCTTGTAAAAAAGAATCAGGCCTACGACAAAAATCACGCCCAGTCCCAGCAGGACCCGGTATTTGCCGACGACTGCCATGCTGTGAAAGGAAAGATGCAGCCATGAAATGCTTTCGATATGCCAGGCGATTATCAGAATCGCCGCAAACATTATCGCCCCACCTTTGACAAAATCCCAGGTAATCGCCCACAACGTCGGGCTGCCTGAGTAAAATACCTTATTCAGCTGCCCTTTCGATGCATCCTCATTGCCGGCTTGCTGCTCATCGCCGGGACCGCCGGGCTGCCTGCCCTGAGCAGAGTCGAAGGGGGTCAGCATCGCCTTTGCCCGCGCGGTATTGAGAAATTCGCCGCAATGCCGGCATTTAATCGCTGCCGCCAGTATCGTCTCGGCGCAAAACGGGCACACCTTTGTCTGTGATGTATTAAACTGCATAACCCATATATCGGAAAACCCCTCTCAAATTGCCCAACTCTTTTCACCGCGGAGCCCGCAGAGAACGCAGAGGCATTAGTTCGGAATTATGTACTTGGCAAAGATTTTACATTAAACTACCCAATTTATCATTGACAAACGCCTTACTCAATCTATAGTTGGTCATATTATTAACCCCAAATTTAAGGAGTAAAAGCAATGTCCAGAATCCCTTGTCCTAATCCAAAATGTAAAGAAGGCTTCTTTGACCCTAATTTGCTGAGCTATTTGCCTGTACAAATGAAATTCCCCGGAGGTACTCGAAACGTACTAATACTTACAAGCACCTGTTGTGATGCTATTATTAGCATTATCCCTGATTTTCTCATACCAGAAGCGGAAAAAGGGAATTTTTTCGGCTAAATCTTTTTCAATTTATCAAGGTCTTCTGCGAACTTGCTGTTAATGGCATTTAATGTTAATTTAGCAGATAAATTAGCAATTTGCGCTTCCATTAAAACACGTTCAGTTTCCTTTAATTTTTTCTCTGCATTAAGCTCTTCTTCCCAATGCTTGTCTTTCAGTGCTTGTATATCCGGACTATTCAAATTTCCCCAACTCATTTTATTGTTACCTACCTTTCTTTAATGTTATATGATTACTGAAAATCTTTGCCAAGGGAATAATTCCGCATTAGTTTTATAAATGTTTATTAATCAACGACTTATGCCCATCGCAATGTGCCTGATTCACGGAAATACAACCGTTTCCCTTAAATTTTTTGCAAAAAATTGTAAAATTGTCTTGACATAATGTAATGTTATTCGTACATTATGTACGAAGTATCATACATAAACAAAAAGTTTAGGAGACTCAAATATGAACAGAATGCAGAAAATAGCGTGGTTTAATCTAATCGTGGTTTTGCTGGCTTTGGGGCTTAGCGTAACGGCATTTGCCGTATTTCACTTTGTTTTGGGTCTGCCCGTAAGCCGAGCGGCAAGCGGGTTTGCTTTCATAGGGATTATGGGGTTTACCGGCCTGAGCCCTGTTTTATTCAGGAAGGGCGAAAGCAAGGTGCAGTTCGACGAGCGCGACACGGCGATTCAACGCAAGGCCGTCGGCCTGGCCTACGCAATCTTCTGGGTTTTATTCGTGGCGGCGGCGATGATTCCGTGGTTCATAATTGGGCCGAATGGGACCATCACAACCAACTATCTTCCGTGGATGGTGTTTGGCGGGATGTTCGTTGTGATGTTCCTGCAATCGATAGTCACCCTCAACGAATACGGCTGGAAAGGAGAAAAATAATGACGATATTACAAAAACAAGCGTGGGGCATGTTATTTGTGACCTTTGCGGTTTGCCCAATCCTGACCATCCTGGTAACCTTAATAGACGTAAAGTATCTCGGAATGCCGCTCTCTATAAAATTAGTTGTCCATGCTCTCGCACCCTGCACAATGGCTATTTTTATACCTCTCGCCGTGAATGCTTTCTATATTGTTCGAAAACCTAAACAATGGAAGGGGGTTTATCCATACGACGAACGGGACCAGCTAATCCTTTACAATGCCCTGTTATATGTGTTCTATACGCTTTGCACGGTTTTTATATTAGGATCTATAGTTCTTCCAAGCACCATAGGCATTCAATCCATTCCTTTTTATATTTTGCCTTTGTGCTTCAGTGGTTTTGCTGTTCTGACTGGTTTTGTTTATTCCATTGCGATTCTGATTCAATACGGCTGGAAAGGAAAAGACAATGAATAAAACGCAAAAAGGCGCATGGGCCGTGCTGGTTATAGCACTATCGCTTTCGGCCTTCGTCGCAACCACTCCTTTATTATGGTTTGATAAAGCGCCCATAATGAGAATTGTTCCGCAGACGCTTATTATCCTTAGTTTAATTGTGATGGCATCGTCGCTTGTCTTTCTCAGAAAAAAACAGAGTCCGGCTGAAGTGGATTACGACGAGCGCGACGTGGCTATTAAGCGAAAAGCACTGCTCGTATCACACACCACTACCTGGGTTCTCATCTTCCTCGGCTGCGCCTTACCAGTCATAATTACCAACCAGCGAGGAATTTTCCCTGTCGTTACCCTCCCTATCGCGCTGTTTGTATTATCCATGGCTGATATGATTGTGTATTCCCTAACGATACTGATTCAATACCGGAAGGGAGGCGGCGATGGAAACAAATGAACTGAAAAACAACATTCGCCGGCTAAGATTTGAAAAAGGCGAAATGACCCAGCAGCAATTGGCCGACATCGTCGGCGTAACACGCCAGACGATAATCGCGATGGAGCAGGGCAAATACGCACCTTCGCTGCCATTGGCATTCCGGATAGCAAGGGCATTCGGGATTGGCATAGAGCAGGTGTTCGAGTTCACAGAAGCAACCCCTGCGGAAAAGGCGTAATCCCCCAGAAACAGCCCCTCTGCGTTGACTGTTCCCGTGTCGTTAGACACAGTTGTTTAGCCATCGTATTTGGTTTTTGTGCGGGAGAGAGAAACAAGGGTAAAAAGTGTTCCTGTTTTCCCATATAGCCGAAATATAGTGGTGAAGAACTGTCTCTGCTTACGAATGAAATCGAAAGAAGATGAAAATAAAAACAGCGGCTATTTTTTTGAGTTTCCTTCTGGCAACCGCGGCCATGTCGGCGACGGACAGCAATTCTTTGATAGGCATCAGCACCGGACGCATCGACCTTCAGGGAGCAACCACATCGAAAACCTTCAAGATATGGAATAAAGGCACCGGCAAAATGAGTTATACGGTGTCCGTTGCTGAGGGGGGGACTTATTTTTCGGTTGCGCCGACCAGTGGGGACTCAAACGGCACTTCAGATGCTCATGTCCACACAGTTACTGTTGATTATAATTCGATACCGCACGGCAAAACGGTGACGGGGAAAATAACAATATCTGACGGTAAGTCAACTCGATATATCGATTTGAGCGCGACGGAAACCATAGCCAGCCACGTCCGTCGCGTCAAGATAGAGCATGGAATCGATTGCAACGAACAGGACGGCAATGACCCTAACTATATATTTCTAATTAACATTATAACCGACAATTCCGCGGCAGCGGTCGCTTTCGTTGTGCCGGATGGCGACCCATGTGACCCATATACGATAACGAAGACGGCCTACGCCAAAAACGGAAACATAGAAACATGGTACAGCAATAAAGCCGGCGAACAATCCTGGACGTACCAGGCGTGGTTCTCCGACGTTAATGGTTTGTTCGCTTACTGGAACGGCAAATATATCGTCGAAATTACTTACCAGGGCGATTCTAACGTCGCCGAAACGGAGGTGGGATTTTCTATTCCGCGGCGGCCGGGAGCAATTCCGCAGCCGACACAAGAACCGAATATGACCAGCCCGTCGAAGGACGGCAACGCGGTCAGCCCGGTCCGGTTTGTCTGGGAGAAATGCCGCGATTCAAACGTGGGTTTGATACGGGTCGGTTACAAAAGGCCGGATGACCCCAACTGGATAGAACAAGAATACGGGAAGAGCACAACCAAAACGGTGCCTTTTAATCTGGACTACGGCGAATGGCTCACCGAGCTTACCTTCGGACGCTGGTACCAGGCGAAAAACAGCGACGGTATTGAAATAAACGTCGGTAAATACATAAAAAGCTACAGCTCTTTTATGGTAACCAACACGTTCGGCACCTTCGACGAACTAAAGAACCACCCATTGCAGGTAGAGGACTGCAATGGCCATATTGTAACGTTCACCCTCACCGGCGGCGGCGAAGGTACTGTTGATGACGACTGCAACTTCAACAGCATCGTTCTGGGCAGGACAACGGAAAAATCCGTTCTCAGCATCACAACAGTCGGCGGCGTCAAAACGAGCATCGGCAACATCGATGTCAACGGCCCAATCAAGGCAATAATCGGACGCAACGTCGATTTGCGTGGGGACATAACGATTGACGGCTGCGCTGCTATGATTGTTATGGGCGACGTGCCATGCAGCAGTAATATCACCATCGGCTCCCCTGCTTCACCAAAAACCTCCTGCGCCATGAAGTTCGGGGAGGTAAACAACCTGACCCTGACAAGCGGAACGCCGATTAAGAACCTGATAGCCACTGAGTGGTTATCCGGCTCGCTGGACGCACCATGGATTTCGTCAATAGCAATCAACGGAAACGCGGTGAAAGGAATAGCGGGCGATTTCGGCGCAGACATAATATTGAGCGGAGAGGGCAGCCCAAAGGATATGGCGTTGAAAAAAGCTGAGATCGCAGGAGGGCTTGGCGGGGCGACATGGGATATCACCGGCAGCTGCGGAACAATCGCGATTGCAGGAGGACCTGGCGACTCGACTTGGAATATCGACGGCAGCTGCGGAACAATCGAGATTACAGGAGGGCCTGGCGACTCGACTTGGAATATCGACGGCAACTGCGGAACAATCGAAATTGCAGAGTCAAATGCTGATTTTATCGCCGACATTGCAGGCAATGTTGGAACACTCAGGGCGGTCGGCAATAAAAAGATGGAGACCCCTTCGGTTCTGTCAGGAACCTGGTCATTCGAATCTGTCAAAACAATCGTGGCGGCGGAAATATCGGAATGCACTATTACGGTCACTCAGGAGCCCAACATGCCCGCCATAGGAAAAGTGGCCGTAAATGGGTGGATCAGTAATTGCGATATCGAAACGACCGGCGATGTTGACTCAATAACATCGGGGGGAATACGAGACAGTTCCATAGGTTCTATAGACGCACCGAATTCGCTGGGGCGTCTGCAGATAAAAGGCATAAAAGGAGAAGCGTATTGCCTGATAAACAGCAATATAACGGCCGGACACATCGGCAATGCGTATCTGGCATATCCGAAGACATTCAACTCCGGCACGCCTTTCGGACTGACAGCAGGATCAATCGATATGCTGACGATAAAAGACGCGGTCTCGACGAAAATCTGGAAAAACCTTAAAATTAAGGCTGATACGATAACAATAGAGGACTTAGTAATCGGTCTGGAATAAACGGCCAACTCGATCCGGCGGGGCAAACCTCACTCGCAATTTACCTGCAAATCCGACTCGAACCACAGGCATTACCAGGGAGATATCGTGTTCTCTGGCTATCCCACACAAGGAGCCATTTTGCCTTGACTTTTCCTGCGTAATCAGATACAATAACCTAAATCCCATATCGGGCTTTTAGGTGTGAGAGAAGGGGGTGAAAAGGACTTCTCCGTTGGTCCATAGTCGAAAGGGGACGGTAAAAGGCGGTTTTGCACTTGATTAGTTAAGTCGGAAGGAGAAAAATACGAAAACGATTGCGGTCATTTTGAGCATTATCCTTGCGTCTTCAGCAATAGGACTGGCTAAAACTTCGATAGGTTCGATAGGCAAGAGCACAGGAGAAATCACCTTCGATAAGAACAGCACATCGGAGACCTTCAAGATTTGGAATAAAAGTTCGGGCACGCTGTATTACTATTTGTTCGTCACCAAGGGGGCACAATACTTCAAAGTCACTCCGACCAGCGGGGTCACGACAGGACCCCGGATACAACACACGGTTACTGCTGATTTTAATACAATGCCGACTGGGACGACGGTAATTGGGCAGATAAAAATAGTGAACGGCTGGGACGTTAATTCGCCGCAATACATCAATTTGACCGCGCAGAATGTCCCCTCCAGGCATATCCAATTTATAAAAATAGAGCAGGGCATCGACTATATCCCCGGTGCAAGCGATGAAAACGCCGTAACCGGGAACTGCGACGGCCTTGGGCTGGCAGGCGATTTTGACTGCGATGGCTCCGTCGATTTCATTGACTTTGCCATTTTTGCGAAGCAGTGGGGACAAACCGGAAGCGATATCAGGGCGGATATATCCCCTTCTTACAAAGATGGTTCAGTTGACCCAAATGACCTTAAAGTATTTTCCAAGAACTGGCTCCAGGACGGCAGAATAGGCGAAACGTATGACTTTCGCTTTACTATCGAGACGGACAGTACGGTCGCCGAGGTAAACTTCACAACGCCGGACGGCCTAACTTACCCGGGCAGCAACCACAGTGCCCCAAACCACATCGGAACGACACGCAATACACAGAACGGGATAACTTACTGGCAATACCAGGAATGGTTCTACGAAGCCAACGGGCTGGACAACTACCCGGACGGCAAATACACCGTAAATATAACTTACACAGACAATAACTCTGATGCAACAGCAGTTAACTTCGGGATTCCAAACCGGGCCGGGTCAATCGCAAAGCCGACACAAAGACCCGAAATAGTATACCCGCTGGACACCGAAGGCGTGACAAGCTCACTTCAATTTGCCTGGGAAAAATGTAGTGACTCGAATGTGAATTCTATCCGGCTCGGCTTCAGCAATCCTTCCGACACCAACCTGACAGAACAGGACTACGGGGAAAATACCGTCAAGACAAATGCCCTCAACCTGGACCCGGGCAGGTGGTTTGGCGAACTTAGTTTCGGGCGCTGGTACCAGGCACAGAATGACGACGATATAACAGTAGAAGTAGGCAAGACCAGCAGGAGGCACATCGCATTTGACATAACCAAAGAGTTCGGCACACTCGGCGGACTAAAGAATCATCAGCTGTATGCTCCGGACTGCGCCGGCAAAATGGTAACATTCTCGCTGACAGGCGGCGGGTCGGGCGTTGTGGAAAGCGACAGTAATGTGCAGGGTGACTGCAGTTTTGCGAAGGTTATCCTGAGCGGCACTACCGATAAATCAGTATTGACTATCACGCCGGAACCCGGCGCCAAAACAAGCATCGTCAATATCGAGGCGGCAGGCCCAATCAAAACAATAAACGCCCGCAATGTTGACCTGACCGGGGACATTCTCATTAACGGCACCGCCGCTATGATTATCCTAAATGACGTGTCGGGCAGCAGTAATATAAAAATCGGCTCTTCCTCATCGCCGTGCGCATTGAAGTTCGGGCGGGTAAACAACCTGACCCTGACAAGCGGAACGCCCATTAAGGAATTGCGGGCAACAGAATGGAAGAGCGGCTCGTTGAACGCACCCTGGATTTCAAACCTGACAATCGACGGCAACGCAGCAGGCGGCATAGCAGGCGATTTCGGTGCAGATGTGAACCTTAGTGGCACTGGCCGCCCAAAGGGAATATCCTTGAAAAAAGCGAAGATTGCGGGCCAACTTGGCGATTCAAATTGGATTGTTGTCGGCGACTGCGGGACCATCGAGACGGCAAGCTCGTCTCAAGACTTAGACGCCAATATCATGGGTAATATCGGGACGCTGAAGGCCGTCGGCAATAAAAAGATGAATATTAATGCGACGTTGTCAGGAATCTGGCAGGTTAAATCCGCAAACACGATAACCGCCGGCCAGCTTATGGATTCCAATTTCGCCGCCGCAAACGGCCTTCTGAAAACATTGAAAATAACAGGCATTGTCGGAGAACCATTCGGCATAATAAACAGCAACGTAACGGCCGGACATATCGGAAGCGCTTACCTGGCGTTTCCGCAGTATTCCAATAACGGAACGCCATTCGGACTGACAGCCGGGGCAATCGACAAGGTAACCGTAAAAGACCCGGCCAAGACGACGACCTGGAAAAATTTGAAGGTTGGCGCTGAGGCGATAACGACGCAGGACTTCGTAATCCGTCTAGAGTAAAGAAAAACACCAATAAGGTTTCTTCGATGTAAACGTCCGCGTTTTCTGTTATAATCCGCGATAACGGCGGATAAATCCCCCGTTTGTTTCCACAAGTTCGATTCTTGGTTATACTGAGCAGGTGAATATGTCCTTACCGGTAGTCGCGATAATTGGAAGGCCCAACGTGGGCAAATCCAGCTTGTTTAACTGGCTGGCTGGCAAAATGATAAGCATCGTCGAGCCGACGCCCGGCGTTACGCGCGACCGCGTCAGCACAATCATCGAAAAAGACGGAAGGTATTTCGAGCTTGTCGATACTGGCGGCTACGGCATCGTTGACGCAGACCACCTCGAAAGCCACGTCCACGGGCAAATCCAGCGGGCAATCGATTCGGCAAACCTGGTCCTGTTTGTGGTCGATGTCCGCGAGGGGATTATGTCTCTGGACCGGATAATCGCGGGGCTTCTCCGCAAACACAACCTCAAGGTTATGGGTGTCGCCAATAAGGCCGATGTCGCGAGCAAATTCCCGGAGGCGGGCGAATTCGGCCAACTGGGCTTTGGCGAATTTATGTGCATCTCCGCCAAAAACAACGTCAACAAAGAAGAATTGTTAGACGCAATCCTCGACCGCGTGAAAAATATCGAATCGACAAAGCCGGTCGAACCCGTTATGAAAATCGCAATCGTCGGCAAACGAAACGCGGGCAAAAGCTCGATTGTCAACGCAATGGTGGACGACACAAGAGTTATTGTCAGCGAAAAACCCGGCACAACCCGCGACGCGATTGACATCCGGTTCGAGAAAGACGGCAAGACCATCGTCGTAATCGATACGCCGGGCGTAAAGAAAAAAGGCAAGCTCGCCGATAACATCGAGTTCTATAGTTTCGTCCGCGCGACAAGCTCAGTGCGAAGGGCTGACGTTGTGCTGCTGATGATTGACGCGACCACGCCCGTTTCAGTGCCCGACAAGAAACTCGCGCAGGCAATCGCCGAAGAAAGCAGGGCATGTATTATCGTCGTCAACAAATGGGACCTGGCGAAGGATTATGCGGACACGGGGAAATATGAGGATTACCTGACAAAGCTTTTGCCCGGACTGAGTCATGCGCCGATCGCCTTCACAACCGCCAATAAAGGCAAAAATGTCAAAAGCGTCCTCGATTTGGCTGCTGAGCTTTTCAAGCAGGCAACAACCTGGATACCGACGTCAAAGCTGAACAACGCCTTCGAGATTATAAAAGAAACACAGCCCGGCGGCGCGAAACTCGGCAAACCAAAAATCTATTACGCAACACAGGTCGCCATCAATCCCGTAACAATTCTTATGTTCGTCAATAAGCCGAACCTTTTCGACGAGAGCTATCGCCGATTCGTCGTCGGGCAATTAAGTGAATTGCTGCCCGTAGGCGAAGTGCCCATAAAATTGTTCGTCCGGTCACACAGGGCCTCCGAACCGATACCGGAACCCGTTAAAAAACCTCAGGGCAAGGGCAAGCACCGCCCGCCGCGTAAACGTTAAGTGATTGCCGTGCCCATTATTGCCAGTTACTTTTTCGTGTTCGGTTTTACAGCTTTATAAATACACCATAATGCGAGAGCAACAGTAATGCAGGCACCAAAGGCGAATATCACCTTTCCAAGTGCCTGGTTCCACGTTGCGGGGAAGAATAGGATGCCACCATGTATTTCCCTGCTGAAAGCTGCAAAAAATCCCAGAATCGAAAATCCCGCAAAAATCACTCCGACCATCAGACTTAATAATCTGCCCTTGATATCAGTTACAAGTTGTATTCCAGCCAGCAAAAACAGCGCTATCACAATTAGTAACAGCAAACGCCTGGAAAACGCCGGATTCATAGTATAAAATCTGAACGCGAGATATCCGCTCACCGCAATAAAAGCAAACCCCATGAATCGTCGCCGCATCTGGTCATTATTTGAATTGGTAGGGACAGCCATTTTTTGTTCTCCATATAAACTTTTTGTCGTAGTTTTCGGGTTAATCCAGGACAACGATGGGAAGTACTGGCGCGATTTCGGTCGGCAAGGTAGCCATCCCCATTATTAAAACCTGTTCTACGCAATTTGAGATTTGGCAATGTCAATCACTTCGAATTGAAGCTCGCCGCGAGGGCTCTTTACTGATGCTTTGTCTCCCAGGAAAAGCCCGTGAATAGCATCGCCTACCGGCGAGTGAATTGAAATACTTCCTTCATCAATATCAGCATCATTAGGGCCCAGTAATTGATAGGTCACCTTCTCCTGGGTATTCAGATTCAATAAAGTCACTATGGTGCCAAACACGGCGCGATCGCATTTAACTTTCGTGCAATCAATTTTTTCCGACCGGTTTATTTGCGTCCTCAATTCGCCCATACGCCCTTCGAGAAAGCCTAATTGCTGACGACCGTAAATAAACTCGCCGTTTTCGCTCAGGTCGCCCTGTTCACGAGCATCGCTAACCCTTTTCCTCACTTCAGCCGCTTCTTTCTCGAGCTGGTTCAGCTCCTCCTTGAGTTTATTGAAACCAGTTAGTGAGATTGGCACAAGGTCAAACATCCTGATACATCTCCATTAAAAATGAGTCTGTTATCTAAAAACAATTTACATCTGAAGCCCAGCTACGCCGATGAGCCTGCTTTTCGGATAAAATACCATATATGTTAAAATGGTCAAGTTTTGGTTTTAATGGGGACAGCTACCGTTTTTAGTTCTCAATATTAATATTTTGTCGTCGTTCAGGATGACTCGTTCTATTCTTATGTAAATATTGAGTTATCGATGACCTGGCCGCAATAAATACAAATCGGGTGATGTGGAGCAATCATATGGTGGCATTTGGGACATTCCTTTGCCGTGCTTTCACGAAGGTCAACTTTACCGAGCTGGTCCTCGAGAATGTCATCAGTAAGGTTCAATTTTTCTTTCATGATTTCCCACAAGGTTTCGTTGATAATCATGGCCTTGAGAAGATGGGCTTCAAGCACACGGACCCTAAGTTCGAGCGATGTGGCCTTGCTCTCAGCACGCGCGGCATCGGCTGCGAAGGTCTCTATAACAGGGCGCATACTAAACATATTATACATAGCGGTTACCTTTCATAATAAGTTCATATCCGAGGGAATAATGGGGACAACTAACGTTTTTGTTTTTCATATTAACTTTTTGCCGTCGTTTTCGGACGAAAAAGGGGCACGACCCCAATTTTCCTTGCGCGTTTGGGCGAATTCTGCAGGCACAAAAAATTATTTTGGCCAGTCGCCTTGCGGCATGGGACGCAATTTTAATTTCGCCGGATCAATGATAACATGTTTGATGCGTTTGCGTTCCCAAGTGTAGGTGATGTGAACCAAACCGTCACTCGTCTGGATTACGGCTGGGTAGGCGAAACCATTCGGCGCGGACGGGTCGTCTTCCAGCACCAGCGCAGCCTGCCAGTTTAGCCCGTCATCGGAAATGGCGACATTCAATGGGCTGCGGCCTTTGTTGGCCGTTTTGTCCTTCGTGTTGTGGTTGTAGACCAAGAGTTGGCGCCCGTCTTTCAAGTTCACGGCGTCTGTGCCGGAATCAGGATTTGGCAAATCGGTCAATGACATTCTGCCCCACGTCACACCGCCGTCACCGGACCAGATTTTAAAAATCTTCGCGTTGCGTGTGCGGCCAATCGCCTCCAATTTTCCATCTTTTTGAAATAAAATACTCGGCTGAATTGCGCCAATTTGTTTGCCATCATTGACCGGTGGTGTAGCCTGCCAGGTCTTTCCCAAATCACTCGTGCGTTCAAAATGCACTAACCAGCCGTTTTTGCCCTCGGTGCTACTCCCGCAAAGAATGTCGCCGTTTGCAAGTTGTACAGGTTTGTTTTTAATCGGACCAAGAATACCATTGGGCAAACGCTGCGGCTGCGACCATGTTTTGCCGTCGTCGGTGGAAGTCATCAGCATTCCCCACCATGTCGTCGTGCTTGGGCCAACTTTGTAAAACAACAATAGCGGACCATTCTTCGGCTGGAACAAAACCGGATTCCACGTTGGCAGGCGGTTGCTCTCGAAACCAACGCCGTTCGCGACTTCGATCGGCGGAGCCCAATGTCCATTATCATTTCGTGAAACGTAAATGCACACATCAGGCTGACGTTCGCCTGTGCCGCCGAACCACGCGGCGACCAAACCGGATTTTGTTTCAACAATTGTCGAGGCGTGGCACGCCGGAAATGGCACGTTCTCGTAGATAAATTCAGATTTGAGTATGGCGTTCTGACCGCTGACCGTTGCGCAGTCTATGGCAAAAAACCCTGACACTAACGCAAATAAGAATAACAGCGGGTGTAAACTTCGAGTTTTCATAAAATCAAAAAGGGAATTTGAAGGATAATGGATAATGGGAACATCTACCATTTTTTATTCTCCAATTAACTTTTTGTCATCATACTTTTCTATGCTTCCTGATGGCCTTCCGCAAAAGAGAGGCCGCCATAATCATTGCAAGCAAGCCGCCGAGTGCAAACAACAATCGAGGCATGACCTGATTCCATGCAGGGGGAACGAATGGAATGCCGCCGCTCCAACCCTCTTTCTCGCGCCACGCAACCAAAAACGCGAACATGGCGAAACCAATCGCCATAACCGCGCCGACAATACAAGACAGCTCTCCTTTTTCATCTAATTTGAACAAGCTCAATATCACCGCCCAAATGCCGCTAACAAAGAACAATGCTAGAAGAATCAGCCAATGCAATGGCACCTCTATATTCTGCAAATGTATGAGAAAAAAAATCATAGCTGGGAAAACGCAGAGAACTATACCTCCCAGCAGGTAACTTTTTTGAGGCATAGTCGTGAAGTTTTTGTTTTGTCCCATCATTTCTTTCTCGCAAATCTTCCACATAAAACCTGGACAGACAGGATTGAAAAGTGTACCTGTCGCCATTATTGCCTTTTTACAGGCGCTGGTTCTAATAAATACAACTTCCCGTCTTTCTCGCCAACAGGATACGTTGCGTCACTGAACTCTCCAGCTGCAAACGTGATCTTCAGTTGCTTAACGACCGGAAGATTTGAGCGATACGCAATGCCAGCATCGTCCTCCCACTCAATATCAGGGAACTGCGGGTCTGGATTTATAAGCGTGATGTTGGTTGCGGCCTGCGCAACATCTCTGGTGTATTGCTGCTTGCCACTATCCTTGAGTTTATCAGGCACTCGATCCCAGCAAGTTATCGCGATCAAAGCATTTGCATCATGCTTCGCGAAAGCAGTTTTGGCGGCATTGAGAAATATGGATTCTTCTTCTTGAGAAGCAACTCGAACGGGCAGAACCGGCTGTGGCGCGTTCGTGTCATTGATAGATACATTGAATGGCTTCGATATGGCCAAACCACTCCATGTAGCGAAGCGGCTTCCCCATTCTGGCGAAATGGCGTAGCAAACCGTAATTTGAGTGTCCTTCGTCGTATTTTTCAACAATATGCTGTCATAAATGAGATGTGTGATGATCACTTCTTCCTTCGGCTTTATTGTCACCGGAGAGAATTCGTTAAGCGGCGGCACAATTAAGCGGCCTTGGTATGTTACCCCTGGTTGATGGTAACCAAGCGTGCAAGTCCATTTGGTTGCATCGGCAGGTTCAAAATCAAAATCACTGTCGAGTTTCTTTGTCAGAACGACCATCTCGCGGCTTGTTGTATTGAGGAGATGGACGGTTAGGAAAAGTTGTGGCGCGTTAGTGTCGGCCAAAAGAGAAGCCTCTGCACTTACGGCCAATCCATTGGGGTCAGTCTGGCAGTTTGCCGATTGGGTAACGCAGAGGCAGGCAATGATTATAGTGACAAGTTTTATGATTTTAGTTTTCATATTTTTAGTTCTCCATATTGCTCTTTTGTCGTCTTTTTCAAGAAGGGTTAATCCTGAACATCCAGAGGAGGTCCGGACAAGGTGCCGGTCGGCAAGGTCTCTATCTCCTCCGGGCAATTTTAATCAAAAGGGTGCCGAATAGAATGAGCACACATCCCGCCACCCAAATAAGCGTCCTTCCCTGGGAATTGGTTTTGGCAAATTGCGCGACCATCTCCGGCACTGAGTAGGTTCCTACCCGCAGCAACACCACCGAACCAGCGTTTGCCACTTGATAAGGCGACAGGTTGTTTCCGTTTTGTCGGGCAATGACGGAAGCGGTAGCCGGCGGTGCGGATTCAAATTTGACTTTCAAGTCGCCAATGGCGGGCTGGCCGGCGCTTGTGCCGAAGTAAATTTCATCGCCCGCAAGTTTTGCCTTGGCCCGAAGGGATCCGGCAATCGCGGAAATATTTTTATCGCTCACGGGCACGGTCTGGAAATTATCCATTTGCTCCACCAGTTCCGGTGCAACAGTAAAAACACCCAACGTTATTTTGGCGGCGGCAACCGCGCGGTCGGGAATCTCTTTTTTGGCGGGGTTGTCGTGGCCGGCATTGTAGAATGAGCGAGAATCAATGACTTTCTCCGACCAGTTCTTCGAATAATCGTAGGTTCGCGTTTTTAACAAGGTTGTGGTGTTGCCGTGGGAATCTTCCACTCCATACGTTGATTTGCTTGCGACTCCACCCTGTTCCCACTGATACATCCACACGCGACGGCGCAGTCTCAATGCATCCGCTGCCACGCCAAATTCCGAGTCAGTCAGCTTTTCGGTTCCGGTTAATTCGCCGACGACGTAAACAAGCTTGCCATCGTTCTGCGGATCGAGCTTGTCAGCGCCGATCGAAATGGCCGTCGCGAGGCTTTTGCGTTCCGGCACCACCACTCGCGCCCAATAAATTTCATAGCCGACCACTATCGCGACTCCAAGGGCAAAAAAGAAAAGTCCGAGCAACCAGGCAAACGCTTTTTTAGCTCCTTTCAAGGGGCGTCGCTTAGCAGCTTCGCGGGCATCCTGTTCCTCGGCGTCTTGACTATCTCTTTGGGGGCTAATGGGAACTTTTGCCATTTTTTGTTCTCCATATTAATATTTTGTTGTCGTTTTCGAGAAGGGTTAATCCTGGATATCTATAGAAGAGCCGGATGGGGTGTCGGTCGGCGAAGTTTCTATCGCATTTTGTAAGCCGTTCTTCCAGAATCCCCATATTTTCCTCATCGCCTCGAAGGAAATAATTACCACAAGCACAAGCATCACAATCGACAGCACAGCTTTGAGATTTCCCTGGAAGTTATGCTTGGGCAGGTAATTGTTAAAGATATTATCTATACCAGCGACAAAGGTGGTTACTCCCATAAATAACGCCGGAATAAACGTGATGAGGCCGTAAGCCCACCTGTGGGAATGCCTGAGAATGAAAACCGTGCCTATGAAAAGTGCAAGCGTCGCCAAAAGCTGGTTTGCGACGCCGAACAGGGGCCAGATGGTGGATATGTCGCCCTTGTAAACAAGGTATCCCCAGAGGAAGCTTATAATACCTCCGCTGAACAGGACCGCCGGCATCCAGGAAGAGCTGCCCAATTTCGGGTGAACGACCTTGAGCAATTCCTGAAGGATATATCTTGCCACTCGCGTGCCCGCGTCAACGGTCGTCAGAATAAACAGCGCCTCGAACATAATCGCGAAATGATACCAGTAGCCAATCAGGTGCTTCATCCCCGGTATTGCCGATAAGATGAGCGACATACCTGCCGCCAGAGATACCGCCCCGCCGGGCCTGCCCGCGAGGGTTTCGCCTGTCATTTTTTCGATGTCGGCCAGTTTCTCGGTGGCAAGTCCCATTTTGGCAAAGACCTCCGGCGAGACGTTTATCGCGAAATAATCGCCCGGAATCATCACCGTCGCGGCAATAATCGCCATAATTGAAACCACCGCCTCAGCCAGCATTGCCCCATAGCTGATAAAGCAGATGTCGGCTTCGGTATTTATCATTTTGGGCGTAGTGCCTGAGCTGATTAAACTGTGAAAACCGCTGATTGCCCCACAGGCGATTGTGATACAGACAAAAGGCCAGACCTTGCCGGGGATTATGGGCCCGCCACCGTGTATATACGCCGTCACCGCTGGCATTCGTATAACTGGATTAACAACGAATATGCCTACGATGAGAAGCCCGATTGTGCCTATTTTCATATACGAGCTGAGATAATCGCGGGGACACAACAACAGCCATACGGGCAGCACCGAGGCGATGAATCCATAAACCGGCAGGATTATCGACAGCGACTGCGTGGAAAAAACAAACAGTGCGCCGAAGCTTGTGTGAGATAGCGGCTCGCCGAATACAACGCCCAGAACAACAATCACAACGCCAACAAGAGAGGCCTCGACTATTTTGCCGGGGCGAATTTTATACATATACAGGCCGACAAGAAGCGCAGCCGGCAACGTTACAACTATGGTAAAGGTCGCCCAACTGCTTTCGTTGAGCGCATTGACCACCACAAGGGCGAGGCCCGCAAGGGCGGTGATTATGATAAACAGAACCGCAAACGCCGTGGCAATGCCGGCGGGCCTGCTGATATGTTCCCTGGCTAACTGCGTAAGCGATAAGCCATTCATTCGGACGGAGGCGAAGAGAATAACCATATCGTGGACCGCGCCGCCGAGGACTGCGCCGATGAGTATCCATAGGACTCCCGGCAGGTATCCGAATTGTGCTGCCAGAACAGGACCGACAAGGGGGCCTGCGCCAGCTATGGCCGCGAAGTGGTGCCCGAACAAAACATACCGGTTTGTGGGGTCATAGTCCTTGCCGTCTCGAAGTGTATGGGCAGGCGTGGGGCGATTGGCATCGAATACGAGGACTTTGGTGATGATGAATTTAGCGTAAAACCTGTACGCTATGGTAAACACAAGTAATGTTACAATTATTAACGTTAAAGCATGCATAACTTTATCTGCGCCCAAATTATGCCGTTAAAAGACAAAAAAGTCAACCGCCTGCAATTGTTTTAACAGTTTATCAGGATGGCAGAAATTCATTTCCGCGCGGGCGGAACAGTGGGTGCCGGCGTTGCGGGAACCGCTTCCGCAGCAATCGGCACAAGGCGAAATCTTGCCTGCACCGGCGACTGATTAAGAGCAATTTCGTCTTTGCGTAGAAATTCCGGGGGAAAATTGTAAACGAGGTCTCTGCGGATTTCCGGGACCGGCTCGCCGGCGGCGGCCGATGATTTGTCGGGCCGGCTGTCCTTGTCGCTGTCGTCTATTTCGAGAATGACGTGGTATCGCATACTTTCGTATGCCCGCTTGGCCTCAGGTGTCGCCCTGATTGCGACCGACCCCATAACCGCCTCGGGATTGACAAGCTCAACTTTGTATTTGCCTTCCAGGTTTGCGCTGAGCGAGACGCCATAACGGACGCTCGTAACGAGATATTCCTGGAGATGCTCCTGCTCTTTGGGCAGGGTAATTTTGACGCTCGACACGGTTTCCCTGGTCTGTCCCGGCGAAAGCTCGACTATGGGCGTTTTCTCTATCGGAGCGAGCCTCGCCTGCTCGATTTCTCTTCTGTTGAGCGATACTTTTGCCTCCAGCGCCGCCCCCGCGCGCTCGGCAGGTACATAGGCCTCGACTTGCGCCGGCTCGATGCTGGCGGCCTTGAGCAGGTTCAGGTTGTCATCGAGGCAGCGGACAACAACCTGTTTTTTCTGCAGTTCAACAATGCTGACCGCCAGTGTGTTCGGGTCAGCGGAGGTAATGGTAAGTCCGAGCTGCCGGATGCTGTCTGTTCCCTTGAGGAATTCCGCCACATCAAGCAGGTGGTCGCCGGGGCTTGTCATTTTTTCGTGTTCCGGGTTGAAGTAAAATTCGCGTATAAATTGCCCGGCGTTGATACGTTGTCGCGCCTCGGCTATCTTGCGCGCAGATCCCTTCAGGACAACCTTTTCCAGCGGCACAGATGACTGGCCGGAGAACGTAACCCATAGCGTCGGGTTTACGGATTTGGCAACGCTGAGCTTGAGATTCGAAATGGTAAGCTCTTCATCGAGCGCAAGGTCCGCGAAGACCCATATAAGCGTGGTGAAAACCACCGTAGCCACTATTTTTCTCAATCTTCGCCGTTTTATAGTCATTGTATAACCAGACAACCCTCACTTGTTCAGGATTTTACTTTTGTCGCCTGTGAGCTGATTGCACCGGTAAGTGCGTCGCGAAGCTCATCAGCGGTGAGTTTGCGGACGAGCTTGCCGTCGCTGGCCAAAGAGATAATTCCCGTTTCTTCGCTTACAACTATGCACAGGGCGTCTGAGCCGGCAGTTATGCCTATTGCGGCCCGATGCCTTGACCCAAGCTCGAAACCATTGACTGTGCCTGGCTCAGCTAAAGGCAACTGCACACCCGCGGCGATTGCCTTGTCGCCCCGTATAACGACCGCCATATCATGCAGGATGGTACCGGGATAAAAAATGGTTTTGAGCAGCTCGGCGGTAACGTTGGCCTCCAGGCGGACGCCTGTTTCGATAAACTCGCCGAGCGCAACGCGTCTCTCGATAACGATGATTGCGCCTGTTTTGGACGCGGCCAGCTCGGTAACAGCGCTGACGATTTCCTCGACGGTCCGAACGACCTGTCGAGATGAGCCGATAAGAAACCCGCCGCCGGCAGATTGCCCCAGACGCATAAGGGCGCGTCGCAGCTCGGGCTGAAATGCCGAAACCGCGATAACGAGAACGGCAATAAGGAAGCCCTTGTAGAGATATTCGAGCCGCTCGAACCGGTAGCGAGCTGAAATCAAATGGAGAATTAAAACGCCCGCGATAAGGACGTATATGACGCCGCGGAAAAGTCGCTCGCCGCGAGTGCCTTCGAGAAAATCTACCGCCCAGTAAACAACCAGGCCTATGAGAAATAATTCGATGCAGACGACCCACCAGTCGTAATTGGCAACTCGTCTGAAATAATCAACGAGGGTCTGCATCCCTTCAGAACTCCCTGCAAAGCGCACATGGCCTTAAGCGCCCGTGCTGTTGTGTGTTGTTCCTTGCTTACGGCAACTTTTTCTCTGAGAGGTTGCTGGGCTTATCCACAAGGAGCGTTCGGTCAATATCTTCCATCATTTGTTCGTGGTTGACTCGCAACATCCGGAGGTGGTCTCTGTGAACTTCATCCGCGGTTCTACCCTGCTGGTCGAAGAGGCCACAGCCCGTTGACATTGTTGCCAGCGTCAAAAGCGCAACACCAAGCAAACTCACAACAATTCTGTTTTTCATTATATATTCTCCGTTGCCACCCGGCAAGCCCCCCAAGGGAGACCTTTTCAGAATGTTTACTGGTTCATACTTAAATTATATCATTCAACAGGCCATTTTGTCAATGGCAAAATAGGTAAGATAAAGTAAACTGGGCGGTTTAGAGGGCATTTTTTGATATACACCTTGACGATTATAGGGCCAAACAAGTATATTAGTCTTTTGGTCATTTTTTTGGGTAATTGAGAGGAGAACTATGAAACCGGGCACGCCCAAAGAAAAATCGCGGGGCAGGGTAGGCAGAGTCGTCCAGCTTTTGACGACGCTGTCAAAAACAGGTACGTCGCCTGGGAGGGGTTATACGGCCGACGAGCTGGCTAAGTTGTTCGGCGTCAGCAGGCGCACACTTTTCCGCGACCTCAGGGAAATCCAGGAAATTGGTATCCAGCCGACCCATTCGTGTTCTCGTCGCGGCTACGCCCTGCCGCCTGAGCAGTTTTTGCCCCCCATAAATCTTAACCTGCAGGAGGCACTCGGATTGCTTTTGCTGGTTCGTAAAATGCGAAACCAGGTTCAAATGCCCTTCAAACATCCGGCGATGCTGGCAGTGATGAAAATTGAAAGCTGCCTGCCCCCGCGGGTGCGAAACTATTGCGAAAGCGCGCTGGCGCGAATCTCGATAAACGTCGGGGTACAGGCACCTGCGCCGACAACGCCGGGATTAGATAATATATTTGCCCTTCTGCAATCTGCCGCGACACAGCGAAAAAAGGTGCGCGTCGAATACGATTCTTTATGCGACGGCAAAATAATTTCCTGCGAGGTATCGCCGTATCATTTACTTTATAATCAGCGGGCCTGGTATCTCATGGGCCAGTCGTCGATTCATAAGGCCATACGCACATTTAAACTTAATCGCATACGCAGCGCCGAGATGCTTGATGAACAGGTTGACGGCAACGATGGTTTCGACCTCGCCGAATACCTCGGCTGCGCATGGTCAATGATGCCCGAAGGCAAAATGTACCATGTGCGGCTGCGTTTCGCCCCGAAAGTTGCCAATAACGTCGCCGAGGTGAATTGGCATAAAAGCCAGCAGGTTACGCGTAACCCGGACGGCTCAGCAACCATCGATTTTCGCGTTGATGGTCTGGGCGAAATAACATGGTGGATACTCAGCTACGGCGACCAGATCGAAGTATTAGCACCGGCGGCCCTGCGTAAAAATATCGCCGAAATTGCTCATAGAATGGTCGAAATTAATAACAATACGCAGGAACCGTAAGCCCCAATAAGCCGACGCCTGTGGGCAACTGAGTGATGGCTGGTTAAGAAGTAACAAGTTATCCACCGCCGGCTTAAGAGCGTCGCCGGCATATATCTACCGGCCAGATAACGGGTAACGTAACCACTGCCAGACAAAACCAACAATTTCACCATCCTTATGAATTCTACTACTAAAAAGATTTCTTATATTAAAACTATAACAACCTCTTCCACACACAGGTCCACTCAAAAAATAGATTAAATTCCAACTTAAAACTTATTGAGAAACAGTCGCATTTCATGTATTCTTTTATCACTAAAAACTATTAACGATTGATTAACAATTTAAAAGAGGGGCACTCAAATGAAAGTGCAGTTTAACAGGGAAGGACTGAGCCAGGCGCTCGCGTTGCTGACAACAATTGTTCCGGACCGGACACCCAAACCGATTCTGCGTTGCGTTAAAATCGACGCGGCAAAAGACGGCGTGCGGATATTCGGCACGGACCTGGAAGTAGGAATCAATTACCTTCTGCCCGCGGTTGATGTTAAGGAGCCGGGGCAGGTTGTTGTACCTGCCGCGCGTCTTGCTGCTGTTGTGCGCGAGAGCACCGACGAGACATTGATGCTCACGTCTAAAGAAGGCCTTTGTGAGATTCGCGGGGCCGACAGTCATTTCTCAATTTACGGTCAGGAGGCGTCACAATATCCCCCCGTTCCGGCATTTAAAGGTGAGCCGGACGCCGAAGTGTCTCTCGATGCCCTGCGAGTTGGTATTTCACAATGTCTTTTCGCGACGGCCAAGGAAAGCACCCGCTATGCAATCAACGGTGTGCTGTGGGAAATGAAGGGAAAGAAATTGACCTTGGTCGCGACCGACGGCCGTCGGCTGGCGCGCAGCAGGGTCAATCTCGCCTCAAACCCCAGCGACAAGGCGCTCGCGGCAAAACCAATCGTGCCGGGCAAAACAATGTCATTGCTGGAAAAACTCGCCGGGAGTGAAAAAGACAAGGTCGCCGTCAAATTGGTTGACAACCAGATAATGTTCGCATGCGGGAACGTCGTTGTGTGTTCAAACCTCGTCGAGGGCAATTTCCCGAAATACGAGGATATTATTCCCGCGGATTACCAGAAGAAAGTTACGCTGCAAACCGATGTCGCACTCAGTGCGGTAAGAAGGGCGGCGTTACTGACCAGCGAGGAATCCAGGGGCATAAAAGTGGCCGTCAGCAAGGATAAGCTGGTGTTCTCCGGCAAAGCGCCGGAAACGGGCGATGCCGAAGTGGAAGTCGTCGTCGATTATAAGGGCGAGCCGATAGAAATCGGTTTTAATCCCCAGTTTTTGGCCGAGGCCATTCGTGTCATTAAAGAACCGCAGTTCGAGCTTGAGCTGGGTCAGCCGGATACGCCGGGGCTTATTAAGGCAGGGACTAATTTTCTGCACGTCCTGATGCCGATAAATCTTTCGTAGGCCTTCACAAAGGATTGTCGAATGGATGCGAGAACACAATTTAGGCGCAAGTCGGAACCCGCCCCGCTGGCGGAAGCCCTTGCCGAGGTGATGGAGCTGCGGCGCACGGGCATAACACAGCGTTACGAGGCGGCCGGCCGGCTAAGCGAGGTCTGGGCGCAACTGCTGCCCGAAGAGATGACAAGGCGTTGCCGGATAGTTGACCTTGCCGCGGGCCTGCTTACGGTCGCGGTTGACTCGCCGTCATATATGTATGAATTAAGAATCAGCAGTAATCAGCTTGTCGAACACCTGAAGCGAGAATGCCCCGAAGCGAAGCTTAGGGCAATGAAAATCACGCTTGCAGGTTAATCGCGAGGAGAAGTGATAAGGGTATGCAAGATCATAAATACGATGCAAGTAACATTAAAATTTTAGGTGGGCTTGAAGCGGTCCGCAAGCGTCCCGATATGTACATAGGCGACCGCGGCGTGGGCGGCCTGCACCATCTTATTTACGAGGTTTTAGACAACTCAATTGACGAGGCGCTTGCCGGCTTCTGCGATAAAATCAGCATCCAGATAAACGCCGATGGAAGCTGCTCAGTCGAGGATAACGGCCGGGGTATCCCGGTCGAACAACACAAGGAAGCCAAGAAAAGCGCGCTTGAAGTCGTCCTTTGCACGCTGCACGCGGGCGGAAAATTCGACCACGACAGCTATAAGGTCGCGGGCGGCCTTCACGGTGTAGGCGTTAGTGTCGTTAATGCCCTGAGCGAATGGCTCGAAGTCGAGGTGTTCAGGGGCGGCAAAAGCTATCATTTCGAATGCCGGCGAGGTATCGCCAAGGGCAGCGTCCGCGAGGTCGGGCCAACAACAAAACAGGGAACCTGCGTATCATTTATGCCCGATGAAGAAATCTTCGGTGACATCGAGTTCCAGTATGATACGCTTGTCAAACGAATACGTGAAGTTGCATATCTCAACGCAGGCATACAGATTACTTTTAAAGACGAAAGAAACCACAAAAAAGACGTCTTCAAATTTGATGATGGTATCCGGGCGTTTGTAAAGCACCTCAACGAAGGCAAGGAAATCCTGAATAAAGACGTGATTTACTTAGCCAAAGAGGACAAGCAGGCGGTAATGAGCTGCGAGGTGGCGCTGCAATATAATACCGGTTACGCGGAGAACGTGCTGGTTTTCGCCAACAATATTCGCAATATTGACGGAGGCACGCATCTTTCGGGCTTCAAAACCGCGATGACGCGCACAATGAATTATTATGCGAAAGCGAATAACCTGATAAAGGAAGGCGAGGCCGCGACGGGTGAGGATTTCAGAGAGGGCCTTACAGCGATTGTAGCGGTAAAACTCGCGGACCCGCATTTTGAGGCGCAAACCAAGGTCCGGCTCACTAACCCCGAAGTCGGGAGTTTTGTCGAGACGGTTGTTAATGAGCAACTGGGCCATTATATCGAAGAGCATCCGGCTGAGGCCAAGCGAATACTGAGCAAGGCAATCCAGGCGGCGGCGGCAAGAGAGGCGGCCCGCAAGGCCCGCGAGCTTACCAGACGCAAAGGCGCGCTCGGCAGTTCGAGTTTGCCCGGCAAGCTCTGGGATTGCGCCAATAGAGAAAGAACGGGCACGGAGCTATTCCTGGTCGAAGGCGACTCCGCAGGCGGCTCCGCCAAGGGCGGCAGGGACAAAAATATCCAGGCGATACTGCCCCTGAAGGGTAAAATTCTCAACGTCGAGAAGGCCCGGCTCGAAAAAGTGCTCGCGCACGAGGAAATACGCACGCTGATAAGTGCGCTGGGCACAGGAATCGGAATCGACGAATTCGACGTTGAAAAATGCCGGTATGAAAAAATTATTCTTATGACAGATGCCGATATCGACGGGGCGCATATTCGTACGCTGCTGCTGACGTTTTTCTTCAGGCAGATGCCGCAGTTGTTCGATAAACAGGTGATTTATATCGCGCAGCCGCCCCTTTATGAGGTCCACGCCAAAGGCCAGAAGAAATCTGAATACATCCTGACTGAGGCGGTAATGCACAAGCGGTTAGTTGACCGCGGCCTGCAGGGGACCGAGCTTACAGTAAGGGGTGTCGGGAAAAAAGGAGAAAAAGAGCAGAAGGTTATCGAGGCCCGGCTGACCGAGCTTGTGAAAATTCTCGTTGATATGGAGCGATGTATCGCGGTGCTCGCCCGACGAGGCATAAAATTCGAGGAATTCGTCAGTAAGCACAGCAACGGCAAGGGGTTGCCGATGTATCGAATCCATGGCGAAGGACAGGACGAGGTCTTCCACGACAAGGATGATTTCACAAAACGCGTCAATGAACTGAAGGGCCGCAAAAAGAAAGACGAACAGGCGGACGACGAAGAAACCTTCGCGGCGGAAGAACTGCACGAAGTAGCCAGAATCAATGAGCAGGCGAAAAAATTAAAACAGGAATTCGGCCTGGACCTCAAGGATTTTCTCCTCAAGGCCGAAAGAGCGGTCAGCGGCGAGGCGCTGGCGACTAAATTCCACCTGGCAAACGCCGAGGAAAGTTTCGACGTTGCTTCGCTGGGCGAGGTTTGCTCGTCGGTGAGAAAAATAGGCGGCAAAGGCGTTGAGATTAAGCGGTTCAAAGGTCTGGGCGAGATGAACGCTGAACAATTGTGGGACACGACGATGAATCCGGCCACCCGGACGTTGCTGAACGTCAAGCTCGATGATGCGGGCGAGGCGGACCGGCTGTTTAGCATCCTGATGGGCGAGGATGTCGAGCAGCGCCGCGACTTCATTCGCGACCACGCCCTCGAAGTCCAGTTCCTTGACATTTAATTTTGCCTGGCGGGGACGAGAAAAAAATTTAGCATTACGAGCAGAATTTTCTCTTGCAAAGCAACACACAGTTGCACAAAATACAATTGATGCTTGATGCTCAATTCGTGAGTGTCGAGCGTCGGGGTATCGAGTATCGAGATAAAAGTCATGGAGGCGAAAAAATGAACGCTAAAGTGCGAATAATGATTTTGGAGATTACACTCTGCGCGTTGGTTGTTGCCGGCTGTGCAAACAACGGCAACCCGGTCCGGGTGGACAACAATGCCAGGATGGCTACCGATATACGGATGACGGAGCTGCAGAAGGAGCTGGACAAGAAATGGGAAAATCCTACGGCCCATTACGAGCTTGGCCAGTTGTACCACGCGCAAGGCGACTGGTCGAAGGCCGAGTACCACTATAACATCGCCCTGGGTTTCAATTCGGCTTACCGTGAAGTCCAGGCCGCGATGGTGAAGCTCCAGCTCAATAAAGGCGACAAGTCAAGAGCCGACTGGCTTGCCAATAATTATACGACACAAGTAGTTTCGATACCGGAGCAGGTTTTGGCGCTCGGAGCCGCTTTTGAAAAACAGGGGCTTGATGATTATGCCCTTAAGTGTTACACCAGCGCCCTCCAGGCGACACCCGATTCGTGGCAGGTGAATCGCCAGCTTGGCTATTATTACCTGCACAAGAACGATAAGGACAAGGCAAAAGAATACTTTATTCGCAGCTTCCAGCTCAACTCCAGTCAGGGGGATGTCGCCGGCGAACTTGGTCGGCTGGGAGTAGCGGTCCGGATTCCAGAGGCGCCAAAGCCGCCCGCGAAGACAGTTGTTGCTCCGCCCGCTCAGCCCAAATAAAAAAGGTTAAAATCAGGTCTTTATGCCCTGCGGTGAACGGATTTGCTGCGGGGCTTTTTTATTGATAATCAACAGAAAATTGGGATTCTTGCCGATAAATCAATAGCTGTTTTACAATGTAAGCGGTGGTAATTTTCACGGACGTTATTTATTATCGGACGCTATTATATATGAGCCGGGTGAAAGACAAGAGGACGAAGGTAAAAGCCCTGCAATGCCTTCTGGTTGCGGGTCTTTTGGTGCTTTTTTGTGGTTGTCTGAGTTTTAATATAGGCGACTGGCCCAGCAAATTTGTTTATCCGAACAACACGACGACGGCCAACTGGTGCGGCCCTGCGGGGGCACTATTTGCTTATTATTTGTTGTATTACATCGGCCCCGGCATATTTATTGTGCTGATTGCCGCCCTTTACTTCGCCGTTGCCGAGGTTGCCGACGTCGAAATCGACCAGCCGGTTTTGCGAGGCGTAGGTCTTGTGCTGGTAACGACCGCGGCCTCGACGACGTTTTATTGCTTTACGCAACACGGCATTTACGGCTTCCCGACCGGTTCGGGCGGGGTGCTGGGAGTTGCCACGGCGGAATTTTTGCGGAGTCATTTTGCCACACTTGGCACGGCTATACTTCTGGGCACTCTGTGGGTTGTCGGGATGATGCTGCTGGCCGACCAGGTTGTGACGGTATTTTTTGGTGCGCTTGGGTTTGTAGTTCGTAAGATGCTGGGTTTTGCCGCGCCGAAGTGGCTGACAGGGTCGGAGCAATCGAGAGTTCTCGGCCAGATATGGCGTCGGCTCAGCTTAAAACAGAAGACAGAAGACAAAAAGCAGGAGACGCTATTGCGTCCGTCGTTATCAGCAGCGGCAAACGAGAATGAACACGAGCTGCCTGACAAGGATGCCGACGTTGAATCCGCCCTTCACGGCACTACAGCCGCGATGAGCGAACCAGCACCTGTTCCTGCCGGCGCCCTGATGAGATTGCAGCCGATAACCCCGAAGAAAGCTACGGAGTCATACGAGCCGCCAAGCTATGCCGATTACACGATGCCGGGTATGGACCTGCTCGATGAGCCGGAGCATAACTTCACGTCGATTCAGGAAAAGGTCGTCAAGGCCAAGGCGATCGCGCTGGAGGGCCTGCTCAATGAATTCGATGTCTCGGCGAGAGTCGTAGCTGCTGAGACCGGGCCTGTCGTTACGATGTTCGAATTGCAGCTTGCAGCGGGCGTAAAGGTCAGCCAGATTAGTTCGCTTTCAAATGATATTGCGCGTGCGCTGGGCGTAGGCGCGGTTCGCATTGTAGCGCCGCTGCCTGGTAAGCACACAATTGGTGTCGAGGTTCCCAACAGCGAAAAAGAGAAGGTGCGCATAAAAGACCTGCTACGGCTGGCGGGCAGCAAGCCCGAAAGTATGGCGATACCGCTGTTTTTGGGCAAAGATTCGTCGGGCGAGGCGCTTGTTTCAGACCTTGCGAGCATGCCTCATCTGCTAATCGCGGGCACTACCGGGTCGGGCAAAAGCGTGTGTATCAATACTATTATCGCTGGTATCTTGCTGACGCGCAGGCCCGACGATGTCAAAATGATTCTCATCGACCCGAAGATGGTCGAGATGACGGCTTTCAATACGATACCGCACCTGATGACGCCGATTGTTACGGAGACCAGGCGTGCGGTCCAGATTCTGGAGTGGGCGACAATCAAGATGGACGAGCGATATGCCATTCTTGCCGAGGCCCGCGTAAAAAATATCGCCGAGTTTAACGCACTTGGGACCGAGGAAATCATAAAGCGATTTGAGCCGACAAGCCCCGAGGAAGAGGCAAAGATACCCAAGAAGCTGCCTTATGTTGTGATAATCATCGATGAGCTTGCGGACCTGATGATGACCGCAGCCAAGGAAATCGAGGCACATATTGTTCGGCTGGCGCAGAAAAGCCGGGCGGTCGGGATTCACATCGTGCTCGCGACGCAGAGGCCACAGGCGACGGTTGTTACGGGCCTGATTAAGGCGAATATGCCTACGCGTATCGGTTTTCGGGTTGCCGCCCGGATGGACAGCCGTATTATCCTCGACCAGAACGGCGCGGAAACGCTGCTGGGCCAGGGCGATATGCTGTTTTTGAAGCCGGGGACGAGCGACCTGATTCGCGCCCAGGGTACATTTGTCAGCGACGACGAGGTCAGGCGTATGGTCAAGCACCTCAAGGAAGTTGCCGAGCCGCAGTTCCACCCCGAGCTTACGCAGCTTGGCCAGGCGGACACAACCGAAATGATAGAAGATGAGCTGTTCGACGATGCCGTGCGGACAGTATTAGACAGCAAGCGAGGCAGCGTATCGCTTCTGCAGCGTCGCCTTGGCGTGGGTTATGCCCGCGCATCACGTATGATTGAGCAAATGGCGGCGCTGGGCATACTTGGCGAATACAAGGGCAGCCAGGCGCGCGAGGTGATGATGGGCGTCGAGGACTGGGAGCAGTTGCGAGACGATATGGAAAAACAGAGGGTCTCGGAATCGCAAAAGCCGGAAGGCCCGTCATACGTTAGCGAGGGGCAGCAGGGCTACGCCGCCGTCGATAAAGAGGAAGATTAGGAACACGGCCATTCCCTCGATTTTGCTTGGGACAGGCTTGGCCGTTTTTTCACGGGCTTAAAAAAAACGACTCCTGGCCCCTTTTTTCTGGTAAAATACCTTCCTGTGGAAAAAGACCTTAAATCAAAGACAGTTGCGGCACTTGAGCGCCTTGTTGTCGGGCTTGACCAGCCCAAGTACCAGGCTGGGTATATCTTCAGCGCGATTCAGGCGCACGGCGTAACCGACATTTCCGCAATCACCACCTTGAGTAAACCCCTTCGCGCCAAGCTCATCGAAGAGGGCTACCATATCTCGTCATTGCAGGCAGTTGAAAAATTGACGGACCCGGACGGCACGGTGAAATACGTCTTCGGTTTGCCCCGCCGTGAGGCGTCCCTACCGGGAGACGGAGGCAGGATAGAGTCGGTATTATTATTTGATGATGACAGGCGCACGCTGTGTGTTTCGACACAGGTTGGCTGCGCGATGGGATGCGTATTTTGCGCGACCGGCCGGCTTGGCCTCGGGAGAAACCTGACCGCAGGCGAGATTGTTGACCAGGTGAATCTCGCCGGAGGGGAGGCCCGCATCAGCAACGTTGTCTTTATGGGTATGGGTGAGCCGTTGGCGAATTATGAGGCGACACTCGATGCGGTTCGGATACTGAATCATTCGGCGGGCAGGCATATCGGTATTCGCCATTTGACGATAAGCACGTGCGGACTTGTCGAGGGTATTGAGCGATTAGCCGACGAGGGTATCCAGCCGCGACTGGCGATATCGCTGAACGCCTCTACCGATGCCATCCGTGCGAAGCTGATGCCGATTGCCAAAAAGTATTCGCTTAGCCGGGTTTTCGCGGCGGTCGAGCTTTATCAGCGCAAGACGCGGAACCGCGTTACTTTTGAGTATTGCCTGATAAAGGGCGTCAACGATACCGTTCTTCACGCACAGATGCTGATTAAGCGGCTTCGCGGGGTGATGTGCAACGTGAATCTGATAGAGTATAATCCATATCCCGGCTGCAGTTTGAAACCGAGCGGCCGGGAGGCGATAGAGCGTTTTGCCGGGATTCTGGAAGACGCCGGTTTTGAAACAACCGTCCGGCTGAAAATGGGCCAGACAATAAACGCCGCCTGCGGGCAGCTTGGCGCTAAAAGACAGGAGACCTCAGAATGAAGAATTTAGAATTTAGAACAAACAAGAGCAATTGGCGTGGCATAGCATTCGGCGAACCATTCTCAATTCTTAATTCTCAATTCTTAATTTTATACGTAAGCTTGCTGCTTTGCTCTAATGCGATGGCTGATTCGCTGAAGTTCAAATTTGCGCCTCGCGACAAGTATTCGCTTGTGTCGGTTATGGAGCAGAAAGTATCGCGAGTGATGGACGGCAACGAATTGTCCGTGGAGCAAACCACACACCTCGAATGCGACTTGGATGTGGAAGAGGTCGATGAAAACGGCGCTGCCTGGACCAGATACACGTATAAACGAGCTGTTATGAAACTGCGGTCGAAAGACCAGAACTTAGATTTTGATTCCGACGCAAATGCATCGAAGATACCGATCCAGGCGATACCATTCCAGATGGCATTGGGCGAATCGATATATTTGCGAATAACGCCTCAGGGGCATATAGAAAAAATCAATGGCCTGCCATCTCTGATTACAGCCGCTAAGGGCAAAATGAGCAATTTTCCCGGCGCGGACACAGTCAGCCGAAACATTGAACGGCAATTTGACGAACTGGTGGTAAGACGCATGCTTGAAAACCAATTTGCGGTTTTTCCCGATTCAAATAACGAAGGGACGATATGGATCCGCAAAGAGGTCTTGTCGTCCGCAGACTTGAGTTATACCAAGGCGGGCCAGGTGGACGAAGTTAATATAGTTTTTGAGAAGACCTTCCGGCTGAATACCCCCGCTGTCGGTGTGCGCCCAACTGCTTCGCAAAGCGAAGCAAAGCGTGGGGGCGAGCGACAGCAAAACGCGGCGGGACAAGGCGGAATTTCTGTTGTGGACGTCAATGTAATTGTTCGACCCGAGGTTGCCCAGGTTGTCAATACGCAAGCGTTGGACCCCCGCCGCCTTGCTTCACAAAGCGAAGCAGCGGAGGGGGCTTCCACGAGGGCAAGCAGAGAAATATCGGGCGATGGCGCCGGCCAGATTGAAATCGAGAATGCCACAGGCCGGATAATCAACAGTAAGATGACGCAGGATATGGTCGAAAGAGTGAAATTGGTTACCCAGAACCAGATACTTAGGCCAGTGGCCGGTCCGGAACCCATTACCACGCATAAGGTTACGACTTTCCAGATGACGAAAATAACGGAAGGCGGGCCCGCCCAGCCGGCAGATGCTAATGAAAAAGGGGCCCCTTCGATTTAGCTTCCCGACCTCCCGTAAGGGATGCCAAACAGCATACGGATTGCCGGGACAGGCAGGGCAGGCTGCACTCTTTTATTTGTTTGCTTTTTTCAAAAAATAACTTGCCGGGGTGTGGCGGATACGATATATTACTCCCGATTAGCTCCGTCGAATGGGGCGGTATGGGTCAACAGTATCACGGCATAGTTGATTCAGGCCTCCGGCGGCGCCCAGTCAGGCTGATGTTTGGAATGGCCTCCGTGACAACGAAGATTGATGATTGATAATTTAAAAACGGCCCTTGAGCGCTTCTGGTGCCGGCAAATAATCAATAATCAATTGGAAATCGTCAATGAAAGATTACCCGGTGGTGTAATCGGTAACACAGAGGTTTTTGGTACCTCCATTCCTGGTTCGAGTCCAGGCCGGGTAGATTAAAAATAGTTTTTGGTTTTGAGTTTCAGTTATGGCGCAAAGAGTTGCGATAATTCTGGCCGCGGGCATAAGCAAGCGGATGAACACGAAGATACCAAAGGTCCTACACGAGGTCTGCGGAAGACCTATGCTTTCTTATGTGCTGGATGCCTGTCGCGGAGTCGGCGTCGAAAAAATATACGTCGTTATTGGCTATAATTCCGAGAAGGTCAAAGAGCAGTTCAGCGACGCAAACGACATAACCTGGGTGGTTCAGCCCGAGCAAAAAGGAACGGCCCACGCGGTCATGTGCTGCATGGAGCATTTGAAGAATTTCGCTGGTCAGACGCTGGTGCTTTGCGGTGACGGGCCGCTGATTCGGGCCGAGACGCTGAAAACGGTGGTCGCCAAACACGAGGCCGAACGCGCCGCCGCGACGCTGGCCACCGCCATTCTCGAAGACCCGACCGGCTACGGACGCATCGTCCGCGACGCCTACGGCAATATCCAGGGCATCGTCGAACACTCAAACTGCACGCCCGAACAACTGAAAATCCAGGAAGTCAACCCGAGCTATTATCTTTTCGACAATAAGATACTTTTCGAATACGTCCAGCAGGTCCAGCCAGACAGGGTTAAGGGTGAGTTTTATGTTACCGATGCCCTGGCGATGATTATCGAAAGCGGGCACAAGGTTGTGGCGGTAACCGCCGTTCGCCCGGAAGAGGCGATAAGCGTCAACAGCCGGGAGCAGCTTAGCGATACCGGCAAGATTATGCAGCGAAGAATACAAAAGCGGCTGATGGAAACCGGCGCAACAATCATTGACCCGCCGAATACCTGGATAGACGCAAAGGTGCAAATCGGCCAGGACACCGTCATCGAGCCGTTCTGCTGCATATTCGGCGATGTCTTAATCGGTCGAAACTGTCGAATCGGGCCGTTTGTTTACCTGCGAAACGGCGAGAAAATCGGCGACGGCGTTATGCTTGAGGCCGGCTACTCGAATATCGAGCGCCAGGAAACAGGCAATGGACGTCGGGGATAAGGAGTGAATGATGTTTTTAAATGATAACATAAAAATATTTTCGGGCTGCTCAAATGAGCCGCTGGCAAAAGCGGTGTGTAAATATCTTGAACTGCCTGTGGGCGGGGCCCAGATAGAAAAATTCCCGGACGGCGAAAAAATTATCCGCGTCGAAGATGATGTGCGGGGCAGGGACTGCTTCGTGCTTCAATCCACGTGCAGCCCAGTCGACGAAAATCTCGTTGAGTTGCTCATATATCTCGATTGCCTCAAAAGGGCGAGCGCAAAAAGAGTTACCGCAGTTATTCCGTATTTTGGTTATGCCCGCCAGGACCGCAAAGACGAAGGCCGGGTGCCGATTACGGCGAAACTCGTCGCCAACGTGATTACCGCCGCGGGCGCAGACCGGATTCTTGCCATTGACCTGCATGCACAGCAGCTGCAGGGGTTCTTCGATATACCGGTTGACCATCTGACCGGCTCGCTTGTGCTAAGCAAGTATTTCCTCGATAAAAAGATTGGGGACCTGACGGTTGTTTCTCCGGACGTGGGCAATATCAAAATCGCGTCGCGGTATGCCTCGCAGCTTAGCGGGGACCTTGCGATTGTTCACAAGAGACGCATCAGCGGCAGCCAGGTGCAGGCACAGGAGCTTATAGGCAACGTCGAGGGCAGAAACGTCCTTATGTGTGATGATATGATTACCACCGCGGGCACTATTTGTTCCGCCGCGGCACTCGTTAAGGAGCGCGGTGCCAATAAAATCTATGTCGGCGCGACGCACGGAGTGTTCGCCCCGGGCGCGGTCGAAAAACTGAGCAAAACGCCTGTCGATGAGATTGTTGTTACCGACACGATACCGTTAAGCGCCGAGGCGGGTAAATTGAATAAAATCAAAGTCCTGACTGTGTCGGCAATGGTCGGCGAGGCGATAAAGAGAATACACAGAAATGAATCGGTCAGCAGCTTATTCAGCGCTCATTAGTTGATAGCTGGCTTTTTGAAATAGAAAGTATTGGTTTGTTGTGAGGATGTTATGGATAAAGCACAGGTGTTAAAAGCCGAGATTCGTCAAGGTGTAGGTTCGAAGGACGCAATCAAGTTGCGTAAGAAAGGACAGATCCCGGCCGTGATTTATGGTCACAAGAAAGAGCCGGTCATGATCATTCTGGATGCCAAAAGCTTCAGAGAAGGACTACAGCAGGGGCATCGGCTGATAGAGGTCGAGATAAACAAAAAGAATGAGACCCTGCTGGTCAAGGACGTGCAGTACGACTATGTCGGCACGGACATCATTCACGTTGACTTGATGCGCGTGGACGTAACCGAACTGGTTCGCGTAACCGTGCCTATAGAGACGAAAGGCACAGCCAAAGGCGCTCAGGAAGGCGGAATGGTCGAGATTCACACAGGCAAGCTCGAAGTCGAGTGCCGTGTTACCCAGATACCCGAGCGTATCGTTATATCCGTCAAGGAAATGGCCCTTGGCGACGCGATTCACGCAAAGGATATTCAACTGCCCGAAGGAGTCAAGCTGATAAGCTCGCCCGAACTGCTCGTTGCGACCTGCCATGTTGTCGCTGAGGTTAAGACCACCGAAGAGCTTGAGGCCGAACTGCCAACCGCTCCTGAGGTCATAACTGCGGCCAAGGAAGAGCCGGAAGAGGGCGAAGCGACAGCCGAGGCGAAGGAGCCGAAAGAAAAGAAAGAGAAAAAAGAGGAGAAGAAGTAGGGCTGTTTTTAGCGAGCCGGCACTATGCCTGGTATGAAGATGATAGTTGGACTTGGCAATCCTGATAAGAAGTATGCCGAAACGCGGCACAACGTCGGCTTCAAGGTGATTGATATGCTCGGCGGTGTGCTTGGTATAGATGTGAACAAAAGCAGTTTCGGCGGCAAGCTGGGCAAGGGCGAATACGCTGGCGACCAGGTTTTGCTGCTGAAGCCGATGCAATATATGAATTGCAGCGGCCAGCCGGTGGCTGACGCGATGGGTTTTTACAAGATAGGTTTGAATGACGTGTTATTAGTGCTCGATGATATGTGGCTTGAGCCGGGACAGATAAGGTTAAGGGCAAAAGGTTCCGCCGGCGGCCACAACGGACTGGCAGACGTGGTGGAAAAACTCGGCACCGAAGACGTGCCCCGATTAAGAATCGGGATAGGCCAGTGCAAAATGGGCGAAGCAGTTGAATACGTGCTTGGCGAGCCGGGCCCGATCGAGGCCGAGCAGGTAAACCAGGGAATCGGGCGAGCTAAGGACGCGGCAATTTGCTGGCTTGAAGAAGGTATTCAGGCGGCGATGACAAAACATAATCGGTTTGAAGAATGAATAGAAATATGTCCGCCATCCCTAACGGGATGGCGAGACCTCGCCAACGGGCGGGTCGAACGTAGAGTCGAAAAATTTTGCTGGAGGTATCTAAGTTGGAAACTGGAGTTAAGAAGCTTTACGAAGTGATGTTCCTGATTGATTCGGCCGAGGCGGCCAAGGACTGGGACGGCATTATCGAGCTCGTTACGAAAATGCTGAACAAAATCGATGTCCAAATCGTGTCGCTGAAAAAATGGGATGATAGACCGCTGGCTTACCCAATTAAAAGGGTCAGCCGGGGGACTTACATTCTCGCTTACTTCAAGGCCGACGGGCTGAAAATCCACGAATTAGAGCGGGACGTGCTGCTCTCGGAACGCGTTATGCGTGCGCTGATTCTCAGGGTGGAGCACCTCACTGAGGAAGATATCATCAAGCAGGCGACCGCTGCGGTGCAGGCTCCTGCTCCCGCTCCTGTTGCTGCCGATGATACTGTGGCGCAGAACGAGCCGGAAGCCGCCGGAACGGAAGTCGCGGATAACCCTGAGCAGCAGGTTTAGTAATCGGCCTGCGAGCATTGATTTAAAGCGGCCGCGTCTCTTGTTGAGGAGCGACGTTGAAGAATAGAGGAGTTATCTATGGCGAATTTTAATAAGGTAATGTTGATGGGCAACCTGACGCGAGACCCGCAGTTGTCGTATCTGCCGAGTCAGACGCCCGTTGTTGAGTTCGGCCTTGCGATAAACCGCAAGTGGACGAGCAAGGAAGGCGAGAGCAAAGAGGAAGTGTGCTTTGTCGATTGCCGTGCCTTCGGTCGGCCTGCCGAGACGCTCAACAAGTACATGCGCAAGGGCAGACCTCTCTTTGTGGAGGGTCGGCTGTCGTTCGAACAATGGACGGCGCAGGACGGCTCAAAACGAAGCCGGCACAGGGTTGTCGTCGAGAATTTCCAGTTTCTCGGCGGACCGGCCGGCGGCGGTGCCGGTGGTGAGGCCGGAGCGGCAGGCGGCGAAGCCGGGCCTGAAAGCCAGGTTGAGCCGGAAACTAACGGGCCTGTAAAGGGAGCACATCCTCCCGCAGATGATATACCGTTTTAAGTGAAAAGAGAAAGTTTTAGGTTCTTGGTTATTACTAACTGAAAACTTAAAACGCGAAACTAAAAATTGTTCATAGAGGTGAAAATATGCCGGAATATGGCGAAAGAAGAGATGACAGAAGAGGCGAAAGAAGAGACGACAGAAGAGGCGGCGACAGGTCGGACAATACCCGTAAGCTGGCCGCACCGCAGCAGACCCAGTGCAGGTTCTGCAGACGACGCGAAGAGTACGTGGATTACAAGGATATCGAGACCCTGCAGAAGCTGCTGACGCATCGCGGCAAGATATATTCTCGCAAGCGCAGCGGCAATTGTGCCGGCTGTCAGCGCAAGGTCAAAAACGCAATCAAACGCGCAAGGTTTATGGCGCTTCTGCCGTTTTGCGCATAACCCGGAAAGTTCGTAGGGCGGGGCTTGCTCCGCCTCCCGTAAGGGACGCCTAACGGCGGAATTAATCCGGTGGGGTAAACCCCACCATACAGTTTAGACGGAGATATACAAATGAAGGTTTTATTAGTTAGTGACGTGCGTAAACTGGGTTATCTCGGAGATGTTGTGGATGTCGCCGACGGCTACGCGAGAAATTGCCTGTTTCCGCAGGGGCTTGCCAAGGCCGCTACGGATAACAACATAAAGTCAATCGCCAAGGCCAAGGCGGCGAGAGCCGAAGAGCGTAATCTTGAACGCAAGCAGCTCGAAAAGGCGGCCCAGGCCGTCAACGGCGCCGAGGCAGTCATTGCTGCGGCGGTCAACGAGGTTGGCCACCTGTTTGGTTCGGTTTTCAGGCACGATATCGCCAAGAACCTGCGAGAGCAGGGCTTTGAGGTTGCCGATGAAGTGGTTATGCTCCACGAGCATATCAAAGAGGTCGGCACATACAGCGTCAAACTGGAGTTTGCGGACGATTTGACCGCCACGGTGAGCGTTGTTGTTGTTCCTGAAGGCATTGACGCGGAGGCATTCAAGGCTCAGCAGAAGGAGGCCGCCAAAGAGGCAGCGAGATTGGCTGCCGAGTTGAAAGCCCAGGAGCAGAAAGCTGCTCCGGAGCCGGAAGCGGAAGCCAAACCGGAAGGCGAAGCCAAGCCAGAAGGCAAAGCTAAGCCAGAGCGCAAAAGCAAGTCGGCTGACAAAAAAGAAAAGTAAGATACTATCGCGGATTGGCGTGTAGCGGGTGGTGTGTAACGTTTATCGCGTTGCTATCCGCTATCCGCCATCTGCTGCTTGAGATAACGAACTTGCCATAAAGCACCCGAACGCCGGAATCAACAGATATATAATCGCCCCGCCTGTGCCTTCGAGAAGAAAAGAATAGCCCGCGAAAATCGAGCAGGCGATCCATATGGTAGCCCCATAGCTATTAATTATGCCTGACAGGGACAGGTATCGCAGACACAATCAAAAATAGAAGCACAAAACCATGTGCCCCTTTTGCGAAGAAAAGGGGCGCATAGTTTGTTAGTATTTGTCGGATGGCAAAGAGCCGCTTCGCGAAAGGTCACACAACTCTTCGTCCGCTAATGACTCTAAGCAGAATAACCACAATGGCAATCACCAGGAGAACGTGAATAAGACCGCCCATAGTGTAGGAACTCACTACGCCCAGGAGCCACAATATGAGCAAAACTACCGCTAAAGTGTAAAGCATAACAATCCTACCTTTCTTTTTTTGGGGCTTGGTGTTCACCGCATACGGCCACGCCGCCTAACGGACCAAACCCAACGTATTCATTCTCTATGCCAACTCGAAAAGATATATTGTTGCGGCATTGCCGTCGTACGAACAAGTTAAAGTGCGCTTCCCTGCGCACTTTAACTTGAACAATTTTCTTAAAATCTATGGAGCCACAACATTCACTTTGAATTCCACTGAGGTCGATTCGCCGGTTGTCGGGGTTCCCGTCACAGAGACCTTATACTCACCGAGGGCGGTGTTTTTAGGCGCTGTAATCGTGAGCTGCACATCCGGTTTATCACCGGCCTTGACGATAACTTTGGCCGGGTCGAAGGTAATGCCTTCGCCCTTGGACAATTTAATTTCCAGCGTCACGTCCTGCTTGAAAGAATCGCCTCTCTTCAGAGAGAGGGTAACACTTTGAACTTCACCCTGTTTTATCTTCGTGTCGAACGATGGGACAACAATCTTGAACCCTTCGTCCTTGGCTGTGCTGCCGCCTTTGGGGCTGTCCGATTTAACGATGTAGTCGGCCTCCGGAGCGACAACTTTAACTTTGAATTCCACTGAGGTCGCTTCGCCGGTTGTCGGGGTTCCCGTCACAGAGATATTATACTCACCGAGGGCAGCATCCTTGGGTGCCGTAATCTTGATTTGCGTCTCCGGTTTATCACTGGCCTTGACGGTAACTTTGGCCGGGTCTATGCTGATACCTTCACCCTTGGACAATTTAATTTCCAGCTTAACATCCTGTTTGAAGGACTCGCCCCTCTCTATTTTGATGGTAACGGCCTGGGTCTCACCCTGTTTGACCTTCGTGTCGAAGGTTGGGACAGAGATATTGAACCCTTCGCCCTTGGCAATGCTCCCGCCTTTAGGGCTGTCCGTGCCGCGAGAGATGGCTGCAAGGGCTACCAGAACCAGCGTTAGTACAATTGTAATCCCAATTACCTTTTTCATTTGCTCTTCCTTTCTTGAATAATTAAATATGGAGTGATACACACACCCCTTAATATGTGCCCCTTTTGCGAAGAAAAGGGGCACATATTTTTAGTTAGTATTTGCCGGAGGGCAAAGAACCGCCCTTCATCGTAGAGGGTATGCGACGGACTGGTCGAAGGTGTCGCAGGTAATGCGGCATACAACCGTTCCGGTTCTTGATGCAATAGTGGCATTTTTAACGGAAAACGTAAAGGTGCACTTTTCAAGGTCGAAACTGGCATTTTTTATCTCAATGACCGTGCCTCTGGGGCTTTTGTATGTGTATCGGCCATGAGTTGATGCCACAAATTCGCCGGCTGGCACATTAAAATCCTGATCGCCCCAGTGCAAGGTGAGCGAATGTTGCTTCAGGTTTTCGGCGGTGGATTTAAAGGCAATAGCGCCTTGGACCGTAAGCGAATCTCTGTTGGCTTTTTTTGTGTTGGTATTTACTGATGCCTTGTCAACACGAAGTGCATCGGCATAGCCGCTCAGGAGTACCATTGGGATCGGTTTTTTGCCGTTGACGATGGTTTCGTCTGCCTGAGCATGGCCGATATAGCGTCCCCATTCAAGTTCCACATTTACCGGACAGCTCAGACCGGTCAGGCTGGCCCTTTTGGCAAGGATGTGGAACGTTTTCTTGTTCAGGTCAAAAAGAACGATGCGGATGGTATCCGGGGCGTTATCACGCCGCGTATAGGAATACCTGCCATTTTTTAGTCTGTCGGAGTTATAGGGGATTACGCCTTCAAAAACCAGTTCGCTGGCATTGCTCAGGCGTATATATATGGCCGTACTGCCGGCGATGTCCTGTAGATTGGCGTCAAACGTTCCATTGATGACGAATCCATCTTTCGATACTGTCGTTGTCGTGCCGGCCGTGATGGTGAACTGTTTTATTGTCATCGTATTCTGCGAAGCAGTGTAATTCTGATTGTTGGAATCTGCGTTAACGTCCGCATAAGACCTGCTCGTCGGCGTAAATGTATAACCTGTCTTTGCCGGCGTGACCGTTCCGCTCCAGCCATAAGGTACTGTGGCGGTGTAAAGACCATTGATGTCGGTAACAGGGTTGCCTGGCAGGCCGCTCATTGTGACGCCGTTCTCATCTGCATTGCCGGAGATTGTAAACGTAATCTGCGAAGCAGTGTAATTCTGACTGTTAGAATCTGCGTTAACATCCGCATACGACCTGTTCGTCGGCGTAAATGTATAACCTGTCTTTGTCGGCGTAGCTGTTCCGCTCCAGCCATGAGGCACTGCGGCGGTGTAAAGACCATTGATGTCGGTAACAGGGTTGCCTGGCAGGCCGCTCATTGTGACACCATTCACACCTGCGTTGCCGGAGATTGTAAACGTAATCTGCGAAGCAGTGTAATTCTGACTGTTAGAATCTGCGTTAACATCCGCATACGACCTGTTCGTCGGCGTAAATGTATAACCTGTCTTTGCCGGTGTGACCGTTCCGTTCCAGCCATGAGGCACTGCGGCGGTGTAAAGGCCGTTGATGTCGGTAACAGGGTTGCCTGGCAGGCCGCTCATTGTGACGCCGTTCTCATCTGCATTGCCGGAGATTGTAAACGTAATCTGCGAACTAGTGTAATTCTGACTGTTGGAAGCTGCGGTAACGCTCGTATATGACCTGTTAGTCGGCGTAAATGTATAACCTGTCTTTGCCGGCGTGACCGTTCCGCTCCAGCCATAAGGTACTGTCGCGCTGTAAAGGCCGTTGATGTCGGTAACGGGATTACCCGGCAGGCCGCTCATTGTGACGCCGTTCTCATCTGCATTGCCGGAGATTGTAAATGTAATCTGCGAACTAGTGTAATTCTGACTGTTGGAAGCTGCGTTAACATCCGCATACGACCTGTTCGTCGGCGTAAATGTATAACCTGTCTTTGTCGGCGTAGCTGTTCCGCTCCAGCCATGAGGCACTGCGGCGGTGTAAAGGCCGTTGATGTCGGTAACAGGGTTGCCTGGCAGGCCGCTCATTGTAACGCCGTTCACACCTGCATTGCCGGAGATTGTAAACGTAAGCGTTCCTGTGTAGTAATTCTCGCTGTTGTAATTTACGTTAACGTCTGTATATGACCTGCTGGGCGGGTCAAAAATATAACCCGTTTTTGCCGGAGCAACGGACCATGTCCAACCGTCCGATACTATGGCGGTGTAAAGACCGTTGATGTCAGTAACGGGGTTGCCCGGCAGACCGTTTATCGTAACTCCGCCGATAAGTGCTCCATTGGTGTCCTGAACACGGCCGCCGATGGTAAACAGAGGGGCAGTGTTGATAACGGTAATATTGCCAAAGGTAGCATCGACATGATGAGCCAATAAAAGGACAGAACCATTCTGCGGGTCGTTCAGATCTTCCTGCCGCTGCAGCAGCCATGTATTCGGTTCGGGCTGGTTGCTTTCCCATACTTTGAAGCTGTACAAGCCACCCGTGTCCGGAATGGTCTCAACACGCATCTTTAAAATATATGTTGCTTCCGGCAGGAGTGTGCCGCCGGGTGAGTTGGCTTCTCCAACAACGTTAAAGTCATGGTTATAGATAGTGTACTTACCGTTTGAATCATCCGACCATTTGAAAAGGGCGGCTGCTCCTATCGGGTGGTTACCAGACACCGGCTGGTTATTATCATTAGCATCCGGATAATAACCTGTCCATCGCATGACAAGACCGACCGCGGGCTGGTTTCCATCATGATAGCTTTGATGAACCGTAATCGGGACGTTGACTTCATAATCTCGCCAATTATTCATATCGCCAATGGCAAACGACCTGTTATAACCCTCGACGACAGTGCTGAGTCCGTTCGGTTCGACAGTCCATTGGCCGTCAACAATCTGGACGGCATTAAAAATGTTACTATCGGCAAGGTTACTGTCCATGACGGTACTCCAGTTGATGTCGTAAGGCAGGCGCCACGAATTCATATTGAAGTATTCGCAGTTTACAGATGCAGTGGTCGCGTGGTCATTTAAATCCGTTGCGGTAATCACTATGTTGTTTTGAGTCGGCGCATGCAGCAAATTCACATCCACACAGGCCAATTCGACATTGAGATCTCCTTCGCCGGCAAGGCGGGGATTCGGCGGGCCCATTGAGAGCGGTAATTGCGGACCGCCATTGAGTGAATACGTCAACGACTGTACCCGGGCAGGATTTATGATATCTCCAAGGATATTTATCCATCTCTGCGGCGTGCCCTGCTGGGCGAAAACCTGGTTCGGACCATACCATATTCTTATATGTAAATTACTGTCAGCAGCGGTTGGTGTTATCGTTTCTGCGACGGAGATTTCTACTTTGGCGTTCATGGCCAGCGCTCGGCCGTTCAGGGCCCCGCCGCCAAGGGTGATACTCTGGTCCGCGAGAATATTTCCGGCGAATGTGTTGGTGGCGCCAAGGGTCGCGGAAGTGCCGACCTGCCAGAACACATTGTTGGCCGATGCGCCCCTAATCAAAACCACCTTGGCGTCGGCGGGCGTTATCAGGGTGGTGCCGATCTGGAAGATCCACTGTGCGCTGGAATCTCCATTAGCGTCCAGCGTCAGATCGCCGGCCCCGAATGTCCAAGGCGCACTCGAACCATAGGTGTAAACTCCCGGAAGGAGGGTTGCTCCGCCCAGTTCCCCAGGTCCGGGCGAGCCGCCCGGAGCGCCCGCTGCTATATTGTATGCGGTAAGCAAGTCCGCTTGGGCCGTGCCCGCGACCGAATCACCTGTGTGGATCGTTCCGGTCGCGATCCCCGGGGGAAAGCCGGTGATTGAGGTGCCTGGCCAGACACCGACATCACCGTTGATGATGGTGAAGCCGGTATTGGTTACCTTTGAGCCGCCCAGCGCCCCAAAGTTTGCCGCCGTTCCTAAGTCAACGGTCACGGCGTAGGCACTGATGGGCAACAGCGTGAGAACCAACAGGCAAATAAACAATAGTTTTGGTTTAGTAACAATACCGCCAACAATATTCTTCTTCATTTTTTGTTCCTCTCTAAATTAAATTGATATTTTTCGGTCTTATCGGTAGGATGGCAAAAGAGCTAAGGTAGGCAATTCCTGAAAAACGACTTCGTAAATCCTATACCAAGTAGGGAATAGGCCGAAGCGGTGTCAGGGAATCGTACTATGCGGCGATAAAGTCAGGACAAACAATAACATTGCTAACTTCTTCATTTTGTGGCCCCTTAAACTAATACCCTAATTTTTGTGAAATCAGTATTCTCGTCATTTCCGGATAAAAAACATATAGGGAATTTGCTTAATTTGTGCCTCTAAATGCCTATGTGGTAAGAATAAAGGTAGTCGCAGGTTTGATTTGACGGGTGGAAATTACAAGAGAAAAAGGGGTCAGGAGCCGTTTTTTTCTTTACGTTAACTCTGTTAATGCCTTGTTCATTTTGTAGTAATGTAATTTTTTACCGTTCTCGAGCTTAACGTAAGTTTTTTCGCGGGTTTTGTAGCCCAGCGAATCATAAAACTTTTTAGACGGCAGCGTCGCATCCAATTTAATCGCTATGGCCCCTGTTGAAATCGCCTTATCTTCGAGCTTGTTCATAATAAGCTTTCCCATGCCGTGCTTTTGAAATTTGGGATTTACAAAAACTCTCATAATGTGGTTATCGATAACGGTTCCTGTTCCTATGATGCGATTATTTTTTTCCAAAACGACGGTCCACCCTTTTGCGGCACCTTTTAAGATGTTCTCCTCACAATGGTATTGCTTAAAGTATTGGACGGCTTCTTTGGGGTAACTGGCTGGATAGCAAATATCGATTGTGTTGTATATCAACTCTTTGACGGCGGGCAAATTACTTTGCCTGAATCGCCTTATGCGAATATCTGTTCGTTTAGCCATGTTTCTTCCGGTGGCAAATCAAGACCTTGCGAAGTTATGAAACTCCCTCTCAATATTCTCGGCAGATTTTTGGCCTTCATAGATAATCATGCGGAATCTGAAAAGTGCGCTTTGGCCCGGGTAAAGCGTAAAATTTAACGGCTTGGGGTTTTCGACGTTTCGGCCCTTCAGGAAATCCAGTTGGCCTAAAGGGTTGGCGCTAAACAAACCATAACCTCTTGCTTGCCAATATGTTGGGAAACATGCGCTTGCCGGGTGATTGAAAATCGCGATACCGATTGTTTTGCCGTCTTTAGTTCCTTCCAGCCGAACCCAGGCAGCTTTTTTGCCCCAGATATTCGGCTCGCCTGTATTGCCATCTGAGTCGAGATATTTGCCCGTTCCTTTGTTTTCGCTCAGCCAGTCGGCCACGCGAATCGCGAACATGCCCTCTTTGGTGTCGCCGAAGACAATTTTTTCATCCTGCGCAGTCAGGGTGATATTGAAATCGATGGCGTATTGATTCGGCTCGGCTGAAAAAACCATGTCTCTTTTTTCTTTGAGTAATGTTTTGCCTGATTTGCCGACCCATTGCGAAATTGTGGAAAGCTGCCCATTTTCCATCTTTGTGGTTTTTATGTGCTTTATCTGCGGCGGCGAAATCCTGTTGTTCCAGAAGCCATCGTTATTTACTTTGTCATAAGTAAAAAATATCCCGGCATGATGCGGATGGTCGTTGCTCTCGCCCGGTATATTCTCGAAAGGAAAGTTGCGGGTCAATGCGACACCCGAAGGACTTTTCACGGGATACAAAATCGGCTTGGTCTGCTCTGAGCCATATCGGTAGGTCGTGAACAGGTTGCCCCCGATGAGGATGTCTATTTTATTGGTATCCTGTACGAATTTGATGTCCGCACCCGCTGCGCAGGCCGATACAAAAAGCGGAATCAACCCGGCTAAAACAACCTTTTTAAACATCCTGATTTCCTTTCGCCAATAGCGCCCGACCGTTTGGCAAAGGCATCTGCCTGCTGAACGCTATCGGTTATAACACGCTGCCAGAATCTTTATCGGGTGAATCGCGTGTTTTCCGCTAATGTGTTCGATTTGCATACCGCAGGCGGCGCACTCGGTAAGGACGCACTGCGCGGGCGTATTTTTGAGCGTATTTTTGAGCGATTGGGCGATTTGTTCCGACAGCTCGTAATTTTTCTTTTGCATTCCGAATGTGCCGGCTAAGCCGCAGCAGCCCGCATTGAGGTCAGCCACAGGTATATTGCACAATTTTTGCAATAGTTCGATACTCGCCCCATATGACCCGGTTGCGAATAAATGACAGGGCGTGTGATAAACGTATTCCTGCAGGAGCGTTCTTTTGGGCTTGTTCAATTTGCCCTGTCGCAGCAGCTCGCGCAGGTATTCCATAAGTTCATAGGTATTTTCGGAAACTATTTTCGCGTCCACGCTGTCAACGTAATGCCGAAGTTCCTGTTTGAGACACAATGCCGCGCTTGGCTCGGAGCAGATAATTTTGTAGCCGTCTTTTGCGGCTGCCGCGAGGTATTTGACGCTGTAAGACAAATCCTTTTTCGCGGTTTTGACGTCGCCATAAACAATCGCGGGCAGCGGCGCGGGTCTTTGCCTGGGGATTATCACTTCGACGGCGTTTTGTCGCAGGACGTCGATGACTGCGAAGCCCAGCTCGTGGTCGTTGTAATTAACGTATGAATCCAGAAAATATGCGACTTTATCAATGGGCATTTCGCTTGGTTTGCAGGTTTCCAGGTAGAGCCGGCCGGCAAGGTAAAATGAGCCGAAGGCGAATTTGGGCGTCCGACGTCTGCTGTCAAGCCCTATTGTCTTTTCGAGGAGAAATCGGGTTATCGGCAGACGCATTACGGAATTTGATATCGGAGCGAAGGCGCTTGCCAGCATACTGAGATATCGATTGTGGCTGAGAAGCCGTTCGGTTAGACGCAGTCCTTTTCGGCGGACGTATTCGGCGCGGGCAGCCGCGATAATTTTCGAGACATCGACGCCCGAAGGGCACTCGACGGAGCAGGCCTTGCAGTTGATGCACAAATCGAGGAACTGGCGGAATTCCGGGGAATCGAAATATCCCTCTTTAAGCTGCCCGCTGGACCAGAACCTCAGCACGTTCATTTTCGCACGGGAACTCGCCAGCTCATCTCCTGTTGTGCGGAACAGGGGGCACATTCTGAATTGCTGCTCTCTGCTTCTGCAGACGCCGCAACCGCTGCATTGCCCAAGCTCAAGCGATATTTCATCGTCGGCGAAGATTACGCCCGATTCCGCGAATGTTTTATCATTTTTTATGTGGTAGCCGGCCTTTAAGTTTTCGACCATTACATTGGGGTTATCGTTGATTATTTTTCCGGGATTGAGCAGGCCGGCGGGGTCAAAAATATTTTTGATGCCGCAAAGCAAATTGTAAAATTCGTCGCCATATTGTTTTCGCAGAAACGCCGCGCGGACTAATCCGACCGCGTGCTCGCCGCTGACCGTTCCGCCAAGCGACCAGGCAAGGGCGAAGACCTCGTTGGCGATTTGCGTCATTTTATTTATATCGCCCTGCTCACCCAAATCCAGGTATGGCCTGATATGTAATTCGCCGTCGCCGGCGTGGCCATAGTAGCTCATTGCGGTATTGTATTTTTGACCGATTTTTTGCAGGCCTGCGATATACTCCGCCAGCTTGTTGTTTTCGACCGACACATCCTCGATAAACGGCACGGGTCTTTGTCTGCCTTTCGCCCTGTCTAAAAGCGGGACGGCGTCCTTGCGCGCCTTCCAAATCCGCTTTTGTGTCTGCTCATCGAAGACAATCGTTCGATTGCTTGCGAGATTGCCGATGGCGGAATCAGTCTTTACTATTTTTGCTTTTACCCGTTCGGGCGTTTCGCCGACGTGCTCGACAAGCAATGTGGCAGTCGCATTGGCGGGAAGAACATCTCGATATGCGGGCAGGTGTTCAATCGCCATCGCAATCAGGCGATTATCCATCAGCTCGCAGGCAGACGCGCCCGTCGATACTATAATCGGCACCGCTTTTGCCATTTTGTCCAGCGAATCGAATTCCAGTTGCAATAACCCTTTGGCCTTTGGCAATGGTACGGTGCGAAGCGTTATTTTGGTGAATATGGCGAGCGTACCTTCCGAGCCGGCCATCAGGCGGCCAAGATTTATTTTCCCATAGTGATATACCCCGGCGATATTGTATCCGCTGCGGTTGCGTTTGGTCGCGGGAAGTGCATTTGTGATTGCGTCTTTTTTGCCCGCCAGCAGCGAGATGCACTGTTTAGCAATCTCATCGATGCGGCTATCGCTCTCGGCTTTTGGTTTATAATCGTTTACCAACACGATTATTGAGCCGTCCGCGAGGACCGCCTCGACTTTTTCGACATAATCGCCTGTGTAGCCGAATTGCAGCGAGTGTGCCCCTGTTGAGTTATTGGCGACGCATCCGCCTATGACCGCACGATTAGCTGTTGACGGGTCAGGCCCGATTTTCCTGCCGAATTTCGCGAGATAACTATTTAATTCATCAAGGACAACGCCCGGCTCGCAAGTTATCAGCTCACCCTCATTTTCAATACTGATAATGCGGTTCATATATCGGGTTACATCGAGCAGGATTCCGCTGGTCAGCGATTCGCCCGCCACGCCGCTGCCCGCCCCACGAGCGGCAACGGGTATTTGTTTGGCTTTGGCATATTTAAGGACCGCGGCGATATCCTGGGCATCGCGCGGGCATACAACGCAGGTCGGCACAATCTGGTAAATGCTGGCGTCGCTGCTGTAAGCGGCACGATGCAGAACGTCCGTGAACACCTCTCCTTTGACGAGGCGAGCAAGGTCTTCCCATTGGTTATCGAATGTTTGCGGGTTCACTTGTCTAATTATCAATAATCAGTAGAAAATAATCAATAGTTTATGGTTAATCTTCGACGTCGCAAGGCAGGCGGACAGGAGAACCGGCGCTTGTTTTGTGAAGCTGCTCAAGCTCCTTTTGACTTATTTCGCCCTTTATGAATTGCTGGACGATGGGATCGGGATGGCCGCGGATGTTATCGGCGTCGCCGTCGGCGATAATTTTACCGTGGTGGAGCATAACAATGCGGTCGGCTATCTTATATGCGCTTTTCATATCGTGCGTTACGGCGAGGCTTGTTACGCCAAGCTCTTTTCGGAGTTTCAGGACAAGCTCGTTTATCACGTCCGCCCGAATCGGGTCAAGCCCGGTTGTCGGCTCGTCATACAATATAACTTCCGGGTCAAGCGCTATGGCCCTTGCAAGAGCGACGCGTTTTCGCTGGCCGCCGGAAAGGTTGGCGGGGAAGAAGTGCTGAAGCCCGTCGAGGCCGACCATTTTGAGCTTGTTTCGCACAAGCTCTTCGACAGCGCTGAAACGCGTTATCTGGCAGTGCTGCCTGACGGGGAACATTATGTTTTCCGCAACACTTAAGCTGTCGAAAAGGGCCCCTGCCTGAAACAGATACCCGAAATGCGCCCGCACGCCGGTCAGCGACTGGTCGGCGAGGTTGTCGATTCGCTGGCTTTTGAAATATACCTCGCCCGAAGTAGGCCGCATCAGGACTATCATGTGTTTGAGCAGGACGCTTTTGCCGCAGCCGCTTGGGCCGATTACGACGGTGGTTTTGCCTTTTTCTATCGCCAGCGAAATGTCGTCAAGCACAATGTTATTACCGAATCTCTTGGTGATATTTTTAAGAACGATTAGCCCGTCGTCGGGCTTGACGCCGGTTTGTCCGTTGTTAGTTGTTTGTTGTTCAGTATTCATCATTTTTTTGGTGAGCCGTCCGATGACTAATTATTATACCAAGCTCTTCAAAGGCCAGAAAGAGCTGTAAAGCGCCTTAAAAACTATCACCAGGACGAAGTCAAGAGCCAGTATCGAGATAAAGCTCATTACAAACGCGTCTGTGCAGGCCTGCCCCACGCCCCGTGCTCCTTCTTTGCAGTTGAAGCCCTTGTAGCAACTGATTACTGCCAGCGCCCCGCCGAAGAAGAAACCTTTGGTGATGCCGCAGCCGACGTCCCACAAATCGACGCCGTATGCGCTGAAACTCCAGTATGCCGTGGCGTTGATACGCAGGTGAATGACGCTTACGAACCAGCCGCCGACGATACCGAGCAGGTCTGCGTAAACGATGAGTACCGGTGTAAGGAGCAGGCAAGCCAGCACGCGCGGCGCGACTAAGTATTTGACGGGGTCTGTTCCCATACTTTCTACGGCATCTATCTGCTCGGTAACTTTCATCGTGCCTAATTCAGCGGTGAGCGCGCCGCCGACTCTGCCCGCAAGCATAACCGCCGCCAAAACAGGCCCAAGCTCTTTAACGACCGAGATGTTTATCAGGACTCCGAGGTGTTCTTCAAGCCCTATTCCCGCCAACTGGTCGTAGGCCTGAAGCGCCAGCGTCATACCAACGAATGCACCCGTTATCATAATGACGGGAACGCTGTAAACGCCTATCAGCAGCATTTGCGTCCATATCAGCGGATAGGTGTCGGTTTTGACGATACTTTGCATGCTGGTTACGGCCGAACGCCAGGCGAATCGGCTAAATTGCCCGACGTTGCCTACCTCTTCGCCAAGTTTATATATTGCGGTTCCTATTATCATAGGGTTTCTGAGTACAATAGCAAAAAACACAAGGACTTACGCACTTATAGAACAGGCCCTTTTGCTCTTATAATAATCGCCAAATTCGCCCATTCGCCTAAATACAAAATAGCCCTGTTTTGCAGATGGTCAACTTAAATACCAATCTAGGCCTGTGCTTATAGGACCTTAAACTTTCGAGCAGTTTGGTCTTTTCCCATTTGATATTCGAGGTTATAATATGGCCGTATATGGGAATGAATAAATCATTGCTGTTGTTTTGCATTTTAATAGTCGGCGTGAGCGGTTGTGTTGAGCGTAAACTCACTATCAACACTAACCCGGCCGGCGCACAGGTTTTCCTGAATGACGAGGAGATAGGCGTCTCGCCGGTGACAACGTCGTTCAACTGGTACGGTGATTACAATATCACTATCCGCAAACAGGGCTGCGAAACCCTCCAGACGCATCGCAAACTTCAGGCGCCGTTGAATGATTATTTCCCCTTTGATTTCATAACTCAAATCCTTTACCCGGGCAGGATAGTTGATTCCTATGAGTGGTCGTTTGACCTGAAACCACAGAAAGAGGTCGGCAGGCAGGAATTGATTCAGGACGCGGAGCAGCTTAGCAAGCAAGACAATTGATAGTCAATCATCAATCCTTATACCAGGTTTACGCGGTACCATTCGATTGCTTTTTTCAGCCCGTCTTTAAATGAAACAACCGGCTTGAAACCTATTAGTTTTTTCGCAAGAGTGATATCGGCGAGCGAATATTTTACGTCGCCTTTGCGGGATGGGAGATACGTCGGCTTGACATTTTTACCGACGATTTTATTTATCATATCGATAATCGCGTTGACGGTTATCGCTTCTCCGCAGGCGATATTAACGACATCGCCTTTGGTCTGCTTTGCCCGGGCAGCAAGAAGGTTTGCCTCCACGACATTATCGACATAGGTAAAATCCCTGCTTTGCTCCCCGTCGCCGTAAATGGTAGGCGGTTTGTTTTTGAGGATTGAGGTTACGAATGCCGGTATCGCCGCGGCGTATTGGCTCGTCGGGTCCTGGTGCGGGCCGAAAACGTTGAAGTATCGAAGTGAAATCGTTTCAAGGCCGAAAACCTTGTAAAAAACGGAACAGTAGTATTCGCACATCAATTTTGCCGCTGCATAGGGCGAGAGCGGATTGACGGGCATTGTTTCAACTTTCGGCAAAGTCGGTGTGTCGCCGTATGCCGAAGAGCTGGCGGCATAAACAAAACGCTTTATTTTCGCGTCCCGTGCCGCCAACAGAAGCGTGAAGGTTGCGTCAACGCAGTGCCTGTGTGTTAAAGCCGGGTCGTCAATACTGCGGGGAACCGATGGTAACGCCCCCTCATGCAATACCACGTCAATTCCTTTCATCGCGGCCCGTGCAGCATCCGCATTACCCATATCTGCTTCTATGAACTCTATTTTGTCTGCAATGCCCGCGAGGTTACTCTTTTTGCCGGTAAGCAGGTTGTCAATTACGCGGACAAAACAGCCCTGCGAGACGAGTTTAGTGCAGATATTTGAACCGATGAAACCAGCTCCGCCGGTGACCAGAAACTTATCCATTTAAAACCTTTCGATGCTCGATAGTCGTTGATTAATGCGTTATGCCTTTGCCGGCTCGATTGCCTGATATTCCTGATACGAGCGGAACATTTCCCGGAAGTAACCGCCTTTAAGCGTTTTGACTCCAAGCAGCACACAGCCGAGTATTGTGGCGTTTACCTGTTTTAGCTCGCCGATAGTTCGCACGCCTGTGCCTCGTCTGGTTACTGCCGCATTAAATACCAGTATAGTGCCATCGACATATTTTGCCAGTAATTTTGCTTCGCTTGCCAGTAGCACGGGCGGCCCGTCAATTATCACATAATCGTAACTATCGCGCAATTGCCCGATTAACCGCTGCATTGCTTCGCTTCCCAGCACTTCCGCCGGATTGGTTGGCATCGGCCCTGATCCAATTATGGTCAGCCCTTCCATTCCGCTGGGGCGTATCGCTTGCTGCAAATCGCATTGCCCCGCCAGCAGATTGCTCAATCCTGCGTTTGTCTGGGTTGCGGTCTGGTCGCCGGCAAATATAGCGTTTATGGCCGGTCGCCGGAGGTTGGTGTCTATCAGCAGAACTTTTTTGCCCTCGGCTAGGAGTGTTGTGGCAAGATTTACTGCCACGGTGGTTTTGCCGTCTTTAGCTCCGCCACTGGTGATTAGTATTGTTTTGGCTTTTCCGCCGGGCTCCGACAATCTCAGATTTGTTCTCGTTCTTCTATACGATTCGCTTAGGATGCTGTTTGGCGCCTGACGAACCACGAGCGCCGGCTCAATACCCTCAACTTGTTCGTCCTCTTCGGTGTCAGGTATAATCCCAAGCAGCGGAATATGCAAATGCGTTACCACGTCTTTGGGCGTTCGAACAAGGTCATTGAGCAGTTCTATTAAGAATGCCAATCCAATGCCAAGTAACAGCCCTAAAAATGTTCCGCCGGGGAAAAAAACTTGCCATTTCGGAAAACTTGCTTCAAGGGGTTCAGGTGCGAGGCCCATAGCTTGAACTGTAGGCGTTTCAGGGTCGTCGTGAATTATCTTAAGTTTTTCTGTCTGACTTTTAATTGTATCGAGCATCACCCTTCGTTCATCTCTTATTTTCACGCGTTGCGTGAACTGTACCCTCGCCAGGTCAAGCTCTTCTTTTTGTTTTGCGGCTGCGTCATGCATTTTTTCGAGTTGGTCGAGCTGGCCCTCAAGTGTTGTAAGCTGATCTTGGGCGTTTTTCAAGTTTGATTGCCTCACTTGTTCGGCTATTATCGCCTGTCGACGGAGCCGTTCTTGTTGTATACTATCGATATATTCTTTGATTTGTCGAATGACTCTGTGGTCTTCGCCGAATCGTGCAAGCGCGCCTGCCAGCGTAGATTCCTGTAGCGCCAGTTGCTGTGATAATTGAAGCATCACGGGGTCCGTTTCCGTCTGCCGCTCAACCTGCACCTGAACGGGTCCCTGTGCTTGTACCGCGAGAGTTTCGATAGAGGCCCGCGTCTGGCTGATATCCATTCCCAGTTTAGTTGCCTGGTTTTCCAGATCATTAAGTTTTTGTTCTATCACCGGCTGGAATGCATGCTCTTCAAGATCGGTAAATCCGTATCTGCGGCGAACGTCGTCGAGCGACCGCTCAGCCAAATCTAAATCTTTTTGAACACGAGCCTGCTCTTCATCGAGCCGGGATAATTTTTCCGCCACTTCTTTACGCTTTGTTCCTCCCTGGCCGCCGACAAACAGAGATACCATTTCATTGACTATAATCGCCGATTCTTCTTTATCCCCGCAGGTCATCGAAACTATGATTGAATCGCCGTCCCTTTGTGGGCTGGCGACGAAGCTTTTCTTTAAATCATTGACGGCTTTTCTTATACGGACGTCCTTTATGTCGCCGAACCCTTTAAACCATTTGGTCTGTTGGATTTTGTCCCTGTCAATGAGCTGTTGGAACATACCCTGGCTCGTCAATTGCATAGCCATTGACTGCCGATAACCGTATTGGACGTCCTGTGCGACAGTAATGGCCTGTATTGCAGTGGGGTCTTTCTGGACAGGCGGGAGCACCTTTATGAAGGTTTGCGCAGTGTACTCTGGCCTGTATCTTGAAAACAAAAACCAGCCCACTCCGCCACACCCAAAGCCGAGTATCGTTAGCAGGAAAATCATAAGCCAGTGCCGGCGCAGTATGGCGAGAATTTCTCGCGGCGTTATTCCTTCGGCGGCCCCGCGCGCAGCCATAGTTGGCCTCGGGGTCATCATCCTGGCCTCCACTGCAACCGGTTTTTGTCCTGGGTCTGCCATTTGTCAGTCAATTCTCATAATATCAAAACTAATCATTGTCATGGCGTTATTGTTACTTTTTGTCATCGCCCTTGTTTTTTCCGAGCCGCTCGATTGCGGCATTTATTCGTTCCTTGTCCGCTTTCTGCATGTTGTCTCCGCCAGCATCCAGCGCCTGCCCATAAGCCGCACGTGCCTGTGTCAATTCACCGAGCTGCTCATGGGCCTGTGCCAGGTGCTCATACGCCTCTACGGGCGGCGATAGCCGTCTCGCCTCGTACTGTTGTATCGATGCCTGCGATAACTGCAATGACTCGGCATATTTACCTTTTTTGTAGAGCGCAACGGCATAAGTATCAAGGTATTCCGGTTCGTCTGGTTGCATCTCATGAGCCCGCCTGGCGTATTCAATCGCCTTGTCTAAATCTTGGTTGTTAACCGCAAGGATGTACGCGACATTATTCAGAACACTGGTATTATTCGGCATTTTTTCCAGCAGACTTTCATAGACCCCGATAGCATCTTTAAGGTATTTATTATCGGAAGTTTTGCTGAAAGCGAGTATCAGCGTTTCGGCTTTCTGCATCGTGTAATTGAGCCATTGTGGCTGGTCAGGCCCGATTGCCTTAAGACATTTATCAAGATATTCAAGGGCCTTGCTGTAGTCGGTTTTGAGTCGGCATAGGTTATACATAGTCCAGTTTGCCGAGAATGACTCCGGTTGCATATCGAACTTTTGCTTGCACATTTGTTCTGTTTCTTGCTCGCCGATTAGTCCGTAAATTTTTCCAAGAATCTGCACGACCATAGCATCATTGTCGCCTGTTTTTTCGAGGGCTTTTTTGCAATACTGCACAGCAGTGATGCGGTCGCCGAGTTTCATTTTACCTTCCGCCATTTTTAGATAGGCGACTGGGGCAAGATTTCCATCGATGTATTTACTGGCCTCTTCGAATAACTTGTCCATTTTCCCGGCGGTCATAATTGCTCGCAGATATCCGCCAAGGGCGTCAGCGTCCGGCCGTCCCTGTTCAATACTTTTTCTCAGTGCGGTTTCATATAATTGTTCAGCCCCGGCGAAATCGCCTGCGCCGCCTGCAAACCCGCCTGCGTGCTTATACCAGTAAACACTTTCGGGCAATTGTTTGAGAATTTTCGAATAAAAATCCTCAAGGGCTTCCTTTCGTCCGGCTTGTGAGTAAATTTGTTCGAGCATCGTCCTTGCCTCATCTGGCGCCTGCGGATCCTCGACCAAGCTTTTAAGCTCGATAGCGGCGTCATCGGTGCGTCCTGCCATTATATAAATCTTCGCGAGCATAATACGAGTCGGGGCTACATCAAGCAGGGTCTTGCTTTGTTTAAGGTCCGTGATTGCCTGGTCGTAATTCGACATCATACCATTAATTTGTCCGCGCAGTTGCCAGGCGGTCGCGTCGCTTTGGTTGCTCTCAAGTCGCTTGTTTACCAGTTCCAGTGCCTCTTTTAACCGTCCCTGTTTCATAGAAAGCCATGAGCTCAGCAGCAATCCTTTGCCTTCCTGGGGGTATTTTTCCCTGAAACTTGCCAGTTTTTGTTCAGCTTCCCTGGTCAATCCGAGGCTAAGATAAGTTTGGATTACCAAAAGATGAATTTCGGGTGTTTCCGCGGCGGCGGATAATAGTTGTTCGCCATATTTTGTCGCGGCAGCTTTATCGCTGGTTGTTTCTGCAATAAATAACAATCCCTCCAGGATGTTTACGTCCTTGGGGTTGGTCTGATAGGACTGCTCTAACGATTTGCGGGCATCATCATATCGTCCCGTCTTTATGTAAAATCGCCACAATAGTGGTGATTCCTTCGTTTCTTTCAATAACTGCTCCGCCTTTTCCGGCTGGCCAGTTTGCCGATAGTATTCTGCGTAACTCTCGAGTACGACAGGGCTCTGGGGGTCATAGCTTTTCGCCTGTTCCAGGGCCGAGAATGCCATTGCGAACAGCGCCTGCCGGCGTTGGGTATCAGTGTTGTCCAGACCAAGCCGTGTGGCGAGCCGGGCAAGCAATAGTGCGTTCTTCATACTCGGCATATTTTCCTGCAAACTCTGCCGCAGCGCAAGCGCGCGATTCGGGTCGTTTTCGCTTATGTATTCAGCATAGAAACTCATTAGTTGCACGTCGCCCTGATTAAGCGCCATCGCCCAGTCCAAAGCGCCCTTGGTTTCGGCAAGTTGCGATGTCGACACATTATCACCAAGAGCTTGGTTGCGTTTGTACAGCCGATTGGCGTATTCTTTCGCGACGGTCTTGTCCAGCGGGGTGGTTTTTGATGCCATACTTATGTCGGTAAGCGCGGCTGCCTCATTGCCCAGTGCGGAGTTGATGCGGGATCGCAGCAGATAGCCATACCCGAAAACAGGTCTTTGCGACAGCGCGCTGTCTATGCTTGCAAGAGCGGTTTCATATTGCTCTTTTGCAAGAGCGGCCCGAGCCGCGAAAAAATCCCCTGAGCAATCGTCGTAATTTTCTCGCCTGGCTATTTGCAGGATTTTGTCGATAGTGTCCCAGTCCTTTTTTTCCAACCCGATATCAAACAAAGATGTTATTGCTCGACGTTTTGAGCTATCGTCTGCCTGGAGCGAGCCGGTGCCGATGGGTGGAGGGGCGAGCTTCCTGAATTGCTCCGATGCCTTGTTGGGATCGTTGTTGGTTATGTAAAAAGTGCCTAGGGCTATCGTTCGCCTGATAGGGTCTGCAATGCCGGTCAGGACATCCTCTTTAAGCTGCGCGACCCTTTCAGGAAGTACTTTTGCCGGGGTCGGCTCGGCGAGAAGCCGTTTGTAATATAACGCAACTGTATTATCCGGCTGGTATTTCAAGTACTTCTCGATTATCAAATTTGCCTGGTCAAGGTTCCCGCTTGTTATCGCGTCTTCGCACATCGAGGTGGCTAAGGTAACTTCCAGGGAATTTGGGTCCGCCGAGAGCATAGCATCCATATTTTCGATAAAGGCCGATGCGAGGGCTTTTATTTCTGCTGCAATCTGTTCGGTTGAACGCTGGTCAACCTCTTGCTGCCGCGGTTTTTGTGAAAGGGTATTCATCAGAATCGTGCTGGTTCGCGGTTTTTCCTCTCGGCTAATGATAATTGTGCGTAATGCTGCCCCCTTGGTTTCGAGAATAGTTGCTTTAAGCTGCCGCCATGAAGGGTCATTTTGCGGTATTTGGTCAAGATAACGCTCCGCCTCTGCAAATTCTCTGGCGATTATATATGCACGCGTTCGCAATATCCGGCTTCTGTCTGTGATTCCGTATCTTTCCTCGAACAGATCGATATGGGCAAGGGATCCCTTCCATATAGCGACTTTGAGGAGAAGCTCGGCATATTCCAGTCGCGACTCTGGCAGGGCCGACTCTATTCCATTTTGTAGAGCGTCGGAGAGAAACTCGCCAACCGCGCCGTTTTCTATGCCATAAGCAAATGTTTTTGCAAGCCGGTATGAAAGACGCGGGTCTGAACGTCCCGCTGCCTTCAACTGCGTATAAGTTTTGTATAATTTTTGGATGGCAGGTGCTGGATCGCTTTGTTTGAGTCGAGCGGCGGCAAGCTCGACCAGACCCTGCCATTTAACTACCTGCGGGTCATCACCGCTGCGATAAAGCTGTTCAATCTGCCTGACCATTTGTTGGGCGTTCGTCAATAATTGTTGTTTCTCGGATTCTCCCAGTGACGCGTTTGCATCCATTATCTGGTCGATATAAATATTGGCGAGCATGCTGAGCATTATTAATCGATTAGTCCTCGCCGCTTCAGACCGGGGGCCGGTTGTCTCCTGTGTGTCAGGAAGTAAAAGACCGTTTTGCGCAAGCTCAATTGCCTTGTTCAAATCCGTATTTTGGTTTTTTATATGAAATCTTCTTAGGTATAAACTTGAGGAGAGCGCAACGTAACTGACGCCATTTTTGTCGAGTTCGACAGCTTTTTTTGCCGCCTCAATTGCCTTGTCGAGATAAGCCGGACCGAGACGGTAGTCAGAATAGAAAGAGGCAAGCGCCGAAAACACTTCCGCGTTGGAACCGAATTTAGCAGTAAGCGACAAATACTCCGGTTCCATTTCCAAAAGTTGCTTTTTCTGGTCGGATGACTCGGCACCGGTCTGAGCAAAACTGAAATTGTGCTTCATATCGAGATAATTGATATATGCTTTTACGTCGTCCTTTGTTGCTTTTATCCCTTCCTTAAGTAATTCGATTGCCTCTTCCTGGCTTTTAACTCTCGCTTCCAGATTTCCTTTCGATGTGTCCATCTCGCCTTTGAAAGCCGTCGCTTGGGCGAGATATCGATACACATCAGGATTTGCCGGCTCGAGCTGTTTTACTTTCTCAAGGTCGGCAATACTTTGGTTGAGCGTTTCTCCCTTGTTTGTTACCATTCCGAGCATCGCGATATATAAATTGGACTGCCCCCTCATCAGGTGCAAATAGGACCCCAATTTATGCGCCGGCTCTCCGCTTTGCTTAAACGCTTCTATTTCCAGCTTCGATGTATCTTCTGTTGCAAGTTCCGCTGTGGCGCCGGGCGCTTCTATCATTTCTATAAACTCCCCGGCCTGCGTAGCGACCTCCTGCCACGCCTGTCCGGAAACCGTCTGCGCAAATATGTAAAAATATTTCAGCCGGTTATATCTTGCGTTTATGTCCTTTGGGTCGAGACGTACAATCTGGGTCCAGCATCCCATAACGTTACGCCAGTCCTCTGTTTCTATATAAAGATCCGCGAGGCGATGAAGGCCTACAATTTTTAGCTCATCGGTTTTGGAGTAGCCGTAGGCTTTTCTATAGTTTCGTTCGGCTTCTTTATAAATTTCCTTGCGATGCTCTTTGTCTGTTGTCTGGCGGGCCGTTGCGATTGCCTCATCGCCGTATTTTATGAATTTCTGCGGGTTTCTTCTGCTTAGATATATGAGCCCCACAATGACCGTGATTGCCAAAAATACAAAAAGCACGGAACCAATCATCGCCAATTTTTTGTTTAGTCGTTTTTTTGCCATCGAATTTTGCTCCTTATATTTTTGAAACTACTAATACCATCTGGTGAACCGGCAAAGCAAATCCGTTTTTGATTACCAGCGCCCACTGGGCCAATATTCTTTTTCCAGGACCGGGAAAATAACCGACATCAATTTTTCACTTGCCGCAATCGCCTCTTGTTTATCCGGATAAGTTATTCGCCTGGAGGCGATATTATAGAATTTCCATTCGACCTTGGAAAAATACGAAAATTTGCCGAATAGGTTCTTGTTCAGTGCTCTTCGGACGTCATCCCTGTCGCCATATTTGCCGTTGGCATTAAAAGTATAAAGGACTGGGAAAGATGTCCCAGATGTCCCGCCAAACGACGACTCTGCCTTTGTGTCGGCGAATACGAGGTAACGTGTTTTTACTTCCCGCTCGTAAACACCTTTTATGGCTCTGAGCGTAACTGTTTCGAATTTTATTCCCTGCAAGCCGCCCCCGATATAACATTCTTCGGGCCTGTGCGGCACTATGTCAGGCAGCGAATAGTAAGTGATGAATAGCGTGCAAAACCGCGTTTTGCTTTCCGCCGTAGCGCTTGTGTCTTCCAGTGTCCACTGAATGTAATCTTCAGTCCCCAGGGTGTTAAGAATATCCTGGTTCTCGATTTTTGATTTCTCGACCACTTTGTAGGGTGCAAGATTGGATTTGTCCAGGTCGTTCAGGGATTTTTTCAGGGGTAGCGGTTCCTTCTTCAGGTATATTCCCGTCATTTTCACTGCTGCCGACATACCACCGGCTGTTATTGCCAGCAGACAGGCGCATATCAGAAAAGCCGGCTGCAGGTAGTTGGCTTTAATCGTCTCTCGTATATTTTTCGGCGTTGTCATTATTATTCAATTCCGTTTATTGCTTCCGGCTCCTATGTGTTAGCGACGCCTGATTATGACGTCCGAAACTTTGGATTCATCGTCCTCGATAAACAGGTTCGACATAAACCAGGCAATTGCCCCGTAAAGCCCGAACGCCACCGGGAGCATAACCATTCCCAGCAGGTCATGGTAAATTCCCTGTGCATATTGCGGGTCACAAAACACGTAGATGAGACCGGTTATGGTTACCCTTAGAATATTGCAGAGAATCGCTATTGGTATAGTGCTGGCCAAAAGCACGAGTCGTTGCCATGCGGGCCTGTAGTGCAGATATGCCATTGCCACACCCAGGGCAAAAAACGTCATAAGCAGGCGCATACCACTGCATGCCTCCGCCACATCGAGGGGCGGCTCCAAGGCTTTGCCTTTGTAAGCGATATCTATTATGACCCCGTTGGCTATAGCGTCCATTTTTGGTATCAAATTGAGTACTGCGGTTGAAGCCGCAGCCGCCCACAGACGCATTGGTATCGTGGCGCTTCTTAATATTTCATCCGGCAGCGGTATCGCGAATATAAGGTATGTAATTGGCAGCCACGTATATTTCAGCAAAACCCAGCCGCCAAGAAACAATACCACGGCCCCAAGCGCTCCGACAGCGGATATCTGTCGGAAGTATCCATACCCCGCCGGGGTGACCGTGTTAAAAACGTAAAATAGGATGACGCCCACAAGCAAGAGCAGTCCCAGGTAGTTTGGTTTGGTTCGGGTATTGAGGATTTCCTGCTTGGACTGGTTCAGAAAGTATAAGCTGAAAAGCGGGATGAGGAATCCGTGCGACCAGCCGGGGTCAGTCAGCCATTGATTAACGATGCCGCCTATTTCTTTGTTGAACAGGCAGTAAAGCAGCGTGCCGATTATCACAATCCGGATATATGTGTGCACTCCGAGTTGCCGCCACTGCTCTTTTGATGCTGAAGCGGTTTCCTGAGTATTGGTAGTAGATGCAGTAAAGTTATCCGCCATAATATTCGATTTTCTGCGATATTTGGTTGGCGATTTTGGGCAGTTTTACGTACCCATGTGCTTAACACACAATCCGTTGTATGGGCCATTCCATTAAAAGCCGACTATTTGGTCTGTTGATGACGGGTTAATAAAGAAATTGCGGTCATAAACGAACCCGAAACCATAGGTTGCCCTGAAGGCATTTCGTAGCACGGCACGCCATCTGGCCGACGCATGCGTCCCGACGTTGATTAAGTCGTTTGGTTTGATAAAGAAGTCCGGCTGTTCGCCCATTGTGATTTTATCCAGGTCCACCATAACGATTTCTTCACGTTTCTTACCAATCCTTCTGACAACTTCGCAATTTTTTGGCCACGCCAGAGGTCCCAGGCCGCCCGCTGAAGCTATCGCCATTTTCAGCGTCATAGGACGACCTGTTATGTTGACAAACCCCTGATTATTTACGTTGCCCATAATACAGAATTCACCAATAATATCAACAGGCACGTGAATAGTATCGCTTGGTCTGATTACGATATTATAACGAGGGTCTCCGCCAAGGAGTTTGTCTGCGGGAACTCTTATGATTCGTCTCTGTGCGCCTCCGTAGCCGATTTGTTCCCAGCCGGTTGCAGCGGGTTGTTTGGCGGCTTGTGGCTGTCTGGGTTGCTCGACCTGTTCCTGAGGTTTTTGGGGCTGGGGCTTGTCTATCTGGACCGGTATCCATCGGCCATCCTGGAATGTCCATTCAATCCGGCCTTCACTTGCAGGTGATGGAGGGCTGGTGGCGGAAGACGGACGACTGTCTGTTTTCTGATTGCTGTCCTCGGATTCCCGTAATGTTTCCGGTAATGCCGCTTCATCAAGCTCGTTGGCTGTGGCCATTTCCGTTGAGGTGATGACAATGTTGCTGCCTGCGCCGCGATTTGCCATTGGGGCGATTATGTCCAGCATTTCATCCGGCTTCTCAGCTGGGGGGGTAGCTGGTGGCGGGGCGGCTTTCTCGACATTTGCTTTGGGTGTTTCCGTCGGATACGGGGCTGTTTCAGCCGCCGGTTCTTTGCCCGTAATTTGTCTGGACACATAGATGTAGCTTATATTGAACTGGCTTATACCGCCTGCGATTGCCAGTGCATCCGCCAGCCGATAATCGTAACGTGGTATTTCATATAGGCCGGGCTTCGGAACGCCATTACCAAGAATAGAAAACAGCCGGCTTTGGGATTTGAACAGAGTTACTGTTACCGAAGGCGATTTCAGGATGTTGGGCGAAAGAATCTGTTTTATTTCCTCTTCCAGTTGTGATTCGGTCAGCCCGCCCGCGTTCACCACTCCGACGTCAGGAATAGATAATTTGCCTGTTTCGGTAATAACAAACTGGTTTGAATACAAAGCGCCTTCCTGGAACAACTCGAAAATGCTTATGCTGACAACATCGCCGGGGCCGAAGACGTAATCAGTATCGTATGCGACGACGTCGGCGGGCTTAGGGTCCTCGCCGGATTCCCAGGCGGGAGATGCTTCCTCTGCCACGCCCAGTGAGTCGAGTATCACGTTCACTGCCGGAACCGGCTTAAATCTGCCAACCTGGGTGGGATCCCAGAACTTGTCATTGCAGCCGGTCACGCAGAGGCATAGCGCAAGCAGGGGAACGACCAAAGATGCTGTCTTTATTTTCTTCATATCTTTAAATTTATCGGCTTAGGGCATACACAGCTTTACCTGCTCTTGCCCAGATTCTAAGTGTGAATAGCTTCGATTTTGGCTTAAAAACCACTCCTCAAAATAGCTATGCACACCAAAGGCCGCAAAAAGCGATATATAGACCTAACTTATTATATTGAAAAGAGTTACGCATATATTTTGCCTGAATGTTCCAAGGCAAAAGCAAAGCGTTGCGTGTGCTCACCCCACCTCGAGATGACCTCCCTGACACTACAAACCCCGATTTACCAGGACCTACCGAACAATGCCCTTATCTACTCTTAAAAGCGGGCAGTTGTTCATTGTGGTTTTATCATTTGGTGCGTCCCATAACAAGGGGATTGGCAATATAGGCAAAATGGGCAATTACGTCAAGAAAAAAAATGGCAGGACTAAAAAAAATTTTCCGAGAGCGAAAAAATTATCAAATTTAATGGTTTTATTCGCTCACCATGCAAAAGTTTTTTGCCAGGCCAGTTTGAGCGAATTAACCTCGGCGTTAATAACTTTTTGGCCTCTGAGGTCCTTTATTACTAAGTTTTTAGTGTCAGTTACCTTTGCGATTTGGCCAAATGGCAGATTTAACATCAGTTTGGCAAAGGAGTTATAGTTTTCCGGCTCGACCTCTACGATGTATCGCGAGTTTGACTCGCTGAACAACTGAGTGCTGGTTTGGCTGCAATCTTTGGTTTTTGGCAGTCCCCGCAGGTCGGCTTCGATACCCAGTCCGCCGGCAAACGCCATTTCGGCAAGCGCAACCGCCAGCCCCCCTTCCGAACAGTCATGGCAACTGGCGACTAATCCTTTGGCAATTGCTTCAGCAATTTTCTTTGCGATTTTCGGTGCTAATTTGAGGTCAACTTGTGGGACGTTACCAGCGACTTGTAACTCGTGTCTCGTGCCTCGTTCTTCGAGCGACAAGCGACGAGCGACGAGCGACGAATAATGTGAGCCGCCAAGCTCGTTTTTCGTTTCGCCCACGATGAAAAGCAGGTCGCCCGGTTTTTTGGCGTCCATTGTTACGCACTTGCCGACGTCATCGACTAAGGAAATGGCACTAACTAACAACGTCGAAGGAATCGAGATTCGTGTGCCGTCGTCGCGCCTGAATTCATTGTTGAGAGAATCCTTGCCTGAAATGAACGGCGCATCGAATGCGATTGCCCCGTCGTAGCAGGCCTGGGCCGCGCGCACTAATGTGCCTAAGGTTTCCGGTTTTGTGCAGTCGCCCCAGCAGAAATTATCCAGTAGTGCGATGCGGTCTGTCTTTGCGCCGACGCAGACGAGATTCCTGATTGCCTCGTCTATCCCGGAAAGAGCCATCCAATACGGGTCTATGTCCCCATAGCAGGGATTCATTCCGCAGCTTATAGCGACGCCGCGGTCGGAATTGTATTTTGGTCTTATGACCGCCGCATCGCCGGGGCCGTCGTTGGCAATGCCGGTCAGGGGTTTGATGACCGATGCGCCCTGCACCTCGTGGTCATACTGACGAATTACCCACTCTTTGCTTGCGACGTTGTATGAGCCAAGAATTGCGAGCAATTCATCATTGTAGCTTGTTTTTTCTTCCGTCCTCTGTTTTCTGTCTTCTGTCTTCCGTCCATCTGAAGTCCAGACGGCTTTCCTGGAATACTTGGGGACACCATCGTGCAAAAACTCCATATCGAGTTCGCCGACAAGAGTTCCTTTGTAGCGGAGCTTCAATTTTTTATCGCCTGTGAATGTGCCGATGACGGTGGCCTCGACGTTTTCGCCCGCGAAGATTTTCATTATCGCGTCGAGGTTCTCCGGCTTTACGGCGATGACCATTCGTTCCTGCGCTTCGCTAATCCAGATTTCGGTGTAATTTAGCCCGGCGTATTTGAGCGGGACTTTGTCGAGGTCCACTTCTGCGCCCAGTTCCTGGCCCATTTCGCCTACCGCGCTGCTTAGTCCGCCTGCACCGCAGTCGGTGATTGCCTCGTAAAGGCCGAGCTGGTTGGCCGCAACGAGCACATCTAACATTTTCTTTTCGGTTATAGCGTTGCCGATTTGCACGGCGTGCGAAAAAATCGTCTCGTGCTCGTGGGTCATTTCGCCAGATGAGAACGTTGCTCCGTGGATTCCGTCTCTGCCTGTTCTGCCTCCGACGACGATAATGAGGTTGCCCGCCTGCTGGTGTTTGAAGCATTTATTTTTATCCATTATGCCTATGTTGCCGCAGAAGACCAGCGGATTGGCGATGTACCTGTCGTCGAAATAGATTGCGCCGTTGACGGTGGGGATACCCATTCTGTTGCCGTAATCGCGGACGCCTGATACGACACCCTTCATAATCCGTCTGGGATGCAAAACGCCCTTGGGGACGTCTTCAAGTTTCATATTCGGGTCGCCGAAGCAGAAAATATCTGTGTTGGCAATTGGCCTTGCGCCCATTCCCGTGCCCATCGGGTCGCGTATGACGCCGCCTATGCCTGTTGCGGCTCCGCCGTATGGGTCGAGTGCGGACGGGTGATTATGCGTTTCGACTTTGAAGCAAACGGCTGATTCGTCGTCGAAATCGATGACGCCCGCGTTGTCTGCGAAAACGCTTATGCACCAGGGCTTGTTCAAATCCTTTGTGGCTTTGAAGACAGTTTCTTTGAGCAGATTGCCGAACTGGATGTGCTGGCCGTCGAGGTCCATATTGACTTCGCTTTTCATTGTCTTGTGGACGCAATGCTCGCTCCATGTTTGCGCGATTGCTTCAAGCTCGATATCCGTCGGCTCTCTGCCGATTTGTTTGAAGTAATCCTGAATCGTCTTCATTTCCACGGCGTTGAGGAACAGGTCTTTTTCTTTGCTGAGATTAATCAGCCCCTGCTCATCAAGATCTCGTATCGGCAGGTGGACTAAATTCAGCTCGTATGGTTTTATGTGCGGGCTTGGCGGTTCGGTGTCGTTACCGACAACGCAGACCTCGATGCAGTCGTTGGCCAGGATTTTTCTGGCGATTGTGTCGATTTGTTTGCTGTTCAGTTCTCCGAGAAGGACGTATTTTCTGGCGGTGCGAACGCTGTCTGGGTTTATGCCCATATCGTTCATTGCGCTGGTTACGGATTGTGCGACGGGGTCTGTAACGCCGCTTTTGAGATGCACTTCCATCAGTGTTACTTTTGCCAGGCCCGTTGGCGCGCCGCTTCTGCCGATGAAATACTCTTCGCAAACGGGGTCCGCCAAAAGCTCCGCAGCAAGCCGGTCAGCGAAATCCTTTTCGAAATCCGCTTCTATTAAGTACACGCGAGCGAACTGTACCGCCTCGACTGCCGTGATTCCGAATTCTTTTATATCAGTAAGAACGCTGGCTCCCTGCACGTCGGGGAAACCCGCCTTGTTGCATACCTCAAATCGCCATTGTTTCACAGTAAATTCCTCACAAAATTTTTACCGCAGAGAACGCAGAGAAAAAATAGTTTTTCGGTCTTTGCGGTGAATCGTTCAGCGGATTATACGGCGAAGCGGTTGAGCCGTCAAGAAATGCGGGGTTTGGGAGTTTCAAAGCAAAAAGTAAAAAGTAAAAATTTTGAATTTAGGAAAAAAGGCGGATTTTTGCACCCCCCTGTTGATACGCTAAAAACGAGGGTGGGGGATAGGGTAAATTGGCTTAAAAGTGGTTATAGATGGCTGCCGGATGGGTTATACACAGAAGTTAAGAAAAGTTGCGAAACGTAAATATTTACGTAAATTTACGAAAAAAACGTGTGAAAAAGTAACGAAAAGTGGTGAAAGTTATTAGAAACGTGTGCTTTTTGAGTAGTTTTGAGTACGTTTTTTAACCACAGATTTTCACGGATTACCACGGATTCCTTCGACAACCGCTCAGGACAGGTTAGTCAGCCGGGGGCATACTCGCAACGGGCAATCCTCGATACTTGTATCTGTGAATGCCCGCTACTCGTCTGCCTAGCGACGTCGTCGCTCACACCTGAGGTATTATCGGCTGACAAAAAAATGCAGATTTTAAAGCCGAGCACACCAAGCCGCAGGAGCCCGCTTCGGAAATAACACTCTTCGACTTCGCTCAGGGCGGGCGGATTAAATTCATTTATGATTTACGATTTATGATTGATGATTTAAATAGTGGTCCCGGGTTATTCCACGACTGGCGGAAAGGATTCGGTTTGGGTAGAATGTAGAAGGAAGTAAAAAGTTAAAAATCAAAAGGGAAAAACGGTTGTTCCCGGTTATTCCACTCCTATGACGCTAAAGGAGAACGCTCGAAATCTCATTGTTATCCAGAGCCTGCAACGCTTTTTTAATTTTGTTTTGCCAGCGTGCGGGCAGCGGCTGAAATACTTTTTTAATTGTGTCCTGCTCGCTCTTGCTTATAAGGGCTTCGAGAATCTGGACGGCGGCATCTCTGTCTTTTTCTTCTTTTTGCGGGCTTGGCCGTCTTTGTGATATCAACAGCTTGTGAAGTGCAAAATTAGCCGGATGAGGCAGCGTTACCGAAAAATCTTCGACTTTTGCAGTTATGGTATCACGGGCAAGAATCTCTAAAAACTGCAAGGGCTGTGCATTGACACCCAATTTCGGAAGCGGATACGGTTTGTCGGAAGGTCTGCCTTTTTCGATAGTAAGAAATTCGACAATCAAACCAGGATGCTCCAGCCGGATATATCCCCCAGGGGCGTCGAAACCAACAACAAATCCGAGGTCTTTCAATAATTCCGCAACATTGGTCTTAACGCTTATTGCCGGCGGATGCGGCACAAGTAAATCGATGTCTCTGGTTTTCAAGACCGGTGTATATTTTATGTGTCCGAAATATGATTTGTAAAACAACGTGCACCAACTGCCAATGAGGACGATGTGTTTCAGGACGCCCGATTTATCCAGCCGACGCAGGACTTCGACACATAAATCATACTGACTCTTTTCCACGCAGCGCACTCCGCAAAAATCGTATTTGCTTTTTCACCTCGGATAACTGCTTTCGGTATTTTGCCCGATAGTATTTTATCTGTTTGTATTTTTCAACTTCCTGTGCTGAGCATTTGCCCTTGTAGATAAATTTTACTTTGCCTTGATTTCTTGCAACAAGATAATAATATGGGTGGCCTTTGATGGTTTTTCTAACCAGGCTGCCTTTTGGAAGGCGGGCAAGCTCTCTTTCGAAGCTTTTTTTCATTCGAAGAGAATTGGCAAGCTCTTCTTTCAAAACGCCCTTTATGACTTTCATTTTATGCCCTTTATTTTAGTTACCATACTAATATCGGCTGATTCTATTGTGTATGGTAACTAATTTCAAGCAGTTACCATACAATATGCTGATTTCGTGGTTTTGTATGGTAACCGTTGTCGCGATCCAGCGAATCATCCGGCCCAGCGACAGAGTCGTCAAGAAATGTAACGTTTGGGATAGTTTCAATCACTTCCCATTGTCAACAGACGTCGCGGATTTTCTGTTTATTTTCGTTAATTGTCCCTTGGAGTCAATGATTTTACCTTCGAATCCCGATAATTGCCCAATTGCATTGAATGACTCAGTGAAATCAAACTTGTATGTTAAGGCAGTCTTGTCGGTATGGGTTGTTGTCATCATATCCGTGACGACAATATTTCCGTCGTTGCCGTAATTATATTTGCGGTTTAAATGAAATGTCTCGCCTGTGGAAGACTTTATAGTTCCTCCAAGGCTCCATGTCCTCCCGATCGCATCCCGCGATTCGTTGGTATCGTATATGTAAGTTGGTGCGGTCTTGTCGGCATGAGTCGTTGTCATCGTATCCGTGACGACCGCATTTCCATTGCTGTCGTAATGATATTTGCGGTTTAAATGAAATGTCTCGCCTGTGGAAGACTTTATAGTTCCTTCAAGGCTCCATGTCCTCCCGATAGCATCCCGCGATTCCTTGGTGTCGTATATGTAAGTCGGTGCAGTCTTGTCGGTATTAGTCGTTGTCGTCGTATCCGTGATGGCCACATTTCCATTGCTGTCGTAATTATATTTGCGGTTTAAGTGAAATGTATCACCTATACAGAAAAGTTTCTGGTTCATGTTGTTTTTTGTTTGTTCTGTGTAGAAAAGTTCCCTGATTGCCAAGCGATTCAAGTACACCTGAAATATTTTTTCGCCAGAAGTAACGGAAGACTTCTGCGTGGCGATTGTATCCTGTTGAATCTTTGCCACCTGTGGCTTTGCTTCTTCGCCAACCGAATTAGCATAGAACACGAAAACCACTATTGCCAGAATTGCAAAAATAAACTTAAACTTAATAGTTTACCTCCTTTTTCTTAACCTTCTTTTAGCCAGATGACAATAATTATACAGTCTGTATAAAACAGGAAACGCAGACTGTTTCTGTCAGTATAAGAAGTTCCCGTTGCTTGTTCAATGTTCTTATTTTAGTTCAAATGCGGCTTATGGCGGGAAAATTATTTTGCAGCCTCACCTAAAAGTTTGCCTAAGTTTGCAAGGGCTTGTGCTGTTTTTTCATCAGGATGACTTTTTATGAGAACAGGCTCTCCTATGAGCTTAAACTTAAAAGTCTTGCAGATAGTTTTAACACTTTCAACAGCCTTGCCGCCGCCTCCATGAGTGACAAAGATGCCACAGGGCTTATCTGTAACAGAACCCTGGGTTGGATAATACGTTCTGTCGAAGAAGTCTTTCAAGCCTCCGGCCATGTAACTGAAATAATCCGGTGTCCCCACAGCAACAGCATCACAGGAAAGTAAGTCCTCAGCCGCAGCATGTAATGCTTCTTTAATAATAACTTCGGTCCCGCTTACCTGTTTTGCGCCCTGAGCAAGAGCATCTGCCGCAGCTTTTGTATTGCCGCTTTGGGAGTGATAGACAATAAGAACTTTACCCATTTTTGTGCTCCTTAGTGTTATTTTTGCATTTATCAGACAAAGCTATCCTGTTTTTTCCAGGCGGGCATTTGTCAGATCCTCGCGGACATTTTCAATATTGCCGCGTAATCCATAAAATTGTTCGGCGAAAGACGCCGGTATTTTCATTTTGTTCACGGACTTTTCAATAGTATCGAGTCGCTGCAGCAATTCTTCTCTATTGGCCCCATCGGCCGCCATATCTTTTTCCAGAACCATTAAGGCCCGATACCGGCGGAAGATACGCAAACGCATTTGCCAGCGATAGATGGCCGGGATGGTGCGCATTCCCGGTATTAAAACCAAAAGCATCGGCACAAAAGCAATTAAAGTACGGTTAAGCAAACTGGCCAGCCAGAACGGCATATACCGGTAGAGAAAACTTTTGCCGGATTTATAGAAGCGTGCGGCATCCGGGCTGATGTGATATTCATGCTCGATGGCAGCAGGAAATTCGCCGCGACTGTGAGTTAATCCTGCGCCCGAATGCACTTCAGTTGCCGCTTCCAGTAACAGGTCGGATAGCGCCGGATGGAGATCGGCTCGAGCGATAAGTTCAACGGTCGGGCTGACCAGACGTATATCATGGTCGGGAATATTTTTCCCGAAATCTATGGATCCCATAGGCAACACTGTTTTGTGTAAGTAAGTTATGCGGCGGATATAAGCATCGGCCTGAGAAAAATCAAAAAGTCTTATTCCCGGTTTGACCATCAATACGTGTACAGTCTTTGATGATGCCGAATCGCTCATCATAAAAGCTGCGTCAATTTCCCCCGCAAGCAGAGCAGCCTGGGCCTTTTCATCGTCCATTGCCAGGAGAGTCGTCGAACCGCCCGGCTTAATGCCATTAATGGCCAAAAGTTCTAATGCCAGCACATGAGTTCCCGTGCCTTCTTCACCGATGGCTAATCTTTTGCCCTCAAATTGAGAAAGCAAATCAAGAGGTTTCTCGCTGCGGTAGAATATATGCAACGGCTCGTAGGAAATGCTGCCCAGTGATACCAATTTGCTGATATCTTGTCCTTTGGCCACTCCTGTTTGTACAAAACCGACATCAACCTTAAATGAAGGATTTTTCAGCCTTTCGAGATTTTCCAACGACCCCTCGGACTTCAGTATCTTTAGCTTAACACCATTGCGTGCCAGTATTTTGGCATACTTTTCAGCATTTCTTTGAAAGCTGGTTCCGTCATCGCCGCTGGAAAAAATAATAGTTTTGGGAGGAGCTGAATGAAAAAACCAGAACAAGGCAATGATTATAACGAGACCCATAAAAATTATGGCACTTAGCGATGCTGTGGGGCCAATGCCGAAAGTTTCGTTAAACGTTTGCTGAATTCGTGAAAAACCAGCAGAATTGATTTTATTGTTTTTGGTCATAATATTGATCCCTCATCATAACCGGGATTTACCATTTACACTCTAACAAAATAATTTTCTCCGTACAACATCAATAGTCCTACCCAAATCACCCCAAACAATCAAAACTGATTTGAACGGCATCCATAAGCCCTATGCTACCAAATCAGTATCAAATGCGCCACTTTTATATGGGAAATCCGCGTTTAGTTTTTCTTCGTGGTAAAAAATATTTTGCTGTTGATTAATCTAATTTTGCGCCGCAGTTGGGGCATTGGGTCGGTTTGGTAAAACGATATCGGCTATAATCCGCCCGACCACATGAGTCACAAAATACAGCACTGCACCTGATATTGAGATAACAAATTATGGCGATGAAAAAGGCAAGAAACGATAACGCCCATGGATTTCTATCAAGGAAATAAATAAGCATTTCAAATGCAAGGCCAAGAAGAATAATGAATATCGGCCAAAGGAATTTTTTAGTTTTGATATGCCCTCTGGGATAAAAAAAGAAAATAAAACCAGGTATGTAAATTAGAATAATAAAACCGCCGAACCATAAATAAGGAGAAGACCAATCCATCATCGTTGTAATTATAAATGTATGAGTTAATCCCTGTCAAGTAAATCGGCGGGGCAAACCCCGCCCTACTACGGCTTTAGGTGGTCGAAATTTGCGGCCACATATGAGTTAAATCAGTTCCTTCCTATTCATTTTGTATTTTACGAGCTTACTGTGTTTTGTTCCTGGCCAAAATCATTCAGATAAATTTTTAAGTTTATTTCCCTCGCAATCCGGCAACCCCGCTTCATGGTGGATGACAGCCGTTATTTCTCCTTTGTCATTTTTAATGAAGGTTAATTCCGCACCATTGCTCTTTACAAAGAAATTCGTTTCCGTCTCGGGATAAAGATTGACAGCGCCTTGGATGGCGTTCGCGCCCCAAGCCAGCCGGAGCAACTCTCCTTCTCGCCAGATCGTCATTTTCGCCCCGTAGGGTAACACGCCATTTGACGCAAAGTTGTACTGGCCGACGATAGCATCAAGAAGTTTTGTGTCCAGCTTGATGGCGACATGCGGTTTGGATGGTTCGGGGGCTTTTGGCGGCTGGTCGGAGATTTTTACAAAAGAAAACTCGGCGCCGGAGGTGTGCGCGGCTAAACGGGTCACCTTGCCTCGCGCATCCCGCGAAAAGATCACAGGCATGCCCGTCAGCCTGTAAAAAAAGTGAGTTTCCGATTCCGGCGATAATTCAACAGAAACAGCTGACCAAAAACAAATAGGGGTAGGGAAAGGCGGCCGTAATTTATTAGCCTCGGGCGAGGACTGGCGGGCATATCGGGCAAAGATCCGATCCCCTTCACGGCGAATAATTATGTTGGGATTGAGAATCTCGCAAAACCTGTGACTCAATACCAGCACAATGAGTGCCGCCAAAACACTACTGACCAGGACTGCGCAGCCCAGGATTAGCAATCGCTTGCGGAAACTGCGAGCGCGCCACAGCAAGACCAAGATCACCGCAAGGCAGAAGGCCGCCGGGATACAAATTACTGCTTTTGACGCACTCCTGAGAAACTGTCGCACGGTGAACATTCCCAACGCAAAATTGGGTGAAAGCTGGTATTGCCCCACAAGCGAGTCGTAAACCTGGCTGCTGATTTTTGTCTCCTTTGGCCGACGGTCCGACTGCCATTCGCTTTGGAGTAACAGCATACCTAACGGTTCAATGCCAAAGCTATCCTGCGAATTCGACAGGACCACGACGCCGCGACACCGCGTCAGATCGAAACCAACAAACGTCTTGTAACCGCCTGAAGCTCCGCCGTGCCGGACGATTTTCCTTCCCTGTGGATCAGAAACGACAAACCACGCCAAACCGATGCTCCCGCCTGTGCTCACATATCCGGATGGAGTGTCTGACTGAAAGTGAATCGTGTGGGTTTTCTCCATGAGCGGTGTCAGGGTGGAGCGCGTGAGGCCGAGGTTCGCCGACACGTATTTCAACAGGTCATTGACCGTCGAACGCAGTCCGCCAGCGGCCATCAGAACTCCACAATCCAAATTTGCTGCCACGTATCCGAGCTGATTGTGTCCAGTGGCGAAGCGGGATTTCAGTTCGGGCGTCAGCGTGATCCGCGTGCTATCCATCTTTAATGGCCGGCAAATCCGATCCACCACCAGCGACTCGTAGTCCGTCCGGGCGTTCAGGGCGATTGCCTGACCAAGTAATCCCATTCCCAAGTCGGAATAGTCGAACTTGGCTCCCGGGTCACGCGTCAACTTGTAACCGGACAGGAAGTCATACAACTTTTCGACGGTATAATCAGCAGAGTTTACCTCACCTTGGGGGGTAATTAAGCCGTTGTCGGGGAAGCGTGGAAGCCCGGAGGCATGCGTGGCCAGTTGGAGCAAGGTGATTTCCTTGCCATTGCGGGTCGGCACCTTGACCGACTTGGGCAAATACTTTGCCACGGGATCATCCAGCTTCATCTCCCCGCGCTCAATCATATCTTGCAGTAACAGCGTCGTAAATGTCTTCGTGACCGAAGCGATTTCAAAAAGTGTGTCGCCGTTGACTTCCTGATTGGTGCCGTTATCCAACTTTCCGTAGCTGATAACCCTGCTCCCGTGCTCGTCCACAATGCCTACCACGATGCCGGCATTTACTTTGTGAGTCTCGACGCACTGTTGCAGATATGCGTGGATGGCATCGGTGAAATCCTCCGCCGAAGCGCGAAAGGAAAACGCCGATAACAGTATTGTGAAAAAGATTACTCGGACCGCAGTGAGCATTTTTTGCCACGCTTTATTAAATCAGTTCCTTCCTGTTCATCTTGTATTTCACGAGCTTGCTGCGTTTGGTTCTTGCGGCGTCGAGCAGCTTTTCAATCTTTTTTCTGTCGCCTGAACGAATGACCTTTTTCAGTTTCGCAAGCTCGGCAGTCAATCGGTCAATTCCGCGAATAATATTTTGAGTGTTGGTCATCAGCACATCCGCCCAGATATTGGCGGGGCCTGAAGCGATTCGCGAGCTATCCATAAAGCCCTTGCCCGCGAATTTCATTTCTTCCATGTTACTGGCGTTGACCAGCGCTGCTGCGGTAATATGCGGCAGGTGACTGACGTCGGCGAAGATGCGGTCGTGTTGGGCGGGTGTCATTATTTTAACGAAACATCCAAGAGCGGACCAGAATTTTTTGATGATTCGCAGCGAGCGTTTGTTTGTGGTCGAAGTGGTTGTGAGAATGCAAAGCGCCTTATAGAAAAGGTCGTCCCTGCAAAACTCGACGCCCTTTTGTTCGGAGCCGGCAATTGGATGTGAGCCGACGTAGTGAACATTTTTTGGCAGGCATTTTGCGGCCCAGCGATGCGGCATTAGTTTGGTTGAGCCGACATCTGTAACTATGCAGCCGGCGGGTAAGCAATCGGCGATTTGGCGAAATGTTTCTTCAAAGTTGCCTATAGGCGTCGCGAGGATGACTAAATCCGCGTCTTTGACGCTGGCTTTTATGTCGTCGAAGACCTCATCGACAACCTTTAGCCGGCGCGCCTTCGCGCGGGTGCTTGTCCTGTGGGAAAACCCGGCAGTTTTGACGCCGGAGAGCGATTGCGATACGGCTAAACCCACGGAACCGCCCAATAAACCCAGTCCAATTACCGTTATTTTTCTTAAGTGCTGCATAATCAAGACCTTACAGAAAATAGACGCTAAACAGATTGCTGTTAAAAGTTATAACAAGCCGGGGGCTATGTCAATTTTTTTCTTTGATTTGGAGCGCTTTAATGCTACCATAGGTGTCCGTTCGATAGATACCGGGTGATAAATAAGAGCGCTGGCCGTGTGTCTGTTTACGGATAGCGTTGATTAGGAATGAATGGCGACGGAAAAAGATAAAAATCAGGAAAAAATCGGTAGCGGCGACTACCTCGAATTTGAGCAGAGGGTGGCGGACTACGACAGCCAGATGGAAGAGCTGCGTCGCCTAAGCTCGATAAAGGGAATAGATTATTCCGCGGAGATTCGCCAGATTCAGCTTGACCAGGTGGCCGAATTGAAGCGTGTTTATTCGCAGCTCAACGCATGGCAGACGGTGCAGGTGGCGCGACATCCCAAAAGGCCCCTGCTGCCGGATTATCTGAATCTGATGGTAAAGGACTTCCGCGAGCTTCACGGTGACAGGTGTTTCGGCGATGACCGGGCGATGATTACGGGGTTCGGCCAGATAGGCAGAGAGAAGGTCCTTGTTGTGGGCCAGAACAAGGGGCGCGGGTTGAAGGAAAAAATGACGTGCAATTTCGGCTGCGCCAACCCGGAAGGTTATCGCAAGGCGATGGCCAAGATGAAATTCGCCGCGAAATTCGGCGTACCGATTGTTACGCTTATCGACACTCCCGGCGCGTATCCCGGAATCGGCGCAGAGGAACGAGGCCAGGCACAGGCGATAGCCGTTAATTTGTTCGAGATGTCACGCTTGCCCGTGCCCGTAATCTGCATCTGCATAGGCGAAGGCGGTTCGGGCGGCGCGCTTGGCATCGGCGTAGGCGACCGGCTTGCGATGCTGGAGTTCGCGTATTATTCGGTGATTAGCCCGGAAGGTTGCGCGGGTATTTTGTGGCGTGACGGCTCGCAGGCACCTGAGGCGGCTGAAGCGCTTAAGCTGACAAGCAAAGACCTGCTCAAGCTGAAACTCGTCGATGAGGCGATAGCCGAACCATTGGGCGGAGCTCATCGAAATATCCACGACACCGTTTATAACGTTGAGCAATACATTACAAAGACCCTTGCTGTTCTAAAACGGACAAAGGTAGAAACTCTGCTGGAAAACAGATATGCCAAACTGCGTGCTATAGGCGGCGAGCCGACGGCTGTTCTGCGTGACACGACGCACAAGACAAAGATTAAGACAATAGAAGTCAGACAAGGCAAGCCAAAATCTCTGACCACAAAAGTTTGAGTCGCACGACTAAACTGAAACGGGGAAATGGACTTATTGAGTATTAAAGGGGATGTTCACCGATAGTTATTGTTTACCCTTCGTGATCGCTCTCGGCTTCAAACTCTGCACCGCTGTCATGTTCCGCTTCCGGTTCGGTTTCCTCTTCTTCGTCGGATTCCGGTTCGGTGCCGGCTTCATAAGGCGGAATCTCGCCTGTTTCATCAGCTTCGCCGCCAAACTGATGACCTTTCTCCTGCATTTCCGCGCAGGCGACGCAGTAACGCGCCCAGGGTATGGCATTAAGCCGGGCCTTGGAAATTGACTCGCCCTTTCCTTCGCAAACGCCGAATGTCCCTTCACCGATACGGTTAAGAGCGTCGGTGATTTCCTTGAGCATCTTCTTTTCGCTGTCCATCAAGTCCAGGGCGAATTCCTGTTCGAAGTTATCTGAGCCGGCGTCGGCCATGTGAAAAGGCATACTCGACAGCTCGCTTCGCTCCTTTTTGAAAGTTTCATCTTCCATCGTGGAGACGTTGCCGAGCAGCTCGGCGCGCTTGGCGAGCAACAGTTCCCTGAACTTTTGTATCTCCGCCGCCGTCAGGCTGTTTTTGCTGCTTTTACTTGTCTTATTGGTTTTTCGTTTTGCCATTTTATTAACCTGTCCGTTCTTCAATGATAACTCAAACTCAGCGTTGCTCACCCGACCAAGGCCTTTCCGCTGGTATTTCTACGTTGGAGTCGGGTGCCAGATTATATAAATCTTTCGCCGTTCCACAACTAAAATTCCGTCGGGCAGGTCCAAATTCTTTCGACAATAATAACCCCCTACTTTGCCCAAAATGGTTTTTCGTGAAGATTTTATCGCCTGCTAAAACAAACGGGCACTATCCAGGATGAAAGTTACCGGGCCATCGTTTATGCTTTTTACCTGCATATTTGCGCCAAAAACCCCTTTGGCGACCTCCAAACCCTTGTCAACAATCAAGTTAGCCGTTTTATCATACAGTTGTTCGGCGATTTCCGGGTTGGGGGCACCGTCAAATCCGGGCCTTCGACCCTTGCGGCAGTCGCCCTGAAGTGTGAAATTGCTGACTAATAAAATCTGGCCTTTTACATCCTGTACGCTGAGATTCATTTTACCCGCATCGTCCGCGAATATCCGCAGATTGACTATTTTTTCGGCCATAAACTCAGCATCGGCGTGGCCGTCGGGCTTTCCCACACCTAAATACACGAGCAGCCCCCTGCCGATCCGGCCCACGATTTTCGCGTCCACCTCGACAGTCGCACTCGATACCCTTTGTATAACAGCCCGCATATTAGCCACCGCCTAAAAACGACCATATTATCAAAAAATGCGGCCAACCGCATCTTTAATTGATTATCGAGGCTCGACTAAAGAATCCTGTATATTATATCCGGTTGTTCGCCATCACTAACAGGTGCATATTTCGTATTCCAATAACGCGCCCATCTGAGACGCTAACAGTATGTTGTACAAATATAATATTCATATTATCGCCATATTAGAGCGAGATGGACGACTCGTGCCATGAAAACGCAAAACGGCAAAAACGCTTATAAGATCCTCTTTCGCCCGTTTGGGTCATACCCTTAAATTAAAGAAATAGTCATGGACTCCGATGCCGTCGGCGACGTTCCCCGGCAGCGGCCATTTTTGCGTCTAACGATAAATAAGGGGATTATTAGAAGCTATTATAGTAACAATAGCTATTATATTGTTCGCCGTATCGACGACAGCGTATTTCGTACCCCCCCCTGCAGTGTCGCCCAGGCGATTGTACCGTGCATCATTGTTCCGGGATTTGAAAAAACGGTTATGCTTTGTTTCCAAATAAATGCGTCGAAGATTTTATTCCAAAACATCAACACGCCGAAGTGCTGACCGAGCAGTCGGTTGTCTTACGGGACAACATGAACAGCAATTATATATTGGTGTAAATACAACTAATTAAATACAAAGTAGCAATATGAAAACTCGCTTTGTAAACGTCAGGCATTTTGAGAATGTTTCACGTGAAACAATACTCTTAATAAAAATGCGAATCGTGTCTCTTATGGCTATATCCGTGGAAGATAGGTAGTCGATTGTTTTTTGTGCTTCAGAGACAAAGTTAAATGAGGGCAAGGGGGGAGCCTTAAGGCAATCTTGATTTCTTCGCCAACTCCATAGACACATATTTTGCTGCTTTGATTAAGAAGGGCGGCCTGGATATTTTCTGGTGATACGAAACCTTGTGCAGACATATAGACTCAAGCATTGCTGTTGGCAGGTTTGTGCGGTTGCGGCAGCCAGATTCGAACCGATAACCTCCGGTTTACAAAACCGGAGCTCTATCCAGCTGAGCTACAGCCAAACGTTTTTGTTGTCGCTTCAAATGTTTTCCTGGTCTTACGCAGAGGGATATGTATCAAATATTCTTAGGTGTGGGCGTCAAGCGCAAAAGGAGCATGACAAAGATGAAGCGGAGGGCTGAAATGATGTCGCCCCCCTTTTGATTGTTTCACGTGAAACATTTTTTGTATAACGGGCGATTTTTTTCTGGCATCACTGGAGAGTTTCCGCTACAAACACCGAAATATTTTATGAAGACCTCAAATGGCGTGCGAATGACCTGGGCCAGGGTTGGCGCAGGGAAAATTAAGATTACTGAAGGAGCGAAATAATGATTGAGAAGACAGACAAACCCAAACATCTCGGCAGGGGGCTGGCATCACTACTGGGTCCCATAACTACAACCACAGAGGAATCTCCTCTACCAATCCCTATAGCCGAAATAAACGCTAACATCTTGCCAAATAAGGACTTACGCGATTCGTTTCGAGAAATAAAAGTTAATGAAATCGAAGCAAATCCGTATCAGGTTCGTTCAGTTTGGAACGAACACGAATTAGCTGAATTGGCACAGTCAATCAAGGCAAAAGGTATAATACAGCCGGTGATTGTCAGGCCTATGGGCTCTGGTTATCAGTTGATAGCAGGGGAAAGGCGTTGGCGGGCGGCAAAGATGGTGGGGCTTGGGACGGTCCCTGCGATTATCAGGCCCGTTAAGGATGATGAGATGCTTGAGTTGGCCTTGGTGGAGAATATTCATCGGGCGGACCTGAATCCTATTGAGCGGGCAAATGCCTATCAGAGGTACGTAAGCACGTTCTCGCTGACGCAGGCCGACGCAGCTCAACGGCTGGGCGAAGACCGGTCTGTGGTTGCTAACTACTTGCGGCTGCTGGACTTACCGACCGAAATCAAACAAATGCTCATCGATGGTCAGCTCACAATGGGGCATGCTCGCGCGATACTGGCGTTGCCGACCGATGAATTGAGACGAAAACTTGCCAATCGCGCGATGGCAGGGCGGCTAAGCGTAAGAGAGGTAGAACGGCTGGTTAGGCAATACCTGACCGCAAATGATGCGCAGAAAATGAAAATCAGGTCGAGGCCAGCGCATATCCAGGACCTCGAAAGCCGACTAAGCAAGGAACTTGGAACCAACGTGGCGATAGAAACCCGCAAAAACGGGAAATGCGGAAAGATTGTCGTTGAGTTTCATTCGCTCGAAGAATTTGATAGAATAATGCAGCATATCGGCGTAACAAGCACCGAGGAAATTTAAAACAAATGCAGCATGTATTTAACTGCCCCGATGCGGGCCTGGCGAAAGGTATGAAATATGAGATGCTGGAAAAGGGTGGCAGATATTGTGAATCTGATAAATTATGAAAAATCAGTAATATTCCTGAGTTTTATTTTATGTTTTTGCCTGGTCGGCCCCGGCGCTTTACGGATGGCGTACGGGCAGGGGAGCTTGGTGGAAACAGTCGGAACGATGGAAATATCGCAGCAGATTGATAATGGCGTCAATCAGAACGCGCCGAAACGGACGGTTGACACGAAAAAACCGGCACAAGATACAAATAATGTAACAGAACAGCCCAACCGTGCGCCGACAGAAATGCAGAACAGGCCCAATCCCGCCCAGACGCCGCCTCCGGCTTTACAGCAGCAGGGTGGGGCCCCGGCAGTAGTTGAAACAAATACCGCCCCTGTTGTAATGGCTGATACAAATGTTCCCGACGTAAACGATTTCAACGCGTTCAAACGGGAGCTTGACCATATCGATATGGTAGCCCGCGGCGAAGATATCCAATGGCTCGGAAAACTGGATAAAAAACCGGAGCTTGCCAGAGCGATGAATAATGTCGTTGTCGCGGAATTAAGATTTCTGCGAAAAGTAGCCGCGGAAACGAATGACGTAAACACCGTAGAGGCGATTGACCTGGTATTGAAAAAGAGGCAGGACCGCCTGAATAAGCTGGTAATCAAACTTGAGAATGAAGCGAAGGAAGATCGCCAGCCGCAGGGGACGGAACGACGCGAACGTAAACCCAGGACAGGCGGTACGCAGAGCCAGACCGAACGCGAGCGTCCTGCCAGGAGCACCAATCCGGTGCAGCGTGCAAAGGAAACCGTTAACCAGGATCAGTAGTAATATCAGTATCGTCTGTCTCGGATGGTTGCTGTTATTGTTGAAACAGAGGCATGGTTATAGTTGACCTGCCGTCGAATTAGCCGCATAATGGCCCCCTTTGTTGATGACTACGGAGATATCTGCTGAAAGTTTATGGCGAAGGATATGGAAATAAAACCGAAGAGCCGCGCGGCCGAGATAGCCAACACGCTTGAATGGCTTATAACGGCTTTTGCGCTGGCGTTTGTGTTTCGCGCGTTTGTTATGGAGGCGTTCCGTATCCCGACGGGCAGTATGGCCGACACGCTGCTCGGAGCACATTACACGATGCGATGCACACAGTGCGGCTATAAATACTGCTACGGGCAAAATATTTACGCGCCGGCACGGCTCAAGGGGCAGAACAGGCAGGAATATTCCCGCTGTCCGAGCTGCGGTTATTATCAAATAACGGCGGGCGATATAGCGCCTTCGAGCGGCGACAGAATATTAGTGCTGAAGTGCATATACCAGTTCGAAGAGCCGAAGCAGTTCGACGTGGTGGTGTTTAAGAATCCGCTCGACCCGACGGAAAATTATATCAAGCGGCTGGTTGGCCGCCCCGGAGAGACGGTCGAGATAATCGACGGAGACGTGTATATCAACGGGCTAATCAGCAGGAAGCCGGCGAAGGTGCAGGAAGAATTGTGGATGCCTGTTTACGACAATGATTACCAGCCGGTCAGGCAGGATGAGCCGACGTTCAACGGGCACAAGTGGCGGCAGCCGTTCCGGAGCCCGGACGGCACGAAATGGAAAGTGGATGACGCCAGCCCGACGATTTTCCGGCTGAGCGGAGACCCCAACGAAAAGTATTCGCTTGTTTATGATACAAAGCGAGGTAATGAGCTCAAAGCGACGTATGCTTACGATGAGCTTTTCGATTATAAATTTATGCCCTATTGCAGCGACCTTATGGTCCGGTTTTTGGTCAATACGAGCAGACCCGAGGGTTTCGCTGGTGCGTCATTGAGTAAATATGGGATACAATACACTGGAAAAGTCGATTTTTCGGGACAGATGACAATATCGCGGCTTGCCGACGGCAAAGAAGACGTACTGGTCACCAAGGCGACCGGTTCGCTGGCGGTTGGCAGTCCGAAGATGTTCAGATTTGCCAACGTTGACCACGAGCTGGTTCTCGAGTTCGGGGGTGAAAAGCTGGTTAAAGACCTTGGTCGCGGCCCTAATGACGTCGGGGAAAGAAAGACAGGAATTGAGCCGGAGGTGGGGATTTTCGGCGCGGGCGAAATCGCTGTTTCTCACCTGGCGTTGTTCAGGGATATTCACTATACCGGCAGGAACCCCAACAATAATGAGCGGGGCAGGGCGACCGAGGGCAACCCCCTGACGCTCAAAGCGGACCAGTTCTTTATGCTGGGCGACAACAGTCCGCGCAGCGAAGACGGCAGGTGGTGGGCTCGTCCGGGCAAAGGAAACGATGGAAAAGTTTACGCTGAAGGGATTGTTCCCCGTGATTATCTCGTCGGCAAAGCGCTTTTTGTATATTGGCCCGCCGGTTTCAAGCCCTTGCCAAAATTTCCCCTGGCGATTGTTCCCAACGTCGGCGAAGTCCGGTTCATTTACGGCGGCTCAGATAAAGCCAGGTAACGCCTGATTCGTATATTGCGATTGTCCGAAGCGGTTAGAAACCGATTAGGACGAATGGCTTTTTGTGAACCTGCCTAACGGGAAAAAGAATCTGGTTTGGCCTATTTGAGCGGAGAATGTCCGGACGCCGAAGACGCTTTCGATTCGCTCGGTTGTGAGGATTTCCCGCGTTGGGCCGAAGTTGTAATCGCCGTCGGCTGAGAGCAGTAAAATCATATCACTGTATTGTGCGGCCAAATTAATATCGTGCGTGACCGACACAATCGTCTTTTGTTTCTTGAGTTGCATTTTTTTCAGCAGGTCATAAATCCCGACCTGGTGTTTCATATCCAGAAAGCTTGTCGGCTCATCAAGAAGCAGTATTGGTGTTTGCTGTGCCAGCGCCCGTGCGATGAAGATGCGCTGGCGTTCGCCGCCGCTGAGATGCCCAAGAGGCCTGTCGGCGAATCGTGCGGTATCAGTCATCTCGAGCGCTTCGGCAATTGCTTTTCTGTCGGCGTCGGTCTCGAATGCCAGCGCACCCAAATAGGGCGTTCTGGCCATCGAAACAACCTGTGCCGCCGAAAATTCAAAGACCGGAACAAATTCCTGGCGCACAACAGCGATTTTTTGGGCAAGCTGTTTGACGGAATAGGAGCTTATCGGTTTCGAGTCGATTTCGATTGAGCCGGAAGCGGGCTTGAGAAGCCCCGATAGCAGATTGAGAAGCGTCGTCTTGCCTGCGCCGTTTGGGCCTGCGATGGACAAAAAACACGGACTTGCGAGACGAAAGGAAATATTTTTAAGTATCTCGGCTTGTGCCTTATATGCGAAACGAAGATTTTGCACTTCTATATTCATCGTAAAGTCCCCACTTTCTTGCTGTATCTGGAAAGCAGGACTAAGAATACAGGTCCGCCGATGATTGCGGTTATTACGCCTACCGGCAACTGAGAAGGGGCGATTATTGTGCGGGCGATTGTGTCGCAGATGACGACGAATGCAGCGCCGAGCAGCGCGCTTGCTGGTAGTAACTGACGATGGTCTGGGCCGAAGACGAGGCGAACCGAATGAGGAACTACTAATCCGACAAAACCAACCAGCCCGCTTAAACCCACGGCAACGGCGGTTATGAAAGACGCCAGGGCAAATGCGACTAAAGTAATCTTGCGAGGATTGACGCCGAGCGACCTCGCCTCGCCTGCGCCGAATGCCAGGACGTTTAGCTTTTGACTGATTGTGAATAATGCAGCGATGCCGGCGATTATGAATATCGCGCTGGCCAGCAGCGTGGAAAAATCCTTTTCGCCTATACTGCCCATAAGCCACATAATCGTGGAGCGAAGCTGCTCGCTGTCTATCAGAGAGGTCATCAGCATTATCACCGCGGAGAAGAAAGCGTTGATGACCACGCCAGCCAGAAGCAAACTGGTTACCGTTGAGCCGCCTGCTAAATGTCCCGTGAACCAGACCAGCCAGACCGTGCCTATGGCGAACAAAAATGCCATCGCGGCCATCGGTGAGCCGCCCAGGAACGACCAGCTTATCCCGGCAATCGCCGCGGTCATCACGCCCAGAGCCGCGCCGCTTGATATGCCGAGGATATATGGTTCGGCGAGGGGATTTCGCAGGATTGCCTGTAAAACGACTCCGCTGGCGGCCAAAGCCGCACCGACAAGCGCGGCGAGAATTATCCGCGGGATTCTGACGCGGACAAAAATATCGTAATCGGTATTCTGGCCCGGCGTGTCACCAGGCCCGGCGAATACCGCAGACAGCGATATTTTTTGTGTCCCCACCAATGAGCATACAAACATCACGACGACAAGCACTGCTATGCACAGGATGATTTTGATAATCAAACGTCTTGGCGTAAGCAGCTCAGTCATTTGTGCGTTTGGTCTCCATGATTCGGGTCTTTCGGCTGCGAGAACAGTTCCGGGTGCAGCAATTTTGCGACTGCCGCCGCGCCATCGGGCAGACGAGGCCCCAGCCGAAGCACCGTGTCGGCTTCTAAGACGTAAACCTTTTTATCTTTCACCGCGGGCAGATTAGCGAATCTATTCCAGAATTTATCGGCGGTCTCCTGCTGTTTCGTAATATCCTCTGTCCCCATCGCTGATTGGATTATCACTTCTGCGCCGCTGGTCAGGATTGTCTCTGTTCCGACGGATGGATACTGGTCGCCGGTTGGTGCGATGACGTTTTGGCCTCCCGCCAAATCTATTATCTCATTTACGAATGTTTTTACGCCCACGACCCGCATCGGCTCGGTCTGTACCGCCCAGAGGACTTTGACCTTTTTTGCCGAGGATGCTTTAGAGTGGATTTGGTCGAGTTCGCTTTTTATTTTCGCGGCCAACTGTTCAGCTTTATCCGAACAGCCGGCGGCAGAGCCGATTTGCGTTATCGCATTGTAAAGCTCTTCGATTGACTCGGCACGCAGCGAAACGACGCACAATCCCGCCCTTTTAAGTGTTTCCGCAATCTCTTTATGCTGAAGGAATGACTCGCATATAACCAAATCGGGTTTTGCGGCAATAATCGCCTCGGTATTCGGCTGCCAGAATGTCCCCATCTTCGGCTTTTGCTTCGCCTCCGCAGGCCAGTCACTATCGCTTGAAACACCGACGACCCTGTCGCCAAGTCCGAGAGCGAATACAATCTCAGTCAGATTTGGCGATAGCGACACAATTCTCTGCGGCGGTTCGGCAATAGCGCCGCAAAATACAGCAATTAATAATATCGCTGGTATAATTTTCATACTTACGTTCGCTTGAATTGTTTTTCGAGTTCAGCCACGGTAAATTTAATCACGGTCGGCCTGCCGTGGGGACAATGACTGGATTGTTCAACCGTTTCCTTGTCGGCGATAAGCTGCTCAATCTCGCCGTCGGTTAATTTCTGTCCCGCTTTTATTGCCGCCTTGCACGCCGCCATGTGCAAAACCTCATCGAATAAGCTGTCCGCGTCGAGCGTCGAGGCCTTTTCGACAAGCATATCCATTACATCCCGGAGAAAATCTGCCGGCTCGGCTTTCGCCAAAAGAACTGGAAACGCCTGGATTGCGACGGTCTTCGGCCCGAAGGGAACAAGCTCGATTCCCAGTTTTTCAAAAAGCTGCGAATTGTTTTCGAGCGTGTCCGATTGTTCTTTGGTTAGTTGAAAACTTTCAGGCACCAAAAGTTTTTGCGATTCGAGCGGGCTATTATGAACGCGTCTTTTCAACTGCTCATACATAATCCGTTCGTGCAGTGCGTGCTGGTCGATGATAACAAAACCATCGTCATTTTCAGCGATAATGAAACAGTCGTGAATCTGTAAGAAACGTCTGCTTGTTTCTGTGTACGCATTGCTCACCGCAGAGACCGCAGAGTTCGCGGAGTTTATTATAAAGTTTTTCTCTGCGTTCTCCGCGTGCTCAGCGGTAAATATCATTTGTCGCTGGCCTGAGGGGCGGTGTCGTTTGAAAAATTCTTCCATCGCCTCCGCGATTCGACCATCGTGTCGCATAGGCGGGGCGGATTGCTGCGGGACGCTCGCGAGGGTATCGAGGTCGGTAGCCAAAAGTTTTTCGCGAAGGCACGCGAGAATCTGCGAATGAACGAGATTGGCGTTGAAGAATCGCACCTCGATTTTTGTCGGGTGAACGTTAACGTCGTAATCCTCATAAGGCATCCGAATAAATATAAACGCTGCGGGGAATCTGCTTGGGTCGATTGCTCCGCGATACGCCTCTTTGGTTGCGTGCGAGATGAATTTATCGCGTATGAATCTGCCGTTGATGAATATGTATTGCAGTCGGTTGCTTGTGGTTGCGATTGCGGGTTTGCCTAAAAGGGCGGCTACGTGCAAACCCTTTTCATTGCTTTCGGTTTCGAGAAGGTTGTCCGCAACTTCCTGGCTGAACAATTCTGCGATTCTCGCTCTAAGACCCTGTTCTGCGGAGACCCGGTATTGCTCTTTGCCGTTGTGCGTCAGCGAAAGCTCGATATCAGTATTGGCAAGGGCGATTCTGATGAACTGCTCGGCGACGTGGGTCATTTCGGTATTTGCGCTTTTGAGGAATTTTCGCCTGGCGGGCAGTTTATAAAAAATGTCACGGACCTGGATAGTTGTGCCGACGTCTGCGCTGCAGGGCGTCAATCCCTTTTTGTCGCCGCAGTCGATTTCGAGGCAATTGCCTGAAAGCTCGTCCGCTGTCCGGCTGACGGCTTTCACCTGGGCAATTGAGGCAATACTGGCAAGGGCCTCGCCGCGAAAACCCAGCGTTGATATCGCCCGCAGGTCGTCACTTGTTTTGATTTTGCTCGTGGCGTGCGGCTCGAATGCGCTGACGAGGTCTTCGGTGTCCATACCGCAGCCGTTGTCGGTTACCGAGATTAACTTTCTGCCGCCATCCTCCACGGCGACGGTGATTTTTGTCGCGCCGGCGTCGATACTGTTCTCGACCAATTCCTTGACCACGCTGGCGGGCCTCTCGATTACCTCGCCGGCGGCTATCATATTCACCATATTCTGGTCAAGAACGACTATCCGGCCCATTTTTCTCCCGCCATTTTCCTACCGCGGAGACCGCAGAGCACGCAGAGTTTATTTATATTTTTCTCTGCGGCCTCGGCGTTCTCGGCGGTGAAATTAATTCTGTAACAAGCTTGTTCCGGTCATTTCCTCCGGCTTGGGCAAGCCCATCATATCAAGCAGCGTCGGCGCGATATCGGCAAGGATGCCGCCGGAGCGAAGCTTTCTGCCCTTATATTTTTCGTCAAAAACAATCAACGGCACATCGCCTACTGTATGCGCGGTGTGCGGCTTATCGGGGGTGCCGTCTATCATTTTTTCGAAGTTGCCGTGGTCTGCGGTTATTATCGCCGCACCGCCCATTTGTTTTACCTTGTCCAAAATTTTACCGACGCAGGTATCGACGGTTTCGGCTGCCTTAATTGCTGCTTCAAGTATGCCCGTGTGGCCCACCATATCGGGATTCGCAAAATTGATTACCATCGCGTCATACTGGTTTGTGTCTAACCGCTGAAGAACGACGTCGGCGACCTCATACGCACTCATCTCCGGCTTTAAATCGTACGTCCGCACCCTCGGCGACGGCACAATCTGCCTGTCCTCGCCCGGGAACGGCTTTTCGGTGTAGTCGTTGAAGAAGAATGTAACGTGCGCATATTTTTCAGTTTCCGCGCATCTGAACTGCTTAAGCCCAAGCTCGCCCCAGTAAGCGGCGAGAATATTTTTCATTTTGGGCGGTTTCAGGAACGCAACCGGCGCAGGAATCGTCGTGTCGTATTCGGTCATACAGACGTAATAAATATCCGGCTTTGTGTTTCGCGGGAATTCCTTGAAGTCGGGCATGACGAATGCCCTGGTGATTTCGCGAGTCCTGTCGCCTCGGAAGTTGAAGAATATTACGCCGTCGCCGTCGGCTATCGTCCCTATCGGTTCGTTATCCTGATTGACTATCGCAGTCGGCTCGATGAATTCGTCTGTTACCTGTTTTGCGTAACTGTTGGCCATGGCCTCGGCGGCACTTTTTGCCCGCAGTCCCTTGCCTACCCGCAGGCATTCGTATGCCCTCTGGACGCGGTCCCATCGGCTGTCGCGGTCCATCGCGTAAAACCTGCCCATAACCGAGGCGATTTTGCCCACGCCGATTTGGGCTGCCTTTTTCTCTATTCTTTCGATATAGCCGGCGCCGCTGTCGGGCGGTGAATCGCGCCCATCTGTAAATGCGTGAATGAATACGTCTTTGAGGTCGTTTCTCTTGGCAAGCTCAAGCAGGCCGTATAAATGGTCAAGAAGTGAATGCACGCCTATGTCGCTGCACAGGCCCATAAAGTGCAATCTGCCTTTGTGCTCTTTTACGAATTTGACGCAATTCGCGAATTGTTCGTTTTTGAAAAAGGAGCCACCCTTGATGGCGTGGCTCAGCCGGACGGATTCCTGCGGAACTATTCTGCCCGCCCCGATATTCTGATGGCCGACTTCGCTGTTGCCCATTGTGCCGTCGGGCAAACCCACGTACTCGCCGTACGTATGAATCAAAGTGTTGGGGTATTCGCTCATCAGCATGGTATCGGTGGGCACCTTCGCGCATTTTACGGAGTTGTAGGCGTCCTCATTGCGGTCGGGGTTGTAGCCCCAGCCGTCACGGATAATCAGCACGAACGGTTTGCGTTCCAAAGTTACCTTTTTTGCCATAAAACACGACCTTTCAGCAAGTATCTATTATTAAAGCAGCCCCATATGATAGAAGCTTATGACCGAAAAGTCAAACATTTGCCTCGTCGGTAGTGGGTCAGTTTGAAATATAAAATATTTTATCTTGTTAAACGCTTGCCCGATAAGTAGTATATGGATATGCGTAAGCGGTCAAGCAAAAAAGGTAAAATGGACTTAAATAAATTAGCGGCTGATATTGTTAACCAAGCTACTGGTGGCCAAGAAGCCGACGATGCAAGAAACCCTGCTGCGGTAGCATTAGGGCGGTTAGGTGGCTTAAAGGGCGGCAAGGCAAGAGCAGCCAGTTTATCCCCGAAAGAACGTCGCGATATTGCTAAAAAGGCTGCTGCTGCCAGATGGAAAAAGACAACTTAGCCCGCAACGGAAACCTTTTTTTCATATTCCAAAGGTTGTTCTAATTCAATTAAATCTTCTGTAAAATCAAAAACCATTTGGATTGTTGCGTTGTATTTATTGTTGTCATTGTAACTCTCTACGTCTGTTTTGAGTTGCCTGCAATCACCGAGCACTTGCATTCGCCTTTGTTGGAGCGCTCTCCGCATATCTTCAAATGGCGCATCCAAATCTATCCAAAAGGTTAATTGTTTGTGCTTTCCATTAGGCAGAATCTCAATATCGCGAAGGGCATGTAATTTTCTTACACGACGACCTTGCGGGTCGGTAATATATTGCTCCCGCATTGCATCTGATAGCTTATTTGCCAGTATGTCCATTTTTGAAACCATGGGCGCTTCCCAAAGATTTTTGCGAATAGCCCAAGCCGCAATATCTTTCGCCGTTGCGGGCCACGGTTGTTTGGTTTTGCGGTAAAGCGCTACAAATTCTTGCATCGTTTGAGTTTCAGTCTTTTTCCTGAACATTGTTTTTCTCCTTTAATTAACACCAACCGTCTTGCCCCATCCATCAGTTAACGCTTCTTGAATGACAATTTCTCGTATAGGAACTAACATCTCGCGAAAGTGTTCCCAACCTATCTCTTTTCTGTTTTGCAATTGTCCAAGAACAATACCCGGATGAACACCAACCACTTTTGCGAATCGATTGATTCTATCTGCGCTATATAATGGGCCAACGCGAGCAATGAAAGAATCCAACTTAGAACGCGGAATTAGCATTTCGGCTGCATCTTGATTTGCACGAGTTTCAATAACTTCATCTGATATAGACACGTCTTTTACATCTACATCGAGCATATTTTCGCTATGCAAAATATGGCTCAATTCGTGTATTACAACATGCCAAAAATTATCAATACGGTCGTATCGTAGAGACATTCCAATCACAGGGGAGCCATCCAAACTTAATGCAGCACCATCCATTCTTGTTTTGGGTAAATGTTCCACAATTACAAATCTAATACCCATATCAGCTAAGACGCGGGGAACCTTACGAATTTCTTCTGGATATTCAGCTAATTTGAGAAGGTCGCCCAATTTAGCTTTAACCTTATCTTTACTGAAAGTGGATACTTGTAAGCTTTTCGCTAATTTGCGAACTCGAAATCCCCACGTTAATTGCGAGGCCATAATTTCCGGCGTTGATGTTGCGCTTGCTCTCGCAGCAATAGGTAATTGCGGCAAAGACGTTAAATTTTCAGCTTCGTAAAACTCGCACAATTCTTTTTGTAATTCTGGCAAAGTTTTTACTTTGCGAATCCATCCCCTTGCCTGCATTATTTTTACTGGGGCCATTTCATATAAATTTGCTTTATCTTTAATGTCCTTACAGGCAACGTTTTCTAATGATAAGTCATAAGCTGATTGTAAATTCATCCAGATTTCGGCACTACTCCCAAAAGCCGCCGCTAATTCAATGGCCGTTCTGGGAGTTATTTCTTTTTTCCCATTGATTATTAAATTAACAACCTGAATCGGGCGACCTATTATTGCCGCCAAATCATCCTGTGTCCATCCACGGGCATCGAGTTCTTCGCGAATAAATTCGCCGGGATGGAAAACTTCTGCTGGGCAATTATTATTTACCATTAGTGGTAATCCTCAATACTGATAATAAGTATTAAATTTTTAGGGTTGCTTCTTATGATTTCAACGATAAGTCGCCATTGGTCATTAAGCCTTAGCGAAGACTGATGCGAGCGGTCGCCTTTAAGTTTTTCAAATCTACGCGATTTAAACGAATACAAATCACGTTCGTCGTTTGCGGCTCGGACAAACTGCATACATTTTCGATACGCCCGGACAACGTCTATTCCGAAACCAGCATTGAACCCGGCATCCTTTTCTAACCGCTCAAAATCAGCATTAGCAAATCTAACTTCCATGCAGCAACTTATCCCTTATATATCTATCACAAATTATATCGGCTAAAATACGCCTGTCAAGTAAAAAATAATATATTTATCAATGTTGCGTTGTTTTTTCTTGACAATGCTCTACCGCTCAAGTATATTGGTCAGTATGAATAAGATAACGAATGAAAAAAGAAGCCAAGTAATTGCGTCCCTTGTTGAGGGCAACTCCATTCGCTCTACCGTCCGTATGACTGGCGTAGCCAAAAATACGATTACAAAACTATTGGCCGAAGTCGGCGCGGCGTGTTCGGAGTATCAAGACAAGGTGTTTCGCAATTTAAAATGCAAACGCATTCAGTGTGACGAAATTTGGTCATTCTGCTATTCCAAACAAAAGAATGTTCCCGCAGATAAACAGGGCGAGCTTGGTTATGGTGACGTTTGGACGTGGACGGCCATAGATGCCGATACTAAATTAGCCCCTTCTTGGCTTGTTGGTTGGCGTGATGTTGATTACGCTAATGAGTTTATGGCCGATTTAGCTTCAAGATTATCAAATCGAGTTCAATTGACCACGGACGGTCATAAAGTTTACCTTGATGCAATAGATAACGCGTTTGCGGGCGAAGTTGATTATGCGATGCTTGTTAAGATATATGGTGAAGAGCGTCTCGGTGATACAAAATTCAGCCCTCAAGCCTGCATCGGAACAAGAAAATTGGTTGTTGCTGGAAACCCTGATAAACGCCATGTTTCTACCAGCTTTGTTGAACGGCAAAATTTGACGATGAGAATGTGTATGCGAAGATTTACACGGCTAACGAATGCCTTTTCAAAAAAGATTGAGAACTTAGAGGCCGCAGTCGCATTGCATTTTATGTATTATAATTTTTGCCGCATTCATCAATCGTTGCGGATAACCCCGGCTATGGCAGCTGGCGTTACCGACCATTTATGGGAAATATCTGAAATCGTTGATTTATTGAAATGAAACTGACCCACTACCGCCTCGTCGGGATGCTTAAACCGTTACTTTACAGTTGTTTATATAACTGTTAATATAACAGGGCTTTAGGAACTAAAAAATTGGAGAAGATTATGGGCGGACAATCAATCGAGGTATCCGTAGTAATCCCGTTGTTGAACGAGCAGGATAACATAAGGGCGTTATATGACCAGCTTACGCAGGCCCTTGGCAAGAAGTACCAGTATGAGCTTATTTTCATAGACGACGGCAGCACGGACGGCAGTTTCGAGATATTGGCCGAATTGCATAAGGCCGACAGCAGGGTCAGGGTGATCCGTTTCCGCAGGAACTTCGGCCAGACGGCCGCCCTCAGCGCCGGCTTTGCTCATTCGCAGGGCCAGATAGTTGTTGCCATCGACTGCGACCTGCAAAACGACCCGGCTGATATCCCGCAAATGATTGAGCAACTGTATAAAGGGTTTGATGTTGTCAGCGGCTGGCGAAAGAAGAGACACGACAACGCCATTACGCGATTGATACCATCGAGAGTGGCCAATGGGCTTATCGCGAAAATTACCGGCGTGAAACTGCACGATTTCGGCTGTACGCTCAAGGCGTATCGACGTGAAATACTGGCTGAAACGAGATTATACGGCGAAATGCACAGGTTCATCCCAGTGCTGGCAAGCTGGAGCGGCGCGAAAATCTGCGAAATGGTTGTCAATCACAGGCCCAGGACCGCAGGCGTCGCTAAATACGGACTGGGGCGGACCTGGAAGGTCATGCTCGACCTGATTACCGTCAAATTCCTCGGCTCATTTTCCACCAAACCCATTTATATCTTCGGCGGGCTTGGGTTCGCCAGCGCAATAGGGGCGGTGCTTATGAGCTTGATTATGATTTATCAGAAGTTCTTCGCGGCCCAGGAGCTTCCGCTGAACAGAAATCCGCTGCTGATTTTGACGGCTGTTCTCATTATGTCCACCGTTCAGTTCATCCTGATGGGCCTGCTTGCGGAACTGTTAGTGAGGACGTATCACGAATCGCAGAATCGGCCCACATACGTGATTCGCGAAACCCTCGAATGAGTTAAGAATTGAGAATGCAGAATGAAGAAAAACAGTAAAATTCCGAATGCAGAATTCTCAATTCTAAGTTCTAAATTTTCAATTATTCTGATTGTGATCCTGGCGGGCATTCCATTTGTGCTTGGGCGATATTTTGAGTTCAACTTCCCCGACCCCTACGACAGCGCCTCCAATGTTTATTCCGCGCAGCATATCCTCAATGGCGCAAAAATAGGTGTTGATGAAAACCCAAGTGCTGCCCTGGGGACGCTGCTGGTTAATATGCTTGGAGTCCGGCTGTTCGGATTCAGTGAATTCGGCCCCAAGCTGATTCAGGCCATAATGCAGGCCGTCGCACTGATTTTGATGTTTATCGCGATGAGGAAAATTTTCGGCAAATTGCCGGCGGCTGTCGGGGTAATCATAGCTGCGATTTATACATCATCGCCGCTCATCGCCAAGTTCGGCAACGTCAAAGAGCAGTATATGATAGCGTGTATGGTGATGGCAGTAAGCTTGCTGATTATGCGGCAACTGGGGGGGAAGTGGTGGCTTGCTTTTCTGTCGGGCGCAATCGCCGCGTGGGCGCCGCTTTTTAAGGAAACCGGCGCATCGGCAATCGGGGCGATTGGTTTGTTTGTGATTGTTCAGCCGATATTCAAGCATAGGACATGGAAGCAGACCGGCGTTGATATTATGCTGCTGCTGGCAGGGGCGGCAGCGTCGATGGCGCCATTATATATTTGGATAATCAGCTGGAAGGTGCAAATAGCGCTGCCGTTCTACTTTGTATGGGATGCAATTGCCGGGCTGATACCCAAACCTGCCGCGGCACAGCAGGCCGGAAATTATGTCTCAAGCATGAGGGACGTAATGCCGTTTTCGGACCAGTGGCCAAAGGTCTTGCGATATTACCTTGCCCTGTGCCTGCCTGTCTCATTAGCCCTTGGCGCTATCGTCGCGGGAATCGGTAAAACTATCAATAGTTTGCTTCACAGGACGCAATCATCAGCCAGCAAAGCAGGTTACGACCGTTTCCTGCTTTTGCTCGCTGTCTGGTGGCTGCTCGATATGGTGTTTGTCTGGATAAGCCCGGCTTCATACGAGCAGTATTATCTTCCGCTTACGGTTTCAGGCGCGATGACGGGCGGTTATTTAATAGCCGTATATCGTGATAAACTCACAAAAGCCGTGTTCAAAACCAAATGGGTCGTCACCGGCATCGCCGGGTTCGTCCTGATGGTGGTTATGTCCTGGCATATATTTTTCGGCCTGCCAAGAAGCCCGTATTCAGGGGTGAAATACCCGCAGAAACGAAACGGTTACGTTCAGCGATGGGATGAGATATCGCAGCGGCGCAGTTTTGGGGCAAAGATGTACTGGGAGCAGGCAGGCGAATACATACGCGGCCGAACCACGCCCTCGGACAAAATATACGTTTGGGGCTGGGTCCCTGGGGTATATCTTTCGGCGCAGAGGTTCAGCAGCTCGCCGGTTGCCTTTGAAAGCGAAATGCACACAAGGCCCCCTCAACAGCTTGAGCAGGTGGTCGATGGTCTTCTCGGTGCGTTTGGCAAAGAGATGCCTAAATATATAGTTGACAGTCGCAAGCAGCATTTGCCTTTGGACCGGTTTAAGTTCGAGCTTTGGCCTATTGTGCCGCCTGGATTTATGGGCTTCAAACAAGTACAGCCTTTGCCCAATGATCCTCAGACGGTGGCGATGTTCGAACAGAAATGGGGCGAGATGACACGCGAACGGTTCGGTGATGATGAGGCGCGCAGATTCGAGGTTATGGGCAAGTTCAGAAAGTTCATAAGAGAACACTACGAGATAGAGCAGGTATTCGGCGACGAAATCGTTTTCAAACTGAAATCTTAAACAGCATCCGCTGTCGGACGATAAAACCCCACAGGAAAGCCGTGGCTAAGAAAAGAGATAAAAAACCCGGTAACACTATTCAGAATAACGGTCGGAATACCCTGATGATGACGGCAGCCGAAAAACGGCTGGATATTCTGACCGGCGCGGTTCTGTTCGCGTTCGGGGTTTATCATTCGATTCTGTATTTCGGGCACACGGTTGTCCCCATTTCCGATTTTCCCGATTTCTTCCGGGTGGGCAAAGAGATATTGTCTTTGCAAATGCCATCAAGCTTCAAGCTGGCGCCGGTTGTGGGTATTCTGCAAAACCTGCTTGTGTTTGTGTCGTGGGGCTCGTCGCCTGAGCTGACGGCAGGACATCTGCTAAATGCGATTTTACATCCCTTAACGGTAGTTTTGCTGTGGCTTGTCGGTAGAAGGATTATCGGCAGGTCCGCCGTCTGGTTTGCCCTGATTGCGTCGATAAATCCCTGGACGATTTATTACCTGACTGAGCCGATAATAGAAACGCCTTTTTTATTTTTCATCCTGTTGACGCTTTATCTGATTTTTTGCAGGTCGCGCTGGGCGTATCTTGCTGCGTCAGTAACAACGATGGTTCGATATGAAGGCGCTGCCCTGATTTTGGCGGCGTTTGTCGCGGACATCATTCATAGAAAAGACCGCAAAGATATAATTTGGGCGGTTGCATATTCGTCTCTGGCGTTTTTGCCGCTTGTGATATGGCTGATTCTGACTGCCGTGACCTGGCATGGGGGCGGGACGCACTATTTTAACGTCTTTTTCTCCAAGGAATACGCCAAGGGTTTCGTCGAGCCGGTTAGCGGCAGGACGGGTTTGTTGCTGCATACTCAGTTGTTGTGGCAGGTGGCATTCCAGCCGCTTTTTGTTCCTTATCCGGGCGCCAGCAATGAGTTCTTAGATACTTTCTTAAAGTTAGGCGAGTTGACTTGTATCGCGGGCCTTGTCTTAGGTTGTATGTTTTCAATTATCCGGCGTCGCTGGGAAATGCTGATGCTGCTTTTGTTTTTCGTGCCCTATTTTCTGCTGCACGCTTATTACCCGTATCCCCTTACGCGGTTTCACTCAACTATTTTCTGGATAGCGCTGCTGGTGGCGTGGTTCGGGCTGCAAAGTACCGGCGGCTTTTTGGCTGATAAGGCCCGGCTGCCCTGGCAGGCGACGTTGGTGCTGAAAATTGGTGTCGCAATAGCCGCGGGCTTATGGCTTATAAACCTTATACGCAGCTTCGGCGAAGCCGCATCTATCAGCCCGGATTCGGCTTCGATGCCATACGTCGCAATGCTTGTTGTGGGGATAATTATCGCATCGAGGGCGCTTGTTGAGCATCCCATACAGATATCACGCCATCTGTGCGTGGCTTCGATGCTTTGCCTGGTTATCGCGTCAAACCAGTTTATCCTGGTCCGGCTTGTTGGTGACGGCAAACGGGAAATAGAGTTCAAACAGCTTGGTGAATGGTTTGCGGCCAACGGCAAGCCGGATGAAAAGCTTGCTGTTTATCAGAACGTCACGCAACTGTTCGCCGGTAAAAATGCGCCCAATATCGTGGGATTCCCCAAGGCAGACAGCCCAGAGGAGCTTGTGCAAAAACTTCGCCAGCAGGGAGTAACTTATGTTGTTTGGGCAACCAGGGAAGGATATAGTCATGGGCAGCACACGGGTTATCAGCAGCTCGGGCTTAATAAGACTATCGCGTTATTAGAAAAGCCGCAAAACATCGGACCTTACGAATTCGTCAAACAAATTGGCTCACAAAAAGGGTATGTAAATGTCTTCCGTCTTCGCAATGAGGGTAAATAGCGTTTGAAGCAGCCGATTTCGGCATTTAGAATCACAATATCAAATATGGTGTATCTATGAATGAATGGGCGGACAAAAATTCCGGATCTGAGGAATCGCTTCTAAAATGGCGAAGGCGCAGCAGCTATTACTATGGCTGGCTCGACAAGATATACAAATTTGTCGTCCGGCCGAACAGCAGGGTTCTGCACATCGGTTGCGATTGCGGCGACCTTCTGGCGGTGGTGAAGCCGGCGTATGGCGTGGGCGTTGATTCAAACGAAGAGGCAATAGCGCTGGCCAAAAAGCGGTTCCCGCATTTGAATTTCATTACCGCCAACCCCAATGAATTCCAGCTCAATGAGAAATTCGATTATGTCCTGATATGCAATTCGCTGGGCGACTGGAAGGATATTCAGCAGGTGCTGGAACGGATTCGTCCGCTTACAGATGACAACACCAGGATTGTGATAACATATTACAATTACCTCTGGGAATGGGTATTGCGGCTGGGTTCCTCGATAGGCATTCGCAAACCTCGCGAATATCAGAACTGGCTGCCTCCTCAGGATATCGCTAACCTGCTTAATCTCGGCAATTTCGACGTCATCCGCACCGACTCGTTCGTCCTGCTCCCAAAGAATATCTGGCTGATTAGCGCATTATTAAATTACGTTCTTTCGCTGCTGCCGGTTTTTCGAATGTTCAACATGGTCAATCTGGTCATAGCGAGGCGTTCCGCGCAGCCGAAGTCGGATTCGGATTTGTCGGTATCGGTTATAGTGCCCTGCAGAAATGAACGTGGCAATATCGAGGACGCTGTAAAACGCATACCCGATATGGGGCGTGAAACCGAGATAATCTTTGTTGATGGCAACAGCACCGACGGCACAGCCGATGAGATAGAGGCCCAGATTAAAAAACACCCCCAACGCAAAATCCGGCTTATACATCAGGGCACAGGCCGGGGCAAAGGGGACGCTGTCAGGAAGGGTTTTGCTGTCGCGGCAGGCGACGTGCTTGTAATCCAGGATGCCGACCTTACCGCTCCACCCGAGGACTTGCCGAAATTTTTCGCAGCCCTCCGTGATGGCAAAGGCGAATACATCAACGGTTCGCGCCTTGTATATCCGATGGAAAAAGAGGCGATGCGGTTTTTGAATCTGCTGGCCAATAAATTTTTCGGGGCGTTGTTCTCCTGGCTGCTGGGCCAGCGGTTCAGGGATACGCTTTGCGGAACAAAAATGATTCGCAAAAGCGATTACGAGATTATCGCGGCCAACCGGTCGTATTTCGGTGACTTTGACCCGTTTGGCGATTTCGACCTTATATTCGGGGCCGTAAAACAAAATCTCAAGGTGATTGAGGTGCCTGTGAGATATTGCGCAAGAACATACGGCGAAACCAACATCAGCAGGTTCAGGCACGGGTGGCTTTTACTTAAGATGAGCTGGATAGCGTTCAAAAAAATAAAATGGTTAGGAAAAGGGCATTAACTCTGTTCGATTTATGGCAGGCATTGAGAAAAAATCATTTGAAACTCGCTCCGGGAGACGAGAAAGATACCCCCAGAAGGCAACAGCTTCTTTTGACAAAAAAGCCGCCCGGCAGAAACTTCTGAATTTTTCAATCAGGTTTCTTCTGCCCGCAGCGGTTTTTTGCTGGCCTTTTTTGTATCTGCTCGACCATGTATTTCCTGTTAATGGGTACTATACAGGGATAGGAAACGATTTTTTTGAGGTTTACTACAAGCATAAAGTTTATTTGCTGGCCAACCTCGCGAATTTCAGATTGCCTTTATGGTCTCCTGCCGAAAGTGCCGGTTTTCCATTTTACAGCAATCCATACGCCCAGGTCTTTTATCCATTAAACTTGCCGCTTGCTGTCTGGTATAAGGTATCCGGGGGATATAATGTTTTAGACCACAGCGTTTTTACGATTCTTGGCCTTTCAATATTTGCCCTGGGTCTGTACAGATGGCTGCGGACAATTAATACTAATCTTAGAGCGGTCATTTTCAGTTGTTTGGTTATGTCGGTCAGCTTTAAAGTGACCGAAATACTAAGGTTTCCCAATGCGCTTCACAGTGCGGCCTGGTATCCATGGGTGCTTTACGCGATTACTCAAATTATGTTTTGTCGAACTTTGAGAAAATCAATTTATTATAGCGCACTGCTGGCGTTTTTTGTGATATGTATATGCACGGCTGGCTATCCTTATTATGTTTTTTATTGCCCATTTCTTTTTTTGCCCTACATGATAGTTTTCCTGATAAGTCCTTTGAGAAGAAGGTTATTTGGCGATCAGGAGATTCGCTGGAAACGCGTCTTCGGGTCCTTGATGGTGTCGGGGTTTACAGTCCTGTTGTTTGCCGGCCCTTACCTTTGGGGCGTAAAACAGCTTATGTCTCAAACGGTTGACCGCTGGCAGAAAAACCTGGAATTTTCAACGTCGCACGTTTTCAATTTTGGAGATACTCTCGGGTCTCTGGTATATCCCCCAAACTCCGAAACGGAAGGGTGGTATTTCTTCGGCATAACGGGACTTTTGTTGATTATGTTGTACTTGTTCACCCCCCGGAGAGAGAGACATGAAAATCTGAAGACGGAGGGCAACGATAACAGCAATATAATTCCGCCATCGGTTCGCGACCCCTGGGTAAAACTGTTCTTTGTCGCTTGGATAGCGGTGATTAGTTATATTACCTACGGGCGCTCTTCTTATCTTTTCATCCTGTTGTGGAAAGTTATACCTGTTTTTTCTTCTCTTCGCGTATGGGGACGTTTGAATATTGTTCTTGTGCCGATACTTGCGTGGCTGCTGTCGCTGGCTTATGCCTCATTTGAATCGATAATTCTGGAAAGAACAGACAAGGTCTCAGTAAAATATCGGCGTTTGTTTTACCCCGTTGTTTTATTAATAGTGACATATGCGGTCATAATCAGCGTTCAGCTTTATTTTTATTTGAATGATATGTCCAACGTTTACTGGAAGGAGTATCTCAAAAACTTGTCGCCGCTGGCTGTGTGGTTTATTATTTACGGCGCCGCGGCGTTTGCGCTTGTTTTATTGATTCTTATTTTTGCGAGGCGTGTCAAGCTCTCGCCGGCTGTTTACCTCAATATTGTTCCGGCAATTCTGGTTTTGAGTTCAGTTGTTGAAACGAGGCCGGTTGGCGCGCATACATGGTCTTATACGGCGAAGGTTCATAATGACCGCGTTCACATTGATGTGCCAAGAATAAACGAAGTTTCATTCAGGTTTCCAAGAACAGATCGTAATGACTCGATTTCGCTTGGTCCTAATTTTAATACGGGTATTCTGGAAAAATGGTATTTAGAGCGGTACGTGAAGTTCTTTACGGGGGCTTCAAACGAACTGCAGGCGCGGAAAAAAATATTGGGTGTGGAGGACGGAACAAAATTATTTTTCTCGGAATCCATAGAGCATACCACGATTGCATCGTTCTTAAATGACGCGTCTCGCTACCAAAATACCGGCCAACCGGTGTTTTATAACGGCGACCAGCTTATTTGGGAAATCAATGCTCCCGCCAAAGGATATTTGAGTTTCATTGACAACTGGTATCCTGGCTGGAAGGTCTTTGTGGACGATAAGCCGGCTGATATAGAGTTGCTTTTCGGAACTTTTAAATCCGTCGGGCTATCGCCGGGCATTCACCGTGTCAGGTTTTGTTTTCAGCCGACACTGGCCGATTTTCTGCAGCCGCCATCGCTGCCGCAATCACAATTAACTAAATCCGATGTTTTGAAAAAATAAATTAGAGCTGCTATGAAGATATTAGACTGGCTTAAACTGCCCGAAATAAGGAATATAAAAGACCTGGATGACCCGGCGACTACGCTTTTGCACGGCAGGATTTTGCGCAGCAAGCCGTTCCTCAGAAATCTATACGTTGATTTTTACATGCAATTCAAAAAAGCGGTGCGACAGCCGGAAAATAAGGTGCTCGTGGAGCTTGGCAGTGGGGGCGGGTTTATTAAAGAGATAATCCCCAGTGCCACAACGTCCGATATTCTCAATGGCGTTGATGTTGAAAAGGTTTTTTCGGCGACGGATATGCCTTTTGAAGACGTGGGCGTGGACGCGTTTTTTATGTTTGACGTTCTGCACCATATCGGCGAGCCGAGAAAGTTTTTCGCCGAAGCCGAAAGATGCCTCAGGCCCGGAGGCAGGATTGTTATGATTGAGCCGGCCAATACGCTCTGGGCAAGGTTTGTTTACACAAACTTTCATCACGAAGGATTTGACCCTAAAGCCGGCTGGGAGCTCTCGAAGGCCGGCCCGCTTTCGCAGGCCAACGACGCTTTACCGTGGATTATTTTTGTCCGCGACAGAGTGATTTTTGAGCGTGAATTCCCCCGGCTTAAAATTGTGTCGCTCCGCAATCATACCCCGTTGCGATACCTCATAAGCGGCGGTTTTACTCTGCGACAGTTGTTGCCGGGGTTTGCGTATCCCGTGGTCAGGGCGTTAGAATGGTTGCTTAGCCCGGCGAATAACCTGCTTGGTATGTTTATGACGGTGATTATCGAGAAAAACAGTGACGGGAAACCGACTGCAAAATGAATATCCTGATGATTAATTACGAGTTTCCGCCCATCGGCGGCGGTGCGGGGCAGGCCCATCTGGCCATACTCAAACAGTATGCCGGAAAAAGTGACCTGCGAGTGGATGTTCTTGCGTCTGCGCCAAAACCCGGCTTTGCGGTTCAAAAACTGTCGGAGAACGTCACGCTTTATACCGTCGGCGTGCACAAAAAAAATCTGCACTACTGGCGCAAGATTGAGGTCGTCGAATGGGTCCTCAAGGCCACTGGGCCTTATCGGCGTTTGCTCAGGGAAAACCGCTACGACCTCGTTCATGCGTTTTTCGGTCTGCCGACCGGCTGGCTTTGTTACAGGACCGCTAATCGGCTGCCGTATATAATCTCGCTTCGCGGCTCTGATGTCCCTGGAGGGCATGCCCGGCTGCAGCTCGAATACAAATTGCTTGGGCCTCTGCTGAAAAGAATATGGCAAAAAGCCGCTGCGCTTGTGGCGTGCAGCGATGGCCTGAAAAACAGGTCGCTGAGGTTTTTACCTTCGGCAAATATAGATATTATTCCAAACGGTATCGACTTGGACAAATTTCACCCGGTATCGAACAGGGAATTATCCGGCGAGCTGAAACTCCTCACAGTAGGCCGGCTATCGGTAACAAAAAGATTTGAAATGCTCGTCGAGGCAGTCGAGATATTAAACAAACAAGGCAAAAATGTTCGCCTGACAATATCAGGGGGCGGCGGACTTCTTGAAGAATTGAAAACCATCGTTGAGCAAAAAAAACTGACTGGTATCATCAACCTGACAGGCAGAATCGAAACCGAGAAGATGCCCGATGTTTATGGCGTCCACGATATGTTCGTCAGCGCGAGTATGCAGGAGGGAATGAGTAACGCGATGCTCGAAGCTATGGCGTCGGGCCTGCCGATAATAACTACGAAGTGCGAAGGGGTTGAAGAATTGATTTCGGACAACGGTATTGTTGTCGGGACCGATTCCGCCGAATCGCTCGCCGAAGCCGTAATTAAGCTGGCTGATAATCGGCAGCAGTATAAGATGATGTGTGCGGCCGCCAGGAGTCGGGCGGAAAATTTCGGCTGGGACAGAGTGGCGCAGGGGTATATAAAACTTTATCAGAGGGTTCTCAGTAAAAAGTAGTCGGCGAAAAAAATGGCAGGAATTTTTTGTATAACGATAGATACTGAGCCGGATTGCGACGTTCACTGGAAGCGTTCGCGGCCGCTGATGTTTGAATCCGTAACCTTCGGGATTCCCTCAATCCTCAGGCCAATCTGGGACAAGTTCAGCATCAGGCCGGTTTATTTTGTTTCGCCCGAAGTGGTTGAAAACGACGAATGCTGCCGAACGCTGAAAAATGAAATCGCTCGCGGCGCCGAGATAGGGACACATCTGCACAGCGAATATATCGAGCCGCAAAGAAAATACGAGGATATTTCCGGGACTGCCAGTGACGAGTTTCCCTGTTTCGCTTATGATGCAGAAATAGAATCTGCGAAGATAAAAAATCTGACCGAGTCGATAGAAAAGAAATTGGGCGTCAGGCCTGTTTCCTACAGAGCGGCCCGATACGGTGCGGATTTGGATACGATAAAGTCGCTGGAAAAGCTGGGCTACAAAGTCGATAGCTCGGTAACGCCGGGGGTAAGCTGGGTTCGACAGGGGGGCCCCGACCATTCGCGGTCGCCGAAGCAGCCGTATTTTATTTCTCAAACGGATTATTATTCGCCGGGCGATGGCACACTTTTGGAAGTGCCTATTACCATTTCGGGCAAGAGATTGCCGTTTTTGCCCGGCAGGTGGATGTTTTACCGCTGGCTGAGGCCTACGCACATGACGGCCTTCGAGATGAAATCGCTCGTCGCGGAATTTGCGCGAAACTATCCCACGCCCGTGCTCAACCTGATGTTCCACTCAATGGAAATACTGCCTGGCAAAACACCCTTTGTAAGAACAAAGCTCGGCCAAAAGATGTATTTATGTCGGCTGAATTCGATTTTGCGATATATGACGAAAATGGGTTTTGAAAGCAAAACGCTGACAGAAGTTTACTCCCAAACAATCAACAGGAGCAAAAGATAGTGTGCGGAATAGCTGGCTTTAACTGGAAAGATAACGCCGCAATCGAGGCGATGACCGGTGCGATGCGACATCGCGGCCCCGATGACCACGGGACATATCTCGATGACAACGTCTCGCTGGGACATACGCGTCTGTCGATTCTTGATTTGTCCCCGAAGGGCCATCAGCCGATGTATTTTAAAAACCTGACGATTGTCTTCAACGGCGAAATTTACAATTTCCAGGAAATACGAAAAGAACTTGAATCTTTTGGCTACGGGTTCACGTCCGGGACGGACACGGAAGTTATCCTGGCTGCGTATCACCGCTGGGGCGATAAATGCGTCGAAAAATTCAACGGCATGTGGGCCTTCTGCATTTACGACAGGGACAAACAAACACTGTTCATTTCTCGTGACAGGTTCGGCATAAAGCCGGTTTATTATTATTTCGACGACCGGCGTTTTATCTTCGCCTCGGAGCTAAAAGCAATCAGAAAACACCACATCGCCCTTGAAACCGACCCGGCGGGTGTGAATTTTTTCTTTTACCAGAAATACATCGGCGGCGATTTGACTATTTACAAAAACTGCCGAAAACTCAGGCCTACCCACAGCATCCTTTTCGACCTGAATACCAAAAAACTCACCATTTCAAAACATTATGACCTTGAAGCTGAAATAGCTAAGCGTCAGGATATTGCCATTAATGACCGGCTGGAAATGGTCGAGGAAATTCTAAGCGACGCCGTATTGAAAAGGTTGATTGCCGATGTGCCCGTGGGAAGTTTCCTTTCGGGCGGACTTGATTCATCGCTCATCTCCGCCATCATCGCCAAAAACAAAAAGGATTTTGACACCTTCTCAATTGGCTTCAAAGATGAATCATACAACGAGCTGGAGTTCTCGAAGATTGTCGCCGAGTACATCAAAACGGCTCATCATTACGAACATATGGACGTCAACGAGGAAGTTATGCAGCAGATAATCGGTGCGATGGATGAGCCGTTTGGCGACTCGTCGGTCTTCCCGACGTACCTGCTCTCGAAAATTACCAGGCGAAAAGTTACGGTATCATTGTCTGGCGACGCCGGCGACGAGGTGTTCGGCGGCTATGATACCTACAGTGCGTATAAACTGGCGAAATTTATTCCTGCCCCCGTTGCCGGATTGTCCCGGCTCCTTGTGAATATGATTCCGCCATCTGACAAAAAAGTTACCCTCGGCTTTAAGATGAAAAGATTCCTGCGCGATTTCGACGCGGGCTGCAACAGGCGGCACCTTAACTGGATGGCGACCTTCACGGAGTTGAGCAGAAAAGACCTGTTAACAAACGGTTTTATTCCGGATGAGCAGCTTATCCCATGCGGCAGCGAAGACAGTTTGCTATCGGTGCAGTTGAACGACATTCATAACTATCTTGCCGAAGACATACTTAAAAAAGTTGACCTCGCTTCGATGCAGGTTTCTTTGGAGGCGAGAGTGCCGTTTCTGGATTACCGACTTGTTCCGCTGGTACTGTCGCTGCCTGATAAATACAAAATCAGATGCATGACGACTAAATGGTTTTTGAAAAAAATAGCCGATAAATACCTGCCTCGGCAAATAGTGTACAGAACCAAAAGGGGCTTTACTGTTCCCGTGAGCAGCTGGATTCGAAGCAGTGATTTAATAAAAGAGTTTCTTACAGGCCGCAGATATTATGAAGGCGGGCCGGTGAATTACCAACGAACACAACAATTATTTAATGAGCACATAAGCCGAAAGCGCGATAATGCCAGAGAGCTTTGGCTGATTTTCGTGTTCAATTATTGGCAATCAAGGCAGGCGTCATCGGCATAATATGGCCAACTACGACAGATATAAAACGCACACGGCGGAGTCTTACGAGAAGAGATGTCTTATGGATTATCTCGTGCGGATTCCCTCCGACAAAAAGCTGGTCCCGATAATTTCACAGATTAAAGGCAAAAAGATATTAGACGTCGGTCCGGGCACCGGGCGATACACAAGTTTGCTGTTGAAAGGCAACGAGGTTGTCGGCATCGACCGAAATCCACATCTTTGTCGATTGCCGATAAAGGTCCATCAGGGAGACGCAACGCAGTTTACGCAATTAGTCGAGGCGCGCAGTTTCGATATGGTCTTCTCAACCTGGATGACTGAATATCTGAATCCGCAGCAGTTGAGTATTTTCTTCCAGCAGGCCAGAATTGCGATAAAGCAGGATGGCGAGCTTGTTACCACTATTGTTTCAAAGTGCGGATTCGGATTTTTATACATCACCGCCGCCAAATTCCTGCGAGGCGTCAGCAAATATAATTATAGTAAACGCGAAGTGAGCGATAAGCTCCTCGAGGCGGGCTTCAAAGAAATTTCAATTGTCAATCTGAACTCCTGGCTGGGTATTCCCTGGGCGTATTTAGTGACGGCTAAATGACAACGGAACCGAAAAAAATCAAGGTGTGTTTTGTCGCCCCAAAGGCGTATCCGATTTTCGATCCCGCCATAGGCACCTACTTCGGCGGGGCAGAGGTCGATTTATATTACTTAGCGACCGAGATTGCGCGCGACGACAATTTTGAAGTCAGCTTCATTGTGGCTGACTACGGCCAGAAAGACGTTGAGATTATCGAAGACGTTACCGTTCTCAAGTCGCTCGATTTCCGCACCAATGTACTTACCGGCCTGATACGGACATGGAATGCACTGAAGCGTGCCGACGCCGATATCTATGTCCTCAAATGTGCTTCGCCGGGCGTGCCGGTAGTCGCGGCGTTCTGCAAATTACGCCGAAGGGCTTTTGTGTATCGCCTCGCCAGTTTGCTCGAAAGCGACGGGACTTACGTTAGGCAGCACCCGATTTTGGGCAGATTGTTCAAATGGTCATTGCGACAGGCCAAACTGGTCTTCGCCCAGAATAAAATCGACAATGAAAATCTGACTCGAACTATGGGCATATCTTCGCAGGTAATCCCAAATGGTCATCCTTTGCCGGCGATGCAGCAGCAGAATCGCGATACAATTTTATGGGTCGGCCGCGATGACCCCGTCAAAAAACCCGAGCGGTTCCTTGAACTTGCCAAAGCGGTCCCCAATGAGCATTTCACGATTGTCTGCCAGACGCTTAATAACGACCAGTGTTATAAGGACCTTATCGCGCAGGCCGAGGCAATCCCGAATCTTAAGTTCGTCAGGCACGTGCCCTTCAATCAGATAAACGCTTATTTCCAGCGGGCCAAAGTCCTCGTCAACACCAGCGATTCCGAGGGTTTCCCTAATACTTTTATCCAGGCCTGCAACTGCGGCGCGGCGATACTGTCTTTCAATGTTAATCCGGATGGTTTTCTGGATACGCACAGATGCGGTTTGTGTTGTAATGGCGACGCCGCTCGGCTAACATATAATATGCGGTTTTTGCTTGATGGCGACCGCTATGTCGAATTTGGCTCCAATGCCCGAAAATATTCCGAAAAGTACCACGACATAACCAGAATCGCCGCCGAGTATAAGTCAATTTTTGCTCGGTTGGCCCAAAACAGATGATTACTGCGCCCGTTCTGTATTAAAGGCGGCGCTATAGGAGAAAAAAATGGAAAGATTCGCCTTCGGAGAAAACTGGCGAAATTTTTCTAAACAGTTGACTAAAGAGGCCTATCTCGACGCCAAAAAGTCGGTCAGAGAGCTGGTCGGCAACTTGGCCGGAAAAGCCGTCCTTGATATCGGCTGCGGCAGCGGACTGTTCTCAATCGCAGCGGCCGCACTTGGCGCCAAAAAAGTCGTCGGTTTCGATTACGACCCGCAATGCGTCGCCACTGCCAAAGACGTGCTCGAACGCGTCCGCCAGTGGGAGCCGGCTATCAGGGCCGATTCGATTGATTTCTCCGTTAACTCGATTCTTAACGAAAACCTGAATCTCGAACCCGCCGATATCGTATATAGCTGGGGAGTCCTTCACCATACCGGGAATATGCACAAGGCCTTCGAGGCGACCGCTCGGCTTGTCGCCCCAAAAGGCACCCTCGCGATAGCAATCTACAATAAGCATTTCACATCGCCCATCTGGAAGATGATAAAGTTCACCTACGTCAAAAGCCCCGCGATTATCAAAAAAATCCTCATCTGGCTGGTCCTGATTGTCAAAGTCCCTGCCGTGATGCTCACATCAAGGCGAAATCCTTTCAGTAAAGAACGAGGTATGAGCTACTACTACGACATCGTGGACTGGGTGGGCGGCTACCCCTACGAATACGCGTCGGTCGATGAGATAACGGCTTTTTTTGAGCAGCGAGGGTTTAAGCTGAAAAAATTCATAAAAACCCAGGGCTTTACGGGTTGCAATGAATTTGTTTTCGAAAGGATAGCGTAAATGTGCGGAATCGTCGGTTTTAACTGGGAAGACGAAAAAAAGGTAAGGTCGCTTGCCGAACTGCTTAATCATCGCGGCCCGGAGCAGGAAGGATTCCACGTTAAAGACGGCGTATCAATCGGGCACAAAAGGCTTAAAATTATCGACCTCTCCGAAAAAGGTCGCCAGCCGATGTATAACGAGGACGGCTCCGTCTGCGTAAGTTTTAACGGCGAGATATTCAATTTTCCCGAAATCAAAGAATCGCTCGAAAAACTCGGCCACGTTTTCATATCTCATACCGATACCGAGGTCCTTGTTCACGGCTACGAACAGTGGGGCACAGATATGCTCGAACGACTCAACGGCCAGTTTGCGTTCTGCATATTCGACAAAAAACGCAATATATTTTTCCTGGCAAGAGACCGGCTGGGAATCAAACCCCTGTATTATTACTGCGATGATAAAAGGTTCATATTCGGGTCTGAGATGAAGGTCTTTCTCAAAGGCGACGTTGACAGACAGATAAATCAGCACGCGATGGATTATTTCATACTGTTTGGCAACACCCCTTTCGACCAGTCGATTATAGAGGGAGTAAAAAAGCTGCCCTCCGGCTGTTTTGTGATTTACGATTTGTCAGCCAGGAGAATCAAAAATCTTTCCCGATACTGGACGCTCACGTTTGCGCCGCAGCTTGACCTGAGTGAAGAAGAGATAGAAAAACAAATCGTTGAACGGCTCGACAGGGCTGTCAAAATGCAGTTGATATCAGATGTCCCCCTCGGCGCATTTTTATCGGGCGGACTGGACAGCTCCATCCTTGTCGCTATTATGAGCAAGTATGTCAAGAACCTCAATACGTTCTCGATAAGGTTCGACGTGCCCGATTTCAACGAATCTCATTATGCCAAGATAGTGTCCGACAAGTTTGGGACAAATCATTTTGAGATAGGATTCAACGCCAACAACGTCAGAGAGGCGATAGACGAGCTACCTTACTACTACGACGACCCATTTGCCGACTCGTCGATGGTTCCCACCTGCCTTGTATCACGGGTTGCCAGGCAGCACGTTACGGTTGCTCTTTCAGGCACCGGCGGAGACGAGTTATTCGGCGGTTATTGGCATTATAACGATTACACTCTCTTAATGCTTCTCAACAAGGTGCCTCTGTTTGCAAAACGATTGCTGGATTATTCAATAGCCATTGCGAATCTTTTTATTAGATGGGACAAGCCCAATAAGCTTCGCGGCTTCCTCGGTAAAAAAGAAGACCCGGTAACCGTGTATTTGAAACTGTTCAGTTATATGTTCAGAACAAAAGAAGAGTCCTCCGACAAGCTGCTGCCCTACAAATACCTTGCGAAGTATTTTATATATCCCGACAACCTTAACAACGCTATGAACTACGATTTGAACGAATATATGCCCGACGACCTGCTTGTAAAGGAAGACCGCGCCTCAATGGCGGTAACGCTGGAGGACCGCGTGCCTTTTCTTGACCACACCTTCGTGGAGTTTGCGTCGAAAATTCCCCCCGCACTGAAAATTAAAAGGGGCCAAAAGAAATATATCCTTAAAAATGCCTTCCGCGACATCCTGCCCTGGGAAATTACTCATCGCAAAAAGCAGGGGTTCGGCTTCCCTCTGGTTCACTACCTCAGGAACGAGCTGAAGGATTTCGCTTACGATGAGGTTTTCGGCTTCGACCTTCTGAATTACTATGACAAGGATACCTTGAAGACATACTGGGAAAGGCACCAGGGCCAAAAAGGCGATTATAGCCGTATTTTCTGGAGCATAATGATGTTCAACATGTGGTTCAAGAAATGGATGACCTAAGTTGCGAGGCCGATTTTAAACCCGCCTGAGTTTGACTAAAGATGAAAGATATTTCTGTTTTAATGTCGGTGTATAACGAACCATTGGAATGGCTGCAAAGCAGTATAAATTCCATACTGGCCCAGACATTCGGAGAATTTGAATTTATTATCATTAACGATAACCCGAAAAGACCCCAGCTTAAGGACATACTGAAAAGTTTCGGCAGCAGGGACGGCAGAATAAGTATTATTGAGAACCATGAAAATCTTGGGCTTGCCGAATCATTAAATAAAGGAATAAAACAGGCGCAAGGCAAATATATAGCAAGAATGGATGCTGATGACATATCGCTGCCTGAAAGGTTCGAATTGCAGCACCGGTTTCTGGAAAAGCATAAAGACGTGTTCCTGGTGGGAACTTCGGTGCAGATTATGGCCCCTGACGGGCAATTAAAAGAAAAAGCCATAAAGAACGGCAGTCACAAGCGGCTCGTTAGCAGCATCCTTGCCGCGAAACTGGCCTTCTATCACCCGACAATTATGTTTAGAAACGAAGGTTTTTTATACAGAGGTAAATTTAGCGCCAGCCAGGATTTCGACCTTTATCTTAATTTATTATTGAAAGACAAAAAGTTCAGTAACATAAAAGAGATTGGCCTTCATTACAGGATGTCCGACCAGAGCGTCTCGATGGATAGAAAACGAAGGCAGGTCATTTTTGGCAAGCTCGCCCTGAAATTCTACTATGAAAATCTGCAAAACGGACACGACTCGTACGATAAGCTTGATTTCAACAATGAGGAAGAATTGGTCAAATTCATAGGCGTACCCCTCGATAAATTAGAGATAGAGGCATTAAGGGAACAAGTGGTTTTTGCCCTCGGCGCAGGCGATTGCGAATCCGCGCGACGGGCGTTCCAAAATTACAAAAAATACAACCCTCAAAAAACGGAAGAACTTATACTATGGCTTTTCCTGACGTTTCCGCTGTTCCGTAAACTGTATAGAAAGCTGAGGTATGAAATCCTGAAGTTATGATGAACGTCCTGTATAACAGACACAAAGAGACGATTGAGAATTTTTCTTGGCGAAGCCTGCAGCTGTTCAGCAGATACGGCGTAACGGCCATTATCTTTTTCGCTGCGGCAACCCTTTTGTCTCCGGAGGATTTGGGCCTGCTCTATTACCTGCGGACCGTGTTTTTTCTCTTGATGATTTTCTGCGACTTTGGGCTTTCTTACGCAGTTTCAAAATTTGTTACAGAATACAAGGTCAGCCGGCCCGAAAAACTCAACCGCATTGCTTTTACGATTGTCGCTTTCAGTATGAGTATAGCCGCCTTGTTTTCGATGGGCATTATAATTTTTGGTCGCGCAATTTTTAAGGACAACTACACCTATATCCTTTACTTTTTGCCGTATCTGTTTTTGATGCCGCTGACAGATATCCTTGACGGCATATACAGGGGCCTCAAGGAGTTCAAGGCGTTAGCTCTTATTGGCTCCGTCACCGGCCTGATTTCAATTGGTATTTCACTTTTGCTGATAAGCCGTTATCGGCTTTCCGGGGCTATTTGGTCTTTGAATATAATGTATCTGCTGCTTTTTTTGCCTCTTTGCAGGTTTCAGGAAATTTTCAAATTTGAATTTGATAAATCTGTTCTGGTCGAGGTATTTAAATACGCACTGGTCCTGGGAGTCGGAGGCATGGCGGGTTTTCTTTATACCAGAGTTGGCATCCTGATATTAAAACAATTTGGTTTTGTAGCAGAAATCGGCTACTACGGGCTGCTCGATAGTATTTTCCAGATGGTATTTTTGCCTTTCGGAATACTGGGCCAGGTCATTGCCCCTAATACAACCGCATACGTTACCGTTGGAAACGTCGCCGAAATCAAAAGCAAGCTGAAGAAGTATGTGATTTTTTGTGCAGTAACCGGTCTGGTTTTGTGTGCGGTAATGTATTTTGGCATTCCCATTGGCATAAAAATCTTTTTTCCCAAGTACAACGCTCCCGGGCTCTTCCTTATTATGAATATTCTGATTCTGCTGGTGCCGTTTTATGCCTGGGGCGCAGTATTAACCCAGGGCTTTGTGGCCCCGGCCGGCCTTGCCAAAATCAGCGTAATAACGACTTTAATCGGCGGCGTTGCGAACCTCATTCTCTGTTATGTTTTTATCAACTGGTTTGGCTTTACAGGAGTATTCTGGGCAACGTTGGTGGTTCATTCGATAAACATTATAATTATTACTGTGTATTTTTATGCTAAAGTGGGCACAGTTAAACAATTGAATGATAGTGAAAAAGGACGATGGCAATGAAAAAACTTTCGGACTATGGCCGCAATGTACACTCCCAGTTTGGTGAGGATGGAATAATTGAACAGATATTCAAGATTCTGGGCACGTCGTCTAAGCTCTGTGTTGAATTTGGAGCGTGGGATGGCTTCTATTTGTCAAACACCGCGAACCTTTGGACAAAGGGATGGAAGGGAATACTGATTGAGGCCGACAAAGCCAAGTATAAAGAGCTGGTCCAAAACGTAGAGAAATATGATTGCCGTTGCATAAATGCTTTTGTAGGTTATGATGGGCCGAGTACTCTTGAGAACATATTAAAGCAAAACAACATATCCGGCGACGTGGATTTGTTATCCATAGATATTGATGGGGACGATTACTATATCCTTGAAAGTTTGCGGGACCTGAAACCCAGATTAATAGTCTGTGAGTTTAATCCCACTATCCCGCCCAGTATGGACCTGATACCGGAGAAAGGAAACTATTTCGGTTGTTCGCCGTTTTCGCTGGTCAAACTCGCAGAAACAAAAGGGTACCGGCTGGTAGCCGCCAGCGATGCTAATTGCTTTTTTGTCAGAGCTCAAGATTTTGAGAAATTTGCGGACTATGAAAAAGACCTGGAATTGCTGGTGAATAGAAAACACCTTACTTACTTCATAACGGGGTTTGATGGTGATTACATACTTTCAAATAAACCCGTATATGGCCCCAATTATCCATCTACCCAGAAATTCAGAGGAGAATGTTATAGATTCAGAAGAAGTTTGCTTCGCACGTTCTATTATTTTATAAAAAGGATGCTTAGTGTCCTTGGCATAAAAATACAAGGATTTGATATTCGCAAAAAAACAGTATAAACCGGAAGATAAGATGGCGACCGAATACGATTCTCGCGGACATATTGGAAAAAGGCGGCAGACAACTAAGGCGTTCCTTCAAAGAATCACGGAAATGTTTCCTTTGTCGTTTTATCTCTATCATGGACTCAGAAATTTGCCGAGATATCCGGCTTTCATAAAGGAATTTCTGTCTTTCAGAAAATCAGGCGGTACAGGCCGGTTCGAAATTGGGTGGAAAGGCCTCTATCCCTGCCTGAACGATAAAACCGCCACCACCGGATTTGACAGGCACTATGTTTTTCACACCGCCTGGGCGGCTCGCATTCTTGCCCGCACCCGTCCTGATGAGCACGTCGATATTTCCTCGTACGTTTATTTCGTTGCTTTGGTGTCGGCTTTTGTAAAGATAAAGTTTTATGATTACAGGCCTGCGGACATGAAATTGAGCGGTCTGCAATCCGAGTCGGCAGACCTGCTGGCGCTGCCTTTCCCCGATATGTCTGTGTCGTCGCTTTCCTGTATGCACGTGGTAGAGCATGTCGGGCTTGGCCGCTATGGCGACCCGTTAAATTATGATGGCGACCTCAAAGCGATTTCTGAGCTTAAACGCGTATTGGCAAAAGGCGGGAATTTGTTATTTGTTGTGCCTGTCGGCGTAAAACCTAAAATAATGTTCAATGCCCACAGGATTTACAGTTTCGACCAGGTCGTAAGTTATTTTGGGGAATTGGAATTGATGAATTTTGCTCTGATTCCGGAAGCCAAGGAAAATGGCGCGCTTATCGAATACGCAACTAAAGAAATGGCCGACGCCCAAACCTATGGATGTGGATGTTTCTGGTTCAGAAGGAAGGAGAAATAGCAATGCTGGCAGGCAGGCGAAATGAGACCAATCGCGCAGAGTGGCTTGAAAAGACCCTGGCTAAAATTCCGCCGGGGGCGCGCATCCTGGATGCTGGCGCTGGAGAGCTGCAGTTCAAGAAGTTTTGTTCCCACCTCAAATACGTGGCCCAGGATTTTGCAGAATATAACGGCAAAGGTGACGGCTCCGGCTTGCAGCCGGGCGACTGGGACCAGACCCGTCTGGATATTATTTGCGACATCTGTAATATCCCGGAACCTGACAAATCCTTCGATGCCATTCTGTGCGTGGAAGTATTTGAGCACCTGCCGAATCCTCTTGCCGCAATAAAGGAGTTCAGCCGGTTACTCCGGGTTGGCGGACATCTGATTCTCACGGCGCCATTTTGCAGTTTTACGCATATGTCGCCTTTTCACTTTTACGCGGGGTTTAACCGTTACTTTTATGAAAAACATCTGCCGGAACAGGGCTTCGAGATAGTCGAAATAGAAAAAAACGGCAACTACTTTGAATTTATCGCGCAGGAAATATGGCGAATCAAATATATGGCAAATCGCTACGCGGGCAAATCTCCGAATCCGCTTGAGATGTTCGCTATGATGATTATGTTACGTATGCTTGGACGATTTAGCAAAGCGGATACCGGCTCCAGCGAGATACTGTGCTATGGTTATCACGTTCTGGCGAGGAAACAACGATAATCTCGGTTCTGCCGGGTAATCGGTGACAAGTAGAATGAATTTTAATAATATGGCGATGATGGAAACCCGGGCAATGCGGCGAACTTTTACAATAAGCGCGGCACAGCCGGGCAATAGACCTAAGAAGACAAATATACCACTCGTTGCCGCTATTTATTGAAATAACCGCGCAATAAGGAGAATTTTATGCACGTTTCCTTTGTAGAGTACCTGGTTGACCCTAAAACGATGGAGCCGTTAGAGCTCGAGATAACTGAAAAGGACGGGAATTTTGTCGAGACCGGATTTTTAAAATCTGTTAGCAACAAATACCCGATTGTAAGGGGAATACCGAGGTTTGTGGAACACGATTCTAAAAACTACTCTAAGAGCTTTGGATATGAATGGCATAAATGGCCGAGAGTGCAGTTTGAATCTGACAACATTGGTAAGCCAATGGAGGGCCACACGCGAAAAATGTGGGAAAGAATAACAGGAATAAATGATAACGTTTCAAAATTGGATAATGCCGTGGTTATTGATATAGGTTGTGGTCCGGGCAGATTCGTAGATGTGGCGCGTGCCAGAGGGGCCCGGGTAATTGGAATTGATTATAGTGATGCGGTAGAGGTTGCCGAAACGAATTTCAAGAAAGACCCGAATGTTTGTATATGTCAGGCAGATGCCTTAAAACTTCCTTTAAAACCAAACTCGATAGATGGAGCATTCTCAATAGGCGTGCTTCACCACACGCCTAACCCGGAACAGGGAGTAAATCAGGCCTATGGCGTCTTGCGCAGTGGGGGCTGGTTTGCATTAACTGTTTATGCGAAAGGGGGATATTATGATTTCCCCCCTGTACAATTATGGCGCAAAATTTTTAAGGCGCTGTGGCCTGTTTTCGGGCACTATCCTCCGTTGCTATATACATATTTTACAGTATATACGTTTAGACCGTTGGCGCTCCTTGTTCCACCGCTTGGAAAGGCAATCAGAATATTTTTCCCATTTGCAAAACTCCCGGACATCAATTGGTCATTATTAGACACGTTCGATAGCGTTACCCCATCGTATCAATCCGCTCACGAAAGCTATGAGGTTTTTTCCTGGCTGAAAAGAGCTGGTTTCGCAAACATTGAACCTACAAACTGGTCCTTTACTTCCTATCGTGGGATTAAAAGCAAATGATTATTACTCGGCTTTTCGGCGGTTTAGGCAACCAGATGTTTCAGTATGCCGCAGGCAGACGGCTGGCCCACGTTCTGGCAGTTGAGTTGAAGCTGGATATCACGTGGCTTGGGAAACCCGGCAGCCGTGCGTATTCCCTGGAAAATTTAAATGTCCGGCAGAGCTTTGCCTCTGCTTCGGAGATTGCGGCTGTAGCCCCAAAAGGAAGATTAGGAGAGGCCTTGTCAAAAAAATGGCCCAAAAAATGGCCAAAATATATTCAGGAAAAACACTTTCACTTTGACCCGGAAATTTTGAAACTCCACGATGGTGTTTATCTGAAGGGATATTGGCAGAGCGAGAAATACTTCTCAGATATCGCCGCAATTCTGCGCGGGGAATTTACTGTAAAAACTCCGTTAAGCGGCAAAAACAAAGAACTGTCTGAAATGATTGCTTCCAGCCAATCTGTAAGTATTCACATTCGGCGAGGAGATTATGTTGCAGCACCCAGGACCAAACAGGTTCATGGTGCCTGCGGCCTCGATTATTATTTCCGATGTCTGGATTATCTGAAGCAACTGGTTAAGAACGCTCATTTCTTTATTTTCAGTGACGACCCTCAGTGGGCAGAGGACAATTTGAAACAACTCTGTCCGGCTACGTTTGTTGACTGCAATCGGGCCGGCAGGGACTATGAAGACCTGCGGCTTATGAGTTGCTGTAATCATCACATTATTGCCAACAGCACGTTTTCGTGGTGGGGAGCCTGGCTCAACCCGCGAGAGGGCAAGATAGTGCTCGCGCCCAGGCAATGGTTTGATAAGAATACACAGGATTCGATGAAAATGGATGATTTATTCCCTTCCGGCTGGATACTCTTGTAAGAAGATATTTGGGGAGCATAACGTCCCATAGCAGGTAATCAGATTAATATCGCAAACATCGTTTTCCCAGGAGTTTTTTTACCAGAGAATATGTGCCGAACATATCCTCCGAGAAAAACTTGGCGATTATCAGCGGAACGACCTGCGCCAGCCCCTTGAGAAAGCCGAACAGCAGCAGGGTCTTGCTTTCAATTAACTGTTTCTTGATTCTATTTAGCATACGGGCTTTGTCTAAACGCGCATTATGGCCTGAATAACATTCCAGCGATTCGCCTCCCCATCAAGCACGGGAGGTCAAAACGATCGGTTTTCATTGTGACCCTCCCTGATTTTGCCAAAAGTTTTCAGGACTGTTTATCCGATAATTCCTTAGCGAGCAATACTGTAAGAGGGCTTTTCGGGCACTGCCGTTGGATTACCAGCCTTTTGAGGTTGCCAACCGGTACAGTTGTAGCAAAGTCCCATAATAGGCGAGCGGATTTGGGGTGGCACTGTATTTCGAGAGAACGAGATTTTTCTGACTTTGACGGTTCTACCAGGGACGTTCTGCATTCCGGCGAATTGTCTGTAAATAACAAGAAGGGAAGAACGGACAGTGAAGAGAGAAAGAAGGGTCTATCTACATCATTGGGTCTTTTGTCAGCGCAGACACCTCGCCGCAAAATCCCCATCTTTTCTCGTAATCCCCCTTGTTATTTGGAATCCATCAAAAAATCGCAATTAAACTCAATTTATTCACACCTTTTTTTAGGAGATAAAAAATGAGAACGTTGCTTGTGTTGATTGCGGTAATTTCTATGGCCGGCAGTGTGTCGGCTAATATGGTTGCACACTGGACGTTCGATGAAGGCAGTGGGCAAACAGCGTACGACTCCGCGGGAACCAATAACGGAACCATTTACGGCGCAACCTGGACAGCCGGCAGAATAGGGGGGGCCCTCAGCTTTAACGGCACGGACTCCTATGTTAATGTGCCCGATGCGCCATCCCTGAGGTTTGGCAAATACGACAGTTTCTCCATCAGTTATTGGGCAAAGCCGCAGCCCCTGACTGATGGCCGCTATGTGATTTCCAAAATGAGCGCATCAGAAAGCGGTATTTTCGGTTATGCGTCGGGATATTATGCTCCGACAGGGCAATTCACCTTTTATGCAGAGAAGTCGAATGAGAACTATGTGAATATTATGACACAAACCGATGCCGCCCCCGCTGACAGTTGGTCTTTCGTGACGGCTGTGTATGATAACAGAAACATGAAGATTTATATAAATGGAGAGCTCGAAGATACTGGGTTTTATACCCTTGATACGGGCGCTACTGTCCCTACTCAGTACTTATGTATAGGTGCATGGACATCCGCTACTACAAGGGACTGTTATTTCGAGGGGCTTATTGACGATGTGCAGATATACAATAATGCCCTTACTGCCGGTGAAATTCAACAGATATACAATGCCCCTGAGCCGGCGACGATTGCACTGTTCGGTTTGGGCATAATGGCTCTCAGGAGCAAACGCAAAAATAGTTAAATGACAAACGGGTTGCCGGGCTATGTCAGCGGATAGAAAATTCAGCGGCAAGCTCTCTTGCTCGCCCCCTGATGCGGTCCGCAACGGATTGCTCAATTGTCCGGCCTGACGATTTCAAATTACTCAGCACCGTATCGACAAGTTCGGCTATCTCGTCGATTTCAGCCGTGCCCATACCGTTTTTCGTAATTATCGGCGTGCCTAAGCGTATCCCGCTTACGCCGTTCGGATTGTTATCGTAAGGCAAAAGCATCTTATCGACGACTATGCCGCATTGTTCGAGGCATTGCTGGGCGGCAACGCCCGTCAGATTCTGCGATTTGCCCGCCTGCGGTGAGCTTGTCGAACTCGCAATATTGACAAGCATCAAATGATTGTCGGTCCCGCCCGTCAAAATGTCGTATCCTTTCCGCAGCAATATGCCCGCCAGCCGTTTTGAGTTTTCAACGACCCTGACTTGCCTTGTCTTATACTCTTCCGACAAGGCCTCTTTGAAAAATACCGCCTTGGCCGCAATATTGCTGAAATAAGGCGTCCCCTGAACGCCGGGAAACGTTGTCTTTTCTATCAATTGCCACAACGGAATTTCTCCGTTTGCCGTTTTAATCTTGTGGTCGTAATCTTTTCCCGACAAAATCAGCCCGCCCCTCGGCCCGCCGGGCTTATATGTGCTTGTGGTTGTCAGGTGAGCATAGTCGATTGGTGATGCGTGGACGCCTCCCATCACCAGCGCCGACAAATGCGAAATATCCGCCAGCAGTAACGCCCCAACCTCATCGGCAATTTGCCTGAACCGGGCGAAGTCGATTGCCCTGGGATACGCGCTTGCTCCGCATATAATCAGCTTGGGCCTGAATCGTTTCGCCTGCTTTCGTATTTCATCGTAATCGAGAAGAAACGTGTCCCTGTCAACGTGATAGCTTTCAATCTCGAAAAATCTTGCTGTAATCGAATCTATAAAGCCGTGCGAATAATGCCCGCCGTGGCTCGTCGCCATACTCAGTATTTTGTCGCTTGGCTTAAGCAGGGCGGTTATGACAATTTGGTTCGCTGTCGTCCCTGAATGCGGCTGGACGTTCGCGTATTTTGCGCCGAATGCCTTTTTAGCGCGTTCAATCGCCAGTTTTTCAACCTCGTCCATCACGCAGCTGCCGCCGTGAAGCCGGGCTTCCGGGAATCCCTCACAGGTCTTGTTTTGCAGAATTGACCCAAGAACGGCAAGCGCAGCCCGTGAGCACTGGTTCTCCGCTGCCAAAAGCTGTATCGTCCCCTGCAATCGCTCGTATTCTTTTGTTATCAGTTTGTGAACTTCCGGGTCAAACCGTATCAATGCCGCCTGCAGGTTGTCGTGATATGCCTCTGATGAAAGTTTTCCCGTCGCTGCGGGTTTTTCAATCGTCATTGTCACTTCCAGAATCCTTTCTGATTTATAAATGAGTCCTTTATTGTTATCGTCAGCTAAAGAATCCAAAAATAAGACGCCCTATATCGTTGAACGTAACATACAGCATAAGCACCCCTATTGTTCCCCAGCCCGCGTATGCGATAATTTCCTGTGTCCGGACGCTTATCGCCGAACCTTTGATTTTCTCAACCAGCAGCAGCACCGTCAGACCGCCGTCGAATGGCGGCAATGGCAGAAAATTCAGCACTGCGATTGACGCGCTTATAAGCCCCAGGAAATAAACATAATAAACAAAGGGCTGCGCCGCGACAATCCGATAGCTGAATGTCAGGATCCCCACCGGCCCCATAAGCTGTTTGGGGCTTACAAGTCCGCCTATCAGCCGCTGCAAGGTAACATACGTCTGGATGATAAACGTCTTCGTGCGTTTATACCCCATCCCTATCGCGTCAACAGGTCCGTTCGCTTTGTATAGCCGTTCCATCTCTGCGAATGGTAGGGACTGCTCCGTGAATGCGTACGCTTTGACAACATCCCGTTTCTCGCCCACATCAACAATGGCGTTACCTGCTTTCTGGGCATCAAGCCGCCAGTCAACTGTAACGTGCTGACCTGAATTACGTTTCAACTGGCGTGCAATATCATAAAAATTATTAACCTCAACGCCGTCAATGGCCGTTATCGTCGCCCCCCTCGGTATCGCCGCCGCGTTCGGATGCCGTTCCGCCGCGATTGTCTTGGCGACTACGGGATGTTTGGCGTCAAGCTCGGGTATTATGCCGATTACAACACGGTTCGCATCGGTGTCCCATCGCGGAATCACAGATACGATCAGGCGATTTTCGATGCCGTTGACATCTGTCCTGAGCACTGTTACGGGCAGCGGCTTGTTTTCATACTGTTTTGTTACTTCCCGCAGCTCAAAAAATGTCGGGTTTTCAACATCCGCTACCGCCGCTAATATGTCGCCGGTTTTTAATCCGGGTTTAGTGTCTTTTCCGCCGAAAAGCTTAGTCAGCCATTTCCTCAATGATTTTGTTTCTTCAGATACAGCCGCTATCCTCAGCCGCGGAACCATCGTGCAGATATTGGCGAGGTTGGCTTCGGATTCACCGACAAAATCCTTCGCAGGAGCAAAACTCAGCGACACCCGGCCCTCGACAATACTTTCCTGTCCTGATGAATCGCGTCTCTGTGCCATAATCGCGATATTCGGCTCAAAAGTGCTTTCAATTATCGGCTCCAGCTCCCAGTTGTTTTTGACTTCGACACCCGCGACTGCCTTGACGCGGTCGCCTGGCATCAGGCCCGTGGTCGTAAACAGCAGGTTGGCATCTTCTGCCGGCAATTTTGCTATTGTCAGTGTCGATGGTTTTTGTATCCCGAAACCGCGGAATTGCCCGCTCGGCAACTGTTCCGCGATTATCGAAATATCATCGATTGTCCCGTCGGCTCGCCGAATCTTTAGCGGTATAGATTCCTTTTTCCCCGAAAGCACAGCCGCCATCATAATATCGCTGAAATCCAGCCGGCCGCTCGCGCCGCCGACCTCGATTATCTCATCCCCCGGCTTTAGACCCGACTTCTCTGCGGGCGACCCGTGAACTAAGTTGCCCACTACCGGCGCCGTAAGCCCGATACCTATCATAAATACTATCATAAACACAATCACCGCGCTTATCGCGTTGAATGTAACTCCCGCCGCCAGCACCGCCGCGCGGGACAACGCCGGCTTATTCGAAAACGACCTCGGGTCGTCGTTTGTCTTCACAGGCCCCACGTCTTCCTGGCCTAACATCTTGACAAATCCGCCGAGTGGAATCAGCCCTACCCGGTATTCGGTCTCGCCGGGCAGAATCTTCTTGCCCACCGTGAAACTTAAAAGACCTTCCTCGGAATTTTCTCCTTCGCTTTTAAGCAATTCAGGCAAAATTCTTATTTTCCAGCCGCGGTCCGCTTTCTTTATCCCGAACAAAATCGGCGGCATGCCTATCGAAAACGCCTCGACCTTTATTCCGCACAGTTTCGCGACGGTAAAATGCCCAAGCTCATGAATTAAAATGACCGCCCCGAAACCCAGCAGCACTAATATTATATTCCTTGAAACGCCGAAATTGCGGATAATAAAAACACAGACCGCAATCACCACCGCAACCAGCAGAATCAGCCGTGAAGCTGTTTGCGCTGAGGGCTTTGCGTTCTCTGTTTTTTGTTCCCTGTCCTCTGGTTTTTCAGACATTCAGTTACCTCTTTCTTTGCCCAGGCATCCGCCTCTAATAATTCTTCGAGCGACGCGTCAGTTTTTGCGTCACAATTGTCCAGGCATTGCCGGACAAGCTCCACGATATTACCAAATTTTATATTACCCGCGAGAAATTGCTCGACCGCCGCCTCATTCGCCGCGTTAAATACCGCTGCTGTCGTCCCGCCCTTTTTCGCGGCCTCAAAACCCATCTCAATTGCCGGAAACACCTCCGGGTTTGGTTTCTCAAACGTCAGCGTCTTCAGCCGGCTAAGGTCGAGCTTCTTCGCCCCCCCGGGCAGCCGAGCAGGATACGTCAGCGCATATTGAATCGGCAAAGACATATCCGGGCATCCAAGCTGTGCTATCACTGACCCGTCGACGTACTCTACCATAGAATGAACTATCGACTCAGGATGAACCAGAACTTCTATTTTTTCCGCCGGCACGTCAAAAAGCCATCGCGCCTCAATTATCTCCAGCGCCTTGTTCATCATCGTCGCCGAATCCACCGTAATCTTCGGCCCCATATGCCAAACCGGATGCGCCAAAACCTGCTCAATAGTCGCGTCCGGTATCCCTGCTGGGTTCGCCTTCCTGAATGGCCCGCCCGATGTCGTCAGGATTATCTTGGCTATCTCATCGTGCCTGCCCGCGGAAAGCGACTGGAATATCGCCGAGTGTTCGCTATCGACAGGCAAAAGCTCCGCGCCGTATTTTTTCGCCTCCGTCGTAATCAATTGTCCCGCTATTACCAACGGCTCTTTATTTGCTATCGCGACCCTTTTGCCTTTACGTACCGCCGCAAGGACCGCCTGTAAACCTGCTACCCCCACAACAGCCGCAAGAACCGTATCAACCTGCTCAAGCTCCGCGATTTTGGTCAGCCCTTCCGCCCCTGCGAGGATTTTAACGTCCAGACCTTCGACCTGCCTGCGAAATTGCTCGACGTAATCAATATCGCTGACTGCCGCGTATTTTGGCCTGTATCGGCGCACCTGTTCCGCCAGCAGCTTTATATTGCTGTGCCCGCTAAGCGCAACAACCTCGAACCGCGGCGATTTATCTCCGGGCAAATCATTCAGTCCGTCGATAACCCGCAGGGCCGTTGTTCCTATCGACCCCGTCGAACCCAATATGGCTATACGTCTGTTATGCACAAAAAAGCGCCTTGTAGTGAGCTTGCCGGCACTGAGCTTTGTCGCAGTGTCGAATCTGCTCATAAATTAAGGCGCCATTATATCCGCGCGACGGGAAAAAACCAACCCGCAAACAAATTAGCCCGGAATTTCAAAGAAGCGGCGTAATAGAGAAAACAGTTGAATTTGCAGGCCATTGGAATGTTTACTGGTTGTTTTGTGCCGTCTTGATTACCGCGTAATAAGCCGGCTTGGATTTCAGGTTGCGGTCAAAAAGCAAAGGATAATCCGCTCGCCCCTCGACAGGCCAGCGGTTCAGCCACGATTGACCGTCCTGGACCCCCCAGAGCGTCACCCGGCTGATTTTATCGGCGTGCTTGTGAAAAACCGCGAACAATTCCCCGTAACGCTCTGCAAGTTTTTCCTGCACCTCGGCGGGCAGCGTATTGGGATATGGATTAAACTTTTTCTGTAACGCGGGGTCATTTTTAATATCGCCGTCTTTACTGATGTCGTAATAGGGCAATACCGAAATGTCCATTTCTGAAATCATCACCTTGACCCCCGATTGAGAAAGGGCGACGATGGTGTTTTCTATCGCGTTTGATGATGGGCTGTAAAGCCCCCAGTGCGCCTGCATCCCTACGCCGTCGATGCGGATGCCCTTTGCTTTAAGTGTGCTGACCAACCGAACGATACTGTCTATATCTTTTTTGGACCACACATTATAGTCGTTGTAATATAACTCAGCGTTAGGGTCCGCTTCGTGGGCATATTCGAAGGCCTTCTGGACGTAATCCTTGCCGATGATTTTGCACCAGCTTGTTTCGAGCATCCGGCCGTCATTTCCAACGGCCTCGTTGACCACATCCCAGCCGTTTATCCGCCCCTTGTACCGGCCGACAATCGTAAATATATGCTCCCGCATACGCTTGAGAAGAACTTCCCGGCTGACCGCTTTGCCGTTGTCATCCTGAAACACCCAGTCAGGAACCTGGCCCTGGCCGATAAGAACGTGACCCACAATGAACATTTTATTTTTTTCGCCCATCGTCACGTAATTGTCTGCCATATCAAAATTATATTTCCCCGGCGCAGGATGTACGTATGTCCATTTCAAAAAATGTTCAGGCGTAATTGAGTTGAATTGCGACGGCACCACCGAAAGGTCATTAGCGTCCTTACCGGAAAGCTGGTAGCAGCTCAGTGCCGTGCCTACGCGAAAATCATTCTTGAAAACATCCTTCAGCGAATATTGATTGCTGTCCGCAATTAAATACGTCGTTTTGGATTTTGCTTTACATGTTGCAGCGTTACGCATCGGCTTTTCGGCTATGCTTCTGGTCATAGGCAGCGTCAATAGGCCGATTAAAATAACAACAAGCGCCCCAGGAAGATTCAGCTTTGCGTTTTTAGGGGCGGGCCCGTTCAGCATTTTTTTAATGCGTCCCGCAAGCGCACTCCTCGATTCGACAACGCCTATCGAACGCATATTAAGCACCGGCCGCCCGAAAGCGAATCTCGCAATATTCAATAACGCCTCTGGGTATTGAGGCGACTTTTCCCCAAGGGCTACCTGCACCGCCTCGTCAACCGCCTGCTCGCGAACACGCCTTATCATCCAGTTGGCCAGCCATATAAACGGGTTGTAGAAATAAACAATCTGCAGCAGCGTCTGAACAAGGTTTACCCATAAATCTCTGCGCCTTATGTGCGCCAGCTCGTGCATTAAAACAATTTTAAATTGACCTGCATCGATATTTGCGGTAAGCCATCTGGGTAAAAGTATAACCGGCCTGAAAAGCCCGCATACCGCCGGGCTTACCGCGTTCGGCGATTCCTTCAATCCCACATACCCGCCGACGCTCATTGTTTTGCGACAGTCCTCAAGCGTATCCCTCATTTCACCGCTGACTTCCTTTGACTGCCGCACTAAACCCAAAACAAACATCACTCGCTGCATCAGCAATAAAAACATCGCGCACGCAACAATCGCCCACAGCAGCAATACTCCCCCTTGCCAGGTTAGCATTCCCGAAGATTCGTTTGATTGGGTAAGAGATGAAACAGGCCGTTTCAACAGAGCAAGCTGTTCTGCCGAAAGTGTATTTAACTGTGATTCGGCTGTAGCATCGGAAGAAAGCCGGATACGCGAAATGTTGCCTGCCTGCGGTTTTCCATGGCCGACCATTTTGACTAAGCCCGCCGGCACAATCATAAATTGCCCGATACTCACGGGGCTTGACAGCGACGTCGGCAAAACCAGCTTCACTATTACCAGCATCCACAGCCCATAACGGAATACCGCGCCAACTTTTCTTCGCAGTATATAATCCGCCGCCAGCAATATTGCCACCAGCATGCCCGACTGCCACAGCATCGGCCACGCAAACTCCACAAATCCTTTTCCCGCTGAATTAATTAGCTCAAGCACGTTGCCCATAAGTGCTTTGTCCCGTCAAACGGTCTTCTCTGGTAGCTTACTTCTTTGCTTTTTCCTTCTTGCTTTTTATCATCGCTTCAAGCTGGTCCAGCTCTTCTTCCGTCAAACTTTTGCTGTCTAACAGAAATTGCATCATAGGCGTCATCGCTCCGCCGAATGCCCTTTTAACCGCACGCATAATCTCGCCCTTCTGCGCCTCTTTTTTTGTGATAACGGAGCTGTACAGGATGAGATTGCGGATTCTCTGCGTCGTAAGCAGTCCCTTGGTGACCATCCTGTCCATCATTGTCTTTACCGTGCTGTAGCTCCAGCCGGTTTTCTTCTCAAGCTCTTCCTGGATTGTTGGCGCGGCACACGGCTCGTTGTCCCACACGGCCTGTATAATCGCCCATTCGCCGGCTGTTAGCTCCGATTGACTTTTTGCCATAGTTTGCCCCTTAATTATTTTTATAAGTGCAATAATACTCTACAAGTGTAGAGAAAGTCAAGAATAAAAACACATTTTTTTAGGCAGGGGAATCCCATACCGCAAACCGCTGAAGATTTACTTTAACTCGACCGACCAGTATGCGTTGTCTAAGAACTGCTTCCAGCTGCTGTAACGCTGATGGCCTAACTGAATGTGAATTAGCGGGCTGTGTTTGGGCTTGACGGGTTTTTGTATCAGCATCATTCCCGCCTGCTGTGGTGTTCTGCCGCCTTTCTTAACGTTGCAACTGGTGCAGGCGCAAACAATATTCGTCCAGGTTGCCTTACCTCCGGCGCTGCGCGGAAGGACGTGGTCAAGTGAGAGTTCGCTGATGGGTTGTTTTTTGCCGCAATACTGGCAGCGGTTTTTGTCGCGGGCGAAGATGTTCCTGCGGTTGAATTTTACCTCGCTTCTGGGCAGGCGGTCATAAAACAAGAGGCGAATTATCCTCGGCACCGCCACATATATATTGACCGTCGATACCCAGTCATAATTATCCGGCTCAAAATTGCGCTTTAACTCGCTGACTTCGCACCAGCTCTGGAAATCGTAATTTGCGTAGGAACCCTCTTCGTATGAAACCACTTCAGCGAGGTGGCGACAAAGCAGGGAAAACGCGCGCCTCGCGCCGATTATACGGATGGCCATATAGTTCTTGTTCAGGACAAGAACATTACAATCGAGACCTGATTCAAGACCTGCGGATAACATAGCCGGAAATTGCCTTCTTTCTTTGCATTAGCCGCCTTACTATTGAAATAGCAGATATTATGGGAAGTTGCAAGAAAAAACCGGCGTTATTCCAGCGTGAAAAATGAGTCGCTGAGGGTATCTGTCCTCTCAGGGCTCCTTCGGCTTCTCGTCTTTGGCCTTGGCTGTGTCGGCTGAAAGAGGAACTACATTTTCTGCCCTCGGTCCCTTTTCTCCCTGCACGATATCGAAGGTAATCGGGTCGCCTTCTTTGAGTGTTTTGTACCCCTCACCGCTTATACTTGAGTAATGAACGAAAACGTCTTTACCGTCCGCTGCCGCGATAAAGCCGTAACCCTTCCTTGAGTTAAACCACTTCACCGTTCCCTCTGACATATACCGCCCCGCTTTAACAACTTATTAATGCAGATATGCTTTTCAATATTTATTATTCGCCGCTTGGTTTCTGTTAATCAAGCGCCGAGTATCGAGATTTATTTTGTCGCCGACTCGCGGATGCCCGAACTCATACGGTCCTTCATCAGTCGGCCCATCTTGAACTTCACCGTCCTTTTGGCCGGTACATCCACTCGCTGCAGCGTCTTCGGGTTCTGCGCGACACGAGACGCCCTGGTCCTCGTCTCGAATACCCCGAAGTCGCGAAACTCCAGGCGGTTGCCCTTCATCAGCTCAGCGGTCATCGTGTCGAGGAATGTTTGAATGATTCGCTTGACTGTTACGCGCTTTGCCTGTGTGTCTTTTGCAATACGATCGATAAGTTCTTTTTTTGTAACTGTTGTCATATGTTACCTCGCCTCAACGAACAGCATGTGGCAAATTAAGTCCCTTGTCACCGGAAAACCACTGCCTGGCCCTAACCCGCTTTCTGACCACTCGGGTCCCATTGTTTGCCTCTGCAAATCCTCTTTAAACGTTGTCGCGGCAAATAAGCCGAGTAACTGCAAGTAACTATACTATAACGACTTCGACGCGACAAGGAATTTTTATCTAAAAATTTTTCGTCTGTTCAAAATCGCTTGACTATTCTGCGGACAAATTATAAATTACGGCTTCTATGAACACTATCGGGAAAAAACCTGTGATTGGCATCCTGGGCGGAATGTATTCCGGCAAGAGCACCGTAGCGGCCGAACTGGCAAAGCTCGGGTGTGCCATTATCGATGCTGATTCAATATCTCATCAGCTTCTCGAAGAAAAAGACGTTCTCAAAAAAATCGTCCGCATATTCGGCAAAGAGGTCCTCGACGAAAAAGGCAAAATCAGCAGGCCGGCCCTGGCAAACAGGGTCTTCGGTGACCCCGCAAAGCTGGCCACCCTCACCGGCATACTGCACCCCCTCGTTATGGCTCGCGTCGAACAGTTGATTACGCAGTGTGACCCCCAGCCGGCAGTCAGGGCAATCGCCCTCGATATACCCCTTTTGGTCGAAGTTGGCTGGGAAAAACGCTGCGACCACATCATTTTTGTCGATTGTGCACCCCCCATACGCCTTGAAAGGGCCAAAAAAACGGGTATTTTTGAGGCCGACCAGCTAAAAATTCGTGAAAATCTTCAGATTTCTCTGGACAAAAAGAAACGTATCGCCGATAATATCGTCGATAACAATTCCGACTTATCGGGCTTGTCCAAACAAATCGCGAGTGTTTTCTCTAACATTATGGATAAAGGATAAGTGCGGTTTATCGCGATACTTTGGATTAGCGTGCCCGGTTTGGGGATACTGACATAACGCCTTAAATACCAATTCAGCCACGCTCAGCGCAGTACAAGGTTCTGTGCCGGGGCCTGAAAAATCAGCTTTTGTTGCGACATCTTGCTCGAAAACCGGCTGCTTGGCATACGTGAAATATCGAACGCTTCCCCTGATAAAATGTGCTGATGGGACGCAGGATAGAACGGTTGAGGCGGTATAAATTCAGGATTAAAGAACCCGCAGGATTAAAAGCGGGATAATGTTGCTTGTAACATGATTTTTGGCAGATGATTAGGAGCTAATATGAGTAAGGTCAGCCCAAAGGGCAAAAGGAAAAAACGGGGTCAGGAAGAGGCAGAGGTAATCGAACAGCCGGTTAAGGTCGAACAACCAGAACAGGCACAGGTCGAACCTCAGGCACAGCCCGTGGTCAATAACGAGCCGCAGGCCGCCGTTCAGGTCGTCGATGAGACCAACGGGACAGAGCCAAAGAAGACCGAAGAGGAATCGACTCACGAAAAATACGAACGGGTAAAGAAAGGACAACTCTACCTGACGGATCTCCAGCGGCTCAGCGTCTCCGAGCTGCACGAAATGGCCAAAAAGGACGGCATCACCGACTATACCGCCCTCAAGAAGCAGGAGCTTATCTTCCGAATTCTTAAGGAACGCATCCGCCAGAACGGCCTTATGTATGGCGAGGGCGTCCTCGAAGTCCTCCCCGACGGCTACGGCTTCCTGCGTAACCCCGACTACAACTACCTTTCAAGCCCGGATGATATTTACGTATCGCCTTCCCAGATACGACGATTCGGTCTGCGAACAGGCAACACCGTCTCAGGTCAGATTCGTCCGCCAAAGGATTCCGAAAAATACTTCGCTCTCCTCCGCGTCGAGGCAATCAACTTCGAAGACCCCGACCGGCTCGCCGAAAAAACCGTCTTCAGCGACCTCACGCCCCTGCATCCGCTGGAACGAATAATAATGGAGACAGTCCCGGAAGAGCTGAATATGCGCATAATCGACCTGGTGACTCCCGTTGGCAAAGGCCAGCGAGGACTCATCGTCGCCCCGCCCAGAACGGGCAAAACCGTTCTGCTCCAGAAAATGGCAAATGCCATATCGACCAATAACCCGCAAATCAAATTGATTGTGCTTCTGATTGACGAGCGACCGGAAGAAGTTACCGAAATGGAACGCAAAACCGCCCCCGATGTTGAGGTCATAAGCTCGACCTTCGATGAGCCGGCGGCACGCCATTGCCAGGTCGCCGAAATCGTCATTGAAAAAGCCAAGCGTATGGTCGAATATGGCCACGATGTAGTCATTCTTCTCGACTCAATCACGCGTCTTGCTCGTGCCTACAACTCCGAAATGCCCCACTCAGGCAAAATCCTCACGGGCGGCGTTGATGCAAGCGCTATGCAGATGCCCAAGAAATTCTTCGGCGCAGCACGAAAAGTCGAGGAAGGCGGCTCACTCACCATTTTCGCCACCGCCCTCATCGACACCGGCTCCAAAATGGACGAAGTCATTTTCGAGGAATTCAAGGCCACAGGCAATATGGAATTGCACCTCGACAGGAAACTCGTTGACCGTCGCGTCTATCCCGCAATCGACATCAGCAGAAGCGGAACCAGAAGAGAAGAGCTTCTGCTCGCTCCGAAAGAGCTTGCCCTTACGTATCGGCTGCGAAGAGTTCTCAGCGAAATGAACCACGTCGAGGCCGTCGAGCTGCTCAAGAGCCGGCTGACAAAGTGCAGAACAAACGCCGAATTCCTTATGACTATGAACATCGATTAACGGCTTTGCTTTACATTACGAGGTTGTTTGATTAAAATCAGATTCCGGCAGGTAAGCGCCTGCCGGAATTTTTTATTTCAGGACATCTTTTGGGCGTTATATGGCTGAAGAATTGAGCAAGATTTACGAACCTAAAAACACCGAACAGCAGGCGGCCCAAATCTGGGCGAGCGGCAATTATTTCCACGCCGAGCCGTCCGCCCCTGGCGAGACCTCGCCCGTCCCTAAGGGACGAGGCGGGGATGGCGCAAAGCGAAAATCCTACACCATCGTCATACCTCCGCCCAATGTTACTGCCGCGCTGCACTTAGGCCACGCACTCAATAATACCCTTCAGGATATCCTAATCCGCTATCACAGGATGCTGGGTTTAAATACCCTCTGGATGCCCGGCACCGACCACGCAGGTATCGCGACGCAAACCGTTGTCGAAAAAAGGATATTGGCCGAAGAAGGAAAAAAACGCACCGATTTCAAACGCGAAGAGTTCGTCGCCCGTGTTCAGGCCTGGAAAGATGAATACGAAATCCGAATCATCGACCAGCTTAAAGCGATGGGCTGCTCCTGCGACTGGCAGCGGACGCGTTTCACAATGGATGAAACCTGCGCCAAAGCCGTCAGGGCCACGTTTTTCAATCTCTTCAAAGATGGCTTAATATATAGAGGTAAACGTCTCGTCAACTGGGACCCCGCCACACAGACCGTTCTTGCCGATGATGAAGTCGAGCACGAGACAATCCAGGGCAATTTCTGGTATCTGCGTTACCCTCTCACTGAGCCGGTCGTCATGGAAGGCAAACGCATAGAATATGTAACGGTTGCGACTACCCGCCCCGAAACAATGCTGGGCGATACAGCCGTGGCAATGAACCCCGGCGACCCGCGGGCAAAAGCCCTCGTTGGTAAAAAAGTAAAGCTGCCAATCGTAGGCAGAATCATCCCCATAATCGCCGATGAACACGTTGTTTTGCCAAATCTGAACAGCGAAGACGAAAAAGCCAAGTTCTCAACCGGCTTCCTGAAAGTTACCCCCGCGCATGACCCCGATGACTGGGCGATTGGCCAAAGACATAAGCTCGAAGTCATAAATGTAATGGCGCCCGATGGCTCAATCAGCGATAAATTCGGCTGGACCGACTGGGAACAAATCAAAAACCCAGACGCCGAAAATCTCATCGGTATGGACCGTTTTGAGGCACGCGAGGCAATCGTCGAATGGTTCAGGAAAGAAAAACTTTTAGAAGAAGTCAGGCCCTACGCCCACGAAGTCGGCCACAGCTACAGAAGCCACGTCCCCATCGAGCCATATCTCTCGGACCAGTGGTATATCGCTGTCAAAAAGCCAATCAGCCGTCTTGAGGAAAAATTTGGCAAAGGTCTCATCGATGGAACCGATGTGCCTGTCAATTCTCTGGCGGGAATGGCTTTGAAGCCGCTCTTGGATGGCCGATTGAAATTTATCCCCGAACGCTATGCCAAAACATATCAAAGTTGGCTCGAAAACCTCCGCGACTGGCCAATCTCTCGCCAGCTCTGGTGGGGACATCAAATTCCCGTCTGGTCAAAAGCAGGCAGACAAACAAACCGCTGCGAGCATGGCACATTTAGTACCGTTGTTGAAACCGAGCAGGGGCCTGTAACTTATGCCTGCGTAAAACCCGGCTTTGAAGAGCTTGAAAAGGCGATGGTGTCTGAAGGATGGGTGAGAGACAGCGACGTTCTCGATACGTGGTTCAGTTCGGCGTTGTGGCCTTTCAGCACTCTTGGCTGGCCGGAAGAATCGCCATTATTGAAAACCTTCTACCCCGGCGACGTCCTCTGCACCGCCCGCGAAATCATCACGCTGTGGGTCTCGCGTATGGTTATGATGGGCCAATACTGCGCGGGCGATATACCTTTCAAAGACGTATATATCCACGCGATGATACAGGATGGCGAAGGCCGGAAAATGTCCAAAAGCTTAGGTAACGGCATTGACCCTCTCGTCGCAATCAATAGCCACGGCGCAGATGCGATGCGTTTTACGCTCGCCAGTATGACCACCGACACGCAGGATATTCGAATGCCCGTCGCGCAAATGACGCTTCCCGATGGCAGGACCGAAAACACCTCGCCCAAATTGGATGTGGGCAGAAATTTCTGCAACAAGCTCTGGAATGCCTCGCGTTTCGCTATGATGAACCTCGAAGGCACCGACCATGCCCTCTTCGACAAAACCAAACTCGCGATAACTGACAAATGGATTCTCTCGCGTCTCGCGCGAACTATCGCCGAAGTCACCGATGGGTTAGACGCCTTCAAATATAACGAACCATTAAACGCGATTTACAAATTCTTCTGGAACGACTTCTGCGACTGGTATCTCGAATGGGCAAAGCCGCGTATGTTCGATTCTGCTCAAAGGCCGATTGCCCAGAACGTCCTCGCCTTCGTCCTCGACCAGACGCTGCGACTCTTGCATCCCTTTGTGCCGTTTATCACCGAAGGCATCTTCCAGAAACTAAACGAACTCGCCCCGACTCGCGGCCTTAAAGGAATCGCGGAATTAAACGCTGCTAAGGCGTTAGTCATAGCCGACTGGCCAAAGCGAATCGACGCCCTGATAAATGAGCAGATTGAGCAGCAAATCGACAATATCCAGACCGTTGTCCGCTCCGTCCGCGACATACGAAGCAAATGCAACATTCCGCCCTCCTCGAAACTCGTCGTTTCTGTCAATGCGCCAAATGATATTTCCGGAATACTGAGCGCCGACGCCAGCCTTCTCTGCCAGATTGCGAATCTCAAGGAATTCAGCGCATCGCATTCGGCCTCGAAGCCCAAAAATGCTGCTGCGGCAATATCAGGCCAAATGCAGATTTACGTCCACGACGCGATAGATATCGAAGCCGAACGAAAACGCCTGACCAAACAGAAAGAGCAAATCGAAGGCGTCAAAAAGGGCGTCGAAGCCAAACTTGCCAACGAAAACTTCGTAGCCAGGGCAAAACCGGAAGTCGTCGCCCAGACAAAAGAAAAACTCGCTGAATATACCGAGCAGTTAAAGGCCATCGAAAAACACCTGGCCGAATTGAATGATTAAAAAGAAATTGGTAGGGCGGGGCTTGCCCCGCCGAATATATAAAAATAATCTCTGCGTGCTCAGCGTTCTCTGCGGTGAAAAAGGTGTAAAATGGAAATAGAAGTCGAACTTTCGAAAATAATCATAAACGAGTCATCCGACCAGCAGATAATCGTCCTCAAGGAGCGCTATGGCCAGCGAAGCTTCCCCATCGTCATCGGCATCGTCGAAATTTTCGCCATTGACCGCCGGCTAAAAGGCATCCTGCCTCCCAGGCCTATGACCCACGACCTGCTCGACAGCATAATCACCTCTCTCGGCGCCCGCGTCGAAAGAATAATCATCAACGACATCCGCAACCATACCTTCTACGCAAGGATCGTTCTCAGCCTGAACGGCAAAATTGTCGAGGTTGATTCCCGCCCCTCCGATGCGATCGCCCTCGGTGCCGCTTCCGGTGCACCTATTTTTGTGGATGAGCAGGTGTTTGACAAGATTTCGGACTAAACAAGCTCGATATAATCAACAGGCCCACAGCCGTGCAAAGCATCGAATCCGCCACGTTAAATGCAGGCCAGTGCCTCCCGGGCCAATACACAATATCAATAAAGTCTCGCACTAAGCCCCCGTTGAACGCCCGGTCGTAAAGATTCCCCGCTATCCCGGCCGCGAACAAAGCCAGCGCGACAACAACAATTTTCCCTTCCCTCAGCGCAAACATAAATACCGCCAAAATCGCCACAATCGCAATCGCCGATATCGACACCAGCATTACCCGGTGCCCTCCCGCTATCCCGAATGCCGCCCCTGGGTTCTCCGCCAATTGCAGCCGAAAAAAACCATCTATTATTGCGTACTGCCCCTGCGCATTTACAAGCCAGGCGAATACCGCTTTTTTTGTCCAGAGGTCGAATGCTACCCCGCCCGCGAAGATTGGCCAGAAGATAAGATGACGGATGACGGATGACGGATGACAGACAACAGATGAGATGTTCTCCGTATTAAATTCTCTGTCTTCTGTCTTCAGTCCTCTGTCCTCCGCTTATTACTTCGAGTAGGTCTCTATCAGTTTGATAAGCCGGTCATGCCTCGGCTGGTCCGGCTTGATGCTCAATGACTGACGCCACAGCTCTACCGCCTGCTTCTTCAGTTCCTCGTCGTTTTCCGCCTTCGCCTTGGTCATATACGCCACACCAAGTCCGCGGTACGCCTCCCAGTCAAAGTTGTTGATTTTTATCGCCTGCCTGTAATTATCGATTGCCTGGTTTACGTCGTTCAACTGCAGATAGCAGTAACCGATATACTGATACGGCGAGCTGTTCGTCGGCTGCATCTGCGTCACCGCCGTGAATAATTCCTTCGCCGGCTCGATGCGCTTGGTCCGCAAATACGCCACCGCCAGAGACATCATTACCCCGGGGTTGTTGCTGTCCATCTCCAGCGCGCGCTTGTACGACCGCACCGCCTGCTCATAATTCTTCTGCGAATCGTATATATTGCCTAAAAGCTGGTGAAGCTCCTCGGCGTTCGCATCAATCTTCTCTGCCTTCTTGCCGTACACAATCGCCTGGTTGTAATCGTTTACCTCGTAAAGGCACTGGGCAGTTTTGAGATTTGCCTCAAAATTATTGGGCTTAAGCTCGCAAGCCTTGCGGTACGCCTTAACCGCCTGCGTAAACTCTTTCATCGTCTGGTAAACCCGCCCCAAACTGAAATAATCCCTGAATGACCACGGGTTCAGCTGGGTCGCAGTGCCATACGCCGCCGCGCTCTTCTGATATTCCTGCTTCTGCTCGTAAATCTCCCCCAATAGCGAATGTGCCAGCGGGAACCGCCCGTCAACCTTTGCTACCTGGTTGAGCTTGTCAATTGCCTTATCGTTGTCGTTCATCTCCCGCAGTTCAACGGCGTCAACGTATAACGCCACCGCCTGTTGTCGGTTTCCGCAACCCCAGACCGGCAATAATGCCAGGCCGGCTATAGTTGCCAGTATTATGTTTTGAACGTCCCTTTTTTTGGACATCCTGCTTTCCCCGTATAATTAAACTCGAAGAACAATAACCTACCAGAATACATCGTCATACCGCACTGTAAACCCTTAAATTATACCATCTTAACCGAAACTGTCAAAAACTTTCCTTTCAGGCCAAATCTTCGATGTTGATTATTTTTCGCTGATGCATTATGATTCCTCGTTTACCTTATTGTTAGCGTAAATCTTTGCAAGGATAACAAATATGGAAAATTTGTGGATAATGGCACAGGCGGTCGAAACTCAGGGCCAGTCGGAGGTCTCTGCGGAGCCGGTGGGCCAGAATCAGACCAAAACCGGGACCGTTGCCGCTCCCGACCCAAATACCTCGCGGCCCGCATCGTACGGGAACTCCTCGTCGATTATGCAGCTTGTCTTCATCGTCGGCATTTTTGTGATTTTGTACTTTATTATGTTCCGCGAGCCGAAAAAACGCCAGCGAAAGCAGGAGCAGATGATTCAATCCCTCAAAAAGAACGACAAAGTCAGGACTATAGGCGGTATCCTCGGCATCGTCGTTGACGTCAAAGGCGACGAGGTTACCCTCAAAATCGATGAGTCGAACAACACCAAAATCAAAGTGGCGGCCTCCGCTATCGGAAAAAACCTTTCTAACGAAGGACAATAAAAGCCGGATTTAACAAGGATTTGATATGAATAAGAATCTAACCTGGAAAATAGTATTAATTATTGCTTTGGTTATCCTCGCGGTCTGGACGCTCTACCCGCCGAGCAAAACACTCAAGCCGGGCATCGACCTCGGCGGCGGAACAAGCTTGATTTACGAAATCGACGCAAAAGGCCTCAGTTCCGACGAGAAAAGAGGTCTCTCCGAAAGGGTAATTACCGTCTTGAGACGCCGTATCGACCCCGCCAATATACAAAACCTCGTCTGGAGACCGCAGGGCAGCACAAGATTTGAAATCCAGATGCCGCTCGCCAGTGCCGAGGCCAGAGAAAAAAGAACGCAATACGAAACCGCCCTCACCGATCTTTTGACGGGAAATGTTACCCAGACCGCCATTATACGCTCCGTCGCCAAATCTGCGGAGCTGCGGGCAAAGGACTTCGAAAAATTCGCCCGCGATTCCAACGACAGGGCACAAATCCTTAACGACTTCGCAAAGGTTTTCGATGAGCGAAAAGCCCTACAGCAGCAAAGAGATGACCTCGCAAACCAGATGACTACGCCCGAAAGCTTAATTAAGCTCGCGGGCCTTAAACTCGACGATATTAAAATTCAGGTCGTTGAATGGGCCAAACTCAAAGATGATAAAAGAAAACAGGCCATCCTCGAATACCTCGGTTCCGAAGGCAATCTTGACCTGCTTACCAGATATACCGAAATCTACGCCAAATGGGCCGATGTGGCTGACCGCCTCACTACCCCTAAAACCGGCGTCAACAGTCAATATGAGGAGGCCAAACAGACGCTCCATAAGCTGAATTTGTCCAATGACCAGGTTACCTCCGCACTCGAAGCCGGCGCGCCAGGTTCCGCCAGGAGCAAAAGGGCGGTTGATGCCCTCAAAAAGGAATTTCCTGAATTAACCGACAAAATCGACAAGGTCGCAAAAGCTTACAATGCCTATTTCCCCTTCAGGGGCCGTCTCGACGACCCCAGCGACCTCCAGCGAATGCTAAAAGGCGCCGGTATTCTCGAATTCAGGATCCTCCCCACAATGGATCATCCCGAAGTCGATTCCTCCCAGATGAACACATACGTCGAGACCCTCAAGACAAAAGGACCTAAATATCCTCTCGACGACCAGTATGTCTGGCTCGAAATCGAAAATCCGGCCGAGTGGCACGCCGCAGACAGGTCGGGCAGGCGCGCTATCACCGCACAGTTCGGCGACAAGACCTATGTCCTCGCCAGCAACAGGAAAAATAAAGATGAAACGATGCTCCACGCCGGCCAAAGGGACTGGAAGCTCGTCAAATCCTCCCCAGGTCAGGACCAGCAGGGAAGACGCGCAATCGATTTCGAGCTCGATGAACGCGGCGGAAAACTCTTCTCTACTGTAACAGGGAAAAATCTCGACAGGCCGCTCTGCATTGTCCTCGATAATGTGGCGCTATCTGCGCCTAACATCCAGGCCAGGATTTATACCAACGGCCAGATTACAGGCGATTTCAAGCAGACCGTAGTTGAAGATATGGTCACAAAACTCAACGCCGGCTCGCTGCCCGCCCGCCTCATCGAACAGCCCGTCTCTGTCAAAACCATAGGCCCCTCCATCGGCGCTGATAACCTCCAGAAGGGAATGAAATCAGGAATGGTGGGCCTGGCGGCCGTAATTCTCTTTATGCTTATTTACTATAGAAAAGGCGGCGTCATTGCCGTTATAGCGCTTCTCCTTAATATCCTGTTCCTGCTCGCTATTATGGCGGGTATCAGCGCAACCTTTACTCTGCCCGGCATCGCAGGCGTCATCCTCACCATCGGTATGGCCGTTGACACCAACATCCTGATTTTTGAAAGAATTCGTGAGGAACAGGATAAGGGTGCCTCCATCGGCATCGCCGTCAAACTCGGCTACGAAAGGGCCTTTAGAGCGATTTTTGACTCGCACGTAACCACAATTTTAACGGCCTTAATCCTTTACTGGGTCGCATCCGAGGAAATAAAGGGCTTCGCACTTACTCTGATACTGGGTTTGGCATCGAATCTGTTCACCGCCTTCTTTGTCACTCGAATGTCCTTCGACTGGCTCCTGAAACATAAAATTATCAAAGACCACCTCGTCTTCCTGCACCTCTTCAGGCATGTACCCAAGATCGACTGGATGAAAGCCCTCCCGGTGTTCCTCGTCATTTCCGGTATTTTAACTATCGGCGGTGTGACACTCTTCTTTATGAGGGATGACTCCAAAAACAACAAGTATGATATCGAATTCACGGGCGGAACCAGCGCACAAATCGACCTCGTCGAAGGCGTAAAGTTCGACAGACAGCAGGTCGAAGACAGAATCCATAAAGAAGGCGAAAAGCTTAATAACAAGGCCCTTGCCGCCGCTACCGTTTACAGCGTAGGCAACACAGGCAGGCAATACGAAATTACCACAACCGAGACAAATAAAGCCAGGGCGGTCGTCGAATTCTCAACAGGCCAGTGGACTGTCGAATCTGTCACCGCTGCCGTCAAAAAGGCCTCTGCTGCCCAGCAGGCCGAGCTGCCGCATCTTGTTGTTGCGCCCGAAAAGTCGGGACAGGCCTTTGCCGTCAGCACAAGCCAGTTAAATAAAAACACAGTCGCCGACGTTCTCAAAGCGGCCTTTCCCGACGCCAATATCTCCGACCCGCAATTTGACGAAATAGTTTCAAAAGCCATTCTCGCTGCCTTCGGAGACCAGCTCGAAATACGCAAGAACCTCCAGCCCAGGGTTATCTCTGCCGAAAAGATAACCGAATCGATGCTTGAAAACTCTCCTGACCTCCTCGATTTTGTCGGCGGCGTTGCCGTCAGGTGCGAGCTTGCAGCCAGCGTCCCTGCCTCTGAAATCAGTCAGAGATTAGAAGACCTCAAATTCAAACCTGATATGAGGGGCGTCAACTGGTATGCCTACCGGGTTCTCGATTCGAACCTTAAAAAAATGGACCCCAGTCTGCCGGTAAAATCCTTCGTTTATATCGCCTCGGAACCCGAAGTCGCCGCCGGCCAACAGGACTCCGACCTATGGACACAGTTTATAGATGGCGAAAAAAGCAAGGTTGTCGATGCGATGCAAATCGCCTCGTCTCTGTCGCACATAACACAGATAAGCCCCTCCATCGGAAGCGAGGCCAAGACCGCCGCCCTGGTTGCCGCGATTTTGTCCCTCATTGCGATGATGATTTATCTGGCTTTGCGGTTTGGCGATGTGCGATACGGCATAGGCGGCATCATTACCCTTGCCCACGATACCACCGCTACGATGGGCGCGCTGATGTGCTGCGCATTTATTGCCGCCACCGCCTGGGGACCGAAATTGCTTATCGCCGATTTCAAGATTGATATGACGATGGTCGGCGCATTCCTTACACTGCTCGGTTATTCAATTAACGATACCATTATCATTTACGACCGTATCCGCGAAAACCGCAAGAAAGGAATCCTGACTCCTCAGCTTATCAACGACAGTATCAATGCCACTCTTTCCAGGACAATCCTGACCAGCACAACCGTGTTCCTGGTGGTCTTTGTTATGTATGTCTTTGGCGGCAATGGACTGCGGGGCTTCAACTACGCTATGCTCTTCGGCGTCATCGAAGGAACATATTCATCAATTGCGATATCTGCGCCGATATTACTAATAAGGGCACAACAAAGGGCGGCCAACAAACCCGTCCCTAAACAACAGCAGAACTGATTGTTTGGTTGACTAACTCCCGGGAGGAAAAGGGATGCCCTTTTCCTCCCGTTTTTATTTTGGAAGATGTTTGTCATAATTGTTATGGCGACAGGATACTATTGGCCTGTTTTGGATTTTGGTTTTATTTGGTAATTTGAATTTCCGAAGCGGGCTCTGCGCTTTGCTGCGTGTGTTTCGGATTTAGGATTTCGGGATTTGGGATTTTGGTTGCGGCCAAAGGCCGCATCAGGTTGGTGATATGCAAAAGGACTTTAAAATCGGTCTGGCAATCGGCGTAATACTGGCTGCAGGCGCCGTCCTATGGCTTTCCACCCTGCCCAACCTTAGCGCAAAGGCCCGTGCCCTCCAGGCCGCATCCAATTTAGATAAAAAAAATCACCAGCCCGCCCCCGACCAGGGCGAAGAAGAGACGCTTTCATCGAACCCCTCACCCCAAACCCCGCCAATCGCATCATCGCCTGCAATTTCACAAACACCATCGGATTCCCGCACTACGAGCGACGAAATACGAAATACGCCTGCCCCGAGCAAAGTCGAAGGGAGCACCGAACAAACCCAGCGAATTCACATTGTCCAGAAGGGCGATACCCTTTCCTCTATCTCCGCCAAATACTATGGCTCCGCGAAGCAATGGCGTAAAATTGTCGCCGCCAACAAGTCAAATCTCCCAGACCCGAATCATCTCACCCCCGGCAGCAAACTCGTCATCCCTTAGCGCAAAAAAGGGGGCAGGAGCCTTTTTTTTATTACCTACTGAATCAATGGTAATTTGATAATTCTGTCGGAAGGAGAAATGAGGCAGGCCGTTTTTTGCTTGGTATCTCGCTGGCGAATCATAAATAGAAAATATAAATAAATGAGAAACTGCCCGGGACAGGAGTCGAACCTGCATGAGCCGAAGCCCACCAGCCCCTCAAGCTGGCGCGTCTGCCAGTTCCGCCACCCGGGCGAAATATCATTAATTATTGACGATTAGTCGGTAAAAGTCAATTGCCAATTCGCCCGCCCGTCCTTTACCGTTAACTCTGGAATTTGAAATGGATTTGTCTTCTGTCCTTGTTTTTCGGGTCACGAACCCTACCTTTTTTGTGGCGGACGTCGAAGGGTCATTGCGAGCGAAGCGAAGCAATCTCCTCCAACTCAAAACTAGAAACTCAACACTCAAAACCAACTTCCCGTCTTCTGCTACTTCCCCTTCACGCCATCGTAAAGCAGTATATGCAGCCGCTGGCAAAACATATAGCCCGTTTCTTTACACATCTGTGCGACCATAGGCGATTTGGCGATTAGCTCATCCCTCTTCTTCGCCTGGGGCATAAGCATCACCTTTTCAGCCGATACCCCGCCGATTTGTTTTAGCGTCTGCTGAATCTCCGGCAAATCATCAGCCGAATCGACAACAAATTTAAACTGATACGGATACCGCCTGATTAACTGTTTTAACGAGGACAGATATTGTGGTTGTAGGGCGGGGCTTGCTTGCCCTGAGCTTGCCGAAGGGGCTTCGCCGGCTTGAACCGAATTTGACAGCTTCGGGCTTATGCTCATCAGGTCGCAGGCAAGCCCGGCTACGAATTTGATACCCGCCGTCTCAATCGTGATATGTTTGCTTCGCTCTTTTAACGCTTGGACAAGGTCTGGCAGTTCAGGATTCACCATCGGCTCGCCGCCCGTTATCACCACATATCGGCAGGGCCATTGCGCTACTTTGTTGACTATTTCCGGTATGGGGAGTTCTTCGCCTTCATTGGCGTCCCAGGCGTATTTCGTATCGCACCAAACGCAGCCGACAGGACATCCTGCCAGACGAATAAACACGCTTGGCGTTCCCGCCAGCATCCCCTCTCCCTGAATCGAATGAAAAATTTCGTTTACTACCATTTCAGATGTATGTACTGCCCTGTGCTAAACCGGTTTTTTTGCGCCAACGATGCCGCTAACATATTCAATCGGGTCCTCAAGCCTCGCGTCGTGGAAGCCCTTCAGCCGAATCCGGCACGAATCGCACCTGCCGCAGCTTCTGCCTCGCCTGTCCGGGTCATAGCAGCTGTGCGTCAGCGAGTAATCCACGCCCAGCTTCATTCCCGCCAGTATCGTCTGCCCCTTTGTCATATTTATAATCGGCGTGTGAATCGCGAACTTCCCTTTTTTTTGTACCCCCGCAGCGGTTGCTAAATTCGCCATTACTTCGAACGCCTGTATATAATCATGCCTGCAATCGGGATACCCGCTGAAGTCCGTTGCGTTGACGCCGATAAAAATATCGAATGCCTTTAGCACCTCCGCCCACGCCAGCGCATAACTCAAAAATATCGTATTCCGCGCCGGAACGTATGTCAGCGGTATCTCATCACCCGGCTGGCCGAGGCCCTCCCGGTCTTTGGGCACTTCAATCGTCAGGTCCGTCAGCGCCGACCCGCCTATGCCCCCCATATCTATCGGTATGACCTTATGCTCAACCACCCCTATCGACCTCGCTACCTCCCTGGCCCCCTCAACTTCGCACTGATGACGCTGACCATACCGGAACGTCAGGGCGTATAATGAAAACCCGGACCGTTTCGCTATCGCCAGCGTCGTGGCCGAATCCAGCCCGCCGCTTAACAGCACTACCGCTTTATCTTCTGCCATTCCAAGCTCCTTATTGAATTGGGAACGTTATTATATTATACTAATTAAAAAGCTTTTGCGAGAACCAAGAAATGAACGATAAACCGCAATTGGAACTGTTCGATAACCCTTCCCCGAAGCGCGACTATTGTATTACCATCCGCTGCCCCGAATTTGCCAGCGTCTGCCCGAAAACCGCCCAGCCCGACTTCGGCGAAATCACAATCGAGTACTGCCCCGATAAAACCTGCGTCGAGCTTAAATCCCTCAAGCTCTATATGCAAAGCTACCGCAACAAGGGCATCTTTTATGAGGCGTTGACAAACCAAATCCTCGACGATTTAATCTCTGTCTGTAAGCCGAGGTGGATGAAGGTAACCTCCCGGTTCACCCCCCGCGGCGGCATTACTACCGACGTGACGGCAGAATATAGTAAGAACAAAAAAAACAACACTGCTCAGAGGTAACAAAATGGGAATATCTTTTCACTGCGAACATTGCGGCAAAAAAATAGAAGCCCCTGATACCGCCGGCGGAAAATGGGGCAAATGCCCCGCCTGCCACAACAAAGTTTACGTTCCCGCGAACAAACCCGCCCAGCCCGACGACGAACTTCGCCTCGCCCCTCTCGATACGGACGACGCGATTAAAAAACGCAAAATGCTCGCCGAAGAAGCGCGACTCAGGGAGGAAATTCTCAACGAAACCAATATCCCAGAAGAAGGCGCCGCCCCCCCAAAAAATCAGTCCTCCTCAGCCCCTTCAAGACCAAACGACCTCAGCGACGCCGAGCTTACAACCTGCATTATCAGTTACATCCGCCAGATGGCCGACGGCGAGCTTGATTTCGCCGAAGAAACAGCTTTAACAATTATCCCCAATGGCCAGAACGCCGTTCGCATCCTCGAAAGAATCGCCCTTAGCGAAATCCCCGAACCCGAAATCGCCGACATCCCGCAGCAGGTCCTCTCCGGGCTTATAAAAAACCTCCGCAGCCGCCTGCGCTGATAAAATTTATTCCCGCGAGTATCGTGCATCGAGTATCGTAACTAATAGTCCAATAAAAACACCGCTATTGCCGGGCCGTCCCGTTTTTCTCCCCGCGATTAATAAAAATCCACGCCAATTTGTCCCCGCCCATTTCATTCCCTATATTTTAATTAGAGAGAGGGAATGGTCCTGCTCTTCGGAGAATAACATCTTTGGGAAGGGAACTTGTATGGGTATCAGGCCGATTCTTGTTCACGTTACGCACGAAGCAGCGAATAAAATGGGCGGCATCGGCGCCGTGCTGGAAGGTTTCTTCACCTGCCAGTCATACCTCGACGCCGTTGAACGCTCCATTATCGTTGGTCCGCTCTTCACCACCGAGGGCTCCGTTCTCGACCGCCTCGGCCCCACCGGCGAAGTACTTTACTCTTCGTACGACGGCCTCACGCAGACCGGCTACGCCTCCGCCTTTTCCAGAATCGAATCCTTCTACGGCGTAGGGATTATCTACGGCAGACGGACCTTCGTCGATTCCCAGACCGGAATCAAATCCTCGCCCGAAGCCGTCCTCATCGACGTTCGCAAGGCCGACCCCGGCCCCGTCAACGAATTAAAAGCTCGGATGTTCGAAGAGTTCGACATCAAAAGCGACCTTTACGAAAATCTCTGGGATTTCGAACAGTATGTCCGTCTCGCGCCAGCCGCCCTGGCTGTCCTCAAAGTCATCGGCGCAGCAACAGACAAAACCGTCGTCGTCGCGCACGAGTTTATGGGTATGCCCGCCGCGATGGCCGCCATCCTCGACCAGACCTGCAATTACAAAACCGTCTTCTACGCCCACGAAGTTGCCACAATGCGCAAAATCGTCGAAGACCACCCCGGCCACGACACAATGTTTTATAACGTCATCAAAAGAGCGCACCAGCAGAAACTCTATGTCGAGGACATCTTCGGCCCGCAGGACAAGTACTTCAAACACCCGCTCGTCGATGCCTCCAAACACTGCGACACCATTTTCGCCGTCGGAGGCCTCGTTGCCGATGAGCTGAGGTTCCTCGCGCCCGAATTCGAATCCGAAAATATCAGCGTTGTTTATAACGGCATTCACGCCTACAAAACCACCGTCGAGGAAAAACTCAACTCCAAACGCAAACTCCAGCAATACTGCCTCAACCTCCTTGGGATTTACCCCGACTTCGTCTTCACGCACGTTACCCGCCTGGTTCGCAGCAAGGGACTCTGGCGCGACCTCCGCGTCCTCGAACACCTCGATAACGCCTTCACAAGGGAAGGCAAAACCGCCGTGATGTATATGCTCACTACCGAGGTCTGCCAAAGACGAAGCTGCGACATATTCGAAATGGAAGCACGCTACGACTGGCCCGTCGCCCACCGCGAGGGCTGGCCCGACCTCTCCGGGGGCGAGGCAACCTTCTACACCGCCATACAGGAATTTAACGCCAAAAGCAAAAGCGTAAAAATCGTCTTCATCAACCAGTTCGGCTTCAGCAGAAAACTCTGCGGCAACAAAATGCCCGAAGATATGGATATTATCGATATCCACAGGGGAACCGATGTCGAATTCGGCCAAAGCATCTACGAACCATTCGGCATCGCCCTCGTCGAACCGCTCACCTTCGGCGGCCTCTGCGTCTTCACAAACGTCTCCGGCTGTGCCGGCTTCGTCAGCGACGCTATCGTCGGAACAAACCCGTCCCCCAGAGACGGCACACGAAACGTCGTCATCGCTGATTACACCTCCATCGATGGCCAATTCCCGCAAATCAAAGACCTTCTTACGATTAACAGGGCCGCCCGCGACCGGGTTGAAGTCGCTGAAAGCCGCGAAGTCGCCGACGAAATCCTGATGCTCCTGCCCAAATCCAACGCCGAAGTCGCTGCGATGATTGAGAATGGCAGACGCATCGCCCAGAATATGAGCTGGGACGTCGTCGTTAATGATTACCTCCTGCCGACCCTCGAAAAAATCCTCCACACAAGTACGATGACGCTGAAAAATATCACGGTGAATTCGCGAAATTAAATTTTGGCCGGAGTAAAAAGTGCGCATTTTGGGAATGGCCCTTCGACAGGCTCAGGACAGGGGGGAGAAATGGGTTATAAGCGGTTAAAACTGGCAGCCGGATGGGTTATAGGTCAAAGTAACGAAACGTATGGAAAAGTATAAAAAAACGTAAATTTTCGTAAAAAAGTAATAGAAAGTGGGGGGTTTTGAATGAGTAGAGAGTGAAAACGATTGAGTTTTTGGGTGTTTTTCGCCACTAAGTCGCCAAGACACTAAAGTTTTTTTAGACACTGTTCTTAGCCACGGATTACACTGCTTTTCCGAAGCGGGCTCGTCGCTTCGCTCCGTGTGCCTGGCTCGGTGCTCTCGACAAATCCTGCTTTCTAAGCAAGCTTATTCGCAGTATTTATCTTTGACCACTGAATCCCAAACAACACGGGCTTCTTTGTATAAGCCAAGCAAATAACACAGATTTAATTTAGACGCTGATTACGCAGGTTACGCTGTTTTTTGTTTAGCCACAGATGGACACTGCATTTGCTCGGCTTGGTGTTCTCGACAAATCCTGCTTTCTAAGCAAGCTTATTCGCAGTATTTATCTTTGACCACTGAATCCCAAACAATATAGGCTTCTTTGTATAAGCCGAGCAAAGACACAGATTTAATTTTTAGCCACTGATTAACACAGATGGACACAGGTTCTAATATTTTCTGTGTTTCTTCAGCATCTCCCATTTTTGAAGCGGAGGACATCCTTCTTGAATCCAATCGAGCAGTTCCCGTTTGCTCCAACGAACAGAACCGCCAAGATAGATTGCCAATGGAATTTGGCCGGAGGAACGCATCGAATAGACACGGCTACGGCCGATATTCAACAAATCGGCCACCTGTTTTGCATTCAGAAGGCCATCCTCGTGTTGTTCAGAACCGTTTGGCTGAGGCGTCGTTTGAATATCTACACTGTTTGCTTTATCTTTTTGCAAATAGATAATCAGTTTTAATTCACCACAACCGTCCGAATCCAAGGTAACTGGTTTTACCCATTGCCCTGTTTCAGTGCGATAACACGATGGAGGCCAACGATGGCACGTACCCTGGACACCTTTAAAGTCTTTGCTTTTTCTGCTGAGATTGGAAATACCCTCCCAATACTCGCAGTCCCTGCAATAACGATTATATTGTTGTTCCCACTCCATCCTGCGTCTCTTCTAAAAAGCAAACAATCTGTCTGTTATACAAAACGTTACGATGATTAACGTCAATTTTCCTTGATAAAATTCAATATCGAATTTCGTGGAAAGCTATGGAATCGTCTGTAACATTATATTCAACATATTTTAGTTTGTGGCATCTATTTTGGTTAGAGTAATTAAAGTCACGGAAGCTTTGAACAATTCTTTCATACTTCGGCATATTTTTATTAGCTACATTTTTAGCAATGAGCACAGGTTGAATATCGCTTTGCCTATTTGGTATATAATATTGTTCGATCCAATCAATATATCGCTGAATTTGAATTACATTATCCACGCAGGGTTCGCATGCTTTAAGTTCGATGGGAATTAGAACACGCTGCTCATTCTCTATAGCTGACAGCATCACATCTATTCTTTGCATCCCAACACCGCAGGAAACTTCATTGCCAAGCCATTCGATCGAGCAATTACGTGGAATTATGCCCTCCAATGTGGCATTTACTCCTTTGCCGATATTTTTGACGATATATGCTTGCAGATGGGGCTCAAATGATCGCCGAAGTGAATGCTTTTTGCTCAATCTGGGAAATACATTAATTTCCTCCTGTCTGCCTTCATATAGTGGTGCAATCTCATCCGTGCAAACTATTTTCTGTGCCGCAGGATCGAAAGAAATACCAGTACCATTGCAATCAAGCTCACTTCTATTATTTTGGTTTCGGATAAGTTGGCAAAGTCTTTCTGATTCATAAATCGTAATCATGCAGTTTCCTCGATTGCCTTTCAGCTTTCGATATATCAAACTCCAGAGCATTTGGTGAGGAGACTGGATATGCTTAATTTCATCAAGGGCTTGCCACTCCGTAACGCCTTCCGCATAAACTTTGTATGGCTCAATCAAAGTCCTAAATGTCAATGATTTCCGTAACATAGGGGCTAAGTATTGAGTTCCGTCATTGTTGTCGAGAAAAGACCAATCCTGTCGTGCTTTAAAAATTCCAAAAAATTTTCCCTCATATATTTCTTCTTGGAAGTTTTGTTGTAGGTAGAATATTATGAGGTCTCCTTTGCGTATGCGGCTTGCATCAGCAATCATAGACACAAGCATATTTTCAACCGTTGAGTGCAAATTAGAGTCTGTTACATTATTGAAATCAACTCTCTCGTTCTTGGCGCCAGTGCCAGCGAACATATACTCCAAGTGATACTTGAGAGTCACCAAGTCAACGATGAATACGTGGGTTGTCATTGGTATCCTTTTTCATATTTTTTTGAATAAAATATATTCGTGCTTAAAAATATAAAAGCCGCCTACGAGCGCCCTATATCGCCAAAGTTCTTTCTGATTGCGTTTGCCAAGAGTTTCTTCGAAATTTTTGATGATTATGCTTTTTAGAGAAAATCCTACTTTGAGAATTTCCTGCATTAGCAAAAAACCCAGAGGAATCCATTCGTTTTTGGAATATTTATCCCCTATCACTAAAACGTAATACCGGCCTTTGTCTAATACCTTGGCAGCATTTCCCACAACTTTGTTAATTTTGCTAATAAAGTCATCAAGAGAAGTTGCATTGGACAGATCGCTGGGATTTTTGCTGAATTTAATAATGTCGAAATACGGCGGATGGGATATTATTAACTGGACGGATTTTTGTCCATATTTGCGCAAGATTGAAGCGTAATCGACCTCGGTACTGTCTCCGGATATAACATCGTTGACAGTTTGAAAGGGGTTGGGTTCTGATTTGATTAAGGAATTTGCTTTTTCAGCTACATTCTCTTGGAGTTCAATTCCTATGGAGTTTCGCCCTAATCGCTGTGCTTCAATCAAAGTCGTGCCACAACCTGCGAAAGTATCCAAAACCCATTCGCCCTTTTTTGTATACCGCTTCATCATTTGTTGTGGAATCTGAGGGATGAAGTTGCCCCAGTAGTCGGCTTTGTGAACACCTGAGCTATCGCGTTTTTCTAGTACCCATAGACTATCTGTTAAAATATCAGAGTATTCTTTCCATCGATTAAGGTTGATATCATTAATTTTGCTTGTTTTCTTTTCTGACAGGCCTTTTATCAAACGCATTAAATAATATTTTGCACGTTCGATTGTTTGTGCCTCTACGATCTGCTTCAGTTCCCCAAAAAGATAGCTCTGGGTTACTGTAAGGGTATCGCCATTGCGCGTTATGTTGTGCAACTTGTTTTTGTCTTCTCTAAAACTATCAAGTTCTCCTTTGAGTTCAAAAATTCTATTTCTGAGCACAATAAGGGAATCTTCGGTAACTATCGCTTTTATGATTTCAAGCAACGCTTCTTTGTTTAATAACAGGGGTTTAGAAGAACCTCGAAAATCACTTTCCTCAAATAAGAGGTTTTCGTATTTAGTGTTAGCCATATAATCCTTTTTCAGAAACATCCGTCGTCGTGACAGATAAAATGGAAATCATTCGTGGAAAATTGGCGTGAGATGGAGAGGTATGCGCAATAAAAAAGGGCACCACTACATCGTGCCCACTCAAGGCCCGGCAAGGCCATTAGGAAACACGCGAGCAGTGCCCCAGACGGGGCACTGACTTCTCTGCGTTTTCCCTTACAAACTTTGCCGGTTTAGAGTGGAACGCCAAAAGTTCAGTGAACTTTCAAATTAATTGTCATATAGGCCGATTAGGCCTTCACAAAAACAAAACCCTTATCTTTATTTTCCGTGCAATATGTGGTTAAACTTCCGACTCCACAATACCCCAAGGTTCGTCTTTCGTCAATAAAGTAACCCCGGCATAATAGTAACCCCGACACCAATAATTAACCCTGCCACAAGTAGCAGGGCTAAATATTATGAGGAAGGGGTTACAATTTTATTAACCCTGCCACCCGTTTATTAACCCCGACACAATAATTAACCCTGCCACAAGTAGCAGGGCTAAATATTATAAGGAAAAAGGCGGAGTAAGCCCCGCCCTACGAATTTCATGACCCGCCGTGAAACGGCGGGCTAAATATCTTTTGGATGACCGTTGACGTAATCGATTTTTTGCTGAAGGGTTCGTTGGTCAAAACAATACCGCGTGTAGAACCCCTTCGTCCAAACCTTGCCATAAATCCCGACTTTGCGAAGTGCGACGAGGCCGGCGGCCTTGTAATGCTGCACTACGAAATCAATTGGCTCTGGAATATAACCGACTACAAGGTGTAAATGATTGTAACAAACCACAAGGGCATAAATTTGCTGGCCGAATTGAATCGCTTTTTGGCGTATGGCATCCTCAACAATCCGGCAATGCTGCCTGTTAAATCGCACAGGTTCATTTGCGAGAGCTTCTTTGTTGGCATCAGCAAGCGGTTTGTTGGCAGGCAATATCTGCCCATATTTGACATATTTGCGTTTGTCTCCCTGCAGCCACGTTCCATAAGTCGTCCACGTAACCATATATGCAATCGTTTTTGCCATAACTGACCGTCTCTGACGGGATTCTATTGATTGTAATCGCCTCTCACAATAAATATCTTCAATTTCCTCGCCGCGGGCGGATAAATGTAAACAGTAACCCTGCCATAAATAGCAGGGCTAAATATTATTTGGATGCCTTTCAGGCAGTAATTTCAATAGATTCCCACTCCCGTAAGGGATGGCAAACGCCATTGCGTGGGAATGACAAAAAGGCAACCCCGTCGCACGCCTTCGGGGAAGCGTCGCCGCGAGCGGATAAACGTAAATAGTAACCCCGTCAGGAAACCGAAAACAGAAGACGGAAGACAGCGAAATCAGCGGAATCAGTGGTTAAAAGTGCCCCCGAAAATTTTTTTTATTTTTTCCATTTTCCTCCTTGACGCCCGGGGGGTATGGTAGTACAATTGCTTTTCTCAATGGTCAAGCTAACAACGATGTTGCTTGGCCATTGGTGTCTTAACAAGACACAAGTTGTTCTTTTACAAGTTAACAGTATAGCCAAATACAGCAACGAAAGTGCATATTAGTAGAGTCCTCCATAGCCTGGAGGGCTTTCAACACTTTCGATGTGTGTGCCAATGAATGTGTTGAGCCTTTCATTCCGCTTTCGGGCGGGATGAGAATTAACAAGACGACCTCCGTTTAGCGACTCAATCGCTGACGGATCGATGAATCAAACTGAAGGGTTTGATCCTGGCTCAGAACGAACGCTGGCGGCGTGGCTAAGACATGCAAGTCGCACGGATTAGTCTTTTGAGCAATCAACGGACTGGTCAGTGGCGAAAGGGTGCGTAATAGATAGGTAACGTACCTCGAACTTTGGGATAGCGCCGTTACGGGCAACCGTAACTACCGAAAGGGGCGATAATACCGAATAATGTCATCTGCTGATAAGTGGATGACCAAAGATACGTTGGTTCGAGAGCGGCCTATCGCCTATCAGCTTGTTGGTGAGGTAATGGCTCACCAAGGCTTTGACGGGTAGCGGGGCTGAGAGGTCGGCCCGCCTCATCGGGACTGAGACACTGCCCGGACCTCCACGGAGGGCTGCAGTAACGAATATTGGGCAATGAGCGAAAGCTTGACCCAGCGACGCCGCGTGTGGGAGGAAGTCCTTCGGGA